>ERZ777003.196-NODE-196-length-125642-cov-15.001171_pt1 | contig 125642 bp, 103 predicted proteins | sample MGYA00374956_ERZ777003 | MGnify/ENA primary metagenome ERZ777003 (study PRJEB29302, sample SAMN06268252) | bioreactor metagenome | isolation source: Joint BioEnergy Institute, California, USA | place: USA:Joint BioEnergy Institute, California, USA | collected...
GCGCCGACGATGGGCGCGCGGATGACGAATCCGGAGGGCCGCCGCGGTCGTTGCTCTTCGAGGTCCGCCTGCGTGGCCACCGCGGTCGGCGCGGCATCCTCGGCCTCGACGACCGCGTCCGTGATGTCGATCTCCTCGGCGGAGTCTTCGTCTTGGACGACGTCCTTCGGATCGACCACCCGCGTCTCGGCGAGATCCCAGCTCGCGCCGAGGACGCCGCCGATCGGCGCCGACACGGGCCCGAACGAGCCGGTCGTGAGCTCGATCTCGCTCTCGTCGCCCGCAGCGGCGCTCACGCCGCGTGCGCCCGTCTGCGAGTACGAGGCCTTGGCGATCTCTTCGACGTCGTCCAGGAAGGAGGCGAGCGCGGGGCTCGAGAGCCCGGTGAGCTCGACGATCTCCTGCCGATCCTTCGCGTCCTCGTTCTTCTCTTCCTTCTTCTCGTCCGCGCTCGAACCTTCGGCGGTCACGCTCTCGCCGGCGTCGGCAGCCTCGACCGGCTCGACGTCCTTGGCCGAGAGCTCCTCGAGGTGCTCCGAGGACTCCTGCTCGGCGGACTTCTGCTCGGAGGACTCCTCGGAGGATCGGTCGGAAGAGCTCGTCTCGGTCACGGCGCGCTCGGGTGCGGCCGAGGTGCGAGCGTCCTCGTCGAGCGACTCGAACTGGACGAGCGGTCCGAAACGGACGAGCGCGACGCGTCCGTTGGAGACCTTCGCGAAGAGCAGGGTCTTGCCGACGTGCGGCTCGTGGCGGAGCAACCCTTCGGCTTCGGGGTCGAGCGTCGCCACGTACTGCGCTCCGATGCAGCGCCGCGCCGCGCTCACCACCTCGCTCCCCTTGGGGTCGTCCGGGGCGACCTTCGGCACGACCCAGCGGCAGATCCCTTCGCTGTCGAGGAGGAGGGCGCAACGGCTCGAGTGGGCGACGTAGGCGAGGTCCACGCGGAGCGTATGAAGCCGAACCGTCAGCTCTGCAAGGCGAAGAGGCGGCCTTTTCAGGCCGGAGACGCTTTTGCTCTCGCGGTGGTGAGGAATTTTCCATCCAGCGTGAACGGAGCCCTCCGTGCTAGAACTCCGAGGGATGCGAGTCGTCCTCCTGTCACCAGCGTACCCCGCCGAGATGATCAACTTCTCGCGCGGCCTTGCGGAAGTTGGAGCGACCGTCTACGGCGTCGGCGATACCCCTCGCGACCAACTCCCGCCGAACGTCAAACGGTATCTGGCCGATTACCTGACGGTCCCGCGCATCCTCGACGAGGTCGACGTGATGAACCGCGTCTCGGACTGGCTCCGAGGCCGGTACATCGATCGCGTGCTCACCGTCTGGGAGCCCCTCGTCATGCTCGCGGCGCGCCTGCGCGAGCGTTGGGGGGTACCCGGTATGAACGTCGAAACGGCGCGCGGCTTCCGCGACAAGGAGGTCATGAAGCAGCGCGTCCGCGCGGCGGGCTTGCGTGTGCCGCGATCGCGTCGCGTCCGTACGGCAGCCGAGGTCCGCGCGACGGCGGAGGAGATCGGTTACCCGCTCATCCTCAAGCCGATCGCCGGCGCCGGCTGCGCCGACACGTACCACGTGACGTCCCAGCAGGAGCTCGAGAAGGTCCTGCCGCGCCTGCGCGGAGTGCCCGAGGCGAGCTGCGAGGAGTACATCGAGGGCGACGAGCTCACGTACGACACGGTCTGCATCCGCGGAGAGCCCGTGATGGAGAACATCACGCAGTATCTCCCGAAGCCGCTCGAGGCGCGGACGAACGAGTGGATCAGCCCCATCGCGATCAGCATCCGCGACATGTCCCAGCCGAAGCTCGCGGGCGGCATCGCGCTCGGCCGCGCCGTCCTCAAGGCGCTGAACATGGACGACGGCTTCACCCACATGGAGTGGTACCTCACGAAGAACGGTGAGGCCGTCTTCGGCGAGATCGCATGCCGACCCGGCGGCGCGGGCCTCGTCGATCAGATGAACTACACCTACGACGCGGATCTCTTCCGCGAGTGGGCGCGCGTCGTCTGCTGGGGCCACTTCGAGGCGCCGCGCGAGCGCAAGTACAACGTCGGCATCGTCTTCAAGCGCGCCCAAGGCTTCGGCCACATCACGCGCATCGAAGGCCTCGTCGACTGGCTGCGCATGTGCGGCTCGTGCGTCGTCGAAGACAAGCTCCTCCGCCCCGGCATGCACCGCCGCGACTGGCGGCAGACGCAGACGTCCGACGGCCATGTCATGGTCCGCCACCCGGACTTCGAGGAGACCCTGCGCATGTGCCAGGCCGCGGCGACGCAGATCCGGATGTACGCGCAGTAGCTCTCGGCATCACGAACGAGCCGTCACCTCGACCGGCACCGCGCTGAACGCCGCGTTGCCGGTGAGGCGATCGACGCGGCGGTCGTCGGTCAGATCGTTGACGCTCACACCCGCGTGCTCGCGTGCGACGGAAGCGCGGATGCCCTCGCGGTGGTGCCCCCAGCCGTGAGGCAAGCTGACGACGCCCGGCATGATCTCGTCCGTCACCGTGACGGTCGCCTCGACGGCGCCGCGTGCGCTCGAGACGCGGGCGCGGCCGCCGTCGCGTAGCCCGTACTTCTCGGCGTCGGTCGGATGCACGAGCAGCGTGCATCGTGGAGGGCCCTTCACGAGGTGACGGCTGTTGTGCAGCCACGAGTTGTTGCTGCGGAGATGTCGTCGACCGACGAGCACGAGCGGCGGCGTCTCGCGCGTCAGCGTCTCCTCGAGCGCGGGGACTTCGGCGACGAACGCCCGCGGCGCGAGCTCGACCTTCTTGCTCGGCGTGCGGAGCAGCTCGGGGAGGCGCGGCGTGAGCGGGCCGAGGCGGACGCCGTGCGGAGCGCGGCGCAGCGCATCGACGGACAGTCCACCGCGAAGCGCGCCGTACGGACCAGTGCGGAGCGCGAGATCGATCATGCGCTCCGGGTCGAGCAGGGGCGCGAGCGCCGTTCGCGCGACGGTCGCTGCCGGTCCGTTGCCGAGCCGGATCCGAACGACGAGCTCGCGGACGATCTCCGCGTCGTCCTTGTCGTCCGGACCGAGCGGGAGCGGCGGATCGACCCACTTCGCGACGTTCTCGACGGCGAAGGCGTTGAGCGCGACGTCGTAATGCGGGCGCTGCAGGGGAGAGCAGGGCGGGAGGATCACGTGCGCGTGGCGCGTGGTCTCGTTCAGGTACGGGTCGATCGAGACCATGAAGTCGAGCGTCGCCAAGGCGCGCTCGAGGCGGGTGCCGTTCGGGGCGGAGAGCACGGGGTTCCCTGCGCTCGTCAGGAGCGCGCGCACGCGGCCTTCGCCCGGCGTCTCGATCTCGTCGGCGAGCGTCGCGATGGGCAGCTCGCCTCCGATCTCCGGCATGCCTCGCACGCGGCTCCGGAAGCGTCCGATGCCGGCGAGCCCCGCGAGATCGGCGATGCGCAGGACGTCGACGGCCGGCGTCGTCCACATGAGCCCGCCTTCGCGATCGAGGTTGCCGGTGACGGCGGCGAGCGACCACGCGAGCCACGAGGCCAGCGTCCCGTGCTCTTGATGGCACGTCCCCACGCGCACGTAGCAGGCCGCGCGTGGCGCCGTCGCGAAGGCGCGCGCGAGCTCGCGCACGACGTCGGGGGCCACCCCGATCGCAGGACTCACCCGCTCGGGAGAGAACCGCTCCGCGAGCGCGCGGAGCTCGCCGAGCCCGGTGAGGAGCGGCGCGAGGCGTGGGCCCGGCGAGGCGAGGCCCTCCGCGAAGACGACGTGCAAGAGGGCGAAGAAGAAGAGGGCGTCGGTGCCTGGGCGCAGGAAGACGTGCCGATCGGCGAGGGCCGCGGTCTCCGTGCGACGTGGATCGACGACGACGAGCTTGCCGCCACGAGCCCGGAGCTCTTGGATGCGTCGGCGGACGTCCGGCGCCGTCATGATGCTCCCGTTGCTGACGACGGGATTGGCGCCGACGACGAGCCAGAAGTCGGTGCGGTCGACGTCCGGGACGGGCATGAGGATCAGGTGTCCGAACATCTCGTGCGCGGCACGCATGTGCGGGATCTGATCGGCCGTCGACGCCGAGTAGAGGTTCTTCGTCCCGAGCGTGCGCAAGAGGACCTGCCCCACCGTCAGGAGGCCGAGGTTGTGCGCCGTCGGATTGCCTTGGTAGATGGCGAGCGCGTCTCTGCCGTGCTCGCGAAGGACGCGCCGGATGCCGCTCGCGGCGTGCGCGAGCGCCTCCTCCCAGGACGTCTCGCGGAAGCCGGAGCCGTCGCGCACGAGCGGGCGTCGCAGTCGATCGGGATCCTCGTGCAGATCGCGCATCGCGACGACCTTCGGGCACACGTAGCCCCGGCTCGTCGGATCGTCCGGATCCCCGCGGACGTCCGTCACTCGGTCGCCTTCCACCTCGACGACGATCCCGCAGGCCGCCTCGCAGATCGTGCACGTCGCGAGCTTCTTCATGCGCCAGCGATTCTAGCGCCGCGCCTGGCACCCCCATGGGCGGGACGACCGCATCTCCTCTCGCAGGTGCTGCACGGCCGCGCGCAACGCGTGCGTCCGCATGGCCTCGTCGCTCGGAGAAGGTCGACGATCACGCTGGAAAAGCCGCTGGCACGTGACCTGCTCGGAGAAGAGCCAACGGAGGATCGAGACCATGGCCGTCGCCATCGAAACGAACAGGGGGGCCGTCCATGTCTCCGACGACGCCGAGCTCGAAGCGGAGATCGAGCGCCTGGCGGAGGAGATCCGCAACAAGGTGAACCGGACGCACCTGAACGTCCGCGTGGTGTGGACCGAGACGCTCCTCCCGATCGTCACGGAGGTCCGAGCCGGCTGCCGGAGCTCGAGCCCCGAGCGCCGGCTGGCGACGGAGCACGTCCTCGAGGCGCTCCGTGACTTCGCCGGGTCGCTCTGAAGGCGCCTCGTGGCTCAGGGGCAATCCCCTGCCGTCATCGCCGCGCGGACGAGCCTCTGTATGGTGACTCCGGCTCCCGTCGTGGCCGTGAAACCGAAGTGTCCGGTGAACGGCGCGTATCCCGGAACGACGAAACGCTCGATGAGCCGACTCTGATCGACCGAAACCGAAACCTCGCCGCTCTGCATCGTGACGGCGAGGACGTGATCCTCGCCGTCGGTGATGGGGAAGGGAACCGTGCGCGCGACGAGCGTCCGTTCGGCGACCGACTTCTTGGTGTCGAGGACGGCCACGTACGGCGCCGCGGCCATGAACGGATGGTCGTGGTTCGCGAACAAATCGATCGCGACGGCCCAGCCGTCGAGCCCTTCCACGCCGAGGCCCCCGCCGGGCTCCCCCGGCGCCGGCACCGCGCCGCGGACCCACACGAACGTGAACCCGTCGGCGATGTTCTGCGCGTCCGGCGCCTGCATGCGAAAGGTCGCGGTGACGTGGAAGTCGCCGAACGTGACCCGTTCGTCCCACCAGATCGCTCCGAACTGTTGCTGGTCGTTCGTCAGCCTCAACGCCGGGCCGTCGATGGTCGCGCTCCCTTGAACGATCCATCGAGAATCGAGCGGAGTGACGGGGCCACCACCGCTCGACGGGTCGACGGAGATGGTGAGGCAAGTGCCGCCGCTGCTCTCGCCGGCGTCGATGTTCGCGCCGGCGTCGATGCCCGTCCCGCCGGAGCTCAGGCCCGTCGTTTCGACCGCGAGCTGGCAGCCCCCGACGATCGCTCCAGCCGCGACGGCGAGCACGCGCACCCCCTCCCAGCGCATCCTCACTACTCGTAGCACACGTGAGGGGCGCCGAGAGCCGGCTCCTCTCGCCCGACGCGCAGCCGCGCCTACTTCTTCCTTCTTCGCTTCTTCTTCATCTCCTTGGCGATGGCTCGCTGCCGCGCGGCCTCCTCGACCCGGCCGCCGAGCGCCGCGAGGAGCGCGTCTCGCGCGCGGCGGTGCTCCTCGATGTCTCCGACGCGATGGTCCTTCGTCGCGGGGATGGGCCCGTGGCGGGTCTCGACCACGAGTCGATGCCCGACGACGTGCGCTCCTCTCCCGCTCGACAGTGGCAGCGCCTCACCGGCCTCCAGCTTCACGTCCCTGACGTCGTCGATCGCGACTTTGCGCCCTCCGATCTCGAGGACGCCCCGAGCGTGGTCGACCACGATCCGAATCCACCGGAGCTGCCGGAGCTGCTCGGTCGCGAGCGCGGTCCCGAGCACGAGCATGACGAGCCCGATGACGCCCATGATGGCGTGCGAGAGCGGCCCATCGTGCACCCAGAGATCGAGCTTCGGCGACGTGGGGGTCGAGTGGAACTGCGTGAAGCGCGCTTTCGCGTCGAGCGCCCGCTCGTGCAGGATGTGCCCGCCCGAGACGTCGATCGTCCCCGACGACGTGCGAAGCTCCACGTTCGCGTACGTCGTGCCCTTGAGCTGACGCACGTTCGTCAGGTCCATCTCGACGATCTCCTCGAGAGGGACGACGCGCCTCCGCTCGTCGACGAAGATCGCGTACGAGGTCACGACGCACTCCCCTCGGCCCTCGCCGGTTCGCGCGCACACGAGGTGTGTCACGTTCACTCGCGAGAACACGAAGAGGGCGATGGCGAGGCTGAGCGCCGCGGCGACGCAGGCATTCCAGGAGAGCCTGTACGCCCTGTAACGGATGACGGTCGGCTGCGTACGAGGCCGAGCATCGGGCTGCGGGTCGTCCGCCACGGCCCGAGGAGGATACACGCTGGACCCTCGTTCGTCGCTCGTTCGTCGAGTCGTCTCTCAGGAAGCAGGCGAGCGCCTGCGCGCCCGTCCGCCGGCGAGGAGTGCGAGCGCGAGGAGCGCCATCCACCCCGCGCCTCCGTGCGATCGCGAGCCGACGCTGCATCCGGCGTCGACGTCCTTCTGCAAGCGCGTGTCGCTCGGAGGAAGGAAGCCGGACGTGCCCGGCTGCCCACTCGCCGACGGCGGCTCCGGCTCGGTCGCGTCGACCTCCGTCGTCGTGCCCTCCGCCGGCATGGAGGAGGTCTGCGGGGCGACGTTGCACTTGTCGTCCGTGCCGAGCGGCTGGACCTCGCAGCCGCCGACTCCGTCACAGGTCGCGACCTCGACCTTGCCGTCCGCGCAGCGGAACGCCTTCTTCTTGTCGTGCGAGCAGTTCCACAGGTTCGTCACGTCGTTGCACTTCGCCGTGCCGCCGAAGCGAACCATGTACGTCGCCCACTCCCAGATGCCGGGATCGGTGTGCCCCGACGCGCCGCCGTAGTTCGGGCTGTTGCGGCACTCCTTCGGGGAGAGCATGCACGGCGCCGACGACGCCGCGATCTTGTTCCCGTTCGGGATCTGATCGTGACCGATGATGTGCGCCCGGTCGCGAGGGATCTTGTACTTCTTCGTCAGGTGCTCGACGAGCTTCGCGCTCTTCGCGTACAGCGGCTCGGGGAACGGCTTGGTCGAGTAGCCGACGTGCTCGATGCCGATGCTGCGCTGGTTGAAGTGGAAGTTGCCGGCGTGCCAGGCGGTCGTCTCCTCGGTGACGAACTGCGCGATGCGTCCGTCTTCGCCGATGATGTAGTGCGCGCTCTTGCCGGGATCGTTCTGCAGCGTCGCGACGCTCGCGTTCCAGTTGCCTTCGGTGTCGTGGATGACGATGTACTCGACCTTGTTGCCGTCGCGCGTCGGCGTGCACTTGTTGTTGCAGCTCGTCGGGATCCACTCCGCGCCCGGGAACTGTGCCGTCGCGAGCGTGTGGACCCGCGTGTCGACCTCGATCGTCAGTGACGGCGGGATCTCGGGGTGCGGGGGTAGGTGGACGATCTCGCCGTCGCGCCCCTCGAAGCTTCCGCCGCGCGCGAGCAGCGCGAACACCTCGTGCACGTAGCGCTCGCGGTGGAGATCGTCGGCGAAGCCGCTCATCTCCGCGACGGCCTCCGCCCACGACGCGAGATCGTCGGCGCGGGCGCCGGTGCGCGTGCCGAGCTCGGCGAGGACGAGCGCGCCGGCCTCGAGCGCGAGGTCGCTCTTCTTCCGCAGCTCGACCTCGCTCACTCCCACGAGCTCCGCGCCACGGCGGAGCGTATCGAGCTTTCCTCTACGGAGCTGCAGCGGGCCGGCGGCAGGAATCTCGTTGTGCTCGTCGACCTCTCGCTCTGCCGGCATGCCGAGGCCGTCCTCCACCTTCGCGATCGCGACGAGCAGATCGCGTGGCGCGCCCGCCTTCTCGGCGCTCGTCGCGAACGCGCTGGAGAGCGGGCCGCTCGTGCTCGCATGAAGGACGCTGGGCACATCCGACCGAGGCTCGCCCGCATCACCGCTGTCTGCCGTCGCGCATGCTGCCAACAGGCCGAGGACGGCAAACATCATGATGCGTGTATGCTGCATACTCATGGTGGAGGGGATGTGCAGCGAGCGTTCCACCACCGCGCGTTGCGCGATGCTCGGCGCCTTGGTGTGGTGCATCGACGAACCAGTCGCGAGCGCTCGCGAGGTGGTCGGTGCGTCGAGGTGGTGTGCCGCTCCATCGGTCGCGAACGTCCGCGAGCCTTCGCGGTCGCTCGCGGAGCGACGGACGTCATCGCATCGCGCTTGCGCGACGTGTGCGCATGGTTCGCGCGCGCACCATGGGTCCATTCATCTCATGCGCAAGAACGCGCGCATGCAACGGCGTTGCGCGACTTGCGCGAGGAACGACGCGTATCGAGCCGCCGGCGCTCCGCGGCGGTCCGCCCGTGCGCGGCAAGGGCGAGACGTCTCCCGGCGCGATGGCTACTCTGAGGAGCACCCGTGCGCTTGTTTCTCGCGTTCGATCTCGACGATGGGCTCATCCGCGAAGCGGATCGGCTGTCGCGTGAGCTCCGCAAAGAGCGCGCCTTGTCGCGCGCCAAGTGGGTGGCGCCGTCGGCGATGCACGTCACGCTGCGCTTCATCGGTGAGGGGGACGCCTCGCTCGCCGAGGCGCTCGGCGCTCTGGTGGAGAAGCTCGGCAGCGGCCGGCGGATCATCCATGTCCGCTCGACGTCCTTCGTGGCGTTCGGGAACGTGCGGCGCGCACGCGTGCTCGGGCTCGACATCTCGGACGACGGCACGCTCCAGACGATCTTCTCGGAGACGGAGCGCGCGGTCCGAGAGATGGGCGTCGAGCCGGACCCGCACGACGTCTATCGCCCACACCTGACCCTCGCGCGCCTGCGCGAGCCGACGGACCTGCGCTCGGTCGTGGGCGATCGAGCCGTCTCCCTCGCGGGGCGCATCACGTCCATCGTGCTCTACGAGAGCAAGACCCTCCCGACCGGACCCGTCTACACGGCGCTCTCACGGGCCGTGCTCGCGGATTGAGCGAGATATCGAGGCGAAGCGAGAGCATGCCGTGCGCCTCGCCCGAACGCGGGCTTCCGTACCGCTGCGCACATGGGGCAAGCTTTTGCGCGACGTGCTACTTGATCAGCTCATGAGCTGGCTTGCTCGGCCCGCAGCGGCGGCCGTCTTGGTCGCCACCGGCGTCGCGGTGGCGTTGGCATCTGCTTGTGGAGGGGACGAAGAGATGGCTCCGGGGGGCAGGAGCGCGCCGCCCGCCACGGAGTGCTCGGACGACGACGACTGCGAGAGCGGCGGCAAGTGCAAGGACGTCGGCGGCAAGCGCGTCTGCCTCTATCACAGGAGCTGCAACGGCAAGCCGGGCGCAGACGCGAGCTGCGGAGGCACGCCCGGCGACGAGACGAAGCCGGGTACCCAGGACTGCTGCGCCGCGCGGCTCGTCCCGGGCGGCAAGTACAACCGCTTCAACGATCCGCGATATCCGGCGACGGTCTCGCCCTTCATCATGGATGTCTTCGAGGTCACCGCCGGGCGCTTCCGCGCGTGGGTCGAAGCGACGAACGGAAACCTGCGTGCGCACGCGCCGCCGCCCGGGGCAGGGGCGCATCCGAAGATCCCGAACAGCGGCTGGCGATCGGAGTGGAACAGCCTCCTGCCGACCTCGCGCCCCGAGATCGATCGCATGCTCGGTCCGACGAACGGCGTCGAAGGCTGTCAGGTCGGCGGCAACCTCGACGACTTCGGCGCGCTCACGTGGTGGACGCCGAGCCTCGACGAGAAGGTGAAGCGGAACAACGCGAGGAACCCGCGCGCCCTCGAAGAGAACACGAAAGAGGCGCTCGACCGGAAGCCGCTGAACTGCGTTCCTTGGTACGTTCTCTTCGCGTTCTGCATCTGGGACGGCGGCCGCCTCCCGACGGACGCGGAGTGGGGCTTCGCCGCGTCGGGCGGGGCGGAGCATCGACCGTTCCCCTGGGGCGATCGCCTCCAGCCGCAGGACCTCGTGCGGATCAACGACGACGACCGCCTCTCGCTCGAGCCGAGGTACAGCGCCGGCGCGAGGCTCGTGACCTCCGCGCTCTACGACGAAGGCGAGAACAACCTCCTCAACTACAAGTTCACGTGGGGCGGCAAGGAGGCGGGCCGTTACGACAACGCTCTGCACATCGCGCCCGTCGGCCGCAAGGCCGCGGGCAACGGCAAGTGGGGGCACGCCGATCTCGCGGGCAGCGTCTACGAGTGGACGCTCGACCGCGGCCCCGTCCGGCAGGGCACGTGCAACGACTGCGCGGACGTCGCATGGCCCGCGCCGGACGAGCACGATCCGGAGGCGCTCGAGAGCCAGATCCCGGACTTCAAGGAGATCGACGGCAAGCCCAACAACCGCTGGTACAAGGGCGGCGCGCGCGTCGTGCGCGGCGGTGCGTGGGACAACGTCCTCGGGATGTCGAACTGGCAGTCGGAGCTCGAGATCACGGAGTACACGAACTACCCGGTCGGCCGCACGTACCGGTCGCTCGGCGGCCGCTGCGTCCGTGACCTCTGAGTCGCCCTCCATCGAGACACCTCCCGTCGCGTCGCAGCCCGTCGAGGTCGCCGTCCTCGCGCGCGCACGGCACGATGCCGGCATCCTGCGAGGGCCGCTCCCATGACGCTCTCGGGGCTCGACTGGGCGATCGTCCTCGGGTTCTTCGCGCTCAACGTCGTCATCGGCCTCGCCTATGCGCGGCGCGCCGGCGGCAGCACGAGCGAGTTCTTCCTCTCCGGACGCAACGTGCCGTGGTGGCTCGCCGGCACGTCGATGGTCGCGACGACGTTCGGCGCCGACACGCCGCTCGCCGTGACGGGCATGGTCGCGCGCAGCGGCATCGCCGGGAACTGGCTCTGGTGGAGCTCGGTCGCGAGCGGCATCCTCACGGTCTTCTTCTTCGCCGCTCTCTGGCGCCGCGCGGGCGTGATGACCGACGTCGAGCTCATCGAGATCCGCTACGCCGGCCGATCGGCCTCGGGCCTGCGCGCGTTCCGCGCCCTGTACCTCGCGCTTCCGGTCAACTGCATGATCATCGGCTGGGTCAACCTCGCGATGGCGAAGATCCTCGGGCTCACGCTCGGGATCCCGAAGGGACCGGCCGTCGCCGCATGCCTGCTCCTGACGGCGCTCTACGTCTCGGTGTCCGGCCTCTGGGGCGTGCTCGTCACGGACGTCCTGCAGTTCGTCGTGAAGCTCGGCATGACGATCGTGCTCGCCGTCGTCGCGGTCCGCGCGGCCGGGGGCATCGATCGCATGAAGGCCGCGCTGCCGCCCGAAAAGCTCGCGTTCGTCCCCGACCTCGACTCGGCGTGGATGCCCGCGCTCACGTTCGCCGTCTACGTCGGCGTCCAGTGGTGGGCCGCGTGGTATCCCGGCGCGGAGCCCGGCGGCGGCGGATACGTCGCGCAGCGCATCTTCTCCGCCAAGAGCGAGCGCGACGGCGTGCTCGCGACGCTCTGGTTCAACGTCGCGCACTACACCGTCCGCTCGTGGCCGTGGATCCTCACCGCGCTCGCGGCCTCCGTCCTCTACGGCCCGATGGACGACCCGGAGGCGGGCTACGTCCGCGTGATGATCGACCACCTGCCGCCGTCGCTCCGTGGGCTGATGATGGCGGGCTTCCTCGCCGCGTACATGTCCACGGTCGCGACGCACCTCAACTGGGGCGCGTCGTACCTCGTCGCGGACATCTACAAGCGATTCGTCCGAAAGGACGCGAGCGACCAGCACTACGTCCGCGCCTCGCGCGCCGCGACGCTGCTCACGATGGTCGTCGCGGGGCTGCTCACCCTCGTGCTCGACTCGGTGGCCGGCGCGTGGCGCATTTTGCTCGCGTTCGGATCGGGGACGGGCCTCGTCCTCATCCTCCGCTGGTACTGGTGGCGCATCAACGCGTGGAGCGAGATCGCGGCGATGGCCGGCTCGTTCGCGACGTCGATGGTGCTCCTCTACGTCGTGGGCCTGAATCCGGACGAGCCGCTCGAGTTCGCGTGGCTCATGCTCGGCACGCTCGCGTGCACCACCGCCGCCTGGCTCGTCGCGACCTTCGTCACGAAGCCCGAGCCGGAGGAGACGCTCGTGGCCTTCTACGAGCGCGTCCGCCCGTCGGGCCCCGGCTGGCGAGCGATCGCCGACAAATGCGGGCGAGCTCCGCTCGGCCCGCCGATGCCCGTCCGCGCGCGCGACTGGATCCTCGGCTGCGTGCTCGTCTACGCGTCGCTGTTCGGCGTCGGAAAGTGGATCCTCGGCGAGACGCTCCTCGGCGCGGCGCTCCTCGGCGTCGCCGCCGTCTCCGCGCTGCTCCTCGGGCGAGATCTCCGCGAGCCCGGCGCGCTGTCCGGCGATCCGAAGGCGTGACGCACCGCTTCCTCGGTCATCCGTTCCGTGCGAGCGGTTGCGCCTCGTAGCCGAAGCGACTAGCAGGCTCTCTCAGCCATGACCGTCGCGATCACCGGAACCGGGCTCTTCACGCCCCCTCACTCGATCTCGAACGAAGAGCTCGTCGCCGCGTTCAACGCCTGGGTGCAGGCCGAGAACGCGCGCAACGCGGACGCGATCGCGCGTGGCGAGAAGAAGGCGCTCGAGCCGTCGTCGGCCGAGTTCATCGCGAGCGCGTCGGGCATCCGCCGCCGCTACGTGATGGACCGCGTCGGGATCCTCGACCCGGAGATCATGGCGCCGCGCATCCCGGAGCGCCCCAACGACGAGCCGTCGATCCAGTGCGAGATGTCCGTCGCGGCGGCCCGCGAGGCGATGGCGCAGGCCGGCGTTTCGCCCGATCGGATCGGCGCGGTCATCGTCGCCTGCTCGAACCTGCAGCGCCCTTATCCCGCCGTGAGCATCGAGGTGCAGAACGCCCTCGGGACCAAGGGCTTCGCCTTCGACATGAACGTCGCCTGCTCGAGCGCGACGTTCGGCATCAACGTCGCGCACGATCTCGTCGCGGCCGGCACCGTGAAGGCCGCGCTCGTCATCTCGCCCGAGATCTGCACCGGCCACCTCAACTTCCGCGATCGCGAGAGCCACTTCATCTTCGGCGACGCGTGCACCGCCGTCCTCGTGGAGGACCTCGAGACCTCGAACGCCACCGAGGCGTGGGAGATCGTCGGCACGCGCCTCGTGACGAAGTTCTCGAACAACATCCGCAACAACGCGGGCTTCTTGAACCGCGCCGCCCCCGAGCACCGCGACGACCCCGACAAGCTGTTCGTCCAGCAGGGCCGCAAGGTCTTCAAGGAGGTCTCGCCGATGGTGGCGGACCTGATCTCCGGCCACCTCGACACCCTCGGCATCGCGCCGTCCGCGATCCGCCGCATGTGGCTCCACCAGGCGAACATCAACATGAACGAGTGGATCGCCCGCAAGGTCCTCGGCCGCGACGCGACGCCGGAGGAGGCGCCGTCGGTCCTCGACGAGTACGCGAACACGAGCTCGTGCGGCTCGATCATCACGTTCCACAAGCACCGCGCAGGCCTCGCCGACGGGGACCTCGGCGTCATCTGCTCGTTCGGCGCGGGGTACTCGGCGGGGTGCGTCGTGGTGAAGAAGCGCGCGCGGGCGTGAGCCGGCCTCCGGCCAGGCGATTCTGGCCCGTGCCACCCGAGGCGCGCCGTAACCGGTCGTGATCACGCCGCTCGGCTGCGGCATGCTGCGTGCTGGAGCGCGAGCATGGCCGCACGAAGCCACGAGGCTAGACTCGTGTCGATGTCCACGCTCCGCGCGTCGCCGTCTGCCGACGCCCTCCGTGCGTTGCTCCGCCACGTACGTCCCGTACGGCCGCTGAAGTTCCCGGGCGCAGAGCCGGACGACGAGCACCTGGCGCAGAGCCGACGCCACCGGAACCTCTGCATGGCGCTCATCGAGATCCTGCGCGCGGCCATCGGGCGCGAGCACACGCTGGCCGCGGATCAATTCGTGTACTTCGACGCGGCGAACCCGCAGGTGTGCCTCGCACCCGACGCGTTCGTGAAGATCGGGCGTCCCGATCGTGAGGAGTTCGACTCCTGGCCCACCTGGGAAGAAGGCTCGCCCGACGTCGCCTTCGAGGTTCTCTGCCGCGACACGCCCGAGAGGTGGACGCTCCACGAGAAGCTTCGTCGTTATCACCAGCTCGGCGTCCGCGAGCTCTTCGTGTTCGACGTCGACGCGGCGCCGGGAAGCCGGCTCCGCGTGTGGGATCGCATCGAGAACGACTTCCTCGAACGCATCGTCGACGACGAGCGGACACCCTCGGCGGTGCTCGGCCTGTTCGTCTTCGTCGGACCGGTTCGCATCGACGAAACCGATTATCCGGCGTGCATCCGCCTCTCACGGGATCCCGAAGGTCGCGAGCGCTTGGTCACGAGGGACGAAGCGCTCGGCGCCAGCGAAGACGCCCGGCGAACCGCCGAGGCGCGCGTCGCGGAGCTCGAAGCCGAAATCGCCCGCCTCCGTCGCGGCGCGTGAGCCTCACTTCGGCACGATGCTCATCCAATTGAGCATCGTGTATTCGTCGGTCTGTCCCGCCTCGAGCGTGATGTTCCCGTCGGTGACGTCGACGTCGACCGATTCGACGAGATAGGGCGTCGACGGGTTCGTCTCCGCGTCGTCGAACAGCACCTGGCCTTCGACGACCACGCGCTGCTTCGAGTACGTCCGGCCGTGCCAGCCGATGGAGACCGTCACGGTGTACGTGCCGTTCTCGATGTCGAACGTGAACGTGTTCGTGCGGCCCCAGTCGTCGTAGATGACGCTCTTCTGCAGCTCGTCGACGGGCGCGTCGGCGAGGTAGCGGTAGAGCATGATGTCGGGCTTGCCGATGTTCGGGCCCGACCAGCCGAGGCCCGCGGCCGGGTCGTAGGGCGCCCAGCCGACCTTCATCCACGTGTGGCCGTTCACGACGAGCGGATCGGCCTTCGGCTCGCCGGCCGGATCCTGGAAATTGACGTAGTACTCGCCTCGCTTGCGGGCGCCCGGCCCGGTCGACTCGAGCACCGGGCAGCCGTTGACCTTGCCCTCGAGGCGCAGGCCGAGCTGGTTGCGGAGGTGCTGGAGCGCCGACGTGTCGCGCGTCCAGGACGTGAGCGACGAGGCGACGCTCGACGCGCTCACGTCGCAGCCGGCGGCTTCGTCGGGCGTGCGCGGGAGCGTGCCGCCCGCGAGCAGGAGGAGGTACTCGAAGTCCTCGGCGCCCTCGCGGAGGAGCTCCCAGCGGATGCTGCTCACGAGCTCGCCGTTCTTCGGCGGGTAGAGGAGGAAGCCGTCGCCGTTGAGGCTCGTGCCTTCGGGGCGCGGGTTCTCGTACGGGTTCGAGCCCCAGCCCGTGACCGAGTAGTAGGCGAAGCCCTTGATGCGATACTTGTAGGCTGCAAAGAAGGCGACGCGCGACTCGATGCCGGAGTGATCGATCGCGATCGGGTTGAAGTACGGCGGGCGGTCTCCGTAGAGGAAGTACCACCACACGTCCTCGCCCTTGGCCTGACGCTCCTTCGCGTAGCTCGGCTCGAAGTGCGAGAGGTTGGCCCACCAGAGGTCGTAGCTCTTCCCGTTCGCGCGCGGGTTCTCGACGATCTCGCGCTTCGGCTCCTCGCTGATCGCGATGCGGAGGTTCGGCGCGGCGGTCTTCGCGAGCGACGCGAGGTGCGCGGCGACGTCGTAGTCTGCCTGGTTCTGCGGCTCGTTCTGGACGTAGTAGTAGCCCTTGCCCTGCCAGCCTCGCGCGACGAGATACTCGTCGATCGCCGCGAGGAGCTTCGACCACTCGGCGTTGTACTGCGGCGTGCCGAAGTGATCGGGGCCGCGATCGACGCCGCAGAAGGTCTGCGGGCGCGGCGTCGAGTTGTTCACGAACTGCATGATCTGGAACGAGGGGAAGCCCTCGCCGTTCCAGCTCGCGCCGTCGATGTACTTCGGGCCGAGGCGCGAGAAATCGTAGTCGTTCGCCTCCTCCTTGAACGTGCCGGTGGCGCAGTCGTACTCGATGCCGCCGTTGTAGTTGAGCCCGGCGGGCCACGCGACGGAGGTCGGCACGATGCGGTGCTCGTACAGCCACGTCTTCAGTTTCTCGACCGCCTCGAGGCTCTCCGAGCCGCCGAGCGCCTGGAAGCTCAGGTTCCAGTTGCCGTCGAAGCCGAGCTTCTTCGGGATCGCGAAGTCGAAGACGTGGAGCCTCACCGGGACGGCCTGCGCGGCGCCGTTCACCGTGACGGTGAGCGTCGACTCGTAGTCGCCGGCCGGCGCGTCCGGCGGGACGTAGACCGTGATCCAGAAGGGCTGGTTTTCGCCGCCCTTCACGGGCTCGGTCGCGCCGAACGTCGTCGGCTCGAGCGGGTCGGGGACCCAGCCGCTCTTGATGGAGATCGCGTCCGAGGGCTCCGTGATCCTCACGTAGCCGACGCGACGGATCTCGATCCGCGGGATCGAGCCGGGGCCCGAGAACGCCGGCATCTCGAGCGTCACGTTCGCGTCCGCGTCGGCGCGGACGACGATCTGGAACGGCTCGAACTCGTTCTTCGCCGCGTACATCTGGATGGCGTCGCCCGTCGTCTCCGGCGGCGCGGCTTCGCGCACGACCTTCTCCATCGTCGGCGTCGTCCACAGCGTCGCGCCCGCGGGCGAGGGGAGCTTGAAGGTCATCGGCCCGGCCGGCGTGCAGTCGGTGCAGACCGGCAGGGGCGGCGCGGACGAGCCGTCGGCGCCGCCGTCGGGATCGCTGCCACCGTGCTCCTCGTCGCTGCCGCAGCCGCCTCCGAGCACGAGCGAGAGCGTCAGGCACGCGAGGCCGACCCGAGTGATGCGCATGGTCGGGAGGATAACAGGCGTGCGCCGGCGATCAGGCTCGGGGCCGCCGCGCGAGGAGCCGTCGCCCGAGGAGCGCCGCGCTCGCGAGGAGCGCGCAGGCGGCGACGCCGATGCCCGTCCTCGATGCTGGCGCCGGTGCGACGCTCGACACGCAGCCCTTGTCCGGCTCCTGGCACTCCGGGCTGTAGCCTCCGCGCGGGGTCGGGTCGCACTGCGGGGCCTGCGTGACCTTGCCGTCGAGCACCGCGCGATCGCCGTCGGGCCTGTAGATCGTGCAGATCGCCGCGACGTCGTCCGGCGAGAGGTAGCGCATGCTCGTCTGGCCTTGGTCGTAGCGGGCGTACATCGTCGACTCGCGCACGTCGGAGTGCGCGATGCCGAGGAAGTGCCCCGCCTCGTGCGTGACCACGCTCAAGAAGTCGTACGCGTCGGGTGCGACGGGATCGCGGATCGCGAGCGGCTCCATGTCGAGCGTGTTGATCTCCATGTCCGCGTTGTAGATCTCGCCCGTCTCCGGGTTGTAGACGACCGTGGTGAGCCCGAGGACGGTCTTGCCGTACGGCCAGGTCTCGTCGCGGAAGATGATGAGGTTCTGGTTGGGGACGCCCGACTTGTACTCGACCTTCGCGCAGTCCGCGGGGCCGAGGTCGCGCACGTCGATGCTCGTGCGCGAGCGGCCCGAGCCGTCCGTGGGGCACGTGGCGCCCGTCCATCGCGTGAAGGCGGTCGAGAGCGCGTCCGCCGCGTCCTGGTACGAGATCTTGCGGCTCGCGCTCCGGTGCATGCTGTAGCCGAGGCACGCGTTGCGCCAGAACAAGGGGACGCCCTTCGCCCAGCAGCCCGAGATGGTCGCGTCGTAGTCGGGTGGCGCCTTCTCCGTCGTCGTTCGGCAGAAGGCGGATGCGTCCTTCGCCGCGAGCGTGATGCACGCCGCGACGATGGCGCCCGCCACGAGCCGGAGGTGGAGTCGATGCCCGCCCATCGCGGAGATAAATACCTCAGGCCGGGACGATCAGCCGAAGGCCGCGCGCGACGACCTCGATCGTGACGTTGGGGGTCGCCGGCCACTCCTCGCCGTCGAGCTGTGCCGCGAGCGGCGCGCCGCCCGGCGGTGGAAAAATCGTCAGCTCCATCCGAGAGGCACGGATCGGCTTCGAGTGCTCGATGCCGATTTCGTTCAGCATCTCCTCGGTGATCGGGTTGCCGTCGAGATCCACGATCGCCTTCGAGGTCCAGTCTCGCTTGCCGCGGAAAGGGACGAGCTCGAACGCTCCGTCGTCGTGTCGGCTCGTCTTGTCGAGGACCCACGCGCCGGCGTAGATGCGCGTGTTCTTGACGACGAGATCCGTCAGTCCATCGAGCTCGACCGCTTTGCCGTCGAGGACGGCCTCCACGCGCAGCTTGTCGTCGATGACGTACGACTCGAGGAACGTCTTCAGGAGCGCGCCCGCGTAGACGGCGTGATCGCGATAGATCTCCTTCAGCGGGCCGAGCTTCTCGACGAGCGCGCGATCCTTGTTCCGCTGGGCGAGCACGCGTGCCGAGAGGCCCCACCCCGCGGAGTCGAAGAAGTAGTCGGTCTTGCCGCCGGCGCGGTAGACGCCGACGTCGAGCCTCGTCTCGTGACCCGCGCGAATGACGTCGACGTTCCGCGGCAGCGCCGCCGGCGACGCCTCGAGGCCGAAGCTCTTGCCCTGATCGTTCGCGGTCCCGGTGGGGAGCATGCCGAGCGAGACCCGCTCGCGCGCGTTGCTCGTGAAGAGGCCCGCGGCGACCTCGCGGAACGTGCCGTCTCCGCCCATGGCGATGACGACACGGATCGAGGGATCGGCCTCGAGCGCGCCACGGACGGCGCCGATCGTGCCGCCGTTCGGCAACGTCGGCAGGAGCTCCGCGTCGAGCTTCGCCGCACGGAGGAGGGAGAGGGCCCGATCGATGCGCTCTTTGTTCTTCCCACTCTGGGCGGTCGGATTGCCGACGAGGAGATGCGTGGGCATGGCGACGGATCATCTTACGCCGGAGCCCGGGCGCGGGGAGATGCAGTAGTCTCCGCGTCGTGTCCCGGCACCTCGAGGTCGTCCGTCGTGCGTTCCGCCTCTTCTCCGGGAAGGGCGCGCGGTTTCTCGGTGCGGCGGTCGCCTTCTACACGCTCCTGTCCGCCGCGCCGCTCTTCGTGCTCGTCCTCCGCGTCGTCGGCGCCGTGTTCGGACGTTCGCGCGCCGAGGACGCCCTCTGGGGCGGCTTGCGCGAATGGGTCGCACCGGAGGGAATCGAGACGGTGCGCGAGCTCACCGAACGGCTCGATCGGCTCGAGTCGTCGAGCACCCTCGGCATCCTGCTCGTCGTCTACGGCAGCACGCGCCTGTTCCGCGCGCTCCGCCGGGCGCTGAACCAACTCTGGGGCATCGACCTCGAAGCCGTCGAGCGCGCGCGTCCCACCGCGGTGCGCTACGGGCTCCGCTACGGCGGTGCGCTCGCGCTCGCGTTGTTCGTCGCGGTGCTCGTGGCGCTCCTGATCGTCGAGAAATCGGCGTTCGCGCTCCTCGCGTCCGTCGGCGCTCGGATCCCATCGGTGGTCGTCTGGGCCGTGGACCTCTCGACCTCCGTCGCGCTCGCCTTCGTCCTCTTCACGGTCCTCTTCCGGTTCCTCCCCGAGACCGACGTGACGATGGAGGAAGCGATGCTGAGCGCGCTCGTCAGCACGATCCTGTTCGCGATCGGATCCAGCCTCGTCACCTTCTGGGTGCGGCACCGGCAGCTCGGCGATCTCTATGCGGGCGCGAGCGCCCTGGTTCTCACGGTCTTCTGGGTTTACTACTCCGCGCAGGTGTTCTTCTTCGGCGCCTGCATCGGCGCGGCGATCCGCGAGCAACGGCGCGCGGGCGGCAGCCTCTCGGCGGGCTGACGGAAAGAGGAGCCTCGCCACTTGTCACCGCCGCGCGCGGGAGCGATGCTCGTCGGCCGGAGGGAAGCATGAGCATCGACGTGCACGTGACGGGGGGAGGCACGATCTCGAACGGTGAGCTTCGCGTGGAGCCGTCGACGGTGGCGCGCTGCACGCTCTGCGCCCGCGAGGTCGAGGCGTCCGCGTCGATCGTCGAGGGCGTGCTGGCGTGCGCGGCGTGCCTGCGCGATCGCCTCGACGCGATGAGCGTCGCGCGTTTCCGCCTGCGCGAGTCGCGGTCGGGCTCGCTGCCCTGGGGCAAGGTCACGAGCTGAGCGCAGCTTCGCTCGTCGAGGCGACCACGCGCTCGGCGGGGACGTGGCGATCGAGAAACGCGAACGTGTCCGCCCAGCACTTGCGCGCGGGCGCGCGGATCACCGCCGCGTGGAACGCGTGCAGCTCGCCGGGATAGTAAGCGTCCACCGCCTCGACGCCGAGCGCGCGGAGCGCCGCCGCCATGCGCCGCGTATCGGGCAACAGCGGATCCTTCGTGCCGACGGGAAGGAAGAACGGCGGCAGCGGCCGGTCCGGCTTGTGCCCGCGCTCGAGCACGCACACGGGATCGGCGAGATCGAGCGAGCACGGCCACGGCCCCTTGCCGAGGTACGCCTCTTCGACTTCGACGAGGCGATCGGCGATGAACGAGGACATCTTCGGCTTGCGCCGCGCGAGCCGCGCGAGGTCGCTCACCTGGAAGACGCCGCACGCGGGCACGACCGCGCGCGGCACGACTCCGGTCTCGAACGCGAGGCGAGCGAACGGCTCCGGCCGCTCGTACGCGAGCGCGATCGCGAGGCTCGCCACCAGATTCGCGCCGGCGGACTCGCCCGCGAGGACGATCCGGCTCGTGTCGCCGCCGAACCGGGCCGCGTTCTCCACGACCCACGCGAACGCATGGCACACGTCCTCGATCGCGGCCGGGAAGCGATGCTTCGGCGCGAGGCGATAGCTCACGTTGAAGACGATGAAGCCGCGCCTCGCATAGCCGAGGGCCATCACCCAGTGCGTGTCCTTCGAGAGGATGCGGAAGCCTCCGCCGTGCACGTAGAACACGATCGGCCAGGGCGGTCCCTCGTACCGCCGCACCGATGCAGGGCTCTGCCCTCGTGACGGGCGCCAGACGTCGAGCAGGTGATCGCGCGTGGTCGTGCCTTCGCGGTAGCGGAGGTCGACGATGTGCTCGACCGCATGCCGCTCTGGCTTCGCCTTCGGGTGGAGCCTCGCGATGCGCGAAGCGCCGTTGAAGAAGCCGTCCACGATGAGGCTACCGACGTACCGCCGAGCCTCGACGCCGAGACGTGCGGCCCACGCGGCCGATCGGCCGTCCGGAGAGGACATCGGCGAGGATTTTACCAGAGGGCCGAGGCGGCGCGGCGACTTGCGCGACACGGAGGTCGGAGACACGATGTCGCGAATGCGACGTGGCTTGGCTTGCAGCATCGGAGCGCTCTCGCTCGTCGCGGCGTGGATGGCCGCATGCGGCGGTGACGACGACTCCTCGGTGGGGACCGAGGACGCTTCGGCGAGCGACACGAGCTGGACTCCGGGCGACGTCGACACGCCGGATCCCGTCGACGCCGGCTCCGACGCGAGCCGATCTCCGTGCAGGGGTCTGCGCGACGAGACGGATCTGCGCTGCGACGACTTCGACGACGGCGACCTCGATCTCGAGAAGCGCGGCTGGACCCTCGAGGACGGCGGCTCGTTCCAGCCGCCGCGCATCGTGGCGGACGCCGGCGTCCCCGACGTCGACGCGCCCACGCCGCCGCACCTGCTCGAGGCCGTGGCCGAGCCGACCGACGCGGGCTTGCCTCGCTCCGTCATCACCGACGACGTCGCCGTGACGAAGAAGACGACGACGCTCGAGGCGGACGTCTTCGTCGCCGAGTGGACGTCCGGCGCGTATCGCGTGCTGCGCTTCGATCTCGCGCCGACGCCGCAGGAGCACACCGGCCTGACGCTCGACGTCCTTCCCGACGGCAAGTGGCGCTGCATCGGCTACTCGACGCAGGCCCTCGGCAACCGGACCTTCACGGTGGGCGAGTGGCACCACGTCAAGCTGACCATGAAGGTCGACGACACGTACGTCCAGGCGTGGTGCCAAGTCGACGACGTCGTGACGGCGATGATCCCCGGGCGCCAAGCCGAGTCGAACAGGCGCCGCCTCGAGATCGGCGTGACGACGTACGCGCCGTCGACGCCGCGCACGCGCGTGCTCTACGACAACATCGAGTTCTACGCGGAGTGACGCGCGTCAGAGCTTCCTTCCGATCGCCGTCCCCAGGACGCCGGCCGAGAGGCACGCGACCAGCGTGACGCCCACGTAGAGCGCGGCCGTCCCGTAGAGCTTGCGATCGAGCATCGACAACGTGTCCTGGTTGAAGGACGAGTAGGTCGTGAGCCCGCCGAGGAAGCCGGCGGTGATCGTGACGCGGAGGGTGGGCGAGAGATCGGCCTTCGTCACGGCGAGGACCATGACGAGCGCGATGAGGAACGACCCGACGACGTTCACGCCGAGGACGCCCCACGGGAAGGACGTGCCGAACGCGCGCTCCGTCCACGTCACGACGGCGTAGCGCAGGATCGCGCCGATGCCTCCGGCGAGGCCCACGAGGAGGACTCGCTCCACGCTCGCTCCCGTTCAGAACTCGAACGCGAGGCCCGCCGCCCAGGTGTTCGTGCCCACGTAGAGCGCGTTGTCCTGGAAGAGGCCGTTGAGGTTCAGCCAGTAGTACTCGGCGTAGACGTAGGTGTTGTTGATGCCGATCGCGTTGTCCATGTCGCGCGACGCGCCCGAGTCGAGCGCGTCGAGGGCGAAGCCGATGCCGATCGCCATGTGCGTCCCGAACGTGTGCCCCTTGCCCGAGACGCCGTCCGCCGAGCGCGACGTGCCGCCCGACGACGACGCACGCCAGGGCGCCCACGCGAGACCGAGCTTCCCGTACGGGACGAGCGGGATGCCGGCTTCGCGCCAGAACGCGTCCACGCGAAGGACGCCGGAGAGGTAGAACGGGTAGATGTCGAGGCTGTACTCGTCGCCGGAGGGGCGGCCGCTCGTGGTCACCGCGGGGCGGCTCATTCCGACGAGGCCGGCGCCGATGCCGGGGCCGATCGTGCCGATGTAGGGGATGCGGAACGTCTGCCAGTCGAGCTCGAGGCCGAAGTAGAGGCGCGGCTTGTCGCCGAACCGGTCCTTGAACGGCGTCCCCGTGAGGCCGGGCTCCTCGTCGATCGCCGGGTAGTAAGGGGAGAGGCGGATCTCGAGCGCGAAGTGCTGCGGCGAGCGATACGGGCGCTTCTGTTCGGGGGTGCCGAACTCGAAAGCGCCGGCGTCGCGTGTCGCGAAGAGGACGCCTGCGAGCGCGATCGCGCCGGCAAGATGACGTGCAATCGTCTTCATCGACGGTCTTCTCTCTCCGATGCGATACGGCGGGACTTCGACGTGTTCCTCCGCCGGAGCGTCGATCCGGCGGTCGCGATCGCGAGGAGCAGCACGGTGATGCTGCCGAGCGGCGAAGCGCCGGCGGCCGAGCAGCCGCCGCCGGCGGAGCCGCCCGCGTTCCGATAGTCCTGCCAGAAGTCGGTCGTCTCCTCCGGCGTCTCGCAGATGACGTCCGAGAGCTGTCCGACGTTTCCGAACTTGTCGGTGGCCGCGACGGCGACCGCGTACGTCGTGCCGTTCTGGAGCGGGTTGCCGCCGAGCGAGCTCGCCACGACGGTCGTGCCGGTGTTTCCGGTCATGCTCCCGCACTCGAATTTCTGATTGAACTCCGCCGACGGATAGATCGGGCTCCCGTCGGCGTTCCGGAAGTTGGCGCTCGAGCAGCCCGACGCGGGCTGGTCCGGCGTCGTCGTTCCCGCGTCTTCGCACACCTCGACGATCTCGGTGATCGGGTTGCCGGCGTCGTCGACCCCGACCTCGCGCTCCTCCTCGTGGCATTCCGGCGTGGGCGCGGTCGGCGTCGACGGCGCGGAGCCCGCGACGTCGCAGTAGACCTTCACGCCGGTGAGCTCGGTGAGACCGCCCGTCGCCGCGGCGTCGCCCGTTCCGCCGCTGATGTTGACCCAGCTCACCTGGATGCGGCCGTTGCCCGGCAGCGCGCGGAGGCCCGACGGCGGCTTCGGGCCGACGGTGTCGACGGTGATGGCGACCGTCTTCTCGAAGGCGGCGGTCGCCTGCTGGCCCGGCGCGAAATAGAGGAAGTGGACGGTGATCGTCGCGAGGTCGACCTTCCCGCACAGCGATTCCTCGTCACGCTTCGGGTCGTGCGGCTGGTTCGGCGGCGCGCCCGCCATGATGTGGCGCACCGGGATGTCGACGTCCACCACCGTCTGGAGCGGGATGTCCGTGTCGAGCACCTTCCAGCACTGCGGGGTGAGGCCCGTGCGGACCGTCTGCTGCTTGCAGTCCGCGCCGGCGTTCGAGGCCCACACCTGAACCGAGGCGTTGGCCTGGAACCCGGACATCTGCAGCGTGAAGCGGATGAGCTGGTCGTCGTAGCAGTCCTGGAGGTTCACCGCCTCCGGCGACAAGTTCAGCGGGCGCTTCTGGATGATGCGCCCATCCTTGTCGAGCCGGGGCAGCGACTGCTCGTTGACGATGCTGATCGACTGCGCCGACGCGATGTCGGCGAAGGACAGCGCCGCGACGGCGAGGAGGACCGCGACGAGCACGCGGAGCCAGGTGAGTCGGGGAAGGACGAGCGCCTTCGGCATGGCGACGGGAAGCCCGCCACGTGCGGGCCGGCGAGCGAGCATGGGCTGACCGGGCGGCAGCATAGCGCGTGCCACGCCCGCCCCCAAACCCGCACGCGCAAAGATGCACGGCTTTCGGCCGATCGCGTGACCCGCTCCGCCGCCCATGTCCGCCAAGCTGGCATGCGGCCGCGCTCGATCCCCGTCCGCCTGCCAAAGTGACAACTGACAGCGGGCCGTCAGGATAGCCGTCGCCCGGGTGCGGCTCGGCGGACCACGCCCTCGGCCATGTGCTAATCGCTGGCGCACATGGGTCGCGCGCCTCTTGCCCAGGGTCCTTCTTCCGCCCCGCATGCCCGCGAGAGAGCGCCGGGCGCCAAGCACCTGAACGGCCATGCGTCGCGCGGGCGCGAGCCCGACGCGATCGAGGTGCGCGGCGCACGGGAGCACAACCTCGACGTCCCGTACCTCTCGATCCCGAAGCGAGCGCTCGTCGTCTTCACGGGGCCGAGCGGCTCGGGCAAGTCGAGCCTCGCGTTCGACACGCTCTACGCCGAGGGGCAGCGCCGCTACCTCGAGACGCTCTCGGCGTACGCGCGCCAGTTCCTCGGGCAGCTCGAGCGGCCGCACGTCGAGCGCATCCGCGGTCTCTCGCCGACGATCGCGATCGAGCAGAAGAGCGCCGCGTCGAACCCGCGGTCCACCGTCGGGACGATCACCGAGGTCTACGACTACCTCCGCGTGCTCTACGCGCGCGTCGGCGAGCAGCGCTGCGTCGCGTGTGGCAAGCCCGTGAAGGCGCGGAGCGCCGGCGAGATCGCGCGCGAGATGGCGGCGCTGCCGAAGGGCGCGAAGGTCCGCGTGCTCGCGCGCCTCGTCACGCACCGCAAGGGCGAGCACAAGGAGCTCTTCACCGATCTCAAGGCGCGTGGCTTCCTGCGCGTCGACGTCGACGGGAACCAGTACTCGCTCGACGATCCGCCGTCGCTCCAGAAGCACGTCAAGCACACGATCGACCTCGTCGTCGATCGCATCGTCATCGGGAACGTCGCGCCGGCGCGCCTGACGGAGGCCGTCGAGGCTGCGCTGCGCGAGGGCAAGGGCGAGCTCGTCGCCGCCGTCGACGACGGCAGCGGCAAGGAGCAGCGCATCCCGTTCAGCGCGAACCGCGCCTGCTGCGGCAGGAGCTATCCGGAGCTGAGCCCGCAGAGCTTTTCGTTCAACAGCCCGCTCGGGAGCTGCCCCGACTGCCACGGCCTCGGCACGCGCGCGGAGGTCGATCCCGACCTCGTCGTCCCGGACCCGCGGCTCTCGATCGAGCAGGGCGCGATCGTGCCCTGGGCGAGCGCGATGGCGCGCGGCGACGGGTGGGTGTTCCGCATCGCGCAGGCGGCGGCGAAGGCGTGCAAGATCCGGCTCGACACGCCGTGGAAGGACATCCCGAAGGATCGCCGGAACAAGCTGCTCTACGGCATCCGGGGCGAGCGCCTGAACGTCGCGTGGAGCAACGACCGCACGAACAGCCACGGCACGTTCGCCGTGCGCTTCGAGGGCGTCATCCCGAACCTCGAGCGGCTCTACCGCGAGACGAACAGCGAGGCGATGCGCGAGCACTACCGGAAGTTCTTCCGCGACCGCCCGTGCACCTCCTGCAAGGGCACGCGCCTCCGCCCCGAGAGCCTCGCGGTGTACGTGGGGAAGCGGAACCTCGCCGAGCTCACGTCGATGACGGTGGCCGACGCCTACGAGCACGTGCGATCGCTCTCGCTCACGCCGTCGCAGCGGAAGATCGCCGAGGGCGCGCTCGTCGAGATCGAGAGCCGCCTCAAGTTCCTCCTCGACGTCGGCCTCGAGTACCTCACGCTCGATCGCCCCGGCCCGTCGCTCTCCGGCGGTGAGGCGCAGCGCATCCGCCTCGCGAGCCAGCTCGGCAGCGAGCTGTCCGGCGTCATGTACGTGCTCGACGAGCCGTCGATCGGGCTCCACGCCCGCGACAACGAGCGGCTCATCGCCACGCTCCGGCACCTGCGCGATCTCGGCAACACGGTGCTCGTCGTCGAGCACGACGAGGAGACGATCCGCGCGGCCGATCACGTCGTCGACTTCGGGCCCGGCGCCGGCCACCTCGGCGGCAAGGTCGTCGCCGAGGGACCGCCGCACGTCATCGAGGCCGATCCGAAGAGCCTCACCGGCGCGTTCCTCTCGGGCCGCCGCAGCATCGCGGTGCCGAAGGAGCGGCGCACCCCGAAGGGGAAGATCCAGATCCTCGGCGCCCGCGAGCACAACCTCCGGAACATCGACGTCACGATTCCGCTCGGTGTCCTCGTGTGCGTGACGGGCGTGAGCGGCGCGGGCAAGAGCTCGCTCGTCAACGGCATCCTCCTGCCGGCGCTCGCGGCGCGTCTGCACGGCAGCACCGATCCGATCGGCGCCCACAAGGCCATCAAGGGCATCGAGGCGCTCGACAAGGTCATCGCGATCGATCAGAAGCCGATCGGCCGCACGCCGCGGTCGAACCCTGGCACGTACACGAAGGCGTTCGACTGCATCCGCGAGGTCTTCGCGCAGCTCCCCGAGGCGCGTGCGCGCGGCTACGACGCCGGCCGCTTCTCCTTCAACGTGAAGGGCGGCCGCTGCGAGGCGTGCGGCGGCGACGGCGAGGTGAAGGTGGAGATGCACTTCCTCGCCGACGTCCGCGTCCCGTGCGAGGTCTGCGGCGGCAAGCGCTACGACGACGCGACGCTCGAGATCCGCTTCAAAGGGAAGAACATCGCCGAGATCCTCGACACGAGCGTCGACGAGTGCCTCGAGCTGTTCAGCGCGTTCCCGCAGCTCCGGCGCATCCTCGAGACGCTCGTCGCCGTCGGCCTCGGCTACATGAAGATCGGACAGCCTGCGCCGACGCTCTCCGGCGGCGAGGCGCAGCGCGTGAAGCTGTCGCGCGAGCTCGGCAAGGTCCAGACGGGCCGCACGCTCTACGTCCTCGACGAGCCGACGACGGGCCTGCACTTCGAGGACATCGAGCGCCTCTTGTCCGTGCTCCAGCGCCTCGTCGACGCAGGGAACACGGTCGTCGTCATCGAGCACAACCTCGACGTCGTCAAATGCGCCGACTGGATCATCGATCTCGGGCCCGAGGGCGGAGCCGGCGGCGGCACCGTCGTGTGCGCGGGCACGCCCGAGGAGGTGGCGAAGGTCCAGGCGTCGCACACGGGCCGCTTCCTCGCGCCGCTGCTCCGTCGCGCGGCCCGCGAGGACGGGCGTCGCGCACGAAACAAGGCGTGACGCCCTCACGGAGCGTTGGCGCGCCCGTGCCGAGGCGTCGTACGATGAGCGAATGAGGCTCGACCTTCGTGCGATCGCGCTCGCCGTCTCGACGACGTGCGGCCTTTGCGTGTGGGCTTGCTCCGAGTCGTCGAGCAACCCGCCTGCCGAAGACGCCGGGACCGACGACGCGGCCCCGAGCGGGAGCTCCGGCGAGGGCTCTTCGTCCGGGAGCTCGGGGACGTCCGGGACGCCGCCGGCCGCGCTCACGGCGAGGGCGGAGATACGGCCCACGAGCGAAGCGAGCACCGTGCAGGGCACGGCGGAGTTCATCGAGCAGGGCTCGGTGGTGTTCGTGAACATCGACATCACGAGCAGCGGCGGGACGCCCGGCGAGCACGGCATCCACATCCACGAGAACCCGAGCTGCGACCCGGTCGACGGAGGCCCCGGCCTCGGCGCCGGCGGTCACTGGAACCCGGCGGGTGTGCCCCACGGCCACCCGAGCCAAGAGCCGCACCACGTCGGTGATCTCGGCAACATCGTGATCGACGACGCGGGCACCGGATCGGTCAAGCTCACGTTCCCCGCGACGAAGTTCTACGTGCACGACGGGCCGCTCTCCGTCGTCGGTCACGCGATCGTCTATCACGAGCAACGCGACGACGGCGTCTCGCAGCCCGTCGGCAACGCGGGCGGCAGGCCCGGCTGCGGCGTGATCCAGAGGGTGGAGTAGCGCCCGCTCCGGTCCTGGATGCGGAGGAAGGTCTCGCCTCGGACCACGTAGAATGTGCGGGCATGGGCCTCTTCCTCCGCTCGGGCTCGGTCCTCTCCGGCTGCGCCCTCGCGCTCGCGGCGTGCGGCGGCAACGTCGCGGCGCCCACGATGCAGGGCAGGGCGGGGATGCTCTCGCAGACGGCCGTCGCGCAAAAATGCGACGAGGCGAAGAAGGGGCACGAGAGGCCGTTCGTCGTCGAGTGGGACGCGACCGATCTCGCGAGCTTCGAGGCGAAGGCGTCGCGCGACACCGTCTTCGTTCGCTACGAGGGGTGCTCCCTCCAAGTGCTCGATCGCTGCTCGGACGCCAACGCGCCGGGCAAGCTCGGCGCCTACGGGACGCCGACGTTCACGAGCGGCACGATCCAGGGGTTCGACATCACGAACGAGGGCGAGCTCTACGCGAAGCTCCCGCTCGGCGCGGCGAACCTCTCGGGCCGCGTGCAGGCGGGCGAGTCGCTCCACCTGCAGTACTACGTCTCCGGCGTGGCGCAGAACACGCGCGACGCGATCTACGAGAGCGACCTCGCCGGCAAACCGGGATGCGAGGGCGCGACGCACTTCGTGTGGGCCTACAACCTCGGCGCGTTCGAGCTGACGAGCTCCGAGAACGTCTCGGGCGAGGCCGACGTCAGCGCCGGCATGGGCTCGGCCGGCGGCAAGCGATCGAGCCAGCGCCGGTCCGTCAGCTCGGGCGGGAAGCTCTCGTCGTGCGAGTCGCAGGACCAGCGTGGCTGCCGCGTCCCGATCCGTCTCGCGCTCCGTCCGATCACCGCCGGGCAGAACCCGGTCGAGGCTTCGCCTGCGGTCGCGCAGGGCGGGGCGGGGAAGGGCGACGAGGCGACGACGGTCACGGGCGAGTCGGCCGCCAGCAACGCCGCCTCGCTCGTCGCACGCGCGAAGGAGAAGCTCGAGGCCGGCGACGGCGCGAGCTGCGTCGACCTCCTCGCGAAGGCGGTCGGCTTCGACGCGCGTCTCGTCAACGACCACGAAACCAAGAAGCTCCGCGCCCGGTGCGTCATGGCGTCCGGGAAGTGCGCCGACGGCACGCGCGACTACCGCGCCGCGCTCGCCGCCTCGGACACGAAGCGCGAGCTCGAAGACTGGCAGCTCGACAACGCGGCTCGCGAGGAGTCGAACCGCTGGTGCCCGTCGGCAGGGACGACGAACCACGCCGACTTCATCGTGCGCGCCTACCGTGAGCTGAAGGCGATGGAGAAGGTGAAGGATCGGCGGGGCTGCGAGCGCCTCGCCGACGGCCTCGCCGAGCACAAGAAGGCGATGCTCGCGGAGATGCCGGGCATGCCGGTCGCCGAGCGGATGAAGAGCGAACAGGCCTCGAACCTCGCCTCGAACGGCTTTCTCCTCGCCGCCCGCTGCGTGGCCGCAGCGACCGGAAAGTGCTCCGATGCGCTCGCGGTCCTCTTGAAAGAGTGCAAGACCGTCGAGACGAGCGGCTGCGCCGAGAGCATGAAGAAGTCCTTCGAGGCGACCAAGTCGTACTACCAGTGCAAGTGAGCGCGGAGACCGCCCCGCGGCGTCGTCGATGGCGACGGCGACGACCGGGGCGGCCTCGGTCTCCGTCACCGCTCTCGCTACCGCGGCCGCGCCTGAGGAGAGCGCCACCGCTCGCGGCGCGAGGTCCAGCCCTCCTCGCCCGGCGAGCACTCCACGGGCGAGCCGCGTAGCCGTGCCGGCGCGTGTCGCGGTTTCCTCGACGGCGGCGCAGGTCCGGGCGCTCTCCGGGCCTGCTCCATCCTCGTCGTCCGCGCCGTCTCCGAGCACGATACGACCGGCGCCCGCAGGCCTCGCCACGAGCTCGAAGGACTGACGGTCGAAAATCTCAAAATGTGGCGAGACGTCTGGCCTGGTCAGCGTATGGAGCTACGCGGGTCAGCCATGCGCTTCTGCAAGCTTGCCTCTTCTTTCCTCGTCGCCTCCTTCGGTGCGGTCCTCGTCCTTCAAGGCTGTACGACGGCCGACGTCGACGAGCTCGCCGTTGCCGAGTCCTCCGAGCTCCGCCCGCTGCGGGCGGAGGAGATCGTCGGCTCGATCGCGTACGGAGACACGAGCGCGCCGATCCGGCACACCGGAAGCCCCGAGTACCGCGCTCTCTCGTTCCACGGTAACGCCGGTGAGCGAGTCGAGGCGTGGGTGCGTAGCACGGACGGGGACGCGATCGCTTTTCTTGCGAACGCGCAGTTCAAGACAATCGTGACGAACGACGACGCCCACGAGGGGACCCAAGATGCGCGCCTCGTGGCTACGTTGCCTGCGACGGGGCAGTATTACGTCGTCTTCCGCGAGCGCGATCGCGAGCCGGCGACGTTCACGGTCTCGCTGGCCAACCTGAGCGACTGCGAGGGGCTCGAGTGTGCGATTGTCGACTGCCGCGGGCCACGGAAGACGACCCTTCGCGGCAGGGTCTTCGACCCGGCGGGAGCGAATCCGCTCTCCAACGTGGTGGTCTACATACCGGGAGGCCCGACGCCCGAGGTCCTCCCTCCGATCAAGGACTCGACGCAGAGCGGAATCGCTTGCGAGACGTGCGCGAGCGTGATCGTGAATCCCCTGCGCAGCGCGCTCACGGACGCGAAGGGTGAGTTCGTCCTCGAGGACGTGCCCGTCGGGGAAGTCCCGATCGTCGTCCAGGTGGGCAAGTGGCGCCGGCTCGTGAAGGTCCAGGTGACGAGTCAGTGCGGCGACAATCACGTCGCCGACCGCGTGCTGCGTCTCCCGAGGAACGGTGCCGAAGGGGACATGCCGCAGATCGCGGTCACGACCGGCGGTGCGGACTCGCTCGAGTGTCTGCTCCGGGGGATCGGGATCGACGACAGCGAGTTCGTCGACGGGCACGACGGCTCCGGTCACGTTCACCTCTTCAAGGGCATTGGCGGGAGGATGGGGACGCCGGCCGAGAGCTTCTGGAAGGACGCCTCGCAGCTTCGCAAATACGACCTCCTCTTGCTGTCGTGCGAAGGCGTGGAGACTCTCGAGAACAAGGGCAAAGACGAGCCTGGCGCGCGCAGCTCGATGGTCGAGTACTTGAACGCGGGCGGGAGGGTCTTCGCCACGCACTACCACTACGTCTGGTTCCAGTCGTCCCCCGAACAGCAGATCAGGGACATTGCCACTTTCCGTGGTTTCGGAAACGGGCCGTCCAGCGGCGACTTCGACGTCAACACGACGCTGCCGGACGGGAGCCCGTTCCCGAAGGGGGAGATACTCGCGGAGTGGCTCCTGGCCACGGGAGCATCGACGACGTACGGGAAGATCCCGCTCGAAATGGTCCGAAACTCCGTCCAAACGCTCGCCGAGCCTGGCGTGAGCTGGATCCAGAAGCGGGGCGATCCGAACGCCGCACCGACGAACTACTTCTCGTTCAACACGCCGATCTCCGCGGCGCCAAAGAAGCAGTGCGGTCGCGCCGTCTACACGGATCTCCACATCACGGATCAAGCGGGCCCGCTCTCGATCGAGAGGTGCGAGGTCTCTCGCGGCCGCCTGACCCCGCAGCAGAAGCTGCTCGAGTTCCTCTTCTTCGATCTCTCCGCCTGCGTGATCGACGACCGGGACGTGCCGCAGCCGCCGGCGAGGTAGTCGAGCCCTGCGCGCGGCGGCGCTCACCGGGCTCGTCGCCACGCGCTCACTGTATGCAGCCCTCGTCGGCCTTCGCGGCGCGGTTACCCTCCACACAGGTCTTCCAGCCGTTCACGCAGACGGGGGAAGACGGCACGTCGCCCAAGCAACAAATCAAGTCCGCCGGGCCCTTGCATTCGGCGAAGCAGCAGACGGCCGGGCGGAGATCTCCGCACGACATGTTCGCGGGGCCGCTGCCTTCGGTCTCTCCGGCCTCGCATGCTTCCTGCTGCCTGCACGTGCCACCCTGAGGTTCGCAGTCGGGCGGCTCCGTCGACCCGCACTTCCCGTCGGGCTGCACCCAGTGCGGGGCGTTGCAGATGCAGACGCCCTGAACACAGGCCCCGGGGTTGCACTCGTCGTCGCCCGTGCACGCGGTGCTCCGCGGCTCGCTGGTGGCGTCGGATCCTCCTCCGCTGCCGTCGGGCGACGACGCGGCGTCTTCGTCCGTCGTCGCGCCGTCTCCGGCATCGACGGTGCCGTCCGGCGTCGGGACCGGGCTCGTCCCGAAGTCGGTGCAGGCGGAGCCCGTCATGCACGCACCGGAGAGCGCGATGACGACGAAACAGAAGGAGGTCTTCGGAGAGCGTGACATGGGGCGTGGCGCGCGGATCGACGATAGCAGCCGCGCTTCGGCCTGAGAACGCCGCGGGCGCGTCGTCCGCTGCTCGTCGTGTCGCGGGCATGAGGGCCTCGAGCACCGGCTGCACCGTCGAGTCGCGATGCTCTAGCGCTGTCCGGTCGCTCTCTGCGACGATGGCCGCGATGAGCGCAGGTGAAGCCGTCTACGAGATGTTCTGGGACTGCAAGTACTGCGGTCAGAAGAAGCTGCTCGGTATCACCCATCGCTTCTGCGCGAACTGCGGAGCACCCCAGGACCCCGCCACGCGCTACTTCCCGCCGGACGACGAGAAGGTCCCTGCGAAGGATCACCCGTACGTCGGCGCGGACGTGATGTGCCCGGCCTGCCGGCATCCGATGTCGCGTGCGGCGAAGTGCTGCACGAACTGCGGCAGCCCCCTCGACAAGGGCACGGAGGTCGCACGCCGTCCGGACGTCGTCGTGCCGCCGCCGGGGCTCGGGCAGTCCCCTCACGCGCCTGGTCAGCCCGTGCCTGTGCACGGCGGGCCCGCACACGCAGTCGCACCGAAGAAGTCGGCGACGTGGCTGTTCGCCCTGATCGGCGGCTTGCTCCTCCTCTTCGTCGGCTCGATTCTCGTCGCTGCGCTCTGGAAGCGCGAAGGCGTCTTCGAGGTGACGGGACACTCGTGGGAGCGCACGATCCTGATCGAGCGCTACGAGGCCGTGAGGAAGAAGGTCTGGTGCGACGATGCGCCGGCCGACGCTCGCGTGCTCTCGCGAACGAAGGAGCAGCGGGGCACGAAGAAGGAGCAGGACGGCGAGGTCTGCGGTACGCGCAAGCAGGACCTCGGCAACGGCGCCTTCAAGGAAGTGAAGGAGTGCCAGCCCACGTACAAGGAAGTGCCGGTCATGGAAGACCGGTGCGAGATCGAGCTCCGGGAGTGGCGGGTCGCACGCAGGGCCACCGAGAAAGGGAGCAGCCTCGCCGAGACGCCGCGCTGGCCCGTGACGGGCGTGAAGGGCGGGACGTGCGTCGGATGCGAGCGCGAGGGCGCTCGGTCGGAGCGCTACACCGTCGAGTTCGTCGACCAGAAGACGAAGGCCACGGCTTCGTGCGACCTGCCGCAGGAGCGCTGGACCTCGTTCGCGAAGGGGTCGAAGTACAAGGGCAAGATGCGCGTCGTGACCGGCTCCGTCGATTGCGACGCTCTCCAGCCGCTCTGAGCCGGCGCGTGCGTCTTTCAGGCGACGGAGCGCCGAGTCACGGCGTGAGCGTGCAGGCGACGTTGTCGATGAGGACCTCGTAGGTCCACGGGTCGTCGTCGCTCGGCTCGCCGATCGTGATCGTCAGCGTCGGCGTCGGCAAAGAACGCAGCGGATCTCCTGCCTCTGTCCGAGGGCCGACAGGGTCGCGCGTACGCCGAGCTCGACGTCGAGAACGACGTGGATCCACTCGTTGGTCCACGGATGGCCGACGAGCTCGCCTGTCGTCGCCGGCTCGCCGGTGAGCGTCTCGCGAAGTCGGAGCTCGTCGTTTCCGAGCTTCAAGGCAAGCGCCAAGAGCTTCCCTCCGCTCGTGTATCGATGTCTTCGTCCGAGTTCAGGCCTGGACCTGCGAACACGTCGAGCGAGCATCGAGCCCGCTGCGGGAGCGGGAAGGTCTTGCCGAGGAACGCCGCGCGCTCGGCGGCCGTACCGGATGACGTCAGGCGCACGCGAAGCGCGTACGGCGGCCCGATCGTGCTCGCGGCGAGCGACAGCTCACCTCCGCCGTACGTCTGCATCTGGCCCCAGCGCGCGCCGAGCGGGCCGTCGTCGAACGAGTCGCAGAACGTGGCGTCGCATCCGTCCGGCGTGGTGGAGCCGCCGTCGTTCGGATCGCCGCCGCCGTCGCTCACGGGCCCGCCTTCGGCTCCGGGGGCCACGCTCCTCTCGGGCGTTCCCGGCGCCGCGTCGTTCGCCGCCCCGCCCGTGAATTCGTCGTCCGCGACGGACACGAAGAGGCTGCACGCGCCGGTCATGGCCACGAGGATGGCCGCTACTGCTCGTTTCGGGCGCGCCTCGCGAGAGTAGCGGGCCTCGTCTCTTTCCGTACGGATGTAGGCGCATCGATCTCTCCGGGGCCGTACGCGGTGCCGTCAGGCTATCCGTTGTAGGATAGGCTGATGCGAACCTGGCTCGTGATGGCGGCGCTCGCGTGTGTCGTGGCGTGCGGCAAGGAAGATGCGCGTGAGGAGCCGCGTTGCGGCCCGGATCCGTTCGAGCCGGACGACGAGGGGGCGCCGCTGCGGCTCGAGACGATCGAGGACGATCCCTTTGGCTCGAACACGCGACCGCAGAGCGTGTCCGTCGTGCGCACCATCCACGGGGAGGACGACGTCGATTACTTCACGATCGACGTGAAGGACACCGGCATCGGTGGAAACCCCAAGGTGGAGGTCCTCACGCCGAGCGGTTTCGAGGCGACCGTCACGGCGCAGTGCACCTCGGGCAGGTTCGAGAGCCTCCGGTGTCTGCGAGGCATCGATGCGAGCCCATCCAAGAACGTCGCCTCGTGCACGAGCGACCGGCCGCCGGACCCCGATCTCGCCGCCATCGCGCAGCTCGAGGTCGAGTGCGCCGGGACGTCGAGCGACGACATCCGCCTGTCCGTGGTCGTCCGCCGCCTGACGCCTTCGCCGGAGTGCGCGCCCTACCGGTTGACGATCAGCGCGGACTGAGAGGCTCGGTTCACGAACGATCGTCGTGAGACGGCGCGCGATGTGTCCTCGGCGGGTCGTATCTCGCGACGAGGGGCCGCGGCGACGAACCGCTGGCCGGGCCGCGGCGACCGCAGGTAGACTCGGCGCGTGCCGAGGCATTCTTCGCGCCCGACGATTCGATGCGAGACGACGGCGCCGAGCCGCATCGGCGCCGACGCGAGACCTCGGACGAGAGCCTGACGGTGCGACGCGCTCTCGCGATCACGATCGCCCTCATCGCGCTGATCTGGATCGGGGTCGTCGTGCGCTACGCGCCGCCCGCGCCGGCGCCGAAGGACGCACCGAAGGAGCGATTCTCCGCCGAGCGCGCGCGCGCCTTCCAGGAGCGGCTCGTCGGCGACGGAGCCACGCGGTGGATCGGCACCGAGGGCAACGAACGCGGGCGCAAGGTCATCGCCGCCGAGCTCGAGCGGATCGGCTGGACCGTCGAAGAGCAGCGCGCGCGGGCGTGCACGCGATACGGCATGTGCGCGGCCGTCACGAACGTCGTCGCGCATCTGCCCGGTCGAGACCCGTCGCTGCCCGGCGTGCTCCTCACGGCGCATCACGACTCGGTGCCCGTCAATCCCGGCGCGAGCGACGACGGCGCCGGGACGGCCGCCATCGTCGAGACGGCCCGCGCGCTCGCCGAAGGCCCGCGTCCGCTCCGCACGGTCGTGGCGGTCCTCACCGACGCCGAGGAGGCCGGGCTCCTCGGCGCCGAAGCGTTCGTGCGCGAGCACCCTCTCGCGAAGAGCGTGCGCATGACGGTCAACGTCGACTCCCGCGGGAGCCGCGGTCCGTCGCAGATGTTCGAGACGAGCCGCGGCAACGCGTGGCTCGTCTCGCTCATGGCGAGAACCCTCGAGCGGCCCGTGACGTCCTCGCTCTACTACGAGGTCTACAAGCGGATGCCGAACGACACCGACTTCACGGTGACGAGGACGATCGCGGCGGGGGTCAACTTCGCGAACACGGCGGCGATCGAGAACTACCACACGCCGCTCGACACGCTCGCCGTCGCCGATCTCGGCACGCTCCAGCACCACGGCGACAACGTCCTCGCGATGACGCGCGCGTTCGCCGAGTCGGACGCGAGCGCCACGCCCGTCACGAACACGGACGCGGTCTGGTTCGACGTCTTCGCGTTCGGCGTCGTCCGCTGGCCCGAGCGGTGGACGAAGCTCTTCGCGTTCCTCGCGCTCGCGCTCGTGGCCGGACGAGCGGTGCGTGCGCGCGCGTTCGACCGTGGGCTCTTCGTGTCCCTCTCGATCGTCGCCGGAGGGCTCGCCGCCTTCGTCGTGGGGCGCTTCTTGCGCGGGCTCGGGGCGCTGCCCGCGTTCTGGATCGCGCACCCGACCCCGGCGCTCCTGGCCATCCACGCGGCCGCCGCCGCGGCGGTCCTCGGGGTCGCGTTCGCGCTCGCTTCGCGCTCCTCACCGCGCGCGCTCTGGGCCGGGACGTGGATCGGCTGGGGCCTGCTCGGCGTGGGCGCGGCGCATTTCGCGGCCGGCACGAGCTACCTGTTCGTCGTCCCGACCATGGCGGCCGCCGTCGCCGGCTTCATCGGGCTCGAGGTCGCGTGCATCGTGCCGGCCGCCGTCGCGGCCGTCCTCGTCCTCGCGCTCGCGCCCGGCCTCTACGAGGCCGTCGGCTTCGTCGTCCCGCCGCTCGTCGCGCTGCCGACGATCCTCACGTGCTCGACGCTCGCGCCGATGCTCGTCGGCATCGTCCGCCCGACGTCGCGGCTTGCGCCGGCGATGCTGGGCGCCGTGAGCCTCGTGGGCGCGATCGTCGCCGTGGCGGTGCCGAAGTTCAGCGCGGAGCGCCCGCAGCGCGTGAACGTGGTCTTCCGGCAGGACGCCGGCGGCGACGCGCCCGTCGCGAAGGTGTTCGTCGACAACACCTGGGGACCCTCGACGTGGGGAACGCCTCCCGCCGAGATGCTCGCCGCGATCGGCGGCGCCGTCGGACGCGAGCCTGCCACGCCCTGGACGCTGCCCACCCCGTTCGGCTCCGTGCCTCCGATCGACGCGAAGCCGCCCGTCATCGACGTGAGCTCGAAGAGCGACACCGACGGACGGCGACGCGTCGTCGGTCGCGTCCGCTCGCAGCGCGGCGCGCCGATCGTCGCCCTCTTCTTCCCGGGCAGCCGTCGCGTCGAGGTGAAGGTGGAGGGCACGTACGCGAGCTTGCGTCCCTTGCCGGGCGGATGGTTCCTCGGCTTCCCCGCGGCGCCCGCCGAAGGCGTCGCGGTCGAGATCGACGCGTCCGGTCCCGCCCCGATCGACGTGATGTTGCTCGATCGCACCCAAGGCGTCCCGCCCGGCACGAGCGCGGAGGCTGCGGTGAAGGCGCGCCCGCCGACCGCGGTGCCGTTCCAGGACGGCGACGTCACGATCGTGACGTGGCGTGGGAACCTTTGAGGCCTTCGGCCTCGAAGGAGTCCTCAGGCCTCAGCTCAGTCCTCCGTCGTCGCTTGGAGAGAGCTGAGACCTCAGGCCTTCGAGCGCGGAGATCTCGGGGGATTCGAAGGAAGCGAGGAAGAGCAGAAGGAGACGTTCGATCGAAGCCTCGCCGGGTGCGAGGGCACGACGAGGCCGACGCAGCTCGTGCGTCGAGCCTGGGACGCCGATGCTGAGGACCGAGGACCGAGGACTGACTAGCGCGGGCCGCGGCGTCCGTCTTGGGGGCGGCGATAGACCGAGATGATCGGGACGCCGTCGTGCGTGAGCACGAACTCGGGCGCGGTCGTGCCGTACTCGGTCCAGATGTTGTAGTCGACCTCGTTCATGTGCTGCTCGTGGTGCACGAGCGAGATCGTCGCCTCCGCCGGGCTGCCGACGCCGCGGAGCCACTGCGGGATCCGCTTCTCGTCGACCATGCGGTGCCACGACGGCCAGGCCGTATCCATGATGTAGACCGTGTCGCCCGGCTTCGTGTTCTTCGAGAACCAGTCGTTCAGGCTTTGCGTCGTGAAGCCCCAGAACTGGCGGTTGAGCCCGAGGTCCGCGCCCCCGGCGGTGCCTCCGAAGAACGGGACGTAGGCCGAGAGCCCGAACGGGTGCGAGTGCCGCGTCACCGCGAACGGCGCGACGAACGTGATCGCTCCGGCGATGGCGAGCGCCCAGCGCCGCTTCGTCTCGTCGAGGCTCGTGCGTGACTTCAAGAGGGCCTCGATGCGATCGGCCACGAGGTCGAAGCCGCGACCCGCGAAGATCGCGAGCGCGGGGTACGCCGTGATCCAGTGCTTCGTCCCGCCGAAGATCGGCGTCCGCGGGAGGAGGAACACCGCGAGCGGGACGGCGAGCGCGAGGAGGAGGAGCGCGTCGGTGTGCAGCGGGTCCTGTCCCGAGGGCTTCGGCCACGCGCGGCCGAGCGTCTCGCCGAGCCACCCGATCGCGCGGGCGCCGACGACGCGGAGGCGATCGAACGCTCCGATCGCGAAGAGCAGGAGCGTCGTCGTCGGCACGGTCGCCGCGATCATCACCGGCATGTAGCTCTTCGGTGAGGGCGGCCCGAAGTACGTCCGGCCGAGGAACTCGATGTTGTAGTACTCGTGGTGGAGGTGGAAGTTCACGTACTCCTGGATCCGCGGGAGCGTGTCGTTCCACAGCCACGGCCAGAGCAGGAGGAAGACGGCCGGCCCGATCGTGGCCATCGCGACGAGCGAGGCGGGGATCGGTAGGCGCGCCGTCTTGGCGGCGTCGCTCATCATCGAGCGCCCGTGCACGAGGATGGCGTGCGGCACGAACACGCCGGGCAGCATCCACGCGTTGTGCTTCGTCTCGAGCGTGAGCCCGAACACGACGCCGGCGAGCAGCGCCGGGCCGAGCCCGCCGATCTTCTCCGCGCGCCAGTAGGCGTACACGCAGGCGATCCACATCGCCATGATCGGCACGTCGAAGCACGCGAGATGCGCGTGGTAGAAGACCCGCGGCATCAGGCCGAGGGCGATGGCGGCGGCGATGCCCGCGCGCCGCGAGTAGACCCGCGCGGCGAACAGGTACGTGATCCAGATCGCGAGCCCCATCATGAGCATCCCGGGAAGCCGGAACGCGGTGCTCTGGTCCTGGACGAGCTTCCACTTGTTCCAGAGGAACATGTGGGAGAGCGCGAACAGGCTCTTCATGAGGGACGGGTGCTCGTGGTTCGCCGTCCAGATGGGATCGATCGCAGCCCGCTCGAGCGCCTTGCCCGGCGTCGAGAACAGGAGCTGGAACCACTTCTCGTATTGGGACGAGGCGGAGAAGTAGAACCCCTCGTCGCGCGAGAAGCCGAGCGTGCGCGCGGTCGCGAGGAGCCAGCCGACGTAGAGCGCGCCCAGGCCGGAGCCGATCAGGTGATCGACGTTGCGCTTCGCCCACGCGACGACGCGCTCGCCGAGCGGGCGCTCCTCCTCGCGCTCGGCGGGGCGCCCGTCCGCCTCCTTCTCTTCCGTGGCGTCCTTCTCGCGCTCGCTCTTCGAGCGCGAGCCGTCCGCTTCGCTCGCCTCCGCGTCGGGCTCCGCCGGCTTCTCTTCCTCGGCTGTCTCCGGCTCGGGCCGGATCTCCTTCGCCTTCGCCTCGACGACCTCGGGCGCGCGCGGCGTCTCCCGGAGCTCCGGGGGGATCGCCTCTCTGGCCTTGGCCTTCGCGTCCTCGGCCTTGGCCCTCGCCGCCACCATCAGGGGGTTGAGGCGCTGCGTCTCCTCGTTGACCTCGTCCTTGTCGCTCACCGGCCGCCCCCTGTCGCGCTCGAAGATGCGTGCCGCGTGGTCGCCTCGAAGCAGAACTGCCGCTGCGACGACGGCGCGATGTCGACCGTCAGCTCGCCCTTCTTCCCTTCGATGTCGTTCGTCGGCAGCTCGAAGCCGACCCAGCCCACGCCGACCTTGTGGAAGTGCGTTCCGAGCGTGTGACCGAACGCCGAGAAGGAGACGCTCACCTTCTCCGGGGTGGGCTTGCGCTCGACGAGCCACTGGATGCCCGAGTGCCCGTGCAGGCTCGCGCCGAAGGTCACGTCGGAGAAGCGCAGGCGCAGCGTCGCTCCTTGGATGGGCGTCGCGTAGATGCAGAGGTGCGGGCGGTGGTCGAGCGCGTGGAGCACCGCGACCCCGACGTGGCCGCCGTTGCAGACGAACTTGTCCGCGGGCGTGAGCAGCCCCTGCGGGACCACGGTGGTGCCGCCGGCGGTCCTCCCGCGCTGGAACGGGCAAGGCTGCTCGCCGTGGTCGTCGACGCGGCTGACGGAGAGGCGCTCGGGCGTGACGAGATCGACGAGGTCGTCGATCACCTTCGTGTGATCGGGGTTCTCCCAGAGCGTGACGGTCACCGCTCCGGCCTTGCGCTCGTCGACCTTCTTCCAGCCGGCGAGCGCCTCATCGTGCGCGCCGCGGATCGAGACCTCCCACGCGCGGGCGAAGCGCCGCTCGTCCGAGCGGCCCGCGCGCTTCGGCGTCGCGATGGAGTCGCCGAAGGTGCGGCGCCCGAGCGGATCGGCCCAGAAGGGCGCGAACACCACGAGGTCGTCGGGCCGGAGGTCGGCTTTGACGATGTTGCGCGCGGCGGCCCAGTCGGCCTCGGGGACGATGTCGTTCGTCTGCTTCGCATGCAGCGCCAGCTCGACGATCGAGACGAGCGGCACGGCACAAAGGAGCCAGCCGGCGGATGCGAGGGCTCGGCGCCAGCGGGGACGCGAGCCGTCGTCCGAGGGCGCTTTGGGATCCGGCGCTTCGCTCAAGGCGGGGGCAGCTTAGCTCAGAGGCTGGATGCAGTCAGGGGTGACAGCAAACACGGCCTGTACTAGGTACGCACGTCGATGGCCAGGACGAGAACGGGTGGTGGCGGCGAGGCCGTGATCGGCCGGTCCACGCGGATTCGTGGTCGAGTCTCCGGCGACGGCGACCTCCGCCTCGAGGGGTCGCTCGAGGGTGACGTCGCGCTGAGCGGCGAGCTCGTCATCGCCGAGGGCGCACGCGCGATCTCGAACGTGGAAGCTCGGGCCGTCACGGTCGGTGGCGAGCTCGAGGGTGACATCCGCGCCCAAGGCCTCGTCCACCTCGAGGCGGGCGCGCGCGTCCGCGGAGACATCCACAGCGAGAGCGTCGCCATCGACGAAGGCGCGGAGTTCGACGGCCGCTTGAGCGGCCCCGACTTCGAGCTCCCGCCCGAGCTCGGCGGCGGGGCCCGGCGCCGGTCCTGAGAGCCACGCGGCGCGAAGACGAGAACGCGACAGAGAGGATTCCCATGGCGAGCACGGTCATCGGCGCAGGCATCACCATCGAGGGCGAGGTCACGAGCGACGAGGACGTCGTCGTCCAGGGCACGCTCCGTGGCAAGCTCATCGCGAAGGACGCGGTGAGCGTCGAGCAGGGCGGCTCGGTCGAGGCCGACATCACCGGCGGCCCGGTCTCCGTGGCGGGCACGGTGACCGGCAACATCACCTCGAGCGACCGCGTCGATCTCCAGAACGGTGCCAAGGTCATCGGTAACGTGAAGGCGGCACGCATCACGATCGCGGACGGTGCCCAGTTCAAGGGCAACGTCGACATGGACGTGTGACATGAAGGACTCCACCGTCATCGGCCGGACCTCGGTCGTCACCGGGCGCATCACCGGCACGGGCGACCTCGAGATCGCCGGGCGCGTCGAAGGTGACGTCGCGGTCTCCGGTGAAGTGGTCATCGACTCGACCGGCATGGTCGGCGCGAACGTGTCGGCGACGCGCATCGTCGTCCGCGGCGCCGTCCGCGGCGACCTCACGGCCGAGGAGGCGCTCGTCGTCGAGTCCGGCGCGCGCATCGTCGGCGACCTCAAGGCACCGCGCATCGCGATCGCCCAGGGCGGGCTCGTCCGTGGCTACGTGCGGACCGGCGGCATGGCGGCGGCTCCTCGTCCGCGCGCCGCCGCGGCGGCTGCGCGTACGACCGTCCCCGAGGCGAAGGCTCGGCCGGCCGCTCCGCCGCCGCAGCCGCAGCGTGCGGTGAAGGCCGCGCCGCCGGCGCCTCCGGCGCCGGTGCAAAAGGCTCCGCCTCCGGCGCAGAAGGCCGAGACGAACCACAAGCCCGCTCCGCGTGGAGCTGCGGCCGCGGGCGCGCGCGTCGGCCCGCCGCCGCCCGTCGTTCCGGTCTTGAAGAAGGGGACGAAGGCCGTCCAGAAGAAGCGATGAGCCCGCGAGAGCGACTGCTCGAGCTCCTTCGCGATCGCTCCTTCGAACGCAAGAAGGTCATCCTCGCGTCCGGGCGCGAGAGCGACTTCTTCATCGACTGCAAACAGACGGTCCTCACCGCCGAGGGGCACTTCCTCGCCGGGCAGCTCATGCTCGACGCCGCGCTCGCCGCCGGGCCCTTCGACGCCATCGCCGGCGTCGAGCTCGGCGGCTGCCCGCTCGCGAGCGCCGCTTCGCTCACGAGCTGGACGCGCGGCACGCCGAAGGACGCGGTCTACGTCCGCAAGGACGCGAAGGACCACGGCAGCAAGCGGCTGCTCGAGGGCAACACGCGCCTTCCGGCGGGCGCCACCATCGTCATCCTCGAGGACGTGACGACCACGGGCGGCTCGACGCTCGCGGCGGTCGCGAAGCTGCGCGCCGCCGGTTACGTGGTCAACCACGTCGTCACGCTCGTCGATCGCCTCGAGGGCGGCCGCGAAGCGATCGAGGCCGAAGGCTTGCGCCTCAGCGCCATCTACACACGCCGCGACTTCATCCCGGACTGACGCCGCCGATCAGTCGCCGAGCCCGGCGCTGAGCAGGTTGGTGATGCTCCCGAGATCGTCGCCCTTGCTCTTCGACGAAGTCTTCGGCGCGGGCATGTCGTCCGCGTCGGTGCTGCCGCTGTTCGGCAGCGGCTTCGGACCGGCCGGCGCCGGCGGCGGCGGCGAGCGACGCGCGATCGTCGCGGCGCGCTGACCACGCGGAGCCGGACGCGGCGAGCGATCGACGTTCGGCTTCGGCGCGGGAGCCGGCGCAGCCGCGACGGGCTGCGGAGCCGGAGCAGCGGCCTGCGGCGCAGCCGCGACGGGCGCAGCGGCAGCGGGCTGCGGAGCCGCGACGGCCGGAGGCGGAGCCGCCGGCTGCGGAGCCGCGACGGGCGGAGTCGTGACGGGAGCAGAAGCGACGGCCTGCGGCTGCGCGACCGGAGCGGGCTGCGCTGCCGACGGCTGCGCGACAGGTGCCTGCGCGGCCGGAGCCTGCACGGTCGGAGTCGTGGGCTGAGCCGGCGTGACCGCCGTAGGCTGCGCAGGCGCCGTCGTCGCGACGGCCTGCGGCTGCACGACCGGCGGCGGCGGGAACTGCGCCTCTTCCTTCTTGCTGAGGCGGGGAACGAACCCGGTCGCGAAGAACGCGAAGAAGATCCCGAACGCGGCGCCGAAGACGAACCACGCGAACCGGCCGACCTTCGATCCCTGCTGCGCCTCTTCGAGCTCCGTCATCTGGAGCTGGTGGCCGATGGGATGCTGCGAGTAGACGGAGCGGTTGCTCGGCTGGCGAACGTGCACGGGCGCCGGAGCGGGCGTCGGGAACGAACGAGCCGGCGTGCCCATCGGGGCGTTCGCCGAGGCGTAGGGAACGCCCATCCTCGGCGTGCGCGTCGGCGCCACGATGACCTGCGGCTGCGACGGGACGTACGCCGGGGAGGCCGCCGGTGTGCGAAGCGGCTGGACGCCCATGACGAATCCAGACGGAACGCTCATCTCGCGCGGGACGGGAGGTGCCGGGGGAATCTGCGGGTGCGAAGCCGACCAGCTGTCTTTGCGATCCCTGAAGCCGTCGTCGGCGTGCTGCTGCGCGGGGAAGCTACGCTCGCGGCTCCGGCTCGACGACTGCGGAGGCTGGTAGCTCGAGCCGCGCGCGGAGTGGCTCCCCTCGCGTCGCGCCTCTTCGCGCTGCACGCCCGGGTAGTTCGCCTCGTACGCGGAGAGGTCGTACTGCGGAACGCGCCCCGCGTCCTTGCGCGGGCGCTGGCGCGGTCCGGAGTCCTCGGTGCGCGCGGCGTAGGCGCCGGAGCTGCCGAACCTCCGAGCGGGCGGCGGCTCCGACTCGTTGCGGTAATCGTCGCTCTCGGGACGGAGCTTCGTCTCCGCGTCGCGATCGAAGTGCGAGTCGTACGAAGCCTCGCGCACCTCGAGGGAAGGCAGCGCCTCGTAGGGAACGTCGAGGTTCGCGCGACGTGCCGTCGACCAGTGCGGGGCGGCGACGAGCGGATCGTCCGCCGGGCGAGCCTGCGTCTCGTCGTCGAAGCGCTGCTCGCGGGAGACGGCGCGAAGGCGTCCGGCCGCCATCGTCGGCGGCTCGTTGAACGCCGTCGTGGGGATCTCGGCATCGTTCTCGATCGGGCGGCGGATGCCGGACGAGAACCGGCGGGGCGGGGACGGCGGCGGCGGCGGCGCGGTCGGCTTCACCGGCCGGATCGTCGGGCGCACGGGGGCCTCCCTCCCACCCGGGGCCGCCGGTCGAAACTTCGGAAGCATTCCGCGGTTCGCCATGTCGGTTTGCCGTCCACCCGCATCCCGGGCGTCAGCGAACAGCGGTGATGCATCTTTCGTGCTCACGAGATCGGAGGGCCGAGGCCAACAACCCTCATGGAACCCAGGCGGTTTCGAGCGCCGCCGGTGCACGGGCGATCCACCCCTGGGTCCATCATGACCTAGCTCACGGGCTGAAAAGGTGACCTAGGTGACGCCTTGGAGACGGGCGCGTCGCCGATTTTCTGCTCCAGCGCGGTTTTCTGGCGCTGCCGTCCTCCCTTGTGGGGTCTTGGCGTGGTAGAAAACACACTTCGTGGACGCCAAGCGGATCGACGTCCTCTCCGACTCCACTGGAGAGACCGCAGAGAAGGTCGTGCGGGCGGCGATGCTGCAGTTCCCGCACTCGGGAGCGCAGATCCGCCTCCATACGCGGGTGCGCACGAAGGAGGCCGCTCGGCCGATCCTCGAGCGTGCGGCGCGGGAGGGGGCGCTCGTCGTGTTCACCGTCGTGAGCCCTGAGCTCCGGGAGTTCATCCACGCGTCGAGCTACGAGCTCCGCGTCGAGGCGCTCGATCTCATCGGCTCGCTGATCGGCAAGCTCTCCGTCTACCTCGATCGGCAGCCCATCAACATGCCGAGCGGGATGCTCCCGCTCTCCGACGAGTACTTCCGCCGCATCGAAGCCGTCGAGTTCACGGTCAAGAGCGACGACGGCAAGGAGCCGCGCAACTTCAAGAAGGCCGACCTCGTCCTCGTCGGCGTCAGCCGCACGTCGAAGACGCCGCTGTCGACGTTGCTCGCACAGCGCGGCCTCAAGGTCGCGAACCTCCCGCTCGTCCTCGGAGTCCCGGTGCCGCCGGAGCTCGAGGAGGCCAACCAGGACCGCATCGTCGGCCTGACGATCGGCCTCGAGCCTCTCGTCGAGATCCGCAAGGCGCGCCTCAAGCAGCTCGGCATGAGCGTCGACGCGAGCTACGGCCTGAAGGACCAGGTCAAGGCGGAGCTCGAGTACGCGAACCAGATCTTCGCGCAGCACCCGAGCTGGCCCGTCATCGACGTCACCGGCCGCGCCATCGAGGAGACCGCCGTGATCATCCTCGAGTCGCTCAAGGAGCGCGACGAGGCGAAGCAGATCGCCAAGCAGATCGTCTAGCCGGCGCCCGGGGCGGAAAAAAAGAGTCGCCCGTACGAATGTACGCAACCGGTCGGCTCCGCGGCCGAACGAGTGGGCATGCGTTGGACGACGGTGCTCACGTTCCTGCCGCTCCTGTCGGTAGGGTGCAGCTACACGACCCTCGAGGCTCCGAACCTGCCGAACCCGGTGACCCTCGGGCCGATCGACCGCGTGGGCGGTCATCGGGCCGGCGGGGAGGTCGTGGTCGGGAAGGTCAGCGCTGTCGCGATCGACTACGCGAGCGTCTCTCGGGAGACGGAGCAGATCGGCGACATCGAGGTGACGACCACCCGGACGTTTGTGCTCACCACCGGCAGCAACGAGCTCTCCGAGCGCGTGCTGCGGGCCACCGAGGGCCGCGCCGATCGCGACGTGCGCATCGACGAGCTTCGCGTCAGCGGGTGGGTGCTCATCGGTTCGGGCGTCGCGTCGGCCGATCGGACGATCGCGGTCGACGGCCGCGTGGTGGAGGTGGCCCATGCGCGCTGATCGCTCCTTTTCGCTCGGGCGTCGCATCACGCGCTTCCTCTCGACGGTGAGCACCGTCGTCCTCGCGCTCGGGGCGACCGGCTGCGCCGGCGCGCGCACGCAGCTCGTCGCCGATCGAGCGGCGTACCCGATCTCGCTCTCGCGCGCGGTGCGCGACGCCGACGGGAGCCTCGTCCCGCACGAGCGCATGGCGAAGGTCGGGACCCTGAAGCACGAGGCGACCGCTTGGGGGATGCTCTACTCGGCCGTCGAGCTCACGCCTCGCACCGAGATCTCCGATGCCGTCAACCGACAGACGGCGGCCGCGGGCGGCGACGCCGTCGTCAACCTCCGCGTCATGACCCGCCACTGCGGGGCCGACTGGATGGCGCTCTTCACGGCCATCCCGTTCTGGCCCGGGTGCATGGAGATCGTCGTCGAGGGCGACATCGTGAAGGTGCGCCCTGTCGCATCCGCGCGCGGCGCGCGGCTCGCGTCGTACTGGGGCGTTCGCATGGACAACCTGGAGGCGGTTCGATGAAGCGCGGAGCGTTCCTCGTCTCTCTGTCGCTCGCGCTCGCGGGCCTCTTCTTCGGGCGCGATGCGCTCGCCGACGGCGCGGCGGCCGACGACGCGAAGCTGCACGTGGTCGACGACGCCGGCGACGCGTTCCTCCACGATCGCTGCGCCTACCTCGGGCTGCGCGAAGGGGGCCCGCACCTGGTCGCGCCCGGAGCGGTGTTCGTGCTCGTGCGCGTCGTGGACGAGAAGCCCGTGGCGAAGGAGTTTCGATGCTCCGAGAGGCCCCCGTTCTGGAGGGGCGCATGGAGCCCGGCGCCCGCCGAGGTCGTGGCGTGCGCGGGCATGACCTCGTGCACGCCGCCGCTCGCGAACACGGCATCGTCTCGACCCGTCTCCACGCCTCCGTCTCCGCCTGCTCCGTCCACGGCTCCGGCGTCGCCCGTCGCTCCGGCTGCGCGTGTCGCTCCCGCGTCGGCCCCCGCGGCTCCGGCGTCGCCCGAGCCGGCCGCTGCTCCCGCGTCGGTCGCTCCGCCGCCGAGCGACGCCGGAACCCCGGCCGTCGCGCCCACGCCGACGAGCGAACAGCGCGGCTCTTCGACGCTCGGTTGGGTGCTCGTCGGCACGGGCATCGCCGGGCTCACGACCGGTGCGGTCGCCGGACTGATGCACCTCGACGCGAAGGCGGACGTGCGCGCGCACTGTTCCGGCATGACGTGCGACGCTCGAGCGCTCGACGCTGCGGAGCGAGAGCGGACGACCGCCGCCGCCTCGATGATCGCCTCTGCCGTGGGCGCGACGACGCTCGTGGCCGGCCTCGTCGTGCTCGTCACGGGCACGCCTCGCGAGGATGCGCACCGATCGCACCGCGTCGCCGCAGTTCCGGTCGTGACTCCTCGAGGCGCGAGCCTTTCGCTCGAAGGGAGGTTCTGACGACACGCTCCACGTCAGCTTGATCGTGGTGCGCTCCGGCCTAGGGATCCGGCGATGGCGGCGATCGGAGCGAGCACCGGATCCCGAGCGGAGGAGCCTCGCACGGACGAGCTGCTCCTCCGTTCGTCCGAGCGCCTGCGCCGAATGCTGGCGGGCGATCGCGAGCTCCAGGGCGCCATGCCGTCCGACGAGGCGCTCGAGGTCGTTCGAAGTCGCACGACGGCGATCGAGACGCTCGAGACGGCCTTCGACCTCTACGCCGATCGCGCATGCTTCGGCGAGCGAGCGGTCGCGATCGCCGGCGCCGACCGGCACCTTTCGCCGGGCTTCCAGACGGTGACGTATCGCGAGGTGTGGAGCCGGACGTGTGCGTTCGCGAGCGGCCTCGTGCGCGCCGGCCTCGTGCGCACGGGAGACTTCGTCGGCATCTGCGGTTTCGGGAGCGTCGATTGGGTCGTCGCGGATCTCGCCTGCACGTACCTCGCGGCCGTGTCCGTGCCGCTCCAGACGGGAATGAGCCCCGGCGACCTCGAGCAGATCCTCCGCGAGACGCGGCCCTCTTGCGTGGTCTGCAGCGTCGAGGTGCTCGACGCGATCGCGCAAGTCGTTCCGCGGTGCCCGTCCGTGCGGGGCATCGTCGTGATGGACCTGCCCGACGGCGCGGGGCCGAAGACGGCGTCTCACGAACCCGCGCTGGCCGTCCATCGCATGCGCGACGTGGAAGCCGTCGGACGCGAAGGCATCCTGCCGAAGGTCCTTCCCGCGTCGCGCGGGGAGCCGGACCCGCTGATGACGCTCTATTACACGTCGGGCTCCACCGGCACGCCGAAGGGCGTCATGGTGCCCGAGAGGCTGCTCCTCCGGCAGCTCCACATGGGATCGCGGAGTCGGCTCGCCGGCGATCTACGGGGCGTTCCGCTCGTCACCGTCGGCTACATGCCGCTCAACCACGGCGCGGGGCGCTTCGGCGTGATGCAGTCGATCCTGCGCGGAGGCCTGACCTGCTTCGTCGCGAAGAGCGACATGTCGACGCTCTTCGAAGACATCCAGCTCGCGCGTCCGACCGCGCTCTTCCTCGCGCCGCGCGTCTCCGAGACCATCTACCACCGCTTCCAGAGCGAGGTCCTCCGCCGCTCGCGCGACGTGCACGACGAGGCCGACCGGGAGCGCGTCGGCGAGCAGGTCATGGAATGGATGCGGGGATCGTTCCTCGGCGATCGGCTGCTCCGCCTCACGGTCGGCACGGCACCGACGCCGCCGGAGGTGATCTCCTTCTTGAAGCGGTGCTTCGAGGTGCCGGTCCTCGACGCATACGGGTCGACGGAGGTCGGCTCGATCGCGTGCAACGGACACATCCACCCGGACGTCGAGTGGCGCATCATCGACGTTCCGGAGCTCGGCTATCGCACGACGGACGCGCCGTATCCGCGGGGAGAGCTCCTCGTGAAGTCGCCGTCGCTCACGCCCGGCTATTACGCGAACGACGAGGCGACGAAGGCCGTCATCGACGAGGAGGGGTTCCTCCACACGGGAGACATCGTCGAGCAACGCGGGCCCGATCGCATCGTCTGGATCGACCGCGCGAAGAACGTCCTCAAGCTCGCGCAGGGTGAGTTCGTCGCGACGTCGCGGCTCGAGGGGCTCTTCGCGTCGCGCAGCCCCTTCATCCGCCAGGTGTACCTCTACGGGAGCGGCGTTCGGTCCTACCTCCTCGCGGTCGTCGTGCCCGACCTCGACGCGGCGCGCGCCCACCTCGGAGACGTCGACGACGCGTCGCTGAAGCAGCTCGTGCGAAGCGAGCTCCTCCGCATCGGTCGGGAGGAGCGCCTCCACGGGTACGAGGTGCCGCGCGATTTCGTGATCGAGCGCGAGCCGTTCACGGCCGAAAATGGCCTCCTCACCGAGAGCAAGAAGCCGGCGCGCGCGAAGCTCCGTGCTCGGTACGGCGAGCGGCTCGAGGCGCTGTACGAGGCGATCGAGCGCGTGCAGGTCGAGGAGCTCCACGGTCTCGCGGGCGATCGCGCGCGCTCGATCGACGAGAAGGTGAGGAAGGCGATGGCCGCGATCGTCGGCGTCCCGGACATCGACGCGTCGCAGGCGGAACGTAGCTTCGTGCAGCTCGGCGGCGACTCGCTGAGCGCCGTCGGCCTCGAGGCGCTCATCCACGACCTCTGCGGCGTCCGCGTCCCGATCGGCGTCTTGCTCGATCCGACGAGCAGCGTCCGCTCCGTCGCGCAGCACGTCGAGCGTGCGCTCGTACAGAGGGCGCGCCGGCCGGTCCGGTTCGAGGACGTGCACGGGGTCGGCGCCAAGGCCGTCCGCGCCGACGACGTCCGCATCGAAGCCTTCCTCGCGCCCGACGAGATCGAACGGGCGAAGGCCCTCCCGCGGCGCGAGCTTTCGCCGCGCGCGGAGGTCGCGTTCCTCACCGGCGCGAACGGCTTTCTCGGGCGCTTCCTCGCGCTCGAGCTCCTCGAGCGCCTGGCGGGTCCGACGCGAGGGGAGGGCGCGAGGCTCTACGCGCTCGTGCGCGCGCCGAGCGACGCCGCGGCGTACGAGCGGCTCGCGAGCACGTACCGAACCGATCCGACGCTCGCGGCGAGGTTCGCGGAGGCTTCGGCCGACGGACGGCTCGTCGTGCTCGCGGGCGACCTCATGAAGCCGCGCCTCGGGCTGTCCGACGAGGCGTGGGAGCGTGTCGAAAGCGAGGTCGACCTCGTCGTCCACAACGGCGCGCTCGTGAACCACGCGCTCGGTTACGAGCAGCTCTTCGAGCCCAACGTGCTCGGCACCGTCGAGGCGATGCGGCTCGCGCTCGCCGGTCGCGCGAAGTCGATCGCGTACGTCTCCACGATCGGCGTGCTCGCCGGCCTGGAGAGGAGCACCCCCGTGCAGGAGGACGAGGACCTGCGCGCCCTCGTCGCCGAGCGCCCGACGGAGGGTCGTTACGCCGCCGGCTACACGGGAACGAAGTGGGCGAGCGAGCTCCTCCTCCGGGACGCCGCCGAGAAGCTGGGGCTACCCGTCACCGTTTTCCGGCCGACCGACATCATGGCGCACGGCCGCTACCGCGGGCAGGTGAACGTGCCGGACTTCTTCACGCGGCTGCTGGCCGGGATCGTCTACACGGGCGTCGCGCCTCGTTCGTTCTACGCGCCCGGCGCGCCGAGCCAGGCGAGGCACTTCGACGGCGAGCCGGTGGACGTCGTCGCGCGGTCGATCGCGGCGCTCTCGGTGCATCGCTCGCGCGGCCTCGGCTTCGAGACGTTCCACGTGTGCAATCCGCACCGCGACGACGGCATCACCCTCGACACCATCGTGAGCTGGATCCGCTCCGCCGGGTATCGCGTGGCGCGGATCGCCGACTACGACGCGTGGTACCGGATCTTCCGCGAGCGCCTCTCGGGTCTGAGCGAGCCCCGGCGTCGCCACTCTCCGCTCGCGCTCCTCCACGCATGGGCGCACCCTCGGGGCGAGCACGAGCCTCGGGTCGACGGCTCGCGTTTCGTGGGCGCCCTCCGCGCGATCTCGGAGGAGCTCGCGGAGCTCCCGCACGTCAGCGAAGCGCTCGTCCACAAGTACCTCGACGATCTCGCGTTCCTCGACGTGATCGACCCGCCGCTCCGGAAGGCGAGCTGATCACGCGAAGCGCCGATGGCGGCTACGCGTGCGAGAGATCGCCATGAAGACGAGGAAGGCGACGATCACGAGCCACTGAACGAGGACGCCCGGCTCGATGGGCTCGGACGGAGCTGCGAGCGTCTCGTGCGCGCCGACGAGGCAGAGCGCGCCGAGAACCACCCATACGCATCCGAGCCACCGTCCGTTCAGCGCGCATGCGCGTCCGGCGCAGGCGCCGCCGTCGACGAGCTTCGGGACGAGGAGCGCTCGGAGGAGGTCACCGCGTGTCGTTCGGAGCGTCATGAGCAGCACGCCGTCGAGGACGAACACCGCGCCGACCGCGACGAGCGCGCCCACCTCGCCGCGCGCGAACAGCCCGCCGAGCGCGAGCACCGGCATAGCGAGAGCGTCCACGATGGCGATCCCGAGATCGACCCGCTGCATGCGGGCGAGCTCCGCGGGATCGATGTGCGGCGCGCTCGTCACGACGACGGACGGCCGTGAAGTCGCCTCGGGCGGCAGTAGACCCTGCTTCACCGTGTCGGCGAGCGCGAGCAGCTCGGTCGCGGGCCTCGGAGGCGGGGCAGGCGCATTCCTCGCGAGGACGGGCGCGACGTGTCGGAGAGAGAGGACGAGCGCGACGTAGCCGGCGGGCACCGCGCCGAAGGCACCCAGCGTGAGGATCGCCCCGGCGATCATCGCGAGCTCTTTCGGAAGGAGGTGCGGCGCGCCGAACCCGGCGACGAGCGCGAGCGCGCAGACGGCGATCCCGATCGCCATCGCGATGGCGAGCTGCCTCCGCATTCGTGGAGCCGAGACCTCGCGCCAGCGCTTCTTGATCGCCAGCGCCGTCCGCCGGTCGTGCCAGCGCAGCGGCCTGTGCCCGAGCTCTTCGTACGCCCGAACGCGCGCCTCGTGATGCGTCGCGAGCTCGGCGATCGAGCGGAGCTCGAAGACGGCGAAGTCGATCCGGTGCCGTGCCGGCGGGAAGATGCCGTGGCGGATCCTTCGCCAGTGCTTCTCCGGAGGCTTGCTGTTGGTCGCGACGATGGTGCCGTCTTCGAACAGCGTCTTGAAGGTGACCTCGTCGAACAGGTCCCGGGTGAGCTCGACGAGCATGCGGCCGCTGCGGTGAGCGAACACTGCGCTCACCATCGCGTGAGACCGGAACACGCTGGCGATCCACCCCGTGAGCTCGAAGCCGAGGGCACGAGCCTCCGCCATCTGCGCATCGTCGACCCCTGAGCGCGCCCGAGCCGAGGGATCTCGCGAGACGTCGACGTATTCGAGCATTCCCTCTCGCAAAGCAAGGCACGTGCGCGTCCGGGTACCGCGACAACCCTCGGTTTTTCGCCGCTCCAATCGCGCTCGAGCTTCCCCACCCAGGGTTCCATGGGGCTCACGGATCGATTCGGGATCGGCGTAGGTGTGCGTGCAACTGCGCGAGCTCCTTTCCGCTTTCCGTGAAGGGCGGTGTGGTATCCATCCGCGCCGTGCAGCTCGCGAGGCTCGTCTTTCCGTTCGTGGTGCTCGTCGTCTCCGCCGCCGGCGGCTGTTCCTCCGAACAGAGCGCGGAACGCACGCCGCTCGTCGTCGCGGAAGGATGCCAGCCGCTGCTCGCCGGCGAGGTGGCCGACGAGGTGTCGCGCGGCCCGTGCATGTTGCCTTACCCGTCGGACTTCTATCGCATCGAGACGCCGAACGGCCCGCGCATCGTGCTGACGGGCGAGGCGAAGCCGCGCAAGACGACGGGCGAGGTCGCCGACATCCACGACGTCGTCGCGATGGACGGGTTCTCGCTCATCCCGTCGATCGTCGCGACGCTTCCGAGCCACGTCACGCGCGAAGGGCTGCCGAGCCTGCTCGACGATCCGAACGCGAGCGCCACGCCGGCGAGCGCGACGGTCATCCTCGACACGGAGACCGGCTCGCTCGTGCCGCACTACACCGACAAGATCGATCGCGGCGTAGACCCCGAGCACGAGCCGCTCGTCCTCCGGCCGTTCCGGCCCCTCGAGCCGAAGAGGAGGTACGTCGTCGCCCTCAAGGGCGTCCGTCTCGCGGACGGCAGCGGCCTCGCTCCGCCGCCGGAGGGCTTCCGTCGCCTGCGCGACCGCGAGGCGGATCCCGCCATCGATGCGATGCGCGAGCGCTTCGATCGCGACGTCTTCGATCCTCTGGAGCGAGCCGGTATCGCTCGCCGGGAGCTCCAGCTCGCGTGGGACTTCACGACGGGCAGCGAGGAGGAGCCGCGCACGGACATGTTGAGGGTGCGGGAGCTCACGCTCGCGTGGCTCGCGTCGAACGAGCCCACGGTGACGATCACGGAGGTGACGCCGGGCACGGATCGGATCTGGCGCAAGATCGTCGGCACCGTCAGCGCGCCGCTGTTCCTCGACGCGCCTGGTCCCGGCGGACGCCTCTTCCGCGGGCCCGACGGGAAGGTGGCGCAGAACGGCACGACGACCTTCGAGTTCACGGCGAACGTCCCCATCGCCGTGCGCGATCGCTTCGAGCCCGGTCGCGCGCTCGCTTACGGCCACGGCTTCTTCGGCGGCCGGGCCGAGCTCGACGGGAACGGCGCGCAGACGATCGCCGAGGGCCTCGCCGCGGTCGAGTTCGGCATCGACTGGTGGGGCATGGCGAAGGAGGACCTCGGTCACGTCGGCAACGTCTTGGGCGAGGACCCGGCCCACGGCATCGACTTCAACGAGCGCGTGCACCAGGCGATGGCGAACTGGCTCGTGATGACGAGCGCGATCCGCGGTCCGCTCGCGAGGGTCCCGGAGCTCGTGCGCCCGCAGGAAGGAGAGGGCGTGGTGACGGGGCCCGGCGGCGAGTCGAACGCGGGCCAGCCGCTCTACGATCCGTCGTTCGTCGCGTACTTCGGCGCGAGCATGGCCCACATCCTCGGTGGCACGTTCGTGGCGCTCGATCCGAACATCTCGCGCGCCGTGCTCAACGTCGGAGGCGGCGGCTTCTCGCACATGATGCCGCGCGCGGGGCCGTTCGGCACCTTCGCCCTCGTCCTCGACGCGGCGTTCAGGGACGAGCTCGTCTCGCAGGCATACCAGGCGATGGCCCAGCGCGTGTTCGACAGGATCGACCCCGTGACGTACGCGCCGCTCGTCGAGGCTCGGCCGCTTCCCGACAGCCCGCCCGACCGTCGCGTGCTCATGCAGATCGGTCTCGGAGATCCGGCCGTGCCGAACGCGGGAAGCTTCCTCCACGCGCGCGCGCTCGGGCTGAAGCTGACGACGCCGTCGCCGCTCGAGGTCTTCGGGCTCGAGCCCGCGACCGATCCGAGCCAGAGCGCGATCACGCTGTTCGACTACCACGTCGACACGAGCGGCTCGGCCTTGCCGGAGCCCCTCCCTCCGAACGAGGTGCACGAGGCCGTCCGCGTGAATCCCGCGGCCGTGCGGCAGATGGCGGAGTTCCTCCGTCCCGGAGGCACCGTCATCCATCCGTGCGACGGTCCGTGCGATCCCGAGTGATCGCGCTCATCGCGGCCCGGACGCGAACCTCGTCGCCACTCCTTCGGCAGAGAGAGAGCGTCGTGGCGGGTCGTCCTCGACGAGGTCGCCGAGCGCCTCGCGCAGGGCGGAGCGAGCGCGGTAGAGTCGGCTCTTCAGCGCAGTGACCGACGTACCGAGGAGAACGGCCGCTTCCGGCGCCGTGAGCCCCTCACCGTCCCGCAGGACCAAGACCGACCGATAGTCGTCGGGCAGCGTCTCCAGCGCGCGTGCGACGAGCGCGCCGATCTCCCGACGGGCGGCTCGCTCTTCGGGACCGAACGCCGTCGAGGGCTGCGTATCGAGTACCTCTTCGCCTTCGGCCGGTCGATTCTTCAGGCCGCGTCGCCTCCGCGCGCAAGCCGTTCGCGCGAGCGTGAACGCCCACGTCGCGAAGGCCGAATGGCCTTCGAACGAGCCGAGCTTCGTCGCGATCGAGAGCAGAGCGTCCTGCACGACGTCGTCCGCGTCTGCCTCGTTCTTGCACATGCCGAGGGCGAACCGGCGGATGGACGGGGCGACGGACTCGAGGAGACGCTCCATGGCCTCGCGGTCACCCGCGCGGGCGCGACCGAGGATGGCGGCATCCATCGTGGTCACTATAGGCACGCGTGAACGTGAGTCGACCGCGAAGGATTTGCGTGCTCGGGCACGACGGCGTCGAGGAGGACGTCCTCGGCCTTCGCGCACGCTCGAGCTCGTGGACCGCGAATCCAATTTCGGACTCGTTGGCTCCAACGCGTCGGAGGAGCCATGAAGATCGAGCCCTTCTTCGACCCAGCCACCTATACGCTCACCTACGTCGTCTACGATCCGAAGAGTCGCGACGCGGTCGTGATCGATCCGGTCCTCGACTACGACCCCCTCTGGTCGAAGACGTCCACGAAGTCCGTCGAGGCGGTCGCGGCCTTCCTCGAGAAGGAGGAGCTTCGCCTCCACTACGTGCTCGAGACGCACGCTCACGCGGATCACTTGAGCGCCAGCCAATACCTGCGGCGCCGCTTCGACGCGAAGGTGGGCATCGGAGCCCGCATCCGCGACGTACAGGAGACGTTCAAGGACCTGTTCGATCTCCCGCCGACGTTCCCGGTCGACGGAAGTCAGTTCGATCGCCTGTTCGAGGACGGAGAGGTGGTCTCTGCCGGGACGCTCGCGATCCGGGTCATCGCGACGCCGGGGCATACGCCCGCGTGCGTGACGTACGCGATCGGCGACGCGGTCTTCACCGGCGACGCGCTCTTCATCGAGGACTACGGCACGGGTCGTTGCGACTTCCCGAGCGGGAGCGCCGATGCGCTCTACACGTCGATCCACGATCGGCTCTACGCACTGCCGGACTCCACGCGCGTCTTCGTGGGGCACGACTATCGGCCGAACGGACGACCGCTCCGTTGGGAGACGACGATCGGCAAGTCGAAGGAGGCCAACGTCCAGCTTCGAGCCTCCACGACGCGAGAGGAGTTCGTCGCGCGTCGCAACGAGCGCGACGCGACCCTCGAGCCACCGCGCCTCCTCTACCCGAGCGTGCAGGTCAACATCGACGCGGGGCGTCTGCCGAAGCCTCACGCGAACGGCCGGCGCTACCTGACGATCCCGCTGAACCTCGGTGAGGGGACGGACGTCGACGGCGCTGCCTGATGCCGCAAGCGCCGTCCGCGCTCCACGCGGTCAGAGGTGAACGCGCCCGCGTCGCGGCCTCGTCGCGGGTCGGGCGCGCGTCCTTCGGTACGCGACGAGCGAAGCGGCGGTCGCGAGGTCGTCGGCGAGCTCGCGCTTCGCCTTCTCGTACGCGTCGCGGTCTTCGATCATCCTGAGGAGCGCGGACGGGTGGTACGTCGCGAGGATGTGCGGCGCCCACGGCGCTCCGTCGAGCGGCTGGCCGCGCATCTTCGTCACGCTGAAGCGCCGTCCGAGGAACGTCTGCGCGGCGGTCGCGCCGAGGCACACGATGACCTCTGGCCGAACGAGCTCGACCTCCGCCTGGAGCCAGCCGTTGCAGGCGGCGATCTCGGCCGCGTTCGGCTTCGAGTGCATGCGGCGCTTGCCGCGCGGCTCCCACTTGAAGTGCTTCACGACGTTCGTGACGTAGACCTGGTCGCGGGAGATGCTCGCGGTCTCGAGCGCCTCGTCGAGCACGCGACCCGCCGGACCGACGAACGGACGGCCGCGCTTGTCCTCTTGGTCGCCCGGCTGCTCCCCGACGAGGAACAGCGGAGCCGGCGCCGGGCCCTCGCCGAAGACGGTCTGCGTGGCGCGCTCGTACAAGTGACAGGCTCGGCACGAACGCGCCGCACGGGCGAGCTCTTCGAGGTCCGCGTCGGGCGGGATCCAGGCGAGGGAGGCGGATGGCTTCTTGTCGAGCATCGGACGGCTCCTCGCGCCACTCGTGGATCTCGAGCCCGCAAGTTGCGGGCCATTGCGAGGCTGCCCGCACCGGTCGATCGAGGCGGATTCTCGATAGCTCGTGTGGGCGCGTCCCCGTTCGGGTCTCGAGCACGTCTCGGCCGAAGCTCCGTCCAAGCCGAGCCACGGCCATGAACTTCCGCGCTCTCCTCGCCGTGACGTTCCTCGGATCTCACTGAAGGTACCCGGTCGGCCTCACGAAGGTGCTCCGACGCGGGCGGCGTACCGGCACCGGGCGCCGTGACAGGGCATACGTCGTCGCCGCGAACGTCACGCAACATCCGACGGCGATGGTGAGGAACGCCGCCGGCGCGAGCCGTCCGAGCTCCGTCGCGAGCCCTGCCGTGGGGAACAAGAGTGCCGTACTCGCCGCGAGCGTCGTATGCATCCGCGTGCTCATGACGCACCTCCCGGTGACGCGGCGAACACGATCGGCGCGCGCACGAAGGCGCGCTCGATCTCGGCGAGCGCGGCCTCTTCGACGAAGCTCACGCCGTGCTCCTCCGCCACGAGCCGCGCCACCTCGGCGTGCGTCTTCGCGCGCGCCTTCCATCCTCGTGACGGAAAGACCTCGTAAGCGTCGAGCGTCAGGCGTGAGGGAGTGAGCACCGACACGCGCGCCCCTGGATGCCAGAGCTGCACGTGCCAGAGGCCACGCTCGACGAAATAGCGGAACTTGCCGTCCGCGAAGATCCGCACCTCCCATTCGCCGACGACGTGCGCGAGCTCCCGCTCCGCAGGATCGTGCGGAGAGGGCGGCGCCTCGTTCCGAGGACGCACGCTCGCGGGCTTGCGCGGCAACAGTTCGAGCGCTCGATCGAGCGTCCGGGCGACGTCGGCGATCGCCGCCGGCTCGAGCCTGAGCGTGAGCGCGCCGAGCGAGAGGTGCAGCGTTCCACATCCGCACTGCTCGACGCGGCAGACCTCTCCCTCCGCGATGAGCGTCCGATGGCAGCTCATGACCGATCTCCGCTGATCGTTCTCATGGCCATAAGATGGCCTTATAGATAATGAAAGTCAATTTCAATTACGTCCCGGGCCCGAAGCACGCGAGACCGCGGGGCATCTGCGTGATCCGCGCGGCCTGCGCTTGTCCCACCCGCGCCCCGGAACACTCCTCGGCGCGCGCGTGGAGCGTGGCGCCGGATGGTGGTCCGCCACTCACGTCGGGTTCCACGCAAAACACGCCGGCGAAAGCATGCTGCGAGGCGCGCGAGCGCGGAGGCACGAGCGGTGCAGTCGCGAGGAGCGAACGCGTGCTCCCTGGCGGAGGAGCCGCGAGAGAGGTGCTGCATGGTCTCTCGCATCGATCTGCGTCTCGTCGCCGTCGCCATCGGATTCGCAGCTTCGGCGTGCGTCGCGCCCGAGGAGCTCGAGGAGGAGCGAGCCAACATCGACAGCTCGATCGTCGGAGGCAGGGAGGATCGCGGGCACCCGGCCGTGGGGATGCTCGCCGTGGACCCCGACGGAGACGGGCGCGCGAGCGGTTTCTGCACGGGCACGCTCATCGCTCCGACCAAGGTCCTCACGGCTGCCCATTGCGTGGACCAGCACAGGTCGGCGCGGCGCCTCTACGTCGTGTTCGCTCCGAGCAGCGTCGAGGCGAGGCCGTCCGACGTCTTTCGCGTGGCGAACGTGGCGGTCCACCCCGACTATCGCGCGAACGGGAACTTCCCGAACGACGTCGCGATCCTCACGCTCGAGTCGGCGCCGCGCGGTATCCAGCCGATGCCGATCGCGCGGGAGCCGATCACGGCCGTCGGCGCCACGATCACGCACGTCGGCTTCGGTCATTCGTCGGCGACGAGCCAGCAAGACAGGACGGGCCTCGGGACGAAGCGTGTCATCTCGACGCCGCTGCTCCGGGTCGACGAGACGAAGCTCGTCACGGGGCGCGCCCTCTGCTACGGCGACTCGGGCGGCCCCGCGCTCATGGACGTCCGCGGTGTCACGCGCGTCGTCGGAGTGCACTCGTACATCACGAACACGAGCTGCAACTCGCCGAGCAACCAAGGCGCGAGCCAGCGCCTCGATCGCGTGCTTTCGTTCATCGACGCGAACGTCGGCGGCATGCCGGGCGGCGACGCACCCGGGGTCGATCCGCCCGGGGTGCCCGGCGGATCGGTCCGAGGCACGGTCACCGCGATGGGCTACGGCGCCAACGTCCGCGCCGAGCCGAACACCTCCTCGCGCGTCGTGACGGTCGTGCCCGACGGGACCGTGCTCACGATCACGTGCCAGGCCCGCGGCGAGCGCGTCGCTGGGACCGACGTGTGGAGCTACATCGGCGATCGAGGCGGATGGGTGCTCGACCAGCTCCTCGACACGGGCGTCGACGGCTTCCATCCGAACGTCCCGCGATGCCGATGACGTCGCGCGCGTGCGTGCGCGGGCTCACTCGTCGCCCGGCGTGCGGATGCGTACGCGGACGTTGTCGAAGCGGGCGGTCAGCGGCTCCGCGAGATGGGTGGCGGAGGCGCCGAGCGCGAAGCTGAACTTCATGCCTGGCGGCGTCTCCACGGTCTGGAGGTTCTCCCGCGCCTCGTTGATCTTGTCGCCGTCGACACCGAGGCGGACGAAGCCCCTCGTGTCGTGGAACTGAAGGGCGAGGTCGAACGTGTGGTACTTGCCGTTGGCGAGGAGCTGCTCGTCGACCGGGATCTGCTCCCACGCCCTGGCGCCGTCGTACCGTCGCATCTCGACGAAGATGCCGGTCTGCCGCACCACGAGGCGTGCGACGGGACCGGACGGATCGAGCGCAGGCGTCGGCTGGACCACGAGGATCGTCCGCTCTCCGTTGAACGGCGCCTGATACTCGAGGGCCAGGATCACCTGGAGCTGGATGAACGGCCTTCCGTTGTCGACGAGGAAGTCGTTGTTCTCGCTGACGAGCGCGATGGTCTCCGGGCCGGAGCTCCTCGACGCGGTGATCTCGAGGCTCTGTTTGTCCGAGGCGATGCGCCACGGGTCGTTCGTCAGCGCGACCTTCTCGCCGGCGACGCCGTTGAAGATGCCTCCGACCGGCGTCGTGCGATCTTCGAAGCCGTCGCACAGCGTGAACCCCGCGAAGCACTGGAAGGGGAGGAACGGCGGCGCAGGCGGTCCGGCGTCGTGATCCGCGTCGACGTCGACGGGCCCGTCGCCGGGCGTCGCGTCCTCCACGCTGCCGCCCGTGAGGTCGAAGTCGAGCAGAAGCGCGCACGACGTCGTCCCGACGACGGCAAGGAATGCGAGCACGCGCCTCACGCCCTCGAACTCTAGCACGCGCCTCTACGTCGTCGGCTCACCGACACAGCTCGACGCCGTCGATCACCCTGCAGTGCTCCGGCCGGTTCGCGCTCGTCGTGGACTCGTTCTGCGGCACGACGCGATCGCGGCTGGACCGCTTCGGTCGCGTCGTCGGTCGCGTCTCCTTGCGTACGGGCGCGGGCGCCTTCGTCGTCGGCTCTTCGGTCGTCGCGACCGACGTGGCCGGCTCGGGTGACGACGGCGGGGCGGACGAGGGCGCCTCGGCCGACATCGCCGCCGCCGGCCCTTCGTCCTCCGAGCTTCGTTCGGACGCATCCGGCGTCGTCGCCGATCGCGACGCGATCTCCGGCGCGGGCTCTTCCGCGGCTCGATCGCTCGCCGCTGCCCAAACCCCGTACGCGACGGCTGGAAGCAGCGCGCCGAGCGCAAACACGAGCCAACGACGCGACCGCGTGCGCGAGGCCGGCGTGCGCGACGCCTCTGCTGGATCCGTTCCGGCGCTCGTGGCCGCGTTCCGCTCCGTGTCGTGGTCGAAGCTCGGAGGCGCGTCGCGCTTCGTGTCTTCTTCGCCGCCGAAGGGAACGGGCAGCGTGAGCTGCGCCAGCGCCTCGTCGGGACGCAGGCGCACGCGCGTCGTCATCTCGGGATCGTGGCCCGCGGTCACGGGCTCCGGCGCGCTCGGGTCCGCCCCGACGACCTTGGCGAGCAGTGCGTTCTTCTTCGTGAGCTGTGCGGGCGCGATCGCGCGGAGGAGCGCGCCGAGGTCGCCCGGCTCCATGCTCCGGATCTCCGGGACCGCGTCGGCGATCGCGCGCGCGAACTCGCCGGCCGTCGACCAGCGTCGATCGCGGTCGCGCGCGAGCGCCTTCATCACCACGGCCTCGAGCGCTTCCGGGATCTCCGGCACGTGCACGCGCGGCGACTCGATCGTCTTCGTCGCGATCAGGTTCAAGAGCGCGATGTCGTTGTCCGCAGCGAACAGGCGCTTGCGGGTGAGCATCTCCCAGAGAACGATGCCGAGCGCGAAGATGTCCGCGCGGCGATCGATCTCCTCTCCGCGCGCGTGCTCGGGTGCCATGTACGCGAGCTTGCCGTAGAGGGAGCTGTCTCCCGTCACGGTCCGCACGACCGACGCCTTGGCGATCCCGAAATCGATCACTTTGACGTGGCCGCTGAACGCGACGATCACGTTCTGGGGAGAGACGTCGCGGTGGATGATCCCGAGCGGAGTCCCGCGCGCGTCGACCGTCTCGTGCGCCGCGTGGAGCCCCATCGCCACGCGCGACGCGATGTACGCCGACGCGGCCGTCGACAGCCGGCGGTTCGCGTACGTCAGCTCGCGGTCGATCTCGGCGAGCGAGAGGCCGTGCACGTACTCCATCGCGATGTAGAGCGTCCCGTGCGCCTCGCCGAGGCCCTCCACGTGGACGACGTGGGGATCGACGATGGAAGCGCTCAGGCGCGCCTCGGTGATGAACCGATCGACGAAGTCCTTCTCGCTCGCGAGGTGTGGGTGGATGACCTTGATCGCGACGGGCTTCGCGAACCCCGCCGCCCCTTCGCGACGCGCCAGGTAGAGGCGCGCCATGCCGCCGGTCTTGAGCGGCGCGACGATCCGATAGCTGTCGAGGAGATCGCCGGCGCCGAGTGTCACGTCGAGAGTATAGCCGGGTCAGAACGTTCCCACCTGGCGCGTGTCCTTCGAGCCGCTCACGAGGAGGTACACGCCGGCCGCGATCCCGACGACACCGAGGCCGATCCCGACGTCGCCGATGATGACGTCGCGTCGTGCAGCGTCCACGTCGTCCTGGGCGCACGTCTTCGTCCGTCCGCAGCCGTCGTGCAGATCGGACCACGCACCGTACCCTCGCACCCCGAAGAACGCTCCGACGCCCAGCACCGCCGCGCTCGCGCCGAGCACGACCCACGGCGGCCAGCTCGCGCTCGTCGCCTGCGGCGGCGCCGCTTGGGCGGGCCGCGGAGCGGTGGCCGGAGCGGGCGTCGGCGAAGGTCGAAGCTCGATGGTCTCGTTCGCGCCTTCGGCGAGCTCGACGCTCCGCTCGGCGACGACCTTCCCGTCGCGCCGTGCACGCGCGACGTGGACGCCCGGATCGAGGAGCACCGGCCACCGCGAGACGGGCTGACCGTCGACGGTGACCTCGTCCGACTCCGCGAGCGCGCTCCTGTCGACGGTGAGCCGCGCGACCTTCTGTCGGGCGGTCGCGAGCTGTCGTCGCGCGACGTTCACCTGATACTCGGAGAGCGAGCTCTTCGCGGCGAGAAGCGCCTGGTACGCCTCGATCGCGGCGCGGTAGCGGCCCGTCTTCATCCGAGCCTGCGCCACGTCGAAGAGCGTGGTCGGCTGGGGATCGAGGTGATGCGCCTCTTCGAAGTGCGCGAGCGCTCGCTCCCACTCGCCCTTCTCCGCGAGGGCGAGGCCCGTCTCGAGGTGCTCGCGCGCCGACCGAGGGTCCGCCGCCGCTTGCTGCGCGCTCGAGAGGAGGAGCGCGGCGATCGCGCCGACCACGAGGCGGCGAGGAACTTCGAGCTTCATCGTCGGCACGGGCGCTTCCTTTCCATCGTCGCACGAGAGGTGCGGTCGTTTCCATCGCCGCTGCTAAGCTCGGGGCCGCGGATGTCCTTCCGTTGGTCGATCGAGCGGCGCATCGCACGGAGCGCGATGTCCGAGGTGCTCCTCGGACGCGAGCCCGACGGTCGTCCGGTCGTCATCAAGAAGATCCTCCCCGATTCCACGAGCTCGCCCGAGCTCGTCGCTGCGTTCGCGCACGAGTCCTCGGTCGCCATCCGGCTACGGCATCCGAACATCGTGCAGGTCTTCGAGGCCGGCTGGCACGAGGAGCGTCCGTACCTCGTGATGGAGTGGCTCGACGGCATGGACCTGTACCGCCTCTCCCGGAAGCTCCTCGCACGTCGCGCGCAGATGCACCCTGCCCAGGCGCTCGCGATCGCGGCCCGCATCGCGCGGGCTCTCGCGCACGCGCACGCCCTCCGAGACGACGAAGGCAGGCCGCTCGGCCTCGTCCATCGCGACGTCTCGCCCCACAACGTCTTTCTCACCAAGGCGGGGGAGGTGAAGCTCCTCGACTTCGGCGTCTCGAAGACGTACGCGATCGCGACGCGGTCGGGCCTCCTCGTCGGGAAGCCGGCCTACATGGCGCCCGAGCAGATCGAGGGGCTCCGCGTCGATGCGCGCGCCGACCTCTTCGCGCTCGGGGTCGTCACGTGGGAGATGCTGACGGGCCGCTCGCTCTGGGAGCGCGACACGCTCGGCGCCACGGCGCAGGCCGTCCGCGAGGACTCCGCCGCTCCGCCGAGCGCCCATGCGCAAGGCGTCTCGCCGGGGGCCGACGCGCTCGTCCTCTCGTTGCTCGCCAAGTTCCCGCCCGGCCGCCCCCCGAACGCGGCGGCGGTGGCCGAGCGGCTGGATCGCCTCGCGCAGGAGCACGGTTCGAAGGACGCCGCGTTCGAGATCGCGCACCTGGTCTCGCGCTTCGGAGAGTCGTAGCGGCGGGGTGGCGGCGGGCCGCCATCAGGGCACTTTGTTCGGACCGGAGAGCTCGCGCCCGAGGCCTCGATCGAGAAAACCGCGCATTTCCTGGCGCGTGCGAGGACGCGAGCTCCGGCATTCGTCTTGCGACCTCTTCCGGCGGGAGCGAGGAGGTCATCATGAGCATCGTTCGTCTGTTCGGTCTTTGGGTCCCCGTCGTCGCCCTCGTCGCTTGCGTCGCCGGCGAAGAGCCCGACGAGGAAGAGGAGCGCGCGACCACCTCGGCGGCCGCGGGTTGCCCGAGCCCGATCGAAGACCCCGACGCTTTCCAGGCGTGCGTGAAGGCCAAGTCGGGGACGGCGCGCGCCGACGCCAAAGGCGGGAGCGGCAATCGGAGCAACGGCGGCAACGCCGGCAACGGTGGCCGCGAGAGCAGCTCGGCCAACGGCGGGTCGATCCGCCTCGGCGACGTCGACGCGAAGAACTGCAGCAACCTGACGATCCGGTGCGAGAACGGCGGCTGCACCTGCAGCGCCAACGGCGGACCGCTGCGGTCCTGCAACGGCAACGACTGCGTCGCCGTCTGCTGTGGGAAGTGACGAGCGGGCGCTCGTCACGTCCGTACGATGCCGCCGGCAGTGAGGAGCCGCGCCGGCGCGGGTACGTCGGCGTCGTCGAACGACGGCGCTACGTGCCCGCGAGCGCGGCTCTCTCGGTCGTCAGACGGGGACCTTCGCGTGGCGCGCCGGACCTTCCGGCGTCGTCGTGGGGCCGAGGACGCTTCGCCGCTCCCACCACGACTGCGCGACGCGACCGGCGACCTCTCGTCCTCCGAGCCCGAACGCCAGCGCGCCCGCGACGGCGATGGCGCCGAGCGTCAGGATGAAGGCGGCGTTGACGATCTCCGGCGCGATCTGCAGCTCGCGGAGCGCCATGAACGCACCGATGGCGATGATCACGGCGCGCACGAGCTCGGGCAGGATGCGAGGCGGAGGCGCGGTCTCGCCCTCGACGGTCTCGGTCGTAGGTCGAGCGTAGAAGCGCGCTCGGACCCAGTTGCCGAGGTAGAGAGCGACGCCGAAGACGATCGCGGCGGCGAGCACGTGAGGCACGTACGCGAGGACCGCGGCCAGCCCGTTTGCGAGGAACCCGAGCCGCCATGCACGGGCTGCCTGCATGACCGCCACGAGCATCACCACCAGGTAGACGAGCGAGCCCAGCCAGCGCGAGGCGGCGTACGGCTCGCCGGCGGAAGACGCGCCGAGCTTCGCCATCATCCTGTCGAATCCGAGGCGACGTGCGAGCGCTCGCGTCACGCGCGCGAAGACGTAGGCGAGCAGCCATCCCACCAAGAGGATGACGATGCCAGCGACGAGGTTCGGAATGAACCCCACGAACGATTGAATCGCCGAGGTCAGCCAGTTGAGTGTCGTATCCATCGAGGCCTCTTTCGGGTAGGCACGAGGCAACGCACGTACCCGTCGGGGCTCGTGTTCGGTCGCGCTCGTCTCCGCGGGCGACAGGCGGGCTGGTCGCGACGGCGCGAGTGGACGTCACGAGCCGTCGTCACGGCTCAGGGTTCGAGTATCCTCACCGCGTGACGAAACGCGCCACCTGCGTCGAGCATCGAAGAGCTGCCATGGCCAGGCGTCCTGCTCGGGTATCGATCGCGATCGCGACCGCCGTGGCCGCGCTGGCGTTCGCCTGTGCCAGGTCGCCGGCCGAGAGCGGTCCGGTGGAGCCGAAGGCAGCCGCGCCCGAGCAAGAGGCCCCCAAGCCCAAGGAGAAGGACGTCATGACCGTCTACGACTTCGAGGCGAAGACCATCGACGGCGAGACCATCCGCCTCGACAAGTATCGAGGGAAGGTCCTCCTCATCGTGAACGTCGCGAGCAAGTGCGGGCTCACGCCGCAGTACGAGGCGCTCGAGGCGCTCTATCGCAAGCACGCCGAGCGAGGCCTCGTCATCCTCGGCTTCCCGTGCGACCAGTTCGGGCACCAGGAGCCGGGCACCGAGGAGGAGATCAAGACGTTCTGCGCGACGAAGTACTCGGTCACGTTCCCGCTCTTCTCGAAGATCGAGGTCAACGGCGAGAACGCGCACCCGCTCTATCGCTTCCTCCGTGCCCAGCAGCCCGGGTCGTTCAGCAAGGACCTGCCCGGCGCCGAGATGCTCTACTCCCACCTCGAGAAGACGTATCCGGAGCTCCTCGGCACCGACGCCGTGAAGTGGAACTTCACCAAGTTCCTCGTCGACCGCCGCGGAAACGTCGTGAAGCGATTCGAGCCGGTGCAGACCCCGGAGTCCTTCGAGGCCGAGATCGTGGCCAAGCTGGACGAGGCCGGTTGACAGGAGGCGGAAGGCTCCGGACTCCAGTAGAGACGCATGATCCCTCTCTCCGTCCTCGACCTCTATCCCGTGACGCAGGGGAGGTCGCCGACGGCGGCGATCCACGACTCCATCGAGCTGGCGAAGCGCGTCGACGAGCTCGGCTATACCCGCTACTGGGTCGCCGAGCATCACAACATGCCCAACATCGCGACCGCGGCGCCCGAGGTGCTCATCGGTCACGTCGCGCACGTCACGAAGCGGATCCGCGTCGGCGCCGGCGGCATCATGCTGCCGAACCACACGCCGCTGCACGTGCTCGAGGTGTTCCGCACGCTCGAGGCGCTGCATCCAGGGCGCATCGATCTCGGCATCGGCCGCGCGCCGGGGACCGACCCCATCACGTCCGCCGCGCTGCGCCGGACGTCGGCCGACGGCGACGTCAACGAGCTGCTCGCCGAGCTCATGGCGTTCGCGCGGCGAGGCTTCCCGGAGGGCCACCCGTTCGCCGACGTCGAGGCGATGCCGAGCGACGCTCCGATCCCGCCGATCTGGATGCTCGGATCGACGAGCGCGGGTGCGTCGCTCGCCGCGCAGCTCGGTCTCGGCTTCGCGTTCGCCGGCCACTTCAGCATGGGCGAGGCGGAGCGGGCCGTCGCGGTCTATCGCGAGCGGTTCAGGCCGTCGCCTTCGGTGCCGCGTCCCTACCTCGTCATGGCGGTCAACGTCGTGTGCGCGGAGACGGACGAGCGCGCCGAGGAGCTCGCGATGCCCCTGCGCGTGGCCATTGCGCGGCTGGCGACGGGAGCGCGCGGCGTGTTCCCGACGATCGAGGAGGCTCGCGCGCACAAGTTCACGCCGCAGGAGCTCGCCGTCGTCGAACGGTTCTTCGCGGGCTCCATCGTCGGCGCGCCGGAGCGCGTGAAGGCGGGCCTCGAGCGCGTCGCCTCCGAGACGGGCGCCGACGAGCTCATGATCTCGACGGTCGCTCCCGTCCACGCCGAGCGCATCGCTTCGTACGAGCTCGTCGCGCGGACTTGGGGCCTCGCCGGGAGCGAACGCATCCGTGAAGGCGTCGCCGCGGGGTGAGCGGCGGCGACGTCCCGAGGTCGCCCCCGATCCGCTCACGGCAATTGCAACGGCGACTCGACGAGCCGCCTCGAAACGGAGACAACGCCATGCGATTCAACATCCTCGGCAACACGGGCCTCTACGTCTCGGAGCTGTGCCTCGGCGCGATGACCTTCGGAGGCAAGGGCTTCTGGGAGGTCATCGGCAAGCTCGGCGAGAAGGAGGTGGAGGCCATCGTCGGGACCGCGCTCGACGCCGGCGTGAACTTCATCGACACGGCCGACGTCTACTCCGAGGGCGAGTCGGAGAAGCTCGTCGGCGCCGCTCTCCGTGCGCTCCGCAGGCCGCGCGAGCAGGTCGTCGTCGCCACGAAGGTGCGCGGCCGGACCGGCCCCGGCCCGAACGAGGTCGGCCTCTCGCGCGCGCACATCCTCGCGAGCATCGACAACAGCCTCCGGCGGCTCGGCCTCGATCACGTCGACCTCTACCAGATCCACGGCTTCGATCCGGCCACGCCGATCGAGGAGACCGTGCGCGCGCTCGACGACGTCGTCCGTGCGGGGAAGGTCCGCTACGTCGGCTTCAGCAACCTCGCGGCGTGGCACGCGATGAAGGCCATCGGCTTCGCGGACGCGAACGGCCTCGCGCGCTTCCAGAGCGCCCAGGTCTATTACTCGCTAGTCGGACGCGACATCGAACGCGAGATCGTCCCGCTCGCGACCGACCAGCGCGTCGCGATCCTCACGTGGAGCCCGCTCGCGGGCGGTCTCCTCTCGGGCAAGTTCGATCCGGACAAGCCCGGGCCCGAGGGCGCGCGCAGGACGACGTTCGACTTCCCGCCCGTCGATCGCGAGCGACTGAGGCGCGTGCTCGCCGCGCTCCGCGACGTGTCGAAGGCGACGGGGCTCTCCGTCGCGCGCATCGCTCTCGCGTGGCAGCTCACCAAGCCGTTCGTCACGAGCGTCATCATCGGCGCCAAGTCGCGCGAGCAGCTCGAGGACAACCTCGCCGCGAGCGAGGTGACGCTCTCCGACGAGCACGTGAAGCTTCTCGACGAGGTCAGCGCGCTCCCGCCCGAGTACCCGGGCTGGATGATCGCGTGGCAGAACCGCGAGCCGCGCGTGCCCGCGACGAAGCGCTGAGCTTTGCCCCGTTCGCGGGCGGCCGTCGACCGCCGAGCCGAGCGTCCTTTTCGAGGCCTCGCCCATTGACGGCGCCTCGGAACGTGCAAAAGATATATCGCCACGATGCATCGGATCGATATGTCGTGACGATGTATCGGCGTATCGCCTCGAAATCACGGGAGAAAGGTCGGCGTCATGCATGTCTTCTTCGCTGGACGGCGCGGCGGGTTCGGGCACGCGCACTTTCGCCACGGACGCTTCGACTTCTCGGACTTCTTCGGCGGGCCGCCCCCGCGCGCGGATCGAGGGGTCGTGCGGTATCTCATCCTCGACGCGATCGCCGAGCGACCGCGTCACGGCTACGAGATCATCCAGACGATCAGTGAGCGCAGCGGCGGTACCTACAAGCCGAGCCCCGGCGTGGTCTACCCGACGCTGCAGATGCTCGAAGAGCTCGGGCACGCGAAGCTCGAGGAGCGCGAAGGCCGGAAGGTGTACGCCATCACCGAGTCGGGAAGGCGAGATCTCTCCGACCATCGGTACGAGGTCGACGATTTCTACGCGAGCGCGAACGAGAGCTCCTGGGAAGACACCGCCAACGATCTGCACGACCTCGTCGTTCGCGTCGGCAGGATGTTCAAGACGATCGGCTACGCCGCGCGCCGCGGACGCCTGAGCCCGGCCACCATCAAGAAGCTCCGAGCGGTCCTCGATGATGCCGTCACTCGGATCGAAGAGATCCTCGACGCGTGACGGCGCACCCGAGCAGGTCACGTGTGCGAGGTGCCAGCGCTCGGACCTCTGGGAGCGGCTCGAGCTCGTGGAGCGAATGCTCGAGCCTCGGATACGTGAGCTGGTCACGACCTGGCCGCACGGCGTCGTGATCGAGGTGCGGCGCTGCGCGTGCGGTAGCCCGATTGCGCGGAAAGCGTCTCACGCGCCGTGATCCGGCGCGGCCGGTCGCCTGGAGTCGCACCTCGACCTCCAATCGAACAACGAATTGGGGGAAGCTCGACCGTCGTGTCATGATCGCCGCGTGGGCGGGCGCTGGTGGCTTCTCCTCTTCTTGGCTTCCGCGGTGGGGTGTGGGCTCGAGGTGTTCGGCGTCGGGGCATCCGACGACACGGCTCCGGATGAAGGGACGTCCCCGCGCGACTCGGGCGGAGGCAGCTCGGACGTTCCTGGAAACGGCGACGCGGTCGCGCCGACCGACGCGGACGACGTCGATCCGCCGACCGACGCATCCCGGGCCGACGTGACCTTGCCGCCCATCGACGCCGGAGCGTGCGCCGAGTGTCCGCCGGGGACGGCGCAGAAACTCTGCATCTCGAACCGGTGCGTGAACGTCCGTCGCGTTTCATCTCGAGCAGGGCGTCGACCGCGAATCTCGGGGGCGTCGATGGTGCCGACGCGTTGTGCAACACGCTCGCCAACAACGCGAACCTCGGAGGGAGCTGGCGATCCTGGACGTCGGCCGGAAGCTCGTCGCCGGCGACCCGCTTCACGAGGCCGAACGTCTCCTACCGGCTCTTGGACGGCACGCTCATCGCGAACGGCTGGAACGATCTCGTCGACGGCGAGCTTCGCAGCCCCATCAACGTCGACGAGAGGGGTGTCGTCGTCTCCGCGAGCACCGAAGTCTGGACTGGGACGGGCCCCGACGGACAGCCACTGCACACGGGGTGCAGTGGCTTCACGTCCGCCGACGGGAGCGCCACCGACTACGCCGGGCAGGGGCACAGCGACAAGACGGACGGCGGCTGGACCTACGTCAACGTGCAGCAGTGCAGCCGGACCGACGCGCGCATCTACTGCTTCGAGCAGTGAGCGGACCATCATCGTCCGATCGCCGTCGCGACGCCCTCGATCACGCGTCCGACGTCCATCCCCAGACCCTGACCGAGCTCGGCCGCGGCGATCTTGCTCGACGCAGCGAGGCTGCGTCCTCCCTTGTGCAGGCGCTCGTCGATCACGGTCACGTTCTCGATCGGGAGTGCCGACACGGTGTCGAGCATGCGACCGGCGAGCGATCCGATCTTCTGCGCGACGAAGACCCGGCGTGCGTCCGGTCCGGCGTGGCTCCACACGCGCGCGATCTCGCGGAGGGCCTGCGCCTGGGCCTTGCCGTTCTCGACGATGGGCGCGACCTCGCCTCGCGCGGCGAGCACCCGCCGATCGCGCTCCGCCTCGGCCTCCTTGATGCGGTCGGCCTCGAGCTGGAGTCGCACCTGCTCGATGCGTGCGGCCTGCACCTCTAGCTCGGCCTTCGCGCGTGCGATCGCCGCCACGACGTCCGCCTTCGCCTCCGCGACGAGCGCCTCACGCTTCGTCTGCGCGTCGACGATGCGCCGGATCGCCTCTGCGCGCAGGCGCTCCACCTCGGCGTCGATGCGTGCGATCGCGCGCGTCTCGAAGTTCTCGGCGTCGCGCTCCGCCGCGAGCGCGCGGTTCTCGGCCTCCGCGATGCGCGAGCGCATCTGCAGCTCGGCCGACTGCTTGCGACCGAGGCTGTCGAGGTAGCCCTTGTCGTCGGACACGTGCTGGATCTTCAGCGTGTCGAGCACGAGCCCGAGCCGGCGGAGATCGGTGTCGGCCTCGTGCAGCAGGCTCTGCGCGAACTTCACGCGGTCGTGGTTCACCTCCTCGGGCGTGAGCGTGGCGAGCACGCCGCGGAGGTTGCCCTCGAGCGTCTCCTTCGCCACCGCCTCGACCACGCGCCGAGGCTTGCCGAGGAAGCGCTCGATCGCGTTCCCGATCACCGGCTCCGACGACGCGATCTTCACGTTGGCGACGGCGTTGACGTTGAGCGGGATGCCGCCCTTGGAGTAGGCGCCCTCGACGCGCACCTCGATGATCATGTTCGTGAGGTCGAGCCGATCGACCTTCTCGAAGAGGGGGATCCGCAGGCCGCGTCCGCCCTGGACGAGGCGGTATCCGACGATGCGATTCCCTTCGCGCCGGCGGACGCCGGAGAACACGAGGACCTCGTTCGGCTGGCAGATGTAGACGAGCTTCTTGACGATCGCGATCGCAGCGACCGCCGCGAGGACGAGGACGAGGAAGACGATGGATGCGGTGATCAACATGACGGCGGGCTCCTGAAGATCGAAGGTTGGCGGTCGGCGCTCATTCGGCGGCGTCGGGGAGGTGATGCTCGTGTGGCTCACGCACGGTGGCCGGCGGCGTCTCGCCGCGCAGAGCAGCCGCGAAGCTCACGCCGAAGACGTCGGACACCTGGTCGAGCAGCTTCTTCACGGTCGCCGGGTACGCGCCGACGTAGTTGGCGACGGTTCGACCGTCTCCGGCGTCGAGCAGCGACACCTGCTTGGCGTGGACCTCGGCGGCCGCTTGCGTGGCGCGGTCGAAGACGTCGTCGACGTGCTGGATGGCGACCATGTCGAGCGCGTCGTCGCCACACTCGCGCCACGCGTCGTGGAAGTGGGCCATCGCCTGCGAGACGGCCTCGCCCTTCGCCGCGATGGCCGCTGCGTCGCCCTCGGCGAGGAGCTCCTGCACGCGACGGGAGACCTCCGCGGGGATCGCGACGTCGGCGGTCAGGCGAAGCCGCTCGAGCTCGGCACGGACGCGGTGCAGCTCCTGCTCCGCCTCGGCGCGCGCGGCGGCCGCGGCCTGCTCGGTGCGCTCCTCCTCGGCGCGAGCCTCCGCGGTGAGCTGGGCGACGAGCTGGCGTGCCTCGTTCTGGCAGCGCTGGACGTTGGCGTTCGCTCGCGACCGCGCGACCTGCCCGCGCGCCTCGGCCTCGGCCTCGATCTTCTCCGCCATGCGGACCGCGTCCGACTCCGCGACCTCCGCTTCGCGGAGCAGCTCGGCGATGCGCGACCGGCCGAGGCTGTCGAGATAGCTGCGATCGTCGGAGACCTGCTGGATCTTCAGCGTGTCGAGCTGGAGCCCCAGCTTCGCGAGATCGGGCTCGGCCTCGTCGCCGAGGCGCTCGGCGAACTTGAGACGGTCCTCGTTCACCTCCTCCGGCGTCATCGTCGCGAGCACGCCGCGGAGGTGCCCCTCGAGCGTCTCCTTGCTGATGCGGGCGATTTCACCGGGGCTCTTGCCGAGCAAGCGCTCGATGGCGTTGCCGACGAGCGCCGGGTCGCTCGAGATCTTCACGTTCGCGATGGCGCTCACGTTGAGCGGGATGCCGCCCTGGGAGTAGGCGCCGTGGACGGACATCGGCACGGAGATGAGCGTCATGTCCATGCGGTCGACGCGTTCGAGGATCGGGATGCGGAGCGCGCGTCCGGCGGTGATGACGCGAAAGCCGACTTGTCGGCCGTCCGCGGTGCGCCGGCGCCGTCCGGAGAAGATGAGGATCTCGTTCGGCTTGCACACGTAGAGCAGCCGGCCGAGAAACCAGACGCCGACGAGCACGAGGAGGGCGAACGCCGTCCCCGCGCCGACGATGATGATGGGCTCGAATGCTTCGTTCACGGGTCCTTCCTTTCCGCTGCGATCGAGAGAGCTGGGTGAGCTGCGCAGCTCCGCCCTGCGGAGGGCGGTCCACCGCCTCCGGAGAGCCGAGCTCCGTCGTCCGGCCTGGTTGCGAGACCGGCTACGTCACGGGCGCGACGTCGACGTCACGAGCGCGACGCCGTCGTCACGGAGCGCATAGACGACGACCGGCTCGGAGGTGCCGAGCTCGCGCTCGTCCTCCGTCTCCGCGTCGAAGTCGATCATCTGGTCCTCGAGCGCGACGCGGATCCGGCCGCGTGCTCCGGGGGCGACGGGCAAGACGACGGTGCCCGTCGCACCGACGCACGCATCGGGTCGCAACGTGCTCGAGACCTGGCTCTGCGCGGCCCACCGCATGAACGCGGTGACGCCGGCGCCGGTCGCCCAACCGATGGCCGCGGCGACGATCGCCGTCGTGACGGTGCCCAGCGGAGCGAGCCAGGTGAGGAGCGTCCCCGCCAGGCCGCCGAAGGCGAGGAAGAAGGTCCAGAAGCGAAGCGATCGCACCGGCAGCGCCGCGAGGGTGAGCGCGGAGAGCCCCACGCCAGGGGCGTCGGCGTCGCCGTGCGCGTCCGTGGAGCCGTCGGCGTCTGCGCCGGCCTCGAGGTCCGCGTCGCCCTCGATCCCGGTGCCCGGCTCGGTCGTACCGACGCCCGAGCTCTCGCCGGTCGCTTCTTGGTCCGTGCCGCTCCCGAAGATGGAGAAGAGGAGCAACGAACCACCCGCGACGAGTCCGGCGAGATAGATGGCGAGCAAGGCAAGGTCTCCTTCGGTTGGCGACCTCCTCAGTGCCAGTCACGTGCCAGCGAAGGATCTCGCGAGAGCGCCGCGAACGGCGATCGACCGTTGGGATGGTGGTGCGTCATGCATGGGTATTTTTCATCGAATTGGGTACTATGCTCGGGTGCCGAGAAGCGCCGAGCCCGAGGCCGTCCGCGTCCTGCTCGAGAACCCGTTCGAGGTCGGCGCCGACAGGCTCACCTCCGCCATCGCCTCGCTCACCCGTCGAGGCGCCGTCGAGTCCGCGCTCCGCGCCGCGATGGATCGCGGCGGGGAGGCGATCGAGCGCGCGCTCCTCGCCGTCGTGCATGCCCAGGCCTGCACGTCGCCCGGCAGGCTCGCCCACGTCCTCGGGCCCGACGTCCTTCCGCCCAGCGCCGTGCGCGCGCTTCGCCACCCGAAGCACGAATACCTCGTGGTCGGCGCGGCGGCCGGGCGTTGCCTTCGGGCGCTCGCGGCCTTACGTGGAGAGAGCGCGGCGATGGCGACCGTGCGGCGCGCGACCTGGGCGGCCTGCTTCGGGGACTCGCTCCTGCACGCGCTCGAGCTCGCGCGCGTCATCCACGATCACGACGTCCTCATCCTCGGCGAGACGGGCACCGGCAAGGAGGTCGTCGCCAACGCGGTCCAGGAGGGGTGCCTCGGTCCCAAGGACGGATCACCGGCGCCGCGCGCGTCGCTCAACGCCGCCGCGGTCCCGGAGACGCTCGTCGACGCGGAGCTGTTCGGTCACGTGAAGGGCGCGTTCACGGGCGCCGTCGAGGCGCGTCTCGGTCGCATCCGCTCCGCGTACGGCGGGTCGCTGTTCCTCGACGAGGTCGGCGATCTCGGCGTGAACACCCAGGTGAAGCTGCTGCGCGTCATGGAGACCGACGAGGTGAGCCCGCTCGGCTCCGACAAGACCTACCCCGCGAGCTGCCGCTACGTCGCCGCGACCCACAAGGACCTCCGCGCGATGGTGGAGACGGGGCACTTCCGGCGCGACCTCTACCAGCGCCTCGCGGGCACCGTCATCCGCCTGCCGCCGCTCCGCGAGCGTCCCGAGGACATCCGCGGCATCGGCCGTGACTTCGTCGATCGCTTCCTGCCGCCGACGGTGCTCGGGCCGACGCGCAAGCGCATCGAAGCATGGCTCGACAGCAAGGAGGCGATGACGCACCGCTGGCCGGGGAACGTCCGCGAGCTGCAGAACGCGCTCCGCAACCTCATGCTCGGCCTCGATCCCGGCGTGGTCAGCGACACCAAGATCGAAGCGACCGCCCGCGACGCGCTCCCGAAGGAGCTCCGCGACTGCACCGCGACGCTCGACCAGCTCGTCGCGTGGTACGTGCGCCGCGTCGTCGACCGGAGCGACGGCAACATCGCGCAGGCCGCGCGGATCCTCGGCGTCGATCGAAATACGGTGCGCCGCCGCCTCCGAGCGAGCTGACGCGGATAGTGCTCGGTCGGCGCCCGGCCTCAGCTCGGCGTCCGCCGGCGGGCGAGCCGAGCGTCGAGCGACGCGGCGCCTGCGCCGCGGGTGAAGAAGAAGAGGAAGAGGAAGCAGTAGACGAGCGCGAGCTCGCCGCGGTTGATCGCCGGCAGCCACTTGTACTCGGCGAACGCGAGCTTCCAGTGGAACTGCACGTACGCCACCGCCATCGTGCCCGAAGCGAGGAACGCCGCCGGCCGAGCGAACAGGCCGAGCGCGATCAAGGTGCCGCACACGAGCTCGATGATCCCGCCGAACCAGAGCTGCGAGCCGAACGCCGGCGTCGGGTTCTTCGCCGCCCACCCGAAGATCTTCTGCATCCCGTGGAAGGAGAACGCTGCGCCGGCGACGATCCGGAGCGCGGCGTACGCCCAAGGCTCGAGTCGACCCAATAGTGCCAAGTGCTTGCTCATTTCGTGGACGCCGCGCTCGTCATAGCGCCCGACGGAGCAGAGGCGAAGGGCTTTGGCGCCTACTCCACGAGCTGCTCGACCTCGGCGCGACGGAACCCGGATGGGTAGCGCTCGAGGTAGAAGCGCGCGGCTGCCTTCGTCTCGTCCACGGCGCCGGCGCGGTGGAGCGCCACCACGCGCAGGTAGGCGGCGTCCTCCGCGCGCGGATCGCGCGGGTGCGTGTCGAGGAACCGCGCGAAGCGTGCCGCGGCGCCTCGATGATCGCCGGCCGCGAGCGCGGCCATCGCGTCGCGGAAGTCCTTCGACGCGTCGGCCGCTGGCGGCGACGGGACCGCGCTGGGGGAGGGCGCGGGTGTCGGCGTGGGGGACGGCGTGGAGGACGGAGGAGGGCGGAGCTCCGCGCGCCACGTCTCGCCCGCGCGAAGCACGATGGGAGGTCGATCGCGGAGGCGCAGGACGATGCTCCCCTCGTCGACCGCGACGTGCGTCGTCCGGTCTTCCGCGGCGGCCACGGTGAACGTGGTCCCGACGTCCTCGAGCTCGCCGTCGGGAAGGCTCACGACGAGAGCGCCACCCTCGTGGCCAGGTGGGTGCGTGATGCGGATCCGGAGCTCTCCGCGCTGGAGCACGATCCGCTCGCGGCGGCCTTCGACCTGCCTCGAATAGAGGGCGGCGTCGTTCGCTTCGATGATCGCCGAAGCCAGAGGCGGGGACGGATCGGGCGGAGCGCTCGGCACGGAGCCGATCGACACGCGCCACGCGGCGAGCGTGCCGGCGACGATCGCGACGCCGGCTGCGGCGATCCACCAGCGCCGCGGAGCGCGGCGGTCGCGCACGAGCTCTCGGTCGAATGCAGCGAGCAACCGGTTTCGCTCGCGCCGGACGTGGAGCTCGTCCTCGTGCGCGCCGGCGCTCGCGCGCACCGCTCGAGCGAGCGCCTCGAGCGCCTCGGCCTCGCGCGTGCATGCCGTGCAGGTTCGCAGGTGGCGCTCGAAGCTCGCGCGCTCCGCGTCGCCGAGCCGGCCGTCGCGCATCGCCTCGACCTCGAAGAGACGGGGACAAGCGTTCTTGCTCATGCGCCCTCCTCTCCGATGCTCGGATCGCCGAGCGCCGCACGAAGCTCGCGCCGCGCAGCGTGGAGACGGGTCCACACGGTGCCGACCGGGATCCCGAGCGCCTCCGCGATCTCGGCGCACGTGAAGCCTTCGACCTCCGCCATCAGGAACGTGACGCGCTTGGCCTCGGAGAGCTTCGCGAGCGCGCGATCGACGTCGGTCCGCGCGTGGAGGCTCGAGCGAGGATCGATGGTCGCCGAGCGTCCGATGCGGAGCGACCCGAGCACGGACAGGAGGTGGGCGAACGACTGGCGCCGGCGCTTCAGGTGCTGCACGGCGATGCCGAGGAGCCACGGCCGGCACGACGGACGGCCGTCGTACTTGGCGGCGCTCTTGGCCGCGGCGAGGAACGTCTGGTGAACGAGATCGTCGACGTCCTCGGCGCCTCCCGTCGCCCGATCGACGAAACGTCGGACCGATGCCTGATGGCGATCGTAGAGCTCGCCGAGCGCGCCGATCTCGCCGCTCGCCACGCGCGCGAGAAGCTCCGCGTCGGTCGCTTGAAGCGCTTCGGCCTTCGCGCGTCGAGCGGTCATCGCGCCCCCACGGTCACGCCGAGCGCGACGCCGAGCATCGCGACCGGCAGCCCACGCGACGGAGGACCGACCGTGCTCGGCCCCACCTCGGCGTCGATGCCGACGAACGTGCGGAACGCCGAGCGCATGCCGAAATGCAGCCTCGCGGTCGCCACGACGCGTACGGAGGTGATCGGATCTTCCAGCGCAGGCTCGTGCGGTCCGTTCGCGCGGCGCGCGACTTCTTCGCGATCGTCGCCGGTTCGGAGGAGCAGCAGGGCAGGGCCCGCGACGAGATCGACCGCCACGGTCTCGCCCCATCGGATCCGACGTCCGCCGAGCGCCGCGAGCTCGATCCCCGTCATCGACGCGTCGATGCTCGTGTAGCGATCCGCCCGGCCTCCGAGCCCGGCGAGCCATCCGGACACGTCCGCGAATCCGAGGAGGCCGAGACCGAGGCCCACGGGACCGCCGCCGGTCCTCGCGCCGGCCGAGGCGGAGAGCTCGAGCCGGATCCTTCGATCGTCGCCGCCCGTGTCACGCTGCACGGCGCCGCCGTCGGCGGCGGCGGGTGCCTCGCTCGGTGCGACGACCACGGTCGGCGGCGAGGCGAAGACGGGCGGCGTCTCCACGGACGGTTCCGCTTCGACGTCGGCCTCGCTCGTCCTCGCCTTCGACTCGGGCACGACCAGGAGCGCCTCGAGGACCGGCACGACGTCTTCGACGTCCGGGACCACCCGCTCGGCGACGCGTCCGTCCGGCAGCGTGACCTCGACGTGGAACCGCGTGCGGAGCGCGACCTTCACGCGGGCGCACGCGTCGATGTCGTCGCGACCTTCGAAGGCGGAGCGAACACGCTCCGGGAGATCCGGCCATCGCGCGACCACACGCGGCTCGGCGTCGACCGACAGCCTGCAGGCGCTCGCGAGCCGCGGCGTCGCGAGCAGCAGCGTCGCCGTCACGACCGAGACGAAGATGACCGCGAGCTTCTCCATCGTCGTCCCCTCAGAAGAAGGCCTCGACCCCGATGCTCGGTATCGTGACGGGACCCAGCGTAGCTCGCTTGCACTCGGTCGTGTACGTCGCGCCCGTGATCCTCCCCTGGCAGTCGGTCCCGAGGCCCGTCGCCTCCGTGCTCAACGTGACGTTCTGCCCCTCGAAGACGAAGGCCATCGTTCCCTTCTCGCCGATGCGCCACCGCTTCTCGAGGCGGACGTCGAGCCGGAAGAACGGCGGGTCGCGGTAGGCGTGGTATGGAGGGACCGGCAGCGTCCCGGAGAGCTGCGAGTAGGGGGCCCCGGTGTAGAAGACGAAGCGGCTGCCGGCGCGCCATCGCCGTCCGAGGTCGTAGGCGAAGATCGCGTTGAGGACGTGCGTGCGATCGAACTCGCTCGGCACGGTCGCCACCGCGTCGACGCCCTCGAACGTCAGAAAGCGCATCTCTCGCTCCGAGCGCGAGAGCGTGTACGAGAGCCAGAAGGCGAGGCGCTTCGCGAAGGACCGCCGCACGAGGAGCTCGACGCCGTACGCACGGCCGCGGACCGGAGCGCCGCTCGGGCATGCATAGGTCGGAGGGATCGGTCCGTCCTCCGCCCTCGGTCGCTGCGGCGGCTCGATCTGCATGCACGCCGTGGTGACGTCCGTCATGCCCGACCAACCCGACAGGAATCCGGTCGCGGTGAGCGTGATCTCGCTCGGGAGTCCGAGCTCGACGCCTTGGCTCACCTTGCCGGCTCTCTGGAGCTGGCGGACGCCGCGCGGGAAGCCGGCGCCGCTCAGGAGCATGCCGTGGACGCCGCCGACGCGGAGCGCCGGGTACTGGTGAGCGAGCCCGACCGTCGAGAGCCACGCGACCGATCGCGCGAGCGTGACGCGCGTCGAGATGCGCGGGTCGACCGCCGGCAGCGTGACGTTCTCGCCGGCTCGCCTCGACGAGTACACGTCGAAGCGCGCCCCGGGCACCATCTCGACGCGCGGCGCGAGCCTCCAGACGACGTCTGCATGGACGCCGGCATCGACGTTCGTGGGCGGAGGATCGACGTCCGATGGGACGACGATCTGCATCCGATTCACCGGCGGCGCCTGTTCGAGGCCGTAGGCGTCGATCCGCGCATCGGCGCCGGTACGGAGGCGGACCGAGGCCGCGAGCTGCTTCTCGAGCTCGTAGCGGAGGGCCGCCGAGCGGTTCCGGAGATGGGTGGGCGCGACGTTCGCGTCGAAGGCGGCCCCTCGAGAGTCGTAGCCGAGCGTCGCGGCGAGGCGCGAGCGGCCGTCCTCGATCGCGCGATCCCATCGCAGGTCGACTCGGTGGAAGTCCGAGACGAAGTCGTCGACCCTCTGACCGTTTCCCTCGATGCGCGAGAGGCGATCGTGCGCTCCGAACGCGAAGACGCCGAGCCGATCCTTCTCGGTCAGGCTCCACGTCGCGCGCGTCTGGTAGTCCCAGTAGGCGAGATCGACGTCGGAGAACAACCCGACGATGGGACCCGGATAACCGTACCGAGCCGCGGCGAGCGCCGTCCCTCGGCCCTCGGCGAACGGCGACTCCACGAGCGCGCCGACGTCGACGAGCCGGAGGCTCGCCTCGCCGTGGAGCTCGGTCGCTGGCTCGCGGGCGTAGCCGGAGATCACTCCGCCGCTCACACGCCCGTAGCGGACGGGCGCCGCGCCGGGGTGGAGCTCGACACGTTCGACGAGCCCTGGATGGATGACGCCCGGCCCGAGCCCGACGTGGAAGAGCTGCGGGACGCGCACGCCGTCGAGGAAGTAGCCGTTGTTGTTCGGCGGCGCGCCACGCACGAAGAAGTACGCGAGGCCGCTCGAGAGCGGCGTCATGCCCGGGACGACCTCGACGGCTCGGAACGGATCGCCGAAGGCGCCCGGGATCTCGCGCACGTCCCGGGCCGACATCGTCGTGCGACCGATCTCGCGATGGGCGCCGTGGACCTTGACCTCCTCGGGCTCTTCCTGCGGCTGCACGTCCGCGCCGCCCGTGTCGTTCGGCGCGGTCGGGGCCTCGGCGGGCGGCTCCGCCCGCGCGAGGCCCGCTGGGAGCGAGAAGAGGAGTGTCAGGACCGAGAGGCGACGCATCCGCTCGCCCCGTATTCGGGCGAGGGGCGCATTTCCTTCATCGCGTCTCGATTCAGCGCACGAAGACGGTCACGCTCGCCGCCGGGCTCGCGTTGCCGGCCTCGTCCCGCGCGATCGCGCGGATCTCGACCGGCCCCTTGGGGAGCGTCTCCGGGTCGATGGTGAGGCGCGCGTTCGGCCCGAGGAGCGTCGTCGCGAGCCCGCCCCTGCCTTGAGGCGCGAGCTCGGCGAGGCCGGTGCCGTTCGCCGAGAGACGCACGGCCCTCGTCCACTCGGGGGCGGCCGCCCAGATCGCGCCGTCGGGGCCGGACGCGATCGACAGCGGCAGGTGCCAGGTCGGTGCGCTCAGCTTGCGGACGGTCCCCTCGACGACGTCGGCGATCTCGAGGACGGTCTTCGAGGCGAGCACGACGCTCGACGTTCCGACGGGCGTGATCGCGTGCACGTCGCCGTTCGCGACCGGAAGCGGCGCCGGACGTCCTTCGACGAAGACCTTGCGGTTCGTGGCGGCGACCCAGCGTCCGTCGTTCGTGAACGCGACCGCGGTCGCGGCGCGGAAGGTCGCTTCGTCGTCGGACGGCGTACGCACGAGCGCGCCTCCCTCCTCGCGGAAGAGCCCTCCGCGCGGCCCGATGGCGACGATTCGGGAGCCGGACGCCGCGATCCCCACGAGCCGGCGCGGCTCGTCGTACCGCGCGACGAGCGGGAGCGCCATTCCCGCGGTGCGGACGTCGACGGCGCGGGGGCCGATGCGTCGCGCATCGCCGAACGCGAAGACGCGGTCGCCCGCGGGCAGCACCGGGATCGGATCCTTCGCCGGAGGCGGAGGCGTCCAGATCTGCTCCCACGGAAGCACCTCCCACGGCGCCTCTCCGCTGCACGACGTGCCCGGGTCGACGGGAGGCGCTTGCGAGGTGAGCGTCGTGCAAGCCTGCGCGGGCTCGGCGACGTCGATCGGGAGGATGCCCCACTCACCGTTTGCGACGTAGAGCTTCCCGTTCTCCGCACGGACGCCGCTCGCGTAGAACGACGGCTCGGGCCGCGTGCAGTTGCCGAGGACCTTCGGTTGCGCCGGTGCCGCGACGTCGATGGCGACCGCGCCGTGTCGGCCGGCGGCGACGAACGCGACGTCGCCGACGATCTCGACGTCCTTCGCCGGGGCCACGAGCACCTTGCCGTCCGTGGCACGAGGCGTCCACGTCTGCGCGACGACGGTGCTCGTCGCGAGGTCCAGGACGGCGAGCGAAGTGCACGCCGCGACGTAGACATGTCCGCCCTTCGTCTTCACGCCGACGGCGTATCCCGATGTCGAAGTGAAGAAAGGACCTCCGCGGCTGTCGAACGTCCGAGCGTCACGACGGCGCGACGAAGTCGCGGCCGTGCCTCGGCAAGAGAGCTGCCAGCCGCGTGCTGGCGACGCATCACGCGTGTATCGGGCCGAGGTTCCGCGTGGACGCGGGTGTGGTGTTCGAGCGACGCCTCCGGCTGCAACGTGGCTCGAGGGCCTGCGCGACGAAGCGACGAGCGCGGTCGCCGGACGTCAGGGGAACGTGATCTCTTGCACGTGCGGCGGAGCGTGTGGCGCTGTCGAGGTCACGCGGTACGTCCCGTCCGTGAGGTCGACGCCCGTGTGCGTCGGCTGATTCGAGATCACGGTCGTGTAGCTCCCGTCCTCGTTCTTCCGCTGGACGGTGAACCTTCCTCGCACGATGCGATGCTGGCCGTCCGGATCGACGACGTCGACGTCGTTCACCTCGAGGCGGTGGAGCGTGATCGTGTGCGCCGCGCCGGGCGCGAGATCGAGGACACGGGACTGCCCGCACGCGTTCACGCGGAGCTTCGCGTGATCGCCGGCCGGCACGACGTACCGGCGGTCACGCGCGACGGGAAGCTTCTCGCTCACCCGTTCGACCCGAGAGTTCTCGGCGGCGTGGGTGACGCTCAGGCACGTCACGGTGCCCGGGAACTCGGGGTCGATGCTCTCGTAGTCGAAGTCGAGGGTCGCCGTCGGCAGGAGGATTTCCTTCTTCTCGCCCTCCGCGACCTCGAACGCGTACGAGTCCTGAGCGGACGACCCGATCGTGTATCGGCCGTCGAACATCGCGACGGCGTAGCCCTCCGGCTTGGACGCGAGCTCGTCGTTGCGGAGGACGATCGCCTGCACGCCGTCGCGGGTTCCCACGATCGCGTTCTTGCCGGCGTTGATCGGCCGGTCGTATCGGATGACGAGGCCGGCGGGCTCGTAGACGGAGATCATGCCGAGCTCGAGCGGCACCTGCATCTCCATCGACGAGCGGCTCATCCCGAAGCGGTAGTGCTCCGGCGAGACGAGGACGCCCGACTTCAGCGAGTAGGTGCCCGGCGTACGCTCGTAGCGCTTGTCGAACGCGATCTTGATGCCGTCGAAGGAGAACTCCGACGAGAACCCGTCCGTGTACCACGCAGGCTTCTTCAGCTCGAACGCGGCGCTGCCCGACGACGGGTTGATCCGCTTTCGGATTTCGGCCTCGTCGCTGGCCGCCTCTTCGGAGGGAGCCGCGCAGGCGGCGACGGAGGCAAGAAGGAAGGACGCAAGGGCCCGGTGAGCGCGCGCACGGAAAAGCATGAACTCTCTCCTCGGCGGGCGCGCTAGCACCAGGCGAAGGTTCGGCAAATGAAACTGGGGGCGGAACGCCGTGCGCTCGCAAATTTCAGAGCGGTGCGCGCGACGTCCTACGGCTTCGACCCGGGCTTGCGCGGGCGCGCGCGCCGGGTGGGCGCCGCCGCCGACGAAGCGGCGCTCGTGCTGGCTGCCAAGGACGCCGCCGGCGCGGGCGCTTCCTCGACGGGCGGAGGCGGATCGTCGCGCGTGCCCTCGGTGCTCGCCGACGTGGTGCTCGCGGCGGGCGGGAGACGAGGCGTGCTCGCGGGCGTCGCTGCGTGCCACGTCGAGAAGGCGATCCCGACGCCCGCGATCGAGAGCACGCCCGCGCCGAGGATCAGCGCTACGCGTCGACGCGACGTTCGGTCCGTTCGACCGCGAGCCTTCTCCGCGACGCTCGCGTCCGGTGGGGCGCACGCCTGCGGAGGCGTCGCCCAGGGAGCCGCGCTCTCGCGCGCCGGGGCCTCGAATCGAGGCGGGCGGTTCGACGCAGCGACCACGCGCTCCGCCGGGCGCACCGAACGGAGCGTCGACCACGGATCGAGCGCGCGCGCGAGCGAGGCGACGTCCGGCCAGCGCTCCGCCGGATTCTTTCGCAGGCACCGCTCGATCACCGCCGCGAGCCCCTCGGGGATGTCCGGGCGGAGCTTGCGGATGTCCCTGGGTTTGTCTTTCAGCACGCGCGCGATGAGCCGTGACATGGTCTCGGCGTCGAACGGCGTCCGGCCGGTGAGCAGCCGGAAGAGGATCGCTCCGAGCGCCCAGATGTCGCTCCGAGCATCCACGGGGCGCACGCCTTGGAGCTGCTCCGGCGCCATGTAGAGCGGAGAGCCCATCACGTCGGTCGACCGCGTGAGGATGGAGTCCTCGTTCGGTACCTTCGAGATCCCGAAGTCGAGCACCTTCACGAGCGGCGAGCCGTCGAGCCGCCTCGTCAGGAAGAGGTTCTGGGGCTTGAGGTCGCGATGGATGATCCCGATGGCGTGCGCCTCCGCGATCGCCTCGCACGCCTGGAGCACGTAGTCGACGGCGACGTCGGGCGCGAGCGGGCCGTCCTTCTCGACGAGATCGTCCAGGTTCGTGCCCTCGAGGAGCTCCATGACCATGAACGGCTCGCCGCCGGGGAGGCGACCGACGTCGCCGACGCGCGCGACGTGCTCGCTCTTCAGCGCCGCGGCCGCCTTCGCCTCGCGCTCGAACCGCCGGACGACGACGGCGTTCTGGAGGAGCTGCGAGCGCAGCAGCTTGATGGCGACCTTGCGCCCCAGCGAGACGTGCGCCGCGGCGACGACGACGCCCATGCCGCCGACGCCGATGACGTCGAGGATGCGGTACTTGCCGTCGATGACGTCGCCGATCTTCGAGGTCGTCCCCTCGATCGCCGCGCCGCCCTCCGGCGCCGCCGTCACGAGGGGATCCCGACGTGTGTCCATCGACGGACGGAAATGTTAGCACCCGGCAGGATCGACGCGCTCTCGCGAGGTCGGTGCGCCGGAGATCGACGGCGATGGCAACGCAGTGATCAGGTGCAGTTGCACACGGACGCGCACGCCGCGCCGCCGCCGCACTCCGCGAGGCACTGGCGATCGCAGGCGGGGTTGCCGCCGCTGCTCGACGACGGCGCGGGAGACGCCGTGCCGAGCTCGATGCAGCGTCCCTCGGCGAGCTGCACGCAGACGCCTTGCTCGGTCTGGTTGGCGAGGAGCTGCGCGGCCTCGGCGCACGTCGTGAAGACGCCCATCGGGCAGAGCGCGGTCCCGCACGCGCAGACGAGCTCGACGAGCTCGCCGCGGATCCGGAACCCGCAGCTCGGCATCGCCTGCGTGTCCACGACGACGTCGGGGCACATCGAGGTGGCGGCGCAGAGCTGAGCTCCGGAGCGCTGCTCGATCCCGCAGCCGGCGCCGACGATCGCGGTCTCTCCGGCGTCGGACTCCGACGGGCCGGCGTCGTCGCCGTCGCGGTCGCCGCCGAGCTCGCGGCTGAGCTGCTCGCAGCCGGCGGCGACGAGCAAGAGAACGACCGAGCAGGACAGCCACGCGAGCGTTCGCATATCGGGCCGACCCTAAGGGAAGGCCGCGCCGCTGGGCCAACTTCTCTGCGTCGATTGTCCGGCACCGGCCCGACCGGATTTCCCGGCGCACGGGGTCCGGGCTAGGTTCACCGTCATGACGCTCGACGCCTACGCTCCGATGGTCGACGCCAAGACCGCTGCACTCGGGCGACTCGTCTCTACGCTCGCCGAGGACGCCATCTTCGGTTTGGCGACGGGCGGCGGTCCAGGGATCCTCGAGGCGCTCGCTCGCCGTCGCGGCGAGGCGTACCAGGCGGTGCTCGCCGGACATCGCCTCAACACGATGTCGCAAGAGCTCGATCACTGGCTCGTCGAGATGATCCGAGCGGCGGCGCCCATTCATCCACCGAGCTGGATGCCGATGGGTGACGTCCTGCGCGAGAAGGTGACGCTCGAGGCGGGACCACGCGGTCTACGGTCCCTCTTCTCCTCGAAGCCGAGCGAGAAGGACATCCTTCGCGTGAAGCGGCTGGGGACGCTCGCGACCCGTGTGCTCCGCGCCGTATTCGCCGCCGACGGTCCGCTCGATCCGGAGGAGACCCGCACCGTGGCCAGCTTCGTCACGGCGCTCGGCCTGCCCGAAGAGCACGCCCAGCCGCTCTTCACCGAGCAGCCGATCCCGGCCGAGCAGCTCGACGTCTACGGCGACGTCGAGCCGTCCTATGCGAAGGCGCTCCTGCGCGGGGCGTGGCTCGCTACGGCGTGGGACGCGATCGATCCGCGCGAGGAGCACGTCATCCGCGTCGTCGCGAACAAGCTGAACTTCCCGGCGATGGATCTCGAGGTGATCCGGAACGACGTGGTCGCGAGGATCGACGCCCGCCGATTGGCAGGGGCGGCTGCGGTCGATGCGATCCGCTTCGTCCTCTCGGATCGCATGCCCGGCCATGGCGTCACGCTCGCCGCGAAGACCGGGACGATGATGATCCCGAGGCGCTACCGCGACGAAGTGCTGGCGCAGATCGGCCACGGCGCGAAGGTGACGCTCGCGCGCCGTTACACGCAGCTCTCGTCGGACGAGCGCCATGCCGTGCTCGGCATCGCGTGGGCGGCGGCGCTCTACGAGGATCCGTCCGTCGGCCGTCGCGCGCTGCTACGGGCGCGCCACGATCGCGTGGCGCAGGATCTCGGCGAAGACGGCCTCAAGTCGCGGCATGCGATCGACGAGTGGTTCAACGACGTGCTCGCCCCTGCGGCTTTCCCCATGAGTGCAGACTGACGACGAACGCGGTAGCTTCCAGGCCTCTTCTCTGGAGCCTGGAGCCTGGAGCCCGGAGCCTGAATCCCCCATGAACAAGAAGCTCGGTTTCATCGGCGGCGGCAACATGGCCGCGGCGCTCGTCAAAGGATTGCTCCACGCGAAGGTCGTCCCTCCGGAAGGGATCATCGTGAGCGACGTGAAGCCGGAGCGCCTCGAGATGCTGCGGGAGAAGCACGGCATCCGGACGACGACCGACAACCACGAGCTCGTCCGCGCCTCGGACGTCGTGGTGCTCGCGGTGAAGCCGCAGGTGATCGACAAGGTCCTCGATGCGATCGGCAAGGACGTGAAGCCGACGCAGCTCGTCGTCTCCGTGGCCGCGGGCGTGCCCATCTCGGCCATGGAGGCGCGTTTGCCCGAGGGCGCTCGGGTCGTCCGCGCCATGCCCAACACGCCGGTGACGGTCGACGCGGGCGCTACGGCGATCGCCGCGGGCACGCACGCCACGGACGAGGACCTCGAGGTGGCGCGCGCTCTCTTCGCGGCGGTCGGTCGCGTCGTGACCCTCGACGAGTCGCTGCTCGACGCGGTGACGGGGCTCTCGGGCAGCGGTCCCGCGTACGTGATGCTGATGATCGAGGCGCTCGCGGACGGGGGCGTGAAGGTCGGCCTGCATCGCGACACCGCGCTCTTGCTCGCGGCGCAGACGGTCTACGGCTCCGCGAAGCTGCTCCTCGAGACGGGAGAGCACCCGGGGCGCCTCAAGGACATGGTGACGAGCCCGGGAGGCACGGCGATCGCGGGACTCCACACGCTCGAGTCCGGCGGCCTCCGCCGAACGCTGATCGACGCCGTCGAGGCGGCCACGACGCGCGCCGCCGCGCTCGGCGACCAGATGGCGCAGAAGATGAGGAAGGAATGAGAACGGGCGAGCTTCGTGTCCTGGGCGTTCTTCTCGCGTCGCTGCTCCTGCTCGGCTGTCCTCCGGATCCCAAGCACGTCTGCGACAAGCTCTGGTCGATGCGATCGCCTTCCGACACGCGGTCCGAGGCCGACTTCAAGGCGGAGTGCGCGCGCAAGCTGGACGCGATCAAGGACCGCTCGAAAGGCGAGTACGGCGCGTGCTCGCAGTGCGTGATGAATGCCGTGGGTCACGAGCGGCTCGCCGAATGCCGAGCGTACTGCCCCGGGCTGGAGGACATGCTTCCGTAGACAGGACGCGTTCGGACTTCGGCGTCAGCTCTCGGTTTCCGGACAGCAGGCTCCAGGCTCCAGTTGGTTCTCTGGAGACTGGAGGTCGGAGTCGGGAGGGGGTTTTTCAGATCGGAAGCAGTCTTGAATCAGCCTCCAGTCTCCCGTCTCCACTGGAGTCTGGAGACTGGAGACTGATGTCCGTCAGGGCGCGGGCTCGGCCGGAGCGCTGAAGCTGCGCGGGAGCAGGTCGCGCGTCACGACGCCGGTGCGCTGGGCCGTCTTGAGGGCCGCGATCGTCTTTTCGATCTTGGCCTTCGTCGCGTCGAGGTCACGCGCCTCGGCTCCGGAGGTGTACTTCCCCCTCTCGGCTTTCACCTGAGCGAGGGCTCGCTCCATGACGACGAGCCGGTCGGCGAGGATCTCCTTGACGAAGGCGGTGTGCTCGGCGCGGCGCTTCTCGAGCGCCTCTTTCGTCGCGGGGACGATCTTGAGGCTCTTCACGTGCTTCTCGAGCTTCGCGGCGGATCGCTTCTCGAAGTCCTCCTGATCGGCCGTGAGCTTGTCTCCCACGCTCTTCAGCTTCGGGAGGGTGGACAGCCGGTTGCGGATCTTCATCTTCGCCGCGCGGTCCTTGACCTCGGCGGCGAACTTCACGAGCGCTGCCGTCTGCTCGGCCTCGGACACCTTCGGACCTTGCGCGCTCTTGCCGGTCGGCGAGTTCGCGCCGATCGGCTGGAGACGTCCGTTCATCGGGACCGGGACCTTCGGTGTGACGATCACCTTCTGACCGTCGAGGGCGGCAATGGTCGAAAGGCAGGCAGGGTGCTGGGTCTGGAGTTTGGTGTTCGCCTGGAACGTGGCCTTCATCCGGTTGGCGAACTCCGTGTAGCTGTGCGTGCTGCCGCCCTTGAGGTTCGACCACATGCGGCCGAACCCGCCGCAGGCGTTCGACATCTTGTAGAGCTTCGCGGCGACGTTGCCCTCGATGTCGTTCGCGCCGTTCGAGAGCATCGACCAGTTTGCGAGCTGGCTCGCCGCGTCGTTGTCGTTGACCGCTTGGTAGTACTCGGCCCAGCCCTCGTTGAAGGCGAAGCCGTTGTTCGTCTTCAGCTGGAGCCAGTGATGCTGCGTGTACGAGTACGAGGCCACGTCCGAGAGGAAGTGGAGGAAGTCTCCGTCCTGTGCGTGACGGATGCGATGGCCGAACTCGTGGAACATGCCGGCGAAGTAGCGGAAACCGCTCGGCCAGTGGACCGACTCCTCGGTCGTGAACGGCACACCTGCCGTGACCGTCGCGGGGAAGAGCACGGCGGCCTTGCCGTTGTGGCGCGGGATCGACGACTCGCCGGTCAGCGACGTGAACTTGTCGTACGCCCGTCGCGTCATGGCGAAGAGCGTGCTCGCGTCCTTGCCCGTGCCTGCGCAGACGAGGGTTCCGAAGTTGATCGTGCCTTCGGTATCCGGACGCGTGGCGGTCGCGCACGTGACGTTGATCTTGAGAATCTCGGACTCGACGACGACCTTGCCGCCCTGGCTCTCGAGCTCGACCTCGATGTACGGATCGAGCTTGCCGCCGAACAAGCCGTCGCCGGTGTCGGGGCTCGTGAGGTCGAAGCGGCCGTCGGCGTCCGTGTAGCCGGTCTTCAAGACGTCATCGATGACGGGATCGTCATCCATGAGCTTCACGCGCACGCCGGCGAGAGGGCGGAGCGTCCCGCCGTTCGCACCGTTCTCGTAGTACATGATGCGGCCGTAGCCACGGACGACCCCGGCGCTCGCCATGCTCGACGACGCGAGCACGGCGACTCCTACGAGCCCAACAGAAAACTTTCGAAAGTTCATGGAGATCCCCCTTGAAACGAGACGGATGGGACCGTCGGGGGTGGCGCGGAGCGCGCCAGGCCCTCGTTCGGAGCGCCTCCTTGTCATCGCACATTAGGACCGTCAACCCCCGGTGGAGATTCATGCTCCATTCGGGTGACGTGACAGGGCGCTCTGATCGGCTTCAGCGCTTCGGGAGGATCTCGTTGTACGTGACGAAGGCGATCAGCGTGAGGAACATCAAGAGGCCGATCGCGTGCACCTTCGCTTCGATCTTCGCGTCCGCACGCCGGCGCGAGATCGCCTCGAAGAGGAGGAACAGGAGGCGGCCTCCGTCGAGCGCGGGGAGCGGCAGGAGGTTGAAGCCGCCGAGATACGCGCTCAGGAGCCCGAGCAGCTTCAGGTACTGGTGGGCGCCGGTCTTCGCCGCCGAGGCCGTCTCCTTGACGATGCCGACGGGCCCGCTGAGCTCGGGCTTCTCCTTGCCGGCGATCATCCGGCCGATGCCTTTGACGAGGTTGTAGACGACCTTCGGCGGCTCTTTGATGCTGAGCACGGCGGCCTGAGCGACCGTGACGGGCTGCACGGTCGTGTACGGTCCGACGAGGATCTTGCCCTTCGTCTCACCCTCCGCGTGCGGGACGGGGAAGACGTGGAGGCGCTCGCTCCCGCGCTCGATCTCGACGTCGATCTTCTCACCCGGGTGCGCGCCGACGACCGACTTGAGGTGCTCCCAGTCCCGGATCTGCTCGCCGTTGACCGAGACGATGCGATCGCCCTTCGTGATGCCCACCTGCGCCGCCGGGCCGTCGGGCGCGACGTTCACGCGCATGCTCGTCTCGTCGACGACCATGTTCCCGCCGAGGAGGAACCCGAAGAACATGAGGACGGAGGCGAACAGGTAGTTCGCGAGGGGGCCGGCGGCGATCGTGACGATGCGTGCCCAGAGCGAGGCGTTGGCGTAGCTCTCCGGGTCCTTCGGATCGATCTCCTCGTAAGGGTTGAGGCCCGCGATCTGCACGTACGCGAGGAAGGGGATGATCGCGATCTGGAACGTCGTCGGGTGGCCTTTCGGGCGGTGCTTCCAGATCGTGGGGCCGAAGCCGATCGAGAACTTCGTCACACGCATGCCGAAGCGGCGGGCGGCCAGGTAGTGCCCGCCTTCGTGGACCACCATCAGCACCGCAAGCCCGAGGATGGCGATCAGCGCGTACGCAACGGACATGCGTCAGAGCTTAGCTCGCTTTGGCGACTGCGTCCCGCATGCGCATCGCGGTCAGTCCTCGGGCCTCAGCGGATTACGGTCGTGCTCGTCTGGGCGCAGCCTTCAGACTGGAGCCCGGAGCCTGGAGCCTGGAGCCTCTCTCCCGTTGTGTTAGAGGCGGCGCATGCGCCGCGGTGCGGCTCGGGCGCCGATCGGCGTCGCTTCGGTCCTCCTCTTCTCTTGCCTCTCCACCTTCGGCGGGGTGGCGTATGCGCAGGCGAGCGGGGAAGGGGACGAGGGCGATGGCGAGGTCGTCGTCCGGGGAAGCCAGGCTGGAGGTTTCGTGTCCCGTGCGCGGCTCGAGGACGCACCGCGCGAGATCACGGACGCGGCGAGCCTCGTCGAGCCTCTGCCGGGCGTCCACGTACGGAGGCTGGGGGCGGACGACTCGTTCGCGACGCTGTCGATCCGGGGCTCCACCTCGACCCAGGTGGCCGTGTACCTCGCGGGGGTCCCGCTCTCGGGCGGAGCGGATCCGACGCTCGACCTCGCCACGCTGCCGCTCTGGCCCGGGGCGGGCGCACGCGTCCATCGCAGCTTCGCTCCTGCCGCGCTCGGACGCGGCTCGCTCGGCGGCACGCTCGTGATCGATCCTCCCTCGCCACGCTCGCCATCGCGGACGGAGGTGTGGACCGCCGTCGGCGCCTTCGGCGCGCGGCGGCTACGCATCGGTGACGTGCGAGGCGCTCCCGACGGCGTGCGCATCGCGACCGGCGTGAGCGCGTCGCGATCGGACGACGACTTCGGCTACCTCGACAAGGACGCGACCATCGCCGCCGGGCGCGACGTCTTCGTGGCGCGCCGGAACGCGGGGCACGCGGCGGCGGCCGGGCTCGCGTCGGTCGTGCTCCCCGTACGCCTCGGTCCATCGAGCGCAGGCGCGCTGACCATGACCGGGCTCGCGCAGGCGCGACGACAGGAGCTGCCCGGACCGGCGTCACTGCCGACCCCGCGTCAGCGCCTCGACTCGTCGCGGCTCGTGTCGGCCCTCGAGCTCACGCTGCCGGCGGGCTCGGGCGCGTTCGGCGTTCGCGGGTGGGGGAGGCGCGAAGAGCTCTCGATCCGCGACCATCCGGAGGACGTGCTCTCGTCGCTCGGTGGCCCGACGTCGACCGACGACGCGATCATCGCCGCGGGAGCGAGCACGGGATGGCGCGGGCGCCCGACGGACGAGACGTCGCTCGAGCTGAGGATCGACGGCAGCGCCGAGCGCTTCGCGCCCGGCACGTGGGTGCTCGCCGTCGCGCCGCCGGCCGCTCGGCGCACGAACGCCGGCGTCGCGCTCGATGCGAGCGTGAGGCTCTCGTCCGTGATGGTCGCGGCGAGCGCGCGCGGCGACACGTGGGTCGACACGTCCGACGACGGCAAGACGGCGACGGAGGCGCGTCCGACCGGCAACGTCGGCATCGAGGCGCCGATCGGTCCGGTCCTCGTGGCCACGCACGCCGGCTTCGTCGCGAGGCCGCCGAGCTTCGTCGAACGCTACGGGAACCGCGGGGCGTTCATCGAGAACCCGGATCTCGTCCCCGAGTCCGCGTTCACGACGGACGTCGGCGGTCGCCTCGCGCGCCGGCTGGGGCCCGTGCGCCTCCACGCCGAGGTCGCGGCCTTCGCGACTTGGGCGAAGGACCTCATCACGCTCGTCTACCGCGGAGCGCTGCAGCGCGCGCGGGCCGAGAACATCGGGCGCGCGCGGTTGCTCGGGCTCGAGGGCGAGGTCCGCGCCTCGGCGTACGGCTTCGAGACACGTGTGTCCTACACAGGTCTCGCGACGGCGAACGAGAGCGACTGCCGCTACGAGGGGCCGCGGTGCATTCGACCGTCGCTGCCTGGTCGTCCCGCGCACGACTTCGTCGCCGACGTCGCGTTTTCGCGCGGCCCGGTCCGCGTCCGCTACGGTGTCGACCTCGTCGCCGGCATCCTCGTCGATGCGAAGGACAACGTGGAGGTGCCGCTCCGCGTGTTCCACGGCGCGGGGGTTCGTGTCGCGGTTCCCGGCGTGCCCGGGCTCTCGCTCGCGCTCGACGTCCGCAACCTGTTCGATCTGCGCGTCGTCGAGTACCCCGGCTTCGTCGGACCGGTCCGGGCGCCGGTCGGAGACCTCTACGATTACCCGCTGCCGGGCCGGCGCGTCCTCGTGAGCGCGCGCTGGACGACCGACGCCCGATGATCGCGTGGTCGCGGGACGGCTCGGCTCGACCCGTGCTTCAGGCTGCGGACACCCAGGGTTCTTCCTTCATGGCCGGCCAGCGTTGAACCACCCGACCGCTCGCCGCGCCCGTCTCCGCTCGGTCTCAGGCCACGGCCCCGCTGTAATCGCCGTGAAATCGCGACACCTTGCCGTGGACGCACGCGCCGACGACGGTTCTTGACAGCGGCGTTCCGTGCTACGGTCCGCGCCGCTCATGAGCCAGTCCACTCCCGATCAGAAGCCGCAATCCGCCAAGGGACCCGCTCCCGAAGGCGAAAACGCCGTCGCCCTCCAGGGCGGTGCAGCCATCCTCGCGCCCATCACCGCGTTCCCCAACGGGGTCCCCGGCAATGCCATGGTGCTGATCCCGCTCGGCCCCAACGGCCAGCCGATGGAGAAGCAGATCGTCGACGGCCCCGTCGCGCTGACGATGGACCAGGTGTGGAAGCTCCTCGGCTTCAACGGTCCGGCCGTGCAGGTCCAGGACGAGCACGGGCGTCCGATCGCCATCGGCCTCGAGGATCTGCTCTCCGGGCTCGAGAAGCACTGGAAGGAGAACCAGGAGGACCTGGATCGCGGCCGCATCTACGCGCAGGAGCTCATGAAGTACGGCCGGCACGAGAAGGCCGAGACCGTGCTCGCCAAGGTCGTGGCGCGCGGCGGCGACGGCAACGACTGGCTCGGCCTGGGCATCGCCCAGCTCGCGCAGAAGAAGCTCGACAAGGCGGAGGGTACGCTCCGGGGCGCCCAGAACCTGATGAAGGACAACCCGTACCCGAGCCTCCACCTCGCGAAGCTGTACAAGGAGAAGAAGGATCCGAAGGCGGAGCGCGAGTCGGTCGAGCGCGCGATCCAGATTCAGCCCGGCAACGTCGACGCGTGGGCGTACCTCTTCAACTACATCAAGGAGTCCGAGGGCGAGGAGAAGGCAGTCGCGGCGATCGAGGAGCTCGCGAACGCTCCCGTGAACGCGAAGACCGCCGCGCCCTACGTCGCGCTCCAGGGCTTCTACGCCGGCGACGAGAAGACGCGTGAGAAGGCGATCGGCTTCGCGAAGAAGGCGGTCGAGCGCAACCCGTCCGATCCGATCCCGCTCATCGTGCTTTCGGCGCTCTACGGCCAGTCGGGCAAGCTCGACGAGGTCGTGAAGCTACTCGCTCCGCACGAGGCCATGATGAAGGACGACGTGCGGCTCGCTCACAACTACTTCGAGGCGCTCTTCCAGTTGAAGGACATGCCGAAGATCACGGCGCTCCTCAACAAGCTCGCGACCTCCTCGAACAAGGAAGTGAAGCAGTTCGCGATCGAACGGAGCCGCGCCATCGCACAGATGCTCCAGCAGCAGCAGCAGGCGCTCCAGGCCGCGATGCAGAAGTGAGCGGTCTCGGGTAACCGCACGGAACCCATCGGGATAACTCTGGACGAGGGCGGCCCGCGTGTCGCCCTCCTGCGCGCGTCCATGTGGGTGGACGCGAGCGCTTGTCCGCTTCTGTCGACCGAGGGCGCGCTCTTTCGCTCGCGCTTCTCGTGTCGGTAACATGTCGGAGTCGTGCCGAATCAGGACGTTCGCGTCGTAGGGCGCTATGCCCTCTACGGTGCCATCGCGGCCGGTGGCATGGCGACCGTCCATCTCGGCCGGCTCCTCGGGCCCGTCGGCTTCTCGCGTACCGTCGCGATCAAGCGTCTTCACGCGCAGTTCGCGTCCGATCCCGAGTTCGTCTCCATGTTCCTCGACGAGGCTCGGCTCGCGGCGCGCATCCGCCATCCGAACGTCGTGCCGACGCTCGACGTGGTCGCGACGGGCGGCGAGCTCTTCCTCGTCATGGAGTACATCCCGGGCGAGTCGCTCGCCCGGCTGACGCGAGCTCTGCGCGAGCATCAGCAGACGATCCCGCTCCGCATCGTCTCGTCCGTCATGGCCGGCGTGCTCCACGGCTTGCATGCTGCGCACGAGGCGAGGGACGAGCGCGGGCATCCGCTCGGCATCGTCCACCGTGACGTATCGCCTCAGAACGTCCTCGTCGGAACCGACGGCATCGCCCGCGTCCTCGACTTCGGCGTCGCGAAGGCCGCCGGACGCATGCAGACGACGCGGGAAGGGCAGATCAAGGGCAAGCTCTCGTACATGCCGCCCGAGCAGCTTCGGGGCGCCGCCGTGAGCCGGCAGACGGACATCTACGCGGCCGGCGTCATGCTCTGGGAGATCATCACCGGGCAGCGGTTGTTCGCGGGCGACAACGAGGGCGTCATCGTCGCCAAGATCCTCGAAGGTCGTGTCGAGCGACCGAGCCAGGTCCTCATGCGTTCGCACAAGGCGACGCTGACGAACCAGACGATGCAGGTGCTCGAAGCCCTCGACGAGACCATCCTGCGCGCGCTCCAGATGAAGCCGGAGAACCGCTTCGCCACGGCGCGTGAGATGGCGATCGAGATCGAGCGCCGGTGCCCTCCGGCGACCACGACGGAGTGCAGCGACTGGGTCGAGAGCATCGCGCGTGACGTGCTCCGGTCGCGCGCCGCGATGGTCGCGGAGATCGAGAGCGGCGCGCTCTATACGACCGACTCGGTGCGCGAGGATCCCGTGAAGGCGGTGCTCGAGGCCAAGCAGACCCTCTCGCCCGGGGTCCCGTTACCCGCTGCGGTCCCGGCGCCTTCGGGCACCGGATACGCTGCAGCGACGGGGGCGCCGATGCCCACCGGGCGCAGCTCCCAACCGTCCTTCTCGGATCCTCAGATCGCGCCGCTGCCGCCGGTGACGCAGCCGTCGTCGATCTCCGTATCGAGCGGCTCGCTGCACCCGAGGCGTGACGACGCCAAGCAGCGTGCGACCCTCGCGGCCGTCATCGCCGGCGGGGTCCTCGGCACGATGCTGTTCATCGGAGGCGTCGCGTGGGTCAAAGCGCGAACGCCCGCTTCCATCGAGGCCGACCCGCCGGCCGCCGAGGAGGTGGACATCCCGACCGCCGAGCCCACGACCGCTTCGGGCCAGGGCTCACCGCCGCTGCCGCCGGTCACCTCGGTGGCTTCCACGCCAGCGCCGGTGATCGAGGTGGAGGAGGACGAGGTCGTCGACGCGGGCGCCCAGGCCCAAGCCCCGACCCCGCCGACGCCGGCGAAGCCCGCGAGCACCGCGCAGGCGACGTCCGGCGCCTCGCGTCCCGCGCCGCGACCCACGAGCAAGCCACAGACGACGCCTGCGAACGATTGCGCGACGCCGTTCTGGTATGACTCCACCGGCGTCAAGAAGTACAAGGAGCACTGCCTGCAGAAGTGACGGGAGAAGTGTCGTAGGATGGGCGCATGCGGCGGACCGCACGCCCCCGCATCTCTCGTTCGATTCGGCGTCTCGCCGTCATGCGCAAGGCAGCGTCCTGTCGGGGCGGCGTCGCTTTGGTGGAGTTGGGTTTCCGATGATGCTCGAGGCAGCGAGCCTGAGAAGGTCGCGAGCGGAAAAGAGAACGAGGGGGTTCATGCGTCGTCTCGTCGCCGGCGGTCTCGCCGCGGTGACGACCCTCGCCGCCCTGCCTGCGGGAGCGGACGTGCAGGCGTGCATCGCTGCTTCCGAGAAGGGCCAGCGCGCGCGCGCGGCCGGGAAGCTGCGTGAGGCTCGCGATCAGTTCACCATCTGCGGCGCCGAGAGCTGTCCGGCCCTCGTCCGAAACGACTGCGCGACCTGGAACGCGGAGGTCGCGGCGATCCTGCCGAGCGTCGTGTTCGGCGCACGCGACAAGCAAGGGCGCGACCTGTTCGACGTCAAGGTCTCGATGGACGGAGAGGTGATCCTCGAGAAGCTCGACGGCAAGTCCGTCGCCGTCGATCCAGGGAAGCACACGTTCCGCTTCGAGACGCCGGGAGCGGAGCCGATCACCGAGGTCGTGCTGATCAAGGAGGGCGAGCGTGCGCGTGTGTTCAACGTCACGTTCGACATGGGCGGAGACGGGTCGACGTCTTCGGCGGGCGGCGGCTCTGCGGCTCCGGGCGCCGACAAGGGGCACACGCCCTATCCGTGGATCGTCGTCGGGGTCGGCGCCGCGGGCCTCCTCGCCGGCACGATCATCCTCCTGACGGCGCCCGAACGCCCGTCGAACTGCAGCCGCGAGACACAGACGTGCACGAAGCTTCCGGGCCAGAGCGAGGCCGAGTTCATCGAGTCGCGCGAGCAAGCCGGCCGCGCCGACTCGCAGCCCGTCCTCGGCCTCGCCGTCGGTGGTATCGGGCTCGCGCTCGCCGCCGCCGGTGTCGTCTGGCACTTCCTCGAGCCGACCGGGCCTCGGAAGGAGGCGCGCGTGATGCCGTGGACGACCGGCACGGCATCCGGCTTCTCCGTCGGCGGCAGCTTCTAGCGCGCGTCGTGCGATCGGCCATCCCGCGGCGCGCCGACGCGCGCGGTGGGTTTTGCCTCGCTGCACGCGCGGCCGAGGGAGCTTGCCACGAGGCTCCTCCGTCCGTGTCCGATGCGTCCGCGTGCCGGCATCTTTCCCTCGGCTCCGCGATGCGTTCCGCTCGCCGTTCCGCATGAGCTACCGAGGCGGAGCTGGCACGCCGACTGCGAGTCGAGCGCGCCTGGGCATCACGATCGCGTGGCTGTCCATCGAGACGCGAGGAATAGATGTCTCTCTTGCAGGAAGGAGAGGTACTCGACGGAAAGTACGTGATCGTACGGCGCATCGCCGAGGGAGGGATGAGCACCGTCTACCTCGGCGTCAATCGAAGGCTCGGCAAAGACGTCGCGGTCAAGGTCCTGCATCCCGTGGTCGCGCGCGATCACGACATCGTCGAGCGCTTCGAGCGCGAAGCGCGCATCGTCTCGCGCATCCGCTCGGCTCACATCGCCGACGTCTACGACTTCGGCGAGCTCCCTTCGGGGGAGCGCTTCATGGTCATGGAGTACCTCGAGGGCGAGAGCCTCGCTGCCATCCTCGAGCGTGATCAGACCATCCCGACGCCCACGCTGGCCGCGATCGCCGAGCAGATCCTCTTGGGGCTCTCGGCCGCGCACGAGGCCGGGGTGGTCCACCGCGACCTCAAGCCCGAGAACGTCATCATCGCGATGCGCGCGACGGGGATGACGGTCAAGCTCCTCGATTTCGGGATCTCGAAGCTCCTCCCGCGCGGCGAGGCTTCCGCGAAGGTCAACGTCAAGCTCACGGCCGCGAACGCCGTGCTCGGGACACCCCTCTACATGTCGCCCGAGCAGGCGCGCGGCAACACGGCGTCCATCGACGAGCGGACGGACATCTACTCGCTCGGCGTGATCCTCTACGAAGCGGTCGCGGGCGAGCCGCCGCTCATGGGCGACAACATCAACGAGCTGTTGTTCCGCGTCGCCCTCGACGAGCCGGTCCCTCTCGCCGATCGCGTGCCCACGGTGGATCCCGAGTTCGCGGCGATCGTCATGAAGGCGATGGCGAAGAGTCCCGACGCCCGCTACCGGAGCGCCGAGGAGATGCGCCAGGCGCTCGTGGCATGGCGAGGTCAGGCCGACGCGAGGTGGACACCGCCGCGCCTGTCCTCCGTCGCAGCCGCGACGCTCCGCGAGCACCCACGCGAGCCTTCGCCCCCGCCTGCGCCCGCCCATGCGCTCGCCATTTCGGAGCCCGTCGAAGCGTTCGGCGGGACACCGACCGCGCTCACCGCGCCGAACCAGGATCCGAGCTCCGAGGTGCCGTCGACGCGAAGCCGGAGACGACGCGTCGCGCGTCTCGCGATCGTGGTCCCTCTCCTCGGGCTCGCGCTCCTCTGCGCTCCGACCGCGCGCGACGTCATCGTCACGCAGGGATCGCGATGGGCCGCGCCCGTCGCGGAGACCGAGGCTCCGGTCGTGGAGAGCTCGCCTGCGCCACCCGTCGACGTGCCGGCGCCTCCGCCGGAAGAGCCAGCGCCTTCCACGTCCTCCGAGAGCGCGCCCGCACCGGCCTCGATCGACCCGAAGCCGACACCGTCGCGAACGACGCCTCCGCGCCCGCCGGGTACCCGAGCATCCGGCGTCTCGTCGTCCCGCTCCAAGCGGTCGTCGACGAGCACGAAGGTCGAGCATGGAGACGCCGGCACGCTCACGGCCGCGACGGTCTCGGCATCGGCCACCGCCGCGCCGAGCAAGCCGGGGCTCGATCCGCCGCCGGTGGATCCGACGCTGGTACGCTGACGGCTTTCGTCGTCCGTTCTCGGTCCTCGGTGCTCCGAAGGGAGTCCTCAGTCCTCAGTCCTCGGCTTCGAGGCCTTGCTCGCCCCCGACCCAGCTTCATCGCTTCGAAGCAATCGCGCTGTTTGGTGCCCCTCCCAGGACGAGCTGGTTGCAATCGAAACGACGCTGCGAGTCCGAGCTGCCGCGAGTCCACGAGATGGCGGCAGTGGATGAGTTCAGCGAACAAGTCATGCTTCCGGTTGCGAGCGATGTCTCGACGCCGACGTTCGCAAGGACCGCTCGAGCTGAGGACCGAGGACCGAGGTCTGACGAGGCCGCAGGCCTCGTCGTCACAGACTTCGCCGCTTCAGGAGCCACAGGAACAGCGTCCCCCCGACGAGCGCCGTGACGGCGCCGACCGGTGGCTCCGTGTGCAGCAGGCGAAAGGCGCCTCGGCTCACGAGATCGCAGAGGACGAGCGCGGCGCCGCCGAAGCCGAGGGAGGCCGGCATGAGCACGCGTGCGTCGGGGCCGACGAGACGGCGGAGGGCGTGAGGGACGAGCAGGCCGACGAAGCCGATGAGGCCGGTGACGCTCACGATGGCGCCGACGACGAGCGAGCTCGCGAGGTACGTGCGCCGTCCGAGGGCACGCACCGAGATGCCGAGATGCTCGGCCGCGGTGTCGCCGAGCGAGAGCACGTTGAGCCGGGCGGCGTCGCGGACGAGGACCATGGCGCCGATCGCGACGTAAGCGGTCATGGCGGCGAGCGACGCCGGCGACGGGACGTCGAGGAAGCCCGTCAACCAGAAGAGGAGCTCCTGCGCCTTCGACTGCGACACGAGCACCTTCACGAACGTGATCGCGGCGGACGCGATCGCGTTGACCACCACGCCGGCGAGGAGCACGCTCGCGCCGCGCGAGTCCGGCGCGGCCGAGGCGAGCGTGTGGACGAGCGCGGTCGCGCCCAGACCTCCGGCCAGGGCGAACAGCGGGACGAAGGAAGCCCCGAGCACCGTCGTCCCGGAGACGCCCATGAGGATGGCGATCGTCGCGCCGACCGCCGAGCCGCCGGAGACCCCCAGGACGTAAGGCTCGGCGAGCGGGTTCCGGAGGAGCGCCTGGAGGGCGACGCCGACGATCGAGAGCCCCGCGCCGGCGACCGCGCCGAGCAGGACGCGCGGGAGCCGCACGAGCACGATCGCGCGATCGAGCGAGGCGGCGTCGGTCGCCGCACGCACGAGCGAGACCGGCTCGGTGCCGAACGAGACGCCGAGGGCGACGGCGAGGGCGAGCGCGCACACCGACAACACGACGACGCCGGAGACCGGCGGGCGGCTGCGACCGGAAGCGGTCTCTTCGAACGGTCGCGCCTGCGTCATGTGGTGATCGTCGCGCATCGCAGCGACGGACCCGTCACGTGTTGCGCTCGTAGAGGATGCGCAGGCCGGTCAACGTGAGGTCGTCGTCGACGTGCTGGATCGTCCGCGAGAGCGGCGCGATGAGCTTCGCGAGCCCGCCGGTGGCGACGACGGGGCACGACGGTGACGCCATCTCCTCGCGGATCCTGTCGACGAGCCCGTCCACGAGGCCGACGTACCCGAAGACGATCCCCGACTGCATCGAGTGCTGCGTGTTTCGTCCGATGACCTTTGGCGGCCGCTGGATCTCGACACGCGGCAGCTTGGCGGCTCGCGAGAAGAGCGCGTCCGCGCTGATCTGGATGCCCGGCGCGATCACCCCGCCCAGGTACTCGCCCTTCGCCGTCACGCAGTCGAACGTCGTCGCGGTCCCGAAGTCGACGACGACGAGGCCGCTACGGAAGCGCTCGTAGGCGGCGACCGCATTGACGATGCGATCGGCGCCGACCTCGCGCGGGTTCTCGTAGAGGATCGGCATGCCGGTCTTGATCCCCGGGCCGACCACCAGCGCCTCGAGCCCGAAGGCGCTGCGCACGAGGTCGATCATGGGCTCGGTCAGCGGAGGCACGACGCTCGCGATGATCGCGGCCTTCACCGCCGACGGCTCGACGTTGCGCATGGAGAGGAGCTGGCGGACGACGACGGCGTACTCGTCCGCGGTCCGGCCACGGCTGGTCTCCACCCGGAACTGATGGATGAGCCTCGTTCCTTCGAACAGCCCGTAGACGATGTTCGTGTTGCCGACGTCGATCGCGAGGAGCATGACGCGCGCGAGCTTACTCCGCGGGCTCCGGGAGGGCCATCGCTCGCCCGCGCGTTCCTACTCCGCCCCGACGACGCGCGCGTCCACGATGACGTCGCCCTGCGCGACGCTCGCCCAGTCGCCTTCGGCGCGGCCGATGCGGGTGTACTCGCCGTCGAGGTGAGGCGTCCGCGAGAGCGTGACGAAGAACTGGCTCGAGCCGGTGTCTCGGCCGGCGAGCGCCATTCCGACGTCGAGCGGATGGAACGGGACCGGCGACGTCTCGCACCGGAGCGGCGTGCCGGCGCCGCCGTAGCCGTCGCCGTCGGGGTCTCCGAGCTGCACCACGAAACCGGGCACGACGCGATGGATGACGATGCCCTTGTAGAAGCCCGACTCGACCAGGGACGCGATACGCGTCGCGGTGACCGGCGAGAGCTCGGGCTCGAGCACGATCGCGAGCTCGAGCGCGTCCGTCGAGAACACGACGCGCGTCGGTTTCGTGAGCGTCTTGCCGATCTCGGGGGCGAGCGTGGGCTCCCTCGCCGGCGCGTTGCACGCGGTGACGGGTTCGCCGAGCGTGCGCAGAGCCTTCATCGCGCGCTCGCGGACGACGGGGTTCGGGTCGCTGCACGCCGCGGTCGCGACCTCCTTCGCCTTCGGGTGACGTACGGCCGCCGCGGCCTCGAAGAGGGCGATGCGCGTCTCGAAGCGATCCTCGGGCCACTTCTCGGCGAGCGCCTTTCCGAGCGCCTTCGCGATCGCGGGCGCGAGCTCCTGCGCGGGGTTCGCGGTCGGCGGCGGCGCGTTCGGGTCGAGGGCAGCGCGCTTCTCGCTCTCGGCGAGCACGAGGGCACGCTCGGGATGCGCGTTCAAGACCGACGCCGCCGTCGCGACCAGCCCCGCGTGCTTCGAGAGGAGCGCGTCGGCGAGGATCGGAACGGCCGCCTCGCCGATGTCGTGCGTCCCGAGCGCCTCGACGGCCTCCTCGCGCACGCGCAAGTGCTCGCTCTTCGCGAACGCGCGGAGGGCGGCGAGGCGCTGGCGTCCGAGCGTCTTGCTCCGGAGGAGCGACGCGAGCCGTGCCCGTTGCGATGCCTCGGACGACTCGGCGTCGCATTTCTGGAGCACGTCGGCATCGAAGGCGCCGCGCGCGAGGGCGAGGGCCGCCGTGCAACGGAGCGTGGCGAGGCGTCTCGCGAAGCCGGGCTTGGGCTCGGCCGGAGGCGTGAGCCTCGAGAGGACCCCGAGCGCGGGCTCCGCCGCCTTCGGCGGCTCGGGGCCGAGCGCGCCGAGGAGTGTGTAGAGTACATTGAAGCTCGCGTTCGCGAGGTCGGCGATCCCGATCGGGTCCTTGGCGTCCGGCGTCAACGCGTTGAGGGCGCCGGCGATCGCGGCCTGCCCCGCGTCGCCGAGCAGGCCGAGCGCCCGCGCGGCCTCCGCGCGCTCGCCGTAGTCGTAGCCCTTCGCGTCGACGACGATGCGCTCGAGGTCGGGCGCGACGTCCTTGGGGTTCGACCGGCCCGCTCGGCCGAGCGCGCGGATCGCGAAGATACGCAGCTGCCCCGGTCTGCCGAGCGCCACCTTCGCCTGGTCCACGACGCGACGTGCGAACGCCTCGCCAGGCTCGGTCCGCGAGAGCGCGTAGAATGCGAGGTCGCGCGGGGCAGTGCGATTGCCTGCGGCCTCGAGCAGCGCGGTCATCGTCTCGGCGCCGAGCTGCTTCTTGCGCGTCCCGAGATCGCCGAGACCGAGCAACGCCGGGTCGGTCCATTCTCCACCCGACGCGAGCAACGAGACGAGCACCTGCTCCGAGAGCGGGGCGGCGCAGCGGCCGATCGCCCGCGCGATCGCGGTGCGCGCGTCGAGCTCGGCCACGCCACGCTTCGCCGAAGACGGCGCCGGCTTGCCGTGCGATCGCGCAGGTAGGCTCGCTGCGCGTGCGGCGAGGATGCGGACGTGCGCGTCCTCGCGTCCCTTGCATGCGTAGCCGAGCCCGTAGGCCGCCCACGCGACCGTCTCGTCGTCTTCGTCGGCGAGGTGGGCGACGAGCCCGTCGATGCTCTCCGCGTCCGCGATGCGGGCGAGAGCACGCGCGCTCCGGCGTCGTGCGGCGACGTCGTGGCTCGTCCGCACCTCGGGCGGGATGTCCTTTGCGCGTCGGACGTCTTCGGCGCGGGCGACCGCGAGCTCGTCGAAGCCGCCGACCGGTGAGGCGTCGGCGGATGCGTCCGCCGGCGCGCTGCCCGAGCGCGAGCAGGCGACGAGGACGATGGGGAGAAGGAGCGACGAGAGCGAGCGGCTCATCCGCGTGCGATCCGAACGAGGTCCTTCACGTACGCCACGCGCTCGCGCGCGGCCCAATAGGTGCGCGCGAAGATCGTCGGCTCGGGCGGCGGGACGCCGACGCCGCCGACGACGTCGAGGCCGGCGCGCTCGAAGAGCCTCCGCGCACGGGGCAGGTGCCACGCGCACGTGACGACCACGACCTTCCGGATGCCGGCCTGTTCGAGGAGCGCCGCCGCATGCCGCGCGTTCTCGAAGGTATCGCGCGACGAGCGCTCGCGCACGATGGCCTGCTCCGGGACACCGCCCTCCCGCAAGATGCGAGCGATCTCGTCGGCTTCGACGCGGCCGTCCCAGGAGATGCCTCCGCAGGCGACGACGAGCGCGGCCCCTCGCTCGACGAACGCCTCGCGACCGGCGCGCGCGCGCCGGAGGAGCGCGGCGCTGTTCGAGCGACAGCCGAGGACGCAGACGGCGACGCGCTCGTAAGAAGAAAGAGGGCGAGTCATTCCGATGGAAGCGCCGCCGATCTGCGAGGAACCACTCGCAAAGGGCACGCGGACTTCATAGCCGACGACGTCCCCAGCGGCGAGCGTCCACATCGCGGGCCTTGACCCCCGGGCGGTACTCGTATTCCCTTGATCGCGAGCGGAGGGCGATGCGCATCACTTTCTGGGGCGTCCGTGGGAGCATTCCGAGCCCCGGACCGGACACCGTCGGCGTCGGCGGCAACACGAGCTGTGTCGAAGTACGAGCCGGCAAGGCCCTCCTCGTCTTCGACGGCGGCACCGGTCTCCGTCTTCTCGGCAAGCGCCTGCTCTCCGAGATGCCCTTCACGGCGCATCTCTTCTTCAGCCACGTTCACTGGGATCACATCCAGGGCTTCCCCTTCTTCGATCCCGCTTTCGTGCCCGGCAACGTCATTCACCTCTACGGTGGGAACAACGTCTCGCGCACGCTCGAAGAGACGCTCGCCGGGCAGATGGATCACCCGAGCTTCCCCGTGCACCTCAGCGAGATGGGCGCCGAGATGGTGTTCCACGGCGTCAGTGATCGCTCACCCGTCGAGATCGACGCGGGCGACGGCTCGAAGGTGGTCGTGAGCGCCGCTCGCGGCAACCATCCGAACGGTGTGTGGGCCTACCGCGTCGATCACGGCGGGCGCAGCGTCGTGTACGCGACGGACACCGAGCACTATGCGGTCGTCGACCCGAAGCTCCTCAAGCTCTCGAAGGGCGCCGACGTCCTCATCTACGACTCGCAGTACACCCCCGAGGAGTACGCGGGCACTTCGGGCGGCAGCCCGAAGCTCGGTTGGGGCCACAGCACCTTCGAGGAAGGGGTCAAGCTCGCGAAGGCCGCCGGCGTCCACAAGCTGATCCTCTATCACCACGATCCGATGCAGAGCGACGCGGCGGTCGCCGACAAGGAGCGCCGCGCACGCGAGCTCTTCCCGAACTCCGAGGCCGCGCGCGAAGGGCTCGTCATCGAGCTCTGATCGCGCTCCGAGCTCGGACCGGCGAGCGACAATCCGCGCAACGGTTGCGCGTGGACTGGCCGCTTCACGTCGGCGTTGCGCGGTGCACGCGAAGCGTCGCCCGATCCGCGTGGAATATCGCGACGCCTCGTTCGACGACGCGTGGCATTGCTCCTGCATTTGCAGCTCGTGCGGACGGCAGCGCCGCGCACGTCGCGCCGCGCGCTCGTTCCAAGCGCAATCCCTGGAGGACGGCATGGGCGGCGATCTCCATCGCGAGCTCGACGATGGTGCTATGCACGCGTATCGACGGCGGCTTTCGACGGTGAAGCTCCTCGAGCGCGACGCCGAGCGCGAGCTCGCGCGGCGTTGGCTCGCGGGAGACCGGCGTGCAGGCGAGAAGATGATCGAGGCCTGCCTGCCGTTCGTCGTGTCGATCGCCCTCGAGTACCGGCGCTGGGGAGTTCCCCTCGAGGACATCGTCCAACAGGGCAACCTCGGGCTCCTCAAGGCGCTCGCCAAGTTCGATCCGAAGCACGAGTGCCGTCTCGCGACGTACGCGGCCTACTGGATCCGCGCCGAGATCCGCGAGTACGTCGTCCGGTCGTTCCGGGTCGTCCGTCTCGGGACGACCAAGGCCGAGCGGCGTGCGCTCCGCATGTACCGGAAGACGAAGATCACGGATCCCGAGACGCTCGCACGACTGTCGGGCCTCCCGGAGGAGCGCGTGCGTACGCTCCTTCCCATCCTGGCCACGCGCGAGACGAGCCTCGACGCGAGCACCGGCGACTGCGGGCCTGCCTCCGAGCGGCTCGAGGGCTCCGCGCCCTCGCCGGAGGAGGAGGCGTTGTCCCGCGAGATCGCGGTCGAGGCGAAGCGCGTCGTCCACGACGCGGTCGGGCACCTCGACGCCCGCGAACGCATGATCGTGGAGGAGCGCCTGTTGAACGACGAGCCGCGGACGCTCCAGGAGCTGGGCGATCGGCTCGGCGTGAGCAAGGAGCGCGTACGGCAGCTCGAGGAGCGCGCGCGGGCGAAGCTGCGCGGCGAGCTTTTGGAGTACGCCGAGCTCGTCGCGTAACCCTCGGTCTTTCCATCGATTCACGGCGCCGGGGTGGCCGGTCGTGCCCTTTCTTCGCGGGGGTGAGCCGCGCCTGCTACCCTTTTGTGTCCGCGATGCGCAGAGTCGGTCTCGTCGCCGCGATGGTCGTCTCGGCTGGCTTCGCGGCTTGGCTGATTTGGCCGACTCCCGCGGAGATGCCCGCGGCGCCGCCGCCGCCCGTCGCGAGCGCGCCGCCGCCTCCGCGCGTCGACCTGCCCGACGACGGCCCCGACGACGAGCGCTCCTACGTCTTCCGCATCCCGTCGGGCGAGCCCACGGCTCTCTCGTGCGAGGAGGCACGGACGATCATCGACCAGGTCCGCGCCGGGCTCGCGTACGCCCCCGAGCCCGTGAAGCCTTCCGCCTTCGCCGCTTCTGCGGCCGACTGGCTCGATCCGCACGGCCTGCTCAGCCTCGCGAAGGACGCACCGTCGGTGACGGCGCTCCAGAAGGTCGCGCCCGAGCTGCTCGCGGACATCGAGGGGAGGCGTCAGCGCGCGTGCGCGTCGGCGTCGGTCCCGGGCGCCGTGCTCGAGTCGTGGGTCGACGAGCTGCGTGAAGCGTTCGATCGTGGTCGGCGCTCGCCGGGCAACACGACGAGCGCATCCGCCGCGCTCGATCCCATTCCGGCCGCAGGGAGCGCCAAGGAAATCGCCGAAGAGCTCGGCCGCCGCGCCGGCGCCTTCGAGGCGGCGTACGGCGAGCAGGTGACCTTCTACGTGGAGGAGGCGCGGAGGCGATTCTTCCCGCCGCTCGACAAAGCCGGCTGGGCGCGTGTCGTGCTGGCGTCCGCGGTCCGTGCGTACGTGCCGCTCGTCGATCCGCACGGCGAGTGGGCGCCGTTCGACGAGGAGTCGCGCATCTACGAGGTGGACCTCGCGTCGCGACCTCCGTCGCGGCTCTGGGGGCGTGCCGTCCTCACGACCGTCGGCGTCCGCGTGACCGAGACGGCGACGCCGCCGCTCGCGGTCGACGACGTGGTCCTCTCGGTCGCGAACCTCACGACCGCCGGCCTCCCGCTCGAGCAGGTCGATCAGCTCGGATTCGCCGCGAGCGACGCGAGGACTCCGCTCGCGGCCGTCGTCCTGCGCGGCGGCCAGCTCATGACGCTCGAGATCACGCGCGTCGAGGACGCGGGGGCGCCCGTGCGCCCGCCGCCGGAGCTCCCGTACGAACGCATACCGTACGGGGAGGGCGACGTTCTCGTCGTGTCGGTGAAGGACGTCCACGACGACCTCGGCGACGATCTCGCGACGCTCATCGCCGAGCAGCGTGAACGCGGGCCTCGGAGTCTCGTCGGCGTCGTCCTCGATCTGCGAGGGAACGGCGGCGGGTCGACCGACGGCGCGCTCGGTGCGCTCTCGATCTTCCTGCCCGGCGCCCCGCTCTTCGCGATGAAGCGACGCGACGGCACCGTCGAGGTCGATCGCGCGCCCGTCCCTCGCGATCGCGACCGGTGGAACGGCCCCGTCGCGACGTTCGTGGACGGTACGACCGCGAGCGCCGCGGAGATGATCGCGGGCGCGCTGGCTGCCTACAAGCGCGGCCCGAGCGTCGGATCGACGACGTTCGGGAAAGGCTGCGCGCAGGAGTACGTGGACGACGACGCGCACGCGGGCGTGCTGCGCCTCACGACGCTGGTGTATGCGCTACCGGACGGCGCGCCGGTTCAGCGCGTCGGCCTCGTCCCGCAGATCCGCTTCCCGTTCGCCCCGCAAGGCGACTCGGGCAACGTGCAGGAGCGCGAGGCGAAGCTCGCGCATTCGGCGCCGCCATGGCGCGGACCGGACGTCCGCGACACGTCCACGCTCGATTTTCGGGCCGAGGACGTGACGTGGCCCACGCACGGAGGCAACGTCGGGCCGTGTCGCGAGGCCGACGTGTGCAAGGCGCTTCGCCTGCTCAGCGCCCCGAAGCGCGTCCCGATCGCGAAGTATTGAGCGGCCGCGCGTGCGAGCCGCTCAGCCGTCGCCGAAGATGCCGCGCGCGGAGGCCATCTCGAGGGCCTTCTTGAGCGAGTCGTATCCCGGCGCGAGCCCTTCGCGCAGCTCCTGACCGCCGAAGATCGCGCGGACGTGCTCCTGCTGATGTGCGCAAGCGTCCCTGAGCGCCGTCAGCGCTTTGGGGCCCACGCGGTCGGCGACGGCCGTGCGCACGGCGAGCACGTCCGGCGGGATCGCACCGAAGGTGGCGAGGACGCGGACGTCGGCGCCCTCGATCTCCGTCCATGCGCCCGTGGTGACCTCGCCGTTGGCGTCGGCTCGAGCGTACGTGCCGACGACGTCGCATGCGCCCGCCATCAGCGCTTTGATCGCGCTGCGGTGAGAGCCGTGGAACGTCTCGGTGCGGAACAGCGTCCTCGGATCGACCCCCGAGAGCGCGAGGCTCACGCGCGGCATCACGAACCCCGCCGCGCTCCAGCGATCCACCCATCCGGCGCGCATGCCGCGCAGACCGTCGATCGTGCGGATCTTCGAGCTCGCCTCTACGACGAGGGCGGCCTCGTACGTCGCGTTGCCGTCGCGCACGATGCTCCCGAGCGGCGTGACGACCTCGCCGAGGCGGACGAACACGATCGGAGGGAGCCACGCGACGTCGGTGCGTCCCGCCCGCACGTCTTCGGCGAGCGCCTCGTACGAAGCCGCATCGCGACGGTCGATGGGGACGCCGATCCGGTCCGCCATCCATCTCACGAGCTGGTCCACGCGTTCGCCCACCCCACTGCCGGCGGAAGGAACGACGAGGCCGAGGACGATGCGTGAAGGGCTCGATCCGCTCATGGGTCAGAGTCTGCGGGATCGTACTACGGCCAGACGAGGTCGTGCGCCATCTTCAGGACGAGCACGATGACGACGCACAGGACGACGACGCGGACGAGGCGATCGCCGCGCTTGATGGCGAGGCGCGCCCCCGTGAAGGCACCGAGCGCGTTCGCCGCAGCCATCGGCGCCGCGACGTGCCAGAGGATGGCGCCCTTGAGCGAGAAGAGGAGGAGCGCGGCGAGGTTCGAGCCGAGGTTCACGACCTTCGCGTTGCCGGACGCGCGGGTGAGCGTGTCGCCGAACACGAGCACGAACGCGACGATCAGGATCGATCCCGTGCCCGGTCCGAAGAACCCGTCGTAGAACCCGAGCGCAAACGCGATGGGCGCGAGCGCGAGCTTCGCCCACGGCTTCGCGCGCCCGCTGGTCGGCTTCTGCGGGTACGCGACGAGAGCGGCGGCCGCGAGGAGCAGCACGAGGACGACCGGCTTGAGCGGCTCGGGCCGGACGAGCAGTAGCACCCGCGCGCCGACGAGCGAGCCGACGAAGCCGGCGCCGAATGCGACCGCCACGCGATCCCGATCGATCTCGCGCTTCGACCAGAACGAGACGAACGACGAGACCGCGCCGAAGACCGCCTGTCCCTTGTTCGTCGCGAGCGCCACCTGCGGCGGAAGCCCGGTCGTGAGCAGCACGGGTACCGAGACCAGCCCGCCGCCGCCCGCGATGGCGTCGACGAGCCCCGCCGTGAAGGCGGCGCACGCGAGCAGACCGATTTGCCAGAGCTCGAGGTGCACGGGGCCCCTCTAGATCCCTCGTGCGTGGAACCCCAGCGAAAAGATCGTCGTTATCGAGAGCGAACGAGGCGGCCGTCACGCCTCCAGCGTGGACGTCGTCGCGACGCGACCGGGGGGAGGCGACGCGAGCTCGCGGAGCGCCTCGAGGTCGAGCGGCGAGACGATTCGGTCGCCCTTCCACATCCCGAGCTCGGCGCGGACGGCATGGTACGGGACGGACACCTCGTCGAGCTCGTTCTTCCCGAACAGCGCCTCCATCACCTCGGCGATCTTCACGCCGCCCTCGCCGGTCACGTCGACGTCGACGAGCAACGGGACGAGGTCGCCGCCGACGCGCGCCTCCTCGAGGAACGACGCGGCGCGGGGATCGAGCGGCGAGAGCGAGCGGAGGAAGCGCTTGACGTCGAGCGCCTTCGCGAGGCCTCGCTCGAAGCGGCGGACGAGACGGATCTCGGGAGCGGCGAGCACGCGCTCGACCTCGGCACGCAGGCGCGCCTCTCCGCCGATCGCGTCGAGGGCGCGCTTCGGGATTCCGACGGCGTAGCGGGCGCCGTCGATCGCCTTCGAGATGCCGAGATCCGTCGGGCCGAGCGAGACGCCGCCCTTCCAGACGAGGCCCTCGGGCGACGCCTTGGTGAGCTCGGCGGCGAGCGCCTGAGGATCGACGTCCGCCGTGAGCTTCACGTCGACGACCTCCGCGAGGCTCGCGACGCCGAGCGACAGCGCCGGCGAGAACGTCATGTCGGGCTTCGGGTGGAAGCCCGACGTGTAATAGAGCGGGATGTCGATCCGCCGGAAGGATCGCGGCAGCGCGCGGATCAGATCGAGATGCGAGAGGAACGCCATCGCGCCGACCTTCGCGTAGACGAACCGCGTCCGACGCGCCGCCCCCTGCACGATGCGCGGCGGCTGCGCGGGCCCTTTCTTCTTGGGCGGCGCCTTGGCGGACACGTCGGAGGTGGCGGCGCTCGACGACGCGTCGGCTGGGCGTCGCTCGTGCTCGTGCTCGTGCTCGTGCTCGTTCTCGCGTCGACGCGGTGAGGCCGCGGCCGAAGAGGCGCTGACCCGAGGCTTCTCCGCCCCGAGCTTCCTCAAGTAGACGAGCCGCTCGTTCCGCATCGCGGACAGGTCGCACGCGATCCCGCAGTCGTAGCAGACGAGCTTGCGGCGATCCTTCTCCGCGTCCTCGAGGTTCGTGTGGTGGATGAAGGCGCCGGCCACCTTCCCGCACGGCGGGCTGAGGCGGCTCTTGAGCGCCTTGCGGTACTCGCGCAGGAGGAAGCCCTCCTCGAGGCCCACGTCGATGTGGCTCCACGGGAGGCGTGCGCTGACGGGGATCGTGCCGAGGTACGTCCGCGGGTCGATGCCCTCCGCGCGGAACGCTTCCTCCCAGACGTCGATCTTGAGCTGGTCCTCCCACGAGTCGAAGCGCGCACCGTTCTTGTACGCGCGGAGCAGCACGCGTCCGAGCTTGCGATCGCCGCGCGCGAAGACGCCCTCGAGCCAGCTCGTGCGGCTGTCGTGCATGCGAAGCTCGACGCCCTTCGCGGTCTTGGCTTCCTCCGTGAGCCAGCGCTGCTTCTCGAGGACGCGGTCTTCGGTGTCCATCGCGCACCACTGGAACGGCGTGTGGGGCTTCGGCACGTGCGTCGAGACGCTCACCGTCACGCGCGGCGGCCCGGCGTTCTGCGTCTCCTTGCGCACGCGCTTGCCGATCTCGCGGGCGCGCTTGCCCACCTTCACGATCTCGCGGACGTCGCTCTCCTCCTCGGTGGGCAGCCCGATCATGAAGTAGAGCTTCATGCCGTCCCACCCGCGCGAGAAGATGCGCTCCGCCGTCACCATGAGCTGCTCCTCGGTGACGTTCTTGTTCACGACGTCGCGCATGCGCTGGCTGCCCGCCTCGGGCGCGAACGTGACGCCGGTGGCGCGGACGCGACGCATGTCGTCGAGCACGGACTCCTCGAGTCCGTAGGCGCGCAGCGACGAGACGCCGAGCGAGACCTTCTCGGGCGCGAGCCGGTCGGTGACCTTCTGGATCAGTGGCGCGATGCACGAGTAGTCGGCCGTCGACAGCGAGGTCAGGCTGACGGAGTCGTAGCCCGACTGCTTCACCGCCTTCACGAGCGTGTCGACGATCTGCTCGGGATCGCGCTCGCGCACGGGCCGGTAGATCATGCCCGCCTGACAGAAGCGGCAGCCCTCGGTGCAGCCGCGGGCGATCTCGATCGACATCCGGTCGAAGATCGCCTCCGGCCCGCCGACGGGGCTGTCGTACGGGAACGGGAAGCGATTGAGGTCGTCGACCACGTTGCGCCGGATGGGCAGCGGGAGCCCGGGCTCGAGCGGGCGATCGACGACCTCGAGCCCGCACTCCGGATCGACCTCGACGGCGTACAGCGAGGGGACGTAGACGCCGTGCAGCTTCGCGATCGCGCGCAGGCGCTCGGCGCGCGGGACGCCTTCGCGCGTGAGCTTCGCCCAGAGCAGCGCGAGCTCCGTCGTGCGCTCCTCGCCGTCGCCGATGACGACCGCGTCGAGGATCGTCGCGAGCGGCTCGGGGTGCGTCGCGACGGGACCGCCGGCGACGACGAGCGGCGCGTCCTCTCCGCGCTCGGACGAGAGGAGCGGGATGCGCCCGAGCTCGAGCATGGAGAGGATGTTCGTGTACGTGAGCTCGAACTGGAGCGAGAAGCCGACGACGTCGAAGTCGCAGAGCGGCCGGGCGCTCTCGAGCGACACGAGCGGCAGGCCGCGCGTGCGCAGCTCCTTGTCCATGTCGACCCACGGCGCGTAGCAGCGCTCCGCGAGCGTACGCGGGTCGTCGTTCAAGATCTTGTAGAGGATCTTGAACCCGAGGTGGCTCATCCCGATGTCGTAGACGTCGGGGAAGGCGAGACACACGCGCGCCTGCACGGCGTCCCAGTCCTTCTTCACGGCGCCGTACTCGCCGCCGAGATAGCGGGCGGGCTTCTCGACGCGGTGGACGAACTCCGCATACGGATGAGGAGAAGAGGCCATCGTCGGCCTATTAGCGCGGATCGGCCGGTGAGGCGACTACGCCGGAGCTCGGAGCTCGGGCGCCGGTGCGCCGCTCGCTAGCTCGCCCCTGCCCCCGGCCCCGTGGCGCTCGGTGTCGCGCCCCTGGCGGTCGGCACGTCCGGCTCCGGCGGTCGCGGCCGGGTCCAGCGGAACGACGAAGCCCATGCGGCCCGAGGGGGCGGGTTCGATTGGAGGCGCGCTCGCCACGACGCGTCCGTCAAGGCGGGCCGAACGCCGTGCAGCACGCCCGGCGTGGTCTCGAAGCCCTCGACGATCTCGTAGTGCCCGACGTGCGCGCCGACGACGAGGAGCGGCGCGTCCTTGTTCGCCTCGCGGACCAGCATGAGGACGGGCTCGATCGGTCCGGTCGCCGCGGCGAGCACACGCCGGCTCGGCGGATCGGAGTACACGACGGCGACGACCGGGCCGTGCTCGGCGCTCCTGTCGTCCTCGATCCGTTCCATGCGCGCGGGCAGCGAGGCGAGCGCCGCGGCCTCCTCCGGCGAGAGCGGCTCGTCGCTCGCGTGGCGCTCGGCACCCCGGAGCGCCGCGCGGAGCATGTCCTCGGTCTCGACGAGGAGCGCCGTCGACTGCGAGGGAAGCTTCGCGAGCGCCTCGAGCCCTCGACGCAGCTGGCGGACGGTGGCGACGAGCCGGGCGATCACCTCCGGGTGCGGCTCGACGAAGACGGGAAGCGGCGCGCCCGAGACGCGTAGCTCCGTCGGGACGAACGGCGCGGCCGCACGCGTGCGCGAGAGCGCTTGCCCGGAGTGGCGCACGAGCGTCCAGGCGGAGAGCATCGACTCGACGCGTGCTCTCGCGATCGCGGGCGTCTGCGCTTCGCCTTCGTTCGCCCACGCGAGCAGGGAGTCGAGGAGCGAGCCGTGGATCGAGGCGTGGAGCCGCGTGTCGTGTCTGTCGGGGCGAGACTCCTGCGCCTTCGCGAGGGCTTCGTCGTACCCGTCGAAGGCGTCCGCGTGCTCCTCGCGGAGCGCCGAGCGCGCCTCGGGAGCGCCGAGCCAAGCGGCGACGTCGAGCGTCGAAGGCAGCACCCGCTTGCCCTTGCGGAGGCGATCGATGGAGGCGGCCGCGGCCTCCTCGTGCGCGAGGCCGACCGGCTCGCCGACGAGCGACTGGAGCGCGAGCGAGTCGATGGGCGCGTGGCCGCCGAACACGCGCACGCCGATGGCGGCCTGCCCGGCGGCGCCGGAGCCGTCGTACGCGACGGGCGCACGACCCGCGCGGGCGCGCGCGCGGACCTGGTCGACGCGCACGACGTTCGCGATGTCCTCGAGCTTCGTGAGGTCGACGCCTGCGGCCGTCGCCAGATCGTCGATGTCGTCGAGCGACAGATCGTCGGGAGCTCCCCACACGAACGAGAAGAGCCGGACGAGCCGCCGGTAAGCCTCGTCGAGCGCGGGATCGACGTCGCGCGTGCACGCACGCGCGAGGAGCATCGCGGCACGCGCGTTCGTGCGCGCACGCGCCACGCTGATCGTCGCGCCGGGCGCCTCCGTGCGAGCGACGAGACCGAGCGGCGCCGCGCCGAGCCACGCGAGCGCGCGGAAGAGGCCCGGCCGAGCGGCCGAGCTCGGGACGGCGAAGCGTGCGTAATCGATCGGGACGCCGAGCAGCGGGCTCGTCGCGACGCCGGCCTGTCCCTCGATGTGAGCGCGCTCCCGCGCCACGAGCTGGACGATGTCCGGCGGCAACGGGCTCGGTGCGTCGGCGCCGGCGTCCGTGGATGCCGTGCTCGACCCCTTCGCCGCGGAGGATGCGGGCTCTGCCGTCGAGGAGGGTGCGGGGGCCGACGCGGACGACGCCGCGGACGGGCCGGCGAGCGCGCGAGCGACCGCGATCACGCCACGCGCGATGCGGTACCCCTCGGAGAGCTCCGCCCCGACGTTCGCGTGCTCGGCCGCGAGCCGAGCCTCGAGCCGGTCGAGGAGGTTGTCGAGCGTCGGTACGATCTCGAGCTCCTCGACGTCCGCGAGCGTGCGCTCCACCGCGACGTGTACGAGGGCGTACAGCGCGTCGAGCGTGATGAGGTGGGGGACGCGGCGCTCGCGCAACTCCGTGTAGAATGCACCCATCGAGGAGCGCCTCGCGATCGAGCCGGCAGGCGCCGCCCCCACGGCCTGTGCCACGTCGCTCGTCGGCTCCTCCAGCGGCCCGTCGTCGCCGACGACGAGGATGCCGTCGCGGCGGAGCCGTTCGCGGGCTTCGGCGGGCAGCTCGCTCCACACGCGTGCGGCGCCTTCGACGCGGGCGAGCGCCGATTCGTCGATGGGCAGAGCGATGGGGCCTCGCGAGGGCGGCCGGACGTCGACCTCGACCGCCTCCCAGAACCACTCCGGTCGCGCCGGCGCGCGAGGCGCGCGCTTCTTCACCACGGGCGGCTTCGGCGGCGGAGCCGGACGCGGCGCCTGCGCGCACGACAGCGCGACGACCGCGAGAGCGACGAGCGTGCAGAGCCCCCGAACCACTCGAAAGGAGGATAGCCGCGGGCGAACGGCCCCACCAATTTCGGGGCGCTGCTCGTGACGGATCAGCGCAGGGTAGGGCAGAGCCTGAGGTGGAGCCCGTGGACGCGGACGAGCGATCGAAGGACCTCGGCCACTCCCCACGCTTGAGCTACGCAGCCGCGCGGATGGTAGGGAGGCTCGGCGTCGAAGATCTCGCTGATCGAGCCGATGCATCCTTCCTCGAGGTGCGGGCGGAAGCCGTCGAGGAAACGCGCGGCCTCTCGCTCGCGACCGGGATGGACGCGGAGCCACGCGTCGATGAACGGACCGATGAGCCACGACCAGACGGTCCCTTGGTGATACGCGGCGTCGCGCGCACGGAGATCGCCGTCGTAGCGCGGGCAGTAGCTCGGATGCGAGCGCGCGAGGGAGCGGAGGCCGACCGGCGTGAGCAGCTCCTCTTCCACGACGGCGACGACGCGCGACCAGAGCGACGGATCGAGGACCGGGTGCGGCAGCGACACCGCAAAGATCTGGTTGGGGCGGAGCGCGGGGTCGGGGGCTCCGTCCGGTCCGTCGATGACGTCGTAGAGGTGGCCGCCGGGCTCGTACCAGAACCGACGGTTGAACGAGTCCCGCACGCGCTCGGCGGCCTCCTTGGCCGGTCGAGCCGCCGCGGGGCCCTCTTCTTCTTCGAGCCAGCGACCGAGGACGCAGAGCGCGTTGTAGAAGAGCGCGTTGATCTCGACGGCCTTTCCGCGGCGAGGCGTCACGACCCAACCGTCGACCTTCGCGTCCATCCACGTGAGCTGGTAGCCCTCCTCTCCCTGGCAGAGCAGCCCGTCTCGCGGGTCCACGTGGATGCCGAAGCGCGTGCCGCGCATGTGCGCTTCGAAGATCTCGCGCAGCGTCGGGAGCAGGGCGCGCAGCGTGAGGCGGTCGTTCGTCGTCTCGACGTAGCGGTCGAGCGCGTGGAAGAACCAGAGCGTCGCGTCGGCCGTGTGATAGAGCGCCTCGGTCTCGCCCTCCGGGAACATGTTCGGGATGAGCCCGTCCTGCACGTAGCGAGCGAAGGTCCGCAGGATGTACCCCGCCTCGACGTGGCGCCCGGTGCAGAGGGTGAGGCCTTCGAGCGCGATCATCGTGTCGCGCCCCCAGTCCGTGAACCAGTGGTAGCCGGCGATGATGGAGCGGAGCTCGTCGCCCGCGGCGGCGGCCTTCACGGCGTCGCCGTGACGTGACCCGGGACGGACGATGAAGTCGTCGGCGGCGACGACCAGCTCGGCGACGAGCGGATCGATGCTCTCCACGCGCTCGCGCGTACCGAGCGCCTGCTGGACGAGGCGAGCGCTCCGCATCGTCTCGGACCGGCGCGCGTCGTCGGGAGGGAGCGCGCGGATCTCCTCCCATGTCTCGGTCGACGCGACGAGCGCGATCTCGCCGCCGCGCGCGGGGTCGAGGTCCGCGAGGAAGTACCCCGGGCTCCACGTCATGCCGATCCAGTCGTAGCCGCGCCTGCGTTCGACCCTGTAGACGACGTCGTGCTCCACGCTGCGCTCGATGACGAGCGAGCCGGGCTCTCCCGAGAGCCTCAGACGGAGCGGCGGAAACGGCGGCGGTCCGTGGACCTCGTGCTCGTCGCCGCGCGTGAGCACTTCGTACTCCGTCTCGTCCGGGCCCGACACCGGACCTTCGTGCGGGCGAAACGAGAGATAGGGCCTGAGCTCCATGCGGAGCACGCCGCCGGGCGGCCCGTCGATCAGGCGGTATCCGACGATACATGTATTCTGCATGTAAACGAGGTGGATGCGCTTCTCGACGACGAAGGTGAAATCGTCGACGCCGAGCTCGAACGTCCACACCGGCATCCCGCCCTCGAGGCGCACCTCGCGGAGCACGCGGGCGACGTCGAGGTCGGGCGTCTCTTCGTATCGCTCGTAGCCGCCGAGACGAACCGTCGAGCCGTCGGGCAGATGCACCGTCTCCGCGAGCTCGCTCAGCATGAGCGCGCGCCCGATCGGCGCCGGCAGCGCGGCGACGAGCAGCCCGTGGAACCTCCGCGTCGGGACGCCGGCGAGGGAGCACGAGGCGTACCCGCCGCGGCCGTTCGTCACGAGCCACTCGCGATCGAGGAGGGCGTCGATGTCCCAGCGGTCGGTGTCGCCCGGTACGTCGATGCCCCAGCGGTCGGTGTCGCCCGGCACGTCGACGTCCCCGCGCTCGACGCGAGACGCCGAAGGCGACCAGCGCACGCGGCGGATGGGTAGCATCCACCTCTTGTCCCTCACGCCGGCGGACCGTGCAAACTGGAGCGTGCGACCACCGGGCGGGCGGACGGTGCGAACACGAGCGTGCAGCCGCCGGGCAGTCGCAGCTCACCGCGCGGGCCGGGCCGCGGCGTGCCTCCGCCTCCGTACTTCGGGCTCTCCGTGGAGAAGATCAGCTTCCAGTCGCACCCGTAGGGCGGCGCCAAGAGCGGTTCTGCCTTGCCTCCCACTTCGAGGTCGGTGCCGAGGTTGACGAGGACGATTCGATCGTCGCCGGTGCCCGTGCCGAAGCGCAGGACGAACGCGCGCGCATCGAGCACGGCGCCGTGGAGGCGCGTCGCGTCTTGTGCGGAGAAGATCGGATCCGTCCTCCGTAGCGCGAGCAGATCGCGGAACAGGTCGACGGTCGCGCGGTTCTTCGTCCGCTCCGAGTGGTCCAGCTTGCACTGCTCGAACGTGCGCGGATCGTGCGGCTCGGGGATCACCCGCTGGTTGTCTTCGCCCGACAGGCTCGGGAACTGCGAGAGGAACTCGCGACGGCCCTTCGCGACGGCCGCGGCGAGCTCCGGCTCGTGATCGGCGAAGAAGACGAAGGGCGCCGAAGAGGCGAACTCTTGCCCTTGGAAGACGAGCGGCGTCCCCGGAGCGAGCAGGAGGAGCGCCGTGAGGGCGCGATGGATGCCGGGGCTCGTGAGCTGATGCAGCCGGCGCCCGTGCCCCGAGTTCGACACCTGATCGTGGTTCTCGAGGAAGTTCGTGAACGCCGGCGCGGGAATGTCGAGGGCGGGCCAGCCGCGTCGCTCGTTCCGCCACCGGTAGAGCTGTCCCTGGAACAGGTATCCCCACTTCACGGCGGAGACGAGCTCCTGCACCGAGCCCTCCGCCGCGCAGAAATAGGCCTCGGCGCGTCCGGTCGCGGCGATGCGCGCGCTGTGGTGGAAGTCGTCGTTCCAGACGGCGTCGAGCCCGTAGCCTCCGCGCTCGAGCGGCCGGACGAGATCGGCCTGCTGCGCCTCGTTCTCGGCGAAGACGAGGATCGAGCGCTGCCCCGCGCGCTCCCGCGCCTTCATCGTGATCTCCTTCACGACGTGCACGGGCGAGCGGTCGTAGATGACCTGCGTCGCGTCGAGCCGGAGGCCGTCGAGGTGGTACTCGTCGATCCAGTATCCCGCGTTCTCGACGAAGAGCTCGCGGCATCCGGGCTCCGTCTCGAAGTCGATCGCCTCACCCCACTCGTTCGCCCAGCGATCGGTGAAGTAGTGATCGCTGAGCTCGCGCAGGTAATTGCCGCTCGGCCCGAGGTGGTTGTAGACGACGTCGAGGATCACCCCGATCCCGAGCGCGTGAGCGCGGTCGACGAAGGCGCGGAGATCGTCCGGCCGCCCGTACAGTCGTGTCGGTGCGTAGAGGTCGACGCCGTCGTAACCCCAGCCGAAGCGACCGGGGAACTCCGCGACGGGCATCAGCTCGACGAGCGTGATCCCGACGTCGCGGAGGTGCTCGAGCTCGCGTGCCGCGCTCGCGTACGTGCCCTCCTTCGTGAAGGTCCCGACGTGGAGCTCGTAGACGACCTGTCCCTTCAGCGTGACGCCCTTCCACGACTGATCCGTCCAGCGGAAGGTGGACGGATCGATCACCTCCGACGGCCCGTGCGGTCCCTCGGGCTGGAAGCGCGACGCCGGGTCCGGGACGAGCTTGTCGCCGTCGAGGCGCAGCCGGTAGAGCGCGCCCGCGCCGATCCCCTCCGCGAGCCCGGAGAAGTACCCGCCCTCCTCGCGCTCGAGCGGCACGATGCGCGGCGCTTCGCCGCGACCCGACTCGACGAGCACGTCGACCTGGCGTCGTTTCGGAGCGAACACGCGGAAGTGCGTCCCGCCCGGCACGACCTCGGCGCCTATCGGTAGCCTTCGTTTCCCCATGCTGGTCCTTCCGTGACCGATGTCTGCGAGTCATGCATCGCGCCAGCGCCCCGCGGCAAGGCGCGCTATGGATGAGGGCGAGAAGGGATGATCGGCAAGCGCAACAGGCGAAGCATCCTCGAGCGGAGGTCCGGGCCGCCGCGCCCGGAGCGGCCGAGGATCCCGCTGCCGCTGCTCATCCGGATGTTCGTGGTCGGATCGATCGCCGTCGTCGCATCGATCTGGGCGCTTTGGCGTCATTACACCGTGCCGCGCATGCCGATGCTCGTTCCGGTGCCGTCGGCGACGGAGACGGAGACGGAGATCGAGGTCATCGAGGTTCCGCCGTAGTGGCTGGCGGCGAGCGGCGCGCGGTCATGCGAGCGGGTCGTCGCTCGCTTCTCTGGTCGGGCCGACGAGCAGGTAGGCGACGATCTCGGCCGCGGCGGCGAGAAGCAGGCCCGGGACGACGATGACGGTCAGCAGGCGGATCACGAGGAGCGTGATCGCGACCGCGGCCGCGGAGGCGGGTGGTGGCGCGTTTCCGGCGCCGAGCAGCACGTGGGCCACGTGCCCGTGCGCCATCGCGCGCAGGAGCACGTGATGAAGGAGGAGGCATGCGACGGAGATGGCGAGGAAGGCGAGGGGGCGCTTGTTGGCTGCGAGGACCTTCTTCGGGGTCCTCTCTTCCCTCTCGTTCTGCGGCGCCTTCGGGTCCGAGATCGCTTCCTTCACGAGACCTCCTTTCTCACGAGCGCTCCTCCTTCACGACGACCACCGCGTGGCGCGGGGCGCAGTGAGCATGGCGAAGAGGATGGCGTCGCCGATCGGGCCTCCGGTCGCGTAGGTCCGGATGCCGTTCTCGTCGAAGGGGGCGCCGAAGAGGTGCGCGGTCGCGTACAGCGCGGTGAAGGTGTCGAGGTCGCCGTGCGCCCGGCTCGCGCCGATGGCGAAGCCGCTGGCCGAGACTCCGAACCCGAGGAACACGAGTCCGGAGTCGACGTCCCCACGACCGCGGTGGCCGGCGGGGTACTCGATCATTCCGCCGAAGCCGAGCACGGTGCGGAACTGGCCGCGCTCGAGCGCGTCGAAGAGCGCCTGCGACGTCGATGCGTCCGCGAACGAGAGGAAGTACGCGGCGAGCGCGGTCCCGGACGCGCGTGGCGCGTCGCGCGGGGCTCCAGTGGCGGCGTCGACGGCCTGTACGAGCAGCCCCGTGGCGGGATCGATCGCCTTCGTTCGCACGGCCAACAGCCCGCGCGCGAGCGCCGGGCTCGGGGCCTGCTTCGTCGCGCGAGCGTGCATCGCGAGCGCAGCGAGGGCCGCGGTGTTGTCGACGGGGTACACCTCGTCGGGGTAGGTCTCCACGAAGCCGGTCGGCGATGCCTCGATGCGTCGCGCGAGGGCGGCGACGATCTCCTCTTCGCGTTCCGCGAAGCGCGACGACGGCGAGAGCAGTCGGTGCAGCGCGAGCGGGAGAGCGGCGTAGCCGAGGTATCCGACGTGTCCGCGATCCTCCTTCGAGCCGGGCGCGCTCTTTGTCGACGCGAGCGCGTCGGTCCGCCACGCCGTGTCGTCGAAGGCGCGGACGCGCGGCTCGAGCATCGCCTCGAGGCACCGCTCCATGCGCGCGAGGTTGGTCGTGCGGGTCTCGGGCCGTTCGAGCGCGACCTGACCGAAGCCCATCGCGGCGAACACGTAGGTCGCGAACAGCCACTCGCCGTCGAACCGTGACGAGCCGGTGGCGAAGGAGGCCGGCGCGAGCTCGCTCGAGGTCCATCGCTCCAAGCCTGCCGCGAGCGCCTCCGTCTTCTCGGGATCGCCCTCGAACCAACGGGACGCCTCGCGCTCGCAGACCCGGTGCGGGACCGTGGCGAACCCGAGGACGAAGGCGAGGAGCGCCACGAGCGCGCGAGTCGATCCCGGCTTGCGCGGGGCATCGGACGCAACGCTCGATCCTTCGTCGAGAACGGGACGCGCCTCGGCCATCGACCTCATTGGACGACGATCGCGCGAAAATGACGAGCCCTCGGAGGACGCCTTGCGACCGTTCGCCTACGAGCGGCGACGGCTGAGGGCTCGAGGGGCGAGGCGCGGCCGAGAGCTCGGCCGGCGACCGGGCGCACCGTAGGCCGTTCGGCCGCTCGCCAGCTCGCCCGCTCGCCCGCTCGCCCGCTCGCCCGCTCGCCCGCTCGCCATCCGCACCGTCGGCCGCCGGGCGTTCGGCCGCCTGGCCGCCCGGCCGCTCGCGCCGTTGGCCTCGTGCCGGTGGCTCGGAGCGTCGGCGGGAAGCGAGTGGTCCCGCACCGCGGGGCCCGCACCTCGAGGGACCGGAGACCCGAGAAACGGTCTCCGTGACGATCTCGACGCGCTCGGCGACAATGATGGAACACCCGCGATGCCGACTCTGCGGATCGTTTCGGTCAACGACGTCTACTCGCTCGAGAACCTGCCGAGGTTGCGTAGCCTCGTCGAGGACCAAAGAGTGAAGCATCCCGGCGACGCGCTGCTCGTGACGCTCGCGGGCGACTTCCTCGCGCCGAGCCTGCTCTCGAGTCTCGACGCAGGCCGTGGGATGGTCGACTGCATGAATGCCGTGGGCGTCACGCACGTGGTGCTCGGCAATCACGAGGACGATCTCGAGCCGGAGGAGCTGTGGGCGCGGATCCGCGAGCTCGATGCGGTGTGCCTCGGTACGAACGTGAGAACGGAGGCGATCGAGCTCCCGAGGCGCGACGTCGTCGACGTGGGAGATGGCGTGAAGGTCGGCCTCGTCGGCGTGGTGATGGCCGATCCGGCCGTCTACCGAGGAAAGCCGTTCGGCGGCGCGGATGTCTCGCCGGCGAACGAGGCGGTGCTTGCCGAGGCGAAGAAGCTCATCGAGGACGGTTGTGCAGTCGTCGTCGCGCTCACGCATCAGTCCATCGCGGACGATCGCGCCCTCGCCGAGAGCCGCGGTGACCTTCGGCTCCCGCTGATCATCGGCGGCCACGAGCACACGGCGATGCTCCTCGACGTGAACGGCACGTGGATCGTCAAGGCGGGCTCGGAGGCCGCGGGCGCGGTCATCACCGAGCTCAGGTGGACCTCTCCCAACGAGCCTCCTGCCATCACGACGCGGCTGGAGGACGTCGGTCGGTGGCCCGAGGACGCCGTCGTGCGCGCGCGCGTCGACATGCACATGGCACGTGTCCGGGAGCTCGCGAGCGCCACGCTGCTCAAGATCAAGGGTGAGCCGCTCTCCTCCGTGGGAACGCGCTCGCGTCAGACGTCGATGGGCACGCTGATCTGCTCGCGTCTCCGCGACGCTCTCGGCGCCGACTGCTGCCTGTTCAACGGCGGCGGGATCCGCGGATCGCGCACCTATTCCGATCGCCTGACGTACGGAGACATCGAGGCGGAGGTCCCGTTCGACAACGAGGTCGTCGTCGTCCCGATGAAGGGCCGCGTCATCCGCGATGCCGTCGCCGTCTCGCGCGCGCAGGCGCCGGTCGAGTCGGGCGCGTTCCTCCAGGTCGACGATCGGATGGTGGTCGAGGGCACGGAGGTCGTGGCGATCGACGGCGCTCCCATCGATCTCGAGCGCGAGTACTCCGTAGCCCTCGTGCGCGAGCTACTGCTCGGACTCGATCGGGTCGAGCCGCTCGTCCGCTGGGCGGAGGAGAACCCGAAGCTCGTCCCCCCGCCCGACAGCGGCCGCGAGCCGAAGGTCCTCCTCGTCCAATCCTTCGCCGTCGAGCTCTGGCGCGAGCTCGGCGGCTTCGACGCCCTCGACACCGACGGCGACAACAAGGTCACCGCGAGCGAGGTCGCAGCGGCATTCCAACGCGTCCGCCCATCGCAGGCCCCCGCCCCCGTCCTCGCCGAGCTGGTGGTCCGCGCCGTCGACACCGACGCGGATCAGGTGATCTCCCGCGAGGACGCCGAAGCCCTCCGCCTCGCCGAACAACGGCGCCGCACGAAGGTCGAGAACCCGACCTGACGGGTGGGGGCGGCGAAGTGCGGCGGGGTTTTCCGTCTGGTTTCCCTTCTGGGGGCGGCGAAGTGCGGCGGGGTTTTCCGTCTGGTTTCCCTTCCGACGTTAGGAGAATGGCATGTCGGGTCGAAGGGAAGAGGCGGAGGGGGTTCGCGTCTGGTCTCCCTTCCGACGTTAGGAAAATGTCGGGTCGGAGGAGAACGGGCGGGAGCGGTGACGTCGTGGGGACTAGGTGGCCTCGAGGACCAGCTCGAGTGAGCGTGGACGAGGACGCGATTCGCCCAGCCCGGTGAGTGTCATACGGACCTCGGATTCGGGCTCGAGATTGTCCTCGATCACCGGGCAGCAGTGCGCTGCGTCGAAGGTCGGCGTATCGCAGATGTCGCACACGTAGAAGCGCGTCCAGTCGTCGGGGCGTGTCAGGTAGTCGGCGACGAAGAGCGATCGAACGCGGTCGACGAGGCTCATGTTCGGGGGTGCAGCAGGCGCGTACCCGAGACCCGACTCGGAGTCGATGACGCCCACGACGAGTCCGCTGTCGATCATCCTCCGTGCAAACCCGCTCGACTCCTTCCAGGTCCGGCTCGTGCGAAGCCAGGTCACGACCTGTGCGTGTGCCCGAGCGAGCAACGCCTTGACGCTGGCCTCGTCCACGGCCGCTCCGTCGCGGACGCGTGGTGCTCTCGTTTCGTTCGCATCGCTGGCTGGTTCGATCGCCCTCCGGTACGGCCCCACGAGCCATCGAGCGAGCTCGTGCTTGCCCCACGTGCGCGCGCCAGTCGTGAACGAGAGCGCCGCGCTGCGACATGCATCCGCCACCGCCACGACGAGCCATCCTGAATTCAGCTGGCGGCATCGCGCTCGTAGGCCTCGTTCGATGAGAGACGTCGTCGGCATCATCGCTGCGGGCTCCGGACTACCGAACCCACTCAGCAACGGCCAAGAACGCCGCTCAATCGAGTGGGTGTCTTTCCGACATTGGACTACAGTCCGCTGTCCACGCTTGGTTCAGGCTCCGAGCGACTTCAGGCTTCTGCGCGGCGCTTGTTGCTGGAGCGCTCTCCGTTGCTCCCTCCCCAACGTCGGTGCGTGGAGAGCGCTCTCCGTCGTTGCTCCGTCCCCAACGTCGGTGCGGAAGGAGGGAAGGAGCGCAACGTCGGTGCGGAAGGGAAGGAGGGAAGGAGCGCGCAACTTCTTTCGTTCGTGGGCCGATGGGGAGGGCATGACCGCTCCGCGTCGCATTCTCCCTGGCGATGTCTTGCTGATCACCCGTCGGACCGTCCAGCGCACGTTCTTGCTGAAGCCCGACGCTGGCACGAAGGCGATCTTCGCTTACTGCTTCGCGGAAGCGGCACGACGTCACAAGGTCGAGGTCATCGCTTGGGTCGTCATGTCGAATCACTACCACGCTGTCGTGCACGACCCATTCGGGAGGCTCCCTGCGTTTCTCGAGCATCTGCACAAGATGCTGGCCAAGTGCATCAACGCCCGCTACGGCCGCTTCGAGAACGTCTGGTCCACCGAAGAGACTTGCGTCACGCGTCTCGTCACGGCGAAGGACGTGTTCGACGCGATCGTTTACGTACTGGCAAACCCCGTCGCGGCGTATCTGGTCGATCGCGCCTCCGAGTGGCCGGGTTTCACCTCGGTCGACTACCTGGACGGCAAGACGACCGAGCACGCGCGTCCGCAGTGGTACTTCAAGCCGACGAGCAAGGTGATGCCTCCGACCGTCACGCTTCATGCGGTTCGGCCGCCTCCGCACATGCGCGAGAATCCGCGTGAGACGAATGCCGAGTGGGCTGCGCGCGTCCGGGCGGCTGTCGCTCAGAAAGAGCACGAGTACCGCGAGATCCGTCGAAGGAAGGGCATCTCCCTTCCCAGTCGCAAGAAGCTCATCGACATTTCGCCCACCGCCCGGCCATCGACGAAGGCCATCCATCGCAAGCTCCGCCCAGCCCTCGCGTGCTCGGACCCCGAGAGGCGCCGTGC
>ERZ777003.197-NODE-197-length-125500-cov-43.572562_pt1 | contig 125500 bp, 96 predicted proteins | sample MGYA00374956_ERZ777003 | MGnify/ENA primary metagenome ERZ777003 (study PRJEB29302, sample SAMN06268252) | bioreactor metagenome | isolation source: Joint BioEnergy Institute, California, USA | place: USA:Joint BioEnergy Institute, California, USA | collected...
GAGAAGAAGGCAGAGAAGAAGGCAGAGAAGAAGGCAGAGCGGAGGCCAAGGCTGAGGCCGTCCTCATGCTGTTGGATGGTCGCGGTGTGGAGGTGTCGCAGGAGGCTAGGGAGCGGATTTCGGCCTGTCGGGATGAGGAGCAGCTCAATGCCTGGTTGTTGCGTGCTGCTCGTGTCGACTCTGTCGAGGCGCTTTTCTCCTGATCTCCCGTGGGGTGACTCGCATGATCACCGACGAGCGTCCCTACGTCAGCGAACTCTTCCAGAGCCTGGAGGAGAAGGGCAGGCAGAAGGGCCGAGAAGAGGGCCGAGAAGAAGGCAGAGAAGAAGGCAGAGCGGAGGCCAAGGCTGAGGCCGTCCTCATGCTGTTGGATGGTCGCGGTGTGGAGGTGTCGCAGGAGGCTAGGGAGCGGATTTCGGCCTGTCGGGATGAGGAGCAGCTCAATGCCTGGTTGTTGCGTGCTGCTCGTGTCGATTCCGTCGAGGCGCTTTTCTCCTGATCTCCCGCGGGGCGGCTCATGGGTCCGGCGGGGCGTCCGGGAGGCGGTGCGGCATCTTCCGGACGCCCCGCCGGTCGTTCGCGGGGTTCCGGCTAGCGCGAGGGCGGTGAGGCAGAGGGAGGCGGGAGTGTGGGGCGGCCGGGTGCCGGCGGTCCCGGTGGTGGGGCGGGCAGGCCCAGTGCGCGGTGCATGCGCAGGCGGTGTTCGCGGTGCCGGGCCAGGCGCTCTTCCTCGCGGCGGCGGCGTTCGGCGAGGACTGCCGACAGCAGGATCTCCGGGCGGACGCCGGGCGGCGGGGGCGGGCTGATCACGGCCAGCACCTGACCGGCGATGCGCCGGCCCAGGGCGTCCCGGGCCTCCGGCAGCAGCTCCCAGAAGCGGGCCAGGTACTGGCGGGCGATCAGCGCCAGCCCGTCGGGGAGCTGCGACAGTTCCAGCGAGCGGGCCCAGTCGGCCAGCTGCGGGGGCATCACCGCGACCGGGCCGAAGATCGCCGTGGTGGGGACCCGCTCCTGGATGACGACCGTGCCGGCGAACAGGTCGCCGAGCCGCTTGCCGCGCCGGTTGAACAGCGAGGCGACCAGGGCGGGCGCCCCGAACAGGACCCAGATCTCCACCACCGACGCCAGGGCGCGCACGAACGCCTGCCGGAAGCGCACCGGGCCGCCGTCGTCGGCCACCACCCGCAGTCCCACCGCCAGCTTGCCCGGCGTCCGTCCGCGCGAGAGCGTCTCGAACGCGCACGGGTAGCCGACCAGCACGCCCGCCACCGCCACGATGCCCAGCCCCACGCCCCACGCCTCGTCGGCGATCGCGTTGGTCGCCGCGGCCAGGTAAAGCGCGACGTTCAGCAGCATGACCTGGAAGACCAGGTCGAGCACCAGCGCGCAGGCCCGGCCGGCCAGGCGGGCCACCCGGATCTCCAGCGCCACGGCCTCGCCGGTGACCAGTTCGGACATGTGGAACGCCCCCTCGCGATCGGTCCCCGGCGCCCGCCGGTGCCCGCTGCCCAGTCTGCCCGCCGCCCGCCCTCCGGACGGCCGGACGGTCCCCGGCGCGCCGGGTTAGTCTCCACGGGTGGACGTCGACGCCTATGTGGCCGCCCATCACGCCGAGTGGGAACGCCTGGAGTGGCTGATCAATCACAGCCGGCGGCTGAACGGCGCACAGATCGACGAGCTGGTGGAGCTGTACCAGCGGGCCGCCACCCACCTTTCGGTGGTGCGCTCCAGCGCCCCCGATCCGGCGCTGGTGGGGCGGCTGTCGTCGCTGGTGGCCCGGGGCCGGGCGGCGGTGGCGGGCGCCCAGGCCCCGCTGTGGCGCGACACCACGCGTTTCCTGACCAGGTCGTTTCCGGCCACGGCCTACCGGCTGCGCTGGTGGTGGCTGGGCGTGGCCGCGGCGGGCAACCTGTTCTCGCTGGCGTACGCGATCTGGGTGGTGCACGACCCGGCGGTGCAGGCCGCCCTGGGCACCCCCGAGGAGATCCGCCGGCTGGTCGAGCACGACTTCGCCGACTACTACGTCGAGCACTCGGCCCAGTCGTTCTCCTTCATGGTCTGGGTCAACAACGCCTGGGTCTCCGCCGTGGCGCTGATCTTCGGCATCCTGCTGGGCATCCCGACCCTGTATGTGCTGTACGCCAACCAGCTCAACATCGGCGCGATCGCCGGGTTCATGTTCGCCCACGACCGGGGCGGGCTGTTCTTCGGTCTGATCCTGCCGCACGGCCTGCTGGAGCTGACCGCCGTCTACCTGGCCTGCGCGGCCGGCCTGAAGCTGGGCTGGACGGTCATCGACCCGGGCCCGCGGACCCGAGGCCACGCCCTGGCCGAAGAGGGCCGCGCCACGGTCTCCATCGCGCTCGGCCTGGTTCCGGTGCTGCTGGTCTCGGGCCTGATCGAGGGTTTCGTGACCGGACGGGTGGAGCCGGCCTGGCTGCGCATCGGCATCGGCCTCCTCGCCGAGCTGGTCTTCTTGGCCTATGTGATCGCCCTGGGCCGCCCGGCCGTCCGCGAGGGCGAGACCGGCGACACCGACCTGCGCCCCGACCTGGCCCCCACCTCCGGCTGACCCCGCCGCCTTCCCGCCCGGACGCCCGGGCGCATCCGGTGGCCCCGGGCGTTCACCACAAGGGACCGCCGCGGCTCGGTTCTCACAGCCGCCCGGTGGCCTTGAGCGCCAGGTAGGCGTCGGCCAGCGCGGGAGCCAGGTCGCCGGGGGCGGCGTCCACCACCTCCACCCCGTGGCGGCGCAGCTCGGCGGTCAGCCGGCGGCGTTCGGCACGGGCGCGTTCGGCGGCCGCGGCGTCATAGACCGCCGCCAGGTCGCCGCGGGAACGGGCCATCTCCCCGACCCGGGGATCGCTGACCGCGGCGACCATGACCAGGTGGCGGGCGGTGAGGTGGGGCAGCAGCGGCAGCAGGCCCTCCTCCAGGGCCGCCGCATTGAGCTCGGTGAGCAGCACCACCAGGCAGCGCTGCCGCACCCGGGACAGGACCGCGGTGACCATCCCGGCGGCGTCGGATTCGATCAGCTCCGGCTCCAGCGGCGCCATCGCCTGCACCATCGCGGGCAGCAGGTCGCCCCGGGAGACGCCCTCCACCCGGGCCCGCACCCGCCGGTCGTAGGCCAGCAGGTCGACCCGGTCCCCGGCCCGCGAGGCCAGCGCGGCCAGCAGCAGCGCCGCGTCCATGGAGCAGTCCAGCCGGGGGATGTCGCCCACCCGTCCCGCCGAGGTGCGGCCGGTGTCGAGCACCAGGTAGATCCGGCGGTCGCGTTCGGGACGCCAGGTGCGCACCACCACATCGGCGCGGCGCGCGGTGGCCCGCCAGTCGATGGAGCGCACATCGTCGCCGTCGACGTACTCGCGCAGCGAGTCGAACTCGGTGCCCTGGCCGCGGATCAGCGCCGCGTGCCGCCCGGTCAGCTCCCGCAGCTTGGCGAGCTTGCCCGGCAGGTGCCGGCGGGAGGGGAAGGCCGGCAGCACCCGCAGCGTCCACGGCGCGGGCCGGTCGAGCTGGCGGGCGGCCAGCCCCAGCGGCCCCACCGACCGGATCGTCACGGTGACCGCGTGCCGGTCGCCCCGCCGCCGCGGCGTCAGCGTCGTCACCACCCGCTGCCGCCCGCCGGCCGCCACATCCAGGTCCACCAGGCGCGGAGCCGCGGACGCGCTCGGCGGCCACACGTCCCGCAGCCGCCCCCGCACCCGGCGCCGCCCCGGGTTCTCCACGGTCAGCGTGACGCGGGCGGTCTCTCCCAGCCGCACATTGGCGTCGCCCTCCCGGTGCAGCCGCAGCCGGCGCACGTTCCCGGCCAGCGCCAGGTCCACCAGCACGCCCAGCAGCAGCGCCCCCCAGATCACCGGCAGCGTCCACCGGTGGGGAAGCAGCAGCGCGACCGGCGCGCCCAGCGCCGCCAGCAGCCCCAGCCGTCCGGTCAGCGCCATCGCACCCTCCCCGGAGCGCTCACCGCGGAACCGGGACGGTGTTGAGGATGCCCTCCAGGACGCCGTCGGCGGTGGCGCCCTCCAGCTCGGCCTCCGGGCGCAGCTGCACCCGGTGCCGCAACGTGGGACGGGCCAGCGCCTTGGCGTCGTCGGGGGTCACATAGTCGCGTCCCGACAGCCACGCCCACGCCCGCGCCGTCGCCAGCAGCGCGGTCGCCCCGCGCGGCGAGACCCCCAGCTGCAGGGAGGGGGACTGCCGGGTGGCCCGGCACAGGTCCACCACGTACCCGGTGACCTTGGGGTCCACGTGGACGGCGCGGACCGCCCGCTGCCCGGCGGCCAGCTCCGCGGCCCCGGCCACCGCGCGCACCTGCGACAGGTCGCGCGGGTCGAAACCCTCGGCGTGCCGCTGCAGCACCGCGATCTCCTCCTCCCGGGAGGGCACCGGCACGGTCAGCTTCAGCAGGAAGCGGTCCAGCTGGGCCTCCGGCAGCGGATAGGTCCCCTCGTACTCGATGGGGTTCTGGGTCGCGCAGACCACGAACGGGTCGGGCAGCGGGCGCGGCACGCCCTCCACCGACACCTGCCGCTCCTCCATGGCCTCCAGCAGGGACGCCTGGGTCTTGGGCGGGGTCCGGTTGATCTCGTCGGCCAGCAGCAGGTTGGTGAACACCGGCCCCTCGCGGAACTCGAACTCCGCCGTCCGGTTGTCGTAGACCAGCGAGCCGGTCACGTCCCCGGGCATCAGGTCGGGGGTGAACTGCACCCGCTTGAACTCCAGGTCCAGCGTTCGCGCCAGGGCGCGCACCAGCAGCGTCTTGGCGGTGCCCGGCACGCCCTCCAGCAGCACATGCCCCCGGCACAGCAGCGCGATCACCAGCCCGGTGACCACCGCGTCCTGCCCCACGACCGCCTTGGCCACCTCGTTGCGCAGCGCCATCAGCGCCTTGCGCGCGTCGGCGTCTGCCGGCAGGGCGGCCGCGCCCCCTTCGGCGCCCGGGTTCCCTTCGCGGAGTTCGGCGGGCTCGACGGGATCGTTCACAGCCGGCGCACCTGCCTTTCGAGGTCGTCGAGGAAGTCGGTCAACGCCAGGAGGCGGGCGTCGTCCTCCGGTGGCGGGCCGTACAGCGCCCAGCCGATCGCCTGCTCGTCCCGGTGCGTGCGCCGGGCCAGAGCGGTCACGATCTTCTGCGCCATGGACGGGTCCCGGGCGGCGCCCGGCGGCAGCCCCAGCAGCGGGACCAGCCGGTCCCTGGCCCCCACGCGCAGTGCCTCGGCCGCGCTGTCGCGGGCCCGGTGCGCCCGGTACAGCCTGGCCCGGCCCTCCACGGTCTCCGCGGAGCGTACGGCCACCGGCAGCGATTCCGCCACCACCGGCCCCATACGCCGCATCCGCCACAACGCCACCAGCACCACGGCGACGCAGACCTGCAGCGCGAACATCCGCACTCCCGGCGGGAGGAGGTCCTGCCAGCTTTGGGCCTCCACCTCGCCGGGCTCGGGCGGATCGGGGATCAGCCACACCACCGACGAACGCGCCCCCACCAGGTTCATGGCCAGCGCGGCGTTGCCCGCCTGGGCCAGGCGCCCGTTGGTGAGCGGCCGGCCGGAGCCCAGCACGGTGACCGTGCGGCCGTGCACCGCGAGCCGGACCAGCCGCGGCGCTCCCTCGCTCGGGTAGCACCGAACGGCCTCCGGCGGGGCCAGGTACAGCTCCGACACCTCAAAGCGGACCTCGCCCGCCGAGGCGGCGGCCGGCAGCGCGCACTCCGGCCCGCCCTCGGCCGTGTAGGAACTGCCGGCCGGTTCGACCCCGGGCGCCAGGAGCCGCAACGCGGACCGGGACGGCTCGACCAGCAGCAGATCGCCGGGGGCGTGGCGCAGCGTGTTCAGCTCCTCGGGGGCCAGCCGTTCGGACCGGACGACCACCAGTGTGCCGTCCGGGCGTGCGGCCATCCGGGCGTCCACGGCGTCGCGCATCGCCTGCACGTGGACGTCCCGCTGCCGGAGGATCTGCACCAGCGCCCGGGCGCCGTCCCGGCCGGCCGAATCCGGGTCCAGGTACTGCGGCTGCCGGGACGGCTGCAGCAGGGCCGAGATCACGACCAGCAGCGCCAGCCCCGCCAGGGCGAACACCACCCCCCGCAGGGCGCGCCGGCGGCTCCGCGCCACTTGCCCAGCGCTCGGCGCATCCGGCGCGGTCATGTGGACGCCCCGGACGGCTCGCCGGGCCGGGCTGCGCGCAGCTCCTCATCGAGCGCCACCAGGGCCGCATAGCCCTCGGCGGTGGCCGGCCGGTTCCCGTACCAGATGTCGTTGAAGAGCCGCACGCCCGCCCGCAGCCGTTCGGCGTGCTCCGGCAGCGCCGCGCCGGCCTCGGCGGCCAGCTCGTCGGCGGTGCGGCCGGGCCGGGGCGCGAGGATCAGGCGCTCCTCCAGGTCGCGGGCGATGGCGCGCAGCCGTTCCCGGACGGCCTGCGCCCACCGCCCGGCGGCGGCGTGCCGCTCGGCGGCGCGCCGGTGGTCGTCGGCCGTGGACGGCCGATCCTGCGGCGGCGCCTGCACGGCGGCGCGGATGTTGCGCCGTCCCCGCATCAACCAGGCGACCACCGCCACGGCCGCCACCAGCAGCACGAAGACGACCGCCAGGGACGTCCAGCCGCTTTCGGCGCCGGGGGAGGGCGGGGCGGCGGCCTTGCCGAAGATCTCCCGCAGCCAGTCGCCGAAGCTCTGCCAGGCCCGCTCCAGCCAGGACGGCTCGTCGCGGTGGTAGATGCCCTTGTCCAGCTCCCGCCGCGCCAGCTCCCGGGCCTCGTCACGGCCGATCGGCTCAACGCTCATCGCGATCCCGATCGTCGCCCGCACGCCCATCATCCGGCCTGCTCCGGGCCGCCCTCCCGGGGCGTCCCTGCGGCGGGGACCGCCGGGAACGCCACCGGCCGCCAGATCTCCTCCAGGCGGTCGGGGCCGGGGACGCCGGGCCGAAGACGGGTCTGCACATCCAGGTCGAATCCCTCGCGGCGCATCCGGCGGTCCACATACAGCAGCGCGATGACGCCCGCGTCGAACGGGGTGACCAGCGACCAGCCGGCGATGCGGCCCAGCGTGTCGACGATCAGCGAGCCCAGCGGAGCGCCGTCGCCCTCCTCTGCGCCGAACAGCAGCAGCTGCGCCAGCAGGAAGGGCAGCCGCAGCGCCAGGAACCCCATGAAGATCGTGATCAGCAGGGCCAGCAGCAGCGTGCCGCCGGCGTCCCACCACCGCTTGCGCGACAGACGGCGGGCCCGCCGCAGCGCGGCCGGGATGGGCCGCCGCTCCAGCACCATGATCGGGACGGCCGGCGCCCACAGCACGTACAACCAGACCAGCACGCCCAGCGCCACCGGCAGACCCAGCAGGCCCGCCGGCACGACGGCCGGCAGCGGGCCGCCCCCGGCCAGCAGCAGCGCCATCGGCAGCAGCGGCAGCGCCGCCACCAGCAGCGCCGCCGCCGGCACCGCGGCGGCGCCCGCCAGCAGCCGCGCGAACGCCGGACGCACGTCCCGCCAGACCAGACGCAGGGACACCGGCTGCGCGAACAGCGTCCGGCTCACCACCGGGGCCAGCAGCCCGGCCAGCAGCAGCGTGCCGTAGGCCGACAGCGCCAGCCCCAGCAGGGCCGGCGTGGCCTGGGCCCCGAGCGAGCGCACCAGCGGGCCGGAGGCCGGCTCCCCGGCCGCCCGCCCGCCGAGCAGCAGGTAGCCGCCCACGCTGTGGCACACCTGGATGATCGCGGTGATCAGCAGCGAAAGGCCCAGCACCACCCGCAGATGGCGGCGGATGCAGGCGATCGAGCCGTCGAGGATCTCGGTGACGCCCAGCGGCCGGAAGGCGATCTCGCCGCCGAGCAGGTCGGCCCGGCCGGCGGGTGTGTCACCGGCCGACCGGGCGGTGCTTTGGACGGCGACCGGGGGCGCTCCGCCGTTCCCCCCATCGGCCGGCGCCTCCCCGCCCGCGGCGGGGGAGCGGGGCCCGCCGCCCGCCGCCGGGGCGGACCGCTCGGGCGGCAGGTCCGAGCCGGGCGCCGTCCATGCCCGCGGACCCGACATCCTCAAGCTCCCCGCCCGAACGGGCCCGCCGTGGCCGGACCCCGCCGATGACCTTGCGGCCGCCTCCGCGGGCGGCCCTGCAAGGTCATCCTGTCACGAGTGACCGCCGGAATTCGCCCGCTCGCTGCGCCGGCCCGTCCGGTCACCTCATATCCACGAAATCCCCATCTCAGCCTCCCCCCTTGCAATCCCCCTTGTCGACCGCCGAGCCGACTCTCGCCGACCCGAAGCCGAAGCCCGGGACGAACTCGGCGAACATCGCATCATGCGCTCGAACTGCCACGCAGAGTACTCCTTTGGTCCCTGCGTCGCCCGCTATTCGGCCGTATAGGTCGCGTATAGCCCGGCCATCCCGGCCTGGGCGTCGCCTTGCACATCGTGCCCGCACTCGCCGTCGGCCAGTCTCGGTCATCAGAAAGCGGACGGCCAACGATCCCACAAGGCGTTTCCGTAAATGCCGCAGGAGCGGATGCCGTCCGTATCCTGCTTCATTGCGTGGTATCCGCCATGTCCGCCGTTCGCCGTCTTCAAGCCGCCGCCAAGCCGGCATCGACGGCCGGTCATGCTGGTGGCGAGGGACGTGCACGGCCGAACGGGGGTAGCCTAACTGCCCAAGAACCGCCGAACACGGTCACCGGAGGGCGGTCGGGCCCCGCGCCGAGGGGGTGGGCCGGCTCCCGCCGGTCGCGCTTCATTCGGCGGGGTCATCGCCGACTACATGTAACGATGAGGGCCATGAAAGGACGCGTACTGGTCGTCGACGACGACCTCGCTCTCGCCGAAATGCTCGGCATAGTCCTGCGGGGCGAGGGTTTCGAGCCGTCGTTCGTCCACGACGGGGACAAGGCGCTTGAGGCGTTCCGGGAGACCCGGCCCGATCTCGTGCTGCTGGACCTGATGCTGCCCGGCGCCGACGGCATCGACGTGTGCCGCCAGATCCGCGCCGAGTCCGGCGTCCCGATCGTCATGCTCACCGCCAAGAGCGACACCGTCGACGTGGTGCTGGGGCTGGAGTCGGGCGCCGACGACTACATCGTCAAGCCGTTCAAGCCCAAGGAACTGGTCGCCCGGATGCGCGCCAGGCTGCGCCGCACCGAAGAACCCGCCCCGGAGACGCTGCAGATCGGCGACATCACCATCGACGTGGCCGGGCACTCGGTCAAGCGCGGCGACAAGACCATCCCGCTGACCCCGCTGGAGTTCGACCTGCTGGTGGCGCTGGCCCGCAAGCCCCGCCAGGTGTTCACCCGCGAGGTGCTGCTGGAGCAGGTCTGGGGCTACCGGCACGCCGCCGACACCCGGCTGGTGAACGTCCATGTGCAGCGGCTGCGCGCCAAGATCGAAAAGGACCCGGAGCACCCGGAGATCGTGGTGACGGTCCGCGGCGTCGGCTACAAGGCCGGCCCCGCCTGAGGTCGCGCCCCTCCCGGACGACCCCCCGTGACCGTAAAGCCCGACGACGACGGTCCCCGGCCGGCCCGGACGCGCGGCGCCCTGGGGCCGGTCACCCGTGCCCGCGACCGGCTTCGGCCCTCCGGCGGCCGCCGTCCGGGCGCGGGCAACCGCATTCCCGGCCTGGTCTCCGCACCGGTGCGCACCGCCGGGCCGCGCGTGGTGGCGGGCCTGCGCGCGCACCGTCTGCAGCGGCTCCGCCGGTTCGCCCGCCGGGCTCTGGGCGCCCTCAAGCGGTTCCTGCGCCGCTGGGTGCTGCGGTTCTACACGCGCTGGCGGCGCTCCATCCAGCTGCGGGTGGTCACCTCCACGCTGCTCATCTCCACGGTCGTGGTGGCGATCCTGGGGGTCTTCCTCATGGAGCAGATCACCACCGCCCTGCTCAACGGCAAGGAGAAGAGCGCGCTGCTGCAGCTGGAAGAGGGCATGGGCATCCTGGAGCGGGAGCTGTCGCCCGCCAACGTCTCCGAGGTCACCCTCAACGACGTCACCAACCAGCTCAAGGCGCGCAGCGGCCCTTCGGGCCTGTATGAGGTGTACGTCCGCGACACCCGCGACGAGTACCGCGACGGCTACACCACCAACGACGTGCTGGCCGAAAGCGTCCCCGAGCGGCTGCGCCGGCAGGTGCGCGAGGACCCCGTCGGCACCCAGCACAGCACCTACAGCGAGATCGTCTACATCGGCCGCGAGTCGGTGCCCGGCCTGGTGGTCGGCGCCGGGGACGGCCGCTATGAGCTGTACTACCTGTTCCCGCTGACCCAGGAGCAGCAGACGCTGACCACTGTGGGCAACACCCTGCTGGCCGTCAGCGTGGTGCTGCTGGTGCTGCTGGCCGCGATCGCCTCGGTGGTCACCCGCCAGGTCGTCATCCCGGTGCGGCTGGCCGCCCAGGCCGCCGAGCGGCTGGCCGCCGGCCGGCTGGAGGAGCGGATGAAGGTGCGCGGCGAGGACGACCTGGCCCGCCTGGCCGCCTCCTTCAACGACATGGCCGGCAACCTGCAGGAGAAGATCGTCGAGCTGGAGGAGCTGTCGCAGGTGCAGCGGCAGTTCGTCTCCGACGTCTCCCACGAGCTGCGCACCCCGCTGACCACCATCCGCATCGCCGCCGACATGCTGTACGCCCACCGCGAGCAGTTCTCCGACCCGGCGGTGGGCCGCTCGGCGGAGCTGCTGCAAAGCCAGCTGGAGCGGTTCGAGGCGCTGCTGGCGGACCTGCTGGAGATCAGCCGGCACGACGCGGGCGCGGCCACCTTGGACGCCGAGTCCGTGGACGTGCGCGACCTGGTGCTGCGCGCGGTGGGCGACACCGAGGGGCTGGCCGAGCGCAAGGGCAGCAAGCTGGTCCTGCAGCTGCCCGGTGAGCCGTGCATGGCCGAGGTGGACCGCCGCCGGGTGGAGCGGATCCTGCGCAACCTGCTGGTCAACGCCATCGAGCACGGGGAGGGCAAGGACATCGTGGTGTCGGTGGCCGCCGACCGGGACGCGGTCGCCATGGCCGTCCGCGACCATGGGGTCGGCCTCAAGCCGGGGCAGGCCCAGCAGGTCTTCGAGCGCTTTTGGCGGGCCGACCCGGCGCGCGCCCGCACCACCGGCGGCACCGGGCTGGGGCTGGCCATCGCCAAGGAGGACGCCCAGCTGCACGGCGGCTGGCTGCAGGCCTGGGGCGAGCCGGGCAAGGGCTCGCAGTTCCGGCTGTCGCTGCCCCGGGTCGCCGGGGCCGAGCTGCGGGGCTCGCCGCTGCCGCTGGTCCCGCCGGAGATCGACCTGCCCCGGGCCTCCTTCGGCGGCCGCACCGCCCCGGACGCGCCGGACTCCCAGCCCTCCGCCACGGACCCGGCGCCCGAATCTCCGGTGCCCAAGCCGCGGTCCGGCGCCCAGGACCCGCAGCCGGCGCCCGTCCCCGCAGACGCCCGCGCCGACGAGGACGCGGGCGCAGCCGGCGCCGAGGCGGGCGTCGGCGAGACGGGCGGCCCGGCCGGGGACGGCGAGCCGCGTCCGCAGGGCGCACAGCCCGCGCGGGAGGACGGCCGGTGAGGGCCCGGCTTCGCCTGACCGCCGCCGTCGCGGCGCTGGCCTGCCTGGCCGGGTGCGCGAGCGTGCCCAGCGGCGGCCGGGTCACCTCCGGCCGGCCCGCCGAGCGCGCCGAGCCGATCGCCGAGCCCTATGTGCGGGTGGTGCCGGTCTCGCCGCGTCCCGGCTGGGCGCCGGACAAGATCGTCAAGGGGTTCCTCATCGCCTCCTCGGCGTTCAACGACGACTACAAGGTGGCCCGCCAGTACCTGACCTCCTCGGCCGACGCCGCCTGGCGGCCCGGCCCGCGGCCCCAGGTGATCGTCCTGGACGGCGAGCCGATCATCTCGGCCCCCCGGGAGGCCGGCGGGGAGATGCTCGTGGAGGTGACCGCCACCCGCCTGGGCCACATCGGCTCAGACGGCCAGTACACGGCGCAGCCCGGCGGCGCCTACACCGCCACCTTCGCGTTGCAGAGCAACTCCGCCGGCCAGTGGCGCATCAGCCGCATGCCGGCCGAGCTGCGCGACGGCCTGCTGCTGAGCCAAAGCGATGTGGACCGCGTCTTCCGGGTGCTCAACCTGTACTTCTTCGACCCCGACGGCAAGGTGCTGGTGCCCAACGCCGTCTTCCTGCCGCTGGTCAACCGCCAGCGGCTGGCCCGGCAGCTGGTCGCCGCACTGCTGGCCGGGCCCACCACCTGGCTCAAGCCCGCGGTGCGCAGCTACTTTCCCTCCGGCACCCGGCTGCAGGATGTGGACATCTCCGACGGCGTGGCCACCGTGAGCCTGAGCGCGGAGGCCTACCGGGGCGACCATGAGCGCATGTCGGCCCAGCTGACCTGGACCCTGCAGCGGCTGCCGGAGGTGCGGCGGGTCCGGCTGCAGATCGACGGGGACGCCATCGAGCCGGGCGGGGTGGGGCCGATCCAGGCCCCCGAGGACTGGGAGGAGTACAACTCCGACACCTCCGAGGGCGGCACCGAGGAGACCGTCTACCTGCGCGGCCCCGACGGACGCCCGCACCAGCTGCACGACAACGACGTCACCACCCCGGCGAACACCTCCGGCCGGGACCGCCTGCACCGGCCCGCGCTGTCCCCGCACGATGGGCGCAGCCGCATCGCCGGCCTGAACGCCGACGGCGACACGGTGCTGAGCGGGGACCTGCTGGGCGGCACTCCGATCCGCCCGGTGATGTGGGCCGAGCACTCCGACGGGCGCTTCACCCCGCCCTCGTGGGATCTGCGCGGCTGGCTGTGGAGCGTGGAGTCCTTCTCCGGCGGCTCGTCCCTGTGGCTTCGGCAGCGGGACCGGCAGCCGGTCCGGATCCGCCAGTGGGAGCTGTCCGGGCACCGGGTGGTGGCGTTCCGGGTGGCCCGGGACGGGGTGCGCGTGGCGGCCATCGTGAAGATCGGCGACAGCAGGCAGCTGCGGCTGGGCCGGATCGTGCGCGACGCCAAGGGAGTGATCAGCGTCGGGGGTTTCCTGCCGATCAGTCCCGAACTGGTGGACGTCACCGATCTGGCCTGGGGCGACTCCACCTCGCTGGCCGTGCTGGGCCGCACCAAGCCCACCGAGACCCAGGTGACGCCCTACTGGGTGCCGGTCAACGGGGGCGACATCCTGCCGGTGGGCACCGCCAGCCAGGGCGAGGCCGAGTCGATCACCGCGGCGCCGGGCTCGCGCATCGTGATCGGTGCGCGGATCAACGGTGAGGACAACATCTGCCGCCAAAGCAGCCTGCGCGACTGGCGGTTCGACCAGTGGAAGTGCGCGCCGCTGGGTTCTGACCCCACCTATTGGAGCTGAGGCGCCCGCCGGCCCGGGACGGGCGGAGGCGGGCCGAACACGCGAGGTTGTCCACAGGTTCGCCGGTGTCTGGCGCCGTGGCGTCGCGGGGGCGCATCGTCGTCGTATGGCGACCTTCGTGACGCGTTTCCTCGCCGGCTTCCTCGCCGATCTGCTGGACCTGGTGCTCCCGCAGCACTGCGCCGGCTGCGGCGCGGCCGTCCTGCGAGCCGGCTCGTCCCCGCGCGGCCTCGGTCCGCTGTGCCCCGTCTGCCGGGCCGCTCTCACCGGCCCGCCCAGGCGCGCCGGCCCGGCGGGGATGCCGTTTGCGTCCTGGTCCGTCGCCGACTACGAGGGCCCGGTGCGCGCCATGCTGAACGCCTACAAGGAGGCGGGGCGCGTCTCCTTGGCGGATCCGCTGGGCGAGGCCCTGGCCCGTGCCGTCCGCGCCGTCGTGGACGCCGGCTGCCCGCGGCCTCGGCCGCAGGTCCTGGTCGTCCCGGTGCCCTCGGCTCCGCGGGCGGTGCGGCGGCGAGGGCACGACCCGGTGAGAGGGCTGGCCGAGGTCGCGGTCCGGCGGCTGCGCGCCGAGGGGGTCCCCGTCTGCTGCCGGCCCGTGCTGCGGCAGGCCAGGGCGGTGGCCGACCAGGCGGGGCTGAACGCCGCCGCACGGGCCGCCAACCTCTCCGGCGCCCTGCGCGTCGCCTCCGCCCGCCGGGTCCAGGGCCGGTGGGTCGTGGTGGTGGACGACGTCGTCACCTCCGGGGCCACGCTCGCCGAGGCCGTGCGGGCGCTGCGGGAGAGCGGTGCCCGCCTCGTCGGCGCGGCCACGGTGGCCGTCACCGCGCGCCGCCGCCCCTGACCGGCGCTTCGCCTCCCGCACCGGGCCTTCTTCAGCGCGTGTTCCGACACCTGCTCTTGGGGCCGGGAGGAGGGCCCTGACGGTGTCCGGGGGCATGACGTTGCAGGTCACGGCACCGTTCCGGCTGCGATGCCCCCGCGTGCGGCCTGTGGGAACGGCGTGTTGGGAAGGACTCACCGCCGTGCGGCCGGGTGCGCCGGCGGACGGCCGCGGTGGGGCGGGGAGGCGGCGGTGTGACGAAAAACCGCGATACGGCCCGAACTGAAAGTGCTGTTTCTGGTGTGATCTGCGGTTTTCGGGGGATATATGTGGCGAAGGCGGTGAGATTGTTCACGTATGAATCGGGCCGGAGAAAAGATTACTCAGCGTAGTGGTCGGCTGGAGAAGTCCTTAAAGTCACAGGTGGGCGGCGTAGCGAAATGGTTACAATCTGTTATTATCGAGATTGGGGTTTCTCAGACTCGACGTCTGGTCATACCGGTATGACCTGGGGTGACGTGTGAAGGAAGGAGGCCCTGTGCGGTGGGGATGGGCGTCCCCGGTCACGGTCCCTGGGTGGCGTCGGACGATGACGGTCGGTGATTTTTCCCGGCTCCACCCTCCTGACATTCGACGCGTAAGGGGTTAGCGTTCCTGACATGGCACCCGCCCGGGTCCGTGGTTGCGTCGGATCACGGTGCTCCGCCGGAGCGCCGCCGGTCCGGCAAGCCGATGCCAGGCGCAGGCGAAACGGCCCACGTAAGGCGACTTCTCGTCGACCGATCACGGTGCGCCTTAGAGGTAAGTCCTGCCTCGCCGGGGGATCAGACATCCTCCGGTCTGGGAGAAGGGCAGTAGTGGCGAGAGCGCCGCGAGACCCTCAGCAGGCGGATGTGGGGACGAAGACCAGGTCGGCCGGGCGGGTGCATCCCACCGAGCTGTGCGACCGTCGCGGGCCACCCCACCCGCGGCGGCCGAAGAACACAATCGGGGAGAAGGGGGGTCCCACGTGGACATCATCGTGAAGGGCCGGCACACCGAGGTCAACGACCGATTCCGGGAGCACGTCGACAACAAGCTGGCCAAGATCGAGCGTTTCGCCCGGAAGATCATCCGGGTGGACGTGGAGGTGTCCGAAGAGCACAACCCGCGCCTGGCCGACCGGCGGGAGCGGGTGGAGCTGACCATCCGCTCGCGCGGCCCGGTGATCCGGGCCGAGGCGGCGGCCGAGGACCGTTACGGGGCCCTGGACCTGGCGCTGGACAAGCTGGAGGCCCGGCTGCGCCGCAGCGCCGACCGGCGCAAGATCCATTACAACAGCGGCACCCGCGCTCCCGCCAAGCTGGCGCACCTGGAGCCGCTGACCGAGCCGCCCGCGGCCGCCCCCCCGGAAGACTCCGCGGAGGGCGCACCGGCGGCCGAGCCCGCCGCGGCGACCGAGCCCGCCGAAGAGGGCGGGAACGTGGTCCCGATCGCGATGGACGGCGACGGCCCGCTCGTCGTCCGCGAGAAGTTCCACCGCTCGGCCCCGATGACCATCGACCAGGCCCTGTATGAGATGGAACTGGTGGGACACGACTTCTTCCTGTTCCGCGACAAGGAGAACGGCCATCCCAGCGTCGTCTACCGGCGCAAGGGCTGGAACTACGGAGTCATCCGGCTGGTAGAGGAGTGAACCTTTTTCAACGCACCGCTTCCGCAGCTCAGTACGGGTACGCCGCGGTCGGGGAGGAGGCCGTGACCTACCGGGGCGCGGCACCGCGCGCCACCGGGGCTCCCGATCTCGGCCACCTGGGGCCACGTGCGGAAAAGGTTCGGTGATCCCGGCGCGACGGCCCCGGCGGTCCGCCGGCGAGCGGCGCCCGGCCGCACGGCGCCGCCGGGCCGCGGCGGAGGCGCCGGTGCCCCGCCGGGAGGGGCGCCTCCCCCCGCCGGCGGGCCGCCCGGGACCGCCGGCCCCGGAAGGCGGCGACCTTGCACCGGCCCGGCGGTGGCACGGGGATGCGTCACATGCACGCCGTCCGGGCCCGAGCGTGTAATGATCTAGGTGGTGCCATCCGGCTCCGCTGCAGAGGCGGCGGGGGTTGGCTGCCTGGCGACAATGCCCTATCGCCAGGGCCGCCGATCCGTGCAAGCCTCCCGAAGAGATGAAACCCTCCGAAAGCACAAGGTCGCCGACATTCGAAGGGAGGGCGGCGTTGTGAGCGAGTACCCCGGGACTCCCGGCGCCGCGCCTGGGGGCGCTGCCCGACGGCGGTCCGGTGAGCCGGCCGCGGCTGGAGACGAGCAGTCAGCGACGGACCCGATCCGGGTGCTGATCGTCGACGACCACGCGCTGTTCCGCCGGGGCCTGGAGATGGTCTTGGCCGACGAGCCCGACATCGAGGTGATCGGCGAGGGCGGCGACGGCAACGAGGCGGTCGAGATGGCCCGGGACCTGCTGCCCGACGTGCTGCTGATGGACATCCGCATGCCCCGCCGCAGCGGCATCGAGGCCTGCCGGGCCATCAAGGAGGCGGTGCCCAGCGCCAAGATCGTGATGCTCACCATCAGCGACGAGGACACCGACCTGTTCGAGGCCATCAAGGCGGGCGCCAGCGGCTACCTGCTCAAGGAGATCTCCATCGACGAGGTCCCCCAGGCGGTGCGCGCGGTGCACGGCGGTCAGTCCCTGATCAGCCCCTCGATGGCCTCCAAGCTGATCACCGAGTTCGCCGCGCTGGCCAAGCGCAGCGAGGAGCGCCAGCAGCAGGTGCCCGCCCCCAAGCTCACCGAGCGGGAGATGGAGGTACTGCGCCTGGTGGCCCGGGGCCTGGGCAACCGGGAGATCGCCAAGGAGCTGTTCATCTCCGAGAACACGGTCAAAAACCACGTCCGCAACATCCTGGAGAAGCTGCAGCTGCACTCCCGGATGGAGGCCGTCGTCTACGCCGTCCGCGAAAAGCTCCTGGAGATCACCTGACGGCCGCCGCTCCGGAACCCTCCGGGCGCGGAGTACGACGGTCACCGGCTGCCCACTGCGGCGGCGGCCTTCGGGCGGCCGGCGGCCGATGAGCGGGCCGCTGTCGGCGCCGGTGCGTACGATCTCGGTGTGACCGAGCTGACCGCCGATGAGGCCCGACGCATCCAGCTGCACGCCCAAGGGCTGCTGGGAGCGCAGGTGCGCCGCGAGGGAGTCGCAGGGGTGCTGCGCCGGCTGGGGGCCGTCCAGCTGGACACCATTTCCGTGCTGGCGCGCTCCCACGAACTCGTCCCGTACGCGCGGCTGGGAGCGGTCGGCAGGCGAGCGGTGGAGGACGCCTACTGGAACACCTCCGCCGGCACGGGCGTGGCGTTCGAGTACTGGGCGCACGCCGCCTGCGTGCTGCCGATGGAGGAATGGCCGCTGCTGGAGTTCCGCCGTCGGGAGTTCCGCCGCCGCGGCCGGCGCTGGCACGAGGTCCCGCAGGAGGCGTGCCGGGTCGTGCTCAAGCGGCTGCGCGCCGACGGCCCGCTGACCATGCGGGAGCTGGGCGGGGCCAGGGCCGGCGCCGACTGGTGGGACTGGAGCGAGCAGAAAGTGGCCGTCGAGTGGCTGCTGGACATCGGCGAAGTGGTGTGCGTGCGCCGCAGCGGCTGGCGGCGGGTCTACGACCTGCCCGAACGCGTCGTGCCCGGGCCGCTGCTGGAGAAGACGCCCACCGACGCCGAGTGCCTGGCGCACCTGGTGGCCCGGGCCGGCCGGGCGCTGGGCGTGGCGACGCGGGCCGACCTGGCCGACTACTACCGGCTCAAGGGCGAACAGGTCGATGCGGTGATCGAGGCCAGCGGGCTGGTGCCCGTCCGGGTGGCGGGCTGGCGGCAGCGGGCCTGGGCCGACCCGCGGGCGCTGCAGGCGCCGCCGCGCGGACGGCACGTCACCACGCTGCTGTCCCCGTTCGACTCGCTGGTGTGGGACCGCGCCCGCACCCTGCGGGTGTTCGGCTTCGAACACCGGCTGGAGGCGTACGTCCCCAAGGCCAAGCGGGTGCACGGCTACTACACGATGCCCCTGCTGGCGGGCGGGCGGCTGATCGGCCGGGTCGACCCGGCCCGGGAGGCGGGCGTGCTGGTCGCCCGCCGGGCCTTCCTGGAGCCGTGGGCGACCGCCACGCCCGCCCGCAGGCGGCAGGCCGTCGCCGCCCTGAGCACCGCGCTGTGGCGGGCCGCCCAATGGGTCGGCTGCGGAGACGTGCGGGTGGAGGCCATGGATCCCCCGGAACTGACGGCCGCCGTGGAGCAGGCGCTGCGCGGCGGGCCGCAGAACTGAACCGCCTCCGGTCAGCCGTGGGGCTTGACCTCCGGGTCGCTGCCCATCGGGTGGGGCGACTTGCCGGCATACGGGCCGCCGCGCCGCCGGCCGCCCTGCGAGCCGAACAGCGAGTAGTCGATCACCTCCGGGACGACCCTGGGCTCGTCCACCACCACGTCGGAGAAGATCCCGACCACCACGCCCAGCAGTCCGCTGGCCATGACTATGGCAACGCCCACCCAAAACAGCACCCAGTTAGGGCCTAGGCACAAGGCGACTCCGCCGGTGGCGAACCCCACCAGCGCCAACGCGACCACAGCCCACGAGCTGGGCCGTCCCCCATGACTGTTCGACATCGAGCCTCCTCGGCAGGGCGCTTCACACCGCAGGTGACCGGCCGAAACGTCCTGCCCTCGGCGCTTGCCGGCCAAACCCGCGCGCAGCGCCCCGCCCGGGATGTTCGTTCGGTTCCGTTGTCAAGTGACCACAGATTTTCCTCGTCAGGAGGCGGTCAAACAGTAAAGGGCTTCGATTGCGCCGTCGTGTGACCTAGAGCATCCTTGGTGTCGCCTACGATGGCAACGTACGTGTGGTGTGCGTACCGCTGGTCGCGGTGACCCACGATCTGCAAGGAGCCTCCGAGAGTGCCGCCAGTCATCGACAAGATCCTTCGTGCGGGCGAAGGTAAAACTCTGCGCAAGCTCAAGAAGCTCGCAGATCACGTCAACAGCATCGAAGAGGACTTCCTCGAGATGACCGACGCTGAGCTGCGCGAGCTGACCGACAAGTACCGGGAGCGGATCGCCGACGGCGAGACGCTGGATGAGCTGCTGCCGGAGGCGTTCGCGACCGCACGCGAGGCGGCCAGGCGGGTGCTGGGTCAGCGCCACTTCGACGTCCAGGTCATGGGCGGCGCCGCGCTGCATCTGGGCAACATCGCCGAGATGAAGACCGGTGAGGGCAAGACCCTGACCGCCGTGCTGCCGGCCTACCTGAACGCGCTCACCGGCAAAGGCGTGCACATCGTCACGGTCAACGACTACCTGGCCAAGCGCGACGCCGAGTGGATGGGCCGGGTGCACCAGTTCCTGGGCCTGGAGGTGGGCGTCATCCTCCCGCAGATGACGCCGGACGAGCGGCGCAAGGCCTACAACGCCGACATCACCTACGGCACCAACAACGAGTTCGGCTTCGACTACCTGCGCGACAACATGGCCTGGAGCCTGGAGGAGTGCGTCCAGCGCGGCCACCACTACGCGATCGTGGACGAGGTCGACTCGATCCTGATCGACGAGGCTCGCACCCCGCTGATCATCTCCGGCCCGGCGGAGCAGAACACCAAGTGGTACGTGGAGTTCGCCAAGATCGTGCCCAAGCTCAAGCGGGCCAGTGACAAGGACGCCACCGACGGCGACTACCAGGTCGACGAGAAGAAGCGCACCGTCGGCATCCTGGAGTCCGGCGTCGAGAAGGTCGAGGACTGGCTGGGCATCGACAACCTCTACGACCCGGCCAACACCCCGCTGGTCAGCTTCCTCAACAACGCGCTGAAGGCCAAGGAGCTGTACAAGCGCGACCGGGACTACGTCGTGATGAACGGCGAGGTCCTGATCGTGGACGAGTTCACCGGCCGCATCCTGCACGGCCGCCGCTACAACGAGGGCATGCACCAGGCCATCGAGGCCAAGGAGGGCGTGCCGATCAAGGACGAGAACCAGACGCTCGCCACGATCACCCTGCAGAACTACTTCCGGCTGTACGAGAAGCTGGCGGGCATGACCGGCACCGCCCAGACCGAGGCGGCGGAGTTCAACAAGATCTACAAGCTCGGCGTGGTGCCCATCCCGACCAACAAGCCGATGATCCGCAAGGATCAGCCGGACGTGGTCTACAAGACCGAGCAGGCCAAGTTCGAGGCCGTGGTCGACGACATCGCCGAGCGGCACGCCAAGGGCCAGCCGGTGCTGGTCGGCACCACCTCGGTGGAGAAGTCCGAGCGGCTTTCCAAGATGCTCAAGCGGCGCGGCATCCCGCACGAGGTGCTCAACGCCAAGCACCACGAGAAGGAGTCGGCGATCGTCGCCGAGGCGGGCCGGCTGGGCGCGGTCACCGTGGCCACCAACATGGCCGGCCGCGGCACCGACATCATGCTCGGCGGCAACCCCGACTTCATCGCCGACCGGCAGCTGCACGAGCGCGGGCTGTCCCCGCTGGAGACGCCCGAGGAGTACGAGGCCGCCTGGCCGGAGGCGCTGGAGAAGGCCAAGGAGGCCGTCAAGGGCGAGTACGAGAAGGTCGTCGAGGCCGGCGGCCTGTATGTGGTGGGCACCGAGCGGCACGAGTCGCGGCGGATCGACAACCAGCTGCGCGGCCGGTCCGGCCGGCAGGGCGACCCGGGCGAGTCCCGGTTCTACCTGTCGCTGGAGGACGACCTGATGCGGCTGTTCAACTCCGTCCGGGTCGAGGCGATCATGAACCGCCTCAACATCCCCGACGACGTGCCGATCGAGTCCAAGATCGTCACCAAGGCGATCCAGTCCGCCCAGACCCAGATCGAGCAGCAGAACTTCGAGATCCGCAAGAACGTCCTCAAGTACGACGAGGTCCTCAACCGGCAGCGCCAGGTGATCTACGCCGAGCGCCGCAAGGTGCTGGAGGGCGCCGACCTGCACGAGCAGGTCCGCCGCATGATCGATGAGGTCATCGACGGCTATGTGGCCGGCGCCACCAGCGAGGGCTTCGCCGAGGACTGGGATCTGGACAAGCTCTGGAAGGCGTTCAAGCAGCTGTATCCGATCTCCGTCACGATCGACGACGTGGTGGAGGAGGTCGGCGGCGACATCTCCGCCCTGGACGCCGAGACGCTGGCCGAGCGGATCCGCAAGGACGCCCAGGAGGCCTACGACCGGCGCGAGGCCGAGCTGGGGCCAGAAGTCATGCGCGAGCTGGAGCGCCGGGTCATCTTGTCGGTGCTGGACCGCAAGTGGCGCGAGCACCTGTACGAGATGGACTACCTGCAGGAGGGCATCGGCCTGCGGGCGATGGCGCAGCGCGACCCGCTGGTGGAGTACCAGCGGGAGGGCTACGACATGTTCAACGCGATGCTCGACGGCATCAAGGAAGAGTCCGTCGGCTACCTGTTCAACATCGAGGTCGAGGTCGAAGAGCAGCCGCCGCCCGCCCCGGCGGTCGGGGCCAAGCCGGTGGCCGTCGCGGCGACCGCCACCGACACCGCCAAGGCCGAGGAGAGCGCCGAGGAGGCCGCCGAGGCCGAGGGCGAGCCGGCCGAGGCCCAGGAGACCCCGACGATCCGCGCCAAGGGCCTGGAGAAGCCCAAGCCCAAGAAGCTGGACTACTCCGCGCCCACCGTCGACGGCGAGGGCGGTGTGGAGGTCCGCAGCGAGGAGGCCAAGGACGAGTACGCGGGCGTCGGCCGCAACGAGCCCTGCCCCTGCGGCTCGGGCAAGAAGTTCAAGCGCTGCCACGGCGACCCGCGCAACCGGAACTGACGCATCTGCTCCGGCGAACGGGGCATGACCCGGGCGAAGCGGCCCTCCGGGAGTTCTCCGGAGGGCCGCTTCGCCTTTTCCGTCCCGCCGGGCACCCGGTCACGGGGGAGTGCCGCTTTCTGACCGCCCGATGCTTCCTGGCGGTGAGGTGTTCCCGGCTGCTGAGAGCGCCTGCTTGAAGGCGGCGCCGGGCGGTGGGAGGGGCATGCGAAGCGGTCTTCTGGAGAGGTCGAGGCTCGCCGGCACCCGGCCTGTGGCGGTGTGGCCGTTGCGCCCTCACCGGCCCGGTGGTCTTTGCCGGTGAGGCGTTCCCGGCGGCGCGGTCGTCTCCAGGGCGGTGCAGCGCCAGCGGCCCCGGTGGCGTTCCAGCCGCAGGGCCAGCGCCTGCACCCGCCCGGCCAGGGCGATGACCGCTCCCGTCTCGGCGGCGCCCGGGGCGGGCTCCTGCAGCCAGGAGGCCAGCATCCGGGGCGGACGGACCGGCCCGCGGTGCGGCGCGAGGAACGGGAGCAGCCCCTCGCAGACCTGGGGCGTCGCCCGGCGGGCCAGTTGCCGCACCGGGCGGATGCCCGCCAGCACCTCGGCCACCAGCCGCACGGTGGCGGCGGCCACCGCGGGCAGGTCCTCGTCCCGGTCCGGGGAGCCCACCGCCCGCAGCACGGGCATCGCCGGAGAGTTCCGCGAGATCGCCGGGCGCGACCGGCCGGCCGCGGCCCGTTCGCCGGGACGGGACGGCCCGCCGGGGAGCGGGCAGAGCCCGGCGGGGGCCGGCTCGGGCTGCAGGGCCAGCGCACCGAAGACGGCGGGCTGGGCGGATGCGGCGGCGTACGGGAGGACCCGTACGGGAGACGCGGTGTGACGCCTGGTACGGCTGGGCATATGTCGGCCTCCTCGTGTAGATGGGAAATCCGAGGCGGATGAGAAGAGGCCGCAGCAACGCCCGTTGATACACCGTGACCGGATCCGGTCACGTTCGGTGACGCGACGGCGGGGGCGCTCGGCCCCCGCCGTCACAAGGCGTGCTCCCGGACGGAGACCGTGACCTCAGCCGTCAGAGGATCGGCTCTCGGCCTGGGCCGGGGAAGGAGCGGCGGACGCCGCCACCTCCGGGGAGGCCGAGGGGTCGGCCGCCACCGATTCCACGCCCTCGGGCTCACGGCCGGGGGTGGGGATGTTCATCACCCTGATCAGCAGGGAGAACAGGAAGTAGTAGACGACCGCGTAGATCAACCCCATGACGATCAGGCCGGCCAGGTTGTGGGTGTTGTCCTTGCCGCCGTTGATCAGCATGTCGATGGCGCCGGCGGAGAAGCTGAAGCCCAGCTTCATGCCGAAGACGTCGGCCAGCGCCATGGCCACGCCGGTGAGCAGGGCGTGCGCGATGAAGAGCACGGGCGCCACGAAGATGAACGCGAACTCGATCGGCTCGGTGATGCCGGTGACGAACGCGGTCAGCGCGGCGGAGAACATGATGCCGCCGACGGCGGCCCGGCGGTGCCGGGGCGCGGCGTGCCAGATCGCCAGCGCGGCGGCCGGCAGCGCGAACATCAGGACCGGGAAGTAGCCGGCCATCGACCAGCCCGCGCCGTCCGCCCCGTTGAGGTAGCAGTTGAGGTCGCCGGTGTAGGTCTTGCCGCCGATGGTGCACTCGGGGATCTGGAACCAGACCACGTTGTTGGGGATGTGGTGCAGGCCCAGCGGCAGCAGCAGCCGGTTGACCACGCCGTAGACGGCGGCTCCGAGGGTGCTGTTGCGCTCCATCCACTGGCCGAAGTCGGTGAGCCAGCCGCCCAGCAGCGGCCAGATCCAGCCGAACAGCAGGCCCAGCACCGTCGCCGCGAAGGCGGTGATGATCGGCACGAACCGGCGCCCGCCGAAGAACGCCAGCCAGGTCGGCAGCTTGATGCGGTAGTAGCGCTGGTAGAGCAGGGCGGCGGTGATGCCGATGGCGATGCCGCCGAGCACCTGGGTGGGGTTGCCCGCCCCCAGGTCCAGCACCTCGTTGGGGGTTCCGGGGTTGTCCGGGTCGAACAGCGCCTTGACCACCCGGGGCCGCAGCTCCTCGGAGTGGAAGAACATGTTCATGCTGACGTAGTGGAACACCAGGTAGCCCACTACGGCCGCCAGCGCCGTGGACCCGTCGGCCTTCTTGGCGAAGCCCACCGCCACCCCGACCGCGAACAGCAGCGGCAGCCAGTCGAACAGCGCCCCGCCGGCCGCCGCGAACACTTCCGCGATCCGGTCGGAGCCGGAGAAGCTGATCCAGGCGTCCTTGTTCTCGCCCAGCACGTCCGGCTGCCCCAGCCGCAGCAGCAGGCCGGCGGCGGGCAGCACCGCGATCGGCAGCATCAGGCTGCGGCCGATGCGCTGGAGGACGGCGAGGGCTCTGGATCCTCGGCGGGGAACGGCGGCGGCGGGGGAACTCATGGGATCGCCTCCTGCTGGGGTCGCGCGCGGGTCAGCCGCGCGACGGCCGGTTTCCTAGGGCGGTGCGAATCTGGTAGCGGTCGGCCCGGTAGGTCGACACGCCCAGTTCGGCGCAGACGCCGTTCATGTAGGAACGGCGCTGCAGGAGCAGCACGGCGCTGCCCCGGGGTATCTGCAGGCGCTTGGCCTCGGTGGCGTCGGCCAGCCCGGCTTCGATGGTCTGGTCGCCGGCGTCGAAGACGATCCCGTACACCGCCTCCAGCACGCCGTACAGGGAGCGGTCGGCCAGCCGCCGGTCCAGCAGGTCCGGGGCGAGCGAGGCCAGGATGTGCGCCCGCTCGATGGCCATCGGCTCGCCGTCGGCGGTGCGCAGCCGCTCGATCACGTGGATCATCGTCCCTTCTTCCACCTCGAACAGCCGGGCCAGCCGGGCGTCGGCGGGGATGGTGCGCCGGGAGATGTCGATGGCGCCCGGCCGCATCCCGCGCGAGATCATGTCCTCGGAGAAGGAGACCAGCCGCAGCGGCATCTCGATCTTGGGACGGGCCACGAAGGTGCCCTTGCCCGGAACCCGGTACAGCCGTCCTTCCGAGACCAGCTGCTCGACCCCTTGGCGCACCGTCATCCGCGACAGTCCGTACCGGGCGCACAGTTCGCGTTCGGATGGGATGGGCGCGTCGACGGGCAGCTCCGATCGCTCGATCAGGTCGAGCAGGATGGCACGCAGCTGGAAGTACTTCGGTACGGGGCTGTTCGGGTCGATCGTCGCCACGGTCGTCCTCGGGGTCATACGGTCGGTCGGAGGTTCCAAGCAAAAAGGATCGTGGAACCCGCGTTGCCTCCGGTCCGGTTCGTACTGGTCTAGGCCGGACTAGACCACAGCCTGTCATGAGTGTCAACGCACAAATGGATAACGTCGCCATTACGGTGAGGCGCGTTTTGGACGCTACCGGAAAGTCGCCTTTTGGACCCCTGTGCTTCGCGGGATCGCTGGGATATGGTTCGTACTGGTCTAGGCCGGACTAGACCAGACGCCTCGGCACCGACGACCGGCACGGAGAGTGCGCTGAAGATGGCCTCCTTCCTCATCGCCGCGCAGACCCTGGTGGCCGCCCCGGCCACCGGGGCGGCGCGGTCGCTGTCGCCGGGATGGCTGCGGGTCGAAGGCGAGCTGATCGCCGAGGTCGGCGAAGGGGACCCGCCCGGCGCCCCCGACCTGCGCCTGGAAGGCGGAATGCTAACCCCGGGACTGGTGGATCTGCAGGTCAACGGCTTCTTCGGGCATGACCTGGCCGACGCCGGCACCGCCGGCTGGCACACCGTCGCCGGCCGGCTGCCCGAGACCGGGGTCACCGCCTTCCTGCCCACGTTCATCACCGCGCCGCTGCCCGCCCTGGCCGAGGCGCTGCGCCGCACCGCGCGCCTGCTGCCGCACCTGCCGCCCGGCGCCCGGGTGCTGGGCGTCCACCTGGAAGGGCCGTTCCTGTCCGAGCGGCGGTGCGGCGCCCACAACCCCGCCCACCTGACCGACCCCACCCCGCAGGCGCTGGCCCCGCTGCTGGAGACCGGCCTGGTCAAGCTGGTCACGCTGGCGCCCGAACGGCCCGGCGCCCTGGCGGCCGTGCGCACCCTCGCCGAACGCGGCGTGCTGGTCAGCGTGGGCCACAGCGACGCCACCGCCGAGCAGGTGGCACGGGCCGCCGACGCCGGGGCGCGCAAGGTCACCCACCTGTTCAACGCCCAGTCCGGCGTTCACCACCGCAGGCCCGGGGTGGCCGCCCAGGCGCTGGCCGACCCCCGCCTCACCGCCGGCCTGATCCTGGACCTGCACCATGTCGCGCCGGTCGCCGCCCGCCTGGCCTTCGCCGCCGCCCCGGGACGGATCGTGCTGGTCACCGACGCCGTCTCCGCCGCCGGGATGCCGCCGGGACGCTATGAGCTGGGCGGCGAGCCGATCGAACTGCCCGCCGCCGGCCCCCCGCTGCGCGCCGACGGCACCATCGCCGGCTCGGCGCTGCGGCTGGATGCCGCGGTCGGCAACGCCATCGCCCTGGGCATCGACCCGGCCGCCGCCGTGGACGCCGCCACCCGCCTGCCGGCCGACCTGATCGGCCGCCGTGACCTGGGCCGCATCGCACCCGGCGCCGCCGCCGACCTCACCTGGCTGGTCCCCGACGGCACCGGCGGGCTGCGCGCCCGCCGCACCTGGGTGGCCGGACGGCAGGTCTGGGACGCCGGGAGCGGGAACCCCGAAAACGGGAACGCCCAAGGTCCGTCCCCTTCGACCGAAAGGACGCGGCCATGACCGCAGGCAGAACCATCACCAGAATGCGGGCGGAGATCGGGGAGCAACCGCGGGCGCTGCGGGACACCATCGAGGTGCTGCTGCCCAGGATGTCGGATGTGGGGCTGCTGGCCCGCGGCACCCGGCAGGTCCTCTTCATCGCCCGCGGCTCCTCCGACAACGCCGCCGTCTACGGCCGCTACCTGGTGGAGTCACAGGCCGGGCGCCTGGCCACGCCGGCGGCCCCGTCCATCGCCACCGTCTACCGCAGCAAGGTCGACTTGAACGGCGTGCTGGCGGTGGCCATCAGCCAGTCCGGCCGCACCGAGGAGATCGTCCAGACCCTGCAGTGGGCGGCCGACTGCGGCGCCCGCACCATCGCCATCACCAACGGACCCGCCTCCCCGCTGGCCCAGGCCGCCGAGGTGGCGCTGATCACCGAGGCCGGCGCGGAGACGGCGGTGCCGGCCACCAAGACCTACACCGCCCAGCTGGCCGCGCTGGCGGTGCTGGCGCTGGGGCTGGGCGCCGACCTCGACTCCGCCGACCTGCGCCGGGTGCCCGACGAAGTGGAACGGCTGATCGAGGTCACCGAGGACTCCGCCGAACTGGCCGCCATCGCCGATGAGCTGGCTCAAGCGCGCGGCGCGGTGGTCTCCGGACGCGGCCTGGCCTTCGGCACCGCGCTGGAGCTGGCGCTCAAGCTCAAGGAGTCCTGCTACCTGCACGCCATGGGCCTGTCGTACGCCGACCTGCTGCACGGGCCGATCGCCGTCGTGGACGCCCGCACTCCGGCGGTGCTGGTGGCCGCCGAGGACGGCCCCGCCCTGCCCGGCACCGTGGCGCTGGCCCGCCGGATCGCCGCGAGCGGCGCTCGCGCCTACGGGATCGGCGGGGGCGCCGCCCTGGCCGGCGCCTGCAGCCGGGCGCTGCCGGGGCCGCGCCTGCCAGAGTGGGTGGCGCCGCTGGGCCTGATCGTCCCCGGCCAGCTGGTGGCCGAGGCGCTGGCCCGCCGGCTGGGGCGCGACCCGGACCTGCCCCGTGGCCTGGACAAGGTCACCCAGACCGACTGACCGCCACTTCAAGGAGCCAGCATGGACAAGGCCGAGGCCATCGTCGCCGCGCTGGGCGGCGCGGCCAACATCGTGGAGATCGAGCCGTGCGCGACCCGGCTGCGCACCGAGGTCGCCGACCCGGCCCGGGTGGACGAGGGCGCCCTCAAGACGGCCGGCGCGTTCGGCGTCATGCGCAGCGGCAGCGTCGTCCAGGTGGTGGTCGGGCCCGAGGCCGACACCATCGCCACCGACATCGAGGACCTGCTCGGCTGACTCCACCACCGACCTTCTCCAGCGACCACCCACGTCCTTTGAGCGAAGGAGCCCTGCAGTGACGCGAGTTCTGGCACCCGTCAGCGGGCGGGTCGTCGGGCTGGCCGGAGTGCCGGACCCGGTGTTCGCCCAGGCCATGGTGGGGCCGGGCACGGCGGTCGACCCCGAGCGCGGCCCGGGGGAGGCCATCGCCCCGGTCAGCGGCAAGATCGTCAAGATGCATCCGCACGCCTATGTGGTGGTGGACGCCGAAGGGCACGGGGTGCTGGTGCACCTGGGCGTCGACACCGTCCAGCTCAAGGGGCGGGGCTTTGAGATGCTGGCCGCCGAGGGCGATGAGGTGGTGGCGGGGCAGCCGCTGATCCGCTGGAACCCCGCCGAGATCGAGGCGGGCGGCCGCTCGCCGGTGACCGCGGTGGTGGCGCTGGACGCCGGCGCGGAGGCGCTGTCGGATGTCCGCGAGTCCGGCCGGGTGGAAAAGGGCGCCGGGCTGTTTTCGTGGCATTGAGCCCTTCCCGGCGGGCGGCGGGCCGGAGCAGGGCGGATCTCAGGGAGGAGACCGGCGACCCCGGTGTGCGGGGGAGACCGGGCGAGGGCCGGCCGGTCCTCGCCCGGGGGGCGAGAACGAGGAGTTGGTTGTGACCCAGCGGCAGGTGAGGATCCGGTCCAGGGTGGGGCTGCACGCCCGTCCCGCGGCGCTGTTCGTGCAGACCGCCGCCAAGGCGCCGATGGAGGTCACGGTCGCCAAGGTCGGCGGCCGGCCGGTCAACGCCAAGAGCATCCTGGCGGTGCTGGGCCTGGACGCCCGGTGCGGCGAGGAGATCGTCATCACCGCCGAGGGCGAGTCGGCGGAGCGGCTGCTGGATGAGCTGGAGGCCGCGGTGAACGCAGAGGCCGACGGTGCCTGACCTGCGGCCCGCACCTTTGGGGGCGGTGCTGACCGGCACCGGGGTGAGCCCCGGCACGGGCGTCGGCCCGGTGGTGCACCTGGCCGGTGCGGTGCCGGAGCCGCCCCCGGCCCGCCATGGCGGGACGCCCGAGGACGCCCGTGCCGAGCGGGCCGCCGCGACCGCCGCGCTGGAGGCCGTGGCCGCCGAGCTGAGCGAGCGCGGCGCGCAGGCCGCCGCGGCGGGCAACGCCGAGGCCCGGGATGTGCTGGAGGCGCTGGCGATGATGGCCCGCGACGTCGAGCTGGCCGAGGCGATCGCCGGCCGGATCGACGCCGGCCTGGCCGCCCCCCGCGCGGTGTTCGAGGCGTTCGCCGGCTACCGGCGCATGCTGGCCGGGGCGGGGGAGTACCTGGCCGCCCGGGTCGCCGACCTGGACGATGTCCGGGACCGCGCGCTGGCCCGGCTGCTGGGGCTGCCGATGCCCGGCGTGCCGCGCCGGAGCGAGCCGTTCGTGCTGGTCGCCCGGGATCTGGCGCCCGCCGACACGGTCGCCTTGGACCCCGAGCGCGTGGTCGCGTTCGTCACCGAGGAGGGCGGGCCCACCAGTCACACCGCGATCCTGGCGCGCGCCCTGGGCGTGCCCGCCGTGGTGGCCTGCCCCGGCTGCACCGAGCTGGCCGAGGGCGCCGTGGTGCTGGTGGACGGGAGCACCGGGACGGTGCGGATCGACCCGCCGGCGACCGGCGTCCGGGCGGCCCGCCGCCGACGCCGGCCGCCGGCCGCGTCCCCGGGGCCCGGCGCCACCAAGGACGGCCATCCGGTGCCGCTGCTGGCCAACATCGGCGGCCCGCAGGACGTGCGGGCCGCCCTGGAGGCCGGGGCCGAGGGCATCGGCCTGTACCGCACCGAGTTCTTGTTCCTGGACCGGGCCGACCCGCCGTCGCAGGCCGAGCAGCAGGCCGCCTACCGCGCCGTCCTGGAGGCGTTCCCGCAGGGCAGGGTGGTGGTGCGGACCCTGGACGCCGGGGCCGACAAGCCGCTGGGGTTCCTGCCGCCGCCCGGTGATGAGCCCAACCCGGCGCTCGGCGAGCGCGGGTTGCGGATGCTGCGCCGCCACCCGCAGGTGCTGGAGGCCCAGCTCGGCGCGCTGGCCCGGGCCGCCGCCGGCCTGAGCGCCCGGCTGGAGGTGATGGCCCCGATGGTGACCGACGCCGAGGAGGCCCGCGCCTTCGCCGCCGCCTGCACCGCGGCCGGCATCGAGCACGCCGGGGTCATGGTCGAGGTCCCGGCCGCCGCGCTGCGGGCCGGCGACCTGGCGGCCGAGGTGGAGTTCCTGTCCATCGGCACCAACGACCTCGCCCAGTACACCTGCGCCGCCGACCGGCAGCTGGGCGCCCTGGCCCACCTGCAGGACCCCTGGCAGCCGGCCGTGCTGGACCTGGTGGCGCTGACCGCCGCGGCCGCCGCCGACGCCGGCCGCGGCTGCGGGGTCTGCGGTGAGGCGGCCGCCGACCCCCTCTTGGCGTGCGTGCTGGTCGGCCTGGGCGTCACCTCCCTGTCGATGAGCGCCTCCGCGCTGCCCGCGGTCCGTGCCGCCCTGGCCCGCCACACCCTGGCCGAATGCCGCAGCGCCGCGGCCGCCGCCCGCGCGGCCCGCTCGGCCGGCCGGGCCCGCGCCGCCGCCCGCGCCCACCTGCCCGCGCCGGTGGAGCCGGGCGCTTGAGCCGGACGGGTGCGGCTGTGCCTCGGGGGTGCACGGCCGCACCCGTACCGTTCTCCCGGCCCGCATCGGGTGTTCCGTGGGCCGAACTTTTGCTCCGGATCCTCCATTTGCGGTGAATGCGCCGGGTATCGCCTGCGGGGAACCCGAAGGTGCATCGGATCAGGGCAGAAAAGTTCACAACCCCCAAAAATGGGGCGATCGTTAAATGGGGGATGAAATGGAAATGCCTGTTGTGGGCGCTTGCGAGGCCGGAAACCGCGCCCGGGGCCGGGTCCGCCGGGTCACGGGCACCGGCCGGTGCTGATCTTTGTCCTGACCGCTCCCGCGGCATGTTAGCGTCGCCAGGACGATGACCAGGAATTTCACCACGACCGGGGGCAGGGGGAGCGGGCCGGTGCGCGCAAAGCGCTCGCTGGCGCTGGGCGCGGCGGCGCTGATGCTGTCGCTGGCCGGATGCAGCGGAGCGGGAACGGGAAAGGCCGTGCCGGAGAACGCCGGGGAGGCGACCACCGCCGCGCCGAGCGCGGACCGGACCGCCTGGGTCTTCGACGTCGTCGCGAAGATGAGCCTGGAGGAGAAGGTCGGCCAGCTGTTCGTGCCCACCTTCGCCAGCCGGCAGGACGCCGAGCAGAAGATCAAGAAATACCACGTCGGCGGGCTCATCTACTTCCCCGACAACGCCCGCAGCCCACAGCAGACGGCCCGGCTGTCCAACGCCCTGCAGCGGGCCTCCAAGATCCCGCTGCTGCTCGCCGTGGACGAAGAACAGGGCCTGGTCACCAGGCTGTCGTATGTGACCCGCTTCCCCGGCAACATGGCGCTGGGCGCCACCGCCAAACCGCAGACCGCCCGCGAGGCCGCCAAGGTGATCGGCACCGAGCTGCGGGCGGTGGGGATCAACCAGAACTACGCCCCGGTCGCCGACGTCAACGTCAACCCGGCCAACCCGGTGATCGGCGTCCGCTCCTTCGGCTCGGACCCGGGACTGGTGTCGCTGATGCTGGGCGGCGCCCTGCAGGGGTACCGGGACGCGGGCGTGGCCGCCACCGTCAAGCACTTCCCCGGCCACGGCGACACCGACACCGACAGCCACACCGGGCTGCCGGTGATCAGGCACTCGCGGGCCGAGTGGGAGCGACTGGACGCGCCGCCGTTCCGGGCCGCCATCGCCCAGGGCGTGGACGCCATCATGACCGCGCACATCGTGATGCCCGGGCTGGACGACTCCGGCGACCCGGCGACCTTGTCGCAGGCGGTGCTGACCGGGCTGCTGCGCAAGGAGCTGGGCTACCGGGGCGTGGTGGTCACCGACTCCCTGAGCATGGCGGGCGCCCGCACCCGGTACGGAGCCGAGCAGGCCGCGGTGCGGGCCGTGCAGGCGGGCGCCGACCAGCTGCTCATGCCGCCGGATCTGGCGGGCGCGCACGCCGCGGTGCTGGCGGCGGTGCGCGACGGCCGGATCTCCCAGCGGCGGCTGGAGGAGTCGGTGACCCGCATCCTGCGCCTGAAGGCCGAGCGCGGGCTGTTCGGCGACGTCCAGGTCGATCCCGCCCGGGCCGGGCAGGTCATCGGCTCGGCCGCGCACCGGGCGGTGGCCCGCCGGGTCGCCGAGCAGTCGATCACGCTGGTGCGCAACCGGGGCGGCCTGCTGCCGCTGGCCGGCAGGCGGGTGCACGTCACCGGCCCGCACGCCCAGGCCCTGGCGGCGGCGCTGCGCAGGCGGGGAGTGGAGACGGCCGCCTCCCCGGCCGCGGCCGATGTGACGGTGCTGACCGCGGTGGACGGCGGATCGGGCGTCGCCGCTCAGGTCGCCGCGCTGGCGGGCCGGCCGCTGGTGTTCGCGGCGCTGGGCAGCCCTTATGACCTGGCGTATGCGACCCGGGCCCAGGCGGCGCTGGCCGCCTACTCCTCGAGCGCGCCGTCCCTGGAGGCGCTGGCGGAGGTGATGACCGGCCGGGTGAAGCCCACCGGCAGGCTCCCGGTGGAGGTGCGCGGCTACCGATTCGGGCACGGCCTGACCTTCTGAGCGACGCCGGGGCGGCGGGCTGTGGGAGTATCGGCACCCGACGGCTTTCGGGGAGGCCGGCCCATGGCCCGGCCGCCTTGTGCTTTCGGGAGGTCCCTGTGCGCCTGCCGGCCGGTCCGCTCGTTGCGCCGCTGCTTGTCTTGATGCTCCCGGCACTGGGCGCGTGCGCCCTGTTCACCGACGCCGAGCCGAAGATCCCGCCGCTGGTGTGGGAGTCCGGCGACGCCCGCCTGATCGACCCGCGCTCGGCCACCGTGCCGCCGCAAGAGAGCCTGCCCGCCCGTTTGGTGCTCTACCGGTTTTTGCGCGGGGTGGCGGCCGGGGACGTGCGGGTCTGCGGCTATCTGATTCCCGAGTACGAGCAGGACGCCTTCGGCGCGGTGGGCGGCTGCCGCAGCGGGCTGGCCGCCGAGCGGCGCCGGCTGGGCGCGCGCACCCTGGCGGCGCTGCGCGGCGTCACCGTCCCGATGGCCCGCCGGGGGCCGGGGGACAACGAGATGACCGTCCGGTTCGGCGATCTGCGCTGGCGTACCGCACCGCCCGAGCCCGCGGGGCTGCTCGCCGAACGTTTCGTGCTCCGCCGGGTCGGCGGCCGTTGGCGCATCGCCGCTTGATGCGCGCGGCAGGATGCCGTCGGCGGCGGGGGAGGGTAGGGCGGGTTCTTTCGGGGAAGCATGTTCACCCGGCCGTGAGCCGGGCGTGAGAGCGCCGCGTTCGAGCGGATTGAACGGCACGGGTCAGGTGATCGGCGCCTCACCGGAGCGGCGTTGCGATCACCTGACCCGTGGGCGGGCATGCAGTGGCCCGCTTTGGGGGGTGGGATCGGTGAAACGCCGGCCGATCGTGTGGCCGTTCAGGTGGTGCGAAGAGCACCGGAGCCGGGCGGGCGGACCCCGGCCGTCAGCGAGGCGGCTCGAGGCCGAGCCGGCGCAGCGCCATTCCGGCGGCGCCGACGGCGCCGTCGCCCGCCCGTTGCGGTTCGGCGGGGAAGCGCTGGCGCAGACCGTCCCGGACGGCGTCGGCGACCGGTCCGTCGCCGAGCACCGAACCGGCCATCACCACCGGTGCGCACATGTCGGTGAGCGCGGGGCGCACCGCGTCCACGGCCAAGAGCAGCCACTGGGACGCCTCCTCGGTGATGTTCCGCGCCACCGGGTCGCCGGCGGCGGCCGCGGCGCAGACCACCGGGCCCAGCTTGCCCAGTGCCGCCGGGGACCGCCCGTAGACCTCCTTGACGATGGCCTGGGCCAGGGCGGGGTCGGCCGGGGGCCGGCGGCGGGCCGCCGGCGGCCTGCGACCCGGCGGCCGTTGCCGCATCGCCGCGCGGTGGCCCGGGTCGCCCGGGCCGCGCGGGCGCGGGACCGTGGCCGCGCGCGGCCTGGCGGAGGCCAGGGCGAGCGCCCGGCCGGGCGGGGCGTGCGCGCGGCCCCGGTCCGGGTTCTCCGGCGGCAGCAGATCGGGGACGGGCACGCCCTTGGCCAGCAGGGGAGGGGCGGCCGGGCCGAGCAGCGCCCGCGGCACCGACTCGGCCAGCAGCGTGGGTTCGCCTCGTCCGTCCAGCGCCGACAGGGTGGCCCGGACGGCCTCGCGGCCCAGCCATACGGCCGAACCCTGGTCGCCGACCAGGTAGCCGTAGCCGTCGGCGCGCCGCACGATGGTCCCGTCGCTGATCACGGCGGCTCCGGCGCCGGTGCCGGAGAACACCACGATGCCCTCGGAGGCGTCGGTGCCCGCCGCGAAGGCCACCGCGATGTCGGTGACCACGGCGGGCGAGCCGGACAGGCCGACGGCGTGCCAGGCGCGCTGGGCGGCGGCCACCGCGGCGGGCCGCCCGGCCGAACCGGCTCCGGCGATGCCGAATACACCGTTGAGGACAAGGGAACGGTCCAAGTCGCCGAGTGCGGCGCTCAGGGCCGTGGTGAGCGCACCTACGGTGTCGCCCCCGGAGTTGGGGTTGGCGCCCGGACCGGTACCGGAACCGGCCAGGGCCCCCCCGAGCGTTAGTACGGCTACGCGGGTCTTCGTGCCACCCGCGTCAACGCCGATCACGTAAGGACCAGCCAAATGGGTCAACACATGGTGACCGTAGACCTTTAACCCGTTGACGTTACATCTTGAACGTAAGAAACTTACTGACATGAGGAAAACCAACGGCCGAGACACAGGGGGCCACGGGGATACCGGCGCGCCCCCGGCGGCCTCGCGCTCCACCAAGGAGGCGCCGCTCAGCACCGTGGTGCGGGTGCGCTCGCTGCTGCCGTCGCTGCCGCCCGCCGAACGCCGGGTCGCCCAGCGGGTGATCGACGACCCCGAGGGGGTCGCCAACTCCACCATCACCGAGCTCGCACACGCCTGCGGGACGTCGGAGACCACCGTGATCCGGTTCTGCCGGGCCATCGGCTTCACCGGCTACCCGGAGCTGCGGCTGACGCTGGCCACCGAGGCCGGCCGGGCGCAGAGCGTCTCCGGGGGGCGGGTCATCGGCAGTGACATCAGCCCCGACGACTCCCTGGAGGAGATCGTCGAGAAGGTGACCTTCGCCGACGCCCGCGCGGTCGAGGAGACCGCCGCCCAGCTCGACATCAAGGTGCTGGAACAGGTGATCGACGCGGTGGTCGCCGCCTCCCGGGTGGACGTCTACGGAGTCGGCGCCAGCGCCTTCGTGGCCATGGACTTCCAGCAGAAGCTGCACCGCATCGGCCGGCACTGCTCGGCCTGGTCGGACGCGCACATCATGCTGACCAGCGCCGCCGTGCTCAATCCGGGGGACGTGGCGATGGGCATCTCGCACACCGGCGCCACGGTGGAGACCATCGACGCGCTCGCGGTGGCCAAGGGACGAGGGGTCACCACGGTGGCCGTCACCAACTTCCCCAAGTCCCCGATCGCCGAGGTGGCCGACCTGGTGCTGACCACCGCGGCCCGCGAGACCACCTTCCGCTCCGGCGCCACCGCCAGCCGGCTGGCCCAGCTCACCGTGATCGACTGCGTCTTCGTGGGCGTCGCGCAGCGCACCTACGCCACCACCCGCAAAGCGCTGGAGGCCACCTACGAGGCGGTCCGCAGCCGTACGGTACGACCCGATCGGAGGCGCCGGTGATCGAGTGCGATCTGCCCACCGAAAGCCGCAACCCGCGCACCGTCGATGTGGACGTCCTGCCCACCATCGAGGTGCTGCGGCTGATCAACGACGAGGACGCCAAGGTGCCCGCCGTGGTGGCCGCGGTGCTGCCGGAGATCGCCGAGCTGGTGGACCTGGCGGTGGAGTCGCTGCGGGCCGGCGGCCGGGTGCACTACTTCGGCGCCGGGACCTCCGGGAGGCTGGCGGTGATCGACGCCGCCGAGCTGCCGCCCACCTTCGGGCTGTGGGGCCGGGTGGTGGCCCACCACGCCGGCGGGCTGGGGGCGCTGTCGCAGGCCATCGAGGACGTGGAGGACGACGCCGACCTGGGCGCCCGGGACGCCGCCGATGTGCACCCCGGCGACATCGCCGTCGGGATCGCCGCCAGCGGGCGCACCCCGTATGTCATCGGCGCGCTGCGCGCCGCCGCGCGGACCGGTGCCCGCACGGCGTTGGTCAGCGCCAACCCGCGTTCCCCCTACGGGCAGGAGGTGGACATCCACATCGGGATGGCCACCGGCCCGGAGGTGATCACCGGCTCCACCCGGATGAAGGCCGGCACCGCCACCAAGCTGGTGCTCAACGCCTTCTCCACCACGCTGATGATCAGGCTGGGCCGGACCTACTCCAACCTGATGGTCAGCGTCAACGCGGTCAACGACAAGCTGCGGGCCCGCCTGGTGCGCATCCTCATCGAGGCCACCGGCATGGACACCGAGACCTGCGAGAACGCGTTGTCGGAGGCGGGCGGCGACACCAAGGTCGCGCTGGTCTCCCTGCTGGGGGAGGTCTCCACCTCCCGGGCCACGCTGGCGCTGCAGGAGGCCCACGGCGGCGTCCGGGAGGCCCTGCGGCGCCTGCGCACCGGGTGACCGCGGCGGGCGGGCGGGACGAGGCGCGCTCACGGCGCGGCCTCCCGGCCGGTTCTCGGCACGGGCCGGGAGGCCGCCCGCCGCGGCGGGGCCGCTTCAGCTCCGGTAGGGCTTGAGCTCCTGACGGGCGACGGTGCGGATGTGCACCTCGTCCGGGCCGTCGAAGATCCGCATGGCGCGGGCCCAGGCGTACATGCCGGCCAGCGGGGTGTCGCCGCTGACACCGGCGCCGCCGTGCACCTGGATGGCGCGGTCGATGACCTCGCAGGCCACCCGCGGCGCCACCACCTTGATCGCGGCGATCTCGGTGCGGGCGCCCTTGGAGCCGTACTTGTCGATCATCCAGGCGGCCTTGAGGGTCAGCAGCCGGGCCTGCTCGATCGCCATCCGGGACTCGGCGATCTGCTGCTGCACCACGCCCTGCTCGGCCAGCGTCTTGCCGAAGGCCACCCGGGAGACGGCCCGCTGGCACATCAGCTCCAGGGCGCGCTCGGCCATCCCCAGGGCGCGCATGCAGTGGTGGATGCGGCCGGGACCCAGCCGGGCCTGGGCGATCATGAAGCCGTCGCCCTCGTTGGCCAGCAGGTTGCTCACCGGCACCCGCACGTTCTCGAACACCACCTCCGGGTGGCCGTGCTGGTCCCGGTAGCCGAAGATCGTCAGGTCCCGCACCACCCGGACGCCCGGGGTGTCGCGCGGCACCAGCACCATCGACTGCTGGCGGTGCACCGGGCCGTCCGGGTCGGTCTTGCCCATCACGATGAAGATCTTGCAGCGGTCGTCGGCGGAGCCGCTGATGAACCACTTGCGGCCGTTGATGACGTACTCGTCGCCGTCCCGGACGATGGAGGTGGTGATGTTGGTGGCGTCGGAGGAGGCCACGTCCGGCTCGGTCATCGCGAACGCGCTGCGGATCTGGCCCTCCAGCAGGGGACGCAGCCAGCGCTCCTTCTGCTCCTCGGTGCCGAACATGTGCAGCACCTCCATGTTCCCGGTGTCGGGGGCGGCGCAGTTGACCGCCTCCGGCGCCAGGTGGAAGGAGCGTCCGGTGATCTCGGCGAGGGTGGCGTAGTCGACGTTCGACAGCCCCGAGATGTCGGGCAGGAACAGGTTCCACAGCCCGCGCTTGCGGGCCTCGGCCTTGAGCTCCTCGATGATCGGAGGGCAGGCGTTGGGCTTGCCCGCCGCGGTCAGCTCCGCGCGCTGGGCCTCATAGACGGACTCTGCAGGATAGACGTGCTCGTCCATGAATTCCTGCAGCTTCTCGGCGTACTCCCGGGCCTTGGGGCTGAGTTCGAAGTCCATGCCCCCAGTCTCGCAGAATGAGATTCGGGTCCTGTGCCGGGGCATCCCCTACCATTCGGGACGTGGACGTCAAGGCTGTGATCACCGACTGGGGCGGGGTGCTGACCTCTCCGCTCAACGACGCCATCAGGCAGTGGATGGCCGCCGACCGCATCGACGCCCGGCGCTACAAGGACGTCATGCGCTCGTGGGTCATGCAGGCCTACGACCCGGCGGCCGGCACCGCCAACCCCATCCACGGGCTGGAGGACGGCACGCTGGACCCGGCGGAGTTCGAGCGGCTGCTGGCCGCCGAGCTGCGCACGGTGGACGGCGGGCCGGTGGAGAGCGAGGGCCTGCTGCGTCGGATGTTCGCCGCCTTCCACCCGGTGGAGCCGATGTACGAGGCGCTGCGCGCCGCCCGCGCCGCCGGGGCCCGCATCGGGCTGCTGTCCAACTCCTGGGGCAACGACTACCCCCGCCAGATGTGGGGCGAGCTGTTCGACGCGGTCGTCATCTCCTGCGAGGTGGGGATGCGCAAGCCGGACGAGCGGATCTTCCGGCACACCCTGGAGCTGATGGGCCTGCAGCCGCACGAGTGCGCCTTCGTCGACGACATCGAGCACAACGTGCGGGCCGCCGAGGCGATCGGGATGATCGGCCTGCACCACACCGATGTGGCCGTCACCATCGAACGCCTGGGGGAACTGTTGGGAGTGCCTCTGGCAGACTGCTGACGTCATGCGCGTCTACCTGCCGTCCACGCTTGTGAAGCTGGCCGACGTCCTGGCGGCCGGCCAGGTCGGCCCCGCCCCGCTGACCGGTTATGCGGTGACCCCCGCGCTGCGCGAGTGGTACGCCGAGGGCGACACCGAGGAACTGGAGTACGCGGCGATGACGGCCGCCGCCCGCGCCTCGCTGCGGCTGCTGGCCGCCGACCCGGCGGCGCCGCCGCGGCGCGTGGTGCTGGCCGCCGAGGTCCCCGAGCGCATCGTCCAGTGGCGCCCGGGCGAGCAGGAGCGGGCGCTGGTGCAGGTGACCGCGCCGGTGCGGATGCGCCAGATCGCCGCCGGGCACGTCGATGAGGAGGCCGCCGCGGACGACATCCTGGCCGCGGTGAAGGCGCTGCCGGCGGCCGACGCCGGCGACGCCGACGCCCAGTTCACCGTCGACGGCGCCGAGGGCCACGAACTGCTGTGGTACGCCACCCAGGAACTGGGCGACCTGTGAGCCCCCGCCGTCAGCTCTTTGCGGCGCCGCCGGAGGCGGCGCGCCGGTTCTCCTTTTGACGCAGGCGCTTGGCCTGCTTGCCGGTCAGCTTCTTGCGGCCGGTCTGGCGCAGATAGATCGCGGTGCGGGTCTTGCCGTCCATTGCCCGATGGTCGCTCCCTTCGCGCGGCTCGTCCAGACCTTGGGACGGATCGCGATCCCCGGCGGGAGCGTCGCGGGCGCGCGATCCGGGTAGGTCTCCTGACGGGTGCCTTCGACGACGATGTCGGACTTTTGGGGAGCAGGCCCATGGACGCGGTCACCAACGTGCCGGTACCGGCCAACGAGCCGGTCAAAAGCTATGCCCCCGGCAGCCCCGAGCGGGCCGCGCTGGAGGACCGGATCAAGGAACTGGGCGCCGAGCAGCACGAGCTGACCATGACGATCGGCGGCGAGCGCCGGCTGGGCGGCGGGGAGCCCATCGAGGTGGTCGAGCCGCACCGGCACGGCCACGTGCTGGGGCGCCTCGGCAACGCCACCGACGCCGACGTGCGCGCCGCCATCGAGGCCGCCCGGCAGGCCGCCGGCGCCTGGCGGGCGCTGCCGTTCGAGGAACGCGCGGCGATCTTCCTGCGGGCCGCCGAGCTGCTGTCCGGCCCCTGGCGGGCCACCCTGAACGCCGCCACCATCCTCGGCCAGTCCAAAAGCCCCTACCAGGCGGAGATCGATTCGGCCTGCGAGCTGATCGACTTTTGGCGCTTCAACGTGCACTACGCCCGCCGGCTGCTGGCCGAGCAGCCCGAATCGGCGCCCGGCACCTGGAACCGGATGGAGTACCGGCCGCTGGAGGGGTTCGTGGTGGCGATCACCCCGTTCAACTTCACCTCCATCGCCGGCAACCTGCCCACCGCGCCCGCCCTGATGGGCAACGTGGTCATCTGGAAGCCCTCGCCCACCCAGCAGCTGGCCGCGCACTACACCATGCGGCTGCTGGAGGAGGCCGGGCTGCCGCCCGGAGTGATCAACATGGTCACCGGGGACGGGCAGGCGGTCTCCCGCGTGGCGCTGCCCCACCCCGAGCTGGCCGGCGTCCACTTCACCGGCAGCACCACCACCTTCCAGCACCTGTGGCGGACGGTGGGCGAGCACATCGCCGGCTACCGCGGCTACCCCCGGCTGGTCGGCGAGACCGGCGGCAAGGACTTCGTGGTCGCCCACCCTTCTGCCGACCCGGCCGTGCTGCGCACCGCGCTGATCCGCGGCGCCTTCGAATACCAGGGGCAGAAATGCTCGGCGGCCTCCCGCGCCTACCTGCCGCGCTCGCTGTGGCAGGCCGTGCGCGACGACTTCTGCGCCGAGGTCGAGTCGCTGACCATGGGCAACGTCGCCGAGGACCTGTCGCTGTTCATGGGCGCGGTGATCGACGAGCGGGCGTTCGCCAAGCACCGGGCGGCCCTTGAAAGGGCCCACGCCAGCGACTCCATCCGGGTGCTGGCCGGCGGGCGGGCCGACGACTCCGAGGGCTACTTCGTGCGCCCCACGGTGCTGGAGGCCGACGACCCCACTGACGAGGTCTTCACCAAGGAGTACTTCGGCCCCATCCTCAGCGTCTACGTCTACGACGACGGCGACTACGACGCCATGCTGCGGCAGATGGAGAGCATCGCCCCCTACGGGCTGACCGGCTCGATCATCGCGCGGGACCGGCAGGCCATCGCCGCCGCCACCGAACGCCTGCGCTTTGCGGCCGGCAACTTCTACATCAACGACAAGCCCACCGGGGCGATCGTGGGACAGCAGCCGTTCGGCGGGGCCCGCGCCAGCGGCACCAACGACAAGGCCGGCTCGATCTTCAACCTGATCCGCTGGACCAACGTCCGCACGATCAAGGAGACGTTCGTGCCGCCCACCGATCACCGCTACCCGCACATGGGCTGAGCGAACGAGCACGGGCGATATCGGGAGCGGGGCTGTCCAGGCACGACCCCTGACCGTAGGCTATGGGCGAACGCCGCTACCGTGCCGGGACGAGCGCTCCCGGGCGTCGGCATTAGCACAGTGGGAAACGGGATGTCGACGACCTATCGTCTGGTGCTGTGGAACATCGACCACACGCTGGTCGATGTCGGGAGGGTCACCCGGGACGCCTACGCCGAGGCCTTTCAACGGACCACGGGGCGCCCCCTGGAACAACTGGCGCCGACCGCCGGGCGCACCGAGTCGGAGATCATCTTCGAGACGCTGGCGTTCAACGACGTCGAGGTGACCGACGAGCATCTGCCGGCGTTCATGTCCGCGCTGGCTCAGGCGTTCGCGGCCCGGCGCGGCCGGCTGCGCGCCGAGGGGCGGCTGCTGCCGGGCGCCAAGGAGGCGGTGGCGGCCCTGGCCCGGCGGCCAGGCACCGTGCAGTCGGTGCTGACCGGCTGCATCCGCCCCAACGCGGTGATCAAGCTCGCCGAGTTCGGCCTGGACTCCCATATCGACCCCGAGGTCGGCGGCTATGAGGACGGCGTCTACAGCAAGGCCGCACTGCTGGAGCTGGCCCGGCGCAAGGCCTCCCAAAAGTACGGCGTCGCCTTCGACGAGTCCGCCGCCTGGCAGGAGGGGACCGCCAAGGGACCCACCGTCTACATCGCCGACTCCGCCCGCGACGTGCAGGCCGCCAAGATCGCCCGCGCCCAGGTGCTGGCGGTCGCCACCGGCAGCGCCACCGAGACCGAGCTGCGCGCCGCCGGCGCCGACATCGTGCTGCCCACCCTGGCCGACACCGACACGGTCCTGCGCGCCGTCGATCACCTGACCGCCCCGGCCCGTTCCTGACCGGCGCCTGGCGGGGTCGTCTCGGCCGCCCGCCGCGCCCGCGTCGTTGAGCCCGCGTCCGTCTTGGGTGGACCATCGACGCCGGGACGCTTGCGTCCCGGGAGAGGCCGGGAAGGAAGCGACCGAGCACCGGCGGGCGTATGGTCCACTCGGAGGTGGGAGCTATGGCAGGCAATGAGGCCGCCAGTGTGCAGGAGGGCCGGCAGGACGCGGCGCAGGGCCGGGTGCTGTGGGAACCGCCGGCGGAGGTGATCGAGCGCGCGCAGCTGACCCGGTACCGGCGGTGGCTGGCCGAACGCGGTCTCGGCCCCGGCGCGCAGGCCTCCTACCAGGAGCTGTGGCGCTGGTCGGTGACCGAGATCGACGCCTTCTGGGACTCGCTGTGGTCCTACTTCGACGTGGTCGGCACCCGCGGGGACGGCCCGGTGCGCCGGGGCGGGCCGATGCCGGTGGACGGGCTGCGCTGGTTCCCCGGCGCCACCGTCAACTACGCGGCCAACGCGCTGCGCGGGGCCGTGGAACGCCCCGAGGAGGTGGCGGTCGTCTTCCGCTCGGAGGCCGGCGGGCACCGCGTCCTGACCCGGGGGGAGCTGGCGCATCAGGTGGCGCGGGTGCGGGCCGGGCTGGCCGGGCTGGGGGTCGGCAAGGGCGACCGGGTGGCGGCCTACCTGCCCAACATCCCCGAGGCGCTGATCTGCTTCCTGGCCACCGCCTCGCTGGGGGCGATCTGGTCCTCCTGCTCGCCGGACTTCGGCTCCGCCAGCGTGATCGACCGGTTCGCCCAGATCGAGCCCAAGGTGCTGATCGCCGTCGACGGCTACGTCTACGGCGGCAGGCGCTTCGACCGCCGGGCGGTGGTCGCCGAGATCGAGGCCGCGCTGCCGTCGCTGAGCGCCACCGTGCTGATCCCCTACCTGGACCCGGCCGCCTCCCCGGACGGGCTGCTGCGCAACGGCGTCGCCTACGCCGACCTGCCCCGCCCCGGCCACGACCTGGCCTTCGAAGAGGTGCCGTTCGACCACCCGCTGTGGGTGGTGTACTCGTCCGGGACGACCGGGCTGCCCAAGCCGATCGTGCACGGGCACGGCGGCATCGTGCTGGAGCACCTCAAGGCGCTGTCGTTCCACCAGGACCTGGGGCCGGGGGATGTGTTCTGCTGGTACACCACCACCGGCTGGATGATGTGGAACTACCTGATCGGCGGGCTGCTGGTGGGAGCCACCGTCGTGCTGTACGACGGCGCGCCGAAGGGGGATGAGCTGTGGCGGCTGAGCGCCGAGCTCGGCGTCACCTACCTGGGCGTCGGCGCCCCCTACATCATGGCCTCCCGCAAGGCGGGCCTGCGGCCGGGCGCCGAGTACGACCTGTCGCGGCTGCGCGGCATCGGCTCCACGGGCTCGCCGCTGCCGCCGGAGGGGTTCGAGTGGGTCTATGCGGCGGTCGGCTCGGACCTGCTGCTGGGGTCGTTCTCCGGCGGCACCGACGTGTGCACCGGGTTCGTCGGGCCGTGCCCGCTGCTGCCGCTGCGGGCCGGGGTGATCCAGTGCCGGGGGCTGGGCGCCAAGGTCGAGGCCTACGACGAGGACGGCAAACCGGTCGTCGACCAGGTCGGCGAGCTGGTGCTGACCGAGCCGATGCCGTCCATGCCGGTGTTCTTCTGGAACGACCCCGACGGCGCGCGCTACCGCGGCTCCTATTTCGAAGGCTTCGCCGGGGCCTGGCGGCACGGCGACTGGGTCAAGATCCTGCCCGACGGGGGCTGTGTGATCTACGGCCGCTCCGACTCCACCCTCAACCGGGGCGGGGTGCGGATGGGCACCTCCGACTTCTACCGGGTGGTGGAGGCGTTCGACGAGGTCGTCGACAGCCTGGTCATCGACACCGGCCGGCTCGGCCAAGAAGGCCGCCTGCTGCTGTACGTCCAGCTCGCCGAGGGCGTCGCCCTGGACGAGGAGCTGGCCGGCCGGATCCGGCAGGCCCTGCGCACGGCGCTGTCGCCCCGCCATGTGCCCGACGAGATCCGGCAGGTCCCCGGGGTGCCCCGCACCCTGTCGGGCAAGAAGCTGGAGATCCCGGTCCGCAAGATCCTGCTCGGCACGCCCGTGGAGAAGGCCGCCAATCCCGGCTCGATGGCCAACCCCGAGGTGCTGGAGCACTACCGGCCGTGAAGTTCCATGCATGAACGGCGGTGCCCCGGGCATATGCCCTATGCCCGGGGCACCGAACAGACCGGCGGGCCGGACGCGGCGGGCCTGCCCATGCATCACCGGGTCGCAGCGGTGATGCGGGGAGCCGCGCCGAAAATTGCGTGCGGCCGGTTCGGTCGATGAGCGGTATCAGTGCTTGGGAACCTTGGGCAGCCGGGGCCAGGCCGGGCGTACCGCGCCCACGTAGCTGCGCGCGTAGTACCCCCGCAGCCGTTCGACGGTGATCGTCCGGCCGGTCCTCGGCGCGTGGATGAAACGGCCCCGCCCGATGTACATGCCGACGTGCCGCAGCCCGTTGAACAGCACCAGATCTCCGGGCCGCAGCCGGTCGCGCGGGACCTTGGTGCGGATGCCGTGGTACTGCGCCTGCGACACCCGCGGGATGGACACCCCCGCCCGGCGCCAGGCCTGCTGGACGAGCCCGGAGCAGTCGTAGCTGTGCGGGCCCGTGGCGCCCCACTGGTAGGGCTTGCCGCGCTGCTTGAGCGCAAAGCGCACCGCCCGGTCGGCGCGCCTTTGCCACTGCTCGATCAGCTTGGCCCGCCGGTAGCGCACCATGCGCCGCCGCAGGGCCGTCTGCAGCGCCTGCTCGCGCATCACAGCGGCGTTCTGCCGGACGTACAGGTCGTGCCGTAGCGACAGGCCCGCCGGTGCACCCTGCTTCCCCTCAGGGCGACCGTGCTGTGGCTGCTGCGCCGCGACGTGACCGGTATGCCCTCTGGCGGTCTTATCGGGTCGCGGCACCGCGGCGTGGCCGGATACTCGGGCCTGACCGACACTGGGCACCAGTGCCAGGGCCACGGTGGCCGCACCGCAGAGCGCCTTTAAAGGAATTGACATTTGTGTCGTACCCCCTCTCGAAGAACGCCACAGCAACCACTACCCGTAGCCACTTAATTACATTCCGTCTTTTCTCAATCACTGCCGTCCTCTCTAGTCCTTATGAAGGGCGAACCCGAAAGCGCTCCTCGGCATCACAGACGTTGTGGGACCGACCGGATGAATCACCGGACCGAACGGCCCGTCAGCACTTGGAGGGGGAGGATCGGTCATGGCGACCTCGATCCCGAAGCCGGCGGCGACTCCGCTGCGCACGGGCGATCCGCGCCGGTTGGGCGGGTATGAACTGATCGGCAGGCTGGGGTCCGGCGGTCAGGGCGCCGTTTATCTCGGCACCGCACCGGACGGCCGTCATGTCGCGGTCAAATTGCTGCACCCGGAATTGGTGGAAGACGCCGCCGCGCGCGAGCGGTTCGTCCGGGAGGCCCGGGCGGCCATGCGGGTCGCCCGGTTCTGCACCGCCCAGGTGCTGGACGTCGACGTCGAGGGCGATCAGCCCTACATCGTCAGCGAGTACGTCACGGGCTCGTCGCTGCAGCGCCTGGTGACCGAGCGGGGGCCGATCACCGGTTCGGCGCTGGAGCGGCTGGCCATCGGCACCATCACCGCGCTGGTGGCCATCCACCAGGCCGGGATCGTGCACCGCGACTTCAAGCCCGGGAACGTGCTGATCGCCGAGGACGGCCCGCGTGTGATCGACTTCGGCGTCGCCAAGGACCTGTCGGCCGCCACCACCAGCAGCCGCATCGTCGGCACCCCCGCCTACATGGCGCCCGAGCAGCTGTCGGGCGGGACCATCACGCCGGCCGTGGACATCTTCGCCTGGGGCGCCACGATCGCCTATGTGGCGACCGGCCAGGCCCCTTTCGGGATGGACACCATCCCCAGCGTGGTCAACCGGATCGTCAACGCCGAACCGGACCTGGGCGACCTGCCGGAGCCCATGCGCTCCCTGGTCGCCGAGTGCCTGGCCAAGGACCCGGCCCGGCGGCCGACCGCCCGGCAGATCCTGCTGCGGCTGCTCGGCCAGGAGCAGCAGACCCCTGCGCCCGCCGCGGCGTCCCCGGCGGGCGCGCCGGACCCGGCCGCCGCCCCGTTCGAGGAGGGGACGCTCGCCCAGGCCGCCACCCTCGCCGCCGGAGCGCTCGGGGGCGTGGCCGCGGTGCCGGCCGGCCAGACCCCGGGGGAGGCGGATGTCTCCCCGGAGGCGTTCACGGACCCGGGCTCAGGGGGCGGGCATGCGGCGTCTTTCGACCCGGACGCCCAGGCCACTCTGCCCGCGGAGGCCGCCTTCAACGCGAGCCCGCACCCGGACCGGCGGCCCGCCCTGAACCGGCGGGCGCTCCTGGCCGGAGCCGGGGCGCTGGCGGCGGCCGTGGCGATCGCGGCACTGGCGGCCTCGGCGCTCAACGACCGCCACTACATCGCGCCCACTTCCGGGAACTCCAGCCAGTCGGCCACCTCCACCCCCGCCCGGGCCCCCGGCGGCGTGCCGGAGAACAGCGGGTGGACCCAGCCGACCGGGACGCAATCCAGTGGCGTGACTCCCACCCCCACCCCGACCGGCCACACTCCCAGCGCCACGCCCAGTGCCGCGCCGACGAGCGGCGATCCGCACAACCCGCCGCCGTACACGCCGCCGCCCACCCATCCCACCACGCCGCCCACGCACCACACCCCCGAGCCGTCCGACCCTCCGGCGGACCCTCCGACGCACGCCCCGGAACCGGAGGAGCCGGACCCCGAGCCGAGCCGGGGAGGCGAGGACTCCGGCGGGACGGCCGATGACGGTCACTGAACCTCGCCGCCCGCGCCCCGGCGACCGGCGTCCGTGCGGATGCCGGTCGCCGGGGCGGGGAACGATCCCGCCGATCGGTGAACAGGCACCAAAAAGGGTGTACTGAACTTTTTGGCGCGCCATTTCCGCAGACCGCCTGCAGGGGGCGGTGTGACCTGGGGCGATCCGAATCCGGGCGCGGCGCTCCCCGGACCTGAGACCGGTCTTTGAAATGAAGCCCGGGAGCCGCGGCATGGGGCGGTGGTTTCTCCTGCGACGACAGCGCTGCGAGAATCTCTATTTTCGGCACCATCCGGCCCCGTCTCGGCGCCATCGCCGCTGATTTCCGAAAAAGACAGGAACGTGTCCCGGTGCGAAGTGCGCTCTTGTCGTCGCAGGGTATCCCGATCTTCGTCCAGCGAAAGGGGCGTTGGATGACTAGGCTGGCGCCCATGAGCGGCGTCACAAAGAGGTGACGCAAAGTTCTAGGGGAGTGTTACATGGGCGGCGAGCTCGATCCGGCCAAGGACGAACTGCTTCGAACGGTTGTGGAGGCCTGCGCGCAAGCCCCCGGTGACCGTCCGGGCGACCACCGGGAAACGGTCGCCTACCTGCGGCTGTACTACCGGCACGTACCTCACGAGGACCTGGCCGAACGCGACCCGGCCGACATCTACGGCCCGGCCCTGGCGCACTGGCGGCTCGGCCGGGTGCGGCCCCAGGGCCGCGCCAACGTGCGGGTGTTCAACCCCAGCCGCGAGGAGGACGGCTGGGATCCCGGGCGCACCGTCGTCCAGGTGGTCACCGACGACATGCCCTACCTGGTCGACTCGGTGACGATGGAGCTGCTCCGCCACGACCTGACCACCCAGATGGTGGTGCACCCGCTGCTGGGCGTGGACCGCGACGTGGCCGGTCGCCTGCACGCCTTCCGCGCCAAGAAGGCCAGCCCGCACGACCTCGACGAGTCGTGGATCCACATCGAGGTGGACCGCATCACCGACCCCGGCCTGCTCAAGCAGGTCGAAGAGGACCTGCAGCGGGTGCTGCGGGACGTGCGGGTGGCCTACGAGGACGAGCCCAAGATGCGCGCGCTGGCCAAGGCCATCGCCCGGGAGATCTCCCAGAACCCCCCGCCGCTGCCGGACAAGGAACTGGCCGAGGGCGTCGAGCTGCTGGACTGGCTGGCCGGCGGCCACTTCATCTTCCTGGGCTACCGTGACTACGACCTGAGCGAGGACGGCTCCGTCCTCACCCCGGTGACCGGCACCGGGCTGGGCATCCTGCGCCACGACAAGTCCCACTCCGGCGGCTTCGCGGCGCTGCCGCCGCCGGTGCGGGCCAAGGCCCGGGAGAAGAAGCTGCTGGTGCTCACCAAGGCCAACTCCCGCTCCACCGTGCACCGCCCGCACTACCTGGACTACATCGGCGTCAAGAAGTTCGACGCCAACGGCGAGGTGGTCGGGGAGCGGCGCTTTCTGGGCCTGTTCACCTATGTCGCCTACAGCGAGTCCATCGCGCACATCCCCGTCCTCAAACGCAAGCTGGACGAGGTGATCGACCGGGCCGGCTTCACCCCCGACAGCCACGACGGCCAGGACCTGGCCGAGATCCTGGAGACCTACCCGCGCGATGAGCTGTTCCAGATGTCGGTGGAGGAACTGCTGCCGATCGCGCTGGGCGTGCTGCGGCTGCGCGACCGCAAACAGCTCAAGCTGTTCCTGCGCAAGGACGTCTACGGCCGCTACATGTCCTGCCTGATCTACCTGCCGCGCGACCGCTACACCACCCAGATCCGGCTGCGCATGCAGGAGATCCTGCGGCGGGCCTTCAACGGCGTGGCCGTCGACTACAGCGCCATGGTCTCCGAGTCCACCCTGGCCCGGCTGCACATCGTGGTCCGCGGGGAACGCGGCGAGCCGCTGCCGGAGGCCGACCCGGCCGAGCTGGAGGCCCGGCTGGCCGCCGCCACCCGCTCGTGGGCCGACGACCTGGCCGACGCCATCGCCCAGCAGTGCGAAGGGGAGCAGGCCGGTCGCCTGGCCAAGCTGTTCGGCGACGCCTTCCCCGAGGGCTACAAGGCCGACTTCCCCGCCCACACCGCCGTCGCCGACCTGCGGCGGCTGGACGCGCTGCGCGAGGACGGCGAGATCAGCATCGACCTGTACAAGCCGCGCCGCTCGGTGACCGGGGAACGCCGGCTGAAGATCTACCGGCTGGGTCCGCCGATCTCCCTGTCGCACATCCTGCCGCTGCTGCACAACATGGGCGTGGAGGTGGTGGACGAGCGTCCCTATGAGATCGTCACCTCCGAGCTGCGCCGCTACTGGATCTACGACCTGGGGCTGCGCTACCAGCCGGTCAGCGCGGTGCCCGAAGACCAGGTCAAGGAGCTGTTCGAAGACGCCTTCCGGGCGCTGTGGCGCGGCGACATCGAAAACGACGGGTTCAACGCGCTGGTGCTGCACGTCGGCCTGACCTGGAAGCAGGCCATGGTGCTGCGGGCCTACGCCATGTACCTGCGGCAGACCGGCATCAACTTCAGCAAGCGGCACATCGAGCAGGTGCTGCTGCGCAACGCCGCCATCACCCGGCTGCTGGTGCGGCTGTGGGAGTCGCGCCTGGACCCGGCGCTGATCGACGGCGAGGCCGAGCGCAGCACCGCCATCGCCGAGGAGATCACCGGCGCCCTGGAAGAGGTGGAGAGCCTGGATGAGGACCGCATCCTGCGCTCCTACCTGGCGCTGATCAACGCCACGCTGCGCACCAACCACTTCCAGGACAAGCCCTACCTGTCGCTGAAGTTCGACCCCCGCAGCATCCCCAACCTGCCCGAACCCCGCCCCAAGTTCGAGATCTTCGTCTACTCGCCGCGCACCGAGGGCGTGCACCTGCGGTTCGGGTCGGTGGCCCGGGGCGGGCTGCGCTGGTCGGACCGGCCCGAGGACTTCCGCACCGAGATCCTCGGCCTGGTCAAGGCCCAGGCGGTCAAGAACACCGTGATCGTGCCGGCCGGCGCCAAGGGCGGCTTCGTCGGCAAGCGGCTGCCGGACCCGGCCGCCGGGCGCGACGCCTACCTGGCCGCCGGGGTGGCCTGCTACAAGGAGTTCATCAGCGGCCTGCTGGACATCACCGACAACCTGGTCGACGGCGCCGTGGTGCCGCCGCCCAAGGTCGTCCGGCACGACGGCGACGACCCCTACCTGGTGGTGGCCGCCGACAAGGGCACCGCCACCTTCTCCGACATCGCCAACGAGGTCGCCGCCTCCTACGGTTTCTGGCTGGGCGACGCCTTCGCCTCCGGCGGCTCGGTGGGCTATGACCACAAGGCCATGGGCATCACCGCCCGCGGCGCCTGGGAGTCGGTCAAATACCACTTCCGCACCCTCGGCAAGGACATCCAGCGCGAGGACTTCACCGTCGTGGGCATCGGCGACATGTCCGGCGACGTGTTCGGCAACGGGATGCTGCTGTCGCGGCACATCAAGCTGGTGGCCGCCTTCGACCACCGGCACATCTTCATCGACCCCGACCCCGACCCCGAGCGCTCTTACGCCGAACGCAAACGGCTGTTCGAGATGCCGCGCAGCTCCTGGGCCGACTACGACCCGGCGCTGATCTCGCCCGGCGGCGGGGTGTTCCCCCGCACCGCCAAGTCGGTCCGCATCACCCCGCAGATGCGCCGCGCGCTGGGCATCGGCGACGAGGTGACGGCGATGACCCCGTTCGAGCTGATCCACGCGGTCTTGTGCGCCCCGGTGGACCTGCTGTGGAACGGCGGCATCGGCACCTACGTCAAGGCCACCTCCGAAAGCCACGCCGACGTGGGCGACAAGGCCAACGACGCGGTGCGCGCCAACGCCGCCGAACTGCGCTGCAAGGTGGTCGGCGAGGGCGGCAACCTGGGCTTCACCCAGCTGGCCCGCATCGAGTACGCGCTGCGCGGCGGCCCCGACGGCAAGGGCGGGCTGATCAACACCGACTTCATCGACAACTCCGCCGGGGTGGACACCTCCGACCACGAGGTCAACATCAAGATCCTGCTCGACCAGGCGGTGCGCGACGGGGAGCTGACCCGCGACCGGCGGGATGCGCTGCTGGACGAGATGACCGACGAGGTCGCCGAGCTGGTGCTGGCCGACAACTACGCCCAGAACGTGGTACTGGCCGCCGCCCGCCGCCAGGCCCCCTCCATGCTCCACGTCCACGGCCGCTACCTGCGCAAGCTGGAACGCGAGGGCAGGCTGGATAGGCGGCTGGAGTTCCTGCCCGACGACAAGACGCTGGCCGAGCGGCGGCAGGCCGGGCTGGGGCTGACCGGGCCGGAGTTCGCGGTGCTGCTGGCCTACACCAAGCTCACCCTGGACGCCGAGCTGCTGGCCTCCGACCTGCCCGACGACCCGTCCCTGCAGTCGTGGCTGGTGGACTACTTCCCGACCCCGCTGCGGGGGCGGCTGCGCCCCTACATGGACCGCCACCCGCTGCGCCGGGAGATCATCACCACCCGGGTGGTCAACGACCTGGTCAACAACAGCGGCACCACCTTCATCTTCCGGATCAACGAGGAGACCGGCGCCGCCGGCCCCGATATCGCCCGCGCCTACCTGGTGGCCCGCCAGGTGTTCGACATGCCCCGCTTCTGGCGCCGGGTGGAGGGGCTGTCCTACCAGGTGGAGGAGTCCACCCAGATCAAGATGCTGCTGGAGGCCCGCAAGCTCACCGAGCGCGGCACCCGCTGGCTGCTGCGCAACCGGCGCCCCCACTTCGGCATCAGCGACACCATCGACTTCTTCGCCGCCGGCGCCCGCGCCCTGACCGACCAGCTGCCCAAGCTGCTGGCCGGGCTGGACCTGGCCCGTTTCGAAGAGCGCCGCACCTGGTTCACCGAGCGGGGCGTGCCGGACGAGCTGGCCGAGCAGGTGGCGCTGATGGTGCCCGCCTACTCCACCTTCGACCTGGTGGAGATCGCCCGCGACACCGGCCGGGAGGTGACCGAGGTCGCCGAGGTCTACTTCGACCTGGCCGACCGGCTGCAGCTGGCCCGGCTGCGCGAGCGGATCATCGCGCTGCCGCGCGGCGACCGGTGGAAGACCATGGCCCGGGCGGCGCTGCGCGACGACCTGTACGCCGCGCACGCCGCGCTCACCCGGGACGTGCTGGCCTCCACCGAGCCCGGCCTGAGCCCGGAGGAGCGGCTGACCGGCTGGAGCGACAAGAACCACAGCGCGGTGGCGCGCGCCCAGCGCACGCTGGGCGAGATCTGGGAGAGCGACAGCTTCGACCTGGCCACCCTCACCGTGGCCCTGGGCGCCATCCGCACCCTGGTCACCGCCGTCACCCTGTGACCGGATGGGCGGTCCGGGCCCGCCCGGACCGCCCGGTGCGGGTCAGGTGCGGACCTGCGTGAGGTGGACGCTCTCACCCAGCACATGGGTGGTGCCCTGCGGCGGGGCGTAGCCGATGGCCAGCCACGTCCAGGAGGCCTGGATCCGGGTGGCCGACAGCCGCCCGGTCCGGGTCAGATAAGCCCGCAGGTCCGCCGGGAGCGTGCTAGGGCGGGCCGCCCCCGAGGCCCGGAAGGTCTGCCGCTGCTCGATGGAGTACCACACCAGCGCACCGCCGTCGTCGGTGCGCAGGCTGTAGGAGGGGTGCGGGCCGGTGCCGAACCGGCTGGTCAGCGACCAGCCGGCGGGGGCCGCCGAGGGGCGGGCGGCGGTGCGGGCCCGCCGGGTGAAACGGTCGGGGCGGAACGTCGTCATGTCCCCCGACGACAGGTACCCGGCGTGCCCGGCGGGCAGGGAGGCGTCCGTCGCGGCGATCGCATAGCCTTGGCCGTCATAGCTCAGTTTGGGCGGCGCCCCGCGGAATTCCAGCAGGTGGGCGGCCCGCCACGGCTCATCCGGCCTGGCCTGCTGAAACAGCACCAGCACCTGGCGCGTGGGCCCGCCCACGTCGTCGAGGGCGGCGACGGCGAACCACTTGGGGTGGGCCGGCAGCCGCGGCACGTACAGGGCGGGGTTGTGCAGGGCGATGCGCTCGGAGTCCGGCAGCCCGCCGTGGACGCGGGCCCGTTCGACCATCACCTCCTGCAGCGCACCGGTGGTCAGCTCCCGCCAGTCGGCCTCCCGGCCGGAGGCCACCGCCCGGTTGTAGCGCGCCGCCCAGCCGGCGATGATCTCCTGCGACTGCGCCGCCGATACCGCGGGGGCGTCCTCAGCCGGCCGGCCGTGCGGGTCGGCCGCGCCGCCTCCGGTGCAGCCCCCCGCAAGCAGGCACCCCAGCAGCAGCGGACCGGCCAGGACACCGGCCACCTGTCGGCGCATGCTCCCCACCTCGGGACGAACAACAAGGGCGCGGCCAGTGTACGGACTCGGCGGCGGCGTCCCTGCGCGGGCCGGATGCCGCCGGGCACCGCCTCGCCCGCCTGCAGCGGTCAGGACTTGCGGGCGGGAACCGGTGCCCGGCGGGGCCATAGAGCCTACGACCGGGTCCCGCCGCGCGAAAGCCTTAAAGAGGACGGAACGGTCGGCTGACGGCGAAAGCGGGCACCCGGGGCGTTCCCGGGGAACGGAAGACCCTCCCGCAATCATCGCACAGTGACCATGTGGTCACTGTCTGAATGCGCAATCTGCCGCCGTGCCTCGGCGGCCCGCGGCTTTAAGAGGTCGCCTCCTGCTTTTGCTTCTGCTCGCTCTCCCGCTGCCGCAGCCAGCGGATCTCGGCCTCGATGAACTCGTCGATCTCCCCGTCCAGCACCGCGGCCGGGTTGCCGGACTCCACGCCGGTGCGCAGGTCCTTGACGATCTGGTAGGGGTGCAGCACGTAGTTGCGGATCTGGGTGCCCCAGCTGCTGGTGCCCTCGCCGCGCAGGTCGGCCATCTTGGCCGCCTCCTCCTGCCGCTTGCGCTCCAGCAGCTTGGCCTTCAGCACCGCCATCGCGGTGGCCTTGTTCTGCAGCTGGGACCGCTCGTTCTGGCAGGACACCACGATCCCGGTGGGAATGTGGGTGATGCGCACCGCCGAGTCGGTGGTGTTGACCCCCTGACCGCCCGGGCCGGAGGAGCGGTAGACGTCGATCCGCAGGTCGTTCTCGTCGACCTCCACGTGGTCGCTCTGCTCGACCACCGGCACCACGTCCAGCCCCGCGAACGAGGTCTGGCGGCGGCCCTGGTTGTCGAACGGGGAGATGCGCACCAGGCGGTGGGTGCCGTGCTCGCCGCGCAGCGTGCCGTAGGCGTAGGGGGCCTTGACCGCGAACGTGGTCGACTTGATCCCGGCCTCCTCCGCATAGGAGGTCTCGTAGATCTCCGTCGGGTAGCCGTGCCGCTCGGCCCAGCGCAGGTACATCCGCTGCAGCTGCTGCGCCCAGTCGGCCGCGTCCACCCCGCCGGCCTGAGCGTTGATGGTGATCAGCGCCTCGCGGTGGTCGTACTCGCCCGACATCAGGGTGCGGACCTCCAGCTGCTGGATGTCCTTGCGCAGCGACTCCAGCTCGGCGTCGGCCTCGGCCCGGGCGTCGGCGTCGTCCATCTCCTCGGCCAGCTCATACAGCGTGGCGACATCCTCCAGCCGCTGCCGCAGCGAGGTCACCCGGTTCAGCTCGTTCTCCAGGTAGGACAGCCTGCGGGTCACCTGCTGGGCGCGCTCCTGGTCGCTCCACAGGTCCGGATCGGCCGACTCCTCGCGCAGCTTGGCGATCTCGGCGCGCATGGCGTCCAGGTCGAGCACGGCCTCGATCCCGGTCAGGGTCGAGCCGAGCTCCTTGAGCTGATCTACGGAATCGATGCCTGCCACACTGTGAGTTTATCCGCGGCCCGGCACCGGTCCGGTCTGTTGCGCGTCCGCCGCCTGCGACGGTACGCGCCGAACCGGTCCCGGCACGCGCACGTACGCTTCTTGATGGCAGAATCTCACCTCATCAGGTCTCACTCATCAGCACGTCTCATCAGCACGCCGAGCCGGACGAGTCGGGGGGACAGGCGGTGAAACGATCCTCACTGGCCGTGCCGGTCGTCGCGGTGCTGCTGTGGGTGCTGCCGGCGGCCCTGCTGACCGGCTGCTCGGCCGGCGACCGCAGCGCCCCGACCGCCCCGGTGGCGGCGGCCTCCCCGGCGGAGCCGCAGCGGCTGACCCCGCAGGTGGCCGCCCGCGAGTTCAGCAAGTTCGTCAACAACGACGATGTGGCCCGCGCCAGCGGCGATGAGCGGCTGGCGCTGAACTGGGTGGCCGACGGCCAGACCCCGATCACCGCCGCCGAGTACCGCCGGGCCGTCTTCCACGGCGAGCCGGTGCCGCGCCACGAGTACAAGAGCCCGACCATCTACGTCCCGCGCCTGTCGGAGTCCACTTTCCCGCAGTGGTTCGTCGTGGTGGCCGAACGCACCGAGCGGGCCGCCGCCGGGCGGCGGGCCGGCTCCGGCCGGAGCCGCACCGCGATCATGGCCTTCATCCGCCGCGACCGGGAGTCGGCCTGGAAGCTCAGCCTGTCCACGCTGCTGCGGGACAAGGCCCGGCTGCCCAAGATCGCACTGGACGCCGAAGGCTATGCCACCGCGGTGCTCACCGGCGAAGACGACCTGCTGATCCCGCCCAAGAGCCTGGCCGGCATCCAGGCGGCCATCGCCGAGGAGGGCCCCGACAGCGTCCCCGCCGACCTGATGAAGCCGGGTCCGGGCACCACCGGCTACTTCACCGAGACCAAGCAGATCAAGAAGCGGGCGGCCAAGGAGGGCCTGGCCTTCGATGTGGTCTTCCCCGCCACGCTGTACCCGATCTTTTCGCTGCGCACCGTCGATGGCGGGGCCTTTGTGCTGTATGCGCTGGGCCGCGACACCGTGACGCTGGCCAAGGACGAAAACGACCGTCCGCCCATCCCCACCGAGGCCGCCCACCTGCTCGACAGCCTGATCCTGGGCAACCAGCTCAACGTCTATGAGGTGCTGCAGTTCGCCGCCTACGACCCGCCCAAGATCAAGGACGCCAAGAACGGCAAGAAGACCCAGCCCAAGGCGGAGGTGATCGCCATCGACGGCGCCGCCGTCCGGGCCACCGCTCCGCAGAAGGTCAACTGACGGCCCGCAAAGAGCCGGAGCGCTCAGCCGAGGGTGCTCAGCCGCAGTGTCAAGGCCAGGGCGAGCAGCAGGAGCAGGACGGCCAGCAGCATCGTGGAGGGCACCACGACCCCGTACCCGTGGAGCTCGTCGCGGAACTGCCGGCAGCTGCGGCAGCGCCCCTCACTGACCGGGTGCGAGCATCGACCGCAGATCATGTGATCGCAGCTCATCTCGCAACCTCCTTGGGGTAAATGGCCTTTTTTGCCCCCATCCACCCTAGCTGCCTTGTATGGTCACCTTGGCCGGTCCGTGACCGTCGAAACCGCGGAGTCGGCGCGAGTGGACCGGGACGCTTGACTTTCCCCCCTAGACTGCTCCCAGGTCAACCGGGCTGCTATCCCGGAGTGCCCCGTGCCCGTGCAGGCGCGAGGGCCCCCTCGGGGGTGGCCAAGGAGCCGTTCCCAGCCTCTAGACTGACGAGCCGTGATGCAGCCGTGATCCACTTTGACAACGTCACCAAGGTCTACCCGAACCAGAATCGCCCGGCCCTCCAGCATGTGAACGTCTCCATCGAGAAGGGCGAGTTCCTGTTCCTGGTGGGGCCCTCCGGTTCGGGCAAGTCGACGTTCCTGCGTCTGATCCTCAGGGAGGAGCGTCCGTCGCAGGGGCGTGTGCACGTGGCCGGCAAGGATCTCAGCCGGCTCAGCAACTGGAAGGTGCCGCACCTGCGTCGTCGGATCGGCTGTGTCTTCCAGGACTTCAGGTTGCTGCCCAACAAGAACGTCTTTGAGAACGTGGCGTTCGCGCTGGAGGTGATCGGCAAGCCCCGGCGGTTCATCCGCAAGGTGGTGCCCGAGGTCATCGATCTGGTGGGCCTGGAGGGCAAGGCGGACCGGATGCCCGATGAACTGTCCGGCGGTGAGCAGCAGCGCGTCGCCATCGCCCGGGCGTTCGTCAACCGGCCGATGATCCTGCTGGCCGACGAGCCCACCGGGAACATCGACCCGGCGACCTCGATCGGCATCATGAAGGTGCTGGACCGCATCAACCGCACCGGCACCACCGTCGTCATGGCCACCCACGACGCCGCGATCGTCGACGCCTTCCGCAAGCGCGTCGTCGAGCTGGAGGACGGCCGGATCGTCCGGGACCAGTCGCGCGGCGTCTACGGCCAGGCGTACTGATACAGCCTGCACCGAGCCCGGCCCGGTATTCCGGCAGGCAAGGTCGACCAAGGACAGCGAGGCATGCGCGTACAGTTCGTAGCCCAGGAGATCTGGATCGGTCTCCGCCGGAACCTGACGATGACCATTTCGCTGGTCATCACCGTGGCGATCGCCATGGCGCTGCTGGGCACCGGTCTGCTCATCAAGCTCCAGGTCGACAGCTCCAAGAGCTACTGGCACGACCGGATCGAGGTCTCGATCTTCCTGTGCGCCAAGACCAGCTCCAACCCCAGCTGCAACAAGACCGACGTCACCGAGGAGCAGAAGCAGCAGATCCAGGCCGACCTGGAGAGCCTGTCGGTGGTCAAGGACGTCACCTACGAGAGCAAGGAAGAGGCCTATCAGCGGTTCAGGGAGAGCTTCTCCAACAGCCCGGGCTTTGTGAACAGCACCAAAGTGGGTGACATCCCCGACTCCTTCCGCGTCCGGCTGACCGATCCGGAGAAGTTCGAAGAGGTCACCAAGCTGCTGGCGAACCGGGACGGCGTGGACCAGGTGGTCAACGAAAAAGAGATCCTGGACCGGTTCTTCAAGATCCTCAACGGCCTGCAGTGGGCGGCGATGCTGATCGCGGCGATCCAGGTGATCGCGGCGGTGCTGCTGGTGACCAACACGGTGCGGCTGTCGGCCTTCAACCGCCGCCGGGAGACCGGCATCATGCGCCTGGTGGGCGCCTCCAACCTCTACATCCAGCTGCCCTTCATCCTGGAGGGCGCGATCGCCGGCCTGATCGGCGGCATGTTCGCGGCCATCCTGCTGATGGGCAGCAAGGTGGCGCTGATCGATCAGCTTCAGGAGTCGCTGCAGTTCACCAGCCAGCTGGGATGGGGCTCGGTGTTCGGCGTGATCGTCTTTTCGATCTGCGTCGGCGTGCTGCTGTGCGCCGTGGCCTCCTTCCTGAGCCTGCGCCGGTACCTGCGAGTCTGATATCCGCGAATCCGATCGGAAGGCCGCCTTACACTCATTGCCATGCTCCGGATCACCGGTCGTGTCCCCCGAGGCTTTCGCGCCGGTGGATTCACCCGTGGTGCGGCATTGATCACGGTGGTGCTGTGCGTTTACGGCGCCGGCGTGGTGACCGGCGCCGAGGCGCCCTCCTCCTCCACCCGGCCCCAGCGGGGGCCGCTGGATGAGGCCGCCGAACGGATCGCCGAGGAGTCGGCCCTGCCGGTCGACCGCGCCGAGCTGCAGCGCGCCGCGGTGAACGGGATGCTGCAGCGGCTCGGCGACCGCTGGGCCCGCTACTACACCGCGACGGAGTACGACGACACCCGTGGCCGGCTGAACGGGCGCTATAGCGGCGTCGGGCTGTGGCTCGGCGTCGAGGAAGGGTCCGGACGGGTCCTGGTGGCCAGCGTTCAGCCGGAGTCGGCCGCCGAACGCGCCGGAGTCCGGGTCGGCGACGCCATCACCGGGATCGGCGACCGCAAGGTCGGCGGATGGACCGTGAGCAAGGTCGCCGCCGCGCTGCGCGGCGCCCCCGGCACCTCGGTGACGCTCACCGTGCTGCGGAAGGGCGCCGAGCGCCACTTCACGCTGGTGCGCTCGGCCGTGCAGACCGGCGATGTGACCGTGGAGCAGCGTTCCGGCAGCATTCGGGTGATCCGGGTGGCGGCGTTCACCCGCGGGGTGGGCCGGCAGGTGCGCGAGGCCGTCGAGCGGCCGGCCGGCGGCGCGGAGTCCGGGCTGATCCTGGATCTGCGCGGCAACCCGGGCGGGCTGCTGGAGGAGGCGGTGGAGACCTCCTCGGCGCTGCTGAGCGACGGGGTGGTCGCCGTCTATGAGCGGCGCGGCGAGCGGCCCCGGGAGCTGCGCGTCACCGAGCCGGGGGACGGCCGCACCCCGCTGGTGGTGCTGGTGGACGCCGGAACCGCCAGCGCCGCCGAGGTGGTCGCCGGTTCCCTGCGCGATCGCGACCGCGCCGTCCTCGTAGGATCCCGTACCTATGGGAAGGGGTCGGTGCAGGAGCCGGTCCGGCTGCAGGACGGCTCGGTGATCGAACTGACCGTGGGGCGCTACCGCACCCCCGGTGGCCGTGACCTGGACGGGACCGGGATCGAGCCCGATGTGGCCGTCTCGGCCGACCGCCCCCCCGAGGAGGCCCTGGAACGCGCGGGCGCGGTGCTGCGCGGGCTGATGGCCTCCGCGTCCACCAAGGATCGACGCTAGATCCGCAAGCCCCGCGAGAAGGACTGAGGCTGATTCCGTGCCACGTGAGACAGGCCGCAAGCTGGTGGCCCAGAACAAGCGGGCCCGCTACGACTACGACCTCGGCGACACCTGGGAGGCGGGCCTGGTGCTGACCGGCACCGAGGTCAAGTCCCTGCGCGCCGGCCGGGCCTCGCTGGTGGACGGCTATGGGCGCATCAAGGACGGGGAGGTGTGGCTGGAGGGCGTGCACATCCCCGAGTACGTGCAGGGAACCTGGACCAACCACGCGCCGCGCCGCCCCCGCAAGCTGCTGCTGCACCGGCGGGAGATCAACAAGATCATCGCCAAGAGCAAAGAGCCCGGGGTGACGATCGTCCCGCTGTCGCTGTACTTCAAGGACGGCAAAGCCAAGGTCGAAATCGCCTTGGGTCGTGGTAAGAAGAGCTACGACAAACGGCAGGCGATCGCCAAGCGGGAAGCCGAGCGGGAGATGGCCAAGGCGCGTTCGGCTCGGCTGCGGGCCCGCGTGGGGGGCAGGGGCTGAGCATGAAGAGGGACCCGCGCGCAGTGCGGCGTGCCCGTGTCCGCAAAGTGATCTCGCTGACGGCCGGGGGAGCCCTGCTGGCGGGAAGCGCCTTCGCCTTCTTCATCGACTACGCCGAGGCCTCGGCGATGCCGGCCGTCCGGGACTTCCTGATCGCCTGGCAGGTGGGCAATTACAAGGCCGCCGCCGAACGGACGGTGGGCGCCGATCCCAGGCTCGTGGCCAGGGCGCTGAGCCAGGTCCGCGACCAGCTGGATGCGGCCTCCATGAAGCTGGGCCTGGGGCTGTCGTCGTCCGCCGGCGGGGAGGCCTCCGACGTCATCGTGCGCAACGGGAACGAGGCCACGGCCCGTTTCTCGGTCACCATCGACCTGGGGGAGAACGGCGAGCCGTTCAGCTACGCCGGCCAGATGCGCCTGCGGCGGGTGGACGGCAAGTGGCGGGTGGTCTGGAGCCCGTCGCTGATCCATCCGCAGCTCAGCGAGGGCCAGCGGCTGGCGGTGGTGACCGAGACTCAGCAGCGCGGCGATGTGAAGGACAGCCGTGGCCGGTCGCTGCTGCGCAAGGTGCCGGCCGATGTGATCGGCGTGTACCCGGGCCGGCTGCGCGACCCCAGGCGCACCATCGGGCAGCTGGTGGCGGCGGCGACCGACGCCGACGGGCGCCGGCTGGACGCCGAGCGGCTGCTGGGCCGGGTGCGCTCGGCGCCGCCGGAGACCTTCTTGCCGCTGCTCATGCTGAGCCGTGCCGAGCACGCCGATCTGATTTTGCGGCTGAGGCGGATCCCGGGCCTGTATGTGGAGTCGATCCTCGCCCCGGTCGAGCCGGCCCGGGCGGCCGAGCTGGTCGGCACCCTGGGCCCGGCCACCGACGACCGGCTGCAGCGGGTCGGCGCCCCCTACCAGCCCGGCGACACCATCGGCGTCAGCGGCATCCAGTTCCTGCACCAGCGGCACCTGGCCGGGACCCCCACCGTCAAGGTGGTGGCCGTCGACGCCACCGGCGAGCAGCAGAAGGTGCTGGCCGAGTGGCGGGGCCGGGATCCGCAGCCGGTCAGCGTCTCGTTGGACTCCCGCTGGCAGGACCGCGCCGAGGCCGCACTGGCCCGGCTGCCGGTGCCGGCGTCGATGGCGGTGGTGCGCGCCAACAACGGCGAGGTGCTGGCGGTGGCCAACCACCGCACCGGCGGCCGCAACCAGGCCATGGAGGGCAAGTACCCGCCCGGGCTGACGTTCGGGATCGTCACCGCCGAGGCGCTGCTGAAGAGCGGCATGAGCGGGCAGGACAAGACCGAGTGCCCGGCCACCGCCACGGTCGGCGGCCGCCAGTTCACCAACCCCGGCGGGGGTCGCGCCGACAACACCTTCCAGTTCCACTTCGGTTTCTCGTGCGCGACCACGCTGGCCTCGCTGAGCACCCGCATCGACGGGGCCACCCTGGTGCAGGAGGCCGCCCGGTTCGGGTTCGGCAAGGACTGGCAGCTGTCGGTCCCGGCCTTCTCCGGGCATGTGCCCATGCCCGCCAACGACGCCGAGAAGGCCGCCATCGCGATCGGCGAGGGCCCGGTGCGGGTCAGCCCGCTGGGCATGGCGCTGACCGCCGCCGCGGTCGACGCCGGTCTGTGGCGCCCGCCGCTGCTGATGCGCTCCCCGCAGGACGCCCAGACCATCCAGCCTCAGCCGCTGGACGCCGTCCCGGCCGGCGACCTGAAGCTGATGATGCAGCGCGCGGTCCACTCCGGGACCGCCCGGGCCGCCCGGGTTCCCGGTCCCGTGGCGGTGCACGGCGTGGTCGCCACCGTGGACTACCAGGAGGGCGGCCGGCCTCGGACGGTCTCCTGGTTCGTGGGGTTCCGCGGTGACATCGCGTTCGCCATCGCCATCGAGGGCAAGGTCTCGGCCGCTTCCGTGGCCGCCCGGTTCCTCGCCGGCTGACCGATCCCATTGTTATCGTTTTGTTATCCTTTTACCGTGTGGGCGCAACCGAACGGACCCCTCCGTTCGTCTTTATGGGTGACTGAGACACCGCTTGGGGGGTTGCGGACTCAGTCGCCGTGATGAGACCAGAGCCTCGTCTCGGGGGAGGCTCTGCCGTCCGGACCGGCCCGACCCTGCCGGTCAGCCCCGGTGGGCGTGCTGAGAGCGCCGCCCACCGGGGCTTTTCATTGAGCCTTTCCAACACGCCGTTCCCGCAGGTCGAGACGGGGACGGCGCGGTCGGGGACGGTGCCGTGACCGGCGACGCCGCGGCCTTGGACACCGCTTGGGCTCCCGTCCCCCTCCAGGGCCACATGGCGCAAAGGGCTCCTCGCCCTCGTGCGGGCGGACGGGCAGGTCACAGGCGGGAATAGCGTTGGCATCCTCGCTGTTGTAGAGGTACGGTTTGAACCGGACCCGCCGTGGCGGGCCCGGGGTTCTTGACAAGTGCACACGGGGGTGACTGGCTTCGACTTCGGTAGATCGAGCCAGGGGAAGCGGGCCGAGGGCTGCGGTTGCAACCTCGTTAATCCTGTGACCGCGAAAAATAACTGCCAACAAGAAGCAGTCCGAGTTCGCTCTCGCCGCCTGAGCGAGTAGCGACTCTGTCAGCCCGGGAGTGTCTCCGGCCCGGTGTCTGGCATCGTGAGGAGACTCAGCCCGTTCGCCCGGTCGCGGGGCGAGCGGGGACACCGCACAGCGACTGAGCCCGTCGGTGACTTGCCTGCGTGAGCACCGGGGCTGAGAAAACGCTGAGCAGGCTGCGCCCGGAGAAGCCCTGACTCATCACTGAAGGACGCGGGTTCGATTCCCGCCACCTCCACGCGGACTTGGGGCCGGTGCGCAAGGCGACTTCGCCGCCTTGCGCACCGGCCCTTTGTCGTGCCTGAGATCCCCGGTGAGGGAGCGGGGTGGCCGGAATAGGCAAAGGGGCTGTTTTAGAGAAGTCGGGAGTCCTACGTTGGTCGGGGCGGTCGGATGTGATCGGCGTGGGAGGCATCTGATGACCGAGGGCGCGACGAATTCGATGGGGGCCGGTGAGATCCCCGGCATCGACACCGCCGTTCCGCACACGGCGCGGGTGTGGAACTACTGGCTGGGCGGCAAGGACAACTACCTGGCCGACCGGGAGCTGGGGGACCAGATCGTCAAGGTCTTCCCGGCGATCGTGGACGTGGCGCGGCACTCGCGGGCGTTCCTGCGCCGGGCGGTGCGGTACCTGGCCGAAGAGGCCGGGGTGCGCCAGTACCTGGACATCGGCACGGGACTGCCCACCGCGGACAACACCCACGAGGTGGTGCAGCGCATCGCGCCGGACTCCCGGGTGGTGTACGTGGACAACGACCCCCTGGTGCTGGTCCATGCCAGGGCGCTGCTGGCCGGGACGCCGCAGGGGGTGGTCGACTACCTGGACGCCGATGTGCGCGAGCCGAAGGCGATCTTGGAGCACGCGGCGCGGATCCTGGACTTTGGGCGGCCGGTCGCGCTGATGCTGCTGGGCGTCATGGAGCACATCGAAGACGACGAGCAGGCGTATGCGATCGTGCGGGAGCTGGTGGACGGCCTGCCGTCCGGCAGCTATCTGGTGCTCAACGACGCCACCCCGAGCCCGGAGCGGGAGGAGGCGCTGCGGCTGTGCCGCGAGAGCGGAAGCGAGTGCATCGTCCCGCGCACGCCCGAGCAGATCGCGCGCTTCTTCGAGGGCCTGGAGCTGCTTCCCCCCGGCGTGGTCTCGGCCTCCCGGTGGCGGGCGGAGCAGACCCCGTTCGGGGAGCCTCCGGAGGTGGAGACCTACTGCGGGGTGGCCCGCAAGCCCTGAACCGCCCCGGGTAAAGGGACGGCTACAGTGCTGCGGTGAACAAGCAGCACGAAACGGGCACCAGGGATACGGGGCGGCGGCACGGATCGAGCGCCGGGGACCTGCTCGTCGGGGCGGGCTACCTGCTGCGCGGGCTCGGGTGGGTGGCCCGGCGCCCGAAACAGTGGCTGTTCGGGCTGCTCCCGGCGCTGATCGTGCTGGTGGTTTACGCGGCGGCGCTGGTGTGGCTGGCGGTGCGGGCCGATGATCTGGCCGCCTGGGCGACGCCCTTCGCCGACGAGTGGTCCGGCGGGTTGCGCCGCACGGTGCGGGTGGTCGCGGCGGCGGCGATCGTCGGGGTCGGGGCGCTGCTGGCGGTGCTGACGTTCACCGCGGTGACGCTGCTGGTGGGAGGCCCGTTCTATGAGAAGCTCGCCGAGCGGGTGGAGGACTCCCAGGGCGGGGCGCCGCCGGAGCCGCAGGTGCCACTGGTCGAGCAGATCGTCCGGGCGGTGAGGGACTCGCTGGCGCTGGGGGCGGTCGCGGTCGCCTTCGCCGTGATCTTTTTCGCGCTGGGATTCATACCGGTGGCCGGGCAGACCGTGGTGCCGGTGGCGGCCGCCGGTGTCTCCGGGTACTTTCTGGCGGGGGAACTGACCGCGATCGCCCTGGAACGGCGTGGTCTGGCCCGCCGCGAGCGGTTCGCGCTGATGCGGAGCCGCCGGCTGCTGGTGGTGGGCTTCGGGACCGCCACGATGATCGTCTTCCTGATCCCCCTGGGTGCGGTGATCGGTATGCCCGGCGCGGTGGCGGGCGGTACGCTGCTTGCCCGCGAGCGGCTGGCCGAAAGGCCGCCGACGACCGCCAATGACAAGAGTGCCCAGAGTGAGTATTGAGGCGATAAGAAGATGTGGCCGGAGCGTAACTGCCGCTCCGGCCACATATGGTGATCTTCGCGTAACGTGTGCCGCATGTCCGATCAGGGGGAGCGCGGAGCGCGCTGGACCGAAATGAACGACGAGATCGCAGCGACGGACGAGCCCACCGGCCCCATCCAGCAGATCGACAGCACCGACCGGTCCGGTGAGCGGGGCGCCACGGCGTCCGCTCGGCCGGACGCCGACCAGGCGTCCCGGTCGCCGGACCGCACCGAGCCCGCGCAGGCCCGGCTCTCCGGTCCAGCCGAGAGCCCTTCCCCCGACGAGAACCCCGACGATGACTGGCGGCCCGCCGAGCGGCCCGGCGGTGGCACGGCCGCCGAGCGTCCCGCGGTGAACTCCTGGTTCGAGCGTCCGCCCAGGCCGCCCGCCCCGCCGCGGCAGGAGCCGGACTCGCCCGAGGACTCTGCGGCCGAGTCCGCGGACCAGGCCCCCGCCGGGTTCTGGATCACGGCCGCCAAGAGCCCGCAGGGCGACTCTCCCGGCCGGGACTTTGACGATCCGGGCGGCGCCGGGGCCTTCGAAGAGCCTTCGGGCGCGGCCTTCGCCGGCTCCCGCGATTCGTCGCCGTGGGCGTCTTCGGACGGTCCCACCGCAGGTCCAGGCGGCGCCTTCGGCGAGCCGTCCGCCCCGGAGCCGGCCGGGTCGCCTGCCGCCGCCTGGGGGGAGCCCACCGGGGAGCGCCCCTCCTGGGAGCGGGAGGAGCCCGCGCCCGGGGAGGCCGCCCGGCGCCCGGGGGCTTTCGCCGAGTCCCGGGAGGAGTCCTTTGAGGCCTCCTCCGCCAAGCCTTCGCCGGGGACTTCCGGCCAGGAGCCCGGGGATGTGCGGGTCGCGCCGCTGCCCGCCGACGGGCCGGCCAAGACGTCCGCGGAGCGTCCCGGCTGGGAGGGCTCGCTGTTCGACGGATCCGCCGATGGCGGAGGCGGCGTGCCCGGGTATGCGCCGGTCGAGATGTCGGGCCCGAGCACCCCGCCCAAGCCGGGCCGGCCCAGCAGCGGCAGCTGGGAGATGCCCGAGTGGATCCGCGAGGAGGAACGGCGGGCCAAGGAGGGCCTGAGCACCAGCGCCGATGTGGGGTTCGACGAGGAGACCGGGCGTTCGCGCCGGATCGCGCTGCTGGCCGGTGCGCTGGTCGTGGTGGTGCTGATCGGCGCGGGGGGCTACTTCTTCCTGCGGCGCGGCGACTCGGCGGCGGCGACGGCGCCGCCGCCGCGGGCGGTCAAGGAGTCGCCGACCTCCGCGCTCCCGCAGATCACCACCGAGCCGCAGGTGAAGCTGCCGCCGAACAAGGCCATGCCGCGTTTTTCCGGGAGCCCGGCCCGCGTGGTCGGCATGCTGGACGACCGGCGCGCGGGGCTGTCGTACCCGCGGCTGGGTGCGCCGTGGCGGGTGCCCACCGCCCGCAATGACCTGGCCGTGCCCGGCTGGTCCGGCCAGCAGGCGGTGGCGGCCGAGCAGCGGGGCGAGCAGGCCCGGCACGCCAGGCTGCTGACGGGGGTGCTGCAGTCGCCGCTGGCGGCCGAGTACACCGGTCCGCGCAGCCTGCGCACGGTGACGGCCAAGGCGCTGCGGGATGTGATCGAGCTGTATTACGACTTCCCGCACCAGGAACGGGCGCTGGCCTCCCAGCCGCTGAACGTGGGAGGGCGCCGGGGCTGGCTGATCAGCTCGTACCTGAAGTTCAAGCGTCCGGGGGTGAAGGCGACCGGCGAGGTCGTGGCGGTCGCGGTCATCGACACCGGGCGGAGCGCGCCCGCGGTGGTGCTGGCCGGGGTCCCCAACACCCACCGCGCGCAGTGGCCGGACATCAACCTGTTCTTCAGCCGGCTCAAGCCGATCACCAAGGCGACCGAGTGACGTTCTAGTACCGAATGCCGTTCTAATAGGCTGTGCTCATCCAAGGAAGGGGTGGGTATGGCCATCGGTTTGACCGAGGAACACGAGGCACTGGCCGCATCCGTGCGCGGCCTGGCGGAACGGCACATCACCGCGCAGGTGGTGCGGGAGGCGGTGGAGTCCGCCGAGCACCCGCGGCGGCCGCGGTTCTGGCAGGCCCTGGCCGACCAGGGCCTGCTGGGATTGCATCTGCCCGAAGAGTACGGGGGGCAGGGCTTCGGCCTGGTCGAGCAGGCGGTCGCGCTGGAGGAACTGGGCCGCGCGCTGGCCCCCGGACCGTACGTCCCCACGGTGCTGGCCGCCGCGGCGATCGCCGCGTACGCGTCCAAGGAGGCCAAGGCCGCGCTGCTGCCCGGGCTGGCCGACGGCTCCCGCACCGCCGCCGTGGCGCTGCGCGGCGACTTCACCGCCGCCCCCGGCGGCGACGGCGGCGCACGGATCAGCGGTGCGGCCGAGACGGTGCTGTGCGCCACCCAGGCGGACCTGCTGGTGCTGCCGCTGGGCGAGGACCGGTGGGCCGTGGTGGACGCCGAGGCGGCCCAGATCACCGCGCTGGACGCGCTCGACCTGACCCGCCCGGTGGCCCGGGTGGAGGTGAGCGACGTCACCGTCCCGGCCGAGCGCATCTTCCAGGGCGCCCTCGGCGATCTGGCGGTGGTCGTGCTCGGCGCCGAGGCGTGCGGGGTGGCCGGCCGGGCGGTGGAGGAGGCGGCCGGCTACGCCAAGATCCGCGAGCAGTTCGGCCGTCCCATCGGCCAGTTCCAGGGCATCAAGCACAAGTGCGCCCGGATGCTGATCGCCGCCGAGCGGGCCCGCGCCGCGGTGTGGGACGCCGCCCGCGCCATCGACGCCGGCGAAGAACCCGACCAGCGCGGCTACGCGATCGCCGTGGCCGGGGCGCTGGTCGCCGACGCGGCGGTGGACTGCGCCGAGGACAACATCCAGGTGCACGGCGGCATCGGCTACACCTTCGAACACGACGCGCACCTGTACTACCGGCGCGCCATGACCCTGCGCGCCCTGATCGGGCGTCCCTCCCGCTACCGGGAGCGGGCGGCACGGCTGGCGCTGGCGGGCGTGCGGCGCCCGATGGACATCGAGCTGCCGCCGGAGGCCGAGCAGCTGCGCGAGCGGGTGCGCGCCGAGGTCGCCGAGCTGGCCGAGATGGACCCGTTCACCCAGCGGGCGGCCATGGCCGAGGGCGGCTGGGTCACCCCCCACCTGCCCAAGCCGTGGGGCAAGGACGCCGGCCCGGTGGAGCAGATCGTCATCCAGCAGGAGCTCAAGCGCGCCGGGGTGCGCCCGGTCCCGCTGATGATCGCCGGCTGGGTGGTGCCGTCGCTGGTCGCCTACGGCACGCCCGAGCAGCAGCAGCGGTTCCTGCCGCCGACGCTGCGCGGGGAGATCCTGTGGTGCCAGCTGTTCAGCGAGCCGGGCGCCGGCTCGGACCTGGCCTCCCTGACCACCCGCGCCGAGAAGGTCGAGGGCGGCTGGAAGCTGACCGGCCAGAAGATCTGGAACTCCCTGGCCCGCGAGGCCCAGTGGGGCATCTGCCTGGCCCGCACCGACCCCGACGCCCCCAAGCACGAGGGCATCACCTACTTCCTGGTGGACATGAAGTCCCCCGGCCTGGAGGTCCGCCCGCTGCGCGAGTGCACCGGCGAGGCGGTCTTCAACGAGGTCTTCCTGGACGGGGTGTTCGTGCCCGACGAGCTGGTGGTCGGCCCGGTGAACCAGGGCTGGAAGGTGGCCCGCAACACCCTGGCCAACGAGCGGGTCGGGCTGACCGGCTCCTTCCAGCTCGGCGCCAGCCTCCGCAAGCTGGTCACCTTGATCGGCGACCTGGGCCTGGCCGACGACCCGGTGGTGCGCGACAACCTGGGCGACCTGGTGGCCGACGAGCACACCTACCTGCTGCTGGGGCTGCGCGCCACGCTCAAGCAGATCTCGGGCACCGACCCGGGCGTGACCGCCAACGTCCGCAAGCTGGTGGCCATGGAGCACGGCCAGCGCGTCACCGAGTACGGCTTCACCCTGCTGGGCGAGGACGGCATGCTCAACGGCGGCCGCAAGGCCGAGCTGCGCCACCGCTGGTCCTTCTACATGCTGGCCTCGCGGGCGATGACGATCGGCGGCGGCACCACCGAGGTCAACCTGAACGTGATCGGTGAGCGGATCCTGGGGCTGCCCCGCGACCCCGAGCCCGTCCGCGACCGCTCCTAGCGGCCCGGCCGCCGGTTCAGGCGCGCCGGCGGCGGACGGCCCGCCCGTCAGATCGGATATGGCGGCACCACCGGGCGCGGAAAAGCCCGGCGGTGCCGCCGCCGTCGTTGTGGAGCGGCGCCACGGCCTCTGCGGCGGCCTGGAGGATCTGCCCGTTGCGGCGCTCGGCGGCCGGGCGGAGGGAGCGGGCACCCGCATCGGCGGTGCCCGCCCCTCCGCGCTCAGGGCGCCGTGGCCTGCTGGCGGGTCGTCCCGGTGGCCTTCGGCTGGACGGGCTGTTCCTGCGAGCCGTGCGGCTGCGGGGCGGGACGTCCCAAAGTCCGGTCCAGGAAATTGATCGTGGCGCGGATGCGGGCCTTGGCGTACCTGCTGTCCAGGTGGCCCATGCCCCTGACCAAGGTGAGGGTGCTCGTCCCGCCGGCGCGGCGCAGCATCCGGTGCAGCGTCTGGGACTGGGCGGACGGGACGGTGCAGTCGGCCGTCCCGTGCACCAGCAGGAAAGGCGTGGCAGAGGGCTGCCGGGCCTGGCGGAGCAGGTTGGCGGCGCGGGCCTTGGCGCCGCCCGCGCCGACCGGCTCGCCCAGCCAGCGGGAGGCCGCCGAGCGCCGGTCGTCGTGCGGCGGCGTGGCCGGCGGGCAGCCGGCGGCCCTGAGCTGGCGGTCCAGCGAGGCGAAGTCCACCGGGGCCGACCACAGCACGGCCGCCTGCACCGCGCTGGAGGTCTGCGCGTTGCCCAGCTCGGGGGCGTCGAAGGCGGTCTGCCGATCACCGGTCAACCCGACCGCGGCGGCCAGGTAGCCGCCGGAGGAGACGCCCAGCACCGCGATCCGCTGCGGGTCGAGGTGGTAGTCGGCGGCGTGGGCGCGCAGCCACCGCACCGCGGCCTTGGCGTCCTGGACGGCGGCCGGCCAGCGGGCCTCGGCGGCCTGCCGGTAGTTGATGGAGGCCACCGCGTACCCGGCCCGCAGGAAATAGGCGCGCCCGTGCCGGGCGGCCTCGCTCTTGTCGCCGCCCCGCCAGTCCCCGCCGTGCACGAACACCACCACCGGGGAGGGCGCGGTGCCCGCCGGGACGTGCAAATCCAGCCGCTGGGCGGCCGACTGCGAGGCGTAGTCCAGGTCGAACCGCTGGTCCCGGGCGTGCGGCACGGGCGCCGTCTCGGGGATGGGATCGGGGTCGACCAGGTCGGCCGCTGAGCAACCGGCGAGCGCGACGGTCGCCGCCGCGACCCCGCAGATCGTCGGTATGCGCATGACGGAGACAGTAGTGAAGAGGCCTGGGGCGGCCCAGTGAGACAGATAATAGATCGGCTATGGCATTTGTCATGGCGTGGCCTCCGATGAACGGCGGCCCGGTATTTATCAGCCGACACCGGAAAACGCCCTGGTCCGCCGCGTCCGGTAGCCTCTGCCGCTGATGACGGGACGCAAGCGGCACCTGCCGGCCGCCCTGACCGGGCTGGGGCTCGGGCTGTCGGCGCTGGGGCCGGCGCTCGCGCCCGGTTTCGTCCTGTCCTATGACATGGTGTTCGTGCCCGAGCCGGGCTTCACGCCCATGGCCTTCGGGCTCACCGGCACGCTCCCGCGCCATGTGCCCAGCGACGTGTTCGCAGCCGTGCTGGGGCTGGTGCTGCCCGGTGAGTGGGCGCAGAAGCTGATCCTGCTGGCGATCTTCGTGCTGGCGTGCGTGTCGGCGGCCGCGCTGGTGCCCTCGCCGCGCCTGCTTCCCCGCCTGGCGGCGGGCGTCTGCTACGCCTGGAACCCGTTCGTGGCCGAACGGCTGCTGCTGGGCCAGTGGGCGCTGCTGCTGGGGTATGCGGCGCTGCCGTGGGTGGTGGCGCGCGCCGCCCGGATCACCGAGCCGGGCGGGGCGCGGCGGCTCGTCCTGGCGCTACTGCCCGCCGCGATCGGGGGGTTCGCCGCGCTGGCGGTCTCGGGGCTGACGGCGTTCATCGTGGCGGTGGTCGCAGCGGGCCGGCACCGGCTGCGCGCGGCGGCCGCCACGTGCGCCGTGGTGCTGGGGTTGTCCCTGCCGTGGCTGGTCACCGGGTGGCTGCGGCCGTCCGGAGTGCCGGCCGACACGATGGCGGTGGAGGCGTTCGCCGCCCGCGCCGACACCCCCTTCGGGGTGGTGGGCAGCCTGCTGCTGCTGGGCGGGGTGTGGAACGCCGAGACGGTCCCGGCCGGCTACGGCCACCCGGTCACCGCCGCCCTCTGGCTGGCGGTGGTGCTCGGTGCGCTGGCCGCCTTCGGGACGTGGTGGTGGCGGCAGGGCCGCGACCGCGGATACGCGGGACTGGGCGCGGCCGCCCTGGCCGGGCTGGTGATAGCGGCGCTGGGCGCGCTGGCGCCGGGCCTGCTGCGGTGGCTGATCGGGCTGTGGCCGGGGTTCGCGGTGCTGCGGGACGGGCAGCAGTACACGGCGCCGCTGGCCGTGCTGGTGGCGCTCGGGCTGGGCCTGCTGGCGGAGCGGGTCACGCCACGGCTGCCGGTGCTCGCCGCCGGGTGCCTGGCGCTGGCCCCGGTGGCGCTGCTGCCCTCGCTGGCCTTCGGGGCGGCCGGACGGCTGCGCGCGGTGGAATACCCGGACTCCTGGAGGCGCGCCCGGCAGATCCTCCAGGCCGACCCCGTCCCCGGTGACGTGCTGGTGCTGCCGTGGGCGGCCTACCGCTCCTACCCGTGGAACGGGCATCGCCGGGTGCTCGACCCGCTGCCCCGTTACCTGCCCCGCCGGGTCATCTTCAACGACGCGGTGCGGGTCGGTGACATCACCGTCCCCACCGAGGACCCGCGCGCCCGCCGGCTGGACGCCGCCATCGGCGGCGACGGCCCGCTGGTGGCGGCACTGCGCGCGCAGGGCGTCCGCTACGTGGCCGTCGACGCCGAGATCGCCTCCTGGGACCCGGCCGCTGGCACCCCGCCCGGCCGGCGCGGGCCTTCGGGGATCGTCGGGCATCCCACCCGGCTGGCCGGGGCGGAAGTGGTGCTGCGCGACCGGGACCTGCTTTTGCTGCGCATCCCCCGGCCCCGCCGCGTCGCCGACGAAGGACCGCCCGTTGCTTTGGCCTCGGCCGCCTGGATTGCCACAATTGGACTGATCGCCTGGTCATTGTCGGTATCAGGCGTTACCCTGGTCCCTCGCTCAACCCCTCTACACCGCCGCAGAAAGGCCCCGTGATGCGGATCCTGATCGCCGCCATTGTCGGAGTCCTGCTGGCCTCCGGCGCCTCCGTCGGCATCGTGCAGATGGCCAACGCCTCGCAGCAGGACCCGGTCATCGAGCCGCTGTACAACTACGGCACCAAGTGATCTTGCGCCCGTGATGGGCCGGCCTGCCGACCAGCCGGGCGCCGCGGAGCGTCTGCGGCTGCAGATCGTGGTGCCGGCGCGCAATGAGGCCCGGCGGCTGCCGCTCGGGCTGGTGCTGCTGAGCGAGCGGCTGCGGGAACTGCCGGTGACCGCCGAGGTGATCGTGGTGGACAACGGCAGCAGCGACGGCACCGCCGACATCGTGCGGGCCTGGCGCGGATCGGTCCCGGTGCGGCTGCTGAGCTGCCCGCGTCCGGGCAAGGGCGCGGCGGTGCGGGCCGGGCTGCTGGCCACCACCGCGCCCTATGTGGGTTTTTGCGACGCCGACATGGCCACCGACCTGGCGGCGCTGGAGCCTGCGCTGCGGCTGCTGGCCGACGGGCACCCGGTGGTGGTCGGCTCGCGGCGCCACCCCGACTCGGTGGTGCAAGGGTACGGGCAGCCGCTGCGGCGGCTCGGCGCGATCGCCTTCAACCTGGCCATCCGCGACCTGGCGGGAGGGATCCCCGACACCCAGTGCGGCTTTAAGTTCTTCTCCGGCCCGCTGGCCCGGCAGGCGGCGGCCGAGCTGCGCACCACCGGTTTTTCCTTCGACGTGGAGCTGCTGATGCACTGCGTGCGGCGCGGCGCCGCCATCACCGACATCCCGGTGGTCTGGCGGGACGTGCCCGGCAGCACGTTCTCGTTGCTCCGCCACTCGCCGGGCGTGCTGGCCGACCTGATCCGCATCCGCCGCCTGGCCGCCAAGACGCCGCTCGACCGGGCCGCCCCCATCGCGGTGGCGCTGCCGGAGACCTCGAGGTCCGGCGCCGGATGACGGTGCGGGGACCGGCACGCCCGCTGCGCGTGGCGGTCGTCAACTGGCGGGACCCCTGGCACCCGGCCGCGGGCGGGGCCGAACGGTACGCCTGGGAGGTCGCCCGCCGGCTGGCCGCCGCCGGCATGGACGTCCGCTATGTGACGGCCCGCGCCCCCGGCCAGCGGCGGCGGCAGGAGGCCGAGGGCGTGCCGATCGTCCGGCTGGGCGGCCGCTTCACCGTCTACCCCCTGGTCCTGCTGTGGATGCTGGCGCACCGCCGCCGCTTCGACGCGGTGCTGGACTGCCAGAACGGCATCCCCTTCTTCACCCCCTGGGTGCTGCCGCGGCGCGTGCCGGTGTTCTGCGTCGTCCACCACGTGCACACCGAACAGTTCGGCATGTACTTCCCGCCCTGGCTGGCCCGGCTGGGCCGGCTGCTGGAGGGGCCGGTGGCGCGCCGGACCTACCGGCGGCATGCCTGCGTGGCCGTCTCGCCGTCCACCCGGCACGCCATGCGGGAGCGGCTGCGCTGGGACGGCCCGATCCACCTGGTCCCCAACGGGCTGACGATGCCCCCCGAGGGGCCGCCCGAGCCGGCGCGCGGCCTCGGTGACCCGGCGCTGGTGTGCGTCAGCCGGCTCGTGCCGCACAAGCGGCTGGAACGCCTGGTCGACCTGGCGCTGCACCTGCGGGAACGCCACCCCGGCCTGCGCGTCCACATCATCGGGGACGGCCCGCAGGGCGCGGCGCTGGCCGAGCGGGTCGCCGCCGCCGGCCTCACCGAGACGGTGATCTTGCACGGTTTCGTCTCCGAGCGGCGCAAGGCCGCGCTGGTGGCGGGCGCCGACCTGCACCTGAGCACCTCCCGCGGCGAGGGGTGGGGCCTGTCGGTGATCGAGGCCGCCTCGCTGGGCGTCCCCACCGTCGCCTACGACGTGGAGGGGCTGCGCGACGCGGTCCGCGACGGCGTCACCGGCTGGCTCGCCTGCGACGACGACCTGCCCGGCGCGGTCGAACGCGCCCTCAAGGAGCTGGCCGACCCGGCGCGCCGCGCCGAGATCGCCGCGTCCTGCCGGCGGTGGGCCGCCGTCTTCGACTGGTCCCGCACCGCCGCCCACATGGCCGCCCTGCTGAAGTCCGCGGTGCACGGCGAGCCGGCCGCCCGGCCCGACCTGCCGGAGGGATGGTCCTGATCCGGCGTGCGATGGCCCGGCGGCCGGCGGGGGCGCCGGGCCCGGGAGAGCCCGGCGCGCCGCTCGCCTCCGGCGGGCGCCTCATCCGGCGCTGTCAGAAGCACGTCCGGGGGCGTGTACGGTGACTCGCACCTGCGAGGCGAGGCCGGCCGGCGGCCTCGCCTGCGTGATCGGGAACGGCTGTCGTGGTCCCCGTGCGTGCGGGGCGCTCTGGGAGGCGAGGGCGGCGTGGCGCTAGGGCAGGCCATCAGGAACGGCGTTGACGCGGTCGCCGTCCGCCTGGCCGACGCCGACCGGGAGAGCGCCGCCCCCGATGCGAACGGGCGGGGAAGGGCCGGGGGAGAAGGGGAGATCGACACCCGGCTGCGGGAGCGGCTGCGCCTGGTGGCCTGCTGCCTGGCGCTGACGGTGCTGGCCACCTCCACCCGCCCGGGGCGCATCCTGGCCGACACCAAGATCGACATGGCGGTGAACCCGCTGGGGTTCTTGGGTCGCGCCCTGCACCTGTGGGACCCCGAGCAGTTCGGCCAGCTGCAGAACCAGGCCATCGGCTACCTGTTCCCGATGGGCCCGTTCTATGCGCTCGGCGACCTGCTGGCCGTGCCCGCCTGGATCACCCAGCGGCTGTGGCTGGCGCTGCTGATGTGCCTGGCGTTCCTGGGCACCGAGCGCCTGGCCCGCAAGCTGGGCATCGGCGGGCCGCTCACCCGCCTGGTCGGCGGCCTGGTGTACGCGCTGGCCCCGGGCGGGCTGGCGGTGCTGGGGCAGATCTCCTCCGAGTACCTGCCGTACGCCATGCTGCCGTGGATCGTGCTGCCGCTGGTCACCGCGGCGGCCGGGGGCAGCCTGATCGGCGGGGCGGCCCGCTCGGGGCTGGCGGTGGCCTGCTGCGGCGGCATCAACGCCGCCGCCACCGTCGCGGTGCTCACCGTCCCGGCGCTGTACCTGCTGACCCGGCCGCGCGGCACCCCCCGCCTCCGGCTGGCGGCCTGGTGGTCGGCGGCGGTCGCGGCGGCCACCGCCTGGTGGCTGGTGCCGCTGCTGCTGACCGGCACCTACGGGTTCTCCTGGCTGACCTACACCGAGAAGGCCGAGACCACCACCGGTCCCACCGGGCTGATCAACGTGCTGCGCGGCGCCGAACGGTGGGTCAACTACCTGGTCGTCGACGGGCGGATCTGGTCGCCGGTGGGCAACGCGCTGTCGCTGGAGACGCTGCCGGTGCTGTGCACCGGAGCGGTGGCCGCGCTCGGGCTGGCCGGGCTGCTGCGCTCCCGGCTGCCGGAGCGCACCTTCCTGCTGCTCAGCCTGCTGGCCGGCATCGTGATCATCACCGCCGGGCATGTGAGCGCCCTCGAAGGGCCGCTGGGCGGGCCGCTGCGCGAGCTGCTGGACGGGCCGCTGGCGCCGCTGCGCAACCTGCACAAGTTCGACGGGGTGGTGCGGCTGCCGCTGGCGCTGGGCGTGGCGCACCTGCTGTCGGCGATCCCCCGCGCCCGGCACCGGCTGCACACCCTGGCCGCCACGTACGCGGCGCTGGCGGGCATCGCCGCGACCGCGCTGAGCAACGGCCTGTCGGGGGCCGGCGACTTCCCCCAGGTGCCCGCCTACTGGCGGCAGGCGGCGGCCTGGCTGAACGGGCGGGCCGGTGAGCAGGCGGTGCTGGCCCTGCCGGGTGCCCCGTTCGGGGAGTACCTGTGGGGCCGCCCCATGGACGACATCATGCAGCCGCTGCTGACGGCGCGCTGGGGGGTGCGCCAGCTCGTCCCGGCCGGGTCGCCCGGCTACACCCGCGCCCTGGACGCCATCGACCAGCGGGTGACCACCGGCCGGCCCTCGCCGGGGCTGGCGGAGTTCCTGGGCCGCATGGGCATCCGCTTCCTGCTGGTCCGCAACGACCTGCAGCGGGAGGTGCTGCGCGGCGGCTGGCCGGCCCGGCTGCACCAGGTGCTGGACGGCTCACCGGGGCTGCGCAAGGTCGCCGAGTTCGGCGAGCGGGTCGGGCAGGAGAACCCCGATGCGATCGGCTCGCTGGACCAGCGGTACCCGGCGCTGGAGATCTACGAGGTCGACAACGCCGACGACGTGGTCAGTCTCACCGACACCGCCGATGCGATGCGCCTGTACGGCGCCCCGGAGGGGATGCTGACCCTGGCCGACAACTACGTGCTGCACGGCCGGCCGGTGCTGCTCAACGACGACGGCGCCGAGCTGGGCGGCACGCCCGTGGTCACCGACTCGCTGCGGCTGGTCCGCCGCAACTTCGGCGAACTGCACCACACCTCCCAGACGCTGAGCGCCGCCGAACGGCATCGGGCCGGCGACATCCTGGACGAGGGCTGGAGCCGGTACGCCACCACCGCCGTCCACCGCGGCATCGCCTCGGTGACCGCCTCGACCTCGGCCTCCGACACCGAGGGCATCCCCCAGCAGCACGACCTGGGCCGCCACCCCTATGCGGCGCTGGACGGCGACCCCAGCACCTACTGGTCCACCGGCGGCTGGGACGGCCCGATCGACCAGTGGATCAAGGTCGACTTCGGGCGGGCGATCACCCCCGGCCGCGTCACCGCCATGTTCGTGCAGAACCCCGACCTGCTCGGCCCGCCGCCCGTCCGGATCGCCGTGGAGACCGAGACCGGCTCGCTGGCCCAGCAGGTGCGCATGGTCTCCGAGGCCCAGGACCTGCAGGTGCCGCCGGGGCAGACCCGCTGGCTGCGCATCCGCATCCTGGAGCTGGCCGCCCGGCCGGCCATCCCGGCGTTCGCCCGCGTCGGCCTCGCCGAGCTGACCGTGCAGGGGGTGCGGGCCGAGCGGATCCTCCGGCTGCCGGCCACCGGCGCCAAGGAGGCCTCCTACGCCTTTGCGCGCGGGCCGGGCCGCGCCGCCGAATGCATGAAGGGCTCGGCCAACTGGGTCTGCACCCCGTCCCTGGAACGGCAGGACGAGGAGGGCAACGGCTTCGTCCGCGCCTTCGGCGCACAGACCGCCGCCAAGGGGCGGCTGACCGGCACCGCCACCCTGATCGACAACGACGCGGTCAACCGCTTCACCTCCCTGGGCGCCAGGGCGCAGGTCTCGGCCAGCTCCAGCCGTCCCCATCCGGCGGCCCAGCCCCGGTCGGCCTTCGACGGCGACGAGCGCACGGTGTGGATCGCCGCGGCCGGCGACACCGAGCCGGTCTACAAGGTGCGCTGGAAGCGCCCGGTGACCTTCGACCGGATCACCGTGGCCCGTCCCGCCGGCGCCCGCGGCCCGCTGCGGGTCACGCTGCGGGCCGACGGGGGGCAGACCCGCGAGGGGCTGGTGGACGAGCGCGGCAGGCTGAGTTTCGCGCCGCTGCGGACCTCCTCGCTGACCTTGACCTTCAGCGCGTCGGTGCAGCCGGTCCTGCAGATCGCCGACATCACCGTTCCCGGGGTCGCGCCGCTGCCGGATGTGACCTGGACGCAGCTGAACCTGCGCTGCGGCCTGGGCCCGCGGCTGCGGGTGAACGGGACCCTGATCGACACCCGGGTGATCGCCACCATGGGCGACCTGCTGGAGGGGCGCCCGGTGCGCTTCGAGGCCTGCCGCAGGGCGCCGATCGTCGCCGGCGGCAACCGGCTGGAGTCCGTCCCGCTGAGCCCTTACCGGATCGAGACGGTGGTGATCGACACCGGCTCGCTGGACCGGCGCGGCGGCACCTCGGCGGTGACGGTCCGCCAGTGGAACTCCGAGACCCGGGTCGTGGAGGTGGACGCCGCCGAGGAGTCGTTCCTGACGGTCAACGAGAACTTCAACCCCGGCTGGCGGGCCGAGATCGGCGGCACCCGGCTGCAGCCGGTCCGGCTGGACGGCTGGAAGCAGGGCTGGATCGTCCCGGCGGGCACCACCGGCACGATCACCCTCACGTACCAGCCGGACCGCGCCCACAAACTCGCCGTGCTGATCGGCGTCGTCTTGCTGGCCGTGCTGGCGCTGGCCGCCGTGCTCCCGGTCTCCCGCCAGGGGGCCGCTTCGTCCGGCGCCGCCTCGGGGGGCCGCAGGCGCCGCTTCGGCCTTCGAAAGGGCGCTCAGCCCGAGGAACCCGCACGTGCGAACGGGCGCCCGGAGACGGCGGGCCGGGGGACGGCCGTCGTCCGCCGGGGGGCGGCCGTGGCGGCGGGACTGTGCGCGGCGGCCGCGGGCTTCTGGGTCGCCGGGATCGTGGGCGTGGCGCTCTGCGCGGCCATGGCCGCGGCGTTCGCCTGGGCCGCGCCCGGCCGGACCAGGGCCGCGCAGATCCTGGCGTCTCCCTGGACGGCCGCGGCCTTGATGGTGGCGGGCGCCGCCTCCTGGGCGCTGGGGGACTGGCTGCGCACCACCGGCAACCCGGCCGCCCCCACCGACCCGCTCGGCGACGCCGTGCCCCAGCTGCTGGGGTTGATCATCGTGACGCGGCTGGTGGTCGGCCTGTGGCTGCCGCCCGCCGGCCCGGCGGCGGAGCGAAGCGACCCGCCGCGCCGCGATGACCTGCGCTGGCGGCCGCCCGCCGCTTAGCGCGGCCGCGCCGGCACAGGACGCCTTTCATCGCTGAATTTCGCATTGGCAAACAAACGGGATGTTTGTCCAAGTTGTGAATTTCATGTAAACGGGTCTTTCGCATCGGGCGTCCCCGTAGTACAGCGCGGCGACGGGATGTCGCGCATCGATAGGAAGGTTCCTCTTTGCGATCTGGTGTGTTCGCGCGCCTCGTGGCGGTGGCCACGACGGCCGCACTGGGCGGGGCCGTGCTGTCCGCTTTCGCCCCCTCGGCCTCGGCGGCGGCTCCGGCCAAGCCCTATGACTTCAACGGCGACGGTTACGTGGACCTGGCCATCGGCAGCCCGAACGGCAAGGTCGGCAAGAAGGCCGGCGCCGGTTTCGTCAGCGTGATCTACGGTTCCGCCAAGGGCCTCAACACCGCGAAGAAGAAGGTCTTCACGCAAAACAGCAAGGGAATCCCCGGCACCGCCGAGGCCGGGGACAATTTCGGCTACTCGCTGGCCTCGGCCGACTTCGACCGGGACGGCTATGCCGACCTGGCGATCGGCGCGCCGGGGGAGGACACCGCCGCCGGCGCCAACGCCGGCACCGTCACGATCCTGTGGGGCACCCGCTCCGGCCTGACCACCCTGGCGGGCTCCAGCGCCGAGTTCGGCGACCCGGGCAGGAACCACCGCTGGGGCGAATCCCTGGCGGTGGGCGACATCCAGCAGGACGGATCCCCGGAACTGTTCATCACCGTCCCGGGCACCAGCATGTTCAAGTGGTTCTACTTCCGCCCGCCCGCGGCGGCCTCCGGCGCCGCCGTGCGACCGGGCGCCGCCATGGAGCCGGGCGGCGCCAAGGCGCTGCCCCGCCGGCGCGGCGGGGTCGCGGCCCAGTCGGCGGACGATGTGAACGCCTCCTGGCTGGCCACCGGGGATGTGACCGGCGACGGCCATGACGATGTGGTCTACGCCTGGCATGACGCCGACTGGCCCGCCCCCGCCGAGCGGCGCGGGTTCGTGGTCTTGCCGGGCACCGCCGCCGGGCGCCTGGGCGATGCCGTCTCGGTGGTCTTCACCGAGGTCAAATCGCTGGCGGTGGGCGACTTCAACGGCGACCGGCGCAAGGACGTCGCGGTGGGCCAGAGCTCGGCCAAGGGCGGCCGGGTGGCGGTCTTCCCCGGCTCGGCGAGCGGGGTGAGCTCCGCCACCAGGACCGTCATCGACCAGGACAGCCCGGGCGTCCCCGGCGCGGGCGCCTCCGGCGACGGCTTCGGCACCGCCATCGCCGTCGGCGACGTCAACAAGGACGGCAAGGCGGACCTGGCGGTGGGCACCCCCTTCGATGAGGTCTCCGGCCGCAAGGACGCGGGCCGGGCGTATGTGCTGTTCGGCTCGGCGTCCGGCCTCACCGGCAAGGGGGCGCAGACCGTCTCCCAGAGCACCAAGGGCGTCCCCGGGGCCTCGGAGAAGAACGACAACTTCGGCTTCGGGGTGACGCTGCTGGACCACACCAAGGACGGCCGCGCCGACCTGGTGGTGGGCGCGCCGCGGGAGAACGGCCGCGACGGCGCCGTCACCTTCTTCAAGAGCCGCGGCAAGGCCGGCTTCCTGCCCGTGCTGTCGGTGCGGGCCGTCGGCGCCGGCACCTTCGGCGTCAAGGGCCGCAACGCCCGCCTCGGCGGCGTCCTCGGCCGCTGAGCCGCACGCCGCCTCCCCGGGCGGGCTCCCGGCGGCGGAAGCGGCGCAGTGATCTGGGGCATCGCGTCAGCGGCCGCAGCGCTTCCAGAACCCGAGGCCACGTGGTGAAGGCCACGCCCGCATCGGCGCAGGCACCCGCGCACCGTTGCCGGGACGAGACCCGCTTTCTCGTCCCGGCAACGTGCCGGGAGGCGGTCAGCGGGCGCCGGAGGCCGCTCTGCCCGGCGCCGTGCGGCGCGCCGCCGGACGGGGGCGGCGGTAGGCCCGCTGGACCGGGTGCTCGACGGCGTGGTAACTGACCGCCCCGGCCAGCACCGTGGCCGCCGTCAGCAGCGGCAGGTCGGTCAGCAGGTTGCCGTTGAACAGCCGCCCGGTCAGGTCGTACCAGCCCAGGATGATCGCCATCTGCCACAGGAAGATCCCGTAGGAGATGCGGCCCAGCCAGCGCATCAGCGCATTGCCCAGCACCGCCTGCATCACCGGGTGACCGGCCGGGGCCAGCGCCACCGGGGCCACGAAGAACGCCGCGCACAGCCCGTACACCGCGATGTGCAGCAGCGACGTCCACAGGGTGGGGATGGTGTTCAGGTCCAGCGGCCCGGTGATGGGGGAGGCGGAGATCACCAGCAGGCTGAGCGCCGCCAGCCAGCAGGCCCCCCACGAGCCGGTCACCGTCCGGCAGAACCGGGCGCCGGCGCCGCGCGGGTCCTCCTTCGCCCACACCGTCAGCACCGCCAGCGCCATGCCCGTGGCGAACCAGGCGGCATAGCGCGGCGGCCAGACCCCCATGGCCGGGTGGTAGTCGGGCACGTGCATCGCGACCGTGAAGACGAACGACAGCAGCGCGTACCCGCCCACGGCGCGCAGCAGCCTGCGCGCCCGGTCGGCCAGGTCGGCGCCGCCGCGGGCGGCACGGGCCAGCAGCGCGGCCGTCGGCGGCAGCGCCACATACCAGGCCGCCTCGACCGCCAGGCTCCACGCCTGCCCCATCTCCCGGGGCCCCAGGGCGCTGCCCCACCAGTCCTGAGGGGCGTAGATGTGCGTCAGCGTGAGCGTCCCCAGCCACGCCCACACGTCCCCCAGCCGGTCCCGGTAGGACGTCACCATCACCACGACGACCAGCAGCCAGTACGCCGGCAGGATGCGCAGCGCCCGCCGCAGCAGGTAACCGCCGGTGTCGGGGGCGTCGCGCCCGCCGAGCGCGGCGTGCGCCCACGGCCGGTACAGCAGCAGCCCCGACAGCACGAAGAAGATCGCCACCCCGGACTGGCCGCCGTTGACCACCCAGCCGCCGGGGACGTTCCGGGCGACCAGCCCGGCGTTCAGCCCGATGTGAAAGACCAGCACCGCCAGCGCCGCGACCGCCCGGACCCCGTCCAGCGTGCCCTGGTGCCCGGAGATCTGCGGTGTGGCCAACCGTCCGGCGGGCCACGTCACCGGGCGCCCGCCTTCCGCAGCACCAGCACCAGGTTCCACGTCACGATCTCGCGGACGCCGGGGATGCGGACCACGCCCTTGGCCCACCAGGGGTGGTAGCGCGGCAGCGCGTCCAGCACCCGCACGTCCCGGCACCGCTCGGCCCAGGCCAGGGCGGCGCCGACCGACACCGGGTACAGGCTGACCCCGTAGCGGTTCTTGGGCGGACGGCCGTGGCGCCGCTCGTAGCGGCGGGCGGCCCGGTGCCCGCCCAGGTAGTGCCAGGGGGAGGTCTCGTGCCCGCCCCACGGCGACAGCCAGTTGGTGAACGACAGGTAGATCAGGCCGCCCGGGCGGGTGACGCGCACCATCTCCTCGGCCATCAGCCACGGGTCGGGGACGTGCTCCAGCACGTTGGAGGAGAAGCACACATCGGCCGCCCCGGTGCGGAACGGCAGCCGCAGCGCGCTGCCGACCACGCAGTCGCCGCGCGGCGGGCCGTGCGCGGTGATCTCCCCGGCGTCCACATCGACGCCCGCGCAGCGCGCCCCCGCCCGGGTCAGCTCGCGGGTGAAGAACCCCGACCCGGCGCCGACGTCGATGACCGTGGCGCCCTCCAGGCGGGTGTAGGCCGACAGCTGGGCCACGGTGTCGCGCGCCATCAGCCCGTAGAAGAACTCCGGGTCCTCCTGCTCCTTGCGGAACGCGCTGAGCAGCCGCACCGAGCGCGCCAGGGTCGCCCGGTGCGCCGTCTGCGACCGCCCCATCTCGGCCCTCCCTCTCGTCCGGTACCGCCGGAGCCTACCGGTATGGGGGTCTGCGCCCCTGATAAGTGGCCGGTTGCGTTTCAGGTAGGGTTACGCCCGAGTAGAACTTGTACGGAACCGTGCCGGTACCTGCGGCGTCCCGTACGCGTTCGGGCCCGCCGACCCGTGTCCGTCCCTCGGCAGCCCAGGAGGTTACAGATGCGGCGACCGCTCGGTCTGGTGCTGGTCGGTCTGGGGTCCTTCCTGCTCGCGCTGGCCCCCCTGGTGCGCTTTTACGTCGCGGGCCAGGTGGTCCGCGCGCCGCTGAACTTCTACCAGGCCACCGAGCTGGAGGCGCGCGACGCCCGCTACTTCGACCTGCTGGAGGGCCGGGTCCGTTCGGGCGTGACGCTGGCGGCCGTCAACACCGTCCGCGGCGACACCCGGGCCAACCAGGGCGACAACGACATCGCCGTGTGGGACTCGATCACCGAGATCTACGACAAGGAACGGCGCAAGCAGGTCGAGTTCCAGACCTACCGGATCGCCTTCGACCGCCGCACCGGCAAGCTGGTCAACTGCTGCGGCGCCCATGTCGGCGGCGACACCAGGGTGCAGATGTCGGGGTACGGGCTGCTGTTCCCGGTGGCGGACGTGCAGCGGCAGGACTACCCGGTGTTCGACATGTCCACCCGCCGGGCGCTGCCGGCCAGGTTCGACGGCGAGGAGCGCATCCACGGCCTGAACACCTACCGGTTCGTCCAGCAGATCCCCAGCACCAAGACCGCCAAGATCGACATGCGGCCCACCGGCAAGATGCTGGGGCTGCGGGGCCGGGACGCCCGGCGCACCCACCGGGTCGACCGCTACTTCTCGGCGACCATCACCACCTGGGTGGACCCGCGCACCGGCATCCCGGTCAAGCACGACCAGAACATCCGCAGCACCGTGGAGACCGAGGACGGCCGGGGCCGGATGGTCATCGCCGAGGCCCGCCTGGTGACGGTCGAGCGCGACCAGCAGCGCAATGTGGAGACCGCCAACGATTACGCCTTCAAGCGCGACCTGGTGGAGTCCATCCTGCCGCTGGTCGGCCTGGTCGGCGGCCTGGTGCTGCTGCTGGGCGGGATCTTCCTGAGCACGCGCGCCCCCGCCGGCGGCGACGGCGCCGCGCAGTCCGGCGGCGGGTTCACCCGCAAGCCCGACGGCCGCTTCGGCACCGCCGGTCCCCCGGCGGGCGGCCCGCCCGGCGGGAACCCGCCCCGCAGGGGGCCTGCCGGCAGCGGCTCCTCCGGCGGGCAGGCCGCCTCGTCCGATGCTCCCTCCCCGGTGGGCGCCCACCGGTCCGCCGGTTCTTGACCGCCGCGGGACGCCGTTTCCGCGGCTTGCGGCGGTGTTCTCAACGGCCGGGCCGATGCGGTCGTCTCCGCCTCGCCCGGCCGGGCACCACATGACCCGGCCTCCCCGCGATCTGCGGCCCTGCGCCGGAGGGCCGCCTCGGCGGTGCTTGCCGGCGGGGACCTGAGGTTCGCAGGCGCTTCATCCCGCCGGTGCGGGGATGTCCGAGATCTGCGCGCGTTCTCAGCCGGCCGCGGCCCCTCACGCGCCTGCCGCCGCCCTGTTCCAAGAGGCGCTGCGGCCGTCCGAGCTGCGCGGCCCCTCACGCGCCTGCCGCCTTCCCGGCCGCGAGCGCCTGCGGGTCCGCCGTTCGCCGCCCTCGGGCTTGGCCGCGCGCCGGGACGTCCTGAGCGTCGCCGGGCGTTGCAACCCGGCGCTCTCCCGCCCGCCGCAGCAGGGCCGCGGCCGCCCCCGCAAACCCCTAGAACCTGTACCAGAAGACAAGGTCTGAGCTCTGCGGTCGGGAAAACCTGAACTAGAACCTGTTGCAGTTTTCTGGGCTTGCGGCTTACAGTCGGGGCGTGCGGACACGAGTAACCGAACTCTTCGGCATCGAGTACCCGATCTTTGCGTTCAGCCACTGCCGTGACGTGGTCGCGGCGGTCAGCCGCGCCGGCGGCATGGGGGTCCTCGGCGCGCTCAACTTCACCCCCGAAGAGCTCGAGCTGGAGCTCAAGTGGATCGACGAGCACGTCGGCGGCAAGCCCTATGGCGTGGACGTGGTGATGCCCGCCAAATACGAGGGCGCCGACGCCGGCGACGCCCAGGAGCTGGTGACCAAGCTGCAGGCCATGATCCCCGAGCGGCACCGGCAGTTCGTGGAGGACCTGCTGGCCAAGCACGGGGTGGAGCCGTCCGCCGAGGGCGCCGACAAGATCCTGCTCGGCTGGACCGACGTCACCGCCCGCCCCCAGGTCGAGGTGGCCTTCCGGCATCCCATCGCGCTGCTGGCCAGCGCGCTGGGCCCGCCCCCGGCCGACGTGGTGGCCGAGGCCCACCAGCGCGGCATCAAGGTCGCCGGGCTGGCCAGCAACGCCCGGCACGCCCGCAAGCAGGTCGAGGTGGGCGTGGACATCATCGTGGCCCAGGGCACCGAGGCCGGCGGGCACACCGGGGACGTGTCCACCATGGTGCTCATCCCCGAGGTGGTCGACGCGGTCGGCAAGGACACCATCGTGCTGGCCGCCGGCGGCATCGGCCGGGGCAGCCAGATGGCCGCCGGGATGGCGCTGGGCGCCGACGGGGTGTGGACCGGCTCCATCTGGCTCACCGTGGACGAGGCCGACACCCCCGAGCTGGCCCGCGAGAAGCTGCTCAAGGCCACCTCGCGCGACACCGTGCGCTCCCGCTCCTGGACCGGCAAGCCCGCCCGGCTGCTGCGCACCGCCTGGACGGACGCCTGGGAGAGCGAGGAGTCGCCCGGCACGCTGCCGATGCCCATGCAGTTCATGCTGATCGCCGACGCGCTGCGCCGCATCCACCGCTCCGGCGACGGGGAGCTGGTCACCTTCCCGGTCGGCCAGATCGTCGGCTCCATGAACCAGATCAAGCCCGCCGCCCAGGTGGTCTACGACCTGATCGAGGAGTTCGTGGACGCCATCGAGCGCCTCAACAAGATCACCGAGGGCTGACCGGCCGGCTGTGGCCCGGTGACCCGGCGCCGGGCCACAGCCACCGCCGCGCCGCGGGTTTTCAGCGGGCGGGCCTTTTCCAACACGCCTTTTCCAACACGCCGTTCCCGCGGCTCAGCACGGGTGCGTCGCGGCCGGGGAGAAGACCGTGACCTGCGATGGCACGGCACCGGGGCTCCCGTCTCGGCCACCTGAAACCGCGTGTTGAAAAGGTTCAGTGCGTGAGCGCGAGTGCGTCCACTCCGCGATGCGGGTAGGGGTGCCGCACGACATCGCGACGGCCGGGTGCGGGCCGATGACTTTCGGGGCGCGCCGCCGTCCATCCGGTCGGAGGGCCGGGCGAGCAGGGCCCGGCCGGCGGCACCGAAAGGACGATCATGAAGCTCACGCTGAGCGCCTTCCTCACCCTGGACGGGGTCATGCAGGCGCCCGGGGCGCGCGATGAGGACCTCGCCGGCGGTTTTGCGCACGGCGGCTGGCAGGTCCCCTACTTCGACGAGGAACTGCTGCGCATCCAGAACGAGCGGTTCGCCAAGGCCGAGGCGTTCCTGCTGGGCCGCCGCACGTATGAGATCTTCGCCGCCTACTGGCCCAAGGTGACCGGCAAGGACAACCTGATCGCCGACAGGCTCAACACGCTGCCCAAGTACGTCGTCTCCCGCACGCTGCGCTCGGCCGACTGGCGCAACTCCACGCTCCTGGCCGGGGACGTGGTGCAGCAGGTCACCGAGCTGAAGCGGCGGCCGGGCGGCGAGCTGCAGATCCACGGCAGCGGGCGGCTCGCTCAGACGCTGGCCGCCCACGGCCTGATCGACGAGTACCGGCTGTGGTTCTACCCGGTGCTGCTCGGCTCGGGACAGCGCCTGTTCGACGGCACCACGACGGCGGCGCTGCGGCTCATCGAGGCCCAGACCACCGGTAGCGGCGCCATCGCCGCCACCTACCGGCCGGCGGGCGAGGTGCGTTACGGCAGCGCGGTGTAGGCCACGGCGCGGTCCGGGGCGCGTCCCCCGGACCGCGGCGCGTGCGTCAGCGGCCCTTGAAGACCGGGGGACGCTTCTCCCGGAAGGCCCGCGGCCCCTCCTGGGCGTCCTCGGTGGCGAAGATCGGCCAGCCGATCTCGTCGCTGACCTTGAGCGCCTCCTCCTCCGGCAGGTGGAAGGTCTCCCGGTGGGCGCGCAAGATGGCCTGCACCGACAGCGGGGCGCAGGCGGCGATCTGGTCGGCCAGCTCCCGGGCGGCCGACAAGGCCTGCCCGTCGGGGACCACCCGGTTGATCAACCCCATGGCCAGCGCCTCCTGCGGGGTCACCGACCGGGCGGTGAGCAGGATCTCCATCGCCGGGGCGTACCCGATCTGGCGGGGCAGCCGCACCACCGAGCCGCCCATCGGGAACAGCCCGCGCTTGGCCTCATACAGCCCCAGCGTGGCGCCCTCGGCGACCACCCGCAGGTCGGTGCCCAGCAGCAGCTCGGTGCCGCCGGCCACCGCGTACCCCTCGATGGCGGCGATGATCGGCTTGGTGGGCACCGCCTCCCGCAGCAGGCCCTTCCAGTGGTAGTTGGTGATCTCCGCCGCCCGCCGCTGTTCGCGTTCGTCCTCCGGCGGGGTGCCCATCGCCTTCAGGTCGGCGCCGGAGCAAAAGTGCCCGCCCGCCCCGGTCAGGATGCCCACCCGGACCTCGGGGGTCTGGGAGATGTAGGCGAAGGCGTCGGCCATCCCGACGAGCATCGACGTGCTGAGGGCGTTGCGGGCCTCCGGCCGGTTCATGGTCACGATCACCACGTGACCGTCCTGCTCGACCGTGCAGTGCGCGGTGCTGATCGGCAGCCGCTCCATCGGCACAGACCTCCTGGCATGCGACAAAATAAGAACAGATTCTAGTAATGATCTCCGCCTGCAAACAGGTCTTGTCGAGTCAAACGAGAACGTGATCTACTTTGCCTCCGGACGTCTACTCAAAGCGTGGAGAACGCCGATGGGGTCGTTGGGTTTTTGGAGGCTGGCGCAGGCCGATCCGGAATGGATCGCGGCCGTTGATCCGGACGGCACCGAGCACACCGCCGGGGAAGTGCTCGCCCGGGCCAACCGGCTGGTTCACGGGCTGCGCGCGCTGGGGCTGAAGAAGGGCGACGGCATCTGCGGGCTGGTGCCCAACGGAGTGGACGGCCTGACGCTGTACCTGGCGGCGCTGCAGGCGGGCTGGTACTACACCCCGATCAACTGGCACCTGACCGGGCCGGAGATCGGCTACATCGTGGCGGACGCCGAGGCCAAGGCGTTCTTCGTGCACGAGCGGTACGCCGCCGAAGGACGGCGCGGCGCCGATGAGGCCAAGCTGGAGGACCACCGCCGGTTCTCCTTCGGCGAGGTCGAAGGGTTCCGCCCGTTCTCGGAACTGGTGGACGGGCAGCCCGACACCCTGCCGGAGGACCGCACCGCCGGCGCCACCATGCACTACACCTCGGGCACCACCGGCCGGCCCAAGGGCGTGCGGCGCCCGCTGCCGGGCATCGACCCCGACGACAACGGCGAGCTGCTGACGTTCCTGCTGGGCCTGTTCGGCATCCCGCCGGGCCGCCCCGCGGGCGGGGAGCCGCAGGCGCACCTGGTGACCTCGCCGTCCTACCACACCGCCGTCACCCAGTTCGGCGGGACGGCCCTGCACATGGGCCACACGCTGGTCTACATGGACAAGTGGGACGCCGAGGAGACGCTGCGGCTGATCGAGCGCTACCGCGTCACCAACACCCACATGGTGCCCACCCACTTCAAGCGGCTGCTGTCGCTGCCCGAAGAGGTCCGCAACCGCTACGACGTCTCGTCGATGAAGTGGGCGATCCACGCCGCGGCGCCCTGCCCCATCCCCCTCAAGCAGCAGATGCTCGACTGGTGGGGCGACTGCATCTGGGAGTACTACGCGGCCACCGAGGGCGGCGGCACCATCGCCTCCCCGCAGGACTGGCGGGAGCACCCCGGCACCGTCGGCAAGGCCTGGCCGATCAGCGAGCTGCTGATCGTCGACGACGACGGCAACGAGGTGCCGCCGGGCACCCCCGGCACCATCTACATGAAGATGGCCGGCGCCCAGTTCGAGTACAAGGGCGACAAGGAGAAGACCGAAAAGAGCCGGCTGCGCGACTTCTTCACCGTCGGCGACGTCGGCTACCTCACCGAGGACGGCTTCCTGTTCCTGTCCGACCGCAAGGCCGACATGATCATCTCCGGTGGGGCCAACATCTACCCCGCCGAGATCGAGAACGAGATCCTCACCCACCCCAAGGTCGCCGACGTGGCCGTGTTCGGCATCCCCGACGAGGAGTGGGGCGAGCAGATCAAGGCCGTGGTCGAGCCCGCCGAGGGCGTGGAGCCCGGCCCGGAGCTGGCCCAGGAGATCCTGGCCTCCCTGGAGGGCCGGCTGGCCCGCATGAAGTGGCCCAAGTCCATCGACTTCATCGACAAGATGCCGCGCGAGCCCAACGGAAAGCTGCTCAAGCGCAAGCTGCGGGACCCGTACTGGAAGGACCGCGAAGTTGCCATCTAGTCCCAACCACGTCCTGGAATTCCCGGGCGGCTACACGCGCTCGGTCGGCCCGGTCATCGGCCGCTTCCTGACCGAGCTGCGCGACGGCCGGCTGATGGGCGTGCGCACGGCCGGCGGGCGGGTGCTGGTCCCGCCGACCGAGTACGACCCGGCCACCGGCGAGGCCGTCACCGACGAATGGGTGGAGGTCGGCCCCTCGGGCACGGTGCAGACCTGGTCGTGGGTCGCCCACCCGCGCCCGGAGCACCCGCTGGACCGGCCCTTCGCCTGGGCGCTGATCAAACCGGACGGCGCCGACACCGCCCTGCTGCACGCCCTGGACATGGGCGTGCACGAGGCCGGCGCCAAGCCGCCCCGGCAGCTGAAGACCGGCCTGCGGGTGCGCCCCAAGTGGCGGGCCGAACGCAGCGGGCACATCAGCGACATCGAGTGCTTCCGCCCCGAGGTCACGATGATCACCGCGCCGACCCGGCAGGAGTACACCCTGGGCGCCGGCAGGGCCCTGGGCCGCTTCCTGGAGGGCATCGCCGAGGGCAAGATCCTGGGCCACCGCTGCCCGGTGTGCGACAGCGTGATCGTCCCGATGAAGGGCATGTGCGCCCGCGACGGGGTGCCCACCACCGAGGAGGTGGAGGTCGCCGACACCGGCACCGTCACCACCTTCGCGGTCAACAACATCCCCGACCCGCGCGCCCCCGAGGTGCCGTTCGTGTCGGCCTACATCCTGCTGGACGGCGCCGACATCCCCATGCTCGCCCTGGTCGCCGGGATCCCCGCCGACCAGGTCCGGATCGGCATGCGCGTCAAGGCGGCCTGGCGGCCCCGCGAGGAGTGGGGGCCGACGATGGCCAACATCAAGTGGTTCGAGCCGATCGACGAGCCCGACGTGCCTTTTGAGCGGATCAAGGATTACGTATGAGCAGGGATATCGCGGTCGTCGCGTTCGTCCAGACCAAGCACACCGCCGAGGACGCCGGGCTGACCGAGCCGGAGCTGCTGGCCCCGGTCATCGCCGAGATCAAGGAGCGCACCGGCATCGACCGGTTCGGCTTCACCTGCTCGGGGTCGTGCGACTACCTGGAGGGCAAGCCGTTCGCGTTCGTCTCGGCGCTGGACCCGGTCGGCGCCTGGCCGCCCATCTCCGAAAGCCACGTGGAGATGGACGCCGCCTGGGCGCTGTATGAGGCCTACGTCCGGCTGCTGCACGACGACATCGACACCGCGCTGGTCTACGGGTTCGGCAAGTCCTCCCAGACCGACGTGCGCAAGGTGATGACGTTCCAGCTCGACCCCTACTACCTGGCCCCGCTGGGACCCGACCAGGTCTCGCTGGCCGCCCTGCAGGCCCGCGCCTACCTGGAGCGGGCCGGGGCCAAGGAGGACGACCTGCGCGCGGTGGCCGCCAGGTCCCGGGCGGCCGGGCGGGAGAACCCCTACGCCCTGCACCTGGAGGACCCCGACCCCTCGGCCGGCTACGAGGTGGCGCCGCTGCGCCCCTACGACGTCGCCCCCATCACCGACGGGGCCGCGGCGATCGTGCTGGCCGCCGGGGACAAGGCCCGCGAGCTGTGCGAGCGCCCGGCCTGGATCACCGGCATCGACCACCGCGCCGACCCGCACTCCCCGGGCGCGCGGGATCTGAGCCGCAGCGAGTCGGCCCGCATCGCCGGGGAGCGGGCCGGGGCGGCCGGGGTCGAGGTGGCCGAGCTGCACGCCCAGTTCAGCCACGAGGAACTGATCCTGCGCGAGGCGCTGAAGCTGGGCGAGGACGTGCTGGTCAACCCCTCCGGCGGGGCGCTGTCGGCCAACCCGGTCATGGCCGCCGGGCTGATCCGCATCGGCGAGGCCGCCGCCCGCATCCACGACGGGAGTGCGGGCAAGGTGCTCGGGCACGCCTCCTCCGGCCCGTGCCTGCAGCAGAACCTCGTCTGCGTCATGGAAGGAGAGCCCCGTGGGTGACCCCTGCGCCGGTCCGGCGGGCAGGTGCGCGGACCGGATCTGGGACGGGAAGGTGCGTCATGGGTAACCCGTGTGCCGTCATCGGCGTCGGGCAGACCGAGTACAGGACCCGGCGGCGGGATGTGTCGATAGCCGGGCTGGTGCGGGAGGCCGCGCAGCGGGCGCTCGAGGACGCCGGCCTGACCTGGGCCGACATCGACGCCGTGGTGATCGGCAAGGCCCCCGACCTGTTCGAGGGCGTGATGATGCCGGAGGCGTACCTGGCCGACGCGCTGGGCGCCACCGGCAAGCCGATGATGCGGGTGCACACCGCCGGGTCGGTGGGCGGCTCCACGGCGATCGTGGCGGCCGGGCTGATCCACAGCGGCGTGCATGAGCGGGTGCTGACCGTGGCCTGGGAGAAGCAGTCCGAATCCAACGCCACCTGGGCGCTGACGATCGAGTCCCCGCACAACGCGTCCCTGGTGGTGGGGGCGGGCGGCTACTTCGCCCCGCACATCCGCGCCTACATGCGGCGCTCGGGCGCCCCCGACCACATCGGCACGCTGGTGGCGGTCAAGGACCGGCTGAACGCGCTGAAGAACCCGTACGCCCACCTGAAGATCCCCGGCATCTCCCGGGAGATGGTCGAGTCCACCCCGATGCTGTGGGAGCCCATCCGCTACCTGGAGACCTGCCCGTCCTCCGACGGCGCCTGCGCGATGGTGCTGGCCTCAGAGAGCGCGGCGCGGCGCGCCCCCAACCCGCCGGCCTGGATCCTGGGCACCTCCATGCGCTCTGAGCCGATCTTCTTCGCCGGGCGGGACGTGGTGAACCCCCAGGCCGGCCGGGACGCGGCGGCCGACGTCTACCGGCAGGCCGGCATCGACGACCCGCGCCGCGACCTGGACTGCGCCGAGGTGTACGTCCCCTTCTCCTGGTACGAGCCGATGTGGCTGGAGAACCTGGGGTTCTGCGGCGAGGGCGAGGGCTGGAAGCTCACCGAGTCCGGCGCCACCGCGCTGGACGGCGACATCCCCTGGAACCCCTCCGGCGGGGTGCTGTCGTCCAACCCGATCGGCGCGTCCGGGATGATCCGCTTCGCCGAGGCCGCGCTGCAGGTGCGCGGCATGGCCGGCGAGCACCAGGTGGACGGCGCCCGCAAGGCCCTGGGCCACGCCTACGGCGGCGGCGCGCAGTTCTTCGCCATGTGGATCGTCGGCTCCGACAAGCCGTGAGCTGACGCGCCGCATCGCGGAGACCACCCCCACCCCTTTTCTCTGGGGGAGCACCCCCAGACCCCCAGACGGGCCGGGCGGCCGGGAGGCCCCCGGCCCGGCCCACCCCGATTCCGCCGGAGGTCGCCGGTATGGAGTTCAACTACGCAGATCTGTTCGAGGGGGTCGCGGACGCGATCGGGGGACGCACCGCGGCGGTGTGCGGTGACCAAAGGGTCACCTACGCCGAGCTGGACGCGCAGGCCACCCGGCTGGCGCACCACCTGCAGGAGGCGGGGGTGGAGCCGGGGCAGCACGTGGCCATCCAGCTCTACAACGGCCTGGAATACATCACCGCGTTGCTGGCCGCCCTGAAGATCCGGGCCGTGCCGATCAACATCAACTACCGGTACGTGGAAAGCGAGCTGGTCTACCTCTACACCGACTCCGACAGCGTCGCCCTGATCTACGACGTGGAGTTCGACGAGCGGGTGGCCGCCGCCGCGGCGCACGCCCCCAAGCTGCGGCACTTCATCGCGGTCGGCGGCGAGTCGGCGGTGCCCGGGGCGGTGCGCTTTGAGGACGCGCTGCGCGGCCGTTCCACTGAGCGGGACTTCCCGGTACGTTCCGGCAAAGACCTGTATATTATCTACACAGGGGGCACCACGGGCATGCCCAAGGGCGTGATGTGGGAGATGGAGCAGATGCTCCACGCCTTCTGGAACCCCACCATGCCCCGTCCCGCCAAGCCCGAGGACGTCATCGCCCAGGCCGCCGGCTCCGGCCCGCTGGTGATGATGCCGGTCGCCCCGCTGATGCACGGCGCCGCCCAGATGAACACCTGGATCGCCTGGTGGATGGGCGCCACGCTGGTGTACGTGCGCAAGTTCGACCCCGCCGAGGTCTGGCGGGCCGTCGAGCGCGAGAAGGTCAACTCCATGACCGTCACCGGGGACGCGATGGCCATCCCGCTGGCGGAAGAGCTGACCCGCAACTCCTATGACCTGTCGTCGCTGTACGCCTTCGTCTCCACCGGCGCGATCCTGACCGGCGCGGTGCGGCAGCGCTTGTCCGCCCTGCTGCCCAACCTGATGATCATGGACCGTTTCGGCTCCACCGAATCCGGTTCCACCGCCGAGGCCACCGCGGGCTCCAGCCCGGAGAAGGGGCTGAAGTTCGCCGCCGACACCGACAGCATCGCCGTGCTGGACGAGTCGCTGCGGCCCGTCGAACCCGGCTCGGGCGTGCTCGGCCAGGTCGCCCGCACCGGCCACATCCCGGTGGGCTACTACAACGACCCGGAGAAGACCGCCCGGACCTTCCCCGAGATCGACGGCAAGCGCTGGCTGCTGACCGGCGACATCGCCACCGTGGAGGCCGACGGCACCATCGCGGTGTTCGGCCGCGGCTCCCAGGCCATCAACACCGGCGGCGAGAAGGTCTTCCCCGAGGAGGTCGAGGCCGTCCTCAAAGGACACCCGGCCGTCTACGACGCGGTCGTCACCGGCGTCCCCGACGAACGCTGGGGCAACCGGGTGGCGGCGGTGGTGCAGCCGTCCGCCGGCCACACCCCCACCTTCGAGGAACTGGACGCGCACTGCCGCAAGCACCTGTCCGGCTACAAGGTGCCCCGGGTCTACGCCTTCGTCCCGGAGATGAAGCGCTCTCCGGCCGGCAAGGCCGACTACCGCTGGGCCAAGGAGGTGGCCCGGCGCGCCGCCGCCCCCGCCTGAGCGCCCCCGCGGCCCCGGGACCTGTGACGACCCGCGGGTGAGGCCGGCGAACCGCCGGGTCTGCTTCCCCGGCCCGGCGATTCGCCGGCCGGCCCGCGGCACGGAGGCCGCAATCCCCACCCCCGCCCCGCGGCCTTCCCGGGCGGGTCCGCAACAGACCTCTCAAAGGAGCGGGCGGCCGCGCCGCGACCGGCAGGCGGCGTGGCCCGACCCGTTTCTCCGAACCCGCCATCGAGACTCCGCTGCTGGCGGCCAGGGCTGCTCGCCGTATGGAGTCAGTCGAAGATTGGGATTTCGGACGCCCTGTATTGCTCCACTGCATGCGTCCGAGCAATAGAGTTCTGTAGCGGAGCCGCTACCGGACAGCGGCTCTCCGGTGGACCTTCTCGGCCCGCCCCCGGGCCGGTCCCCGCCACCGCCGGCGACGGCCGGCGGGCGGGAAGGTTCAGCGTGCGGTGATGGTGGGAGAAGAGGGTCCTGGACGTGCCGGATCGCGCTGAGGTGATCGAGGAGATGCGGGTGGCGCTGCAGCGCAGCGCCATGTGGTCGATGATGCTCCAGCACGCCGCCGCCAGCAGGGCGGGCATCAACATGACCGACTCCCAGTGCATCAACCTGCTCGTGCTGGACGGGCCGCAGACCCCCGGCAAGCTCGCCCACAGCATGGGCATCACCACCGGAGGGGCGATCACCGCCGTCATCGACCGGCTGGAGAAGGCCGGCTACGTCAAGCGCACCCGCGACCCGGCCGACCGGCGGCGCGTCATCGTGGAGCCGGTGCCCGAGGCGGTCTCCCGGGTGGCCGCCTACTTCGAGCCGATCGCCCGGGCCTTCACCGACCGCATGTCCGAGCTCACCGACGAGCAGCTGGAAGTCCTGGCGGAGTGGATCCGCTGGAGCAACGAGGCGATGCCCGGCGTGCTGGAGGAGATCGAGCGGATGCCCTGAGGGACGGCGCTTGTGCGGTGACCTCATCGCCCGGCAGGTCGCCTGGTACGGCGGCACAGACGCGGGACGGCAAGTGAGGGTCGGCACATACCGACTGGTCGGTCACTGGCTACCCTGAATGCCGTTCTGGCGCGAGTTCGAGGAGTGCGCATGCAGACCGGACTGCAGGGCAAGACGGCGCTGATCACCGGCGCCTCGCGCGGGATCGGCAAGGCCAGCGCCATGGCGCTGGCCGCAGAGGGCGCCAACGTGGTGCTGTCGTCCCGCAAGCAGGAAGCACTGGATGAGGTGGCCGCCGAGATCCGCGCGGCCCACCCCGAGGTCGGGGTGCTGGCCAAGGCCGCGCACGTGGGCGACGCCGAGCAGGCCGCCGCCTGCATGGACGCCGCGATCGCCGAGTTCGGCGGGATCGACGTGCTGGTCAACAACGCCGGCACCAACCCCTACTACGGGCCGATGGTGGACATCGACGCCGCCCGCGCCGCCAAGACCGTCGAGGTCAACCAGTTCTCCATCGTGCAGTGGACCTCGCTGGCCTGGAAGAAGTCGATGGCCGAGCGGGGCGGCGTGATCGTCAACATGGCCAGCATCGGCGGCATGGTCACCGAGGGCGGCATCGGCTACTACAACGCCACCAAGGCCGCGGTGATCCACCTGACCCGGCAGTTCGCCGTGGAGCTGGCCCCCAAGGTGCGGGTCAACGCCATCGCCCCCGGCCTGGTCAAGACCCACCTGGCCCGCGCCCTGTGGGAGCCCCACGAGGAGCGGATCAGCAAGGCGCTGCCGCTGGGCCGGCTCGGTGAGCCCGAGGACATCGCCAACGTCGTGGTCTTCCTGGCCGGCGACGCCTCCTCCTGGATGACCGGGCAGACCATCGTGGTGGACGGCGGCTCCATCGTCCGCCCGTCCATCGCCTGACCCGCCTACCGAAGGAGACGCGACCATGACCGCTCGCTGGGGCCTGACCGTCCCGATGACCGGGGTGCCGCTGGCCGAGCACCGCCAGATCGTGACCGAGCTGACCGACCTGGGCTACACCGACGTCTGGTCGGCGGAGACCAACGGCGCCGACGGCTTCACCCCGCTCGCCCTGTCCTCCCAGTGGGGGCCGGACCTGCGGCTGGGCACGGCGATCGTGCCGGTCTACACCCGCGGGCCGGCGCTGCTGGCCCAGCAGGCCGCCACGCTGGCCTCCCTGGCGCCGGGACGCTTCGTGCTGGGCATCGGCTCCTCGTCGGACACCATCGTGCAGCGCTGGAACGGCATCCCCTTCACCGAGCCCTACCAGAGGGTGCGCGACACGCTGCGGTTCCTGCGCAAGGCCCTCACCGGGGAGAAGGTGAGCGACGAGGCGCTGGGCGTGCAGGGCTTCAAGCTGGACGCGCCCCCGCCGCAGCAGCCGCCGATCGTGCTGGCCGCGCTGCGCCCGGGGATGCTGCGCCTGGCCGCCCGCGAGGCCGACGGCGCCATCACCAACTGGCTGGCCCCGCATGATGTGCGCACCGTGCGCGGGGTGCTGGGGGAGGAGCCGGAACTGCTGGCCCGGCTGTTCGTGTGCCCCACCGACGACGCCGAGAAGGCCCGCGCCACGGGCCGCTGGATGATCGCCGCGTACATGAACGTCCCGGTCTACCGGGCGTTCCACCAGTGGCTGGGCCGGGGGGACGCGCTCAAGCCGATGAACGACGCCTGGGACGCCGGCGACCGCAAGGCCGCGCTGGAGGCCATCCCCGACGAGGTGGTGGACGACCTCATCGTGCACGGCTCCCCGGCGGCCTGCCGCGACCGCATCCGCCAGTACGTGGAGGCGGGATTGACCACCCCGATCCTGGCGGTGGTGCCCGGCAGCGGCATGTCCCCGCTGGAGGCGGTCCGCGCCCTGGCCCCCTCGGCGGGCTGATCCGCCGGTGCTTCGGCCCGGCGCCCCTGGGCCGAAGCACCGGATCGCGCGCGATCTGTGTCGCGCATCACAGCGTCCGGGGGTGATCCCTGGAGCGGAAACGGTTTGCCGGGGGCGTCAGCGGGCAGGGCAAGGCGGGTCTGATGAATCGAATGTGAGGAGAACTGATCGTGCTCACGCTGACCAGCGGTGCCGTTCAGGTGATCCGTACCGTGACCGCCAACCCCGAACTGCCTCCGGAGACCGGCATCCGCATCGCGTCGGGCGTCAACGGCTCGCAGGCGCTCACCCTCTCGGTGGCCCCGGCCCCCGAGGCGGGGGACCAGATCGTCGAAGAGGGCGGCGCCCGCGTGTACCTGGAGGCCGGTGCGGCCGAGCTGCTCGCGGACAAGACCCTGGACGCCCAAGTGGACGCCCAAGGCGACGTGGCCTTCACCATCGCCGAAGGCCCCATCGCCGACGTCTGAGCGAACCCGAGGAGGGTTCGCCCCAAGACCCGCCCGGCCGGGGCGCCGAGCCGCTCGTGCCCCGGCCGGGTTTCACCCCGTCCCGGCCGCGGAAAGCGGCGCGGCGGGAAGCCCACGTGCGCCCTGAACGCGCCCTGAACCTTGAGGGAGGCCTTCCGGGCGCGGGGATCACTCGGGGAAACTCGGGTGCGGCCCCAGCGCCCAGTACTCCAGCAGGCCGTAGCCGACGTTGCCGTCGTATTCGAAACGGCCCAGGGCGTCGACCATTCCCCACATGCGGGCGGCGTCCTCTTCCTTGCGGAGGTCGTAGCTGACGCTCTGCACCTTCAGCTCCGGCCCCTGGTACATGCCGTGCCTCCAGTCCGGCTCCAGCCCGTACCCGGTGCCGACCATCAGGTGCACCGGCAGCACCGGCGTGGCGCGCACATCGAACGGCTTGCCGCCGGGCGGGGCGAACGAGAGCGTCGCGCTCTCCACCTCCCGGGTGCCCTCCCGGTAGACCGGCCGGTATTCGGGACGTCCCAGATATTCCGGATCCCGCTCGGGATCGGGCCAGATGCGGACGGCCTCCTCCAGGATCCGCCGGCCTTTGTCGTCCTCCTGGACGATGCACAGGATCGAGTGGTCCGCGAACTGCATCGGCGCATACAGCCAGTAGAACGTCCCGGGATTTTTGACCTGGATGCCGGGCGGCTCGGGCTCGCCGACCGGCCGGATGCCCCAGGAGCGGTCCCGGCAGCCCCACCACCGGTCGGGGGTGACCGTCAGGGTCTCCCCGTCCACGGTGATGGCGCCGCTCCAGCGGCCGGTCTGCGCCAGCCGCCGCGAATCGAAGATCACCCGTTCCTGCCAGCGCACGAAATGCGGCGGCTCCAGGTGGGCGGGGATGGACGCCTCCCAGGTCAGATCGAACGACAGCCCGTGCTCGGGGGCCTGCAGGCTCACCCGCAGCCGGCGCAGGCCCTCGAGCACCTCCACGTGGAAGGGGCCGACGCGGGTGTCCATCCGGTCCGCCCCCAGCTCCCGCGAGGCCCGCACCACCCGGTGCAGCGGACCGCGGCGCAGCAGCGCGAAGGCGTCGGTGACGCCCAGGTTGGGGTACTGGCCCATCCCCACCAGCAGCATCAGCTCACCGGAGAGCGGAAAGCAGTTGAAGTAGTAGCGGTCGTAGAAGTTGCGGTCGGAGGTCCCGGTGTGCCGCATGACCTCCGGCACCTGGTGGATGGGGTAGTCGTCGAGCGGCGAGAGCGTCACGCGACCTCCTTGAGGACGGTGTCCAGCAGCCGGGTGGCGGTGTTGTCGTAGGGGAAGGGATCCTCAGGGCCGATCCAGCCGAAGTCGATCATCGCCTGCCCGATCCGGGCCATCATCACGGCGAACTTGAACCCGGACAGCACCTGGTAGTACTCCAGGTCGCGCAGCGGACGGCCGAGCAGCTCCGCATAGCGCGCCACGGTCTCCTCATGGGAGGGGAACCCCGCAAGGCGCTCCGCCCCGACGCCTTCGGAGTGGTGCCGGTCCATCCACAGGTACCAGGCCAGGTCCTCCTCGGGCGCCCCGAGCACGGCGTTCTCCCAGTCCAGCACCGCCTGCGGCACCCCGTCCCGGTAGATCACGTTGCCGATCCGCGCGTCCCCCCACAGCAGGACGGGCGGGTCGGGCTCTGCGGGCCGGTTGGCCTTGAGCCACTCCAGCGCCCGCAGCGCCACCTCCTGTGGCCCCGGGTAGGCCCAGCTCAGGTAGTGCTCGTAGTAGCCGAGCCGCTGCCGGATCCCCACCGGCCCCCACTGGGGCTGGTCGAGGAACTCCAGGCCCAGCTCGTCTGCTTTCAATCGGTGCAGCCGGGCCAGGATCTCCAGCGCCGACCACCACATGGCGGCCCGCTCCCGCGGCGGCACCTGCGTCACCCAGCCGTCGGTGTGGTAGGGCGGCATGTCGGTGGGCACCCGCCCGTCCACCCGCGCCATCACGAAGAACGGCGCGCCCAGCGGCTCGTCCGACGGCTCATGCCACAGGATGGGCGGGACGGGGATGTCGGTGCGCTCGTGGAGGATCCGCATCAGGCGGTACTGCTCGGTGAAGCGGGGCTCGGGGAAGATCTGGTAGCCGGTGGGCGCCACCCGGACCACCAGTGACCGGTGCCGCCCCTCGCAGTCGGTCTCCAGCAGCAGGGTCTCGTTGGAGAACCCGCTGGTCTGCGGGATCTGCACGGAGCGGACGCGGGCGCCGGGCAGATGCCGGGCCAGCCATCCCTCCAGCAGGCGGCGGGTCTGTTCGGGGTCGCGCTGGTGGGGAACGGGCATGACCGCCTCCTCGCACCGGCCGGGTGGGGCGGGACCGGTGAAGTAGAACGTGTTCTATCAACGGCTCCCGGGAACGTCAATGAACTCCCCGGCGTCATTGCCGATGACCGCCCCGGGCGTCCGAACGCCTCGCCACGCGTGAAAGCATCGGGAGCGGAAGGAGGGAGCGATGAGGCTGACCAAACTCGGGCACTCCTGCGTTCGGCTGAGCAAGGACGAGGGGACCTTGGTCATCGACCCCGGCGGCCTGACCCCCGAGCAGGACGCCCTGGAGGGCGCCGACGCGGTGCTCATCACCCACGAGCACTTCGACCACTTCGACGAAGACCGGCTGCGGCAGGCGATGGCCGCCAACGAGCGCCTGCGGGTGTACGCCTCCCGCGTGGTGGCCTCCAAGCTGGCCGACCTGGGCGAGCGGGTGAAGAGCGTCGGCCACGGCGACGCCCTGACCGTCGCCGGCTTCGACATCCACGTCTACGGCGAGGACCACGAGATCCTCGACCCGGACGTGCCGCCCATCCCCAACACCGGCTACCTGATCGACGGCCAGGTCTTCCACCCCGGCGACGCGCTCACCGTGCCGCCGGAGCCGGTGCCCACGCTGTGCCTGCCCGGCAGCGCGCCGTGGATGAAGGTCTCCGAGATGTACTCCTACGTCAAGGAGATCGCCCCCGAACGGGCCTACGTCATCCACGACGGGATCCTCAACGACGTCGGCATCGCGGTCATGGAGAACCACGTGAGCAACGCCGCCGCCAAGGCCGGCAAGGACTACCGGCGCCTGAAGCCGGGAGAGTCGGTGGAGCTGCCTTGACGACGAGCGACGCGATGAACCGGGGCCCCATCAAGGCGGTCTTCTTCGACATCGGCGAGACGCTGATCAACGAAGGGGAGATCTACGGCCGGTGGGCCGACTGGCTGGGGGTGCCCCGGCACACCTTCCTGGCCAAGCTGGGCGCGGTGCTGGCCACCGGCGGCACCCACATGGACCTGCTGGAGTACTTCCGCCCCGGCTTCGACCTGGAGAAAGAGGAACGGCTGCGGGCCGCCGCCGGCATCCCCGCCGGGTTCGGCCCGCAGGACCTCTACCCCGACGCCCGCGACTGCCTGGCCGCCCTGCGCGCCCAGGGCCTGTATGTGGGAGTGGCCGGCAACCAGCCGGTGCGGGCCGCCGAACAGTTCGCCGCACTGGGGCTGGAGGCGGACGTGGTGGGGATCTCCGACGTGTGGGGGCTCAGCAAGCCCGACCGGCGATTCTTCGCCCGCTGCGCCGCCGAGTGCGGCCTGCCCCCCGAGGAGATCCTGTACGTGGGGGACCGCATCGACAACGACGTCCGTCCCGCCCTGGCGTTCGGCATGCAGGCGGCCTTCCTGCGGCGCGGCCCGTGGGGGCACATCCAGCACGACGAACAGGCGTTGCGCGGCTGCACCTTCGTGCTGGACGACCTTGCCGTCCTACCGGAACTGGTGGCGCGTCATAACGCCGCTTAAGGGTCATCCCCCCCGTTCCCGGGTAGGAGACGCAGAACCATCTCACCGAGGAGACACAACGTGCCCACACTGGCCGCTGAGCGGAGCGGGGTAGAGCGAGCGCATGGCTAGCACCTGGGACTGGCTCGTCGTCGACTGCGCGAACCCGCGTGCCCTGGCCGAATTCTGGAGCCGGGTGCTGAACTTCAAGATCCTGGAGGAGGACGCCGAGAGCGTTTCCCTCGGCATGGACGAGGGCACCTTCCCCAAGATCCTCTTCCTGCGGACACCCGACCCCAAGACCGGCAAGAACCGCCTGCACCTGGACCTGACCCCCGATGACCAGGCGGCCGAGGTGGAACGGATCTGCGCGCTGGGCGCCCGCCGGGTCGACATCGGCCAGGGCGAGCAGAGCTGGGTGGTCCTGGCCGACCCGGAGGGCAACGAGTTCTGCGTCCTGCGCGGCCAAGGCGGCTGAAGCCCCCGGGCGCCCGGTCAGCGGGGACGCGCCAGCGGGAAGGGGATGGTCTCGCGGATGCTCTTGCCGGTCAGGGTGATCAGCAGCCGGTCGATGCCCATGCCCATCCCGCCGGCCGGCGGCATGGCGTACTCCAGGGCGCGCAGGAAGTCCTCATCCAGCTCCATCGCCTCCGGGTCGCCCCCGGCGGCCAGCAGCGACTGCTCGGTGAGCCGCTGCCGCTGCAGGATCGGGTCGATCAGCTCGCTGTAGGCGGTGCCCAGCTCCAGCCCGAAGACGATCAGGTCCCACTTTTCGGCCAGCCGGGGGTCGGCGCGGTGCGGGCGGGTCAGCGGGGAGGTCTCGGCGGGGTAGTCGCGGACGAAGGTGGGGGCCTTGATCCCGGGCTCCACCAGCGCCTCGAACAGCTCCTGCACCAGCTTGCCCTGCCCCCAGCCGGCGTCGAACTCCAGGCCCGCCCGCTCGGCGTACTTGCCGACCAGGGACGCGGGGGTGTCGGGGGTGATCTCCTCGCCGAGGGCCCGGGAGACCGACTCGTACACGGTGATCTGGCGCCACGGCTCGGCCAGGTCGCATTCGGCGCCGTCGCGCACCACCACCGTGGTGCCCAGCGCCGCGCGGGCGGCCCGCAGCACCAGATCCCGGGTCAGGGCGGCCATGGTGTCGTAGTCGCCGTAGGGCTCGTAGGCCTCCAGCATCGTGAACTCGGGATTGTGCTTGGGGGAGACGCCCTCGTTGCGGAAGTTGCGGTTGATCTCGAAGACCTTGCCGACCCCGCCGACCAGCAGCCGCTTGAGGTACAGCTCGGGGGCGATCCGCAGGTACAGCTGCATGTTGTAGGCGTTGATGCGGGTGGTGAACGGCCGGGCCGCGGCGCCGCCGTGGATGGGCTGCAGCATGGGCGTCTCCACCTCCAGGTAGCCCAGCTCGCGCAGCCGGTCGCGGATCGCCGCCACCGCATCGCCGCGCATCCGCAGCATCCGGCGGGCCTCGTCGTTGACGATGAACTCCACATACCGCTGCCGCACCCGCGCCTCCGGGTCGGCCAGGCCGCTGCGCTTGTTGGGCAGCGGGCGCAGGCACTTGGCCGTCAGCGTCCAGCTCGTGGCCAGCACCGACAGCTCCCCGCGCTTGGAGGTGACCACCTCGCCCGCGATGCCGACCTGGTCGCCCAGGTCGATCAGGCGCTTCCAGGCCCGCAGCGAGCCGGGGACCGGCGCGCCGTCCGGCCCGTCGGGCTCCAGCCGGTCGGCCGACAGCATCACCTGGATGTCGCCGGTCTCATCGCGCAGCGTGACGAACACCAGCCGGCCGTGCTCGCGGGCCAGCATCACCCGCCCGGCGATGCGCACCTGCTCGCCGGTGCGGGCGTCGGGGGGCAGGCCGCCGAAGCGGGCGCGGATGTCGGCGGCGAAATCGGTGCGGTCGAACCCCAGCGGGTAGGGGTCCATCCCGGCGGCGCGGATGTGCTCCAGCTTGGCGTGCCGCACCCGCTCCTGCTCCGACAGCCGCCGCTGCGGGGCGCGGGCGGCCTCGGCCTCCTCCTCGATCCGCTTGATCCGCCGCACCAGCTCGGGGGAGGGGGTGAGCCGGGCGGCGCGCTCCAGGCGGGGCCGGTTCAGGGTGGGCAGGAACCCCTCGGCCCGGGCGAACGCCAGCCCCAGCCGCACCAGGTCCCGGGACTGCTGGTAGCAGACGAACCGGGGCGCCCAGGTGGGGTTGTACTTGGCGTTGGCCAGGTACAGCGACTCCAGCTGCCAGAACTTGGAGGCCAGCGACAGGAACCGGTGCCAGGCCCGGGCCACCGGCCCGGCGCCCAGCTGGGAGCCGCGCTCGAACGCCGAGCGCAGCATCGCGAAGTTCAGCGACATCTTCTGCGCGCCGATCAGCGCCGCCTGCTCCGCCACCTTGGCGATCATGAACTCGTTCAGGCCGTTCTCGGCGGTGCGGTCGCGGCGCATCAGGTCCAGCGACAGCCCGTGCCGGCCCCAGGGCACGAAGCTCAGCAGGCCGCGCAGCCGGCCCTGGGCGTCGAACGCCTCGACCATCAGGCAGCGGCCGTCGGTGGGGTCGCCGAGGCGGCCCAGCGCCATGGAGAACCCGCGCTCGATGGCCCCCTCCCGCCACCGGTCGGCGCTGGCGATCAGCTGCGCCATCTCCTCGGGCGGGATCTGGGCGTGCCGGCGGATCCGCACCGTGTAGCCGGCCCGCTCCACCCGCCGCACCGCCTGGCGGACCTGGCGCATCTCCCGGCCGTCCAAGGTGAAGTCGGTCAGCTCCAAGATGGCCTCATCGCCCAGCTCCAGCGCGTCGAAGCCGTGCCGCCGGTAGACGTGCGCGGCGCGCTCCCCGGCGCTGACCACCCCGGGGATCCAGGCGTGCGCGCGGCACTCGGCCAGCCACAGCTCGATGGCCTGGTCCCAGGACTCCGGGTCGCCCAGCGGGTCGCCGCTGGCCAGCGAGACCGCCCCCTCGACGCGGTAGGAGATGGCGGCCTTGCCGTTGGGGGCGACGATGACGTTCTTGTCGCGGCGCAGCGCGAAGTAGCCCAACGAGTCCTGCTCGCCGTACTCGGCCAGCAGCCGGCGGGCGGTCAGCTCCTCGGCGGGGCTGAGCACCGCGTCGCGATGGCCCGGGCGGAACAGCGCCCAGAACGTGATGATCAGCAGGCCGGTGCCCAGCACCCCCAGCAGCAGGTTGACCCGGGTCGGCACGTCCACGTTGATGGGCTCGCCGGTCACCCCCGGCCCGCCGACGGTCTGCAGCACCACATACAGCGCGTCGGTCAGGAAGCGCCCGTCGGGGTCGCGGTTCATCAACGTGACCAGCCCGGTGCCCAGCAGCCCGCTGACCACCAGCAGCCCGGAGAACACCGCCAGCGCCAGCCGCCGGTTGGCCCGGTCGGGCAGCGCGTTGAACTCCGGACGCGCCGCCGCCAGCAGCGTCAGCACCGCCGCGTAGGCGACCACCGTGACCAGCTCGCCGGCCGCCACCGACCGGTCCGGATCGGCCGCCAGGGAGCCGACCACCAGCAGCGCGATGGCGAAGTAGCCGCCGAACAGCAGCATCAGGATCCGCCAGGCGGCCTTCTTGCGCCGCCGCACGCCCATCGACAGCAGGATCAGCAGCACCCCGTACGGCAGGCTGGCGGTGAAGCCCAGGTAGTAGATCCACTGCAGCGCCCAGATGCCGCCCAGCCGCTGGATCAGGTCCGAGGAGACGAACGCCAGGATCGACAGCACGCCCGACAGGCGGGTGTACCAGAAGAAGACGTCGGGGGCCGCTTTGGTGAGGCGCTGCCAGCCGTCACGCAGCCCGTGACCGGCGGTGCCGGCCGGGACCTTGCTGTCAGCCGTCATCGGGCCCCCGTGGTGACTTGGCGTCGTCTTCTCTGTTCTACCGGGTCTCACTCGTGCACCCTTTGCATGCTCGGGCGTCGCGTCGGCGAACCTCGGCCGTCACTGCGGCGTCGTAAGTATGAGGGAACTCGCGTGCCCCCTCCGAGGTTGTCAGCAATTTCTCGATATGGTCGCGCATATGCCGAACGACACCGCCGGGGAGAGACTGCTTGCCCGGCGCTACCGCCTGTTGGCCCCGGTCGGGCACGGCGGCATGGGGACTGTATGGCACGCCCACGATGAGGTCCTCGGACGTGACGTGGCGGTGAAGGAGGTCATCCTGCCGCACGGCCTCACCGAGGAGGAGCGCGCCGTCCAGTACAAGCGCACGTTCCGTGAGGCCCGCACCGCGGCGCGGCTCGGCCATCCGGGCGTGGTCACCGTCTACGACGTGGTCGAAGAGGACGGCCGGCCGTGGATCGTCATGGAGCTGATCCGGGCCCGTTCGCTGGACCAGGTGATCAAGCAGGAGGGGCCGCTGGATGTGCGGCGGGCCGCCGAGATCGGCCGGCAGATGCTGGCCGCCCTGCACGCCGCGCACGAGGCCGGGGTGCTGCACCGCGACGTCAAGCCCAGCAACGTGCTGGTGACCACCGGCGACCGGGCGGTGCTGACCGACTTCGGTATCGCCGTCGCCACGGGGGACGCCACCCTCACCCAGACCGGGCTGGTGATGGGCTCGCCCGCCTACATCGCCCCCGAACGCGCCCGCGGCAAGACCGCCGGGCCGGCCTCCGATCTGTGGTCGCTGGGCGTCACCTTGTACGCCATGCTCGAGGGCCGCTCCCCGTTCGAACGGCCCGAGCCGATGGCCTCGCTGGTGGCGGTCATCTCCGACGACCCGCCGCCGCCCCCGCACGCCGGCCCGCTCGCCCCGGTGATCGAGGGCCTGCTGCGCAAGGACCCCGAGGAGCGGATGAGCGCTCCTGAGGCCGGGATGCTGCTGGATGAGATCGTCCGCGCGGAATCCGTCGACGCCCAGTACACCCGGCCGGTGGAACCGCCGCCGGAGCCCGCCGCCCTCGCCGATCCGCTGCAGACCCGCACCGACGGCGGTGAGTCGCTGCAGACCCGGGCCGAGGACGCCGAGGCGCTCAAGACCAGGGCCGACTCCGCCATGCCCGCCCCGCCGACGGCGGCGGCCGAGCTCGCCCCGCCGGCCGGCACGGCGCCCACCGCCCGCGGCGGCGGACGCCAGACGGCGATCCTGGTGGGGGCGGTCGTGGTGGCGCTGCTGCTGGTGATCGGCGCGCTGTGGATGGCCCGCGGCGGCGGCGAGAGGTCCGGCCGCACCGAGCGGCCCGCCGGTGCGGCGACGGCCGGCCAGGAACCGCCCGCGACGACCCACGCCGCCACCGTCAGCGCCGCGCCCGCGGAGGCGACGCAGGAGGTCCCCGAGGACTTCCGCCGCTATGAGGACTCCACCGGGTTCGTCATCGCGGTCCCCGAGGACTGGGAGGGCCCCGAGCGCCGCGGCAGCAGCGTGTTCTTCCGCGGCGACGACGGCGCCTACGTCCAGATCGACCAGACCACGGACCCCAATCCCAGCGCTCTGAAGGACTGGCAGGACCTGGAGGCCGCGGTCAAGGGCGACGGCAGGTTCCCCGGCTATCGGCGGCTGCGGCTGGAGCCGACCGGCGACCACCCTCCCATCCCCGACACCGGCGACGGCAGCAAGTCGGCCGACTGGGAGTTCACCTGGCAGTCCGGCTCCGGCCGGATGCACGGCCTGAACCGGGGCTTCGTGGCCGGCGACCGGGGGTATGCGATCTTCCTGGTGCTGCCCGAGGAGGAGTGGGACAAAGAACGCCCCGAGCTGGAGCCGATCTTCAGCTTCTTCGAGCCCGCCGACTGACGCCCGGCGGAATCCGACACTCCTTGAGGGGATCGGCCGATCATGACGAGTGCGCAGCCGGGGGAGGCTGAGGCGGGACGCCGGATCGCCGGCCGCTACCGGCTGGTGGAGATGCTCGGCCGAGGCGGCATGGGCACCGTCTGGCGGGCCCGCGACGAGATGCTCGACCGCGAGGTGGCGGTCAAGGAGGTGCTGGTCCAGGCCGGGCTGAGCGAGGAGGAACGGCGCGGCGTGCGGGAGCGGACGCTGCGCGAGGCCCGGGCCGCCGCCCGGCTCAGCCACCCCGGCATCGTCACCGTGCACGACGTGGTGGACGAAGACGGCCGCCCGTGGATCGTCATGGAGCTGGTCCGGGCGCGTTCGCTGGCGGAGATCCTCGCCGCGGAGGGGCCGTTGCCGCCCGAGCGGGTCGCCGGCATCGGCCGGCAGCTGGTGGCGGCCCTGCGCGCCGCCCACGCCGTGGGGATCTTGCACCGTGACATCAAGCCCGCCAACGTGCTGGTCACCGACGAGGGACGGGCGGTGCTGACCGACTTCGGCATCGCCCGGGTGGAAGGCGACACCGCGCTCACCCGCACCGGGTCGCTGGTCGGCTCGCCCGCCTACATGCCGCCCGAGCGGGCCAGGGGCGAGCCCGCCATCCCGGCCTCCGACCTGTGGTCGCTGGGCGCCACCTTGTACGCCGCCTGCGAGGGACGCCCCCCGCACGACCGTCCCGATGTCATGGCGGTGCTGGCGGCCGTCATGAACGAGGACCCGCCGCCCCCGCGCCGCGCCGGCCCGCTGACCCCGGTGCTGAGCGGGCTGCTGGTGCGCGACCCGGTGCGCCGGCTGACCGCCGCGCAGGCGGAGGAGATGCTGGCGCGGGTCGAAAGCGGCGCCCGGCCGGTTCCGCCCCCGCCGCCGCAGGCCCCGCCCGCGACCGTTCCGGCGCCCCAGCCCTTCCCGCAGACCGTCCAGACCGTCCCCGCCGGCGGCTCCTCGACCAACCTGGGCATGCTGATCCTGGTGGGCGTGCTCACCACCTTGGTGACCGTGCTGGCCGGCATCCTGATCGTGCAGATGAACTCCGGCGGCGGCCAAGGCGGCGGCGCGGTCCGGCAGCAGTCCGGCCAGGTGAGCGGGCCGGAGCAGCCGCAGCCCCCGGCGACCGGCGTCCCCGCGGAGCGGCCCTCGCCCTTCCCGACCCCCACGGCGTCGCTGCTGCCCGAACTGCAGCCGGTGAGCGGGCCCGGCGGCTACCGGATCTCGGTGCCGGCGGGCTGGGTCCGCTCCGAAGAGGGCAACAGCGTGTTCTGGCGTTCCTCCTGGGGCGCCTACGTCCAGGTCGACCGGACCGAATGGAGCGGCGACCCGGCCGACCACTGGGAGCGCTGGGAGCGCGCCGTGATCCGGGGGAACATCCTGCCCGGCTACCGCCGCATCGACCTGCGCCGTCCCACGGGGCTCGGCTACGACGCCGCCGATTTGGAATTCACCTGGACCCGGGACGGAATTCCCATGCGCGGCATTGACCGCGGGACCATCGTCAACGGGCAGCCTTACGCGGTGTTCGTCGCGATCCCGCAACAGCACTGGGAGGTCAACCGCGAAAGGGTGAACAATATCCTCGACACGTTCCGGCCCTGACCGGCCGGAGGCATCGCAGGAGGGACTCGCGCGTCCCAGACGGGGGACCATTCAGATATGGCGCAGGGGCAGCAGGGTCATCTGCTCGGCAACCGCTACCGTCTCGACCGGGTGGTCGGCCGCGGCGGGATGGGGACCGTCTGGCAGGCCTACGACACCATGCTCGGCCGCGAGGTGGCGGTCAAGGAGGTGCTGCTGCCGCCGGGACTGAGCCAGGAAGAGCGCGACGTCCTGTATGAGCGGACCTTCCGGGAGGCGCGGGCCTCGGCCCGGCTCAACCACCCCGGCGTGGTCACCGTCCACGACGTGCTCAACGAGGGCGGCCGGCCCTGGCTGGTGATGGAGTTCGTGCGGGCCCGCTCGCTGCAGGACCTGATCGACGAGGGCCCCATCTCGCCGCGCCGGGCCGCCGAGATCGGCCGGCAGACCCTGGAGGCGCTGCGCCACGCGCACAGCAAGGGCATCCTGCACCGCGACGTCAAGCCCAGCAACGTGCTGATCACCGACGAGGGGCGGGCGGTGCTGACCGACTTCGGCATCGCCCAGATGGAGGGGGAGTCCACCCTCACCCAGACCGGGCTGGTGATGGGCTCGCCCGCCTACATCCCGCCGGAACGGGCCCAGGGCCACCGGGCGGTGCCGGCCTCCGACCTGTGGTCGCTGGGCGCCACCCTGTATGCGGCGGTCGAGGGGCGCTCCCCTTACGAGCGCGCCGATGCGATGGCGTCGCTGTCGGCGGTGCTCACCGAGCCGGTGCCGCCGCCGCGCAACGCCGGGCCGCTGACCGAGGTGCTGATGGGGCTGCTGGCCCGCGAGCCGATGTACCGACTGACCGCCGACCAGGCGCTGCCCAAGCTCGCCGAGGTGGCGAGCATGCCCCAGGCCCGGCCCCGGCCCGTCGCGCCGCCGCCCCAGGTGCGCGAGTTCTCCACGGTGCTGGATGAGACCAAGCTGGATGAGACCAAGGTGGACGAGCCGCTGAGCGGCCCGTCCCCCCGGCGGTCCTCCGCGCAGCAGGTCGGCGGCCCGCTGTCCCGGCAGCCGCTGAGCCGGCCGCACTCTCCTCCCTCGGTCGGCTACGGCCCGCCCCCGCCGCTGCCGCCCCAGATGGAGGAGACCGTCGTCGACTCACCCGATCTGGAGGCCACCACCCGGGACGACTCCGGGCCGCGCAGGCAGCCCCCGCCGCCGCACTCCGGCTCCCAGCCCCGCACCCTGGTGCAGGGGGACTGGGCGCCGCCTCCCTACGCCCCCGTGAACTGGCCGCAGCCCTCGGCGCAGCACCAGTCGCTGCGGCCGGTGAACCGGTACGAGCGCGAGCGCACCAAGACCGTCGTGATCGTCACCGTCGCGGCGATCCTGGTCGTGGTCGCGGTGCTGGCCGGGGCGTTCATCCTGCGCGACCGGCTCAACTCCTCCGCCCCCGCCCCCGGCGTCTCAGGCACCGCCACCGTCCGGATCTGACCGGCCGCGGCGCTTCTCCCGCACTCCTTCCCACCGGAGGGCCACTTCCCCACGTTTCAACGCCGGCCCCGGGGAAGCCCGCAGAGGGAGGAAGACAGGGAGGAGAACCGTATGGCGCTCACCGTAGGGGATTACGTGCTCAAACGGCTCCGGGACTGGGGCGTGGAGCACGTCTTCGGCTACCCCGGCGACGGGATCAACGGGCTCATCGCCGCCTTCGGCAAGGCCGGCGACGAGCCGCGGTTCGTGCAGAGCAGGCACGAGGAGATGGCGGCCTTCCAGGCCGTCGGCTACGCCAAGTTCGGCGGCCGGGTGGGGGTGTGCATGGCCACCAGCGGGCCCGGCGCGATCCACCTGCTCAACGGCCTGTACGACGCCAAGCTCGACCACGTGCCGGTGGTGGCCGTCGTCGGCCAGACCGACCGCGCCGCCATGGGCGGCAACTACCAGCAGGAGGTGGACCTGCTGTCGCTGTTCAAGGACGTGGCGAGCGCCTATGTGCAGATGGCCACCGTCCCCGAGCAGCTGCCCAACCTGATCGACCGGGCGCTGCGGATCGCGCTGGCCGAACGCGCCCCCACCTGCGTGATCATCCCGGCCGACCTGCAGGAGGAGACCTACCGGCCGCCCGAGCACGCCTTCCGGCAGGTGCCGTCTTCGGCGCCCGGCTACGTCCGCCCGCTCACCCGGGCGCCGCAGCCGGAGCTGGAGCGCGCCGCCGAGATCCTCAACGCCGGCAGCAAGGTGGCGATCCTGGTCGGCCAGGGCGCCCGCGGTGCCCGCCGGGAGGTGATGGAGGTCGCCGAGCTCACCGGCGCCGGGGTGGCCAAGGCGCTGCTGGGCAAGGACGTGCTGCCCGACGACCTGCCGTATGTGACCGGGTCGATCGGGCTGCTGGGCACCCGGCCCTCCTATGAGCTGATGCGCGACTGCGACACGCTGCTGATCGTCGGCTCGAACTTCCCCTACACCCAGTACCTGCCGGAGTTCGGGGCCGCCCGCGCGGTGCAGATCGACGTGGACGGCCGGATGATCGGGATGCGCTACCCCACCGAGGTCAATCTGGTGGGGGACGCCGCCGAGACGCTGCGGGCGCTGATCCCGCTGCTGCGCCGCAAGGAGGACCGCTCCTGGCGGCGTACGGTGGAGCACAACGTGGCCCGCTGGTGGGAGGTCGTGGAACGGCAGGCCCACCTGGAGGCCGAGCCGATCAACCCGATGCGCCTGTTCTGGGAGCTGTCCTCCCGGCTGCCCGACAACGCCATCGTCACCGCCGACTCCGGCTCGGCCGCCAACTGGTACGCCCGCGACCTGCGGTTCCGCGGCCAGGTGCGGGGCTCGCTGTCGGGCACGCTGTCCACCATGGGGCCGGGCGTGCCGTACGCCATCGGCGCCAAGTTCGCCTGCCCCGACCGCCCGGCGATCGCGCTGGTGGGGGACGGGGCGATGCAGATGAACGGGCTGGCCGAGCTGATCACGGTGCAGCGCTACTACCAGCGTTGGGCCGATCCCCGCCTGGTGGTGGCGGTGCTGCACAACAACGACCTCAACCAGGTGACCTGGGAGCTGCGGGCGATGGGCGGGGCGCCGAAGTTCACCGAGTCCCAGAGCCTGCCGGAGGTGCCGTACGCGGCGTTCGCCCGTTCCCTCGGCCTGGAGGGCATCGAGGTGGACAAACCGGAGGCGATCGGGCCGGCCTGGGAGCGGGCGCTGAGCGCCGGCCGCCCGGCCGTGCTGGATGTGCGGGTGGACCCCGACATTCCGCCGATCCCCCCGCACGCGGAATTCGAGCAGCTCAAGGACGTGGCCGAGGCCATCATCAAGGGCGACCCCGATTCTTGGGGCGTGATCCGCAAAGGTCTGAAGACCAAGGCCCAGGAGATGATCCCGGGCAAATGGCGCTGAGCGCGGCCCTGCGGCCGCGCCACAGGTGAACGGTGTGCGGCGGTCTTGAAACATTTCGGGAACAAGGCCGTTCGCACCCCGTTACCGGTGGGATGTTCACGTCGGCCGTATCATCGTTTTCAACTTTCACCCGTCTCTTGTGCGCGGCGACAGCCGGAGCGTCCCAGCGTTGGTGCGCCGACCGTGATCGAGCAGGACGGAAATGCGCAAGAATGGGGGGTGTATGTAGGGAGGCCGACTTGTCCGGCGATGTGCGGATCACCGTTACCCGGACTTTGAGCAAAGACCAGCAGGAACGCCGGACACGGCTGATCGATGCCGCCCGGGAGCTGGCGCTGCAGGGCGGCTATCACGCCGTGACCATGCACGATGTGGCCGACCGGGCGGGGGTGGCCCGCGCCACCGTCTACCGCTACTTCGCCACCAAGGACCACCTGCTCACCGAGGTCGCCGCGGTGTGGGCGCACGAGGTCACCGGCGACACCGTCGCGCTGGCGGTGGGGGAGACCCCGGCCGAGCGCCTGACCGCCCTGCTGGGGCGCATCGTGGAGGTGGCCGCCGCCAACCGCACGCTGACCTCGGCGATCGTGCAGGCCGTCACCTCCGAGGACCCCAGCGTGGAGGACGCCCGCACCGAGCTGTTCCTGCTGATCCGCGATCGCCTGGCGCAGGCGATCGGCGCCCCGGTGCCCGAGCGCACCGACATCGAGATCGTGCTGGGGCATGTGCTGCTGGCGGCGCTGATCTCGCTGACCTCGCTGAGCCGCCCCATGGAGGAGGTCCGTGACATGGTCACCACCGCGGCCCGGCTCGTCATGGCCGGGGTGGTGCCGCTGCCGCAGGGCGAACCCGTCGAATCCTGCTGAAACCTGCCGGAACCTGTAATTTCCTGACAAAGGCTTCCGGCAAAAAGGGCGGCCGGTAGCGTTCCGGGCATGAGCAACCCGCTGCTGTTCCTGGTGGCCGCCGTCACCCTGGTGGCCATCCCCGGCCCGAACCACCTCTACATCATCACCCGCAGCATCGCAGAGGGACGGCGGGCCGGCATCGCCTCGGCGCTGGGGGTGGAGACCGGCACCCTGGTGCACGTGAGCGCCGCCGCCGTCGGGCTGTCGGCGCTGGTGGCGGCCTCGGCCACGGCGTTCGGGGCGCTGCGGTACGCCGGCGCCGCCTACCTGGTCTATCTGGCGATCCGCACCTTCCGCAGCCGGCACGACCTGGCCGAACCCGCCCTGCGCCCGCAGCCGCTGCTGCGGATCTTCCTGGACGGGCTGCTGGTCAACCTGTTCAACCCCAAGGTCATCTTGTTCTTCCTGGCGTTCTTGCCGCAGTTCGTCGACCCGGCGGCCGGTTCGATCCCCGCCCAGATCACGGTGATGGGGCTGGTGACCGCGGCGATCGGGCTGACCTCGGACCTGGTGTACGTGCTGGCCGCCGGGTCGCTGGGCGCCTGGCTGCGGGCCCGGCCCGCCTTCCGCCGCCGCCAGGCCTATGCGACCGGGGTGGTCTACCTGGGCCTGGGCGCCGCGGCGGCCCTGGCCGGCCCCGGCCCCCGGCGGCCGTGAGCGTCCTTGAGCAGGGGTGACAGAAAAATCGCGAGACTTCGCCCCTGGCTGCATAGTGCGTGGATGCGACAACGGGCACGATCTGTCACAGCGGCCGCGAGAACCGTTTCCGGTGGGGTTCTCGCGGCCGTTTTTGTCATCCGATTGACAAAACTCCAGGTCGATTGTGTCTTCGTTCATGAAGTGGGCTGAATCACATCGGAGTAACTTCCGTGGAACCGCGACTGCCGACCATGGAGGTACGACCGGTGAGCACCGCCGCCGCGCAACGCGACACGCTCCAGCCCTGGACGGGAGTCCCATCCGAGGTCGCCGACCTGTGCCGGCCCTACCTGGCGGAAGTGGCCGAGGAGATGATCGAGGAGATCCAGCGGGGCGTGCCCGAGTACGCCCGCCCGCTGGATGAGGACTACATGCGGATGGTGCGGCTGGCGGTGGAGGGGGCGCTGAACCAGTTCGTCGACCTGATCGGCGACGCAGAGGCCTCCTGGGAACCGGTCGCCGCCGTCTACCGGGAGATCGGCTGGGCCGAGGCCCGGGAGGGCCGCAGCCTGGACGCGCTGCAGACCGCGCTGCGGCTGGGCGCCCGGGTGGCCTGGCGGCGCCTGGCCGCCGAGGCCGAGAAACTCAACGTCAGCCGGCGCACCCTGGGCCGCCTGGCCGAGGCGATCTTCGCCTTCCTGGACGAGATCGCCGCCGCCGCCACCCAGGGCTACAACCAGGCCCGCGCCCAGGTGGCCGGGGAGCTGGAGCACCGCCGCCGCCGGCTGCTGGACCTGCTGCTGGCCGACCCGCCCGCCGCCCCGCAGGCGATCACCGACCTGGCCCGGGTGGCGCAGTGGCGGGTGCCGCAGACCATCGCCGCGGTGGCGCTGGCCGAGCGCGGCGGCGAGCGCTACGCCCACCCCTCGCTGCCGCCGGACGTGCTGGTCGATGTCAACCGGCGGGAACCCTGCCTGATCGTCCCCGACCCCGAGGGCCCCGGCCGGTACCGGATGCTGGAGGGCGGGCTGCGCGACTGGGTGGCCGCGATCGGCCCCACCGTGCCGGTGTCGGAGGCGGCCAAGTCGCTGCGCTGGGCCCGGGAGGCGCTGGCGCTGGCCCGCCGCGGGGTGCTGCCGGCCGACCGGCCGGTGCGCTGCGTGGACCACATGCCCACGCTGGTGATGTTCAAGGACGAGGAACTGATCCGCATCGTCGGCGAACGGCGGCTGGCCCCGCTGCAGAAGGTCCGGCCCCGGCACCGCGAGCGCCTGGCGCGCACCCTGCTGGCCTGCCTGCAGAGCGGGTTCAACGCCACCGAGGTGGCCGCCCGGCTGCACGTCCACCCGCAGACCGTCCGCTACCGGCTGCACCAGCTGGAGGAGCTGTTCGGGCGGCAGCTCTACGACCCCGACATCCGGCTGGAGCTGGAGATGGTGCTGCACGTGTGGCTGTTTCACACTCAAGAGGCCGACCAGCCGCCCGCCAACGTGATCTCCTTGAAGGGGACCCGCTCCGTCCCGTTCCCCCCGGCCGCCGCGGCCCATCGTCCCTGAACGGAGAAGTCCGGTGAACCCTCTGCGACGGCCGGGCCGCAGGCCCCTCCCATGAGCGCCGACACCACCGCGATCACGGACCCGCCGCTGCCGCGCAGCCGGCTGCTGGGCTACAGCATCGGCTCGGTGGGCACCGGGGTGTTCTCCACGGTGCCCGGTCTGCTGCTGCTGTACTACCTCACCGACGTGCTGGGGGTGTCGGCGGCGATCGCCGGGGCGGCGCTGGTCCTCCCCAAGGCCTGGGATGTGATCCTCAACCCGATCGTGGGCGCCGCCAGCGACCGCGAGGCGGTGCGCACCGGGCGGCGGAGCCGGCTGCTGCTGACCGGGGCGGTCGCGCTGCCGGTGCTCTTTGCCGCCATGTTCGCGGTGCCGGGCTCCTCTCCCGCGCTGGCCGCGGCCTGGGTCATGACGGCCTTCCTGCTGGCGGCCTCGGCGTTCGCCTGCTTCCAGGTGCCCTACGTGGCGCTGCCCGCCGAGATCTCTCCCCGGCCCGACCAGCGCGCCCGGGCGATGACCTGGCGGATCGTGGCCGTCACATTCGGGATCTTGGTGGGCGGCGGGCTGGCCCCCGTCGTGGTGGAGGCGGCCGGGGGAGGCCGGGCCGGCTATGCGCTGATGGGCGTGCTGGTCGGGCTGGTGATGGCCGTCGTGATGCTCACCTCCGTCCGCGCCACCCGGTGGATCCCCTCCCGGAGCGGGCCCCGGCCGCTGGGCCTGGTCGCCGCGCTGCGCACCGCCTGGGGCAACCGGCCGTTCTTCGCGCTGCTCGGCTCGGCCATCCTCCAGTTCCTGGCGGTCGCCGTCATGCTCGCCGGCGCCCCGTACGCGGCCACCTACCTGCTCGACGACTACGGGCTGACCTCGGCGATGTTCGTCTGCCTGGTCGCCCCCAGCGCACCGGCCGTCCCGGTGTGGAACCGGCTGGCCGCCCGCTACGGCTACGTCCGCTGCTATGCCGTCGCGGCCGCGGCATACGCGGCGGGCGCCGCCGCCCTGTACCCGGCGCTGCGGGCCGGCTCGATCCCGGCGGTGCTGGCGCTGGCCGGGCTGCTGGGGATCTGCTACGCCGCCCTCCAGCTGCTGTCGTTCTCGCTGGTGCCGGAATCGGTGCACGCCGACAGCGACCGCACCGGGCACGCCCAGGCCGGGGCGTTCACCGGAGTGTGGACCGCCGCGGAGACCGCCGCGATGGCCGCCGGACCCGGGGTGTTCGCGCTGGTGCTGGCGCTCAGCTCCTACCGGGCCTCCGACTTCGACGAACCCGTCGTCCAGCCGGACAGCGCCCTGACCGGCCTGGCGGTGGGCTTCACCTGGCTGCCCGCCGCGCTGATGCTGGTCAGCCTCCCCCTGCTGCTGGCCTACCGGAACCTGGCCGCCCGCCGGTACCGTGCCCATGCCGGGCGGCGGACCCGCTGACCCGCGCGGAGAAGGTGCACGGAGGAACGACCCATGCTGCCGGAAACCGGCCGCCCGGCCGACGACATCCTCGCCGAGCTGGCCCGCCTGAAGGAAACCGACCTGCCCGTCCGGGGCGGCAAGGTCACCGCCTACGTCTACGACACCGGGCGGCCGCAGGTGCACGAGCTGGCGGCCCGCGCCTACCTGGAGATGCTGGAGGTCAACGGCCTGGACCCCACCGCCTTCCCCAGCATCGTGGCCCTGGAGCGCCAGGTGATCGCCGCGGTGGCCGGGCGGCTCGGCGGCGGCGCGGCCACGCCGGGCATCTTCACCAGCGGCGGCACCGAGTCGATCATGCTGGCGGTCAAGGCGGCCCGCGACGCCCGCCCGGCCGGCGGCGCACGCCCCCAGCTGGTGGCGCCGGTCACCGCCCACCCCGCCTTCCACAAGGCCGCCCACTACCTGGGCCTGGAAGTGGTGGGCGTCCCGGTGGACCCGGTGACCTTCCGCGCCGACCCGGCGGCCATGGCCGAGGCGATCACCGACCGCACGGCGCTGGTCGTCGCCTCCGCCCCGTCCTACCCGCAAGGAGTGATCGACCCGGTCCCCGAGATCGCCGCCGCGGCCTCCGCGCGGGGCGTGCCGTGCCATGTGGACGCCTGTGTCGGCGGCTGGCTGCTGCCGTGGCTGCGGGAGGCGGGCGCGGACGTCCCGCCGTTCGACCTGTCGGTGCCCGGCGTCACCTCCCTGTCCTGCGACCTGCACAAGTACGGGTACGCGCCCAAGGGCGCCTCGGTGCTGCTGTTCGCCGACGAGGCGATGCGCCGCCGCGCCTACTTCGCCTCGGCCGAATGGCCCGGCTACACCGTCATCAACTCCACCGTGCAAAGCAGCAAGGGCGCCGGGCCGCTGGCCGGGGCCTGGGCCACGCTGCAGGCCCTCGGCGCGGCCGGCTACCGGGAGCTGGCCAAGGCCGCGCTGCGGGCCACCCGGCGGGTGATCGACGGGGTGGCGCGCATCCCCGGGCTGCGGGTGCTGGGCTCACCGGACGCCGCGCTGGTGGCCATCGCCGCCGACCCGCCGCTGGATGTGTTCGTGCTGGCGGATCAGGCCCGCCGCCGCGGCTGGTTCCTGCAGCCGCAGCTGTCGTATGCCGGCATTCCCGCCAACATTCACCTGACCTTGACCGGGGTCAGCCTCGCCGGGGTGGACGAGCTGCTGAAGGTGCTGGCCGAGTCGGCGCAGGCCGCCCGCGCCGCCGGCCCGCCCCAGGTGCCGGACGGGCTGGTGGAGGCGCTGCGCTCGCTCGACCTGGACGCCGTCGACGACGCCGGCTTCGCCGAGCTGCTGGCCTCCGTGGGGGTCTCGCTCGACGGCGGCGCCCAGCCCGACATGGCGGTGGTCAACACCGTGCTGGACGCCCTGCCGCCCAGCACCCGCGAGGCGCTGCTGGTGCGGTTTCTGTCCGTGCTCTACCGCGACATCTGACCCGGCGCGCCCGGCCTGCGGGTCACTTCAGCCGGGTCAGCCGGGTGAGCAGGCCGGGTCCGTTCAGATCCTGCGCCAGCTCCAGGGGGAAGCGCAGCGGCTCGGCGCCGTCGTTGCCGACCAGCACCGCGCCGACCTGTCGGCCCTGGGAGCCCTGCTTGGGCGGCGTGCCGTCGACGTCCAGACGCACCGTCAGACCGGGCCAGCCGACCACGGTGATCGGCCGGGCGGCGGCCAGCGGGGTCCGCCCGCCCAGCCCGTCGTCGATCTCGGCGGCCGGCTGCCCGGCCTCCACCAAGGTGGCGGAGGTCAGCGCGTTCTGCGCGGCGGCCACCAGGTGCCGCGCGACGACCATCGCGTCCAGGGCGCTGCCGGCCCGGCCGTGCTGGCCCATCACCGCACCGATCATCAAGGTGTCCACCCCGGCCACCTGCCTGCGGGCGGCGAAGACGAAGTTGCCGCCGGCCGCGTCGGTGTAGCCGGTCTTGCCGCCCACGATCCCGTAGTTGCCGAGCAGCACATTGCCCGCCGGGCGCACCGGCCCGCCGTCTTCGGGGTCATAGACGCGCTCGGCCACGATCTCGGCGAAGGCCGGTATCCGCATCGCCGCCCGCAGCAGCTTCACCTGGTCGGCGGCGGTGCTCACGGTGCCGGAGTCATAGCCGCTGGGGTCGGTGTAGCGGGTGTTGTGCATGCCCAGCTCTTTGGCGGTGGCGTTCATCTTGGCGACGAACGCCGAGATGCTGCCGGAATCCCAGCGGGCCAGCTCGTGCGCGATGTTGTTGGCCGACACCACCATCAGCGCTTCCAGCGCCTTGCGTTCGGTGAAACGCTGCCCGGCCCGCACGTCCACGTGCGACTCGCCGCGCTTTTTGCGGAAGGGCAGCCGGGCCGCCTCCTCGGCGGAGATGGTGAAGGTCGGGCCGTCCTCGCCGGGCTCCAGCGGGTGGTTCTTCAAGAACACATAGGCCGTCATCACCTTGGCCACGCTGGCCGTGGGGATCGGCCGCTGGTCCTGGGTGGCGCCCATCGTGCCGATGCCCTCCACATCGAGCACGGCCTGCCCGGACCGCGGCAGCGGCAGCACCGGCGCACTGCCCTGGAAGGTGTGCGAGGACGGCAGCGTCAGCCGCAGCGTCGGCTCCGGCAGCGGCCTGACGAACTGCACGGTGACGGCCGCCACCAGCAGCACCGCCAGCACGGCCGCCGTGATCAGCGCCCGGCGCCGCCCCTTGCCGGGCCGCTCGGGCTCGGGCGCCGGCCGCGGGCTCTCCGGCGGCACCCGGTCCGGGGCGGTCCGCTCCGCCTCCTGCGGGCCTGCCTCCGCGGCGGCGGGCTTCTCCCAGGGCGGGGCCACCGGGACGAGGGCTCCCGACTGCGGCGCGGGCGTCTCCGCCGAATGCGCCCGGGACCGGCGGTCGTCCGGCGGGGACGTCCGCGGCTCGGCGAGAGCCTGCGGCGGGCCGGCCGGCTCCGAGGGCCGCTCCTCCCGGTAGGGCCGGAACTCAGGAACCGTCCACCGGTCGTCGTCGGCCAGCGGCGGCGCGAACCGCCGCGACGGCAGCAGCGCCCGCGTGGGCGCCGCACCGCCCGGATCCGTCCGGTCCCGCTCCGCGGCCGGTTCTTCCGGCACGGGCCTGCCGGGAGCCGTACCGGTGCGCGGGGCGGCGGGCGCCTGCGCGCGAGGCTCATCCGAAGGACGGGACTCGGGTGAAACCGCCGTGGAAGGCGCGGCTTCAGCGCGCGAGTCAGACGACGATCGCGTGCGAGGTCCGGCCGAGGGCGCGGGGCCGCGCGAAACCGTTCCGGAGAAGTCGTCCTCGGTGTGCGGTCCGGCCGGCGCCTGTGCGCGAGGCCGGGCCGGGGATGTGGGTTGGGGCGGGGCCGTGTCGGAGAGGTCCTCCTCGGTGCGCGGCTCGGCCGACGCTTGTGCGCGAGGTCGGGCCGAGGGCGTGAATTCACCCGAAGCCGTCCTGGGAAGGCCGCCTTCGGTGTACGGCTCGGCCTCCGTTTGCACGCGGGGTTCGGTCGGGGCCGTGTCGGAGCGGTCGTCCTCGGTGTGCGGCTCGGCCTCCGTTTGCACGCGGGGTTCGGCCGGGGGAGTGGGCTCGATGTGCGGCTCGGCCGGTGCCTGTGCGCGAGGTTGAGCCGAGGGCGTGAATTCACCCGAAGCCGTCCTGGAAGGACCGCTGTCTGTGTGCGGCTCGGCCAGGGACGTAGGTTCCGGTGAGGTCGTGTCGGAGGGGTCGTCCTCGGTGCGCGGCCCGATCGGTGCTTGGGCGCGAGGTTCGGCTGAGACCGTTCCAGAAGGCGCGGCTTCGGTGCGCGGGGCGGCCGATGTCCCGGGCGAGGGCGGCGTCGGCTCCGTGCGGGTGCCGGCCGGGGCCTCGTTTTCGGAGACGTCGGGCTTGCGGGGACGTTCGGGTTCGGAGGCCGTGGCCTCGGGCGAGGGCGACTGCGGGACGTCGGCGTACCACTGGCGGGCCGACTCGGGCATCTCCCGCTCGCCGGTCTGCTCGGCCTTCCGCTCCGGTGCGGCCTCGGCGTCCCGGTCGGATGCCCCGGCCTGTGGCGCCTCGCCGGAGGAGACCGGCTCGTCCGGTTCCGCCTCGTCGTCGGCGGGCTCGTCCTGGGACGCGGCGGCCTGCTCCTCGCCGTCCTCTCCTTCGGCGGCGCCGGACGGCTCATCCGGCCGCTCGTCCTGCGGATCCTCTGCGTCGGGTCGCTCGTCCGGGGCGTCGCCCTGCGATTCGGCGTCGGCCGTCGCGGAGGGGGCCGGCTCCCTCCGGACGGGCGCCCACGAACCGTCCAAGGCGGCGGAGGGTTCGCTCTCCTCCGGTGACTTCTGCGAGCCCTCCCGGTCGGCCTCGTCCTGCTCGGAACCCTCCGCACCAGCGGCCTCCGCCTCGGCGTTCAGGGTTTCGGCGGGCGTCGCGGAGGAAGAAGCGCCGGGACCGTCCTCGTCACGGCGGACCGTCCACCGGCCCGCGGCGTTGGTCGGAGGGGACGCCGGCTCTTCATCCTCGGAGAGCACGCCCTGCTCCGGACGGTTAGGGGAACCCGACACTGCGTGACCTCCTGCTCGCCGACGAAAACGCGTCGGCGACCCCCGGTGACCTCGAAAAGCCTGCGAACTGTACCGGTAAGACGATACTTCGCCGGGTCGGGTCGCCGTGGGGCGGATCACCAAGGACGTCCCAGGAACATGAGGTTCTTTCCCCAACCTCCCGGGACGTCCGGTCAAGAACGCTGCCGCAGCAGGGCACGCACCAGTCTGGAGAGGGCGGAACGGGAGGCGGTCGGCTCGGTGGACTCCTCGGATGTCGCCGGTTCCTCCGATGCCGCACCGGCCGGGGCGGGAGCGCGCTCTGCGGCCTGGCCCAGCCGGAACCGCACCGGCAGCGCCCGCAGCCCCCGGATGGTCGGGGAGGACCGCCAGGGCAGCTGGTCGGCCGGCAGCGCCAGCTCCAGCGCGGCCATCTGCTCGAACAGGCGTTCCACGGCGATGCTCACCAGCGTGGTGGCCAGCTCATCGCCCAGGCACCGGTGGGGTCCGGCCCCCCACGCCAGGTGCGCGCGGGAGCTGTGCACCGAGGACGGGTCGAGCGCGGCGGCGAAACGCGGGTCGGCGTGGGCGGCGGCCACCGACGGCATCACCGGGTCGCCGGCGGCGATGTGGGCGCCGCCCAGCACGGTGTCGGCGGTGGCGAACCGGAAGGACAGGTTGGCGCTCGGCGGGGCGATCATGGCCGCCCGGTTGATCGTCTCACGGACCAGCCCGGCCGCCAGGCTGGCGCGCGCCCCGGGGTCGCCGGTGAGCACCTCCACCACGGTGTTGCAGATCAGCGAGGTGGCGATGTCGCCGACCAGGCCCAGCAGCAGGCCGATCTCGCCGATCAGCTGCTCGTCGGTGAGGTCGGGCCGGGCGGCCAGCATGTGGGAGGGCAGGTCGTCGCCGGGCCGGCGGCGCTTGAGCGCGACGACCTCGGCGAGCGCGGCCATCAGCCGGAGCGTGGCCTCCGGGGCGTCGGGGCCGGCGTCCACCACCCGCCAGATGTCCATGAGCGCCTCATCGGTGCCGAAGCCGATCAGCCGGTTGCACACCATGAGCATCAGCGGGCGGGCGTACTGGGCCGACAGGTCGGCCCAGCCGCTCGTCCCGCCCTCGGCCATCAGCGAGATCAGCTCGTCGGCGTACTGGCGCACGTCCTTTTCCAGCCGCAGGGCCTGTGGCTGCGTGCGGTCCTGGAACGGGCGCAGCGCCTTCGACCACATCTCGCGCAGTTCGGTGTGCGCCTTGCCCTCCTGAAAGGCGATGTAGGTGCCCTGGTAGCTGGGCAGCAGCGGCCAGTCCGCGGGGATCCTGCCCTCCCGGTGGTCCCGCCAGTCCTCCAGCCGTTTGCTCCACAACCCGTGGTCGTTGCGGAGCACCTCCAGCACCTCGGCGTATCCGAGGACGAGCCAGACCGGGACGCCCAGCAGATCGACCGGGGCCACCGGCCCGTACTTGCTGCGCAGCCGCTCGTACACCGCGGCCGGGCGGGCGTCGAAGTCACGGGTCAGCAGGGGTTCGGCCGGGGCCGATTTGAGGGATCGGAGCGCGGGGGTGGGCTGGGCGGCGCGGCTTTGGGGATCCATGGTTTCTCTCGATCGTCGGCTTTGGCTCACCGGCACGGCCGCCGAGGGAACGGCGGTCGGCGGCCCTGCCCGTAGCCGAAGACTTTAGAGAACGCGGGCCGGACATATCCGAGAAAGGGTTTTCGCCGTGCCACGGAGAGTCGCGCCGCACGTGACAAGCTTGCGGTGTGGACGACTCGGGCGTGCTGTTGCGGTTCGACCCCTTGCTGAGACTGTTCCTGCCCGCCTCCCGCCGGGACGGACCCCAGCGGGTGCCCCTGGATGGGACCTCCACGCTCGGTCACCTGGTGGAGTCGCTGGGCGTGCCGCTGCCGGAGGTCGGGGCGATGACGGTCGGCGGTGTCCCGGTCGACCCGTCCTACCAGCCTTCTCCCGGGGATGCGGTGGATGTGGCGGCGATGCCGCGCCCGCAGCCGGTGCCGTTGGAGCCGGGCTGCAGCGCTCCGCGCTTCCTGCTGGACGTCCACCTGGGCACGCTGGCCCGGCGGATGCGGCTGCTCGGCCTGGACACCGCCTACCACAACGACATGGACGACCCCGCGCTGGTGGAGCAGGCCAACCGGGAACGGCGCGTCCTGCTGACCCAGGACCGCGGGCTGCTGCGGCGCCGCAAGCTGTGGCTGGGCGCCTACGTGCGCGGCTCCCGGCCGGACGACCAGCTGCGCGATGTGCTGGAGCGCTTCGCGCCGCCGCTGCGCCCCTGGACGCGCTGCACGGCCTGCAACGGTGAGCTGGCCCCGGTCGACAAGGCCGACGTCGAGGCGGAGCTGGAGGACGGCACCCGGCGCACCTATGACGTGTACGGCCGGTGCGCCGGCTGCGGCCGGATCTACTGGCGCGGCGCGCACGGCGCGCACCTGGAGCGGATCGTGCGTTCCGCCCTCGCCACGGTCGCCTCCATCCGCGCCGGCTGACCGGCGTTCCAGCAGCCTGGGTTTGAACAGGGCTCTCAATAGAGAGCAGTGCTCTTGACCTGTGCGGACATCATGGAGTTCAATGCTCTTAAGAGAGAGCACTGCTCACATAACGATCCGGGAGTTCTCATGACTGACACCGCCCTCCGCTACGTCGAGGCCGGACGGCTCGCCGCCGTCCCCAACGCCATCGTCCGCTGGCTGGCCGAGCACGGTGTCAGCCTGTTCGGCACCCGTGTGCTGTATGTGCGGGGCCGCAAGAGCGGGCGGCGGCGCTCCACCGTCGTCAACCTGCTCACCATGGACGGCGAGCGCTACCTGGTCTGCCCGCGCGGCAACAGCCAGTGGGTCCGCAACCTGCGGGCCGCCGAAGGCCGCGGCGAACTGGGCCTGGGCCGCCGGGTCGAGCCCTTTGCCGCCGTCGAGATCCCCGACGCCGACAAGCCCGCGATCCTGCGCGCCTACCTCAAGCGCTGGAAATGGCAGGTGGCCGCCCTCTTCGAAGGCGTCGGCCCCGACTCCTCCGACGAGGAACTGCTGCGCGTCGCCCCCGGCTACCCGGTCTTCCGCCTCACCTGAGGCACCGCATTCGCCAGAGGAACCGCCTGCCCCTGCCCGACGCGGCCTGTGCCGCTTCCCGGCGTTCCGCCCCGTGCGAAAACAGAGACGGCCACCGCCGTCAGGGCGGTGGCCGCCGGTCACATCTGGTCGGGGGACTCGATCCCCAGCAGGTTCAACCCACGCTCCAGCGTCCGGGCCGTCAGATCGCACAGCACCAGCCGGCTGGTGCGCACCTCGCCCTCGGCCTGCAGCACCGGGCAGTTCTCATAGAACGAGGTGAACGCGGTGGCCAGCCCGTACAGGTACTGGGCCAGGCGGTGGAACTCCAGGTTCTGGGCGACCTGGTTGATCAACCCTTCGAAGGCCAGCAGCTGCAGCGCCAGCGCCCGCTCGGCGGGCTCGGCGATGAGCACCCTCTCCACATCGCGAGGCGGCTCGATGTTCCCCTTGCGGAAGATCGAGCAGATCCGGGCCCGGGCGTACTGCAGGTACGGCGCGGTGTTGCCGTCGAACGACAGCATCCGGTCGTAGTCGAACACATAGTCCTTGACCCGGTCGGTGGACAGGTCGGCGTACTTGACCGCGCCGATGCCCACCGCCCGCGCCACCGCCGCCCGGGCGTCCTCGTCCAGCTCCGGGTTCTTCTCGGCGATGATCGCGCTCGCCCGGGACACCGCCTCGTTCAGCAGATCCATCAGCTTGACCGAGGCGCCCGCCCGGGTCCGCAGGATCTTGCCGTCGCTGCCCAGCACCGACCCGAAGCCGATGTGCTCGGCCCGCACCGGGTCGGTCAGCCAGCCGGCCTCCCGCGCCGTCTGGAACACCATGCCCAGGTGCAGCTGCTGCGGCAGGCCCACCACGTACAGCAGCCGGGTGGCGTGCAGCTTGCGCACCCGGTGCCGGATGGTGGCCAGGTCGGTGGCGGCATAGCCGAAACCGCCGTCGGACTTGCGCACGATCAGCGGCAGCGGCTTGCCGTCGCGTCCGGTGAACCCGGCGGGGAAGACGCACTTGGCGCCCTCGCTCTCGCGCAGCAGCCCCAGCTCCGCCAGCTCCTCGACCACCGACTCCAGCTGGTCGTTGTAGTAGCTCTCGCCGAAGAAGTCGTCGGGGCCGAGCGTGGCGCCCAGCCGGTCGTAGACCGCCAGGAAGTACTTCTGCGACTCGGTGATCAGCATCCGCCACAGCCGCAGCGTGGCCTCATCGCCGCTCTGCAGCAGCACCACCCGCTTGCGGGAGCGTTCCTGGAAGGCGGGGTCGGCGTCGAACTTGCGCCGCGCCGCCTGGTAGAAGGTGTTGAGGTCGCCGACCGACAGCTCGTGGGCGGCCTCGGCCTCGCCGATGTCGAGCAGGTGCTCCACCAGCATGCCGAACGGGGTGCCCCAGTCGCCCAGATGGTTCTGCCGGATGACGGTGTGCCCCAGCCACTCCAGCAGCCGCACCGCCGCGTCCCCGATGATGGTCGAGCGCAGGTGCCCGACGTGCATCTCCTTGGCCGCGTTGGGCGCCGAGTAGTCGACCGTGATGGTCTCGGCGACCTCGGCCCGGGCCACCCCCAGCCGCTCGTCCCCGGCGACCTCGGCCAGCAGCCGCCCCAGCGCCCCGTTGTCGAGGGTCAAATTGATGAACCCCGGCCCGGAGATCTCCACCTTGGCGCACAGGTCGTCCAGTTCGGCCCGCTCGACCACGCGGGCGGCGATGTCCCTGGGGTTGCCGCCGAGTCGGCGCACGAGAGCCAGTGCCGCGTCGGACTGGTAGTCCGCATGCTGGGAACGGCGGATCGCGGGATCCACCGGGTCACCGGCCACCGCCTCGAACGCCGGCGCAAGCCGCCGGCGGAGCAACTCCTCCACATCTGCCATGGTCAAAAACTATCCGACCGCGATGGTGCTGTCCAATCGGCTTATTCCCGCCGCTCTTCATTTATCCAGCGCCGCCATGCG
>ERZ777003.198-NODE-198-length-125330-cov-17.609156_pt1 | contig 125330 bp, 122 predicted proteins | sample MGYA00374956_ERZ777003 | MGnify/ENA primary metagenome ERZ777003 (study PRJEB29302, sample SAMN06268252) | bioreactor metagenome | isolation source: Joint BioEnergy Institute, California, USA | place: USA:Joint BioEnergy Institute, California, USA | collected...
AGAGCGGTGGCCGTTTGAGCCGAGGCTCGGCGGGCTCGACGACCAGCTCACGTTCGTGTCGTGTGCTCTCTTCCGCCATCAACGTCGACACATGATTGAGACCGGATCTTTATAGGGTGGAAGCGCAGACAATACAAGGCAGCACTGGGCGCCATGAAGCCGTTGATTTACCTCGTGGCACGTATGCCGCAATCGCCTGCCCGGCGCCTCGTGGGAAGTCTTAATCTCGATGGTCTACGCCGGCGTTGTCGCGCATGCGCGACGTATTCACGTATGCCCGTGAACGCGGCATGGTGCTTCCATCGCAAGCCGAATCGCGCTTGGTTGGACGGCTGCAGCAGCGAGCCGGTCCCAGCTTCGGCCCGCGGCAGCCGCGAGGCATTTTTCATTAGGCAGAACAATCCCTTGTGACGAAGTACGCAGACTCCTTATGATGTCGCGCCCGCACAATCAGCCATCATTCGTCTAGCGGCCAGGAATGTCCTCCTCTCTGAGCATGCGCGATTTCCAGAATGTTTCCGCCCAGCAGTGGGTGGACCGCATCTCGCGCATCGCTCCTCGCGTTCTGTGCGCGGTCTTCGTAGTTGGGATCGCATGGGAGCTCGTACAGATGACCTGGCTGCTCCTGGAGCGCGAACCGAACACGCCGGTCGCAATGGCCGCAGCCCCTCCTCCCGCAACAGCGCCCCGTAAAACTGTCAACGTGCAGGCGATCGTGGACGCCCACTTATTCGGCGTCGAACAAGGGCCACCAGTGCCCGATGCTGCACAAGCCCCGCAGACGCGGATGAACTTGGTGCTCGCGGGCACCTGGGCATCGGAAGACCCGGCGAAGGGATTTGCGTTCATCGGCGAATCCGCTACGAGCGCTAAGAAGTTTGCAGTCGGCGAGGCCGTTCGCCAGGGCACGACATTGCACTCGGTCTACCCCGACCGCGTCATTCTCGATACGAGCGGCAGACTCGAAGCGCTGCTGCTACCTCGAGCGAGTAGTGGAAATCTGACGGCGCTAGCACGACCGGCGCAGCCCCCGCCTCGCCCCACCGCGAACCCGACCGTCGAGAATCTGCGGCGCATGGCCGAATCGAACCCGCAGGCGTTCGCGGAGATCATGCGTCCGCAACCGGTCTTTGCGAACGGCGTTCAACGTGGCTACCGCGTCTATCCGGGGCGTAATCGCCAGCAGTTCGCCCGACTGGGTTTGCAACCCGGTGACTTGATACTCGCGATCAACGGCACGCCCCTCGACGATCCGCAGCGGGGCATGGAGATCTTCAATACGATCAGCAGCGCCGATCGCGTGACGGTGACCGTCGAGCGCAACGGTCAACCGCAAGAACTTTCGCTCAACATGGCTCAGCTCTCGGTTCCCGAGAACAATCCGAACGCGGGCCCCTCTGCGCCCGAATGACGACGCCGATGAATGAACAACCAATGAAGGATCGTCGATGACGACTGGCATTCGAAGCACATCGCGCGCAACCGGACTTGCACGCCGTTCGACAGCGCTGTTCAGGGCGGTGCTGCTCGCCTGTCTCTGCACTTGGACCGGCGCCAACGCCCAGGAGCGGTCGGCGACCACGCTCAACTTCCGCGACGTCGATTTGGCGCAGGTGGTCGAAGTGGTCGCGACGATCACCGGCAAGCCGATCATTCTCGATCCGCGCGTGCGCGCCAACGTCACGATCATTTCCCCGACGGCGCTGCCGCCCGATCAGGTCTACGAGACCTTCCTTTCGCTGCTCCAAGTGCACGGCTTCGTTGCGGTGCCCTCGGGCAACGTGATCAAGATCGTTCCCGACGCAAACGCCCGTCAGTATCCCGCCAACGATTTGCCCGATCGCATCGATCCGAACTCCGATGAGCTCGTCACTCAGGTCGTGCCGGTCCGGAACATCAATGCGACTCAGCTCGTGCCGATTCTGCGACCGTTGATGCCCCAATACGCTCACTTGGTGGCCTCGCAAGCAGGTAACGCCCTCATCCTGTCGGATCGCGCGAGCAACGTGAGCCGCATCATGCGGATCATTCAGCGCATCGACCAAGCCGGCGACGAAGAGATCGACGTCGTGCGGCTGGAAAATGCGACGGCCGGCGAAATCGTTCGCGTCATGAACGCGCTGTTCCAAGGACAGGGACAGCCGCAGGAAATCCCGGGCAATCAGGTTCGGGTCGTTGCCGACGAACGGACGAACAGCGTGCTGATCAGCGGCGAACGTTCACAACGCTTGCGCTACAAGGCGCTGATCGCGCACCTCGATACGCCCGGCCCGTCGGGCGGCGATACCCAAGTGCGCTACCTCAACTACGCCGATGCCGAAGCGCTTGCCGCCAAGCTCAAAGAGCAGGTGCAGGGATTCGTTGCCGCGGCCGGCGGCGCGCCCGGGGCCCCCGGTGCTCCTGGAGCAAGCGCTGCTGCCGACCGCAGCACGACGATTTGGGCCGATCCGCAGATGAATGCGCTCGTGATCACGGCGCCGCCCAAGATCATGCGACAGATCATGCAAGTCGTGGATCGCTTGGATGTGCGCCGCGCGCAAGTGCTGATCGAAGCGATCCTGGTCGAGGTCTCGAGCACGCGCGCCGCCGAGCTCGGCGTGAACTGGGCGATCGGGAGCCGCGAAGAAGGCAGCACTGTGCCGATCGGTACGTTCAATCAGCCCGTCGGCGGCGCAAGCATCGGCAGCATCATTTCTGCCGCCTCGGATCCTGACTTGCTCACCGAGATCGGCCTGCCCACAGGATTGACCTTGGGCGCGGGACGCTTGCGCGATACCGGCGTCAGTTTCGCGATGTTGTTGCGGGCTTTGCGGGGTGATTCCTCGACGAACATCCTGCAGACCCCGTCGATCATGACGCTCGATAACGAAGAAGCGGAGATCAAAGTGGCGCAGGAAGTGCCGTTCATCACCGGCCAGTTCGCGAATACGGGCGCTTCGACGACGACGCCGAGCGGCATCGTGAATCCGTTCCAGACGATTCAACGCGAGGAAGTCGGCGAAATCCTCAAGATCACGCCGCAGATCAACGAAGGCGACGCCGTGATTCTGAAAATCGAGCAAGAATCGTCCGGCGTCACGCAAGGCCCGCAAGGCGCGGTCGATCTGGTGACGAACAAGCGCACGATCAGCACGAAAGTGCTCGTCGAGGATGGCGGCATCATCGTGCTCGGCGGTCTGATCAGCGATTCGGCCCGCGAAGGCGAAAGCCGCGTGCCCGTGCTGGGCTCGATTCCCATCATCGGTGAGCTGTTCAAGACACGTTCGGGCTCGAAGGAAAAGCGCAATCTGATGATCTTCATTCGTCCGACCATCATTCGGGACGGCATCTCGGCCGCGATCGAGACGAATGCGAAATACAACGTCATCCGCAATCAACAGCTTTCGCGCCGACGCGGTCGAGTCACCTTGTTGCCGGGCGAACGCCAGCCGCTGCTGCCGCCGATCGAGGAATTGTCGAAGTACGCCGATCCGACTGCGGGCGCACAGCCGCCGACCCAAGAAGAATTGAAGCCGCCCGTACAAACAGCACCGCTTCCGGAAACGCAGCCGCCGCGGGAAACTCCCGATCCGTCCGCGCCCGACGTTCCGCCGCCCGCTTCTCCCGGCGAGCTACGGCCGCGGGCGCAATAGCTCGAGATCGAAGGAGGCTCCATGAGCGCGGAACCCGAGACAGCGGTCACGCCCGTCGACCCCGCTCCCGTCAGCACGACGACACTGCCGCCTCTTTCATTCGCTTTTTGCAAGCGTCACGGCGTGCTCGTACAACGAATCGTCGACGGCGTCGGCGAAGCCGTGTATCGCGTGGGCACGCAGCCGTCGAGCGTGTCCGAAGTGCGGCGCGTGCTCGGTATCCCACTGCAGATGCGTCGCGTGGAGCCCGAGGAATTCGATCGCATGCTCCGCCAGCACTACGAAGGCGGCAGCTCGGCGATGCAGATGGCCGGGGGACTCGTCGAAGAAGACACCGATCTTGCGCACATCGCCCAGGACATTCCCGAACAAGCCGATCTGCTCGAAAGCGATGACCACGCGCCCATCATCAAGCTGATCAATGCCATCCTGACGCAGGCGGTCAAAGAGAACGCTTCCGATATCCACATCGAGCCGTTCGAGAACCGGCTCGTCGTTCGGTTTCGCGTCGACGGCGTGCTGCGCGAGGTGCTGCAGTCGAAGCGCGCCGTCGCCCCGCTGCTCGTCTCGCGCATCAAGGTCATGTCGAAGCTCGACATCGCCGAGAAGCGCCTGCCGCAAGACGGACGTATTTCGTTGCGTATCGCCGGCCGAGCCGTCGACGTTCGCGTCTCGACAATTCCGGCCGGTCATGGCGAACGCGTCGTGCTGCGTTTGCTGGACAAGCAGGCGGGTAGACTCGAGCTCAATGCGCTCGGCATGGATCCGCGCATCCAGAGTCTCGTGGACGAGCTGATCCACAAGCCGCACGGCATCATTCTGGTAACGGGTCCGACGGGTTCGGGCAAGACGACGACGTTGTACTCGGCGCTCGAGCGCATCAACGACAATACGCGCAACATCATGACCGTCGAGGATCCGATCGAGTACTACATCGACGGCATCGGTCAGACCCAGGTCAACACGAAGGTGGAAATGACGTTCGCGCGCGGCTTGCGTGCGATCCTTCGTCAGGACCCGGACGTCGTGATGGTGGGCGAAATCCGCGACCTCGAAACGGCACACATTGCCGTTCAGGCCTCCCTCACCGGACACTTGGTGCTCTCGACGCTGCACACGAATACGGCGGTTGGAGCCGTCACTCGTCTGCGGGATATGGGCGTCGAGCCGTTCTTGCTGTCGTCGAGCTTGATCGGCGTTCTCGCTCAGCGTCTGGTCCGCGTTCTGAACCCGGAGTCCAAGCAGCCTTACACAGCCGGCGAGTACGAGCGACGACTGCTCAATATTCCTCCCGATGCGCCCTCGCCCATTCTCTATCATCCGAGCCCCGAAGCCACGCAAGGCTTCAAGGGCCGTACCGGCATCTACGAGCTCGTGCTCGTGGACGATACGATGCGCACGATGATTCACGATGGTGCGAGCGAGCACGAGCTCGAACGCTACGCTCGTACGATGACACCGAGCATTCGCGACGACGGCCGCGCCAAAGTCCTCGCTGGCATCACGACCATCGAAGAAGTGCTCCGCGTCACCCGCGAAGACTAAGCGCTACAGCCTCGAGCCCACAGCCTACAGCCTTAGCAATGGGTGCTTTCGAATACACCGCAATCGACACCACTGGACGCGAGCGCAAGGGGGTCATTGAAGGCGATACAGCGCGGCAGGTACGCCAGCTCCTTCGCGAGCGAAACCTGCTGCCGGTTGCGGTTCAAGAGGTCGCGCATACCGAGCACAAGCGTCGAACCATAAGCATCGGGTTTCGCCGCAGCATCTCCGCCGGGGATCTGGCGCTCATGACGCGCCAGCTCGCAACGCTCGTGCACTCCGGTCTGCCGCTCGAAGAAGCGCTGCAGGCGGTGGCGGAACAAACGGAAAAGCCCCGGGTGAAGAGCATCGTGCTCGGGGTCCGAGCAAAAGTCATGGAAGGCCATGCCCTAGCCGATGGTCTTGCCGAGTTTCCCGCGGTCTTCCCCGACCTCTACCGCGCGACGGTCGCCGCGGGGGAACAGTCAGGCCACCTCGATACAGTGCTCGAACGGCTCGCGGATTACACGGAGACGAGAGAGCAACTTCGAAACCGTACGCTCGGTGCCCTGCTGTATCCGATCGTGCTCTTCGTCATCTGCTCGCTCATCGTCTTCCTGCTGCTGATCTACGTGGTCCCGAAGATCGTCACCCAATTCGAGCAATCGAAGACGGCGCTTCCGTTCCTGACTCGGGCGCTGATCGGATGGTCCGACTTCATGCGTGAATGGGGCTGGCTGGTCGCCCTGGTGATCGTCGGATCGGTCGTCGGCTTTATGCGTTGGCTGCGCGACCCAGCAGCGAAACGGCGCTTCCACGCCTTCTTGTTGCGCCTGCCGCTCATCGGCAAGGTCGTTCGCGGTACGAACACGGCGCGCTTCGCGCGAACGCTTGCGACTCTGACATCGAGCGCCGTACCGGTCCTGGAAGCGCTACGGATCGCGGGCGAAGTCGTCACGAACCTACCCATGCGGGACGCCGTGCAGGATGCCGCCGCACGCGTCCGAGAAGGCGCGCCAATCGGCCGTTCACTGGGTGCGTCGAAGCTGTTCCCGCCGATGATGATCCATCTGATCTCGAGCGGCGAGACCAGCGGCGAGCTGGAAACCATGCTCGATCGCGCAGCCACCAATCAAGAACGCGAAATGGATGCCATCCTGACGGCGGTCGTCGGGCTGTTGGGACCGCTGATGATCATCCTCATGGGCGGCTTCGTCTTGATCATCGTCATTGCCATGTTGCTGCCCATCTTCCAACTCAATCAGCTCATCGGTTGAAGGGCCGGCCTCCCCCACCGTCCGTTCTCAAACGGAAGCAACGGTTTTCCACGCAGTTCAAATCGCCGCAAGGCCAGTATTGCTAGCGCACGGCATTCCTTTTATATATCCGCCCCGAGAGTTCACCCCTTGATCTGAAACGCTGCGAAGTCATTCGGAGCGAACGATGAGCGAGAAACCTGAGTCGGAAGAATTCGACGACGATGAAGATGAAGGCGTCGAGTCGGATGATCTCGATTTGGATCGCTTGATCGATACGCTCGACCGACGCAAGAAGGCGGGAGCGAAACCCGACGAACCCGCATGGCGTCGTCTTGAGCGCTATCGCGAGGAACGTCAAACGGCAGAGTTGCTTGCCGACTTGGATGATTTCGACATCGGAGACGACGGCGGCGGAAACCGACGCCGACGACGGTCCTTGAATTGAAACGACAGTGGAGCTCACGCGGTCGGGGAACGAGACTGCAGTCGACTCTACCGGAACCGCCCTGCAGCGGTCCTAGAAACCATTGGGACAAATCTGCGAGCACATCGGCTCACTCGAACCCTGACCTGCGGACGCTGCCAGCTTCGAAGCCAGCCATCGTCCGCTTAGTACCTCGCGCGATGATCTCGCGCTGTTCCTATTGAAACATTCCTTTCGTCTTGCCCTGACGCAGGACACCCACGACGATGCCCTCGATGACGAGCTCCTCTTCTTTCGTGTTCACCTTGATGGGTTCGAACTCGTCGTTCTCTGGCAGCAACCAAACGATCGATCCTTCCTGCTTGTAGCGCTTGACCGTTACCTCGTTCTCGAGGCGCGCCACGACGATCTGTCGATTGCGCACTTCTGGCGTCCGGTGCACGGCAACCAAGTCGCCGTCCAGGATCCCAATGTCCTTCATGCTCATGCCCCGAACCTTGAGCAGGTAGTGCGCTTTGGGTTGGAAGATCCTCGGATCGATCTGATAGCGAGCTTCGATGTGCTCTTCCGCAAGGATGGGCCTGCCTGCCGCAACTCGACCGATCAAAGGGAGACCCAGCTGCTCGCGTAATGAATCCTTGAGCTGAATTCCCCGCGAAGCACCCGGGATGAGCTCGAGCACTCCTTTCTTTTGCAGCGCTCGCAGGTGTTCCTCCGCCGCGTTCGGCGACTTGAATCCCATTTCGGCCGCGATCTCTGCCCGAGTCGGCGGCATGCCGTCTTCGGCGATCCGTGTCTGGATGAACCTCAGAATCTCGCGCTGCCTGGGGGTGAGCTCATTCATAGGCTGCTCTGTATAAAGTGCCAGGACTGGTTTTATATCCAGAATACCAGAGAACTGCAACGGGGATATGCGCATTCGCGCTTTACAGAATGCACCCGCCCCTGCCGTCCATCATCGGTTGTCTACCGCTCATCGGCGTCCCGACCATCCCACCATGGACCGCTTCTATATTCCCGGGCCATGGAACACAGCACGCGCACACGTAACCGCGGAGTCACGCTGTTCGAGCTGATGTTGACGCTCGCTGTAGCGGCGGTCCTTGCGGCAATCGCAGTACCGAACATGCGGGACTTCATACGAAATAATCGACTCACAGCCGTCGCCAACGACTTGCTGCGTTCGATGCAGGTAGCACGATCGGAAGCCATCAAGCGTCAACGCTGGGTTGCCGTTTGCGCCTCCGCGAACCCCGCCGCTGCGGCTGCCACATGCAGCAACGGCGCTTTTGGGGGGTGGATCGTTTTCGAAGATACCAATGGGGATTGGGAGATCGGTGCTGGGGAAGAGATCATCGAACGACACGACCTCGTCCACGCGTCGATCTCCCTCGTCCACGACAACGACAGCATTTTCAGTTTCGCTCCCTCCGGCTTCCCGACATCCCCAGGGGCCAAGGAGCCCGTCCGCAATATCGTCATTTGCGACGAACGCGGCACCGCAAGCATCGGTGACAACTCCATGGCTCGCGCAGTGATGCTCGTGGGGACGACCGGTCGCTTTCGCGTAAGTCGAGCCGCCGCAGACGTCGACGAGGCGATCGAGGATATCGGTTCGACTTGCCCGCCATGACATCCATGAAGCCTGTGAAGTCTCATTCCGTAATTGCCCGCGGCTTCTCCATGGTCGAGGCGCTCGTCGCGCTCGTCGTGCTCGGTGCAGGACTGCTCGGCATCGCGAGCCTGTACGTAGTCACGCTGCAAACGAGCGGTAGCGCCATTTACCGTACGCAAGCCGTCAATCTAGCGAGCGATATTGCGGACCGCATTCGTGCGAATCGGTTGGGACGAGAAGCTTACGCAGGTGCTGCGGCGGCCTCTGAAGATACCTGTCTCGTCAACATATGCGATGCATCGCAAATGGCTGCGCACGACTTGTATTGGTGGCAGCGCCAAATTGCAGAAACGCTGCCCGGTAACCCGACCGGAACGATCACCGTGAGTGGGGCCGGAGAGACTCGCACGTACACGATAACGATCACATGGGCAGAGCCCGGTCAGGACGATCCAGACGGCGAGAACCGGCAATCCTACGTGCTGAGAATGCAAATATGAGAGCTGCCTTTGCACATGGACCCTTCCGCGCGCTCGGCCTCAGCCTGGTCGAGCTCCTCGTGGCTGTAACGATCGGTGCAATTCTGATCTTCGGCGCTACGCAGGTGTATGTCGACAGCCGGAAGACGTACGCCCTGAACGAAGCCGTTGCGCGACTCCAGGAAACGGCACGCTACGCCATGAGCGTGCTCGAGCCCGACATCCGCATGTCGAATTACTGGGGTCTGGTGAAAGGCGCTGGACTCATCACGGATGTGGCGCCAGCCCCGTCGGCTGCCGAACAGCAATGTGGCGCCAACTTTGCGCGTGACTTGTTAGCGAATCTCGACGGCAACAACAATTCGTACGGCTTCGCCTGCGCTCCGGCGGATCCTCAAGGCACCGGAAACGGCGCCGTTGCTTCCGCGGACACGTTGGTTGTCCGGCGGGCAGCTGTCGCTGCTCGAGCGCCAGGAACCGGGCAACTGCAAATCTGCTCGACACGGATTGCAGGCGATCTCGTTGTCGATAGCACAGCCTGCTCGAGCCCGCCGGAAGGGGAAATTCACGACCTCGTCGTCCACGGCTACTACATTCACCGCGATTCCCTGCAGGCTGCGAACCTTCCCTCGCTGCGAAGAAAGACGCTCATCGCAGGCCCTGCATTCCGTGACGATGAAATCGTTGCCGGTGTCGAAGACATGCAAATCGAATTCGGCGTTGACACATCCGGAGTCAACGGCATCGCCGAACGCTATGTCTCTCCTGGCGCCATCCCGACTGGCGCACAAGTGGTTTCGGTACGCGTCTGGTTGCTCGTTCGTTCCGAAGAACCGGAAGTCGGTTTCATCGACAACCGGACGTACAGCTACGGTGATCGCACTTATACGCCGAACGACAACTTCCGGCGCGTGCTCGTATCCCGGACCTTCCAAATTCGCAACGCACTGGGAACGTGATCATGCGTTTCGTCGCTCCTTTCTCGTCTCAACACGGCGCTGCACTTGTTGTAGGGCTGCTACTGCTGCTCGTTCTGACTTTGCTTGCGATTTCCGGAATGAACACGGCGAGCCTGGAACTCGTGATGGCCGGAAATACACAGTACTACCAGAACGCATTTCAGGCCGCGGAGACCGGTATCGAAGAAGCTCTACAGCAGTCTGAGTTCAACCCCGCGACTGCGGAAGAAGCTCTGGAAGATGTTCAGATCACCGGCTCGTCGACCGACTTCTTCACGGCACGCACACGCCGACAGCTCGACGGCCAACCACAACCAGCCCTCTGGGGCTCGAGTTGGGATGCATTCGTCACGTACCACTTCGAAATCGAGAGCACGGGACGTTCCGCGCGTAATGCAGTCGCGACCAATTTTCAGGGAGTGGCCGTGATCTCGCCGGCCACTCAATCCATTCCACCCATTCCGGGATCGAGCGGAAGCACGGAACTGGAATAACGGCACCGGGAAACGGCTTATGAGCGCAGTCAAGAAGTCACTTTGGCTTGCACCTTTTGCGTGTTTGGCCCTGTTGCTTGCTGTACAAGCACCAGGTCAGGTACGCGCACTGGAAGAAGCCATCGAAACCTCCACCGATGCGGTGTTGCTCCCAAACTCCGTGCCCGGACGCCTGACGCTCAAAGAGTGCAAACGACCCTGCAGATCCAACACGCTCGATCTGAATGAGCAGACACAGTTCCTTATTGGAGCGACGAACGTCTCTCTCAAGGAGTTCAACGAATACATCTCAAGGACCGGCTCGCAGTTTCTCATGGTGTTCTACGAACCGAGCGGGCGTTCAATTACGCGTTTGATCGTGTTTGGGGAAATCGGCCAGTAACACGATCGAAACGGACGCTTCGAACTTACTCATCAGAGAACTTATGAGCAGCACAGGTCGTATCATGCTCAAACCCTCACGGTCTTTGCTCGGCTTCGTCGTGGCTGCGACGTTCGCAGTGGTCGGCACGAGCGCTTGGGCGGACGATTCGGAGATCTTCGTCGCCGAATCTACCGCTGCTCCGAACATCATGCTGATTCTGGACACTTCCGGAAGCATGATGGGACAGCTCACGACCCAAGAACCCTACGACCCGAGTCGAGACTACGTAGCGGAAGCGAGCGGCAGCTGCGCATCGATCGCCGATCGCGTCTTCTACAAGACGAACAATCAGGGCACCCCGCCCTCTTGCAACAGCAGCGACTGGTTCAGCCATTCGAACTTGCGATGCGCGGCCGCGAAAAGCGCTCTCGATGCAGCCGGTATGTATCAGGGCGACCGGTTCATCCAATGGCGCCGTAGCTCGAGCTCTACCCGGCAATGGCGGACGCTGAGCAATAGCTACGACACGCCGGTCGAATGCCACGCCGACAACGGCGTCGACGGCGATCTATCGTCGGCAGATCCGTACCCGAATGGAGGAGCAAGCTCGAACAACGACACGCCCGTATGGACTAACAGGAGCAACGACTCGTTTTGGCGCAACAATGCCAACGGTGGCACTTCGGCGACACTTTATTCGGCGAACTACGTTGCCTACTGGAATCAGTTCCGCACGCAGCGACTCGGCACTCGCCTCTCGGTCATGCAAGAGGCTGCGCGCACCTTGTTGAACTCGGTATCGAACGTCAATGTCGGACTCATGCGCTACAGCCGTAACGACGGTAGCAGCGAAAGCGGCGGCATGGTGCTGTGGCCGATTTCGCCGATCGAAACGAGCCGACAGACTCTGATCAATCTCATCGACAACTTCATTCCGGGCGGCTACACCCCGTTGGCCGAAACGCTGTACGAGGCGCACCAATACTTCTCTGGCGGCACGGTGCATTTCGGCAATACGACGAGAGCATGTACCGTTGCCACGAGCGGCATATGCTCGACGAGCAACACGACGCTCTTGCCGAGCGTTGCCTCTTCTCGCGTGGGTGGCACTGCCGATGGCACGCACTACCAAAGTCCGATCACGGATAGCTGTCAAAAGAATTTCATCGTCTATCTGACGGACGGCCAACCCACGAACGACAACGATGCGAATACTCAAATCGCTGCGTTAGCCGGCGGCAGCTGCGGGCAAGAAGGCTGTCTGGCCGCGCTCACCGAATACATGTTCACATCGGATTTGCGCGCCAGCGTTGCCGGCGAACAGAACGTCACCACCTATTTCATCGGTTTCGGTAGCGATTTCAACGGCACTTCAAATGAGGCGTTCGAACTCCTGAGGAACGCTGCCCGACGCGGCGGCGGCGAGGCCTATCAGGCCGGCGACTTGACGGAGCTGACTCAGGTCTTCACGAACATCTTCGGGGCCATCCTGGGCAACAGCACGACGTTGACGGCACCTACCATCGCCGTCAACGCGTTCAACCGAACGCAGACTTTGAGCGACTTGTACGTTTCTGTGTTCCAGCCTGCATCCGCCATGCATTGGCCAGGAAACGTCAAGAAGTACCGTGTGAACCCGGAGGGTCAGATTGTCGATCGCAACGACAACCCGGCAATCGATCCGACGACGGGATTCTTCCGCGATAGCTCCAGCGACGTTTGGTCGGAAACCACCGCGGATGGTCCATCAGTAAGTCGCGGCGGCGCGGCCAACCAGATTCCGGATCCGAGCACGCGCCGTCTCTATACGTACCTGGAGAACAATCCGAACAGTCCAGCGCTGCTTACGGCAGCACAACGTGCTTTCGTGGAAAGCAACACAGCCATCACTGACGAATTGCTCGGCACGGACCCGACAGAAGATCTAACGCGGGAAAAGCTCATCGCATGGGCACGCGGCGCAGACGTCGATGATGAAGACCAAGACGGTGATACATCCGATCCGCGGCTGGTCATCGGAGACCCCATGCATTCGCAGCCCGCCGTCGTGATTTACGGCGGCACGACATCGTCTCCGGATATCGACGACGCCGTTATCTTCTCGGCGACCAACGATGGTTACCTGCACGCGATCGATGCCCGAACCGGCGAGGAGCTCTGGGCATTTATCCCACAAGAGCTCATCGGGCGGCTCAAGCTGCTCTATGAAAATCAGAACACGGTGCCTCGCAGCTACGGCCTCGACGGCGACATCCGTGTGTTGCAGTACGACGTGAATGGCGACGGCATCATCACGCCGTCTGAGAACGACCGTGTACTCATCTTCTTCAGTACGGGCAGAAACGCTTCGGTCAGCCGTTACTACGCGCTCGATGTAACGAACAAGAATGCGCCGCGATTCCTCTGGTCGATCGGCGACGACGTGCTTCCAGGTCTCGGACAAGCCTGGTCGGCACCGGAGATCGCACGCGTCAACATCGCTGGTGCGACTCAGAACTCGCAAAAGCTCGTTCTCATATTCGGCGGGGGATACGACCCCATTGAGGAATCGGGTCCTTTCAATGAAGAAAACGCGGTTGGCAATCGCATCTACATCGTCGACGCCCTCTATGGGACGCTGCTGTGGTGGGCAAGCAATGATTCGGACGCCAACTTGGTGCTCGACCGGATGACGCACTCCATCCCCGCATCGATCACAGTGCTGGATCTGGACGGCAACGGCTTCGCCGATCGCATGTACGCAGGCGACATGGCCGCGCAGTTGTGGCGCTTCGACATCTATAACGGGAATAATGCAGACGAACTGGTTGCGGGTGGAGTTTTTGCGTCGCTCGGATCTTACGAAGATGCATCGCATCCTGCCGAAAGCACACGCCGGTTCTACTACGCGCCCGACGCGGCGGTCTTGAGCCTCAACAACGGCCCCGTGTTCCTCAATCTAGCCATCGGCTCAGGATACAGAGGCCGTCCGCTCAGTACGTCGACGCAGGACCGGTTCTACTCCATCCGCGACCATCGCCCGTTCGTCAGGATGACGCAGGAACAATACAACTCGTGGACGCCGATCCGGGATGCCGATCTGATCGACATTACGACAGACCTGGCACCGACGATTCCACCTAGTGCTAACGGATGGAAACTACGGCTCGATCAGCCCAACAACGTCTGGCGTGGCGAGAAGGTGCTCGCTGCGGCCAACACGTTCCAGAACACGATCTTCTTCACGACCTATACACCGAGCCCGAGTGCCGTGAGCAACGCATGCACACTGGCAGTTGGCTCGAATCGTGCGTACGCAGTCAGCGCCTTTGATGGTCGACCCATACTTCCGCGGCGAGATACACCCACGGATCCAGAGGATCCCGAAAATCCGTCGACACCTACCCCATCGCCGGAGGATCGTTACGACGAGTTGTACCAGGGCGGAATCGCACCTGAAGTGACGTTCCTGTTCCCGGAACGCAATCGAGTCGTCTGTCTCTCCGGTGTCGAAGTGCTCAACGCGTGCAGGAACTTTAATAGCCGCGTGAAAACCTTCTGGCGCGAATCGACTGCTGAATAGGTAGAGCAATGAATACGAACGTCACTTACCGCTGGACGAAGAGTGAGTTGGTGCGCGCTCGATCTCGGGGAATTACCCTGATCGAGCTCATGATAGTCGTCATCGTCGTTGCGATTCTGGGAACCGTGGCCGTGGGCAGTTATCGCAGCCAAATGATTCGGGCCAACCGAACGGAAGCGAGAATGGCGCTGCTCCGGGTTCAGGCGGCGCAAGAGAAATTCTTTCTCCAGAACAACCGGTATGCGTCGAACTCGGAGCTTGCGGCTGCACCGCCAGACGGTCTCGGGATCCCGACGACTACGCCCAAAGGGTTCTATACCATCTCAATCGAAAACTCGACGGCCAACACATACACCGCTGTCGCTACTGCTATAGGCGGACAAACAAGAGATGCTGTCGAGTGCCAACGTCTGACCATCAGTCATACAGGCGCACGCACACCTAGCGAGGCGAGCGGTTGCTGGCGCTAAGCGCGCCGAGTGTCTCCCTCTCCAGACGCTCCTTTATCACCGAACAGCGTTCCGGTATCCTTCGGGACGCGCGGCTCTGCCTAGCACCTTTACATGGAAAAGGCACGTGTGGCGAAATTCCCGGGAACCTGCCACAAGTCTCGGGGGTTAAGAGCCGGTATTTTTCGCTCTAGTCCTATTTGTCCGACCCAGTATGAAGGGGAAAGAAGCTATGAAGAACACAATCTCCACAACCCTGAAGGCGGGCGTTGCCGCTCTTGCTTTCATCGCTGCAAGCGGTTGCGTCTCGCAAAAGACGGTTGACGAGATCAGAGCGACAGCGGAAAAGGCCGTGCAAGACGCTGCGGCAGCCAAGGCCGCTGCGGATTCTGCAGCTAGCGCAGCTCAGGCTGCCCGCTCGGCAGCGGATAGCGCCCAAAGCGCCGCGAATCAGGCCCTTCAGGCTGCACAGGCGAGCCAAGCCTGCTGTGACGCGACGAACGAGAAGATCGATCGCATGTTCAAGAAGTCCGTTTCGAAGTAATTCGAATCGGATCGTTCGATCGAACGGTAACGCCGCGGACTTCCGCGGCGTTGTCGTTTTTGGGGTGCCGTTCCGCGCATGTCGAGTGCGCACAACTCGTGTGCCGCAGAGCGAATCGGCAAGAAGGGATCGAGATGCGGTTGTACAGAGAGACTGGGGCGGACCCCACAGCCTCAGCCATGGACTAACTCGGTGGAAAGAATGACCTCGTACCGCGGGGTCCGCGATGCGAGTCTAGCAGACTAGCTTCAAAGCGCAGGCTCGTGCGTCTGAGTAGCCGCCGCGGCGCTCAGCATGACGGGCTCCGGGATGCCCGTTGGACGCCGGAAGGCCGCTTCGGCTTTTGCCCAGTCAATTGCGACCGTCCTATCCCGTGTGGCCGAAACCAGCAGGCGGGTGATATTCGTCAGGCTACGCAGGTCCTCGCGATCTTCCTGCCCTTCGAGGGGCGTGTGCACTTCCATGTAGAGCTGATCTCCCAGCCAGCCCATTTTGTAAGGCTGGTGCACGATGCGCACGGGCGTATTCACAGCGACGCGCTTGAACAGCTCTTCGATATCTTCCGGAAACATGCGAATGCAGCCGTGCGTCACCTGCATGCCGACGCCGGCCGGACGGTTCGTCCCGTGAATCAGATAGGCTCCGCCAGGAATACCCAAGCGCATCGCATAGTCGCCCAAAGGATTGTCCGGCCCGGGCGGAACCGCCTTCGGCAAGAAGCGTCCTTCGGCTGCATGCTCCTTGCGCACCGATTCCGGCGGATACCACGTCGGTCGCACGCGCTTATCGACGATCTTCGTCAGCCCGAGCGGCGTCTTCCAGTCCATCTTTCCGACGCTGATCGGATAGGTCATGACGACCGGCGTTTCGCCAGGCTGCGGCCGCGGAAAGTAGTAGAGCCGATGCTCTGCCAGACTGACGACGATGCCCTCGCGCGGTGCGTCCGGGAGAATGAATTGCGTTGGGATCAGGACCTTCGTGCCTTCTCCCGGTAGCCAGGGATCGACCCCGGGATTCGCCGAGACGATCTCCTCGTAGCCCACGCCATAGCGTCGCCCGATGTCGAGGAGCGTGTCCTCGTACTTGGCGACGGCGTATTGGATCTCGCCCACCACCGAATCGGTGCCGTTGAGCGGGTATGTGGCACCCACGCCGACGAGAGGCCGCATCAGGACGAGCAGCCCGGCCATGAGCACAATCAACGGTGAAGTTCGTGTCCGCATAGCGGCGAATTTAGCATCAAGTCGCATCGGGTGCGGCTGCCCTGCCCAATGCGTCCGCCTGTGCGGCTAACAAATTGGCAATCTGCGTGGGAACGCCCTTGCGGGCCTCGACGACGGCCACGCGGACCGCGTTTCGAAATGCCAAGGCATCTGCGCTGCCATGGCTCTTGATGACGACCCCCGCCAAGCCCACCATGCTTGCCCCGTTGTAGGCGCGCGGATCCATCTCACGCTTGAGGGCGCGCAAGGTCGGCCACGACGCAAGCGCGCCGAGATAGCGCAGGGGATTGCGCGTGTACTCGTCTTTGGCCATGCCGACGACCATTTTCGCCAAGCCCTCGATCGACTTCAGAGCGACGTTGCCGGTGAATCCGTCGGTGACGATGACATCGACCTCGCCAGAAAAGATGTCGTCGCCCTCGACGAAGCCGACGTAGTTCAGCGTGCTCGCGCTGAGCAGCTTGGCCGCTTCCTGAACGACGCTGTCTCCTTTCGTGTCTTCCTCGCCGATATTCAACACGCCGACGCGCGGCCGCTCGATGCCGTGCATATCTGACGCAACGACCGTACCCATCACGGCGAACTGGAAAAGATGCTCGGCCGTGCACTGGGAATTGGCGCCGAGATCGAGCATGTGCGTGTGCCCATGCCGCGCACGGATACGCGAGATGATCGCCGGTCGATCGATGCCGGCAATGGTCTTGAGCACGAAGCGGCCGGTGGCCATGAGCGCGCCGGTATTGCCAGCGGAGACGCATGCGTCGGCTTCGCCCGATTTCACGAGGTCGATCGCGACGCGCATCGACGAATCCTTCTTCTTGCGCAGCGCATCCTGCGGCTTTTCGTCCATCGCGACGACTTGGCTCGCCTCGCGAATCTCGATCCTTCCCTGCAGGTGACGCAGGCTGCCGGCGAGCGCGTTACGAATGGGCTCGCCCAAACCCACCAGGATGACCTTGAGGTCCGGATCCTCTTTCACCGCCTGCACGGCTGCGGGCACGGTCACACCTGGGCCGTGATCGCCGCCCATGGCATCGATGGCAATCGTGACAGGTCTTTCGTTTGGCAAGGGCCTATAACGCAGAGTGCCGCCTCAGCGAGATGTCGAAATCGCCTTCTGCCCGTGATTCTTGCAGAAGCAGTCCTTCGACACCTGCCGTGCGGCACTCGAACGAGTGGACCGCGCGAGATCGTTACTCGTTATCGTCTTTCGAGCGCGTCGCCAGCACCTTCTTCCCGCGGTAGAAACCGTCGGGAGTGATGCGATGACGCGAATGGGTTTCGCCCGAGGTCGGATCGACCGACAACGCAGGGTGCTTCAGGGCATCGTGCGACCGGTGCATTCCGCGCTTCGACGGGGTCTTTCTGCTCTTTTGAACTGCCATGGTACGTACTCTCGGATAGATGAAATCGTAATCGAAGCGGCCGCACTCGCCGGCCAATCAATTGCCACCCAACAAGTTCTTCAGGTTCGCGAACGGACGCTGAGCCGTGGGCTCGGGCTCCTCATCCTGCTCGTTCACCATGGTCGCGCAAGTCACGTCCTCGTGCTTCGCGATCAACGGCACATCCAGCAGCGTCTGCTCTTCGGCGAGCCAGCGAATGTCGAACCGCTCGGGGTCGGCGACGATCGGCTCGTACCCGCGATCCAGTCCCTCTTCGGCAACGCGCGCCGGCTCGTCCTTCACCAGGATGAGATCGAACTCATCGGCGAGCGCGATCCTTACCGGCTCCATGCAACGCTGGCAGGTCATCGTAACGAAGCCGCTCAACTTGCCTGAAAGCACCACGCGTCCCTCGACGAACGAGCATCGAGCGGAAACGCGAATCTCGGCGGGATCGACGATACCGGCCTCACCGAGCCGAGGCAGCTCGATCGCTCGAAACCGTCGCTCGATCGTGCCGCCGATGTGCGCTTGTACAAAGGCGTCAACGATGGCGCCGATCTCATCGGGGGGCCGCGACATGGGGCGCGTATACTAGCCACGCACCCCCTGGCTGTCAAAGAAAAAAGTCAGTTAAATGCTTGTTTTTAGCAGGGTTACCTCACCCTATCCCCATTGACCTTCGGCCCCGGCTGCGACCCAGACATGCTCCCCAGGCTCGTTCTCGCTTCGACCTCGCCGTATCGGCGCCAACTGCTCGAGCGGCTGGGCGTCCGGTTCACCGTTGCGGCTCCGGACGTCGATGAAAGCCCCCTAGCCGGCGAGGTGCCGATCGATCTGGTCAACCGCCTCGCGCGGGCCAAAGCCGACGTCATTGCCCGCCGCCATCCGAACAGTGTCGTCATTGGGTCCGACCAGATAGCGCTATTTGGTAAGGAAGTGATCGGCAAACCCGGCAACCCGGATCGGTGCATCGAACAGTTGAAACGATTGAGCGGGCAGCGGCTCGTTTTCCATACGGCCGTCCATGTGATCCATACCGATACCGGCTCGAACGAGAGTCATCTCGACGTCACGACAGTGTATTTCCGCAAGCTCACCGACCAGGAGATCGAACGCTATGTCGCGCGCGAGCGGCCGGTGAATTGCGCAGGCGGGTTCAAGGCCGAGTCGCTCGGCATCGCCCTATTCGATCGCATCGAGTCCAACGATCCGACTGCTCTGATCGGTCTGCCGCTGATCTGGCTCTCGGGAGCATTGCGTCGAGCGGGCTTTTCCGTGCCCTGACGCTGATTTCAGCTGGGCCGCTTCGTCCTGGTCGCTTCGGCGAGCCTCTCGAGCACGGCAGTTAAGTCATCGGGCAGCGGCGCAGTGGCCGTAAACCACTCGTCCGTTCCAGCGCGCTGGAATGCGATCGAATAGGCGTGCAGGAACATCCGGTTCAGCCCGAGCGCCTGCAACTGCGCGTCGCGTTGCCGGTCGCCGTATTTCTCGTCGCCGGCGATCGGAAATCCGGCATGCGCGGCGTGAACGCGGATTTGGTGTGTCCGACCGGTTCCGATTTTCACATCCAGCAAAGTCGCAAGCTTCCCGAAGTGCTGAATCGGCTCGAAGACCGACACGGCTTCCTGTCCGTCAGGATGCACTTGTACGACCCGCTCTCCTCCCCGCTTCATGTTGGTTTTCAACGGCAGATCGATCGTCTTCCTGCCGAACGGCCAACGTCCGGCGACGAGCGCACGATAATGTTTCTCCATCTCGCGCTCGCGCAGGCTTCGATGCAGCTCGCGCAACACTGAGCGACGCTTTGCCACGAGCAGACAGCCGCTCGTGTCCCGGTCCAAGCGATGCACGAGTTCGAGTTCTTTGAGCTCGGGTCGGGCGGCACGCAACGCCTCGATGACTCCGTGACTCAAACCGCTTCCGCCATGCACGGCGACGCCTGCCGGCTTATTGACGACGAGCAGGTCGCGGTCTTCGTAGAGGATTGCGCTCGTGACGAAATCTCGCAGCGACTTCGAGGGCACCGAGGGTTGGCTCGATTTCACGGCGACGGGCGGCACGCGTACTCGATCGCCTTCCATGAGCCTGTAGTCGGGCTTGATGCGCCCGCCGTTCACTCGGACCTCTCCGGTCCGCAGTACGCGATAGACCAGGCTTCGCGGAACATCCTTGAGCACCCGCATCAGGAAATTGTCGATGCGCTGGCCGGCATCGCCTTCGGTGGCAACCACGTATCGGACTTTGCCGCCCGGCGAAGCCTGGGGTTCGGATGTGCGAGATGAATCGGGGCCGGAAGGCATTGCTGCAAAGTTGTGCGAAACGCACGTAAGCCATTGATTGAACAAAGAGCCCCTGTTATATTGCCGACCGTTTTCAGCCAGTGTTCGCGGCCAACGACAAAGCCGGCGAACACGGCACCAAACGCAGCGCGGCGAGGCCACGTCCGCAAAGCGCTGCATCTTAGTTGGTTCTGCAAGAACCTGTCTCACGAAGATCTGGCCGACGATGATCGCGCTTCCGTTGGAGTTCATTGCTCCGGTTTGCGCAGCCAGAGGATCGCGAGTTGCGACCCATCGTCCGAGACTTCAGTAGACAGCCCACTCGAGCAGACCATCGCTCGGCCGCGAACGGGCGATGCCGGACCTGCAACTCGGGATCCGGGTCGACCGCCAGCGCTCGGATGGGCGAAAAAGTTCAGGATCAAAAAGAGCGCGTGCGTTTGAGACGCGCCGGTAACAATCGGATGAGACCAATTCCCGATCTAGTTTTTGTTCCTGCGCCGGCACCCGCCTTGCGCGATTTCGCGGCCCTCCACGAACTTTTAGAAGGGCCTCATGAAGCGAATGCTCGTCAACGCAACTCAAGAGGAAGAGTTGCGGGTAGCACTGGTTGATGGACAACGCATTTACGACCTCGACGTCGAGATACCCTCGAAGGAACAGAAGAAAGCCAACGTTTACAAGGGCCGCATCACACGCATAGAACCCAGCCTCGAAGCGTGTTTCGTCGATTACGGCGCTGAACGCCATGGTTTTCTGCCGCTCAAGGAAATCTCCAAGGAGTACTTCAAGGTCCAACCCTCGGGCGGAAAGCTGAACATCCGCGAGCTCCTGGAAGAAGGCCAGGAGCTGATCGTCCAGGTGGAAAAAGAGGAGCGCGGCAACAAGGGTGCAGCGCTCACGACGTTCATCAGCCTCGCCGGGCGATTCCTCGTGCTCATGCCGAACAATGCCCGGGCGGGTGGCGTGTCGCGCCGCATCGAAGGCGAGGACCGCGAGCAACTCCGCGAAGCCCTCGATCAGGTGCAAATCCCCGACGGCATGGGCGCGATCGTGCGCACGGCCGGCGTCGGCCGGACGGCCGAAGAGCTGCAATGGGATCTCGATAACCTGAAAGAAATTTGGAACGCCGTCTGGCAGGCGGCGCAGGACCGCCCTGCCCCGTTCCTGATCTATCAGGAATCCAAAGCCATCATTCGTGCCCTCCGGGATTACCTGTCGGACGACATCGGCGAGATCCTCATCGACAACCCCGAGGTGTTCAGCGAAGCGCAGCAGTACATGCAGCGCTTCATGCCGGCGAGCCTGCGCAAGCTGAAGCTGTACGAAGATCCGGTCCCGCTATTCACCCGGTTCCAGATCGAGAACCAGATCGAGTCGGCACACTCGCACATCGTGAATCTGCCTTCGGGCGGCTCGATCGTGATCGATCCGACCGAGGCGCTCGTTGCCATCGACATCAACTCAGCCCGGGCGACGCGCGGCACGGATATCGAAACGACGGCGCTCAACACGAACCTCGAAGCGGCCGACGAAATTGCCCGCCAGCTGCGGCTGCGCGACCTGGGCGGCCTCATCGTCATCGACTTCATCGACATGGAGTCGCCCAAGAATCAGCGTGCCGTCGAAGAGCGGATGCGCGAGGCCGTCAAGCAGGACCGTGCGCGCATCCAAATCGGCCGCATTTCGAAGTTCGGTCTGCTGGAGTTGTCGCGGCAGCGGCTGCGGCCTTCCATCGGCGAGTCCGCACACATCACCTGCCCGCGCTGCAACGGCATGGGAACGATTCGGAGCGTCGAATCGCTCGCGCTCTCGCTACTGCGTCTCATCGGCGAGGAAGCCCGCAAGGACCGGACTGCGAAGGTCATCGCGCAGCTGCCCGTCGAAGTGGCGACCTATTTGATGAACGAGAAGCGCTCGTGGCTCAACAGCATCGAAGCCAAGAGCAACGTTCAAGTCGTGCTCGTGCCGAACAAGTACATGCAGACGCCGGCGTACGAGATTCGACGCGTTCGCGACGACGAAGTCTCGTTGCCCGAGTTCAGTACGGCGAGCCACCTGATTCCGGCCGCACCCACAGTGGCCACCGAGGAGCTGATCAAGGAGAAGCAGACGCCTCCGCCGACACCTGCGGTCGTGTCTTCCAACATTCCCTCGCTGCCGCCGCCCGCCAGCATCGTTGCCGACGAACGTCCTGCGCCGGCAGCCCCGGCAGAACCGCAAGTCGGCATTTTCGTGAAGCTGTGGCGATATCTCTTCGGCGGGGCCGGCAAGAAAGAAGAAGCGCCGGCTCGAGAGGAGAAGCGGAGTCAGCGCGAAGGGCAATCTCGCCGGGAACGCGAGCGCGAACGACAGCGCATGCGCGATCGGCAGCGCGCAGAGCGTGCACGTGCGCGCGCTGAGAAAGAAAAGTCAGCGCAGGCCGAAGCCCGCCGCGATGCGCAAGCCGACCGCAAGGCGCGCGAGAACACAGAATCGAGGAAAGAGCAGCCGAAACCCCAGACGCAGCAGACAGCGGCTCCAGCACCGGCCAATGGATCTTCGGTACCCGAGCAGACCCGACCGGAATCGGGCGACGGGCAGCGCTCCGAGCGCAGCGGTCGTCGGCGTCGGCGCCGTCGGGGCGGTCGCAATCGAGGCGAGGACGCCAATCAGAATGCAGCCGCCCAGGGATCGAATCCCGGTTCTAGCTCCAGTGCGCCGTCTCCTCAGCACACCAATCCTGCACCGAGCACAGGAGCATCTTCGAGTAGCTCAGGCAACTCGGGTCACTCCGCCAATTCAGCAAACGCCGAGCCTCAGCGCTCTTTCGATCCGCCGCCGGCTGCGGCGCCATCGTCGCCGCGTCAGGAGAGCGCAGCACCTGCGCCGGAGCAAAAGACGTTCACTGTCTGGTCCTCAGGCCCGAGCAGCGATTCGATGTCTTGGGGCGCGGACTCCGCACGAAGAGACGAATGAACGCGCGAGCTTCGTTCGCTACAGCCTACTGGCAACAGTAGACGCGCTACGCGCGATCTGAATCTGCCAACTTGCATTCTTTGTTCTGCCGCCTCTCCCACCAGAGAGGCGGTTTTTGTTGGCGCGGCCTTGGCATCCGTCTTTTGAGGCGCGAACGTCCTTCCTCGTTTCCGGCAGCCTCAACCGAACCTCCTACAGCCCACAGCCTACAGCCTTCGCATCTGCGCTAGCAGATGCTCGATCAGTCCCGCCGAGGCCTCTTCCAGCAGATCGAGCACTTCTTCGAATCCTTGCTCGCCGCCGTAGTACGGATCGGGAACGATGCGTCGCGGTGCGTTCGGGGCGAATTCCATCAGCAAGCGGATTCGTTCGTGGTGAGTGCGTGGCGCACGTCCGCGCAGCTCCCTGAGATTGTCCTCGTCCATCGCAAGGATCAGATCGAAGCGCTCGAAGTCCTCTCTGCTGACCTGACGTGCGCGCATGTGCGAAATGTCGATGCCGCGTCGACTCGCGGCCGCTCGAGCTCGCGCATCGGGCGGCTCACCGACGTGGTAGTCGTGAGTTCCTGCCGAATCGACGAACACGTTCAAGTGCGGAGCACGCTCGCTCACGGTGCGCATGAAAACGCCAGCCGCAGTCGGCGATCGGCAAATGTTTCCCATGCAACAGAACAAAATGCGAAATTCGGCGGACATAGGATGTGGCGTGACTCGTGATCCGTGACTCGTGCGCGCGGTTGCGCGTCTAGCTACAGCCTATAGCCTACAGCTTTTGAATGGGCACTGGGCTCTGGTCAGAGATGCGCGCGAGAGCGCGCCTGCTTACAGCCTATGGCCTATGGTCTACAGCCTTGCGAGTCGCTCAGCTGCTCGCCAACGCTGCGCGTACACGCTCCAAGTCCTCCGGCGTATCCACGCCGATGCCCGGCAATACGCAGGCCTCCGCAACCAGGATGCGCATGCCGGCTTGCAGCGCACGCAATTGCTCGAGCTTCTCGGTGAGCTCCAAGCTGCTTGGAGGCAGAGACGTCAACCGCCGCAGATCGCCGACACGATAAGCGTAAATGCCGAGATGTCGCTGCGCGCCGTCGAAACGTGTTTGACTGACGAGCCCCTCTTTGGCGCCGTCGCGATGCCACGGAATCGGGGCACGGCTGAAATACAGCGCCGAGCGGTCGTCTGCCGCGACGACTTTGACGACGTTGGGATCGAGCAGCTCTTGCACCGACGTGATCGGCGTGCTCAACGTCGCCAGCGCGGCCTGCGGATCGCTTGCCAAGAGCTGTGCCGTCTGATCGATCAATGCTGGCGGCAGTTGAGGTTCGTCAGCCTGCACGTTGACGACGATTTCCTCATCGCGCCAGCCGCGTCTGGCCGCGACTTCGGCAATGCGATCGGTCCCCGATGCATGATCGGCGCGCGTCATTTCGGCAGTCGCATCCGTCCCGACCGCCGATGCAATTCGCGCATCGTCCGTTGCGACGACGACCTCCGTTGCCTTGCTGTGCAGCGCCGCCTCCACGACCCAACGGATCATCGGTTTGCCGGCGATCGGCGCCAGCACCTTCTCCGGCAGGCGCGTCGATGCATAACGCGCAGGGATGACGACTCGGAATGTCACGTCAGTCTTTCAGCAAGGGATCCTGCGGATCCAGTCTGCGCGCCTCTTCCTCGAGCATGACCGGAATGTCGTCGCGGATCGGATAGGCGAGCCGATCGGGGCGGCAAACGAGCACTGCCTGCTGTTTGAAGTATTGCAGCGGCCCCTTGCAGATGGGGCACGCGAGGATATCGAGCAATTTCGTGTCGAGCGCCATGACCTCACTCCCGCATGGGCTGGGTGCGTGATGCATCGATGAGCCTGTCGAGCAGTGTGCGCAGCTTACGCTCATCGCCCTCGCTGAAACGCACACCGAGACGCACGGCCCAATGTCGCTCATTCGCGATTGCCGTGCATTTTACGGCATCCTTCTCGGTCATCAGCACCGGCGCATCGTCCGAGAACGACAGATCCTCCCTTGTGAGCCGCGCGTGATCGCGCAACGCGCGCGCATCGACCGACAATCCTCGCTCCTCGAGCATCGTAAAGAACGCCTCGGGATGCCCGATCGCTGCGATCGCATGCACACGAGATCCTGAAAATGCCGTCAACGACCGAACCTCGCCGCTGACGAGGTTCGCCGCATCGGTCAGTTCGTGAAACGCAAAGACTGCCTGGCCGGTCCCGCCAGAACGGGGCGTCGTTCTGCATGTACGCACGACCAGATCGACCGCATCGAGCCGGGACTCCCCTTCGCGCAACGGACCTGCCGGCAACAGCCAGCCATTGCCGACGCCGCGCGCGTCATCGATCACGGCGAGTTCGAGATCGCGCGCCAGCCGATAGTGCTGGAGTCCGTCGTCCGAAACGATGACATCCGCACCGCGCTCGATTGCTCTTTGCGCGGCGGAGACACGGTCGGGTCCGGCAACGACGATTGCCTTCGTTCGCGCCGCGAGCAACACCGCCTCGTCCCCTACCCGCTCCGGCGGCGTCGCTTCGGTGACATCCTGTGGCCAGGACTCAGCATCGCCACCATAGCCGCGCGTTACGATGCCGACGTTGCAGCCGCGCGAGCGCAAGTACTCCGCGATCCAAATGACCAACGGCGTCTTTCCGGTTCCGCCCACTGAGATATTGCCGACGACAACGACAGGACGGGGAAGACGCACAGAACGCAGCAGACCTACGCGAAACGCCGCACGCCTCAACGCGGCGAGCAGCGCGAACAGCAACGACAGCGGAACCAGTACGGCGAAGAGCGGCCACGGTGCGCGCTCGTACCACACGCGCTGCAAAGTGCGATCGAGGCTCACGACTTACGCGTCATGCATTGAACTGCATTCGATAGAGCGCTGCGTACTGACGATCGAGCGCCAAGAGCTCGGCATGCGTACCCGACTCCACGATGCGCCCGTTGTCGAGCACGCAGATGCGGTGAGCCCGCTCGACCGTCGACAGACGGTGCGCAATGACCAAGGTCGTGCGGTTTCGCATTAGATCTTCGAGGGCACGCTGAATGATGCGCTCGGACTCGGTATCGAGTGCCGAGGTTGCCTCGTCGAGGATCAGAATCGGCGCATCTTTGAGCAACGCGCGGGCAATGGCGATGCGCTGGCGCTGACCTCCGGAGAGCAATACGCCGCGATCGCCGACGATCGTGTCCAAACCTAGCGGCAGGTCCTCGACGAACTCCATCACGTAGGCCGCACGCGCCGCCGCCTCGATTTTCGAGGCCGACACGTCCCGGCCGAAGGCAATGTTCGCTCGGATCGTGTCGTTGAAGAGCACGATGTCCTGGCTCACGACTGCAATCTGCTCGCGCAGGCTCCGCACGTCGTATTCGCGCACATCGATACCGTCGATGCGAATCGCGCCGCTGCTGACATCGTAGAACCGCGGTAAGAGGTTCACGAGCGTTGACTTACCGCTGCCCGAGCGCCCGACGAACGCGACCATTTCGCCAGCCGAAATCTTGAGTACGATGTCCTGCAATGCCGGTCCCTGGCCGGTCGGATAGGAAAACGACACATGGTCGTATTCGACGTCGCCGCGGACGCGGTCGGCGATTTTCGTCCCGCCTTTCGGCTCGGTCGGCTCATCGAGCAGTGCGAAAATACTCTCGCCCGCAGCGATGCCCTGCTGAATGGGCCCCGCGACATTGACGAGGCTGCGCAGCGGCTGAGCGACGTTCACGAGCGCCACGAGAAACGCCATTAGATCGCCCATCGACATCTCGCCCTCGATCGCATCGGCAATTGCGATGGAGAGGACGAAGGAAGCGCCGATGATCGTGACCATCTGCACGACCGGATTCGCCAGACCGCGTGTCAGCACCAAGCGCATGAAAGAGCGCCGGTTGTGCTCGTTCACGGCTTCGAACTGCCGGTTCTGATAGTCCTCGGCGTTATAGACCTTGATGACGCGCGGCGCCTCGAGGCTGTCCTTCGCAACGCGCGTGATATCGCCCATCGAATCCTGAATGCGGCGGCTATAGCGGCGGAACTTCTTGTTGATGAGCGAGACCAGCCAGCCGAGCAGCGGGCCCATCGTCAATGCGATCAGAGTCAGCTTGGCATTGATGAAAATCAGCATGTAGCCGATGGAGCCGACGATCGTCAGCGCTTCGCGCAAACTCGCCGTGATCGAATCGGTCGCCGCCGTACCGACCTGCTCGGTGTTGTACGTGAGACGCGACAACAACACGCCGCTCGAGCTGCGGTCGTAGTAGCCGATCGGCAAATGCAGGATGCGTTCGAACAGCTCGCTACGAAGCTGCTTGACGATGCGTCGGCCGACGTACCCCATGCAGTACGTCTGCGTGAAGTCGCCGATGCCCCGCAGGAGAAACAGCCCCACGAGCGCCACGGGCAGCCAGATGATCGTCCGCGGATCGCGCTCGACGAAGGTACCGTCGCCGAACTCTTTCGCGAACAGACTGAAGAGCACCATGCTCGTGGAAAAGAGCACGGCGCCCAGAATGCCTAGGAGGAAAACGCCGCGATGCGGGCGCAGATACGAAATCAGGCGCCGGTAAACGGCCCATGCATTCGGCGAAATGGCCAGTGTCGATCCGTGCTCGTTCGGTGCCATGAGTTACCGAGCCGCGGGGGCGGACGGCTCGTTCACGGTCGCGATATTGATTGCGCGGAAACCCAAACGGCCGACGACATCCATGGCGGTTACGACGGATTGATGGGTGGCACGCGCGTCCGCACGGATGGTGATCGGCACGTCCCGCCGATCGCCAGCTACCTTCGAAATAGCGGCCGACAACGTTGCCGGACTGGTGTTGAGCAACGTCTTGCCATCGACGCGGAACTCTCCGGAAGCCGTCACGACGATTTCGATCGGATCGCGCTTCGGCGTTTGGACCGGCTCGCCTGTCGCCTGCGGGAGTTGGATCTTGATGCGCGACTCGTCGACGAACGTCGTCGAGACCATGAAGAAAATCACCAGCAGCAGCACCACGTCGATCAACGACGTGAGGTTCAGCTCGGGCTCCTCTTGCTGGCTCGGACGCAGGTTCATTGCTGCGGCCTATCCTGATAGCCCTGTTCCATCGCCTGGACCAGCTTGATCGATTCCTTTTCCATTTGAATGACCAAGCTGGCGACGCGTCCTCGCAGATACTTGTATCCGAGCAGGGCCGGAATCGCGACGGTCAAACCGGCCGCCGTGGTGATCAGCGCCTCGGCGATGCCGCCGCCCAGTGCCGCCGGATCGCCGACACCTTCGGTCTGGATGGCATTGAATGTGCGAATCATGCCTACGACCGTCCCGAGCAAACCCAGCAAAGGCGACACGGATGCAATCGTTCCGAGCGCTCCGATGAAACGCTCGAGCTCGTGGACGACGTGCCGACCCGTATCCTCGATTGCCTCCTTGATGATGGCTCGATCGCGATGACGGTTGGCCAATCCCGCGGCGAGAATCTTGCCCAGCGGCGAGTTCTGTTGGAGCGCAACGATATGCTTGTCCTGGATCTCGCGCCGCTCGACCCATTTCCAGACTTTCTCGGTGAGCTCAGCCGGCAGGACGCGCCGCTGCTGCAGCGTCCACAAGCGTTCAAGGAAGATGGCCGCGGCGATGATGGAAGCGAGAATGATCGGCACCATCACGGGGCCGCCGGCTTTCACGATTTCGAACATGGTATGAGTACGTGATCTCGACTTCCTGGTCGGCGCGAATACTAGCAGCTTTGCGCAAGTCGAGGCGTGCAATACGGGTCGGTCGTACGGCAGATCCAGGCAGACTGCCGATCGATTATGGCGCTCAGCGGCTGGCCCAGTAGCGACGGCGTTCGCGACGATGATGTCGGACCTCGATGTGACCGGTTGTAGGAGCGGACACTTCGATCGCCCCGCTCTCGACGGTCGAGGCGATCGTTGCGCCGGCACTGCGCCAACGCTCGACGACATCCTCCTTGGGAAAGCCCCAACGGTTCCGATACCCAGCTGAAACGAGCGCCAAGCGCGGACGCGTGCTCGCGACGAAATCGGCCGTCGAGGAGCTGCGGCTCCCGTGATGGGGGATGACGAGCACATCGATACGGTCCAGCCCTCTCGCTAGAAGCTCCTCCTCTGCTGCCGCTTCGATATCGCCTGTCAATAGCGCAGTACCGCCGCGCCCTTTGACTCGCAACACGCAGGAGCTGTCGTTGTTCGTGCGTATGCGACCGCTTGCGTCCGGATGCAGCACTTCGAACTCGACTTCATCCCAATGCCAGCGTTGTCCTGCCGCACAGCGCTCTGCAACGAGCTCCGGAGCATTCACGGACGGCCCAAGCAAGACCGAGGCTGTATGGATGTTGCCGAGCACCGAGTGCATCCCACCTCGATGATCCAAGTCGCCGTGACTGATCACGAGCCGATCTACGCGGCGAATGCCGCGCGCACGCAAGTACGGCAGAACCACGAGCTCCCCTGTGTCCCTGCCTGAACGAAAAGCAGGCCCCGCGTCGTAAACAAGCGTGTGCCGGTGGGTCCTGACGACGATGGCCAATCCTTGGCCGACGTCGAGCACAGCGAGATCGAAGGCGCCTGGCGCAGGCGGTTCGGGACGGTAGAGCACCGCTGGCAAGCAAAAAGCGATTGCTCCCGCGCGCATCGGCCATGCGCCCGGCAGGACGAGCAGAAGCGCACCGCTCGCAAGAAACACCGCCTGCAAGAGCGGCAGCTCAGGGAAATACCACAGCGCGAGCGGTCGGTCGGCCAGCCAGCTCAGGAGCGGCCAGGTCCACTCGAGCAACTTCCCCGCACAGCCCAAGACCACCTCGCCGGCCCCGGACCACACCGCAGCCAATGCCGTACCTAGCAACGTCAGCGGTACGACAACGAGCGTGAACAGCGGAATGGCCGCCGCATTGGCAATCGGCGAGATCAACGACAAGCCGCCAAACGCCATGACGACGATCGGCAGCAATCCAGCCGTCGCAGCCCATTGCACTCGCGCGAAATTCGCGAGTGCGCCGTCCTTGCGCAAACGGCCGCCGGTTGCGAGCAGGATCATGACGACGGCACCGAACGACAGCCACGTGCCGACGGACAACACAGCGAAGGGATCGAGCAACAGCACGCTGATGAGCGCAAGGCTGAGCGTGTTGCCGAGGTTTACATCGCGCCTCGACCAACGTGCCGCGAAGAAAATGCAGATCATCGCCAGCGTACGCTGCGTGGGCACCGACATCCCGGCCAAGAGCGCGTAGCCGAGCGCGGCGGCCATTCCGGCGATTGCCTGCCCATGAATGACGGTGATCCGATAACGTTGCGTCAGCGGCAGGCGCACGATGGTACCGCCGAGCGTTGCGGCGAATGCGGCGACCATGCTGACGTGCAGCCCGGAAATCGCCATCAAGTGCGACGTTCCGGTGGCGGCGAATACGCGCCATTGGTTCGGCGGGATGTGCTGCGAATCGCCGATCGCAAGTCCCTGCAGAATGCCGAGCATCGGCGAGCCTTCAACCGACCTGGCGATGCGTTCGCCCAGCCAGGCTCGCGCACGCAACACGGCAGAGCGCCAAGTCGGCTCGCCGAGCTTCGCATTGTCGCCGCTCGCGCGAACATATCCCGTCGCGCCGATGCCGGTTCGAAACAAGTAACCTTCGTAGTCGAAGCCGCCGGGATTGGCAAAACCGTTCCTGCGCTTGAGCCGAACGAGGAGCCGCCAACGTTCTCCCGGTCGCGGATGGATCTGCGCTTCGTACCAGACAAGTTTGATGCGGGACGGTACGCCAGCTTCGGACTGCTCAACTTCGAAATCGAACTGCGGATCGGTGCCTTGCAGCTCGACCAACGAGGCAACGCGTCCCACGATGTGCAAGTCGCGACCTTCGAGCTCGACCGGCAGCTCTTCGCGAAGCCTTATCTGCGCATGCAACAATGCCCACGCGGCGCTGAGCAGGAACGCGACGAGCCATGGGCGCCGAAACCACGCCGCGGCGACGGAAGCGACGACAAGTACCGGTACGACTGCCGCCGACGTCGGCAGCGTCGGCAAGACGTGAATACAGCACTGGCCGATGAGCACTGCGAATCCGATTCGCAACATGAGCGCCTCCTTGGCGCATCCATCCATGGTAGGTCCGACTTCGCTTGCAGCAACGCTCGGATAGCGCCATTGTCTTTGCAGAACTGACGCCCGTCAAAGCATGCCTAGACGCTTCTTCAAGCCCTTGAGCCGCCAGCGGCATCGATGGAAGGCCCGCTGGTTCATGCAGCCGTTCAAGGCATGGCTCGACGATCCCGCCTATTGGAGCCTCAATCGCCGCAACGTCGCACGCGCCTTTGCGTTGGGGTTGTTCGTCGCCTTCGTACCGCTGCCGATTCACGCCATACTCGCAACCGCGCTCGCATTGCTGCTGCGCTTGAACATCCCGGCGGCCGTGATCGGGACGTTCTTGACGAATCCGGTGACTGTTGTGCCGCTGTTCGTAGCCGCCTACCGGATCGGCTGTACGGTGCTGGCGCATCCGCGCGTACCGATCCAGGTCGAGATGAGCTGGCAATGGTTCACGACGCAGCTCATCCCCATCTGGAAACCGTTCCTGCTCGGTTGCTTCTTGATGGGACTGTTCACAGCGTTGCTCGGCTACATCGCACTCAGCGGCCTGTGGCAGCTCACGGTCCTCGCGCAACAACGCAGCCGTAAGACGTAGCTCTCCCCATTCGCAATCGGCTAGACGAGCTTGCCGTCCTTCAGCGTCAACGTGCGCTGCATGCGTGCCGCGAGCTCCGGCGCGTGAGTGACGATGACGAGCGCCGTCCCGAGCTCGCGGTTCAGTTCCAGCATGAGCTCGAAAACTTGCTTCGCGTTGGCACCGTCCAGATTGCCCGTCGGCTCGTCCGCCAGCACGATCGGCGGCCGTGTCACGAGCGCACGCGCGACGGCAGCTCGTTGACGTTCGCCGCCGGAAAGTTGGCTGGGACGGTGGTTGAGGCGCGCTCCCAGTCCGACGCGCTCCAACAGTTCTCGCGCACGCTCTCTCGCTTCATTGACCGGCACGCGCCGGATCAACAACGGCATGCACACGTTTTCGAGCGCCGTGAATTCCGGCAGCAAATGATGGAATTGGTAGACGAAGCCAAGCGCGCGGTTGCGTAAGACTCCGCGCTCTGCGTCCCCGAGCTCGTCGATGCGTTGTCCCACGATCGTCACGGTGCCGGCGGTCGGCAGGTCCAACCCGCCGAGCAATTGAAGCAACGTCGTCTTGCCGGAACCCGATGCACCGACGATGGCCAAGCGCTCGCCGCGTTCGACGACGAGATCGATGCCCTTCAACACTTCGACCTGGACATCGCCTTGCTGAAAGGTCTTGACGAGGCCGCTGCACGCGAGCACTTCCCTCGCTTCCGCAGACGACGTATCGGCGTTCGTAGTTGCTACAACCATTATTCGTGCCGCAATGCCTGCGCCGGCTGTGTACGCGCCGCGCGCCATGAGGGATAGATCGTCGAGGTCAGACACAACAAGAACGCAACGCTGGCGATCTTCACGACGTCCGACCACGAGACTTCGGCCGGCAGGTCGCTGATGTTGTACACCTCGGCATTCAAGAACTGAGTCCGAAACAAAGCTTCCAAGCCGTGCACGATCGACTCGAGGCTCGTTGCGATCAGCACTCCCAGGACGATCCCGGCGATCGTCCCGATCGCGCCGATACCGATGCCTTGCGTCATGAAGATCGCGAGAATGCTACGCGGTGTGGCGCCCATCGTACGCAGGATCGCGATGTCCGAGCGCTTGTCTTTGACGACCATGACCAACGTGGACACGATGTTGAACGCGGCCACCGCAACGACCATGAGCAGAATCACGAAGAACATCGACTTGGCGAGCTGAATGTTGTGAAAGAAGTTCGCATTCTTTTTCGTCCAGTCGTCCACGTAGTAGCCGCCGCCGAGCGAAATGGCCAGCTCGCGCACGACGCGAGGTGCAGCGAAGATATCGGCGAGCTTCAACCGCAATCCGGTCGCCTGGTCGCCTTTGCGATAAAGCTTTGCCGCATCCGTCATGTGCACGTAGGCGAAATTGCGGTCCAGCTCGTACATACCGGACGCAAACGTCCCCACGACCTTGAATCCGCGCATGCGGGCCATCACGCCCGCTGGCGTCACGATGGGTTGCGAAGTCGCCATCACCACCCGGTCGCCTGTTTGCACGCCGAGGACTTTCGCGAGCTCGCTCCCGAGCACGATGCCATACGCGCCCGGTACCAATGCCTCGAACGAGCCCGTAGTCATCTTCGCAGGCAACTCCGAAACATTGCGCTCGAGATCAGGCACGATGCCTGTGACCGCAACGCCGGACGACTTACCGTCCGCAATCAGCAGCGCGCGTTCCTCGATGTAGGGCGCAGTGGCAACGATCTCCGGATTCCCTCGGGCGTGCTCGACCATTTCCCGCCAGTCGTCCACACCCTCGCCGAACGCACTGATCGTCGCATGAGGCATCAGACTCAAGATGCGGTTTCTGAGCTCGCGCTCGAAGCCGTTCATGACCGACAGCACGGCAATGAGCACCGCCACGCCGAGCGCCACGCCGCCCATCGAGATCGTGGCGATGAACGACACGAAGCCGCGGCCGCGATTTGCGCGCAAGTGCCGCCAGCCGATGAGCAGTTCGAAGCGCTCACTCATACCGCAAGGCCTCGGCCGGCTCCGTCGCCGCCGCACGACGCGACGGGTATATCGTTGCAAGCACCGTCAGCAGCAATGCGATCGTCGTGATCCAAAAGACTTGCGGCCAGCGCACTTCGGAGGGCACTTCGCTGATGTAGTACACGTTCGGATCGAAGATGTGCATGCCGAGCATGTTCTCGATCGCCGGCACGATCGTTTCGACATTGAAGGCCAGCAACAAACCCAACAGACAGCCGAGCAGCGCGCCGAACCACCCGATCACGATGCCCTGCGTGAAGAACACGCCGACGACTGCACGAGGGCTCATGCCGACCGTGCGCAAGATGGCGATGTCGTTACGCTTCTCGTTCACTACCATCACGAGCGCCGCAACGATGTTGAACGCCGCAACGGCGACGATCAGCATGAGCAGCACGGACGTCATGGTCTTCTCGATGCGTACGGCACGAAACCACGTCGCATGCTCGATCGACCAATCGCTCGACGTAAAGCCCTCGCCAAGCCGCTTGGCGATGACCGGCGTGCGCTCGGGCGCAGCGAAGATGTCGTCGAACTTGATGCGCAGCCCGCCGGGTGCGCCGTTCGTCTCGGCAAGGGCCGACGCTTCGCTCAACGAAATCAACGCCAATGTGTTGTCGTGCTCGGCAGCACCCACTTGGAACACGCCGAGTACTTCGAACACTTGAATGCGCGGTTGAATGCCGATGCCGGCAATCGCGCCTGCATCGTCCGCGGTACGAACCGGAACGAGCACGGTCACTTCGTCGCCCATCCGCACGTCGAGCGCGAGCGCCATCCCCGATCCGAGCACGATGCCCTGCCGACCCGGTTGCAAATCGTCCAAGCGACCGACCAGCATGTGTGCGCCGAATTCGGAGACTTGCGGCTCGACTGCGGGATCGACGCCGCGGATCGTCGCGGGCTGCATTTCGCGGCCGTGCCCGATCATGCCCTGTAAGTCCAGGTACGGCGCGACGCCCAACACGCCCTCCTCGCCGCGAACTCGGTCGGCAAGGGTTGGCCATGTCTGCATCTGCTCTGGCGTGCCCGAGATCGTGGCATGCGAGGCAAGGCTCAGGAGCCGCGAGCGCGTTTCGCGTTCCAGGCCGTTCATGACCGAGATGATGACGATCAGGGCTGCGACGCCCAGACACACGCCGAGCATCGATACCCAACTGATGAACGACACGAAGAACCCGCGCCCGCGACTGCGGACGTAACGCAAACCGATGAACAGCGACAGAGGATGGAACATGCGGGGAGCCGGACCCTTCACGCGACGCAGGCGGTGACCGCGGGTCCGACCCAAGTAGCTCGTCGTGATCGCACGCTGATCTCCAGTGGCTCAGGCAGCTCGGCAGGCCGGCAGGCTACACGGCCACCCTCAAACTGTGAACTGCGACAATAAATGACCCCTCTCTGCTTGGCCCTTATGTAATGGCTGCTATACAGTTTCCGCTACGGTTTACGGCCCTATGCTGGGAGGCCTTCATGCGGTCAAAGTCATGGATCCTGTGCACGCTCGCGTGCCTTTCGCTCACGGCCACGATGGCAGGCGCCGACGAGCTCAAGATGGTGAATCAGCCGCAGCCTTCGGTCGAACACCCCTCGCGCGGCATGTCCATGGAGAAGGTGGAAGCGAAGTTCGGCGCTCCGGTGAATCGCATCCCGGCGGTCGGCGACCCGCCGATCACGCGCTGGGAGTATCCGGGGTTCATCGTTTACTTCGAGCACAACCTCGTTTTGCACAGCGTGGTCAAGCCGTAACGCTCGTACGGTTTCGCTCCTTGTAGAGAAAGGCCGGGCAATCCCCGGCCTTTTTCTTGTCCGTCTCCGTTGAGCCCACGTACCCACACCCCATTCAGCCTGATAACCTTGCGCACCGCTTCGGGGTCACGTCGGTGACGTTCCGAGCGGACTGTATTTGTCCTCGAAGCTCGTTCTCGAATGTCGAATCTCGCAGAGCCACTCCTGCCCAGTAAGGCACAGATGCATGTGCGCTGGGGCCAGCTTTACGGCTCGGCCATGTCCCTGTGGCTGGCCGAAGCGGCACGGCGCGCGTCTGCGCCGCTGCTCTTGATCGCTGCGGACGCCCGCCAGGCCGCCCGCTTCCAGGACGAGTTGCGGTTCTATTGCGGTCCCGAGCTGTACATCGAGCTCTTCCCCGATTGGGAAACGCTGCCGTACGACCTGTTCTCGCCGCATCCGGACATCGTGTCCCAGCGGCTGCGCATGCTGTCGGTCCTGCCGCGCCTCACGAAGGGCATCGTCATCGTCGATCTCGAGACGCTCCTGCAACGGCTTGCGCCGCAGAGTTACATCGACGCACATGCGTTCGATCTCGCGGTCGGCACGACGCTCGATCTCGAACAGTTCCGCAGCCGCTTGACGGGCGCGGGCTACGTCGCGAGCTCCCAAGTCATGGCACCGGGCGAGTTCGCCGTCCGGGGCTCGCTCATCGATTTGTTCCCGATGGGCAGTGAGACGCCGTTCCGTATCGATCTGTTCGATCAGGACGTCGAGAGTATCCGCATCTTCGATCCCGAAACGCAGCGTTCAGGCGACAAGGTGCCGCGCTTGCGCCTGCTGCCTGCCCGCGAGTTCCCGCTGACCGCCGAAAGCGTCCAAGCCTTCAAGCGGCGCTTCCGCAATCGGTTTCCGGGCGATCTCACGCGTATGCCGGTCTATCAAAACATCGCTGAAGGCGCGCCGCCGGCCGGCATCGAGTACTACTTGCCGTTGTTCTTCGACAGCACGGCGACGCTGTTCGATTACTTGCCGCGCAATGCGCTCGTCGCCGCCGATGCTGACGTCGAAGCGCTCGCCGCTCAAGCGTTTGCGGAAATCGAGGCGCGCTACGACCAGCGCGGCCACGATGCGACGCGGCCGATTCTCACGCCGGCGGAAGTCTTCACTCCGGTTGCCGAGCTCACGCAGCGGCTCGAGCAGTTCCGGCGCATCGATCTCGCGCGCACCGAGCTCGATCCGTTGATCCAGACGGTGCCGTTCCACAACTTCGAAACCAAACCGCCGCCGCAGCTGCGCATCGACCCGCGTGCCGCAGAGCCTGCCCATGAACTGGCGAGCTTCCTGCGCGAGTTCCACGGTCGTGCACTCATTGCTGCCGAGTCCGCCGGCCGGCGCGAGATGCTGCTCGATTTCTTGCGCCGCCTCGATGTGAGCGCACAACTCGTCGATAGCTGGACGGCATTCCGCGACGGAACGATGGAGCTTGCGATCACGGTCGCGCCGCTCTCGACCGGTCTGTTGCTCAAAGAACCTCACCTTGCGGTCATCGCCGAGGAGCAGCTCTTCGGCGAGCGCGCACGCCAGGAACGTCGCCGCCGCCGGGCTGAACGCGATCCGGAGAAGATCATCCGCGATCTCGCGGATTTGCTGCCCGGCGCACCTGTCGTTCACGAGGATTACGGCGTCGGGCGCTATCGCGGTCTGCAGACGATGGATGTCGGCGGGCTGCAGAGCGAGTTCTTGGTGCTCGAGTACGCCGACCGCGACAAGCTGTACGTGCCGGTCCATGCGCTCGATCTCATCACGCGTTACACGGGCTCGCCTCCTGAGCTCGCGCCGTTGCACAAGCTCGGCTCCGACGCATGGCAGAAAGCGAAACGCAAGGCCGCACAGAAGATTCGGGATACGGCTGCGGAGCTGTTGGACCTGTACTCGCGTCGCGCCGCCCGCGAAGGTCAACAACTCCGCGTGAACGAAGCCGACCTGCGCGCGTTCGAAGCCGCGTTCAAGTTCGAGGAGACGCCGGATCAGGCCGAAGCGATTCGCCAGGTCATTGCCGATCTCGGCAGCCCCAAACCGATGGATCGCGTCGTCTGCGGCGACGTCGGGTTCGGCAAAACGGAGGTTGCTTTGCGAGCTGCGTTCGTCGCCGTGCAGGCAGGCAAGCAGGTAGCGGTGCTCGTGCCGACGACGCTGCTCGCGCAACAGCACTATCAAACATTCGCCGACCGATTCGCCGATTGGCCAGTGCGCGTCGAGCAGTTATCGCGCTTCCGCAGCGCGCGCGATACGAATGCAGTTCTCGACGGCCTGGAGAAAGGAACCGTCGACATCGTTGTCGGAACGCATCGTCTGCTCCAAAGCGGCGTGAAGTTCGCGCGTTTGGGACTGTTGATCATCGACGAGGAACATCGATTCGGCGTCAAGGACAAGGAGCGGCTCAAGCAGCTTCGCGCTGAGGTCGACGTCCTTACGCTCACTGCAACGCCCATTCCCCGCACGCTCAACATGGCGCTCGGCGGCCTGCGCGAGCTGTCGCTGATCACGACGCCGCCGGTGTCGCGCTTGTCGATCAAGACGTTCGTCTCGCAATGGGACTCGAGCATGATCCGCGAGGCTTGCCTGCGCGAGATCCGTCGTGGCGGTCAGATCTATTTCGTCCACAACAGCGTGGAGACGATCGAGAAAACCGCGCGGACGCTCGCCGAAATCGTGCCGGAAGCGCGAATTGCGATCGGTCACGGACAGATGCGGGAGCGCGAGCTCGAGCAGATCATGCTCGACTTCTACCATCAGCGTACGAATCTGCTCGTCTGCACGACAATCGTGGAGAGCGGTATCGACGTGCCGACCGCCAATACCATCATCATCGATCGTGCGGACAAACTGGGCTTGGCGCAGCTCCACCAATTGCGCGGCCGTGTCGGCCGTTCGCATCACCAAGCCTATGCATACCTGTTGACGCCGCCGCGCAATGCGATGACTGCCGATGCCGTCAAGCGGCTCGAAGCGATCGAATCCCTCGAGGACCTGGGCGCCGGCTTCACGCTCGCCACGCACGATCTCGAGATCCGCGGTGCCGGCGAATTGCTCGGCGAGGAGCAAAGCGGGCAAATGCAGGAGATCGGCTATGCGCTCTACATGGAAATGCTGGACCGTGCCGTGAAGGCGCTGAAATCCGGTAAGGTCCCCGATCTCGATCAGCCGCTGCATCAAGGGCCCGAGGTCGATCTGCATGTGCCGGCACTGTTGCCCGACGACTACCTGCCAGATGTGCATTTGCGGCTCGTCATGTACAAGCGCATCGCGGCCGCACCCACGAGCGACGATCTACGCGAGCTGCAAGTAGAGATGATCGATCGTTTCGGATTGTTGCCGCCGCCCGCGAAGAATCTGTTCCGTATCGCCGAGATCAAACAGACGGCGCGCGCGCTCGGGCTGCGCAAGATCGACGTCGGTCCGGGCGGTGGCTATGTCACGTTCGATCCCGACACGCGAGTCGAACCAGGCACGCTCATCCGCTTGGTGCAGCAAAATTCGCGCACGTATCGGCTCGACGGCGGTACGAAGCTGCGTTTCACGTTGCCGCTCGAAAACGAGGAGAAACGTTTCGAGACCGTCGAGACCCTGTTGAAGGGCTTGAGTCAACCCGCCGCGGGCGCAGCGTCGAAGACGCCGAAGCCAGGCGCCAAGACGCGTTGACTCGAAGGAACCTGACACCGCGGACTTCTTGTTAGACTGCAGGCCATGCACCTACACGCCACGAAGCTCTTGAAACTCTTCGCCGCCGCACTGTTGCTGTTTGCGAGCGGCGCCGGCGCACAACAGTCGACGTTGCAATCGTATGACGTGGAGCTGGTCATTTTCCGAGTTCTGTCGTCGAACGCGACACCGGAAGACTGGGCGCTCGAAGCTGCGCGTGCAGGCCAGCATGTTGCGACGACGGATGACGATGCTCCGGAAGGCGAACGTACGATCGAGCCTCCTCCGAGCACGCCTTTGATGAGCTTCCCGGAAGTTCCGCAGACTCGCTTGAAGCTCACTTCGATCGTCGATTCGCTGCGCCGGAGCCGCAACTACCAACCGCTCGCGCATTTTGCGTGGACGCAGCCCGGCTATCCGCGCGGGAACGCGCCCTACATGTCGATCGAAGGCCTAGTGCCGTCGAGCACGGGATTGGGCGGTCAGGTTTCGCTGTCCCGCGGCCGCTATCTGCATTTGACGCTCGAGCTGACATACGACTCGCCGGACACTGGCGAACGCTACGTCCTTCGCCAAACCCGACGAATGCGCAGCAACGAGCGGCACTATTTGGATCATCCCAAATTCGGCGTTGTCGCGATCGTGACGCCCTCGCCCGCGAGCCAGTAGCTCGAGGGTAGGCTGAAGACTGAAAGGCTGGAGCAAGGCGCGACGTTCGCGCCATCTTGGGTGACCCAGCGCCCAGAGCCCATCTACCCGCGCCCCAGGCCTCGAGCCCCACGCCCCGCTAGTCGCATTCGCGACTCACGACCCGATTCCTGCCCAGCTCCTTCGCATCTTTCAACGCACGGAGCGCGCTCTCGTAAAGGCGCTCGGGCGTCGCATCGTGCGGCGGGATGAGCGACACGACGCCTGCGCTCGCAGTCACGTAGCGCGAAACGATCGAGCGCGGATGGTGAATGGCGAGATCGCGGATTCGGCTCAGGACGGTCTCGGCAAGCTTTGCGGCTTGAGCCAGATCGAGACCGGTCGCGAGCGCAGCGATCTGATCCTCATCGTATCGTCCGCACAGATCGCTCGCGCGACGGAAACAGCCGCCGATGACACGCGCGATGCGCCGGAACGACTGCTCGGCGCCCTGCCGGCCAAAGACATCGCGGTAAGCCGAGAAGTGATCGAGATCGAAAAGGATCATGCTCAGACGGCGGGACTCGCGTTGCGCGAGGCCCCAATCGCGCTTGACCAGTTCTTCGAAATACGGCCGGCGCAGCAAGCCCGTGAGTTTGTCGTCTCGCACATAGGCGAGCATGCTCTGAGTGTTCAACGCCGGATCGCGACCGTCCGCGCGTCCGTCGTTGCGCAGCGTCCCACCCTCGCGATGGAAACTGGCGAAGTGCCGAACCTGACCGTCCGGCGAGGCGAGCGGCACGAGCCGCAGCTCGTTCCAGAAAAGCGTGCCGTCCCGACGATAGTTGCGTAGGAGCGTTTGGCAGGGCTGTCCGTCGCGCAGGGCCGCGCGGATTCTCGCAATGCCCTCCTGGTCGCGGTCGTCCGCCTGAAGGAAACGTAGGTCGCGGCCGAGGACTTGGTCGGCGCTGTAGCCCGTGAGCCGCTCGAATGCTGGATTGGCGAACACGGCGATCCAGTCGCCATCGCGGGCCTCGCAGAGCACGACGCCTTCGGGTGCCGCCTCGACGAGGTGCTTGAACAAATTGGCATCAATGCCGTTCATCGGCCGGGGTGCTCGCCTCAACTCGTGCAGATCGCATCAAGCATCCAGCGTGAGGTCCGGACGCGCCATGCACGCTTTTACGGACCTCTCGCAGGTCTGCCATTCCGCGGTCTGACGCAACGCCAGCCGGGTCGGGGCAGGCTTGCCGTGCAGGCGCGCTAGGCGGACTTGGCTAACAGGATCGGCGGTCCCACGCAAAGAGTCGATGACCTGGAGCACACCTTCGCGATTGTTGCAGATCGGGACCATATCGCAGCCGGCACTCAAGGCCGCACGGACCCGCTCCGGCATGTCCCCGACGACGCTCGCCCCGGCCATATTCAGGTCGTCCGAGAAGATCGCCCCGCTGAACCGTAGCCGGCCCCGTAGCTCGTCTTGAAGCCAGCGCCTGGAAAACCCGGCGGGCAACGGATCGACCGCAGGGAAAATCACATGCGCGGCCATGATCGAGGCGAGTCCGTTGTCGATGAGCCGCTCATACGGGTACAGATCCTCGTCCATGTCGGCCAGCTCCCGACGATCGACGGGCATGGCCACGTGGGAATCGGGGGCGACCGCGCCGTGGCCGGGGAAGTGTTTGGCGGTTCCCGACATCCCGGCATCCCGCATGCCGTGCAAGAAGGCAGTCGCAAGCTCGGCGACGGCCCGGGAACTGCGATGGAACGCGCGGTCCCCGATGACCGAGCTGACGCCGTAATCCAGGTCCACGACCGGGGCAAAGCTGAGATCGATACCCACGGCACGCAGCTCGGCCGCGAGCAGCCACCCGCATTGGCGTGCAAGCTGTCGGCCGGCCGCCGGATCCATGTCGTATTGCCGGCCGATCGTCCGCATCGACGGCAGCACAGTGAAATCCCGCCGAAAGCGTTGCACCCGGCCACCCTCGTGATCGACGCCGATCAGGATCGGCGGCGTGCGCAATGCGCGAACGGACCGAATCAGCTCCTCGAGTTGTTCGATGTCCGCGAAATTGCGCGTGAACAGGATCAGACCGCCGACGAGCGGATGGGCCAAGAGCTCCCGATCCTCCTCGGTGATGCTCGTGCCTTGGATGTCGATCATCAGCGGACCGAGCGTCATGGCGCTATAAACGTTCCGGTGAGCCCCTACGCCGATGCGAGCGATGTTGATGTTTCAACGCTCGGCACCGATTCCCCAGGTCCGATACGGACGCCTGGCCAGATTGAAATTGTAATAGCGCTCATCGTGCGTGACCTCTTCGCCGAGCCAGCTCGGGCGCTCGAACTGATCGTCTTCGTGCTCGAGCTCGATTTCCGCCACGATCAATCCGGCGTTATCGCCGAGAAATTCGTCGATCTCCCAAACGTGCGCACCATGCGGGACTTCGTACCGATACTTCTCCACGATCGGTCCTTCGCAGAGCTGCGCCAGCATCTCGTCGGCGTCCGACCGCGGTATCGAGTATTCGTACTCGAGACGCGTCCTGTCCGTGCGCTTCGATTTGAAGTTGAGCCAGGCCTGATCGCCCGAAACCCGCACACGAATCGAGCAACGCGACGTACCGCCGAGGTAGCCCTGTCGCATGAGAACGCGGCTTGTTGCCCGTGCGCGCCAAGCCTCCGAACACAACAAGAACTTGCGTTCGATCTCGATGGGCATGCCTCACACCCTTTCGAACACGGCGATCGATTCCACATGCGCCGTGTGGGGAAACATGTCCATGATACCCGCTGCCTGCAGCTTGAATCCGTACTCGTGAACGAGCAGACCGGCATCCCGCGCCAGGCTTCCTGGGTGACAAGAGACGTAGACAACGCGGGTGGCGCCGCTTGCGGCGACCACTGGCAACACTTCGCGCGCTCCGGCTCGCGGCGGGTCCAAGAGCACCTTCGCGTACGAGCGTCGCGCCCAGGGAAGGACTCGCAAGTCCTCGCTCGCAAGATTCGCTGCGAAGAACTCGATATTGTCGATGCCATTGCGCACCGCGTTCTGTTTCGCACGCGCGACGAGACCGCTCTCGCCTTCGACGCCGACGACGTGCCTCGCACGTCGCGCGAGCGGCAACGAGAAATTTCCGAGACCGCAGAACAGGTCCAGAACGTCCTCGCTCGGCTCTGGAGCCAGCAGCTCGACTGCGCGCTCCACCATGCGCTCGTTGAGCGGACCGTTGATCTGGATGAAGTCCGTCGGCTCGAAGACGATATTCACGTCGAACTTGGGCAGCCGATAAGACAACTCCTGCGGCTTGCCTTCTAGCTTCGCCACGGTGTCGTAACCGCCCGGCTGCAAGTAAAGCTCGATGCCGTGCGTGTGCGCGAACTCGACGAGCGCCTGACGATCTTCCGGTGTTGGCTCCGCAAGCACTCGCAAAACCAACGCGACTGCCGTTTCCGCATGGGCAACTTCGATCTGCGGAATGCGATCGCGAATGTTTAGCGAGCTGAACAGCTTGGACAGCGGCTCGATCAGTCGTCCGGTCCCGGCCGTCAAGACCTCGCAGCGAGCCAAATCCGCGAGAAACGAGCTCGAGCGCTCGCGAAACCCGACCAGGGTCTTGCCCTTCTTCGGCACCCAGCGTGCGCCCAGCCGCGCGCGGCGACGATAGGCCCAGGTGTCTGCCCGCAAAGCCGGCAGACGGTCCGTCGGCTCGACCTTGCCGATGCGCTCCAACGACTCGAAGAGCTGACGTTCCTTGAAAACGAGCTGTTGCTCGCTCGACAAGTGCTGCAGGACACATCCGCCGCAAACGCCGAAATGCACGCAACGCGGTTCGACCCGATGCGGCGACGGCGTTATGACGCGTACGAGCCGGCCTTCATCGAAGGTGCGGCCCTTCTTCGTGCGCCGCCACTCCACGCGCTCGCCCGGCAATGCATCCTCGATGAACGTCGCCTTGCCGCTGACGTGCGCAATGCCCCGCCCGTCATGCGCCAGATCGACGACGTCCGCCGTCTCGACGCCCGGCAGCGATTTCTCGGCGCGCGCGTTCAAAAGTCCTCCTGCCAGGCGGCCAGGAACTCGTCGAAATGCGGTTTGCCCTGCGCGCGCAACGTCTCGCGAACCAACGCCGTTTCGGACTGGTATTGCTCGCGACTCAAGCGGCCTCGCATGAGCTCGAAACGCAGGTAGATGAGAAACGTGTTCAGCACATCTGTCTCGCAATAGTTACGAATCTGCTCGATTCGACCGTCGAGCCAAGCTTCCCAGACTTTGTCGCCGCTCATCCCGAGCTTGCCGGGAAAGCCGAGCAGCATCGCCGCGGCTTGCAGGCTCACGCGGGCGCGTGACTGATAGCTCGACAGAACATCCATGAGATCGAGATGGCGCATGTGGTAACGGTTCAAGTAGTTGTTGAACCGGAACGACTGATCCTCGTCGCCGGATTCCCAATAGCGGCGCGCCTGAATACCGTGTCGGAGCGCGCGGTAATGCAACACCGGTAAATCGAAACCGCCGCCGTTCCAGGACACCAAGTCGGGTGTGTATTTTTCGATCCCGTCGTAGAAGCGCTGGATGATCTCGGCTTCCGGTGCCGTCGGATCGCCGAGCGACCACACCTTGAACCCTTCCCGTGTGCGCAGCGCCACCGAGATCGCTACGACCCGATGTTGCTCGTAGGACAGAAACTCGTGACCGGCCTCTTCGCGGCGTTTCGCCTGCATCACATAGCCAACCTGCTTGTCGGTGAGATCACCCAGGTTGTAAATGCGCCGGCCCAACTCCACGTCGGGCACCGTTTCGATATCGAAGGCGAAAACCGCAGGCATGCGCTCGTTGCACCAGGGAAGAATGAATGCTGCGATTCTACGATTTGAGCGTCGGCGAGTCTCGGCAGTTCAAGCAGCCGGATTGGCCCGCATGAGCACCGCAACTGCGATGACGAAGCCGGATTCGTCCGAAAGCGTGATGTGGCTGTCGCCGATACCGAGCTTCTCGCACAGCTCGCGTCCGCGCTGCGACCAGACGACCTCGGGACGGCCCCATGCATTCGGCACGACGCCTGCGTCGCGTAGCCACATGCCGTGCGCAAACCCCGTGCCCATTGCTTTGACGATCGCTTCCTTGGCCGCAAAGCGCATGGCGAGAAACCGCACCGCGCGCGATTGCCCCCGAAAGAGCTCGAGCTCTTGCGGCATCAGCAAATGACTCACGAAGCGCTCGCCGTGGCGCTCGTAGATCCTCTCGATGCGCTCGATCTTCAGGATATCGGTGCCGATCCCGAAGATCATGTTCGCGGCCGCGCCTCGAGCATCAGCCGCTTCATTTCGCGCACGGCCTCCCGCATCCCGTCGATCACTGCGCGCGCCACGATGGCATGACCGATGTTGAGCTCGACGATTTCCGGTAACGCCGCGATCGGCTGCACGTTGTGATAGTTGAGGCCGTGGCCCGCGTGCACGGTCAGCCCGAGCGATTGCGCATACCTGGCTGCATCCCGGATGCGTTGGAACTCCTGAGCCTGCCTTTCGCCGCGCGTATCCGCATACGCGCCGGTGTGCAGCTCGACCACGGGCACGCCGATGCGGCGCGCCGCCTCCAATTGAGCGGGATCAGGATCGATGAACAAAGAAACACGGATCCCGGCCTCCGCCAACTTGGCGCAATACGGCCGCAGAGTGGCTTCCTGTCCCGCTGCATCCAGGCCGCCTTCCGTGGTGATCTCGGCGCGGCGCTCCGGCACCAAGCAACAATCCGAGGGCTTGATCTCCGTGGCGATCTTCAGCATCTCCTCGGTCGCCGCCATCTCCAGATTCAAACGCGTCTGGAGCGCCTCCTTGCACATGCGCACATCGCGATCCTGAATGTGCCGCCGGTCTTCGCGAAGATGGATCGTGATGCTGTCAGCACCCGCCTGTTCAGCGACTAGCGCTGCGAACAACGGATCGGGATACGTGGTACGTCGCGCTTGGCGAAGCGTCGCCACATGATCGACATTGACGCCCAAATGCAAGGAAGACATGGCTCGTTTCCACAAGTTAGGGCTGCAAGTATAGGCGAAGGGTTTGGGGCTCGGGGCTTGGGCAAGAGGCGCGAGCGCGCCTCGACTTCCTTCAGCCTTCAGTCTTTAGCCTGCCGCTCCCGCGTCAGCGGGAGCGGCGCAGCGCCAACATCACCTCTCGCGTCCTGAGCTCGCGGCCGTCCAGACATCGTTCGATTGCCGCACCCAGCAATCGTCGGGCATCCGCCAGCGCTTGCGGCGAGTGCAACTCTTCACGGCCGAGCGAAATCAAGGAGCTGCCGGGAAACACCATACTGCCTTCCGCGACATCGAGTGCACGCACGGCGCCTTGCTCGAGACGATAGTGATATAGGCGCTCCGGCTCGATCGGCTCTCCGGTGATCGCCTCGTATTGGAGCGAAAGCCCGTAGCCCAAGGATTCGAGCAACCGTTTCTCGAACAGCCGCAGCGCACGCAACGGTTCGCCGGAACTCTTCAAGGCATCCACCGTCACCGAATACAGCTCGAAGACTTCGGGATGGCTGTCTTGGCGGGCAAATAGCTTCAGCAAAAGCTCGTTGAGGTAGTAGCCGTTGACGAGCTGTGCAGGCGGCATCGGCTCAAAACTGCCATCGAACTCGGCGCCCGTGAGCTGTCCTGCTTCGCCCCTTCCCGACCACGATACGAGCACGCGATTGAAGGGCTGCAGCACGGACACGAGGGAAGCCGACTTGCCGCGGCTGCCGCGCGCTCCTCGCGCGAAGACCGAGACGCGCCCGTGATCGCGAGTGAATAGCTCGAGGATGCGACTCGTGTCCCGATACGGGCGATGATGCAGCACGAATGCCGGCTGCAGATGGACACGTCTGGCTTCAGTGCCGCTCATGATTCATCAGCCTATCGGCCTTGCCGTCAGCGAGACCAACGACCTGCATCGATACACGGCCAATGACGCGAGCTCAGCTCTCGTAACCGAGCTGACGCAGCGCGTGTTCGTTATCCGACCAGTTCTCCTTGACCTTGACCCAGAGCTCCAAATGGACGGGCCGGCCGAACAGTTCGTTCATTTCCAAACGGGCGGCGCGGCCCACTTCTTTGAGCTGCTCGCCTCCTTGGCCGATGACGATCGCCTTCTGTCCTGTCCGCTCGACCCAGATGACCGCATTGATCAGCAATCGTCCGTCCTGCTCCTCGAAGCGTTCGATCTCGACGGTCAAACCGTACGGCAGCTCTTGGCGCAACCGCCAAGTCAGCTTTTCGCGAATGATCTCGGACGCCAGGAATTGCTCCGACCGGTCGGTGACTTGATCGGGCGGGAAATGCGGCGGCGATTCCGGCAAATATTTGGCGATCAACGCGGGCAAGTCAGCGACGCCGCTGCCTTTCAATCCGGAGAGCGGCACGATCTCGGCGAAATTCGCACGCCGCGACAACTCGTCCAAGAAAGGAAGCAATTTCTCCTTGGGGAATACTTTGTCGACCTTGTTCACGACCGCGATGATCGGTTGTCCCCGCCGCACGAGCTCGTCGAGGACCTTCTGATCCTCGTCCAGCCAGCGCAACGCCTCGACGACGAACAGATTGACGTCCGCTTCGCTCAGCGAAGCGAGTGCAGCGCGATTCATGTGCCGATTCATCGCCCGTCGTGCGCCCGAATGCAGGCCCGGCGTGTCGACGAAAATGATCTGCGCCGCGTCGTTCGTGAGAATACCCAGGATGCGGTGCCGAGTCGTCTGGGGCTTGGGACTGACGATGCTGATCTTGCGCTTGAGCAGCGCATTGAGCAGCGTCGATTTGCCCACGTTGGGCCGACCGACGATGGCGGCAAAGCCGCAGCGATAGCCGGCCTGCCGCATTGGTTCGGAGGATTCGTTCACTTGGGTGCCTTCTCGCGATCGCGATTCATCTCGTCGAGCAGCATTTGCGCCGCTGCTTGCTCCGCGCGTCGCCGGCTCGGTCCCGTCGCGACCGTTCGCAAGCCCAGCGCATTCACCGCGCACGATACCTCGAACATCTGATTATGTGCCTCGCCCGTCACTGCTTCGACAGTGTACGTCGGCAACGGCAGCCCTTGCGCCTGAAGAGCTTCCTGCAAACGGGTCTTTGGATCCTTGAGTTCCGCGGCGGTTGGCAACCGGTCCAGGCGAGGAACGAACAGGCGCTCGATGACACGTTCGGCCGCCTCGAACCCTCCGTCGAGGTAGATCGCCCCGAACAAGGCCTCCAAGGCATCGGCAAGGATGGACTTACGGCGAAAACCGCCGGACTTCAATTCGCCCGAACCCAGCCTCAATTGCTCGCCGAGATTGATTTCCTGCGCGATGACGGCGAGGGCCTCGCCGCTCACGAGACTGGCACGAAATCGCGAGAGATCACCTTCGTCGGCGGCCCCGAATTCGCTGAACACGAGCTTGGCGACGACGCAGTTCAGGACGGCATCGCCCAAGAACTCGAGGCGCTCGTTGTGAGGCGAGCCAGCGCTTCGGTGCGTCAACGCTGCCTCGAGCAATGCGGGATCCTTGCACTCGTAGCCGAGTGCACCTTTCACCCATTCCGCAGCGCTTTTCAATGCAATGGAGCCCGTGAACGCCGGTCGTCAGGCCGACCGGCTGCCCTATCTGGTGGTGACGGTTTTGTCGAAATCCACGACCAGGGAGATGTTGCCGACGAACGGCGCTTCCGCACGATAGTACGCTCGCATCGTGAAGCCGCCGCCGCTCGCGCGCTTGATCTCGATTTCGCGCGGATCGATGCTCGTGATGTCCTCGATCGCCCATCTGCGATCGAGCGAGCTGCGCAACTCCTGCACGCTCGCGGAGCCGCTGCTTTCCTTGGCCGTTTGCTCCATTGCGCGCACGACGGCCATGTACTCCAAGTACAACGGCACGAGACGAATCGCGCCGTAGAGCCCGAGGGCCACGATCGCCACGATAATGATCATGCCGATGGCTGTGGCACCGCGCTGACGTTGCAACATGCAGAAGCTCCCGCTGAGGTAAGTTGTTCTCGCGCCTACGGGCAGAACCGATTACCGAATCGCATCACCGATGCGGCTCCAGATCGGTGCCTCCGGCAGATCCCAGTTGAACCAGATCCTCACGGCCTTGCCGACCAGATTGCGTTCCGGGACGAGCCCCACCCTGTCGAAACGGCTGTCCTGGCTGTTGTCCCGGTTGTCGCCCATGAAAAAGTAATGGTTCGCGGGAATGACGTCGTCGAAATCTCGCGAGTACCGGTCCGGAATGTACAGGACCTCGTGAACGACGCCGTCGAGATCCTCCACGCCGACCTGCGCATTCGCCTGCGGCCCGGTGTTACGGGGCCCCATGTACGGGCCGTTCATCTTCACCGGCACCGCTTTGCCATTGATGTACACCTGGCCATTCTTCACGACCACATGGTCTCCGGGGAGCCCCACCAGCCGCTTGATGTAATTCGTCGACGGGTCGCTCGGCAACCTGAACACGATCACATCTCCGCGCTTCGGTTCCCCGATCGGGACGATTTTCGTATTGAGCACGGGAAGACGCAGCCCATACGCGAACTTGTTCACGAAAATGAAATCGCCGTCCAGCAGAGTCGGCATCATCGAATCAGAGGGGATCCGAAACGGCTCGAACAAGAACGAACGGATCAGCAGAACGATGAAGATCACCGGAAAGAACGACCGCGCGTACTCGACGACGACCGGCTCGCGGATGTGTTCCGGGGGCACGCCGCCCTGCTCCGCCAAGCGCACCCGCTTGGGCTTCCACAGCCAGGCGTCGAGTGCCCAGATCAGACCAGTGATGAACGACGCGACGACGAGAATGAACGAGAAGTCGAACACCATGGCTGATTATTTTTCCTTGCCGACCTGAAGGACCGCCAGGAACGCCTCCTGCGGGATTTCCACGGACCCGAGCTGTTTCATGCGCTTCTTGCCCTCTTTCTGTTTCTCGAGGAGCTTCCGCTTGCGCGACACGTCGCCACCATAACACTTTGCGGTCACGTTCTTCCGCAATGCTTTGACCGTCGCCCGGGCAATGATCTGACTGCCGATGGCTGCTTGGACGGCCACCTCGAACATCTGCCGAGGAATCAGCTCCTGCATCTTGTCGACGAGCTCGCGACCCCGCTGATACGCGTTGTCGCGATGAACGATGATCGACAGCGCATCGACCTTGTCGCCGTTGATCAGCACGTCGAGCTTCACGAGCGGCGCCCGCTCGAACCGGTTGAACTCGTAGTCGAACGAAGCATAGCCCCGGCTCACGGATTTCAAACGGTCGAAGAAGTCGAGCACGACCTCCGCCAGCGGCAGCTCGTATTGCAAGGAGATTTGGCTGCCGAGGTACTGGAGCTTCGTCTGCCTGCCTCGCTTCTCCGTACAGAGCTTGATGACCGCGCCAACGTGCTCGGGCGGTACCAGGATGTTGGCGGTGATGATCGGCTCGCGCAGCTCCTCGATCTCGTTGGTCGGGGGCAATTTGGCTGGATTGTCGACGTACACAACCGTCCCATCCGTGCGCTGCACCTCATAAACCACCGTCGGCGCGCTCGTGACCAGATCGAGGTTGTATTCGCGCTCGAGGCGTTCCTGCACGATGTCCATGTGCAGCAAACCGAGGAACCCGCACCGGAAACCGAATCCGAGCGCCGTCGAAACCTCGGGCTCGTAGTGCAACGCCGAATCGTTGAGCTTGAGCTTGGCAAGCGCTTCACGGAACGCTTCGTAGTCGTCCGACTTCACCGGAAACAGACCGGCAAACACGCGCGGCTGCACCTTCTTGAATCCGGCGAGTGGCACTTCGCAGGGACGCGCATCGAGCGTGATCGTATCGCCGACCGGCGCGCCGTCGATGTCCTTGATTCCGGCGATCACGAATCCGACCTCGCCCGTTTCGAGCGTCTCGCTCGTCACCGACTTCGGCGTGAAGCGTCCGAGCTTGTCCACCGTGTAAACGCGTCCCGTCGACCACACTCGGATCTTGCTGCCAGTCTTCAGCGAGCCGTTCATCACTCTGACGAGCGAGACGACGCCGACATAGTTGTCGAACCACGAATCGATGATGAGCGCTTGCAGCGGGGCGTCCGGATCGCCCTTGGGCGGAGGTATGCGGCGGATCAGCTCCTCAAGCAGCTCCGGTACGCCCTCGCCCGTCTTCGCGCTGACGCGCACCGCGTCTTGGGCTTCGATTCCGATGATCTCCTCGATCTCCTTGATGACGCGGTCGGGATCGGCGGAAGGCAGATCGATCTTGTTGATGACCGGTACAACCTCGAGCCCCTGCTCGATGGCCGTGTAGCAATTCGCGACGCTTTGCGCTTCGACGCCTTGAGCCGCATCGACGACGAGCAATGCACCGTCGCAAGCCGCCAGCGAGCGAGACACCTCGTACGAAAAGTCGACGTGCCCCGGCGTATCGATGAGATTGAGCTGATACTCCTGCCCGTCCTTGGCTCGGTAGCGCAACGAGACGGCCTGAGCTTTGATCGTGATACCGCGCTCGCGCTCGAGATCCATCGAATCGAGCACCTGATTTTCCATCTCGCGCTCTTCCAGGCCGCCGCACAGTTGGATGAACCGGTCGGCCAGCGTGGACTTGCCATGATCGACGTGCGCGATGATGGAGAAATTGCGGATGTGCTTCATCGAAATGGGGTATCTACGGCGGCGGCGGATTATAGCCGTAAGGAACGCCTCGGCCTTACGTTTGCGTCCAAACGGGGTTTTGCGGGGCCGGGATAGCGTCAGCCTGCTATATCGGGACGATCCGGCGCCGTGTGCGCAGAACCTGCGAGGCGCGCCAAGACTGCCTCGCGATCGACATGGTACGTACAGACGATCTCGTCATCCGCGGTCAGCACCGGGATCCGTGCTCCGTATAACCGTTCGAGATCGTCGTCGTCGCTGATATCGACGACCTCGACCTGCTGCGCGGTCGTTGGACCGAGCAGCCAAGCGAGCTCGCTGATGAACGCCTCGCACAACGTGCAGCCGGGCCGTGTGTATACCCGCCAGCGAGGCATGAGGGTCTCGGGACTCGCCTAGCGGCCGGGCTGCTAATTGGGGCGGTCGTCAGCCGTCCCGTCGGCCCGCGTCACGCCGGTCGCAATGGCTTCGACGGTCGCTGCGGGAACTTCACCGACGGCCGTCACCTGATGTCCATCGAGATCGCGCGAATACGCAAACGCAGCACCCACCCGCGCAAGACCGTGCATTGGGGTCGCTTCCGGCGAACGCGGCTCGATGAACACGGAGACCGATGCCAATCCATCCGAGAACACCAGGTGTCGTACGGGCGCGCTCGAACCGGCGATCGCTTGAATGCGCCATGCAGTCAGACGAAAACCGGCAGGCAGTCGGATCACGTTCCAGCCCAAATTGCCCGCCGTACGAATAGGCTGTGGATCCTGTCGCAACCAGCGGAAGCCTTCGGTCGAGACGGCAGGCTTGAGATCGGCGAGCGGGATGCGATCGCGCATGTGCAGCTCGGCGAACAAGATCTGCTCGATCACCTGTCCGTTGCGATCGCTGAGCTGCCATTTGAGCGGCATTGCCGTTTCTTCGTGGAGCCACAGTCGATAGCCGTACCGATACTGATCCCGCGGCTGCACGACGATCATCTGCGTGCGCTGGCCGAGCATCTTGGTGACCTTGCCGACCTTCTCGATGCTGTAATGCTCTTCGAGACTCTCGGTGTACTTCGGCAACGCAGCAAGCAAGGAATCATTGCCGGTCCGCTTTTCGACCAACACGGTGCGTTTGTCTGGCAGGTAACAGACGATTTCCTCGTCGTTGCGAATGATTTCGCGCCCGCTTCCGTCGAGCGAGACGAGCCGCTCGGTGACCTTGCCTTTCTCGACGCGATGAATGATGCGGAATGTCTCCGACCGGGAATCGCGCACGTGGAAAAAGCGGCCTTCGTAGTTCTGCTGCGAAAGCGCTCGGGTCATGCGCTCGAGCCATGCTCTGGCGTCCGGGTCGCCAGCGCGCGCAGGCAGCGCGAACAGGCATACGACCAAAAAGACAAAGCAACGCGGATTCGTCAGCATTACTGTCGAGGAGCGTCTACAGTGGACTGGTCACCGTCGATGACAGGTTCTTCGAACCCGTCGCTTGGATCCTCATCCTCTTCGGCGAGCATACCGCTCAACACGCTCCGACGGCCGAGCGGTGTCGAGTACTCGCTGTGGGCCACCACGTAATTGGTCAGTCGAGCTGCAGGAACGAAGCCTGAGGTCGTACTCGCAGGAACGATGTAGCTCGCGGTTTCCGGCTCGTCTGCCTGGGTCCCCGTGAGGGTCACCTCGGAGACGTAAGGTGCGGGTTCCTGCGGTTGGCGCACGACCAGAATTGCAAATGTCGCCACGCCGGCTGCAACGGCAAATCCGGCAGCTGTCCGCACCCAATGGTCTCGCGACTGAGATCCGCGCGGCGGACTCGACGTTTGGTCGAGCGAAGGTTCAGCGGCGATCGCCGCGGACACCCGACTAGCGAAACCGGTCGGCGCCGCAACCGCTCCTTGGGCCCTGAGTGCCTCGCCGATGAGCGCGTACCTGCCCAGCGCCTCGCGCAGCTGCGGATCCCGTTTCACCTGTCTCAGCAAGAGATCGAGCTCGCCCTCGGGCAATTCGCCGTCCAGGCAAGCTGATAGCTGCTCTTTAACCGGATCCGACATGGTGTTCATCGCTTTGCTCAACGAGCGTTCTCTACCTGAATTCTGTCATCCGCACCATCGATCGGGTCGCGTACCCCTCGGCCAGACTCAGTCCAACAGGGGCTGTAACCGCTTATCGATAGCTTCGCGGGCACGGAAGATCCGCGACCGCACCGTGCCCACCGGGCAGTCCATGGCCTCGGCAATCTCTTCGTAGGACAAACCCTCTATCTCACGCAATACGATCGCCGTCCGCAAATCCTCGGGGAGCTGCTGCATCGCACGTTCGACGACCTTACGAATCTCCTCGGTCAACAGCACGCCCTCGGGCGTCTCGATGTCTTTGAGTTTCGCTTGGCGGTCGTACTGCTCCGGATCCTGCAGATCGAGATCGAAATCCACGGGCCTTCGGCGACTGGACACGACGGCGTTCTTGGCTGTATTGATCGCAATCCGATACAGCCATGTGTAGAACGCGCTGTCCCCGCGAAAGGACGGCAAAGCCCGGTACGCCTTCAGAAATGCCTCTTGCGCAACGTCCTGCGCTTCGGTGGCGTCGCTGACGAATCGACTCACGAGCTTCAATACTCTGTGCTGATACTTGAGCACCAGCAGGTCGAAGGCGGACTTGTCGCCCTTCTGAACCCGCTGTACGAGCTGCTGGTCGTTTTCGTCCTGAGTCATCGACCGCAAACCCTGGCAGGCGCAAGCCCGATGTTCAAGCCTACCGAACCTTCCGTCAGGGTCGCCCCAGCGTCTCCATACGCCTGCAGCAGCGAAGCCTGTTGTCTAACAGCTTGACCGATAGACTCGAACCGCGGGCGAAAGTTCGCTGCAATTGACGCGCGCACAACCGGAATCGCGTCACACAACGTTGTCATTTTCATCCCCGTGATGGCGAGCCAAGCGCAAACGGACGACCAATCGACGAAAGTCGGTGGATGAAAGATCAGTGGAAAACAGCAACAAGGGCCCTCGCCGCGCCTGCCATTCGAGCCATAGCAGATGAGGGCTCACGCGGCTTGCAGGCGACAGTGCCGCCTCCTGCGTGTGCCCGCTACGCTCGCACAGAATCCAGCGCCCGTCCGGCTGACAGACGATGCGTGTCAGGCGGCGACTGCCACCCATCCAGCCCAGCCTTGCAAGGCCGATACCGACCATCAAAACGAGCGCCGCAGCAAGGACACCTGAAATCGGAAACGGCAACCCAGTTGCCATGACCGCGGCCAGGATCCCCCCCAGGAGGGCGGCCACCACGACTCGCTCTCCGCGGCGAGCGGCGACATCAATGCTCAAGGTTGGTAAGCCGCTCGATGACATCGGCCAAGTGCGGATCCGAAGGTTGCTCGCGTTTCACCACATAGGCGAACAGCTCCGGGTCGGGCAGCTCCAAAAGCGCCTCGAAGGCTTGCTGTTCTTGTTTGGAAGCCGAAGCGTACCGCTGTTCGAGGTATCGCTGCAGCAAGACATCGAGCTCGCGCATGCCCCGCCGGCAACGCCAGCGCAGACGCGCGAGCTGCTGCGCGCTGCTCACGGATTCAGGGGAGGAATCGCTATCCATCGCGCAAAGATAGTAACTGAATGTGCCCGGGCAATCGTGCGCTGATGGCGTACGGGTCGGCCGGGGCGCCGTATCCGCAGCGCCCCCGGCGACGAGAGGATTCCGACCGTTGCCCGCGACCCTCGATCAGTGCCGGCGCTCGGCGATCATCTTCTTGATTTCGGCGATCGCACGTGCCGGGTTCAAATCTTTCGGACACGCCTCGGTGCAGTTCATGATCGTGTGGCACCGATACAACCGGAACGGGTCTTCCAACGCATCCAGCCGCTCGCCCGTCGCTTCATCGCGCGTATCGATGATCCAACGGTATGCTGCGAGCAACGCTGCAGGGCCGAGATACCGATCGCTGTTCCACCAGTAGCTCGGGCAAGCGGTCGAGCAGCATGCACACAGAATGCAAGCCGACGGCCGATCGATCTTCTCTTGATCTTCCTTCGATTGCAGCCGCTCACGATCCGGCGGTGCCGGCGTGCGCGTCTGTAGCCACGGCTTCACCGAAGCGTATTGCGCGTAGAAGTTCGTCAGGTCGGGCACCAAGTCCTTGATGACCGGCATGTGCGGAAGCGGATAGATCTTGACCTCACCCTTGATGTCTTCCGTCGCCTTCGTGCAGGCGAGCGTGTTCTTGCCGTCGATGTTCATCGCGCACGAGCCGCAAATGCCCTCGCGGCAAGACCGTCGGAACGTCAGCGTCGAATCGATCTCGTTTTTGATCTTGATCAGGGCATCGAGCACCATCGGACCGCACGTCGCCATATCGACTTCGTACGTATCCACACGCGGGTTCTCGCCCGATTCCGGATCGAAGCGATAGATCTTGAAGACGCGAACGTTCTTCGCACCCGCAGGTGCCTTGAAGGTCTTACCCGCGACGACGCGCGAATTCGGTGGCAGTCGGAATTGAGCCATGAAACGTGTCCAGCGATCTGATGTGTCTCACACTCGGACCACGGCTTCGGGCGAAAGCTACGGTTGAAACCCGCCTGTAGCCTGTCGCCCGTAGCCTGTGGCCTCTCTCAATACACTCTCGCCTTCGGCGGAATCGGTTCGACGTCGTTCGTCAACGTGTGCAAGTTCACGGGACGGTAGTCGAGGGTCACCTTGCCCTTGCCGTCGACCCAGCTCAGCGTGTGCTTGAGCCAGTTCTCGTCGTCGCGGTTCGGATAATCCTCACGAGCGTGCGCACCGCGGCTTTCTTTGCGATTCAGCGCCGAGTGCATCGTCGCCACAGCCTGGCCGAGCAGGTTCTCGAGTTCCAGCGTCTCGATCAGATCGGTGTTCCAGACCAGACCGCGATCGCTCACGTTCACATCCGCGAACGAATCGAACACCTTCGCCAGCTTCTCTGCGCCTTCCTCCAAAGACTCGCCTGTACGGAACACGGCGGCATGATTCTGCATCACACGCTGCATGTTCAGGCGGACCTCCGCCGTCTTCAGGCTGCCCTTCGCGTTGCGCAGTTTGTCGAGGCGGCTGACAGCAAGCTCTCCTGCGTCTGCCGGCAACGGTTTGTGCTTCGTGCCCGGCTTGACCGTCTCCGCACAGTAACGTGCAGCTTCACGGCCGAACACCACGAGATCGAGCAGCGAATTCGAACCGAGACGGTTCGCACCGTGCACGGACACGCAAGCGGCTTCGCCGACAGCCATCAGACCCGGCACTACCTCCGCCTTGCCGTCGCGCAAGGTCAGGACTTCGCCGTGATAGTTCGTCGGGATGCCGCCCATGTTGTAGTGCACGGTCGGCAGGACCGGAATCGGCTCCTTCGTCACATCGACGCCGGCGAAAATTTTCGCGGTCTCGGCAATGCCCGGCAGACGCTCCTGAATCGTGTCGCGGCCGAGATGCTCGAGATGCAAGTAGATGTGGTCCTTGAGTGGACCGACGCCGCGGCCTTCCCGAATCTCGATCGTCATTGCGCGGCTCACCACGTCGCGCGACGCAAGATCCTTGGCATTCGGTGCATAGCGCTCCATGAAGCGCTCGCCCTCGGAGTTACGCAGGATGCCGCCCTCGCCGCGCACGCCTTCGGTGATCAAGCACCCGGCGCCGTAGATGCCGGTCGGGTGGAACTGCACGAACTCCATGTCCTGCAGCGGCAAGCCGGCACGCAACACCATGCCGCCGCCGTCGCCCGTGCACGTATGAGCCGAAGTACACGAGAAATACGCGCGGCCGTACCCGCCGGTCGCGAGAATCGTCTTGTGCGCGCGGAAACGATGCAGCGTGCCGTCCGCCATGTTGAGCGCCACGACGCCGCGGCATTCGCCGTTCTCCATGATGAGATCGATGGCGAAATACTCGATGAAGAACTGCGCTTCGTGTTTCAGCGCCTGCTGATACAGCGTGTGCAGCATGGCATGACCCGTTCGGTCGGCAGCAGCGCAGGTGCGCTGCGCGATGCCTTTACCGAAGTGCGTCGTCATGCCGCCGAACGGACGCTGATAGATCTTGCCTTCCTCGGTGCGCGAGAACGGCAGTCCGTAGTGTTCGAGCTCGAGCACGGCGCCCGGTGCTTCTTTGCACATGAACTCGATCGCGTCCTGATCGCCGAGCCAGTCCGACCCCTTCACGGTGTCGTACATGTGCCAGCGCCAATCGTCCTCGCCCATGTTGCCGAGCGCGGCACTAATGCCGCCTTGCGCAGCGACGGTATGGCTGCGCGTCGGAAATACCTTGGTCAAACACGCGGTGGACAGACCCGAATGAGCCAAGCCGAACGTCGCGCGCAAGCCAGCGCCGCCTGCGCCCACGACGACGACATCGTAAGTGTGATCGATGAATTGATACGCGCTCATGCGCCCGCTCCAAAAGCGATTCTCAGAACCGCAAAGATGCCGAGCGCCGCGAGCGCCACATGCACAAAGTTCAACAACACCATCACAGCGATCTTGACGCCCTTGTTGGCAATGTAGTCCTCGACGACGACTTGCACGCCCAGTTTCGAGTGATAGGCGGCCGTCGCAACGAGAAGAATCATCAATACCGCATTGGTCGGCTTCTCGAGCCACGCCGTGACGAGCGCATAGCTCAGATCATCGAACCGAAGCAGCGAGACGAGAAACCACACTCCGAGCAGCACGAGGCCGACCGCGGTCACGCGCTGCATCCACCAATGCTCGACGCCCTCCTTTGCGGCGCCCAGCCCGAGGACTCGTCCGATGGGACTGCGCAGGCTCATGCCGCACCTCCGATGACGAGCCACAGGATCAGCGTGAGCAGGATCGCCGAAATGAAGACGGCCCAGCCGCTCTTGCGCGCGGTCTGACGCTCGAGTCCGCGGCCGGTGTCCCAAACGAGGTGCCGGATGCCATTGAGCATGTGGTAGAAGAACGCGAGCGAGACCAAGAACAACAGCACGGTCACAACGGGACTCGCGAACACCTCTTGTGCTCGGGCATAAGCCTCTTCGCCGGAGGCTGCGGCCACGAGCCAGTAGATCAGCAGCACCAAGCCCGCAGCTGCGAGTCCCAAACCGGAGATTCGATGCAGGATCGACAGCGTGTTGGAGTACTGCCACCGGTAATGCATGAACGGCGACAGCGGCCGAGGATGTTTCGTCGTAGTGTTCAAGCGTCGCGCTCCAATCGAAGATGACGAGCCGTGGCTCAATCAAAAATCGATGCAACGACCGTTCTTTTCCCAATCGCCGAAGCGGGTCGGCTCCGGCCCGTTGCGGCCCCCGATCTCCCTAGGCAGGTTGATCGGCTCGCGCCGCGCTGGTTCGCGAGCTTCGGCCTCCTTGTGGGAGACTTGTGCGTCCTTATCTGAAGGCCCATTGGGCTGCGGGCTGGTCGGCATGGCGGCGTAGTCTGCCAGAAGGGTTTTCCCCGCGGAACCGCTCTAATTTCTCATGTCGCGATGGATAACTTCGGATTTAGCGAATGACACCCGTCCCCTCTGAACAACTCCGCAGACTCCCGCACCTGGCGCCGATTGTCGTTAGCGGCCCGGACGCCAAAACGTTTCTGCAGGGACAATTGAGCTCCGACCTCACACGCCTGACTCCCGCTCAGATCGACCTGACGTCTTGCAATTCGGCGCAAGGCCGCGTGCAGGCCGTAATCTGGCTCATCGAGCGCTCCGACGGGATCTGCCTGCTCGTGCCCTCGAGTATGACGGATGCCTTGCTCGCGCGGCTCCGCAAGTATGTGCTGCGTGCGAAAGTGAAGCTCGAACCCGCAGCGGACAAGTATCAGATCGGCGGTGCCATCGGCCTCTCGCTTGGCACTGCTCCACGGACCCACCAAGAGATCGAAGGCCAAAGCTGGATTGCCTGGCCCGGCGAAACCCCACGCGTGCTGTGCCTTACCGGGACCGATCATTCGTTGCCCACAAGCACGGAATTCTCCGCCGATTGGCGCCGAGTGGACATCGCGTCAGGCCTGCCGCAGGTGTACCCCGAGACTCATGAAGCGTTCGTCGCCCAGATGTTGAATCTGGACGCGCTCGGCGGGATCAGTTTCGACAAGGGTTGTTACACCGGTCAGGAGATCATCGCCCGCACGCACTATCGCGGCACGATCAAACGCCGGATGTTCCGTTTCCGCGCGGCGGCCGATGCGCCTACACCTGGAACGCGAATCGTCGTCCAAGAGCAGCACGCCGGTGAGGTCGTCGATGCCGTTCCGACAGCCGACGGCTGTGAGCTATTGGCGGTCGTCACGCGTGCGCACGTCAACGATGCACTGACGCTCGACGTGCCCGGCCGGCCTGTGCTCGTGCAGCTACCGCTGCCCTATCAAGTGTGATCGCCCGCCTCCGGGCGCATGTACGGGAACAAGAGCACGTCGCGAATCGACGGCGAGTCGGTGAACAACATGACGAGCCGATCGATGCCGACGCCCAAGCCCGCAGTCGGCGGCATGCCGTATTCGAGCGCGCGGATGTAGTCGGCATCGTACTGCATCGCTTCTTCGTCGCCGGCCGATTTACGGACGAGCTGTTCCTTGAATCGCGCGGCTTGATCCTCGGGATCGTTGAGCTCTGAAAAGCCGTTCGCAATTTCTCGGCCCCCAACGAAGAACTCGAATCGATCGGTGAGGAACGGATCGGCATCGTTGCGCCGTGCAAGCGGCGAGACTTCTGCCGGATACGCATACACGAACGTCGGCTGCGTCAACCGATGCTCGGCGGTTTTCTCGAAGATCTCGATCTGCAACTTGCCAGCGCCGTCGCCTTCCTTGTACGGGATCTTGAGCCGATCGCATTGCTCGCGCAGGTACGGCACATCCCGAAGCTTTGCGCGGTCGATGCCCGGATTGAAATGCACGACCAGATCTTCGACGGTCACGCGCCTGAACGGCTGACTGAAATCGAACACCTCGCCCTGATACGTGACCTGCCGTGAGCCGTAGATGACGTCGCAGAGCCCCTGACACATGCGCTCCACGAGCGTCATCAGATCGCTGTAGTCCGCATACGCCTGATACAGCTCGAGCATCGTGAACTCGGGGTTGTGCCGCGTCGAGACACCCTCGTTGCGGAAGTTGCGGTTGATCTCGTAAACGCGCTCGAAACCGCCGACGACCAGGCGCTTGAGGTAGAGCTCCGGCGCGATGCGCAAGTACAAGTCCATATCGAGCGCGTTGTGATGCGTCACGAAGGGCCGGGCATTCGCGCCGCCCGGGATCGCCTGCATCATCGGCGTTTCCACTTCGAGGAAATCCATCGCATCGAGGAAATCGCGCAAGTAACGCACGATGCGCGTGCGCGTCACGAACACTTTGCGGCTCGCGGGATTGACGATGAGATCGACGTAACGCTGCCGATAACGCACTTCCTGGTCGCTGAGCCCGTGCCACTTGTCCGGTAGCGGACGCAGCGATTTGGTGAGCAGGCGCAACTTATCGGCACGCACCGACAGCTCGCCGGTCTTGGTCTTGAACAGCGGTCCTTCGGCGCCGACGATGTCGCCGACGTCCCAGGTTTTGAACTCCTCGTAGACCTCGCCGAGCGAGGCGGCCTGCGCGAACACCTGAATCTGCCCCGTGCGGTCTTCGAGCTTGATGAAGCTCGCCTTGCCCATCACGCGCTTGGCCATCATGCGCCCGGCCACTTTGACTCGAACGACGTTCGTATCGAACCACTCGGGCGCACGCTGGCCGTAAGCGGTCAAGAGCTCATCGGCGAGCGCGTCGCGACGAAAATCGTTCGGGAAGGCCGGCCCCTTCGCTCTCAGCCGCTCGAGTTTCGCCCGCCGCTCGGCGATCAGCTTGTTCTCATCCTGGTGGGCAGTCTGTTCTGTCATGACGGTACTCGCAGCACGCGGAGAAGATCTACCTCAAAGCCCCTGCTTCAAGCTCGCCTCGAGGAACACATCCAAGTCGCCGTCGAGCACGGCCTGCGTATTGCCAACTTCGACGTTCGTACGCAGATCCTTGATGCGCGACTGATCCAGCACATACGAGCGGATCTGGTGTCCCCAGCTCACGTCCGACTTCGATTCCTCGAGCACTTTCGCCGCGGCGTTGCGCTTGTTGACCTCGAGCTCGTACAGCTTCGCCTTCAACATCTTCATCGCCTTGTCGCGATTCTTGTGCTGGCTGCGCTCGGCTTGGCAGGCAACGACGATCCCGGTCGGCACGTGCGTGATACGCACCGCCGACTCGGTCTTGTTCACGTGCTGACCGCCGGCGCCGCTCGAGCGGTAGACGTCGACTTTGAGGTCTGCCGGATTGATCGTGATGTTGATGTCGTCGTCGACTTCGGGCGAGACGAACACCGAGGCAAACGAAGTATGTCGGCGCGCGTTCGAGTCGAACGGCGACTTGCGCACGAGCCGATGCACGCCGGTTTCGGTGCGCAACCATCCGTACGCGTAATCGCCCGTGAAACTCACGGTAGCGCTCTTGATACCCGCAACTTCGCCGGGGCTGATTTCGACGACCTCGGTCTTGAACCCATGTGCATCGCCCCACCGCAGATACATCCGCAACAGCATCTGGGCCCAATCCTGCGCCTCTGTTCCGCCGGCGCCGGCTTGGATATCGAGGTAGGCATTGTGCGAGTCCATCTCGCCCGGGAACATGCGTTGGAATTCGAGCTGCTTGATCTGCCGCTCGATGCCGGCCACATCCTGCTCGACGCCGGCAATTGCCGCCTCATCGCCTTCCTCGACGGCCATGTCGAGCAGCTCGTTGGCATCGTTCAGCGAGTTGCGGATGCGATCGAGCGTCTCGACGACTTGCGCAAGCTTCGCGCGCTCACGGCCGAGCTCCTGCGCCCTCTCGGGCGTGTTCCAAATCGCGGGGTCTTCTAGCTCGCGGCTGACTTCGGCGAGACGTTCGCTCTTCGTCTCGTAGTCAAAGAAACCTCCTGAGCGCCTCACTGCGCTCGGAGAGATCGTCCAAAGTTCGGCGAATCTGATTGACTTCCATTGCTTTCAGGAGAAGTTCGAAATGGGCGCGAATAGTAGCAGATGAGCGACCCTGCGGTGCGGCCAGAAATCGACGCCTGGACCTCAGCAGATCACCCGTAGATGCTCGACGATGAGCTGGACGCGTTCGGTGCCGTTGTAGCGATTCATGTCGAGCCGATAGGCGATCTCGACGCGATCGTTCTCTTTCACGAGCGGCGCATCGTCGTGATCGAAATGCCGGAACGCGATCGCTTCGCAGATCGGGCCTTGCGGGTGCGCGAGGTTCATCTTCAAGTGCCGTTCGCCGAGCACGCGCGCCGCGCGTACCTCGAAACAGCCGTCGAACAACGGTTCCGGAAACGCCTGGCCCCATGGGCCCGACTCGCGCAACAACCGGGCGATATCCAGGCAGATCTCGTGGGGCGCAAGCTCGCCGTCCGAGATGACGACGCCCATCGCATCGTCGACCGACATCCAGCGGCGCACTTCCTGATCGAAGGCTGCTTGGAACTCCGCCAACCGATCCGCTGCGATCGTCAACCCTGCCGCCATGGCATGGCCGCCGAATTTTTCGATGACTCCCGACGTGCGAGTTGCGATGCTGTCCAGCACGTCGCGAATGTGTACGCCAGGCACGGAACGCGCCGAGCCTTTGAGCCGCGCTTCATCCGCGCGGGCCAATGCGATGACGGGCCGATGCACGCGCTCTTTGACGCGAGAGGCCACGAGCCCTACGACACCCTGGTGCCAGGACTCATCGAACAAACACAAACCGAGCGGCAAGGTGTCGTCAGCACGCATATCGGCAATCGCGAGCATGGCCTCCTGCTGCATTTGCAGCTCGAGCTCGCGCCGATCCGCATTCAACTGACTCAAGCGTCCCGCCAGCATTCGCGCCGTCGCCAAATCGTCGGTCAGCAAGCACTGGATTCCGATCGTCATGTCATCGAGGCGTCCTGCGGCATTCAAACGCGGACCGACTTGGTACCCGAGATCCGACGCAACCGCATCGGCGCAAGTGCAATTGGACACTTCGAGCAACGCGCGAAGGCCAGGCACGCACCGCCCGGCACGAATTCGTCGCAATCCTTGATGCACGAGCACGCGATTGTTCCGGTCGAGCGGTACGAGATCCGCAACCGTGCCCAGCGCTACGAGATCCAGGAAATCGGCGATCGAAGGTGCTTGCCGGACGATTCCTCGGTCCTGCATTTCCCGCGTGAGCGCCGCCATCAGATAAAACGCCACGCCCACGCCTGCGAGCGCCTTGCTCGGAAACGTGTCGCCCGGTGCGTTCGGATTCACGATCGCATTTGCGACGGGCAGCGTCGCTGCGGCCAAATGATGATCGGTGATCAGCGTGTCAATTCCGAGCGAGCGTGCTGCGTCTACGCCCGCGTGACTTGCGATCCCGTTATCGACGGTGACGATCAGCGCCGGCGCGAATCGTTCGTGCGCGAGGCGAACGATCTCTGGCGTCAGGCCGTAGCCATATTCGAAACGATTCGGCACCAGAAAATCGACATTGGCGAACCCGAGCCGTCGGAGTTGGCGCACGACGAGCGCCGTGCTCGTTGCGCCGTCTGCATCGAAGTCACCGACGATGACGATTCGACTGCGTAGCGCGTAGTGCTTGCACAGGAGCTCGACTGCAGGCCCAATGCCGCCCAATTGTCGAACCGGAATCAAACGGTCAAGCGTGAGCTGAAGATCTTCGGCACCGGCAACGCTGCGGCTTGCATACAGTCGCCGCAGCAAAGGATGCATGTCGGCGGGGAATACCGACTCATCGCCGACAGGACGGCGTCGGATCACCTTCATGCCCATGTCCCCAGCGGCGCCGCACGACGCCAGAAGCGGCGCAGCGACCATCCATCCGCGCGCACCTGCCACTCATCGAGAATCACAACCAACTTTCCGATCCGCCCGCGACGGAGCGCATCGAACGACGCGTCCAGCCATTGTGTGACGACTGCAAGCGCAGACGGATTTCCAACGTACACGAGCGACCGATGCGGATCGGTCGTCGCAAGTGCAGCCTCGAGAGAATCGGGATCGTTCGGCAGGTCCCATCCATTTGCGGCACAGAGACCGCGCAGGTAAGGATGATTGCCCGTACACGCAGTCGATGTCCGTGCAGCCTCTTGCGTGCGACCGTTTCCCCAGAACCACACAGCGTTGATCGCCGGCCATCCGCGTCGTGCCCGCGCGAGATTTACGGGATGCTCATGTAGCAGCATCTGCAATTCGGTCATCAGCCGTCGCAATCGTGCGGCGTCCGCCCCCTGCGGCAACGAGCTGTGCCAGTCGCTGAGCTGCGCGAACTCCGGTGTCACCGTTCGCGCATCGAGCAACGACGGCGAACCGATCAACCATTCGCGCTCCCCATACGGCTGAACGACGAATCCTTCGGGTTCGAGATGTCCGCGCAGCAACGGCGTCAGCGCGTCGCGTTCTTCGGTCGTCAGCGCAACCTCAGCCGGCAGACGCACCAGCGACACTTCGTTCAATCCCGCCTCGAGATGGATGGGCTCGGCATGCAGCCAGTCTTGCAGCCCGCTCGGCCATGCAAGCGTTGCGGCACACAGCGGAGCGCTCGGCGCGGCCTCGTACGCAATCTGGAGCGATTCGAGCAATCCTCGCTGCCAAGGGCGCAACGTCGCCTGCTGCGGATCCTCCGCGTGCCATTTCCGCTCGACAGTGCCCTTTCCCGCGAGCACCGCAATCGACCGACCCTGCGGCGCGTCCGCAGTGTCAGCATCCCGTAGGCATTCGAGAAAATGCGGCAGAACCAGGGTCAGCGAGGAAAGCTTGGACATTCAGGCGGCGCAAGCGCATGCGCTCATCGGCACGGTGCGCTATGTTAGCGAAATGAAACTGACCGACGACACTGAACGAGGCGCGAATTTCATTCGCGGCTACTCGGCGAACGAGATCCGTATCGGCGACGACATCGTACGCACGAGCTGCATCGTGACCGCCGAGCAAGTACAGCCGTGGACGCCCGCTTCCCTCGATGCGCTGACGCTCGCGGATCTGGAACCTTTGCTCGAGCTCGACCCCGAGATCGTCATTCTCGGTACCGGAGAAACCCAGCGCTTTCCCGACCCTGCGCTGATCGGCGCGATTCTCTCGCGCGGCATCGGCTGCGAAGTGATGACGACGGGCGCGGCATGTCGCACGTACAACGTCCTCGTGAGCGAGTCGCGCCGAGTCGTTGCCGCTCTTCTGCTGCAATGAAAGATTCGCGCGGCGAGCTCATCGCCGTGCGAATCGAAAATCTTTATCGAGAGATTCCGGTGCAAGACGACCGGTAGAAGGCGCGAGGGACCGAAGTTCGTTCGACCAACTCATCGTGCGTGTCTTGCGATCGCCGCCGATGACATGTTCTTGTTCTTGTGATTTTGTTCTTCTTCGCGCTGTTTCCTCGAATCCCCCTCCGCCCCCGCGCCTTCTACCCGTCGCCCTGCCGGACGTGCTAACGCGCACTGACGAGATTCCTGCGGGTGGGCGTCCTGCCTCGAGAGTTATCCCTGCCCGCGTCGCTGCCTTGCGACGCCTGTGGCGGATGTTAGTCACACAATTCGTCTATGTGCAACTACTGACCAGTAGCGCAACACTCTCGTTGCAATCGCAATTGCTCGGCAGCTCTCATTCGTTCCGCAGTTCGAGATCGGTCCGTCACTTGCGAACACGAGACATCTCAACGTTTCGGTAGAAGGCTCAACGGGTTCGTCGGTGCGCCTTGCTCCCGGATTTCGAAATACAACATGGGCACACCTCCGGGGCCGGCGCCCATGGTCGCGATACGTTGCCCCATCGCCACCATATCGCCCTCTTTGACGCTGGCAGTTTGGGTATGGCCGTAGGCGCTCAGGTACGTGTCGTTGTGCTTGATGATGAGCAGCTGCCCGTAGCCGCGCAAACCCGTGCCCAGATAGACGACGCGGCCGCTGCTGGCAGCCCGAATCTCTTGCCCGAACCGTCCGGTGATGGTCAGGCCATGCCCCCCGTTCGGCCGCTCGGTCAGCGTGACGACGCCTCCGTCGACGGGCCATTGCCAAGGAATTGCGGGGCCGGGTGTCTTCTTCGGCGGAACGGGGCGCGGAGAAGTCGCGGGGGGCCGCGGAGATGCGGCGCTCGCGCGGCCACCGGGACTCAAGCGGAGGACCTGACCCGGATAGATGCGGTAGTCGCGACCGATGCCGTTCCAGCGCGCGAGATCTCGGTAATCGACACCGTAGCGCTTCGCAATGGAGTACAGAGTGTCGCCGCGCTTTACGGTGTAGGTATCGCCGGCCTTCGGAGGCGAGGACGAACATGCGGCCAGCGCGAGCGCAATTGCGAGCAGGACGCCACGGAGCGCGGATGTCGCAAAACGCACGGTGCGACGCCCGGCGCGGTCTAAGCACTCGCCGGCCTCGACCATCTCATCAACCGAGTCCCTTCACCAGCGGCACGAAGCTGACGTATCCGAGCGTCTCCGTGTGCACTTCGTCACCTCGCTTCGTGATGCGCACGAGTTGCTGACGACCCTCCGGACCGACCGGGGCCACCAAACGCCCGCCGGGCTGCAATTGCGCGATCAGCGTCTCGGGAATCGCCAGAGGTGCGGCTGTCATGAGAATCGCATCGTAAGGCGCATGCACCGCCCAACCCTGAAACCCGTCGCCGTGTCGGAAATGGATATTGCGCAGATTGAGTTCCTTGAGCCGTGCACGTGCACGATCGAGCAGGGTATGAATGCGCTCGACCGTGTACACGAACTTGACGAGCGAGGCCAGCACCGCGGTTTGATAGCCGCAACCCGTCCCGATTTCGAGAACTTTGCGCGGCATGCGGTCCTCGATCAGCGCTTCGGTCATGCGTGCGACGACGTACGGTTGCGAGATCGTCTGCCCTTGTCCGATCGGCAGCGCAGTGTCCTCGTAAGCGCGCGTCGCCAACGCCTCGTCGACGAACAAGTGACGCGGCACGTTGCGGATCTGCTCGAGAACGAGCGGATTCGTGATCCCTTGATCGCGCAGACGCTGCACGAGCCGCTCGCGCGTGCGCGCCGATGTCATGCCGATGCCGCTGAGGCTCAGTCGATCGCGTGTGAGTGTCGATTTCACGGCCAGCGCCCCGCCAGCCATGCACGCATGTCTTCGAGCATCGAATGTCTCGTCAGATCGATTTGCAATGGCGTTACCGATACATAGCCGTTCGCGACGGCATGAAAGTCTGTTCCCGGACCCGCATCCTGACCGAGGCCTGCTGGTCCGACCCAATAAACCGGGCGTCCGCGCGGATCTTCCGACCGCACGATGCGCTCTGAACGATGCCGATTGCCGAGCCGCGTCGCCTGATAGCCTTTCAATTGCTCGTACGGCACGTCGGGCACGTTGACGTTGAGAATCGTCGATTGCAGCGGCGAGCGCTGAATGCGCATGACGAGCTCTGCCGCCACCCGCGCGGCGGTTGCGAAGTGTCGTCCCGAATCCGGCTGAATCACGAGCGAAATCGCGATCGCAGGCAGTCCCAGAAAACGCCCTTCGATCGCAGCTGCAACGGTGCCCGAATACAGCACGTCGTCGCCGAGATTCGCACCGTCGTTGATCCCGGAAACGACCATGTCGAACTCGAAGTCGAAGAGCCCCGAGATCGCCAAGTGCACGCAATCGGTCGGCGTACCGTTGCCGACGTAATATCGATGCGCGTCGTACTCGTAGACGCGCAGCGGCACATCGAGCGTCAGCGAGTTGCTCGCGCCGCTGCGATTACGATCCGGTGCAACGACCGTGATTTCCGCGAGCGGTGAGAGTGCTTGCGCGAGCGCTTGCAATCCTTCCGCGCGATAACCATCGTCGTTGCTGATCAGGATTTTCATAGACGCAGCGAAACTATACTGTAAACGTCGGTATTCGACGACGTGTCGATCGGCCGACGAACAGGCAAGGTTCGAGCCATGTCCGGAGACGAAGACGGCGATCTGTTCCGCAGGGCCATGCACGACGTGAAGCCCCTCAACGTGCCCGAGCGCGTCGTCGACTCGCCGAAGCCGCCGGCCGAAGCGCGGTTTCGTCGGGCCGACGAGCAAGCGGTCTTGCAGGAAAGCCTGATGGTCCCCGAGCACGCTGCCCTGCTCGGGACCGGCGAAGAAGTCGGATTTCGCCGCCCACATATCTCGGAATCGGTGCTGCTCAAGCTACGTCGCGGCCAATATGCGCTCGATGCCGAGATCGATCTGCACGGCTTGACGGCAGCGCAGGCGAAGCATGCGCTACGCGAATTCATCGTCGAGTCCGTCGCGCGTCGCTGGCGGTGCGTGCGCGTCGTGCACGGGAAAGGTCGACGTTCGGGTCCGCGCGGCCCCGTGCTCAAACCGACGGTCGTGCATTGGCTCCAGCGCTCCAACGACGTCCTTGCGTTCGGCTCCGCAAGAGCCGTCGATGGCGGCAGCGGCGCGCTGTACGTGCTGTTGCGCACACGCTGAACCGCATCAGTCTTCTGCCTCCTCGCGGTCGTCCGCGAACGCGTCCGCCAGGATCTCGTGCAAGACGGCCGTCGCGAAGGCGCCGCGGCCCAACCGAAAGCGCAACCGTAGATCTCGACCGACGATCTCGTGTTCTAGCGCCCCGACTCGAATTCGCAAGGAGCGTCGTTCCTGTTTCAGCCCGGCGGTTTCGAGCCCTCGACACAACACGCTGTGCGCATCCACGACCGACTCCTCGATTGCACGCGCATCGTCTCTGGTCATCGGCTCACCCGCACCCCACAGCGGCCCCGTCGGGTGAATATCGAGCCGTTCGCAACGCTCGAGCAGCGTCGCATCGATCGCCTCAGGCACGAACACGCTGTTGCTGCCATCGAGATTCGCGACATCGCCGGGCACGAACCGATTCCACTGCCCGGCCTCGACGCGTCTCGCCAATACGGCATTGAACACCCGCGCACGCGCCGCCGAGAGCGCAAACCCGCGGACGAAACGATCCTTCACGACCGTCTCGCCACGGAACATGGCGTAGGCGCGTCGAAGATTCGTGAGGTCGTGACCGAAGCGCTGCGGCCCGAAATAGTTCGGCACGCCGCGCTCGGCGATCTGCGAGAGACGCTCGACGAGCGCATCCCGATCGCCATCGAACTCGCGCACGACGATCTCGAAGTCGTTGCCTTTGAGCGCGCCGCGTTTGAGCTTGCGGCGGTGCCGCTGCGCTCTCAGGACCTCAAAGCCCTCGCCCGTCACCGTTGTCCAGTTCGCGACTGCCGACTTCGCCGGCACGGTGAACGCCTGCTCCGCCACGGCATTGCGATCTTTGAGACCTGCATAGCCGATGTCGCGCGGATGAATCTTGGCAATCTTCGCGAGCTGCGCGGCCACCCATTGAGTGTTCGCGCCGCGTTTGCGGATCGTCAACAGCCAGTGATCGCCTTCCCCGTCGGGCTCGAATCCGAGCCATTCGCGCACGATGAAATCTTCAGGAATGCTGCGGATACGCCCGCAACCGACGGGCGTACCGTGCGCACACGGCAGGTCCAGCGCGCGAGTGCAATCGGACGTCACTTCAACGCTGCTCGATCAAGGCGATCGCGTGGCACGCAAGCCCCTCGCGCCGCCCGATGAAACCGAGCGCCTCGCTCGTCGTCGCTTTGACGCTGACGCGATCGATCGGCAGATGCAGATCGGCCGCGATGTTGGCTCGCATTAGCTCGCGATGCTTGCCGAGCCGCGGCGCGTCTGCGAGCACGGTCGCGTCCACATTGACGATGGCAAAGGAGCGTTGCTCGAGCAGCTCGCGAACGTGCCGCAGAAAGACGCGGCTGTCCGTACCGCGCCAGCGAGGGTCGCTATCCGGGAAATGCATTCCGATATCGCCGAGGGCAGCCGCACCGAGCAGCGCATCGCAAATGGCGTGCAATAGCACGTCGCCGTCGGAATGGGCGCGAATACCTTGCGAATGCGGGATGCGCACGCCGCCCAATGTGACGAACTCGCCGTCCTGGAAAGCATGGACGTCGTACCCCTGACCGATGCGCAAGGCGCTCATGTCTTGCTCCTGGATCTCAAGATCCGTTCGGCGCGCGCCAGATCTTCTGCGACCGTGATCTTGATGTTCTCAGCGCTGCCGCGCACCAGCTTCGGCTTCAGACCGAGCGCTTCCACGGCTTGCGATTCGTCGGTACCGGTCACGGCGCTTTGCAACGCGCGCAACAGAATTTCGTGGCGGAACATCTGCGGCGTGAGCGCATGCCAGAGCGCAGCGCGGTCCACTGTCGCAGCGACGCGTTCGTTTGCGTCCGCACGCTTCAAGGTATCGACGACGGGTGCGGCGAGCAGCCCGCCGACTTCGTCATTGCGCAGGGTTTCGAGCAGACGGACGAGGTCCTCATCGCGCAAGCACGGCCGCGCCGCATCGTGCACGAGCACCCAATCCGTCGGCTGCGCCGGCAGCGCTTGAACGCCGGACCGCACCGAATCGATGCGCTCGGCACCGCCAGTCACAGTGCGAACCCGCGAGTCTTTCGCGATGCCGAGCCCACTCCAATGCGGGTCGTCGCTTGCGATCGCCACGACGACGCCGCGGCATTCCGAGCGCGCAAGAAACGGCTGCAAGGCGTGTTCGATCACTGCGCGCCCGCACAGCGACAGGTATTGCTTGGGCACGCCCATTCCCATGCGACGGCCACCGCCCGCCGCAGGTACGACGACCCAGAACTCAGGGATCGAGGACATGATGCGGCTATTCGTCCGCGTTGCGTCCTTGCGCGACGCGCTCGCCGGTCTGCTCGGACTCAGCCTTGGGTGCGTCGCGCGGCGTCACGACCTGAAAGAACGTCTCGCGCGGACCGATCATGCCGAGATCCGTCCGCGCGCGCTCCTCGATCGCGGTGGTGCCCTTCTTCAGGTCCTGAACCTCGGCCGCCAACGTGCGATTGCGCTCGCGCAGGGTGGCGTTTTCCGCCTTTTGACGTGCGATCTCGGACCGCAGACGCTGCACTTCGCGCACGCCGCCGTCGCCGAACCACAACCGGTACTGCAAGAGCGCCAGCAGGATCAGCAGTACGGCGGCCAGGTACTTCATGTTCGAAAAGGTTGCTTTCCGACTCCCCGCTCTCTTCTTAGCACGAGATGCCCGGCAGCGGCACTGGGAACGCCTCGACGCCCGCGTAGCGCGCCCCCGTACCGAGCTCGGCCTCGATGCGGAGCAGCTGGTTGTACTTCGCGATTCGGTCGGAACGGGACATCGAGCCCGTCTTGATCTGCGTCGCGCGGGTGGCGACGGCAATATCGGCGATCGTCGCATCCTCGGTCTCGCCCGAGCGATGGGAAACGATCGACGCATAACCGGCTTCTGCTGCCATGTCGATTGCAGCGAGCGTTTCGGTCAGCGTGCCGATCTGATTCACCTTGATCAGAATCGCGTTGGCGATCTTCTTGTCGATGCCTTCCTTCAGGATCTTCGTGTTCGTCACGAACAGATCGTCGCCGACGAGCTGAACCTTCTTGCCGAGCCGCTGCGTGAGCAGCGCCCAACCTTCCCAATCGCCTTCGGCCATGCCGTCTTCGATCGTGATGATCGGGTAACGGCCGACGAGATCGCTCAAATAATCGGCGAATTGGCTCGAAGTGAACTTCCGATTCTCGGATTCCAGGTGATACAGGCCGTCCTTGTAGAACTCCGAGCTCGCCACATCGAGCCCGAGGAAGATCTGCTTGCCGACCTTGTACCCGGCGCGGTCGATCGCTTCGAGAATGGTCTCGAGCGCTGCCTCGTTCGACGGCAGATCGGGCGCAAAGCCGCCTTCGTCGCCGACGGATGTTGCGAGCTTGCGCTCGTGAAGCACCTTCTTGAGCGTGTGGAAGATCTCGGCACCGTAGCGCAGCGCCTCGGACAACGACGGTGCGCCGACCGGCAGGATCATGAACTCCTGGATATCGACGTTGTTGTCCGCATGAGCGCCGCCGTTGATGATGTTCATCATCGGCACCGGCAGCGTCTTCGAGCCGGGACCGCCCAGCCATCGAAACAGCGACTCTTTCGCATCGAGCGCTGCCGCATGCGCATTCGCGAGCGAAACCGCCAGGATCGCATTCGCACCGAGCCGGCCTTTGTTTTCCGTGCCGTCGAGCTCGATCATCGCTTTGTCGAGCCCGGCTTGATCTCTCGGATCCCGGCCGACGAGCGCCTTCTTGATCTCGCCGTTGACGTTGGCGACCGCTTTGAGCACGCCTTTACCCAAGTAGCGGTTCTTGTCGCCATCGCGCAGCTCCACGGCTTCGCGCGTTCCGGTGGATGCACCCGACGGCACTGCGGCGCGGCCCACCACGCCGGAGTCGAGCACCACATCGGCCTCCACGGTCGGATTGCCGCGCGAATCGATGATCTCACGGCCGCGGATGTCGACGATCTTGCTCATAGCAAACTTTCCTCGTAAGGCTTCGATTTGACGGTTTTATCCAAGGCGACGAGCGTTTCCAGCAGCGACGCCATACGGTCCAGCGGCCACGCATTCGGTCCGTCCGACAATGCCTTGGACGGATCAGGATGCGTTTCCATGAAAACGCCGGCCACACCCGCAGCCACCGCCGCGCGCGCGAGCACCGGAACGAACTCGCGCTGCCCGCCCGAGGCCGTACCCTTGCCGCCCGGCAACTGCACGGAGTGCGTCGCATCGAACACGACGGGGCAGCCGGTCTCGCGCATCACTGCGAGCGAACGCATGTCCGAAACCAGATTGTTGTAGCCGAACGTAAAGCCGCGCTCGCACACCATGATCCGGTCGTTGCCCGTGGAGCGCGCCTTGTCGACGACGTTCTGCATTTCCCACGGCGACAGGAACTGGCCCTTCTTGATGTTCACGGGCCGGTTGTGCGAGCACACGTTGACGATGAAGTTCGTCTGTCGGCACAGGAAGGCCGGCGTTTGCAGCACATCGACGACCGCCGCCACTTCGCCGATCGGCGTGTCTTCGTGCACATCGGTCAGCACTGGAAGCTGCAGTTGTCGCTTCACTTCCGACAGAATCCGCAGGCCCTCCTCAATGCCCGGCCCCCGAAAGCTCGATCGCGACGAGCGGTTCGCTTTGTCGAACGACGACTTGAAGATGAGCGGCACGCCGAGACGGGTCGTGATTTCCTTCAAGCGTCCCGCCGTATCCAGGATCAGCCCCTCGCTCTCGATGACGCAGGGTCCTGCGATCAAGAACAGCGGCTGATCGTTGCCGACGTCGAAATTGATGAGCTTCATAACCAGGACTTGGGACGTGGGGCTTGGGACTCGGGGCTGATCACTCGGTGCTTTGAGCTCACACTGATCGCTCAGGGCTTACGTGGACTGTGGCCCGGGACCTGGACGAGGAAGGGGCAAACGCCCCACAGCCCGAGCCCCGCGCCCCAAGCCCTTCCATCGAGCCCTGTGTCCTCATGCAATCGCCTTCGTCGGCAGTTGTTCCTGCCGATAGGCGCGCGCGGCCTTGACGAACCCGGTGAACAGCGGATGCCCGTCGCGCGGCGTCGAACGGAACTCCGGATGGAACTGGCTCGCGACGAAGAACGGATGACCGGGCAGCTCGATCATTTCGACGAGGCCGTCGCGCGAAAAACCTGAGAAACGCAATCCCGCATTCATCAGCTTCTGCAGATAACGGTTGTTGAACTCGTAGCGGTGGCGATGGCGCTCCTGAATCACGTCGCTGCCGTAGATCTGATGCGCGCGCGAACCGTGGGACAGACGCACCTCTTGCGCACCGAGACGCATCGTGCCGCCGAGGTCCGAGTTTTCGGAACGTTGCTCGATCGTGCCCTTCTGATCCTGCCATTCGCTGATCAGCGCGATCACCGGATGCGGCGCGTTGCGGTCGAACTCGGTCGAGTTGGCGCCTTCGAGCCCGGCGACGTTGCGCGCGTATTCGATGATCGCGAGCTGCATGCCGAGGCAGATCCCGAGATACGGGATCCGGTTCTCGCGCGCGAAGCGGATGGCCTGCATCTTGCCGTCGATGCCGCGTTCGCCGAACCCGCCGGGCACGAGAATCGCATCGACGTCCTGCAGGCAGCCGGTACCGTGCTTCTCGACATCCGTCGCCTCGACGAAACGAATGTTCACGCGCGTGCGCGTGCGCAATCCTGCATGCGTGAGCGCCTCGGTGAGCGAGATGTAAGAGTCCTTGAGGTTCACGTACTTGCCGACCATGGCCACGGTCACGCTCATATCCGGGTTCGCCTTCGCGGCAACGACCTGTTTCCACTCGCTCAAGTCCGCGGGCTTGCAGGTGAGGCGCAGCTTGTCGACGACGATGTCGTCCAAGCCTTCTTCGTGAAGCAGGATCGGAATCTTGTAGATGTCGTCCGCATCCACGGCGGAAATGACGGCGCGCTCCTCGACGTTCGTGAACAGCGCAATCTTCCGACGCTGATCGTCCGGCAACGGATTCTGGCAACGGCACAAGAGGATGTCCGGTTGAATACCGATCGAGCGCAGCTCCTTGACCGAATGCTGCGTCGGCTTCGTCTTGATCTCGCCGGAGCTCGGAATGTAAGGGACGAGCGTCAGATGCATGTAGAGCACGTTGTTGTGCCCGAGCTCGACACCCATTTGGCGGATCGCTTCGAGGAATGGCAACGATTCGATGTCGCCGACCGTACCGCCGATCTCCACCATGCACACGTCGGCATCGCCCGCACCCAAGCGAATGCAGTGCTTGATCTCGTCAGTGACGTGAGGAATTACCTGAACAGTCGCGCCGAGATAGTCGCCGCGGCGCTCTTTCTGGATCACGCGCTCGTAGATCCGTCCAGTCGTGAAATTGCTGTTGCGCGACGTCGTCGTCCGCACGAAGCGCTCGTAATGCCCGAGATCCAGGTCGGTCTCGGTGCCGTCGTTCGTGACGAACACTTCGCCGTGCTGGAAAGGACTCATCGTGCCCGGATCCACATTGATGTACGGATCCAGCTTCACCATGCTCACTTTGAGCCCACGCGCCTCCAGAATGGCGCCAAGGGAGGCGGCGGCGATGCCTTTCCCGAGCGAGGAAACGACACCGCCAGTCACACAAATAAAACGCGTCATCGGAGGCACCGTCGCAGATGAGATGAGAACGAAGAGGCGCTGACGATCGTGCGCGGCGCCGCTTCACGACGGGAGTGCAGTGTAACCGAGGACGCGATGCGAAGAAAGCGAAGAACGTCGACCGCGCGAGGACACGTCGATTTTTCTTCCGACGACTCGTCGAATCTCGCAGCAATCACTCCACCGCAGTGAGCGCCGGCCGCCCTTCCCAGACGATTCGCACGCCCTCCTCGTCTTGACTTGCGGCAAAACTCGCTTCAACCCAAAGATCGGCAATTGCAATCAGAGTCTCCCCTGCATACAGCAAGGGCAAGCGATCGCGCCACCACGGCAGCACGTTCGCTTCCTGCAACAGCTTCTTGAGGTCGCGACGATGCGCACGGTGCGGCAGGCGCAGACGCTCGCCTCCGCGCCGCGTACACACTTGTACGCGCGACGGCAACGCTGAGAGCTTCAGCCCTCGCCCGTGGGCGAATTCCGTTCGGAAGAATCCCGGTAACCCGGCAAACCGCAGCGGCTCGCGCCAATCCCAATCCAGCACAACGCGCTCAAAGGGTGGAAGCTTGGGGCCGCAATAGAGAAGCCCGCGATGGCGTCGAACTTCGACGTCATCCCACGCCACACAGGGGACCCGATCGGCATCCGCGACCAGCATGTCGTGCTCGAGCGCAGCGAGCTTGCGCGTCGAAGGCGCCCGGGCACCGCTTGCACGCAACCAGTAGCGCAACAAATTACGACGACGTGCCGCGCTCAACCGTTCGAGCGCGGCGACACGCAAACATGGCCCGTGCGACGCATCGGCCAAATCTCGCGCAGCGAGCTCCTCGAGCAACTGCGCCGCCTCGCCCAAGTGCGCCGCGCTGCGCACGACCGTGTGCGCCGCAGACGGCCAGCGCGCACGCAATGCCGGCACGACTTGAGCGCGCAAGTAGTTGCGATCGAACCGCGTGCTGTCGTTCGAAGGATCGTGCGACCAAGTCAGATTCCTGGCGCGTCCCCATTGCTCGAGCTCTTCGCGCGTCCATTCGAGCAGCGGCCGCACGTGCCAGCCGGCGCCAAAAGGTTGACACCGCGGCATCGCTGCAAGCCCGTCGATCCCGCTGCCTCTCATCAATGCCAGCAATACGGTCTCGATCTGGTCGTCGGCATGGTGCGCCGTGAGCAGCGTCTCGTCTGGGCGCAGGATTTCACGGAGTACGTCATAGCGAGCGCGGCGCGCAGCCGACTCGATCCCTTCTTCCGGATTCGGCGGAACGTGCACCCGCCGCGACAGAAACTCGAACCCGTACGTCTGCGCTCGACGCGCACACTCGGATTCCCAATGCTCCGCTTCCGGATGCAAACCGTGATTGACGTGCACGACCCGAACCTTGCGCTCGTGGCGATACGGCGCAAGCGCGTGCAACAGAACCGTCGAATCGAGACCGCCGCTGAAAGCGATCAGTACATCGCCGCTAGCGGCCGCTGGCAGCCATTGCGCGAGAATCTGCGGAAGCTCGTCGAGCGAGCGCTTGTGCATACGAACTCGCACTCTGCGCGCGACTCCGCCGCTCGCTCGCGGCGCCCGATCGCGCTAGGAGACGCTGTAGACGCCGTAACCGCGCAGCCGCTCTTCGCGCGCTTTCAACAACACGTCGAGCGGACGCGATTGCAGATCGCCCAAGTGTCGCAGCAGGGCACTCTTCAGCGTTTCGGCCATCGCTTGCGGATCGCGATGCGCACCGCCGAGCGGCTCTTTCACGACTTCATCGACAACTCCGAGCTTGGCGATGCGTTCGGCGCTGACGCCCATCGCCTCGGCGGCGAGATCCTTCTTCTCGGCGCTGCGCCAAAGAATGCCCGCGCAGCCTTCCGGCGAAATCACGGAATAGATGCTGTACTGAAGCATCAGCAGCCGATCGCACACGCCGATGGCCAACGCGCCGCCCGAGCCGCCTTCGCCGATCACGACACTGACGACGGGCACGCGCAAGCGCGACATCACGAACAGATTGCGCGCGATCGCCTCGCTCTGCCCGCGCTCCTCCGCACCGACGCCCGGATACGCACCGGCTGTATCGATGAACGTGATGAGCGGCATGGAGAATTTCTCTGCCATCCGCATCAAGCGCAGCGCCTTGCGGTATCCCTCCGGTTTGGGCATGCCGTAGTTGCGGCGCACACGCTCCTTCGTATCGCGGCCTTTCTGTTGGCCGATGATCATGACCGGCTGCCCTTCGAGCCGTGCCGGACCGGCCACGATCGCCGGATCGTCCGCATACATCCGGTCGCCGTGCAGCTCCTGGAAGTCGGTGAAAATCGCGCTGATGTAGTCGAGCGTGTAAGGACGCTGCGGGTGGCGGGCAAGCTGAGTGATCTGCCACTGGGTGAGGTTGGAGAAGATGCTCGTCGTCAGGGCACGGCTTTTCGCCTTGAGACGCGCGATCTCCTCACCGATGTTGACTTCGGTGTCGTTGGAAACGAACTTCAGCTCGTCGATCTTTGCTTCGAGCTCCGCGATCGGCTGCTCGAAGTCCAAAAAATTCATTGGCATACGGCAGAAGGGGTCCTGTCGAAACAGGGCCGAACACTAGCGGGCGGGCGCAGCCAGGGCAAGCACCGCCCTGCCGAGCCGGGCGGCCGTTCGCATCTCGGGATGGGCTACCCCGCTTCCTCCGGTACCCCGCCGGTGCGGGCCAGATCCTGCGGCTTCACTTTTTCCACGTTGAACTTGGCGGCCCGCTCGCGCATGGTCTTCAGCACCTCCTCGAGCGGCGGCGGCTCATCCTTGATCCACCGCAGGGGATTGATGCGTGCGACCACGAACGCACGCAGGTACGGGCTCACCAGACCGCGCTCCTTCAATTGCTCGACGACGCTGGAGACCTTCGCATCCAGATCGAACAGCTGTTCCGCGCGACGTTCGTGCAAGGCGATCGCCTTGCGCAGCGGCTCGTTCGAGAATTCTTCGAGCCGACGCAGGATCGGGTGATAGGCGCCGCCTGCGAAATTGCCCCGCCGCTCGTAGCACAGACCGAGCGTGACGAGCGACGCCTCCTCCAGGTAAAACGCAAAGTCGCTCTCGCGTCGAGAATCGTCTTCCTCTATCAACCCCTTGTAGATGCGGATCACCTCGAGCGCACGTTCCCGCAGGTTGTGCGCCTTCTCGGTGTTGAGCGCCAGAATCTGCCAGGCAATTTCTCGCTTCGGCACGACTAGCGCAATGATGGCCTTCGCGCCGAGCCGGCGCATCGCCTCCAGCCGATGACGCCCGTTCGGCGTCCAGAATCCTTCCTTCGGCGCCGTAATCGCAATGACCGGATCCAGGAACAAGCCGGTCTTGTCGAGCACGGCAGAGAGCTTCTTGTAATGCGCGTCCGACAAGTCGCGTTGAAACGGCGTCGGTTCGATACGATCGATCGGCAGCGCAGCCAACACGAGCGGCTGTCCGCCGAGCGGCTCGATGTAGCAGCTGATGACTTGTCCACCCTCGTCGGAAATACGGCGAGCCACCTCGGCGGCAGCCTCCGGCATCGACTCGACGCGGCACTCGGCCGGCTGGATACCGCGCGTGCGCGGCGCAGCCTTCTTTGGCGTTTTACGGCGCGCCGGTGCGCGCTTGCGCTTTGCCGAAGTTTTCGTCGCTGCCATAGGTTTCCCTCGACTGCCGAAGTGTCGAGCGTAGCTCAATTCGAACACGCCGCGTCATCGTCGACGTACGGAACCCGCCCACGCCCCGGACGTTCAGCCAGTGAAACGCGCATGTAATCCCGGCGGAGGCCGCAATGAATACCGACGCACTCAACGCTTCGTGGACCGATTTGAGGAACGACTTGCAGGCCGTGGCCCGGGATGCCGAAGCGCTGCTCAAAGCCACCGCCGATGTCGGCGGCGAGCGCATCGAGGAGCTCCGAGGCCGCACGCGAGAAACACTACGGCGCGCGTACGATCATCTCTACGAGCGCAATTTGCAGATGCAGAAGTTCGCACGCGGCACCGACTCGTATATCCGCGACCACTCGTGGAGTGCCGTCGCCGTCGCAGCCGGCGTAGGGTTGCTGATCGGCGCTGCGCTCGCGCGAACCGGCAGCGGACGTCCGTCTACTCCCTTAGATTGAGCAGGTTCGCCGGCGAATACTGATCGGTGAGCACGCGTGCGCCTCGATCCCAATCGGCCGCCGTCGAGAACAAGCGCAAGAGTCTCTCCACGCCGATATCGAAACCGGCGAAGGTCTGCTTGAACCCGGCGGCATTTCGCTCGACGTGAGATTTCGGCGGCAATTGCTCCTTGGTCGCCAGAATCACGCGGTTGTCTTCTTTCAAGTTGTAGAACGTGCCGAAGACGGCCTCGTAGGTTACGGATTCGTGATCGTAAAGCCGACTGGACGAGAACGTATTGGCGGCCAAGACGCCTTGCGGGCTCAAGAGCGAAGCGACTTCCTGCAAGAACTCCCGCGTCAACAAGTGTTCGGGGATGTACTCGTGATCGAATGCATCCAGCATGATGAGATCGTACTGCCGGCCCTCGCGCTGCGCCCGCTTCACGAACACACGCCCGTCGACCTCCTCGACGCGCACTAGGTCGCCCGTTCGAAAATTGAAGAATCGCTTTGCCACGCGCACGACGGCCGGATCGATCTCGACGACATCGATTCGAGACTCCGGCAGCACTTGGTGCAGCGCCTGCGGCAGCGTACCGCCGCCCAAGCCGATGATCAGGATCGACTGCGGCCGCGGATTGAGGAACAGGGCCGCCATCATCATCTGCGTGTAATTCATCACGAACCGCTCCGGCGCCTCGGTGTTCATGCAGGTCTGTCGGCCGATACGGCAGTTGCGCGTGAAACATATGCAACGGATGGGGCCGTCGTCGTACACCAGCACTTCGCGATAGAGCGAGCGTTCCGAGTGAACGAGCTTCTGTGCTTCGGCCAGCGATGGACCCAGTATTGCGAACGCCAAACAAACGCAGGCGAGTAGATGACGGACGACGCTCACTGCTTGCTTCCTCCGATCCACGCGACCAACCCTATTGCCAAAGAGATCGCCATCAATCCGCCGAAGATATGATTCACTTCGAAATAGAGCACCAGATAGAACGACGTGAGCAAAGTCCCAGCAGCGCTCCCGAACGTCGACACGAAGTAAAGCTGTCCGGCGTGACGCCCGGAGGTTGCTCGCTCCTCCACGAGCAACCGCACCGCATAAGGGGAAACCATTCCCGAGAAGAACGTCGGTACGAAAAACAGCAGTGTCGATCCGAGCAGAGAGCCGAACCGCGGATCCGGTAGGCGCACCGCAACTGCATCGAGCAGCGTCGGACCGAGCCACACCGTGGGCAGCACGCTCACCGCAGCCAGGACGAGCAGCGTGCCGAGCTTGCGCACAGTCGGCGATCGCAACGACCAGCGACCACCCGCCAAATACCCCAGCGCCAGCGCCAACATGAAGACGGTGATGATGGCGCCCCACACGTAAATGCTGCTGCCGAACGTGGGCGCGAGGAGCCGACCGCCGAGCAGCTCCACGCTCATCACGAAAAATCCGGACCAGCCGGCGATTACGTAAGTGAGCGGAATCTGCATGCTCGCTTCCCTACCCCAGAGCCCGCCTTACGGCGCTGCCGGTTCTCCAGTGGCAGCGACGAGCTTGAACTCGTCCTTGAGCGTACCTCGCACGCGCGAAACCGGCGTGCGCGCGTAGAACGAAGCTGCAAAGCGACGCTCTGACTCGGGTGGCACGTTCACCGACACCCAGTGCTGATCCTGCCAGACGACGACGCAACCGCTCGGATCGAGCGCGCCCTCGTAACAATCGCGTCGGATGATCTGCAACGTGATGGAGCGAAGCTGCGTGTCCTTGCTCGTGTTCTCGATCCGCCCTTGAAGCTCGAACGGCGCGCCGCCGCCCGTGAGCTTCAGATCATCGACAGCAATGGCATCGAGCGGGATGGAGGCAATTGCGGCAGCCGGCGAGGTCGGTTTGCCCCGTACGCCGTCCTCGGTCTCTGCGCGTCCTGCGAGTCGCAACACGAGACCGACGACCAGCAGACCCGCAAGAAGCACGCCGCCGATCGCACGCACGATGCCGCGATTGCTCAGCGTGATCGTGAGCAGCGTCAGCGCAATGACCGCGATGAATGCCCAAAACACCGTCACACTCTCGCTACGAATGGGTGCGCAAGAATGCCATGTTTTCCCGACGCGCGGTGCACGAGTTGGAACACCCTCCTGGCAGGCGCGTTGCTCTCTCGCATTTCATCAGTTTAGGAGAGAGCACCCATGGCCGACCCAACATCGCGCAACGAGGGCGAAGGCAACCGTACTGCCGATCGCAAATATCGCGAGGCCACGCGCAAGTTCGTCGAATCCGATCGAGGCCAGGAAGAGATCAAGAAGGCCGGCGAGGTCAGCGACCGCGAGCAAGAGGAGATTCGCTCGGCTGAAGCCGAGGCCAAGCGACGCGCCAAAGAACACGATCCCGAAGAAGTTCGCAATCCCGCCAAGCCCTCCTAGACTCGCCGCTCGTTTCTGAGAGGCGCTCGCTTCTGACGTTCGAGCGCTCATCCGCGCAATCGTGAACAAGGGGCCTGACCGCAGTCAGGCCCTTTTGCAAAGAACCGTCTGCACCCCGCACGAAGAACTGCGCATCGAGATCGGTGCGCTAAGATCGGCCGCGCGAGCCACGGCGCGGCTGACGCCGCGCCTTCGATCAGGGGACGAGAGTGAGCACGACGACACTAGAACGACAAGCCGCGACCCGAGAAATCACGACGACTCAGCGACTGAAATCGATCTTCGGCGGTTCGGTCGGCAACTTGGTGGAATGGTACGACTGGTACACGTACAGCGCGCTGTCGATCTACTTCGCGCAAGTATTCTTTCCCCAAGGCAATCAAACCACGCAATTGTTGAATACGGCCGCAGGCTTCGCCGTCGGTTTCATCATGCGTCCCATCGGCGCCTTCGTGCTCGGACGCTATGCCGATCGTCATGGCCGCAAGCCAGCGTTGACACTATCCGTCACTCTGATGTGCCTGGGCTCGCTCGTCATTGCGATTGCACCGGGCTATGACGTCATCGGGATCGCGGCCCCGACGATTCTCGTGCTCGCGCGTCTCCTTCAAGGCTTCAGCGTCGGCGGCGAGTACGGCACGAGCGCCACCTACATGAGCGAGATGGCCACTCCCGAGACACGCGGCTTCTATTCCGGTGTGCTGTACGTGACCCTCGTGATGGGCCAGCTGCTCGCGCTCGGCGTGCTTCTCATTTTGCAATTCCTGGTCCTCACGCCCGAACAGCTCCAGGCGTGGGGCTGGCGCATTCCCTTCGTGCTCGGTGCGGTTGCGGCGCTGGTTGCGCTCTACCTGCGGCGTAACATCGACGAAACCGATGCCTTCGAAAGCGCGAAGCCCGCACGACAGTCGCATGCCGGCCAGTTGCAGGTGCTCGTGCAGTATCCGCGCGAGGTGCTGACCGTCATCGGCCTGACCATGGGCGGCACGCTCTTCTTCTATGTTTTCACGACGTACATGCAGCAATACCTCGCCAACACGGTCGGACTCTCGAAAGCCGATGCGACGCTCGTGTCCGCCTCGAGTCTGTTCATCTTCATGTTCCTGCAGCCGGCGATGGGTGCGTTGTCCGATCGTGTCGGGCGTCGAACGATGCTGATCGTGTTCGGCGTGCTCGCGCTGTTCTCGACCGTGCCGCTGATGACCGCGCTCGAGAAGGCACAGAACCTCTGGATGGCGTTCGCGCTCGTCACGACGGGCCTCTTCATTTCCTCGTTCTACAGCTCGATCAGCGCGATCGTGAAAGCCGAGCTGTTCCCCGTCGAGATTCGCGCGCTCGGTGTGGGGCTCCCCTATTCCATCGCCGTCTCCCTCTTCGGCGGCTTCGCCCCGCTCATCGGCCTGTGGTTCAAGTCGATCGGACACGAGTCGTGGTTCTATTGGTTCATCACCGCGTGTGTGTTCTGTTCGCTCCTCGTGTATATCTTCATGCCGGAGACCAAGAAGACGTCGCGTATTTGACGCGACCGCGCCGATTGAGCGCGAACACTGAACGGTGCCTGGAATGACCTTTCGTTCGACGTCGATTTCGAGAGAGCGGCTCGCCCGCATCGACCGGCTCATGCAGAGCCGATATTTGGACACCGGCCGCTTGCCGTGCGCCGTCACGCTCGTGGAGCATCGCGGCAAGATCGTGCACGAGGGCCGACTGGGCTACATGGACGTCGAGCGTCGCCGCCCCGTGCAGGAAGACACGATCTTTCGTATCTACTCGATGACCAAGCCCATCACGAGCATTGCTTTCATGATGCTCGTCGAAGAAGGGCTCGTCGCGCTCGACGATCCGGTGCACCGCTACATTCCGCAATGGCGCGACTTGGGCGTGTACGAAGCAGGCTTTCTCGAGACCTTTCGCATGCGGCGCACGAGCCGCCCGATGCGCATCATCGACCTGCTACGTCACACCTCGGGCCTGACGTACGGTTTTCAGCAGCGCACGAATGTCGATGCGGCGTATCGCAAGCTCCAGCTCGGGGAAGTCGGCGGTTCGGTATCGCTCGACGCGATGATCGACGGGCTCGCGAAAATGCCGCTCGAGTTCTCGCCTGGCGATGCCTGGAACTATTCCGTGGCCACGGATGTGCTCGGCTGGCTGATCGGGCGCATTTCGGGCATTCCTTTCGAGCGTTTCCTCGAGGAACGAATTTTCGAGCCGCTCGGCATGCACGACACCAGTTTCCACGTGCCGGCGGAAAAAGCAGATCGCCTAGCAGCCTGCTATCGCTTCACGCCGACGGACCCAATGCGCTTGGTCGACGATCCGCAGTCGAGCAATTACTTGCGTCCTCCTGCATTCGTCTCGGGCGGCGGCGGCCTCGTCTCGACGACGGCCGACTACCTGCGCTTTACCCGCATGCTGCTCAACGGCGGCAGTCTCGACGGCGTCCGAATCATCGGTCCCAAGACGCTCGAGCTGATGACGGCGAACCATTTGCCGGGCGGCAAGGATCTGACGGAAATATCGGTTTCGCTGTTCACCGAAGCGACCTATGCAGGCGTCGGTTTCGGACTCGGCTTTGCGGTCACGCTCGATCCGGCACGCACGCTGTTGCCGGGAACCGCGGGTGACATCTCCTGGGGCGGCATGGCGAGCACCTATTTCTGGGTCGACCCACGCGAGGAGCTGATCGTGATCTTCATGACGCAGCTCATGCCGTCGGCGACCTATCCGCTGCGCCGCGAGCTGCGCACGCTGGTCTACTCTGCGCTCGAGTAGCGCTTGCGCGCTCCGAGCCGGATCTCCATGATCGTGCGACTCGTAATCTCGAGCGCTAAGCAATGACCAAAGCACCCGCTGCGCCGCGCGATGGCGGCGGCATCGTCTACTCGACCGGAATCGGGGAGCGCTGCCCGAACTGTCTGCGCGCGATTGCCGCGTGCGTTTGCAAGAAAGGCACGCCCGGCAAACGCAGCTCCGACGGCATCGTGCGCGTGAGCCGCGAGACCGCCGGACGCAAAGGCAAAGGGGTCACGGTCATCACCGGACTCCCGCTTGCACCGAATGAGCTCGAAGCGCTCGCCACGCAGCTCAAGAAGCTCTGCGGTTCCGGCGGCACGGTCGCCAACGGACGCATCGAGATTCAGGGCGACCATCGCGACCGGCTCGTCGCAGAGCTCACCAAGCGCGGTTGGAAAGCCAAACGCGCCGGAGGTTGAAGGGAACCCCCCGTCGCAGGAAAACTCTTACAGAACTTCGGTGGCCGGCGATCGTGCCGTGCAGCCGAACCGTCATCATCAGGAGGTCCTATGATCTTGCGTGCTGCTGCAGTTTCCGTCTTGGGCTTGGCCATTCATGCGGGCGCGCTCGCCGCGCCGGTCACGTACAACATCGATTCCAGCCACACCTATCCCAGCTTCGAGGCCGACCACATGGGCGGCCTGTCCGTGTGGCGCGGCAAATTCAACTCGACGTCCGGCACGATCACGCTCGACAAAGAAGCACAGACGGGGACCGTGGAAATCAAGATCGACGCGAGCTCGATCGACTTCGGTCACGACAAATTGAACGAGCACGCGAAAGGCGAAGACATGTTCGACGTCGCGAAGTATCCGACTGCCACGTACACGGGCAAGCTCGTGAACTTCAAGAACGGCGCGCCGACCGAGGTGGATGGCACGCTCGAGCTGCACGGCGTGAAGAAGCCCGTGAAGCTCACGATCAACAAGTTCCTGTGCAAGCCGCACCCGATGCTGAAGAAGGAAGTGTGCGGCGCCGACGCTTCCGCCGTCATCAACCGCGAGGACTTCGGAATCTCTTACGGCAAACAGTTCGGCTTCGATATGACCGTGAAACTCGCCATTCAGGTCGAAGCCCTGAAGGCCGACTGAATTTTGTCCAGCGCGAGGACGGTCGACCCACGTCGCCCGTCCTCGTTTCCATTCACGACTTGGTACCGCCCGCCCCCGCTGCCGTCAGATGACGCGCCGCTTTCTCGCCCCGATACGAACAAGCCAGCGCCGCAGCAACGAACGCGAAACCGACCCACGGCATGAATCGCGGCTCGATGAGAGTCCAGGCCGTCGCGCCAATCGACGCACCGATCGAGCCGCCCAGATAAGTCACGGATGAATTGAGCGCAATGGTCGCCGCAGCCAAACCGGGCGCTACGGCGACGAGACGCGCTTGCTGAACAGCCGGAAATCCAGCGCCGCCGAGACTCCACAAGAATTGCATGATGTAAATGCAAATGAACCACTGAGCAAACAGCGGCCAGACCAAGAACATCAAACCGGTGATGATGTTGCACTTGTAAGCAACGGCCGTCGCGCCGAGCCGGCGCACCATGCGGACGCTCAGCACGTTGCCGACCAATCCGCCGACACCGGCGACGAAGAACAGTGCTGCAAGCGCCGATCCCGTGATGCCTTGCACGGCTTTGACGATCGGCGCGATGAAACTGAACATGATCATCGTGCCGATGTTCGTGAACGCCGTGGCGAGCGTGAGCCAGCGAAGCGTCGACGACTTGAACACCCGATACCAGCGTTCGAGACCGAGCGGCGGAACGCGCACGCCGGCGGGAATCGCGCGCCAGACAAACACCGCCACGATCAAGCTCGCCACCCCGATCGCAGCGAACGAAACGCGCCAGCCGAACTGCGAACCGACGAGCACGGACAACGGATTGCCGGCCACCGACCCGATCGCCCAGCCGATCATCAGCTTACCGAGCGTCGGCGCACGCTCCTCCTCGCTCACGAGCAGGCTCACCGTCGCTGCGACTTGCGGCGTGTACACAGCCGACGTCACGGCCGCGAGCACGCGTGCAACCATGAGCTGATCGTAGGACTGCGCAAGCGCCGCGAAGAGATTCGCCGCGGCACACACGCCCATCGAGGCGGTGAGCAGCGTTCGGCGATCGATACGCGAACCGACGGTCGCCAGCACCGGTGCGCAAATGGCCGCCGAAATGCCGAACGCCGCAATCAGCATGCCGGCCTGTTCAACCCCGATCTGGAGCGATTCCGCAATTTCGTTGAGCAATCCGCCGACGGCGAGAAAGCTCGTCGCGACGAAGAAATTGCCGGCGATGAGCGCGACGAGATGCGATCTGGAAAACGCTGGATTGGACATGCAGTTCTTGTGGGTGCGGTTGCAACCGCTGCAACCGGCCTCGCGGCGCGCTGCCGAAACGAGGCTACGGCATGTTAGCCGATGTCGGCCCGTCTACGCCGCGACGGGTCGCACATCGGACTCGCAAGCTTCAGTGGACGTCGAGCTTCGGCGCGTAGAAGACTCGGATGCCGTCGTTGCCGACCAGCTGCGCAAGGCGCTCGGTCAACTCGCGCGTCGGCGTCACGCACCATTCTTCCGAGAAGACGAGATCGGCTCGCGCTGCAGAATTGTAGTAACGGACAGCCACCGCGCAGCGCCCGCCTCGGAATGGCCGCAGGGTCTGTTCGAGCGTCTTCGCAAATCCCGCGGGGGCATCCTTCGGCCACCGAAGCACCAGCCGACGTGCGTATTGCTCGCGCGCCTGATCGATGTCCATGACCCGTTTCGCCGCCAAGCGCCATCCTTCGATGAACTCGTCGAACCGCAACGAGCCTTCGACGACGAGAATCGCACTTTTTGCGATCAGCGCCCGATATTGCTGGTAGGTCTCCTCGAACATCGAAGCCTCGAGCCGGCCGCTTCGATCGTCGAGCGTGAAAATGATGCGGCTGCCGCGTTTGGCGAAATCGAACACCATGCCCGCCACGGTCGCAGGCTTGCCTTGGAACCGCAGACCTTCGTTCGCCACGATCGGGCGATCGCCAGCGATGTCGGCGATGCGGCCGCTCACGATCGGCTTGACCTCATCCTCGAATTCTTCGAACGGGTGCCCGGTGAGGTACAGGCCGAGCGTCTCGCGCTCGCCGTCGAGGCGCACGCGCCGGCTCCAATCAGGAAGCGTTTCGGTCTCGAGGACGGCTGGCGCGGCCGGTGTCGGCTCCATCAACCCGAACATGTCGTTCTGGCCGACCGCGCGTGCACGAATCGTCTGGTCGGCAAGCTGCATCGCCGCGGGAAGCGAATGCATCAAGGTCGCGCGATTCGCTCCCAGGCAGTCGCATGCACCCGATCGAATCAACGCTTCCAGCACGCGTCGATTGAGCCGGTTCGCATCGGTGCGTCGACATAGATCGTTCAAGTCGCGGTACGGTCCGTGCGCCTCGCGCTCCGCCACGATCATTTCCACGACGCCCTGCCCGACGCCTTTGATCGCACCGAGCCCATAACGAATGCTGCGTTCGCCGGAGACCGTGAACATGTAGTTCGAGCTGTTGATGTCCGGCGGCTCGACGGCCAGGCGCATGCGGCGCGCTTCGTCGATCAGCGTGACCACCTTGTCGGTCTTGTCCATATCGGAGGACAGCACTGCCGACATGAACGCTGCCGGATAGTGCGCCTTGAGCCAAGCCGTCTGATACGACAGTAGGGCGTAGGCCGCGGAGTGCGACTTGTTGAAGCCGTAACCTGCGAACTTCTCCATCAAATCGAAGATGTGTGCGGCCGTGGCTTCCTCGACGCCGCGTTGCTTCGCGCCCTCGACGAAGATCGAGCGCTGCTTCGCCATCTCCTCGGGCTTTTTCTTGCCCATCGCACGACGCAACAGATCGGCGCCGCCGAGCGAATAGCCGGCGAGCACCTGTGCAATCTGCATCACTTGCTCTTGGTAGAGAATGACGCCGTAGGTCGGCTGCAGCACCGGCTTGAGATCCGGATGCAGATAGTCGATCGGACCGGTCGTCTTGCCGTGCTTGCGAGCGATGAAGTCGTCGACCATGCCCGATTGCAGCGGTCCCGGTCGGAACAGCGCGACGAGCGCGACGATGTCTTCGAAACAATCCGGCTGCAGACGCCGGATGAGATCCTTCATGCCGCGGGATTCGAGCTGGAAGACAGCAGTCGTTTCGCAGCGCTTCAACAAGTCGTAGGTAGCCGGGTCGTCGAGCGGAATGGCGCCGATGTCGAGCGGCGGCTCACCCTTCGCCGCGCGCTGCTGGTTGATGATCTTGAGCGCCCAATCGATGATCGTGAGCGTGCGAAGACCGAGGAAGTCGAACTTCACGAGCCCTGCCGCCTCGACGTCGTCCTTGTCGAATTGAGTGACGACGCTTTCCCCGTTCTCGTCGCAGAACAGCGGCGCGAAATCCGTCAGCACGGACGGCGCGATCACGACACCGCCCGCATGCATTCCCGCGTTCCGCACGAGACCTTCGAGCGACATGGCCATGTCGATGACCATGCGCGTCTCTTCCTCGGTTTCGTAACGCCGGCGTAGCTCCTCTTCCTTGGCGAGCGCATCCTTGAGCGTAATGCCGAGCTCGAAAGGAATCAGTTTCGCGATCGAATCGGCAAAGCCGTAGCTCAGGCCGTACGCACGCGCAACGTCTCGCACGACGGCCTTCGCCGCCATCGTGCCGTACGTGATGATCTGCGAGACACGCTCGCGGCCGTAGCGTCGGGCAACGTAATCGATCACGCGGTCGCGGCCTTCCATACAGAAGTCCACGTCGAAATCGGGCATCGACACGCGCTCGGGATTCAAGAACCGCTCGAACAGCAGGTCGTACTGCATCGGATCGAGATCCGTGATGCCGATGGCGTACGCGACGAGCGATCCCGCACCGGATCCGCGGCCTGGGCCGACGGGCACACCGTTCTCGCGCGCCCAGCGGATGAAGTCCGCGACGATCAGGAAGTAGCCCGCAAAGCCCATCTGGCAAATGACGCCGAGCTCGGTCTCGAGGCGCTTTTCATAGACCTCGCGCTCGATGGGCCGCGTCGTCGGGCCCTTCGTGAGTTGCTCGAGACGACGCTCGAGCCCACGCTGCGCTTCCTGGCGCAAGAAGGTCTCGGTCGTCATGCCCTCGGGGACCGGATAAGCCGGCAACACGGATTTGCCGAGCTTCACCTGGAGGCTGCAGCGGCGTGCGATCTCTACGGAATTCTCGATGGCCTCCGGAATGTCCTTGAAGAGCTCGGCCATCTCCTCGGGCGAACGCAGATACTGTTGCTCGCTGTAACGGCGCGGACGCTTCGGATCGTCGAGCACGACGCCGTCGTGAATGCACACGCGCACCTCGTGTGCATCGAAGTCCTCCGGCCGGATGAAACGCACATCGTTCGTCGCGACGACCGGAACGCCCATATCGATCGCAAGGTCGATCGCGCCTCTCAGATACGCTTCCTCGTTCGGTCGACCGGTTCGCTGCAACTCCAGGTAATAGCGGTCGCCCAACAGCTCGAGCCATCGCTCGAGGTGTGCGCGCGCCTCGTCGTAACGCCCTGCAACGATCGCGCGGCCGACATCCCCTTCGCGAGCACCCGACAGCGCAATCAAACCGGACAGCGTCTCTGCATCGAGCCACTGACGATCGACAGTGGCGACACCTTTGACTTGACCTTCGAGATAAGACCTCGTGACGAGGCGGGTCAGATTCTTGTAGCCGATCTCGTTCTGACACAGCAGCACGAGCCGCGATGGCTCGGCACGCTCGCCCGGTTCCCGGATCAGCAGATCGACGCCGATGATGGGCTTGATGCCCGCAGCCTGCGCAGCGCGATAGAACTTCACCATCGCGAACAGATTGCACTGATCGGTCAGCGCGACGGCCGGCATGCGCATCTTCGCTACCGTGTCCATCAAGCCGGGGATGTTCTCCCCTTCGCTCGTGATGCGCACGACGCTGTCGACGAGCGAGTATTCGGTGTGTAGATGCAGGTGAACGAAACTCATCGCGCGCTCGGGCTCAGGAAGCGAGCGCAAAACGTTGCGCAACGAGCCGCACCGGCTCGAAGCTGCGTCGATGAAGCGGCGATGGACCGAATGCCTCGAGCATGTCGTAGTGCTGCGGGGTGCCGTATCCCTTGTGCACGGCGAATCCGTACTGCGGATAGATCTTGTCGAATCCGATCATCATGCGATCCCGCGTCACCTTCGCGAGGATCGATGCGGCGCCGATGCAAGTGCGCAGCGCATCGCCGTCGATGATGGCCTCGAACGTGCAATCGAGCTTGAGCCCTGCAAACGAAGGACAACGATTGCCGTCGATCTGGACGTGCGCCGGTGGAATTCTGAGTCCGATCAATGCGCGGCGCATCGCGAGATGCGTCGCTTCGAGAATGTTGAGCGCATCGATCTCCTCGACATCCGCCCAGGCAACCGACCAAGCGAGCGCGTGCGCTTGAATTTTCTTCGCCAACGCTTCGCGCTCCTCGGGATCGAGCTGCTTGGAATCGCGGATGCCGCGAATACGCCGTTTCGGATCGAGAATGACGGCCGCCGCGACCACCGGACCCGCGAGCGGACCGCGCCCGGCTTCGTCGACTCCGGCGCACAAGCCCTGGCGCATCAACTTCAGTCCGAGTTGCTCCGTCATGTTCTCTTCGTCGTCCGCAGCAATTCGACGATGGCATCGGCCGCGCGCGAGCTCGCATCCCGGCGCAGCGACTCGTGGATCTGCGTGAAAGTGTGCACGAGCTCCGCGCGATCTTCACGTTCGAGTTGCGCGAGCACGGCCGGACCCAGCACATCCGCACGCACATCGTCGTTGAAATACTCGGGGACGACCGCTCGGCCGGCCAGCAAATTGGGTTGAGCGAAAAACTGAGCCTTGAACAGTTTCAAGTGCTTGAGCAGGAAAGTTGTCAGAGCACCTAACCGATACGCGACAACCATCGGCCGTTTCACGAGCGTTGCTTCGAGCGTCGCAGTCCCCGACGCCAAGAGCAATGCATCGCTCGCCGCCATGACGTCCTGAGAACGGCCGTCGAACAGCACGACGCGCTCGTGCACACCTGTTTGGCGCAACGCGGATTCGAACTGCTGTCGGACGGCAGCGCTGGCCATCGCCGCGAGGAACTTGAGCTCGGGACGACGTTCGAGCAACCACGCAACCGTCGCAGCGAAATCCGGACCCAGCCTGCTCACCTCGCCGCGGCGGCTGCCCGGCAGCAATCCGACGTAAGTGGCTTCGGTGGGAAGTCCGAGCGCTGCACGCGCGGCTGCACGGTCCATCACGAGCGGAATGCGGTCAGCCAACGGATGACCGACGAACTCGGCCCTGACGCCGTGCGCGTCGTAGAACTGTTTCTCGAACGGCAACAGACAGAGCACGAGATCCGCGGCGCGACCGATGGTCTTGACTCGCCCTTGCCGCCACGCCCACACCTGCGGGCTCACGTATTGAACCGTCGGAATGCCGCGCGCTTTGAGCTGCGGCATGAGGCGCAGATTGAACTCCTTGGCATCGACGCCAACGTAAACGTCCGGCGGATCGGCAACGATCCGCTCGACCAACCGACGTCGAATGCCGAGCAACCGCCTGAGGTGCGGGATCACCTCGAAGATACCCATGACGGCGAGGCTCTCTGCACGCTCCCACGGCTCGCAGCCCGCCGCGATCATGCGCGGTCCCGCAATGCCAGCGAAGCGCGCGTTCGGCAGCCGGAGCCGCAGCGCCTCGATCAATTGCCCGCCCAGATTGTCGCCTGACGTCTCGCCGGCGACTAAAACGATGAAAGGAGACCGCTGGGCTGTAGGCGCTTGGCTCTCACCAGAAGAGTTCATCGCCATATCAAGCTTCTGGCCAGAGCTGAGTCGCCGCTTCTTTCCAGAGCCCAGGGCCCAGCGCCCAGTGCCCGTGCTTCACCTCACGATCCCCACCCGCTCGCGCCGCGGCGTGGTCTCGTCCAGAAAATCGACGAAGGGCTTGAGCTCCGGCTGAGTCGCAATCCGTCGCCTCAGCTCTTCAATCGCTTCTGCGAGCTTGAGTCCCGAGCGATACAACACGCGGTAGGCCTCGCGGATGTTGCGGATCTGTTCCGGCGTGAAGCCGCGGCGCTTCAAGCCTTCCGCGTTGACGCTGTGCGGCTCGGCGGGACGGCCGACTGCCATCACATAAGGCGGGACGTCGCGCGTCACGGCCGTATTGTTCGCAATGAAGGCGTGCGCGCCGACCCTACAGAACTGATGCACACCCGCGAACCCGCCTAGATGCACCCAATCGCCGATGTGAACGTGTCCGCCGAGCGTCCCGTAGTTCGCGAAGACGCAATGCGATCCGATAACGCAGTCGTGACCGACGTGCGAGCCGGTCATGAACAGATTGTCGTTTGCGATCCGCGTGACGTGATTTTCCTTCGTCGTCCCGCGATTGATCGTGCAGTTCTCGCGGAAGATGTTTCGGTCGCCGATTTCGAGACGCGTCGGCTCGCCCTTGTACTTCAGATCTTGCGGCGCCGCGCCGATCGAAGCGAACTGAAATATCTGGTTCTCGACACCAATGACCGTCGGACCTTGGATGACCACGTGCGGTCCGATCCAACAGCCCTTGCCGATCGTCACGCCCGCGCCGATCACCGTATACGCGCCGATCTCCACATCGACGTCGATCTGTGCGTCTGAGGCGATGATGGCGGTTGGGTGAATCGGCATGTCGCGCTCGCTCAGGCGAATCTTATTTGCTCGTTCCCGGGGCCACCATCATGGATGCGCTCACGGCTTCCTCGCCGCCGACTTCTGCCAGCGTGGCGAATTTCCAAATGCCGCGCATCGAGCGCTCGAGCGTGGCGTTCAGGATCAATTGATCGCCGGGCTCGACCGGCTTGCGGAATCGGGCATTGTCGATGCCGACGAAATACATCGGACGCTCGGTATCGGGATAGACGCCGGCGGTCACGAACGCCAGGATGCCCGCAGTCTGCGCCAACGCTTCGAGGATCATCACGCCGGGCATGACGGGACGATGCGGAAAATGTCCGGGAAAGAAATGCTCGTTGAACGTCACGTTCTTGAGCGCCCGAATCGATTTACCCGACTCGCAGGCCAAGACGCGGTCGACGAGCAGAAAGGGATAGCGGTGCGGCAGGCGGCGCAGCACCTCGTTGATATCCATCGTCAAAACTTCGGTCATTCAGTCTCCCCTTTCTCCCCATCGACATCCGCGCGCCGCCAGCGGCGTACGAGCTCGTCCAGCTGATGAAAGCGGGCGGCATTTTTGCGGAAACGCGCCGCTTCGTCGACAGTGAGACTGCCCGAATACAGGCCGGGCTTGCGGATGCTCGTGGAGACAAACGATTTGCCGGTCACAGCAACATCGTCGCAGATCGTCAATTGGCCGCCGATGCCCACCTGCCCGCCGATCATGCAGCGCTGTCCGACGGTCGTACTACCGGCGATTCCCGACTGGCCAGCCATGACGGTATGTGCGCCGACCTGCACGTTGTGGGCGATGTGCACGAGATTGTCCAGTTTCACGCCATCACCGATCACGGTGTCCTCGATCGCGCCTCGGTCGATCGTGCAATTCGCGCCGATTTCGACATCATTGCCGATGCGTACGCCGCCCACTTGCGGAATCTTCACCCACGTCCCGCGATCGGGCGCAAAGCCGAACCCGTCCGAGCCGATGACGGTGCCGGCGTGAACGATGCATCGTTCGCCGATCGCGACTCCGTAATAGACAGTCACTGACGCGATCAGGCGCGTGTCGGCGCCGATGCGCGCACCGCGCATCACGATGCAGCCCGGCCCGATCACCGCCCGCGGACCGATCTCGACCTCAGCCTCGATCACCGCGCCCGGACCGATCGCTGCGGAAGCGTCGATCTTCGCGGTCGGATCGACGACGCTCGTTGAGTGGCGACCCGGAGGTACCGCAGGCGGCGGGTACAGGACCGATGCGATCCTCGCGTACGTCGCGTAGGGATTCGGCGACAAGAGCGCTGCGACGGGCGATTCGTCCGCGTACTTCGGCTCCAGGACGACCGCAGCCGCTTTGGTGTTCGCCAAGTGTCGCTTGTAGCGCGGATTCGCGAGAAATGTGATCGATTCGGCGTCGGCGTGCTCGATGGTCGCGACGCGCGAAATGCGCACGTCGGGACTGCCCTTCAGCGAGCACCCGAAACGAACCGCGAGCTCGCCGAGTGTGATCGACATCAGGTCACGCGCGTAGGCGTCCCTCGACTATTGCTTACCCGACTTCGACCCGCTGTTCGCACGCGACTGCAGAGCCGCAAGAACCTGCGCGGTGATGTCGATGGCTTCGGCGCGATACAGCACGCCCTCGCCCACCACCAAATCGTAATTCTGCGCCTTCGCGTACGCCTGCACTTCGCTCAGCAAGGAACGCTGTAGCTTGTTGAGTTCCTCGTTGCGACGCAAGTTCAGGTCTTCGACGAATTCGTTCTGCTTGCGCTGCAGCTCGCGCTGCAGATCGCGCAGCTCCTTCTCTGCATTGCGGCGCTCGTTCTCCGCCATCACCGCGCCGTCGCGCTGCAGCTTCTCTTCTTTCGTCTTCAGCTCTCTCTGCTGCGCCAGGATCTCGCGCTGCCGGGGCGCAAACTCATCCTGGAGCGCTTGCATCGCGACCTTCGCCTGCGGCGCCTCTTCGAGCAGCCGCGGCACATTGACGAAACCGATCTTCACCTGGGCCTGCGCGATTCCGACCGGCGCGAGCAACGCCAGCGTGGAAACGACCATGAACCCGAATGTGCTCAAACGTGCCATTTACGAAAACCTCGCGAGCAATACTTGAAAGAACCGATCCGGCGCGAGCATCACACGACTCTGCCCGATCCCCCGCTTCCCAAAACTAGAACGCCTGACCGATCGAGAATTGGAACCCTTCGGTTTCATCCGCGTAGCGCCCAGGCCTTTCCGGTTTGTCGTTCAAGGGGATGGCGTAGCTGAAACGGAATACGCCGAGCGGAGCGAGCCATTGCACCGCCACGCCCGCGGATTGCTTCAGCTCATCATAGCTGAAGCCGTAGTCCGCCGGCTCGCCATTCGGCCCTCGAAAACCGATGTCCTGATCCGAGAACACGTTGCCGATATCGTAGAACAAACTGAATCGCGCGCTGTTGCGCCATTTCTCGGGCATCGGCAACAGCAGCTCGGTCTGCATCACGGTCTTGATGTTGCCGCCGTACGGCCGTCCGAAGCTGTCCTTCGGTCCGAGACGGCTCTCGCGGAAACCGCGCACCGAATCCGGACCGCCCGCGAAATACTGGCGGTACGGCGGCAGCGATGTCGTATCGCCGAGCGCCTTGCCATAGGCAAGCTCGGCGTTGAACATCAAGGTCAAACCGCGCCAGATCGGCACGAAATGCAGCAGATCGTAGGCTGCGGTGACGAATTCCACGTCGCTGCCGGGCAATGTGTACGAAACGCTGAAACGATGCCGCGTGCCGCGATCGGCGAAGATGGCGCGGTTGCGCGAGTCGTAGCTCCAGCCGAGGTTCAGCTCGAAGGTTCTGAACTCGGTCCCGAAAATGACGAGGTCGTCGGTGCCGACCAAATCGCACACGCTGTCGCCGCTGCCGTCGGCGTCGTACAGGATACAGGACGCCCGACGTTGCCGGCCGTTGTTGCGTACCCAGTCGTTCGCCTCTGCAGCACTGCCGTAGTTCGTCGTGATGAGCTCCGCTTGCTGCACGGCTACGCCGAGGCTGAAGTACTGATATTCGGTGATCGGATAGTCGTAGCCGAGCGCGGCGGTTGCAGTCGTCGTATCGAAATCGGACGTCGCCGACGTGAACTGTTTGACGTCTCGATAGCCGATCGAAACCGTGCGCCGTACGCCGTCGATCGTCGTGTAGCGGTCGGTGTGCGAGAACAGATACGACTTCGCGTAGCGGCCGGAATTGAGCTCGAGCTGCACGCGGTTGCCGGTGCCCATGAAGTTCGAGTGCGTGAAGTTGCCGTTGAGCACGACGGACTGCGATTCGGAATAGCCGATGCCGCCGCCGAACTGACCGGGCAGTCCCTCTTTGATCTCGAAATCGATGTCCACCAAATCGTTCGAGCCGGGCACCGGAGTCGTCTCGAACTCCACCTTTTCGATGAAGGGCAACTGCTGGATACGCTGCTTGGAGCGCTCGACCTGCGCATTGGATAGATAGGCGCCTTCGAACTGACGCATTTCGCGCCGGAACACTTCGTCGTTTACGCCGGAAGTGCCGTGGAAATTCACGCGCCGGACGTACACGCGGTTCTTGGGCTCCACGACGAACGTCAGCGCAATTTCCTTGGTTTCCTCGTTGATCTGCGGCACAGGATCGATCGATGCAAAGGCATAACCGTCGAGACCGAGGCGCTGCTTCATCGCCTCGGCGCTCGCGGTGATCAGGCGCCGGGAATATGTGTCGCCGGGCCGCACGAAAATGAGCCGCCGCAAATCGGGCTCGGGAACGACGAGATTGCCGGCAAGCTTGACGTCGGACACCTTGTAGACGTCACCCTCTTCGACGTTGATCGTGATGAAGATGTCGTCTTTCTCGGGTGCGATCGCGACCTGCGTCGAGGTCACTGCAAAGTTCGCATAGCCGCGGTCCATGTAGAACGAGCGCAACTTTTCCAAATCGCCCTGCAACGATTCGCGCGCATAACGATCGTCCTGACGGTACCAGGACAACCAGTTCGGCGTTTTCAGCTCGAACTGCTCGCGCAGCTCATCGTCGGAGAAAGCCGTGTTGCCGGCGATGTTGATCTGACGGATCTTCGCGCGCTTACCTTCCTTGATGTCGACCGTGACCTTGACCTTGTTGCCGGGAACCTCTTCGACCTGCGTGTCGACCCGAACGCCGTACTTACCGCGGGAGAAATATTGATCCGTGAGGTATCGCTCCACTTCGTCGAGCGTCGACTGATCGAAGGTCTTACCGGTCGCAAGACCGACGTTGCGGAGCGAACGCTGCAGATCCTCGGTTTTGATGTCCTTGTTGCCCTTGATCTCGAAGCTTTCGATCGAGGGTCGCTCCAGTACGGCAACGACGAGCGTGCCGCCGTCGCGCCGCAACTCCACGTCCCGGAAAAAGCCGGTGGCGTATAGCGCGCGCAACGCCTCCGAAATGCGGCGGCTGTCGAGCCTATCGCCGATGTTCACCGGCAGGTAGTTGTAAACCGTACCCTCGGAGATACGCTGCAACCCCTCGATGCGGATATCGCCGACGGTGAACGTGTCGCGATCTTGCGCGAGCGCGCCGACCGGAACCGCGGCCGCCATCGCGAGCGTCGCGTGAATGAATGTCCTAAGACGCATCGAGTGTTCGAAACCCTTCAGTTCAAATGCCGGGCAATATCGTTATAGAAGGCCAACGACATCATCAAAAGCAGCATGACGATGCCTATCTGCTGACCGAGAATCTGTGCTCGTTCTGAGACCGGCCCGCCTTTGACCAGTTCCGCCAGCTGATAGACGACCTGTCCGCCGTCGAGAATCGGAATCGGCAACAGATTCAGTACCCCCAAACTGATGCTGATCAGCGCGAGCGTGCTCAGGAACACCCGCCACCCCTGTCGCGCCGCAAAACCCGTAGTTTCTGCGATTCGCACCGGGCCGGAAATATTCTTGAGCGACACATCTCCCGTGACGATCCGCCCGACGATGCGCAGCGTGAAGATCGAAGTGTCCCACGTCTTCGCGGCCGCGTGAGACACTGCCGCCAGCACTCCATACTTTTCGAGACCGAGCATCTCCTCGACGCTGCGCCCGCTTTCGAGCGGACGATTCACCGGCTGAATGCCGATCAGACCGATCTTACGATCCCCCACGGTCTGCTCGCCAACCGTCAACGCAATTTGCAGAGTTTCCTCGCCTCTGCGGACTTCCAGCATCACATCCTGATGGGCGCTCGGTTCGACGAGCTTGACGAGCTCGCCGAAATCGGCGACCGGCTGGCCGTCGAATTTTAGGATTTCATCGCCGGGTTTGAGACCTGCTTTCTCGGCGGCGCTCTCGGGCAGTACGGCTTCGATGATTGCGGGCAGCCGTGGCCGCCAATAGTCGAAGCCCAGACCTGGCAGCAGCTTTTCTGCGTCGGTCAACGCGCGACGCTGCTCGCCCGTTTCGAGCGCAATCTCTCGCTCCCTGCCATCGACGCCCTGAACGCGCAGCCGGATGATTCCATCGTCGATCAAATCGTCGATGATCGCGAGCGTCGCAGCTTCGAGCGTCTCCACTTTCTTGCCGTCCACGGCGACGATCAGGTCTTCGTATTCGAGACCTGCCCGCGCAGCGATCGAATTCTCGGCCACCGTGCCGATGATCGGCTTCAGCGACGGAACGCCCGCAACGAACAAGACCCAGTACGCCGCCACGGCAAAGATCAAATTGCAAGCGGGTCCGGCCAACAGAACAGCGATCCGTTTCCAGACCGGCTGACGGTTGAACGCGCGATGTGCTTCGGCGACAGGCACATTGCCTTCGCGTTCGTCCAACAGCTTCACATAGCCGCCGAGCGGGATCGCAGCGATGACGTATTCCACCGGATCTTTGCCGGCCGTGCGCTTCCACAGCGGCTTGCCGAAGCCGATCGAAAACCGCAGCACGCGAATGCCGAGGCGCCGTGCCACCCAGAAATGGCCGAACTCGTGCACGGCGACCAAAATGCCGATCGCGACGATGAACGTCAGAACGGCGGTGAAGATTTCGCCGGGCGTGTCGGGAGAAATCATGCATCTACCCCCGCAGTAGCGCCGCCGAGGCGTGCCACTGCGATTTGCGCCTGCCGCCGCGACCATTCGTCGGCAGCGAGCACATCATCCAACGATTCGACTGAACGCACGCTGTGCCGCTCGAGGACCGCCTCGATGGCATGCGGGATGTCCGTGAATCCCAGACGTCGCTCCAGGAATGCGCGAACGGCGACCTCGTTCGCGGCATTCAACACGGCGGGCGCCGTACCCCCCAGGGTCGCCACTTGCGTCGCCAACGACAGGCTCGGAAAGCGGACCAAATCCGGCGCTTCGAAATCGAGCCGCGCAGCACGCACGATATCGAGGGATTCTACACCCGACTCGATGCGGTCCGGCCAGCCGAGCGCATGTGCGATCGGCACTCGCATGTCCGGGTTCCCGAGCTGCGCCAGCATCGAACCGTCGCGGTACTCCACGAGCGAATGCACGATGCTCTGCGGGTGCACGACGACCTCGACCTGACTCGGCGCGAGATCGAACAACAGGCACGCCTCGATCAGCTCGAGCCCCTTGTTCATGAGGGTTGCCGAATCCACCGAAATCTTGCGACCCATCGACCAGCGCGGATGTGCGCATGCCTGCTCCGGCGTTGCGGTACGCAGCTCTTCCGCGCTCGCGCGCAAGAACGGGCCGCCGGAGGCTGTCAGCACGACTTTGCGCACGCCGCTCGGATGATCGCCCGCACGGCATTGGAAGATCGCGTTGTGCTCGCTGTCGACCGGAAGCAGCGTGGCACCGCCCTCTTTCACCGCCTTCATGAACAAGGGACCCGACATAACGAGGGCTTCCTTGTTCGCGAGCAGAATACGCTTGCCGGCTCTCGCCGCCGCAAGCGCCGAGCGCAACCCTGCGGCGCCGACGATCCCGGCCATAACGACATCGACCTCATCGTGCGCCGCAATGGTCGAGAGCGACTCCTCGCCGATGAGGACTTCGGTTGCGAGCCCTGCGGAACGCAGCGCGCCGGCGAGCCGGCCCGCATCCGGAGCCGACGACACGACGGCGAATCGCGGACGATGCTCGAGACATTGTTCGAGCAAACGATCGATATTCGTGTGAGCGGTCAACGCCACCGGCTCGAACCGATCGGGGTGACGCCGGATCACATCGAGCGTGTTCACGCCGATGCTTCCGGTCGAACCCAGCACGGCAACCCGGTGTCGCGCGCTCATGACAGCAACCCCAACCGCTCCATGCCGAAGAGAAAGATCGGCGCCGCGGCGGTCACGCTATCGATTCGGTCGAGCACTCCGCCATGACCCGGCAGCAACGTGCCGCTGTCCTTGAGCCCGGCATGACGCTTGAAGAGACTCTCGGTGAGGTCGCCCACGATCGATGCCACGACCACGACCACACACATGCAAATGAATGCCACGATCGGAACCGAAAAGAAGACCGTCCCCAGCACCGCCATCAGCGCCGCTGCAGCCATGCCGCCGCCCACGCCCTCCCAGGTCTTGCCCGGGCTCACGCGCGGAGCGAGTTTGTGCTTGCCGAATGCGCGACCCACGAAATACGCACCCACATCCGCTGCGACGACGACCAATAACAAGAACAGCAGCCAGTACGGCGCGCTTTGATGCAGACGCACGAGCGCCAACCACGCCGGCACGAGCACTAGCACGCCGGCCAACGCCGCGCTCGCACGATTCATGTAGCCGGGCATCGAGACGACCCAGATCGACGCCAAGATCCACCAGACCAATGCCGCTGGAAGCAGCTGATTCGCGCGCTGCGAATCGATCCCCCCGCTCCATACGAATGCAATACATGCGGCAATGGCCGCCACATAAGCGAGTCGCGCCAGGTAATGCTTGAATCCGGGAAATGCGGACCATTCCCACGCTCCGGCGAGTACGACGAGCGTGATCACTCCTGCTGTAATGCGCGAGGGGAACCAGAAGATCGCGGCGATCACCAACGCCGCCAGGACCAGCGCAGTGACGACCCGCTGAGCCAGCATCAGCGAGACTCGACCTGCGCCGGCGTCAGGCCGAATCGGCGCTGCCGCCTTCCGAAATCCTCGATGGCCGCATCGAGATGGGCGGCATCGAAATCAGGCCAGAGCGTGTCGCAGAAATAGAGCTCTGTGTAGGCAAGATTCCAAAGCAGGAAATTGCTGATGCGCTGCTCGCCCCCTGTACGAATCAACAAATCCGGATCCGGCAATCCGGCGAGCGCGACGTGCTCGCCGACGGCACGCTCGTCGATCGCGCCGATGGCGATCCTGCCCTCGACACACCCGCTAGCAAGCTTGCGCGCTGCGGTGGCGATGTCCCACCGGCCGCCGTACGCCACGGCGATCACGAGCGTCATGCGGGTGTTGGCCGCTGTGAGAGTCTCTGCTCGTTCGATGCGCTCGCGCAGTGCAGTGGAGAGCTGCTCGAGATTGCCGATGAAACGCACGCGGATGCCGTTGCTGTGCAGCTCGTCGACTTCGGTATCGAGTGCCTCGAGGAAACGTCCCATCAGCATGGACACTTCCTCGCGAGGACGTTTCCAGTTTTCGCTCGAGAAAGCGAACAGCGTCAGAACCTCCACGCCGCGCCGCGCACAGTTCTCGACAATGGCTCGGGCCGCTTTCACGCCCATGTGATGCCCGGCCTGCCGCGGCAACGCACGTTGCGCCGCCCATCGGCCGTTGCCGTCCATGATCACCGCAATATGGCGAGGCACGGAACCTCGAGACATCGGCGTACCAGCAGTACCCATGCGGAAAGCCTGCAGATCGATCGCACCCGATCAGATCTGCATGAGCTCCTTTTCCTTCTCGGCCAGCGCCTGATCGATCTCCGCGACGTACTTGTCCGTGAGCTTCTGAATGTCCTCTTGCGCGCGCCGATCGTCGTCCTGCGACACGAGCTTTTCCTTGAGCATTTCCTTGAGATCGTTCATCACGTCGCGCCGCACGTTGCGAACAGCGACGCGTGCGTTTTCCGCTTCCTGCCGCACGACCTTCGTCAAGTCGCGGCGCCGTTCCTCGGTGAGCGGCGGCATCGGAACGCGAATCACCGTCCCGGCAGTCGCGGGCATCAGGCCGAGATCCGACTTCATGATCGCCTTCTCGATGACCGGGACCATTGACTTGTCCCACGGCGTCACGGTGAGCGTGCGAGCATCTTCGACGGCGACATTCGCAGCCTGATTGAGCGGCACTTCGTTGCCGTAATACTCGACGCGAATGTGCTCGAGAAGGCTCGGATGGGCACGCCCGGTACGCAGGCGCTTCAACTCGTTGCGGAATGCGACGACGCACTTCTGCATGCGTTCGGCTGCATCCTTTTTGAGATCATCCAACATAGCTCGCTCCAATCGCCGCCGGCTGCAGCGAAATGTTCAGTTCGCGTTCGTCACGAGCGTACCGACGTCCTCACCGCGCACGATGCGCAGAAGCTCGCCCGGCAGCGTCAAATCGAATACGCGCAACGGCAAATTGTTGTCGCGGCACATCACGATCGCCGTTGCATCCATCACGTTCAACCGATCCGCAAGCACTTTGTCGAACGTCAAGTGCGAGTAGCGTGTCGCCGCGGGATTCTTCATCGGATCGTCAGAGTAGATACCGTTGACCTTCGTCGCCTTGAGGAGCAGATCGGCATCGATCTCGATCGCTCGCAAGCTCGCCGCAGTATCGGTCGTGAAGAAGGGGTTGCCCGTGCCTGCGGCAAAGATCACCACGCGGCCCTTTTCCAGGTGCCGAACGGCGCGTCGACGGATGTACTCCTCGCAGACCTCGTTGATCCGAATCGCCGACATGACCCGCGCATACAACCCGAGCGACTCGAGCGCATCCTGCAGCGCCAGCGAGTTCATCACGGTCGCCAGCATGCCCATGTGGTCGGCGGTCACCCTGTCCATTCCGGCGCGTGCCAATCCGGCACCCCGGAAAATGTTGCCGCCGCCGATGACGACTGCCACCTGCATGCCGAGACCCGCGACCTCGCGGATCTCGCCTGCGATGCGCTTGAGCATCTTCGGATCGATTCCGTAGTCCTCTTCGCCCATGAGCGCCTCGCCGGATAGCTTGAGGAGAATACGACGCAGGCCGTTCCCCCTCGGGACCGATTGTGTATCCGACGATGCTTTGCTCGATTGGGTCATGACGTATCCGTGGGAAGTCGCTCGCGCTCTGACTCGGTCTGATTATAAAGAACCCCGCTCGTCGCGGGGTTCTGATTCACAACCGAGGCCTCGATTGACCGTACAGCTCCCTCAACTCGGGAGCTGTACGCACGCCTTGCTCGCTCAATGCGTCTGCTTGGCGCTCTCGACCTGCTTGCGGACTTCCTCGGCGAAGTCTTCCTGCTTTTTCTCGATGCCGGCGCCGACTTCATAGCGGATGAACGACACCACCTCGCCGCCGGCCTGCTTCAGGTACTTCTCGACCGACTGATCCGGATCCTTGACGAACGGCTGGCCGAGCAACGTGATCTCGTTGAGCCACTTGCGGACCTTGCCTTCGATGATCTTCGTGAGGATCTCCTGGGGCTTACCGGCGTTCTTCGGATCGCTCTTCGCCTGCTCGAGCTGCAACTCGCGCTCCTTGGCAACTTCCGCTTCCGGCACGTCCACAGCAGCCACATACGCCGGATTGGTCGCGGCGATGTGCATCGCGATGTCCTTCGCGACCGCTTCATCGCCCGCCTTCATTGCGACGACTGCACCGATACGGCTACCGCCGTGCACATACGTGCCGACGACGGCCGGCGCCTCCACCACTGCGAAACGGCGCACGGTGATGTTCTCGCCGATCTTCGCGATCAGCGCGCGACGCGTCTCCTCGAGCGTCGCATCGCCGTCCTTGAGTGCGAGCAGCGCCTCGACCGAGGCGGGCTGCTGCGCCAAAGCGGCCTTGGCGACGGCCGCAGCGTAGCCGCCGAAATCGTTCTGACGTGCGACGAAATCGGTCTCGCAATTCACCTCGACGATCGCCACGCGTTTGCCGTCCGCGGAACGCTCGATCGCGATCACCCCTTCGGCCGCCACCCGCGAAGCCTTCTTGTCGGCCTTCGCAAGACCAGCCTTGCGCATCAACTCTGCGGCAGCGTCCAAATCGCCGTTCGTTTCGAGGAGCGCCTTCTTGCACTCCATCATCCCCGCGCCAGTGCGTTCGCGGAGCTGCTTTACTGCTTCAGCCGTAACTGCCATGGATTACTCCGACTTGTCCGGCGCTGCGGCAGTGGACTTGTGCTTGGCCACTGCAGCGCGGCGCCGCGCCATGAACTCTTCCGGAGCGACATCGGGCTCGACGTCGTCGAGCTCGCTCGCCACCACATCTTCCGCAGGCGCCGCGATCTCCGGCTCCGGCGTGCGACGACGCGTCGGTGTCTTCTTACGAACCGTTGCCGGCTTGGCACGACGCGCGGCGCCGGGCTTGGCCTTCGGCTTGCCTTCCTCGTCGAGCTCGACGAACTCATCCTCGCCGACCGGCACTTCCGGAATGGACGACTTGCCTTCGATCACCGCGTCGGCGATGGCCGCTGCGTACAGCTGAATCGCTCGCATGGCATCGTCGTTCCCCGGAATCACGTAGTCGATGTCTTCGGGCGAGCAGTTCGTATCGACGACGGCGACGACCGGAATACCGAGCTTCTTCGCTTCCGCGATCGCGATCCGCTCGTGACCCACGTCGACGACGAAGAGCACGTCCGGCAGCGATTCCATCTCTTTGATGCCGCCAAGGCTTCGCTCGAGCTTCTCGCGTTCGCGACGCAATGCCTGCGCCTCGCGTTTGCTGTGCTGATCGAGCGTACCGTTCTGCGCCATTTCGTCGAGCGCCATCAGACGCTTGATCGAACCGCGCACGGTCTTGAAGTTCGTGAGCATGCCGCCGAGCCAGCGATGGCTCACGAAGGGCATGCCGCAGCGAATCGCCTCTTGTTTGATCGCCTCGCGAGCAGAGCGCTTCGTGCCCACGAACAGCACGCGGCCGCCGTCGGCGACGACTTGCTTGATGAACTGCGCTGCCTCGTTGAACATCGGCAGCGTCTTTTCGAGATTGATGATGTGAATTCGGTTACGTTCGCCGAAGATGTAGGGAGCCATCTTCGGGTTCCAGAAGCGGGTTTGATGTCCGAAATGAACGCCCGCTTCCAGCATCTGTCGCATGGACACGCTGGCCATTTAAGAACTCCTGTTGGGGTTGAGCCTCCACCTACCCCATTCGACGACCCGGCACTGACGTGTCGAGCACCCCGTCGAATGTGTCGGAAGGTGTGAGATTTCGTTGCTAAAAAAACGCGCGCTTTATACCATTAAATACAATGATCGTCCAAAGGTTTTCGGACCTTTGCGACTTCCGCCGGTCTCTCTCGCCACCCATGCAAGCGCCGACCTACCCAGCGTTCAAGCTTGACTTGCCGCGTACCGGCGCAACGGATTCCTCGACCACTCGATCCAAACCCATGCAGGTGACGATAAAAACCCCCGCGGAACAAGAACAGATGCGGATCGCCGGCCGGCTGGCGGCAGACGTGCTGGATATGATCACGCCTTATGTCGTCCCTGGCGTGACGACCGACGAGCTCAACGATCGCTGCCACGATTACATCGTCAACGTGCAGAAGGCGATCCCGGCACCGCTCAATTATCGGGGATTCCCCAAGTCGATCTGCACTTCTGTGAACCACGTCGTCTGTCACGGGATCCCGAGCGCCAAGCGGCTCAAGCAAGGCGACATCATCAATATCGATGTGACGGTCATCAAAGACGGCTGGCATGGCGATGCAAGCCGGATGTTCGCCGTCGGCAAAGTATCGCCTGCCGCGCAGCGCCTGATCGATGTGACCCGCGAGGCCATGTGGATCGGCATCCGGATGATCCGCCCCGGCGCCCGACTCGGAGATCTCGGGGCCGCCATTCAGAAATTCGTCGAGGAACAGCACTATTCGGTCGTGCGGGAATATTGCGGACACGGCATCGGGCGCGTGTTCCATGAAGACCCGCAGGTGCTGCACTACGGCGAACCAGGGAGAGGGTTGGAGCTCGCCCCCGGGATGACCTTCACGGTCGAGCCGATGGTGAATGCAGGCAAGCGCCACGTGCGCCTGTTGTCCGACGGCTGGACGGTGGTCACCAAAGATCACTCGCTTTCCGCGCAATGGGAGCACACGGTGCTCGTCACGGAAGCGGGTTATGAAGTCCTGACCCTCGGCGCCAGCGAGCGCTGATCCCTCATGCGCGTCGTCACGACTGAGGACATCGAGGAGCTCCCGCAGACGACGAGCGATCCCACCTGGGATTACCTGGTCACACTGCAGCAATCGCTTGCCGGCCAGGGAACCGATATCGCCACTTATCGGCAGGCCCTGGTCGAGGGCGACAACCGACTCAAGCAACGATTTGCAGATGACGAGCCCGTCGAGCGGCTCGTCCGTGATCGCGCGCGCCTCGTCGACGTGCTGCTCAAGAGCGCCTGGAACGCCCACGTCGGCGAGCATGCCCGCGAAGTCGCGCTGATCGCAGTCGGCGGTTACGGTCGCGGCGAGCTGAACCTCTGCTCCGACATCGACATCATGATCCTGCTGCCCAAGAGCGAGTCCGCGCCTTGGCAAAGCAGTCTCGAGCGCTTTCTCACTTTCATGTGGGACATCGGTCTCGAGGTCGGCCATAGCGTGCGCACGATCGACGACTGCCAACGCGAGAGCGCGGCGGATGTCAGCGTCGCGACGACGATGATCGAAGCGCGCCTGCTGCAGGGTCCGGAGCAGCTCTTCGAAGCGATGCGTCGCGCGCTCGCTCCGGAACGCGTGTGGCCGACGAAGGAATTCTTCGAGGCCAAAGTTGCCGAGCAGACGGCGCGCCATCACCGCTATCACGACACGGCTTACAACCTCGAGCCGAACGTGAAGTCGAGCCCGGGCGGGCTGCGCGACATCCAGACGATCGGTTGGGTCGCCAAGCGCCATTTCGGTGCGGATTCGCTCGATGAGCTCGTCGATCACGGCTTCCTGACACGCAGTGAGCTACGCAAGCTCAAGACCGCGCAGGCCTTCCTCTGGAAGATCCGCTTCGCCCTGCACGTGCTGACGAACCGCCGAGAAGACCGGCTGCTGTTCGATCACCAGATCAAGCTGGCCAAGATGTTCGGCTACGAGGATGCGACGTACACGCTCGCCGTCGAACAGTTCATGCAGCGCTACTACCGCACGGCGATGGACGTCAGCCTGCTGAACGAAATGCTGCTGCAGCATTTTCGCGAGGCCATCCTGAGCGACGCGAACGTCGAGCCGGTTCCCGTCAATCAGCACTTTCAGATTCGCAACGACTATCTCGAGATCACGAGCGACGACGTCTTCGACCGCTATCCGTCGGCGATGCTCGAGCTGTTCGTGGTCATCGAGCAGAACCCGCAGATTCGCGGCGTGCGCGCTTCGACGATCCGGCAGCTCACACGCCATCTGTGGCTGATCGACGAGGAGTTCCGGCAACACCCGCGCAATCACCGATTGTTCATGGAAATCCTGCGCGCACCCGTCGGTGTCACGCATGAGCTACGCCGCATGAATTTGTACGGCGTGCTCGGCCGCTACATTCCGGCTTTCGGCCGAATCGTCGGCCGCATGCAGTACGACCTCTTCCATGTCTACACGGTCGATGCGCACACGCTGTTCGTCGTCAGCAACCTGCGGCGCTTGGCGATGCCGAAGTACGATCACGAGTTCCCGAATCTGTCGCGCATCATGCAGTCGTTGCCGAAGCCGGAGCTCGCCTATCTCGCAGCGCTCTTCCACGACATCGCCAAGGGCCGCGGCGGCGATCATTCGGAGCTCGGCGCGGTAGACGCCGAAGCCTTTTGTTTGGAACAAGGCTTGTCGCGCTACGACGCCCGCCTCGTCGCGTGGCTCGTGAAGAATCACCTCGTGTTCTCGGTGACGGCGCAGAAGAAAGACATTTCCGATCCGAACGTCATCCACGAGTTTGCGAAGCTGGTCGGCGACCAGACGCACCTCGACTATTTATATGTATTGACCGTTGCCGACGTGCGCGGCACGAATCCGAAGCTCTGGAACAACTGGAAAGCTTCGCTCTTCTCCGAGTTCTACGAACGCACCAAACAGGCACTGCGCCGAGGGCTCGAAAGCCCCATCGATCAGGACGAGCTCATTGCCGAGACACAGACCAATGCGCGCACCCTGCTCGCTCGAGCCGGCATGGAGACCGCGAAAATCGACGAGGTGTGGAGCCGGTTCACGGATGCCTATTTCCTCCGTCACACACCCGATGAGATCGCGTGGCATACGCAGCTTCTCGCCGAGCGACCACCCGACGATACGACGGCGCTCGTGGCCGTTGCGCAACGCAGCGAGCGCGGCGGAACGGCGATCTGCACGTACACGCCGCAGACGCAGCACACCTTCGCGAGAACGACCGCGCTGCTCGATCAGCTCGGCCTGAACATCGTCGATGCGCGCATCACACCGACGGCCGACGGCTTCAGTCTGGACGTCTATCACGTGCTCGAGGACACCGGCCAGAACATCAGCGACGCGAGCCGCGTCCGAGACATCGAGCAGCAGCTCATCCGCGCCCTCGCATTGCCCGACGACGCCACGGTCACCGTCACGCGCCGTGCTCCGCGGCAGGTGCGGATGTTCACGACGCCGACCCAGATCAACTTCAGCGAGGACGAGGTCAATCGACGAACCATCGTCGAGCTGATCGCCGGCGACCGACCGGGTCTGCTCTCTCAAGTCGCGAACGTGTTCTGGACCGAAGGCATCGACATTCACACCTCGAAGATCGTCACTGTCGGAGAGCGCGCAGAAGACGTGTTCTACGTGACGGACACGCGCGGTCAGCCACTCGATGCCGAAGCGCAGGAGCGGCTCGCCAAGCGCCTGACGGAAACGCTCGATCGCCGCGATTGACGGTACACTTCGCCTGCACCGTCACTCGCTGGCTCCAATGAATCCTGCACTGTCACGGCTCTGGCCCTACCCCTTCGAACGGCTGCGTAAATTGCTCGCGGGCGCACAACCGCCTGCGCATTTGCGACCCATTCCTCTGTACATCGGCGAGCCGCGCCACACGCCGCCTGCCTTCGTGCTCGAAGCGCTGACCGCAAACCTTCACACGCTGAACTCGTATCCCGCGTCGCAAGGATTACCGGAGTTTCGTGCAGCCGTTGCGAATTGGCTAACGCGCAGGTTTTCGCTGCCCAGCGGCTCGGTCGATCCCGAAACGATGGTGCTGCCCGCAAACGGTACGCGCGAAGCGCTCTTTGCCGTCGTGCAGGCATTGACCGATCGCACGCACAACCCTGTGGTGGCGATGCCGAATCCGTTCTATCAGATCTACGAAGGCGCGGCGCTCCTTGCCGGTGCCGAGCCTTATTTCTTGGGCGAAAGTGGCGGCCTACCGGATCTCGACAGCGTGCCCGAATCGATTTGGCAGCGTTGCGAGCTCGTGTTTCTTTGCTCGCCGAGCAATCCGACCGGCGCGGTCGCAGGCATCGATTACCTGCGTCGCGTGCTCGAGCTCGCCGACCGATACGATTTCGTGGTCGCCTCGGATGAGTGCTACAGCGAAATCTACTTCGACGAGACCAACCCCCCGGTTGGCTTGCTCCAAGCGGCCGTGGCAGCCGGTCATTCCCAGTTCGAGCGCTGTCTCGTTTTCCACAGCTTGTCGAAGCGCTCGAGCATTCCCGGCCTGAGATCCGGCTTCATCGCGGGCGACGCCTCGCTCATCAAACCGTTTCTGCTCTATCGCACGTATCACGGCTGTGCATTGCCGGTGCACGTGCAAAAGGCCAGCATCGCAGCTTGGAACGACGAACAGCACGTCGCACAGAATCGCGCGCTGTATCGGGAAAAATTCGAGCGCGTGCTGCCGATTCTGCGCAGCGTCATGGACGTGCCGATGCCGCAAGCGAGCTTCTATCTCTGGCCGCACGTCGGCGACGACGAACGCTTCACCCGCGAGCTGTACGAGCGACAAAACGTCACGACGCTACCGGGCACATACCTCGCGCGCGATGGCGTGCACGGTAACCCGGGCCGCGGTCATGTGCGCATCTCGCTGGTCGCCTCCGTCGAGGAGTGCGTCGAAGCCGCCGAGCGCATTTGCGCCTACCTCAAATCGCGGTGAACAAGGCGCCGGCAAGCGCCGATTCCGACTGATCTCATCGAACGACGTAGGCTAGAATCGGCCTTTCCTTTTCAACACGGCGAGCCACGATGACTGCTTCACTTATCGACACGATCAATGCGGCCTTCGAGCAGCGCAACAGCCTCACGCCGAAGGATGCGCCCGCGGATATTCGCACTGCAGTGGAGGAAGCGATCGCCTTGCTCGATTCCGGTAAGGCGCGTGTGGCGGAGAAAATCGACGGCCACTGGCGCGTCAACGAATGGCTGAAGAAGGCGGTCCTGCTCTCCTTCCGACTCAACGAGAATCGCCGGATCGATGCGGGCTACACGCGGTTCTTCGACAAGGTGCCTCTGAAGCATGCGGAATACGACGACGAGAGATTTCGCGCCGACGGCGTACGCGTCGTTCCGCACGCGATCGTCAGGCGCGGTGCGTACGTCGCGCCGAACGCCGTGCTCATGCCGTCGTACGTGAACATCGGTGCTTATGTAGGCGAAGGCACGATGGTGGATACGTGGGCAACGGTCGGCTCGTGCGCGCAGATCGGCCGCAACGTGCATTTGTCGGGCGGTGTCGGCATCGGCGGTGTGCTGGAACCTTTGCAAGCCAGCCCGACGATCATCGAGGACAACTGCTTCATCGGCGCACGCTCCGAGATCGTCGAAGGCGTCGTCGTCGAAGAAGGCTCGGTCATCTCGATGGGCGTATTCATCGGCGCCAGCACTCGTATTTACGACCGCGAAACGGGCGTCATCCTGCACGGCCGCGTCCCCGCAGGATCGGTGGTCGTTCCGGGATCGCTGCCCTCGGCGGACGGCCGTTACAGCCTGTACTGCGCAGTGATCGTGAAAAAGGTGACAGCAGAAACGCGCGCCAAGACGAGCATCAACGAGCTGCTGCGCGAATAAGGAATGGAAAGTGCGACGTGGCCTTCGCCACGTCGCCTGCCTCGATCAGCCGTAGCGACCTGTGATGTAGTCTTCGGTCGCCTTCTTGCTCGGGTTCGTGAAGATTTTCGCGGCCTCGTCGAACTCGATGATCTCGCCCAAGTACATGAAGGCCGTGTAGTCGGAAACGCGCGCAGCCTGCTGCATGTTGTGCGTGACGATCAGCACCGTGACGCGGTCACGCAAGGTCGAGATGAGCTCCTCGATCTTTGCCGTCGCAATTGGATCGAGCGCCGACGTGGGCTCGTCGAACAGCAGAATTTCCGGCGTCGTGGCCAGCGCGCGCGCAATACACAACCGCTGCATCTGACCGCCCGACAGCGCGAGCGCGGAATCGTCCAAGCGATCCTTCACTTCGTCCCACAACGCTGCGCCGCGAAGGGCTTTCTCGACCTCCTCGGCCAGCGTTGCACGGCTGCGCACACCCCGCAGACGCAAGCCATAGGCGACGTTCTCGAAAATCGATTTCGGAAACGGGTTCGGCTTCTGGAACACCATGCCGATCCGCATGCGCACCTCGATCGGATCGACGCCTGGGCCGACCAGATTCAACTTGTCCGGATACAGCGTAATGCTGCCTTCGTAGCGTGTGTTCGGTTGCAAATCGTGCATGCGGTTGAAACACCGCAAGAACGTGCTCTTACCGCAGCCGGAGGGACCGATGAGCGCCGTGACCTGTTTGTCGGCGATCGGAATCGTCAGATTCTTCAGCGCACGGTGTTCGCCGTAATAGAAGTTCAAGTTCTCGACGGCGGCCTTGACGTGGGGCGGCTTCACTTTCCGCGTATCGTCGACCGTGATCGAGATTCGCGGTCCGGTGGCTTGTCCGGCCGCAGGGCTCTGCTCGTTGGTGTCTTGCAAAGACGTCTCCTGCACAGGGCGCGAGGATGGAGTCAGCGTCGTCGCCATAATGGTATCCAAAACCTCATGCCACGCGCGCAGGCGCAGCACTCACCCTCAAACTACCGGGACGCGTCGTTGGGGTCCGTTCGGAGATTGTCACGACGATCCCTCACCAATTGATCTTCTTGCGGTACCGATAACGGATCCAGATCGCAACGCCGTTCATGAGCAGCGTCATTCCGAGCAGAATGGCGCCGGCTGCAGCGGCGTTGGCCTGGAACTCGGGATCCGGGCGTGACACCCAATTGAACATCTGGATCGGCATCGCCGTGAACGGGTCCTTCAGCCACTCGAAGGACAGGAAAGGAAACTCCCCCTTGACCGGCGACTGAGGCAGAAAGGCGATGAAGCTCAACGCACCGATCGTAATGATGGGCGCGGTCTCGCCGATGGCACGCGAAAGCCCCAGGATCATGCCGGTCAGTATGCCGCCCGTGGAATACGGCAACACGTGATCCTTCGTCACCTCCCAACGCGTCGCACCGAGACCGTAAGCGGCTTCGCGAATTGCGTTGGGAACGGCACGAATCGCCTCGCGCGTCGCCACGATCACGATCGGCAGGATCAGCAACGCCAGCGTGAACCCGGCAGCCGCAATGCTCTGGCCCAGATCGAACTGATACACGAACAATCCGAGCGCCAGCAGTCCGTAGACGATCGACGGCACGCCCGCAAGATTCGTCACATTGATTTCGATGATGGCCGTAAACCAGTTCTTCGGCGCGTACTCCTCTAGATAAATCGCCGCAGCCACGCCGACCGGCACGGCACAGAACGCGGTGACGAGCATGATGAGCGACGTGCCGACCCAAGCCGCCAAGATTCCGGCGCGCTCGGGTTTGCGCGATGCGAAGTTCGTGAAGAAATCCCAGCCGAAACGCGGCGCGCCGTCGCGAATCAGATCGATGAACAACACGGCCAGAATCGCCAGACACGCCAGCATGACGATGAGCCCGACGATGACGAAGAGCTGATCGATCAGCTTGCGGCGCGACAGATCCTGCCGAAGCGCATCGATATCGCGATACGAGGCCGACGATGTGCTCATCAGTAGGCCTCCCGGAAGCGGCGCGTCAACGAAAAGCCGATGACGTTGAAGACCAGCGTAATTGCCATGAGCACGAGACCAGCAGCGAAGATGCTCTGATAGCCGATGCTGCCGTGTGGCAGGTCGCCGAGACTCACCTGCACGATATACGCCGTGATCGTCGCCGCGGGTTCGCGAGGATCGAACGTGAAGTTCGGCTGCATGCCGGCCGCAATGGCGACGACCATCGTCTCGCCGACGGCACGCGAGATCCCGAGAATGAAAGCCGCCGCAAGACCCGAGAATGCGCCCGGCACGACGACACGCAATGCGGTTTGCAGCCGCGTCGCTCCCATCGCATAGGAACCTTCGCGCATGTAACGGGGCACGGCGCGCATCGCATCCTCGCTCAACGAGCTCACGTACGGCACGATCATCAAGCCGATGACCAATCCGGCGCTCAGCATGTTGAAGCCGGGCAGCTCGGGAATAAGCTTCTGCAGCACCGGCGTCACCATCGTCAGTGCGAAGTAGCCGTACACGACGGTTGGCACTGCACCGAGCAGTTCCAGGATGGGCTTCACCGTCTCGCGCACCTGAGTGGGTGCAAACTCGCTGAGATAGATCGCGATCGTGGTCCCGAGCGGAACAGCCACCGCGAGCGCGACGAGCGTCGTCGTGAGCGTGCCGGCCACGAGCGGCAGAATGCCGTAGTGCGCGTCCGCGAAGAGCGGCGTCCACATCGTGTCGGTGAAGAACTCGACCAGCGAAACGTGCTCGAAGAACGCACTCGACTCAATGAGCAGGATCGCCACGATCGCGATGGTCGTGAAGACGGCCACGAGCCCGGCCAGGAGCAGGAAGCTCTCGACGACTCGATCACGCAGCTTGCGATACCGCAAAGCCGAACGCGAGATCACTGATTTCGAGATCGCCTCGTTCAAATTCGAACCCTTCAAAACGGCAGCTTTTATTGCCGCCCGGACGAAAGTGCGCCCGCCACGAACGCGGGGCGCACTTTAATCGCTGACGGGCAGCTACGTCGACGTTGATTTTCGGTCACTTTTTCTTCATGGCCACGAACGGCGCGCCCCTTCAAAGCTTCGCCTCGCGCGCCAGCAGCGCCTCGACTGTGACGCCCACTTCTGGAACGCCGCCGAACACAGTGCCGAGCTTGCGCTTCGCGAACTGCTCGAGCGCGATCCGGTAAGCCTCGGCCGGCAAGGGAACATAGCCCACTTCTTTCGCCAGCTCGGGACCATCGGTCATGTAGAAACGCACGAATTCGGCCACCTCGGGACGCTCCGCGGCAGCATCGCGTACATAGATGAAGAGCGGACGCGAGAGCGGCTCGTAACTGCCGTCGACGACCGTCGCCAAGCTCGGCGCGATTGCCTTGCCGGCCGAGTTGACGATCGGCACGGCCCGGATACGCGCTTGGTTACCCGCGAAATATGCGTAGCCGAAATAGCCGAGCGCCCCTTTGTTCGAGCTCACGCCCTGCACGAGCACGTTGTCGTCCTCGCTCGCCTGATAGTCGGTGCGGCTCGATTTCGACTTGCCGACGATAGCCTCGGTGAAGTAATCGAACGTGCCGGAATCGGCGCCGGGTCCGAACAGGAGCAGCGGCTCATCGGGGAAATCCGCACGCACGTGGCTCCACTTGGTGATCTTTCCTTGCGCGGCCGGCTCCCAAATCTTCTTGAGCTCCGCAGGCGTCAGCGACTTCGCCCACGTGTTCTGAGGATTGACGACCACCGTGAGCGCATCGAAAGCCACCGGCAGCTCGATGTACTTCACCCCCGCCTTGCGGCACGCCTCCATTTCTTCTTTCAGAATCGGCCGGGAAGCATTTGAAATGTCCGTCTCTCCGCGGCAAAACCGTTTGAAACCGCCGCCCGTTCCGGAGATACCGACCGTCACGCGAACCTTGCCGCGCTTGGCGATCTGAAACTCTTCCGCCACCGCTTCGGCGATCGGAAACACAGTGCTCGAGCCGTCGATCTTGATGACGCTCTGCGCTACCGCCGGCTGGGCTCCGAGCGATGCCAATCCGACCAGAATGGGCGCACTCCACATTCGCAACGACTTCATCGCCACTCCTCGAACGATGCGGCAGCGAAGGCCGCGCCGCTTCACGGGGCAGAAGTGTGGCGGCGTTTCATTACAGACATATGACACGAGCACGGCTGTTTGGAGCGCATCGACGACGCGACCCTTGCCGCTGCCGACTGCCTTCGTTATAAGTCGCGCCTCCCTCGACCCACCCGGAGCTGCGCACTTGTCCACGCCCGACGCGTCTGCCGAAACCCTGGCACTGACCTGCGAACTGATCCGGCGTCCGTCCGTGAGCCCCGACGATCAGGGATGCCTGCAAGTCATCGGTGCACGACTCGAAGCGTTGGGCTTCAACGTGGAACGTATGCCGTTCGGCCCGGTGGAGAACATCTGGGCACGTCGAGGCAACAGCCGCCCGGTACTCTGTTTCGCGGGTCACACGGACGTCGTGCCGACGGGTCCTCGCGAGGAGTGGCACACCGATCCGTTCGAGCCGGTCATCAAGGACGGCATTCTGTACGGCCGCGGCGCCGCCGATATGAAGAGCGGGCTCGCCGCAATGATCACGGCCACGGAGCGCTTCGTCGCCCGCTATCCGCAACACGCCGGCACGATTGCTTTCTTACTGACAAGTGACGAGGAAGGCCCGTCGGTCGACGGCACGCGGCGAGTCATGGAAGTACTGAACGCCCGGGAAGAGAAAATCGACTGGTGCATCGTCGGCGAACCGACGAGCAGCGAGACCCTCGGCGACATGGTGAAGATCGGCCGTCGCGGCTCGTTGTCCGGCAAGCTCACGGTGCATGGCATTCAGGGTCACGTTGCCTATCCGCATCTTGCGGAGAATCCCGTCCACGCGGTCGCGCCGGCCCTTGCCGAGCTCGCGAGCCGCACCTGGGACAAGGGCAACGAGTTCTTCCAGCCGACGACATTTCAGATTTCGAACATCAGCGCCGGCACGGGCGCACCGAACGTCATTCCGGGCGAGCTCAAGGCGCGCTTCAACATCCGTTTCTCCACGGAGCAAACGGTCGAGCGCCTGCAGCAGACGATCACCGAGATCCTCGACCGGCACAAGGTGAACTACACGCTCGAATGGTTCGTGTCGGGGCTGCCGTTCTTTACCCCGCCCGGCAAGTTGTCCGATGCCGTGCAACGCGCCGTGCAGGAACACGTCGGCCGTACACCGGAATTGTCGACGACGGGCGGCACTTCGGATGGACGGTTCATTGCGCCGACCGGCGCGCAAGTCGTGGAGCTCGGCGTCGTCAATGCGACGATCCACAAAGTGAACGAATGCGTGCGCGTCGCGGATATCGGAACGCTGTCGAAGATCTACGAGCGCATCATGGAGCTGCTGCTCGTCGAGCCCTAGACGAGGCAGCTAGCGGATCAAGTCGTGCGCCGGAAGTTGGCGAAGACCGCCCAGCCGGCGAGCACGACCAAGCTGATCAAAACCCACCACGGCATCGACAGGCCGAAGAATTGCCAATCGACCTTCCCGCACTCGCCAGAACCGGTCAGCACCTTCGCGACCACTTCGGTGAGCGGCATGATGTCGAGCAGAAAGTCGAGATCGGCGCCGCACGCCGCCACCGTGCCCGGCGGCTGCGCTTGAATCCACACGTGCCGTGCAGCGATACCGATACCGCCCGCGGCAGCGAGCACGATGAGCCCGCCATATATACGCGCGCCGAGCGTACCTCTCGGATTGTGAAGCGCCGCGATCAGAAACAGCACGCCGACCGCGATGACGGCAACGCGCTGAAAGATGCACAGCGGGCAGGGCTTGAGGCCCAGCACATGCTCCGCGTACAGCGCATAGGCCATGAGCGCCACGCAAGCTAGGAACCCGAGGCCATTGGCAAGCCGACGATTGAGCATGATGTTCAGTCAGGTCGAAGGAGCGCCCGATTATCCAATTAGGCAGGCCGCTCGTCCCAGGGGACCGCTCCTTCAGCTACCCCGATTGCGCTGGACGCGCGCCTGGATGTGCTCCTCGACATCCTCGAGTGCGACGTGGCGAATGTCCTTGCCGTACACCATGTAAATGACGTACTCGCAGACGTTCTTGGCGTGATCGCCGATCCGCTCGAGCGCCCGCGCAACCCAAAGCACGTCCAGACCGCGGCGAATCGTGCGCGGATCTTCCATCATGAACGTGATGATCTGCCGCTGAATCGACTCGTATTCCTCGTCGACGAGCCGATCCTTCTTGGCGACGGCGACGGCCGCTTCGGGATCCATACGCGCAAATGCATCCAGCGCTTCGTGGACCATGTCTCCCACGATGCGTCCCAGGTGCTTGATCTCGCGGTAACGGTCCGCCGGACGCTCGACCGAGGCAAGCCGCGAACCGATGAAACCGATCTTCTCGGCTTCATCGCCGATGCGCTCGAGATCCGTGATCGTCTTGATCACGGCAACGATCAACCGCAGGTCGCTGGCTGCAGGGCTGCGTGTAGCCAGAATGCGGCTGCAATCCTCGTCGATCGCCACCTCCATGGCATTGACTTTCTGATCGCCGAGCGCGACCTGCTCGCCCAACCGGCTGTCGCCTTCGACGAGCGCCTGGACGGCCTGCTTGAGTTGCTCCTCCACGAGGCCGCCCATGCGCAGCACGTTCGTACGCACGCGCTCGAGGTCGTCGTTGTACCGACTCAGAATGTGATGAGACAGATCGGACTTTTCCATGAGCATCTCTTCGCAAGCCGCATGTTGCTGTATACCCTGCGGTTCGAGACGACCGCAAGCGTAGCCCCTAACTCGCTAAAACTTAACGTTGAAATCGAGCTGTAGGCGGTCGTAATCCGCTTCCGGGCCCGTTTCCGCGTTGCGCCGGCTCATGTAGTACGTCGCGTTGAGCGTCCAATTGCGGGTGGGCGCAAACCCACCCCGCAGCACCCAACCCTCGCTGTCGCTCGCACCGCCGGCAAAGTCCGAATCGATCAGCTGGGCGAACAACGCATCCTTCTCGATCTTTTGGTACGACATACCGATTTCCCAACTGCGGGGATTCCCGACCTTGCCGAGCAGCACACCGGCGGCCCACGCGGTGTCGTGATCGTCAGGGTCTCGATTCTGCGCTGCATCCATCCAGAACTGCAGCGGCGTCGAGCCGAGCAGCAAGTTCAGCTCGGCCATCAGATCGATCACTTCGTAGTCGTAGACCAGCACGGGCGTCGCGCCGGCCAGAACGGTGGTGTTCCCGTTGGCATTGCCGGCATAGAACGGGGCACGGCCGACCCCGCCACTCAAGTCATAGTAATGCGCCGCCACCGTCAGCGATGAGCTGCCGATCGGCACCTTCACGCCGATCTGACCGCCATACAGCATGACGTCCGAGGTCCTTGCTGTTTCGGCGCCCGAGATTTCATCGATCCAGTAACCGTACGCCGAGCCGAACCACATGCCTCGCGAAAATGCCAACGCCAAACCTTCCGGATTGATATCGCCGTCCCAGAACAAGCTTTGGCCGGGCTTCACGAACGGCTGTTTCATCTTGCCGCCGATGAGCTGGCCCCCATTCGCAAATCGCCAATCGAAATAAGCGAGATCGAGGTCGAGACTCTTGAGCGAAAGAACGCCGTCGAGCGACTGATTCGTCGAGCGGGGATCGCCGTTCTCGCCCGTTGCGATTCCGAATCCGACCGACAGCGTTTCGGTTGCCTTCGCTTCGAGCCGCATGCGTGCGCGGATTCGATCGCGATAACGATCTGCCGCCGCTTGCACACCGGATGCATTCAACGACTCGTCGCCGATGTACTCGTAGCGATAACGCAGATCGCCTTTGATGGACACTCTGCTCGCCCAATCGGCACCTTTCACCTTCGCCGCTTCGACCGCCTGCGTTGCCGAATCCTTGCGCAATCCGCGGGTCTCGGCTCTGAGATAGTCACTCTGCGCTTTCAGCGCTTCGTTCTCCGCCCTGAGCGTCACGTTCTCCTGCTCGAGCTTGTCGACACGCTCGATGAGACGCTCGAGTTCTGCGCGGATTGCGGCGATCTCTTCGTTGTTCGCTGCGTGCGCAATGCCGATCGGTACCGCCAAGGCCGCCGCCAATGTCCCTGCGATGCTGAGCTTGGTCACTGATGCCTCCGGTCGTGGATGATCGATTGACCGGACGTTTTATAAGCATCGTTCGTTACAGCATCATGTCACCGGGGCTTGTCACATGCGCGAATGAAGCCTTCGCGTTGAACGTTCGGCGCAACAGCAATCGCTCGCACAGGCGATGCTTCCATGCACGGGCATGATTCGAGGGAGATAGAGATCAGGAAGACGACGGCACAGGTCTCGGGTGCATGCGAGCGCGATTCGCGCATTCGCAGCGGCACCGTCGACGAATCGCCTGCTATTCGGCAACTGCTTGACGCAACTCGGTCACGTTCGACCGCTGAACGATTCGCGAGGTCGGAAAGTGACAGACGAACGTGCTGCCTTGCCCGACGGTGCTGTCGATCGTCAACGTGCCGTCGTGGTGCTGCAACGCATGTTTCACGATTGCGAGCCCGAGTCCCGAGCCGCCCATTTCTCGGGCGCGACCCGCATCGACTCGATAGAAACGTTCCGTCAAGCGCGGGATGTGCTCAGGCGCAATACCGATTCCAGTATCGCGAACTGCAATGTGGCCGCCCTCGTCATCCGTCCACCAACGCAGCTCGATTTCACCTTCCGGCGGCGTGTACTTCACCGCGTTCGTCATCAAATTCGACACGATCGAATGCAGCTCGGGCTCGCTCCCGCGCAGCAATGCGTCGCTGTCGAGCGTCAGGATGATCTTCTCCGGCCGCTGCTCGAGCGCCATGGCCTCCTTGCGCACTGCCGCCAACAATCCGCCGATGTCGACCGTCGTTTCCGGCGAAGAACGTTGGCCCGACTCGAGCTTCGAAAGCTCCAATAGATCGCTGACGATGAGACTCATTCGTTCGGCTTGCCGACGCATCTCGAGCACTGGACCGTGCCACGTCGGATCGAGCTTCGAATCTTCCGCGAGCGCATCGAGATATCCGCTGATGACCGTGAGCGGAGAGCGCAGCTCGTGCGATGCGTTGGCGACGAAATCCTTGCGCAGCGTTTCGAGCTGCATTTCTCTGCTGACGTCGCGCACGATCAAGAGCTGACGGCCGAGCTCACCGGCGCGAACGACGTTGTACGCCAGCCATCGATTGCTCGAACCCGGCTCCTGAACGACGACACCCTCCTCCGGTCTGCCCGTCGCCAGGTATTCGATGAAGCTCGGATGGCGAATCAGATTCTCGACGCGCATGCCGTAGTCGCGCTTGCGACGCAGATTCAACCATTCGGCGGCGCGCGGATTGAACCAAAGAATCTCGTTGCCGGGCCCAAGCAGGATGGCACCTTCCGGCATCGCGGTCGTGAGCCTGCGAAACTCGCGCAGCAGCTCCATGACGCGCGCCTTGTGATATTGCCGGCGCCTTTGGATGCGATCGATGCTCGCGACGAGCTCGCCCCACACGCCGTTGATGTCGGGCGCTTCACCGAGATGGCGAGGACGCACCCAACGTTCGACGCGGAGGAAGTTGCGTGCCTGAATCGCGAGCACGACGGCCAGAACGATCGCGATTGCCAGCGCGACGTGCCCGACCGCAAGTCCGATCAGCAAGGCAGCGAACAGCGCGATCCCGAGCTTGATCAGCGCCTTCCAGCCTGTCGGAGAGATGCCGCGCAGAAAATTCAAGGCTCACTCCGTACGAGTCGAGAATCGATAACCGGAGCCGCGAACGGTTTGGATGAAACGGTCATATTTGAAGGCCTCGAGCGCCTTGCGCAAACGACGGATGTGCACATCCACCGTGCGTTCTTCGACATACACGTTGCCGCCCCACACGCGGTCGAGCAGCTGCGCACGACTGTACACCCGTTCAGCGTGCGTCATGAAGAACGATAACAGCCTGTATTCCGTGGGTCCTAGCTGAATCGTCTTTTCGCCGACACGGACGCGGTGGCTCGCCGCATCGAGCACGAGCCCTTCGATGTCGATGACTTCCGCATCTTCGCTTGCCGCCGCGCGCCGGAGCACCGCACGGATCCGCGCCAAGAGCTCGCGCGGCGAAAACGGCTTCGTGACATAGTCGTCCGCACCGCCGTCGAGCCCCATGACTTTGTCCTGCTCATCGGCGCGCGCGGTCAACATGATGATCGGTAAGTCGCGGGTTTCCTTGTCGCGCTTCAATGCGCGCGTGAGCTCCAGTCCGCTCGTATCCGGCAGCATCCAGTCGATCAGCACGAGATCGGGGCGTCGATCGGCGATGCTGGCGAGCGCCGAATTCGCATCGCCTGCCTCGCGCGCTTCGAAGCCAGCGCGGCGCAAGGCGAATGCGATCATTTCGCGGATCGGACGCTCGTCCTCGACGATGAGGATCTGTTTATCTGGCATGGATGGATCACACCGCGGCGTTTTCGAGATGACAACGGATTACAACCGGTCAGTGTTACAGGACGATGAAACGTCACGCGCCCTTCACGAAAACGACTTGGTCGCGCAAATACACGGGCTGCGCTTCGTACGCGGGCACGCCTCGCCCCGCGCGAAATTCCGGCTCGCTCAGCACCAGAATGTCACGCGCGTGCGGCAAAGCCCACACTTGCGGCACGCCCTCAAATCTCAACGCGAGATCGGGATACGCAGCCATGGCCGTTCCTGCAACGACATCGACATTTGCCGTCTCGACGACCGAAGGCGACGACACGCATTCGTTGCCGACCAGCTCCATGAGCCCGCTCTCGCGCCGCTCGAACCGAGCCCAATAAACCTCGTTCATACGCGCATCCATACAGACGAGGATGCGTCGACCGCGTTCAGCAACTTGTTGTGCAACGGCCGCGAGATCAGAAATCCCGACCGTCGGCAGGTTCGCGCCGAACGCCAATCCTTGTACGACGCCGATCGCAATACGCACGCCCGTGAAAGCGCCCGGCCCTCGTCCATAGGCAATGCCTTGAAGGGCCTGGAGCTGCACGCCTGCTTCTTTGAGCACCTCATCGACCATCGAGAGGACGATGTCGGCGTGCCCGCGCTGCGTATCCACGCTACGCTCGAACAATCGTCCGTCGATACGAGCGGCGACCGAGCAGCGTTCCGTCGCGGTATCGATTGCTATCAAGTTCATAAGATATGTCTCAACCGGCTTGCGCCGCCGCGGACGGGCTCGCACTCAAGCCGGCTGCAGCGAGCTTCGCGTGCAGGAATGCACAAGCTTGGGCAACGTCCTCGGTCTGCGGCATCGGCGGCAAACTATCCAGGAATATCCGGCCGTAGCCGCGCGAACGCACGCGTCGATCGCACAACACGATCACGCCGAAATCGTCCTGATCGCGGATCAACCGTCCGACGCCCTGCTTCAAGGTAATCACCGCTTGCGGGACCTGTTCGTCGAAAAAGGCGTTCCCGCCATTGCGTTCGATGGCCGCAAGGCGCGCTTTCAACACCGGATCGTCCGGCGCTGCGAACGGGAGCTTGTCGATCACCACGACCGACAGCGCAGCACCCTTCACATCCACGCCTTCCCAAAAACTGCTCGTACCGAGCAATACCGCCGCGCCGTGCTCGCGGAACCTAGTCAGCAGCACATCCCGCGGCGCATCGCCTTGGACGAAGATCGGAAACGGCGGTTTCGGACCAAGACGTTCCTTGAGGATGTTTGCAGCTTCGCGCAACGCGCGATGGCTCGTGAACAACAAGAACGCACGCCCGCCGCTAGCAGCGAGCACGGGTAACGCAGCGTCGATGACCTGCTGCGTGTGTCGCGAGGAGTTCGGCGTGTCGAGACCCTGCGGCAAGTACAAGAGAGCCTGCCGTTCGAAATCGAACGGGCTGCCGAACTGCACCGCGCGTGCGTCGGCCATGCCGATGCGTCGCGTGAAATGCGAGAAATCGCCCGCGACGGACAAGGTCGCCGACGCACAGATCCACGCGCCAGTATGTGCGCCGATCAATCGGCCGAGCGGCGTCGCCACATCGATCGGGGCGTAATGCAACGACAGATTGGCGTTCGACAGCTGAGCCCAGCGCACGGCCTGATTCTCGCCGTCGTCCTGCGCGAGCAACGTGTCGACGCGCGCGGCAAGCTCGAGCGCACGCTGCCGAACAGAAGCAAGACCAGGATGTTCGAACGCAGCCAGCGACCGCGCGAGATCTTCGAAGACGACGCGGATACGGTCCAGACACTCGATCGCACCGGCGGACCAATGCTCCGCTTCCTGCCGCTCGGGCATTCCGGCGAATGCATCCTGCAATTCTGCGATATGGCGTTCGATCGTCTGCGGCGCGGAGATCTCGACGGCAGGCGCGCCGGCCACGAGTTCGCTCGCCAGATCGCGCGCAAGCAGTTGCATTTGACGCGTCGAAACCACGAATCCCAGGAACATCGCTGCCACGTCCGCAAGCTGATGTGCCTCGTCGATCACAACGGCGTCCGCGCTCGGCAGCAGGTCGCCGAAGCCTTCTTCCTTGAGCACCAGATCGGCCATCAGCAAATGATGATTGACGATCACGACATCCGCGGCGAGCGCTTCGCGTCGTGCGCGCACGACATGGCAGCGCTCGAACGCCGCGCAGTCCGCGCCGAGACAGTTGTCCCGCGTCGAGGTCACCCAGGGCCACACGGGCGACGATTCGCTCAAACTTGCCAGTTCGCCGATATCGCCGCGCCGCGTCGTCGGCGCCCACTCGAGCACGCGCGCGAGCGCGATCGCGACCTCGCGCGGCAGGCCGCGCATCCTCGCCTGCTGCTCGGCGAGCTCGAGTCGGTGGACGCACAAGTAATTCGCCCGACCTTTCAATAACGCGATACGCACCGGCCGTCCGAGCGCGGCGGCGACGGTGGGTACGTCTCGCGTGTAGAGCTGGTCCTGCAAAGTGCGCGTGCCCGTCGAGATCACGACGCGCTGGCCCGATAGCAGCGCGGGAACCAAGTACGCGAACGTCTTGCCCGTTCCCGTACCGGCTTCGACGACGAGACGACCGCGCGTGCGCAAAGCGCGATCGACCTCTGCAGCCATACCGATCTGCTCCTCGCGCACCGTGTACCCCGGAATCGCACGTGCGAGCGGGCCGTCAGGGCCGAAGATTTCTTCCCAATCGGGTCGCGCGTTCATCGAAACACTGCCTGAAAACGCACGAGCGCCACGGCGCCCGGCGCGAGCACATTGCGCAACTGCCAACGGATATGCGTGTAGTCCTCGGGTGTCGCGCGGCGCGAAAGCCCCCCTATGCCCGTCACGGTGAGCTCCTCTGCGCGTCCGAACGATCGACCGTGATCGACAGAAAACGTGATCTCGGCAGCCGGTCCCGAAGCCGAGTTCGGCACGTACGTCGTGTTCAGGGGAATACGCTGCTCCACGATCACTCTGCGCGCGGGCTGTGTCGTCGGATTGCGAATCTGCACCGTGTAGTAGACGACTTGGCCCTGCGTGATCTTTTGAGCTGGCACGAGCCGCTGAACTTGCTTACCTTCTGGCGTCTCGATTGTCTCCAGAACCTCGGCGATCAGCTTCGTCTCGACGGGAACCTCGTTTTCAGCGAGCGCGTAAGACGACAGCACCGCACTTAGGGCACACAGCGCGGCACACAATGCACGCGGAGCCGCGCGCAGGATTCTGCATCGCAGCACCTGCATCACATGGGCGCCCTGGCGAGCGCAACGGCCGCGGATCGGCGGGCACAATCTTAGGTTTATGTCGTACATCGTGTCGCCATCGGAGCGAAGCCGATCGGTATAATCGCCGCC